>Ga0209467_1000005_pt1 | contig 738128 bp, 713 predicted proteins | sample Higcelwee11metaG_FD_187175 | JGI IMG/M metagenome (GOLD analysis project Ga0209467, IMG submission 187175) | Freshwater pond sediment microbial communities from the University of Edinburgh, under environmental carbon perturbations - High... | ecosystem: Environmental > Aquatic > Freshwater >... | reverse complement strand
CAGTGCAGTGGAGGTGAGCATCCAGGAGGTGGTGCCGGTGTCGGTGACAACCTCTTCAGCTCCCCATGCCGTGCCGCTGAACAGCATTGCCGCTGCAAGCAGCAGCAATGGATACGAAAACTTTTTCGTCATAACCTGATGGTTTAGAATTACGGAAAACCTTAATATTTAAACTTTACTACATGAAAGTAGTAAATATTTAAACTCAAAACAAAAAATCGTCGAATTTTATAACAAAAAAGTAGAAAATCAGCGATTTGAAGCGATGATACCCGGAAAGAGAGGGAAAAAAGGGGGTGGCTGGTGCGCGTGAAACAGAAGGAAAACTGACAGGAAAAAGGAAAAGCGCGCATTTTTTTTCACGGAAAAAACAGAACAAATGCCGATTTTACCTGTTAATACTCAAATTTCCACATACTGCCAGCTTTTTTATTTTTGAAAAGCATTGCTAATTGCGGTAAATTAGAGCATTAATTAGCCAATGGTTGGCTGATCGCGTGCAAGTAATTTGTGCCTTGGTTATTTGTCTGCGTTTCTTTTCCTAGCAATGCACATGTTTACTAGAGACTAACAATGAACATCTACATTGGCAATTTACCCTACTCCGTTACCGAAGACGATCTGCGTGATGTATTTTCCCAGTTCGGACAGGTAGACAGCTCCAACATCATCACCGACAAGTTTTCAGGCCGCTCGAAAGGGTTTGGGTTTGTTGACATGCCGAATGACAGCGAAGCTCGTGAAGCTATCGAATCCATGAACGACAAGGATCTTAAAGGCCGTACCATAAAGGTCAATGAAGCCAGGCCCCGCGAAGAGCGCCCGGCAAGAAGAGACCGTTACTGATCTATCCTTCAGAGGGGTTTTACCGGCAGCCGGACAGCGTTTTCTGCCCGGCTGTTTTTTTCCGGTCAACCGAAAGCTTTATTTGCCGAGGATAATGCCGACATCCTCGAGAAGCGACTGGAGATCCTCTTCATGCTCCACTTCATCCTGCAGTATCTGAACCGCCAGATTGTAGGTCACCGGGTCCTTCATTCCTATTTCCTGAATAATACTGTTATAGACATTGATGGCGCACTGCTCTCCGGCAATGTTCTGCTCGAGAATTTTTTTCACGAACGGATCGTCCGGAGCATCGTAGCCGCAGTTCGACCAGGTGAACCATTCCCGGGGGCTGGTTACCGGAGTGCCCCCGAGCTGGATGATCCTGGTGGTCACCATGTCGGCATGGCGCAGTTCATCGGCGGCATGCTGCAGCAGCTCGGCGATAACCGCATCTTTCATTGGGCCCTGCACCACCTTCGAACCCAGCCAGTACTGGTAGTAGGCCAGCCATTCGTCGGCAAACGCCTTGTTGAGGAGTTCAAGTACGCGGGGAAGATGTTCCCCTACAATCGCACGCCCTCTGGTTCCCATAATGTTCTCCTTTTTCTGTTGTTTTGTGTTGAGGATTCATGAGCGCCACAAGCTCTGGCCCGCATCAGAAAGCAGGCATCGGGCGCCCTGAAACGGATCGGTGAAAAGCACCGTTAGCTCTCATTGGCAACAAGATCCCCGAGAGCCGGACCGAGATCGGGGTGCCGGAACACGAAGCCATTGCGTTCAAGCGCTCGGGGCACGACCCTCTGGCCTTTGACGGCATAATCTGCACCCTCGCCCATCAGGAGCTGCACGGCGATTTTCGGCACAGGAATCAGCGAAGGACGTCCCATCACATGGCCAAGCTCCCGGGCGAAATCGTTCATGGTCGCCGGCTGCGGGGCCACGGCATTGACGGCGCCCTGATAACGGGAGTCGTCGAGGATTGCCAGAATGCAGTTTATCTCGTCGTCGAGATGTATCCATGAGAGGCACTGGCGGCCGGAGCCGACCGGACCGCCGATAAAGAAGCTGAACGGGGTGATCATTTTCTTCAGCATGCCCCCCTTCGTGGAAAGCACGATTCCGGTACGGAGCAGAACAAGACGGACACCGTATCCTGCCGCCGGAATCGCGGCTTTTTCCCAGTCTACGCAGATTTCCGCCAGAAAGTCGCGACCTTCAGGGGCCGATTCGTCGAGTTCAGCCGTATCGGAACACTCTTCGAACGAACCGTAATATCCGATAGCCGAAGCCGAAATGAACACCTCCGGTTTCCGCTTCGCCAGAGCGATCGCCGCAACCATGTTGTTCGTACTCTCGATGCGCGAATTGTAGCACTCCTTCTTGTGCTCCTCGGTCCACCGGGCTTCAAGCAGCGGTTTTCCGGCAAGATGAATGACCGCTCCGGCGCCATCAACGGAGGAAACCCAGTCGCCCGAAGCCAGACCTGCGTCCCAGTGCACGTAAGCCGCCGCTCCGGGAACCTTCGCCTGTGCAGCTGCCGTCGAGCGGACAAGCAGAACGACCTTTTCCCCCCGGGTGATCAGCCTGCGGGCAAGCTCGGCGCCGATTACCCCGGTTGCCCCGGTAATGACAATATGACCTTCCATAACGCAATCAGGATTTTGTGATGTCCGGCAATCCCACGACGAGATTATACCTGTCTTAAAACCTTTTTGAACTGTCAATTACCGGTAATAATTCCCGTTACGGCATCGAAAGGCGGGCATCAGCATCAAGGCATATCTGAAACGGGTGACGATCGATCAACGGGAAAGGCTGAGGGAGCGCAGAAACCGGAGTAAGGGTACATGAGGATTCCAGGCACCGACCGACGCAGCTATTCGGGCGCGCAACAACTTTTTAAAGGAACCCCTCAGCACTCTTCTCCATTGATGAGCAGCACAATCGGCCGGTCGTCTCCCAGGAGGCCGGTCACTTCCTGCGACCAGTCACGGGAGGCAACCTCGAGACGGCTGATCACATAATCCTCGAAATCGTCCAGCAGGCATTCGTCGCCGTCGAACTCTTCCTGTGAAGTGATGTTGATGAGAATGCTCGGTTCCGCCTCGTTACCCTCTCCGTACATGCCGAATTCGATGACGACGCCGCTCCCGGCGGTTCCGGCGATGGCAGCCAGCCTCCCCGTATCGACCAGCTCGCGGGCAATGCGATCCAGGTCGGAGAGGACGCCCGCAAAACGGGCGTCCTGATGAAGATCCATGCGTTTGCTCCTTTAAAGACTATTCCACCGTAACCGATTTGGCAAGATTGCGGGGACGGTCGACATTGCACCCCCTGAGCGTCGCGATATGGTAGGCAAGCAGCTGCAGCGGAATGACCGTCAGCAGCGGCATGATCGGCCCGGTCGCCTGCGGAATGTAGATGACATGCTCGGCAAGGCTGCTGATCTCCTTGTCTCCGTCATTGGCGATGGCTATAACCCGGCCTTTGCGGCTCCGCACCTCTTCGATATTGCTGAGAATCTTGGTGTAGGTGCTGTCTCTGGTGGCGATGAAAATGACCGGCATGTCTTCGTCGATCAGCGCGATCGGACCATGCTTCATCTCCGCAGCGGGGTATCCTTCGGCATGGATATAGGAGATCTCCTTGAGCTTCAGGGCTCCTTCGAGCGCGACAGGAAAATTGTAGCCGCGACCGAGGTACAGAAAGTTTTTTGCATCCTTGAAGATTTCGGCTATCGATTTGATCTGGCTGTCGAGTTCAAGGATCCGGGCGGCTTTTTCAGGCACGCGCGTCAGCTCCCTGAGATTCAGGGCGATCTCGTCGTGCGAAATGGTCCGCCCCTTGCTGAGCGCGAGGGCAAGCATATAGAGTACGATCACCTGGGCGGTAAACGCCTTGGTCGATGCAACACCGACTTCGGGACCCGCATGGGTGTACATGCCGCACAGGGTCTCGCGGGCAATGGTTGAACCCACGACGTTGCAGATGCCCATGACGAGAGCGCCCTTTTCTTTCGCGGCGCGAAGCGCGGCAAGCGTGTCGGCGGTTTCACCAGACTGGGAGATGACGATGACCACGTCGTCGGTGCCGACGATTGGGTTGCGATAGCGGAACTCGGAAGCGTAATCGACCTCTACGGGAATGCGGGCGAACTCCTCGATAAGATATTCGCCGATAAGAGCGGCATGCCAGCTGGTGCCGCAGGCGCAGATGACAATACGCCTGGCCTGCTTGAGGCGGTCGAGATAGTCCTCGATACCCCCGAGCCGCACCCTTCCTTCCTCAAGACGCACGCGCCCCCTCATGACATCGTGCATGACGTCGGGCTGCTCGAATATCTCCTTGAGCATGAAATGCTCGAATCCGCCCTTCTCTATTTCGCCAAGCTCGAAATCGAGTTCGGTAATGAGCTTCTCGGTCTCGATGTTCTCGATGGTCTTGACCGTATATCCCTCGGCCGTCACGACCGCCATCTCCCCGTCGCCGAGGTAGACCACCTTGCGGGTATGCTCGACAATCGGGGCGGCATCGGAAGCAACAAAAAACTCGTCGTCGCCAAGCCCGAGCACCAATGGACTTCCCTTGCGGGCAACGACCAGCGTTCCCGGCTCCCGGGACGAAATCACGCAGATTCCGTATGCGCCTTCGACATGCCGCAGCGCGCGGCGCACCGCCCCCTCGAGGTTCAGTGAAGGTTCATCCTTCCACATGCGGTCGATAAGATGCACCAGCACCTCGGTATCGGTAGCACTGTTGAACGTGTAGCCGTGAGAGGACAATTCGAGGCGAAGCACCGCGTGGTTCTCGATAATCCCGTTATGGATCAGCGCTATATCGCCGGCATTGTTGAGATGGGGATGGGCGTTGCGGTCGCTGGGATCGCCGTGGGTCGCCCACCGGGTGTGCGCAATACCCACCGTCGCCCCGCTGAGCAGATCGGCGCTGTCCTGCAGCGCAATTTCAAGATCACCTACGCTTCCCTTCTGCTTGACGACAGAGAGCCTGCCGTTGAGCACGGCAATACCTGCCGAATCGTAACCCCGGTATTCCAGACGCCGCAGTCCGTTCAGCAGCAGCGGAGCAGCCTCTCTTTTGCCGATATAGCCAACAATTCCACACATAAAAATTCAGTTTAATAGATGTAAGACCGCCTGGGATTTTCCGTCACGCGACAGGGACGCGGGACGAAAGAAAAAATGTAAAATCAATATAATCAATATAAGGAATACGCAATCCCTGTCATCCTCGTTACTCCAGAGCCCTTTTCATGGCGTCGTGCAGGGTTCGCGCCTCCAGGGCGACCGCGGCTTCATACTCTTCGACGGATTCGAAGGATCCGGCAGGATAGATGAGGCTGCGGCTCACATTGATAACGGCGCTCTCCCTGGCCGCATCGACGCCTTCATGCACGGCATCCTCAAGCGAGCCCCCCTGGGCGCCGACCCCGGGGATAAGAAAAAAAAGACCGGGCGCACGACGGCGCAGCTCGCCAAGCAGACCGCTCTTGGTGGCGCCGACCACCACACCGGCGTTGCCTGCCTGCTGCCACAGTCCGACCTTCTCAAGCACGGCCTCGTAAAGTGGCCTGCCGTCGTGCAGCCGCTGCTCCTCGAAATCGCGGGAGCCCTCGTTCGAAGTGAGGCAGAGCACGAAAACAAGCTTTTCGGTATAGGAAAAAAAGGGTTCAAGGGAGTCGAAGCCCATATAAGGCGCAACCGTAACGGCATCGAAAGGCCAGTGTTCAAAAAATGCCTGGGCATATTTTCTGCTGGTATTGCCGATATCCGCCCTCTTGGCGTCGGCGATGGTCATGCACTCCGCAGGTATCTCGCCGAGAGTATGCTCCATGTCTCGAAGCCCCTGGATGCCCCGAGCCTCATAAAACGCCGTATTGATCTTGTAGGCTACGGCAGACTCTCTGGTTGCCCTGATCACGGAACGGTTGAATGCCTGCACCGGGTCGGCCATGCGGGAGAACACCCCCGGAATTTTCTCGGGATCGCTGTCGAGGCCGACACACAGGAGCGACTTCGTTGACGATATCCTCCGGTTTGCTTTCTGACGCGCAGCACTCATTTCGCCTTTCTCCGTTTGCTTCACATGAAAAAATTGGTTTCCTTGTCCGTTTTGCCCATGCCGACCGCTCAAGGCCCCCGTCCACGGGCAGGCCTGAAACTTATAGCCCCTGACGGACATTGTACGTTCGGGTAATATATCAATATGTTTTTTACGGTATGCTTCATTAAATGGAAGAATCCCGTAAATTAACTGACTGAAACAACCCGATACGGCTGCCGCACACCGAGCCCTGTTTATTATAACCATGATTGACGATTAATGGCAAAGAACCTGTTCAAACCTTCAAATCCATACAGAAACGAACCGGAAAACAACGAACGACGCCCCAAATTCTCCATACTGTACTATGTGATGGTGATTCTGCTGCTGATAGGCATCCAGCTCGCTTTTTTCTGGTCCGGCTCATCGGTGGAAATCCCATACAGCACCTTCCGCAAATATATTGCAGAGAACAAGCTTGAATCGGTAAAAATCTCTCCGGAGAGAATCTACATCAAGCTGAAACCCGACGCGAAAAGCGCCGTTCCCGCACCCGAACCCTCCAGGGAAAAGCCGGAAATGCTTCTGCCCGGTTCATCGGACAAGTCCGGAGAGCTTTTCGTTACGCCCGTACGCGACGAGCAGCTTGTCGAGCTGCTCGAAAGCAAGGGAATAAAATATCAGGGCATGCCGAGCAACACCTGGCTGGGTGAACTGCTGCAGTGGATCCTCCCCTTCGCCCTTCTGATCGGCATCTATTTCTTCGTTTTCCGCCGCATGGGCGGACCGGGTTCGCAGTTCATGAACATCAGCAAGAACAAGGCGGCTCTCTACGAAAACCTCGACGAACACACCCGCATCACCTTCAAGGATGTGGCCGGCCTCGACGAAGCGAAAGCCGAAGTCATGGAGGTCGTCGATTTCCTCAAGGACCCGAAAAAGTACACGAAACTGGGAGGCAAGCTGCCCAAGGGAGTGCTGCTGGTAGGCCCTCCGGGTACAGGGAAGACCCTTCTGGCAAAAGCCGTCGCCGGCGAGGCCGAAGTGCCGTTCTTCAGCATCAGCGGCTCCGACTTTGTGGAAATGTTCGTGGGCGTCGGTGCCGCAAGGGTACGCGACCTGTTCCGCCAGGCCAAGGAAAAAGCTCCCTGTATCATCTTTATCGACGAGATCGACGCCGTTGGCCGAAGCCGTGGCAAAGGCGCCATGATGGGCGCCAACGACGAACGCGAGAACACGCTCAACCAGCTTCTGGTTGAGATGGACGGCTTTGCAACCGACAAGGGTGTCATTCTCATGGCGGCAACCAACCGCCCTGACGTACTCGATTCGGCGCTGCTGCGCCCAGGCCGCTTCGACCGGCAGATCATGGTAGACAAGCCCGACCTGAAAGGGCGCATCGATATTTTCAAGGTGCACACCAAGAACCTGTCGCTCGCTCCCGACGTGAACCTGAAAGCCCTCGCATCGCAGACCCCCGGATTCGCCGGAGCTGAAATAGCCAATGCCGCCAACGAAGCCGCCCTGCTGGCCTCGCGCCGTGAGAAGCAGAGCATCGAAATGAAAGACTTCGAAGATGCCATCGAACGGGTTGTCGCAGGACTTGAAAAGAAAAACAAGGTCATCAATCCGCGCGAGCGACAGATCGTGGCCTACCACGAGGCCGGCCACGCCATCGTGAGCTGGATGATGCCGGAAAACGACCCCGTGCAGAAAATATCGATCGTGCCCCGAGGCATGAGCGCGCTGGGCTACACCATGAACATCCCGCTCGAGGACCGTTACCTCATGACGAAGAGCGAACTCTTCGCGCGCATCTGCGGTCTGCTCGGAGGACGCATTGCCGAACAGATCATCTTCAGTGAAATCTCGACCGGCGCCCAGAACGACCTCGAAAAAATCACCGGCATAGCCTACAACATGGTGCTGGTATACGGCATGAGCGACCGGATCGGCAACCTCTCCTACTACGAGAGCAACAACCCCTACTCCGGAGGCCCCGGCATCGACAGAAGATACAGCGAAGATACCGCCCGGCTGATCGACAGCGAGGTCAACGCAATTGTCGAGCAGGCCCGCCAGCGCGTTACCGACCTGCTCACCACCAACCGGGACAAGCTCGAGGCCCTTGCAAAAGAGCTGCTCGGCAAAGAGATGCTGCAGTACTGCCAGATCGAGGAGATCCTCGGCAAAAGGCCCGAGGGCAGTTACCCCTCCCATCTGCATACGGACTGCAGCGGCAACGGGGCCGTTCATGAATCCCCGGAGGAGCAGGAAAAAAGCGACATGAGCGAAACCGAACGGCAGGAACTTGAAGCCGCCGTAGCACGGCTGAAGGAAAAACGCCCGCCTGAAAACTGAGAACCGTTCGACAGCGATGACCAGAAAAGTACATCTTGTCGTTTCCGGACTTGTGCAGGGGGTAGGGTTCAGAATGTTCATCGAACGTTCGGCAAAAGAACTGCATCTTGCGGGCTGGGTGAGAAACCTCGCCGACGGAACCGTGGAAATAGAAGCCGAAGGACCGGAGAGCCTGATCGAAGAGCTGATAAAACGGGCCGGAACCGGCCCTGCGAGGGCACAGGTTCGCGGAATCAGGAAAAGGGAACTCCCGCCTGGCGCTCCACCGGAAGGGTTCTCGGTTATTTTCTGAACTTACGGGCGGAAACGGGGCGACTGAACGCAAAAAGGCAGGTCTTGGCCTGCCTTTTCGATCCATGATTGGGGTGGGTCCCGAGGGATTCGAACCCCCGACCTACTGGGTGTAAACCAGTCGCTCTAACCAGCTGAGCTAGGAACCCGCTTGAGGGGCACTATTATACGATATTTTTCTTTCAATGCAAAAAGAAAACCCGGTCGGCAGGAAGGTGAAACCCGGCCCGATTTGTAAGCCTTTATGAAAAAGCATAAATTCAGGCCGGCATTGTAACCGAAAATCCGGAAACATCTTAAAAAAAACCATGAAATCATTATCCATCCTCGGAAGTACCGGCTCAATCGGACTCAGCACTATCGATGTTGTGAGGCAGCACCCCGACAAGTTCACGATTACCGGTCTTGCGGAAGGCCACGATGTCGGTCTTCTGGCCGAACAGATCAGTGAATTCAGGCCAGAGGTGGTTTCGGTACGGGATGAAGCGGCAGCAGCGAAACTTCGCGATCTCCTCGGGGACCACAAGCCGGAAATCTTTCACGGCATCGAAGGAGCAGCAACCGTTGCCGCCGCCGAAGGTTCGGATATGGTTGTTTCCGCTATTGTCGGCGCAGCCGGGCTGGTGCCGACCGTCAGCGCAATCAAGGCCGGCAAGCATATCGCCCTGGCCAACAAGGAAACCCTTGTCGTTGCCGGACAGCTTGTCTCCGATCTGGTAAAAAAGCACAACGTCCAGCTGCTTCCGGTCGACAGCGAGCACTCCGCGATCTTCCAGTCCCTTGCCGGTCACCGCACCGAGGATATCGAGCGCATCATCCTGACGGCTTCCGGCGGTCCGTTCCGCAAAACTCCTGCCGAAGAGCTGAAGCTTGCCGGCCCCGAACAGGCGCTCAAGCATCCGCAGTGGACGATGGGCGCAAAAATCACCATCGATTCGGCAACGCTCATGAACAAGGGTCTCGAGGTTATCGAGGCGCACTGGCTTTTCAACATGCCGGCAGAAAAGATCGGCGTGGTTGTGCATCCGCAGAGCATCATCCACTCGATGGTCGAGTATATCGACGGATGCGTGATCGCACAGATGGGCGTGCCGGACATGCGCGCGCCGATCGCCTATGCCCTGGCCTGGCCGGAACGCTGCGGAACAGGCATCGGCAGGCTCGACCTGGCAAAAATCGGCACCCTGACCTTCGAGGAACCAGACATGGAGCGGTTCCCCGCGCTGCGCCTGGCGTTCGACGCCCTCAAGGCGGGACGCACCTACCCGGCCGTGCTGAATGCCGCAAACGAAATCGCCGTTGCGGCGTTTCTCGATAAAAAAATCGGCTTTACCGCCATCGCCGAAACGGTCGACAAAACCATGCAGGCCCATGAAGCCTTCCTGCCGGTCGAACTCGACGAATACCTGCAGGCCGACCGCTGGGCCCGTGAAACCGCAAAAAAGATCATCGGCTAGAAACCCCGGACGATAACCGGTGAATCATGATTATGTTCCGGTGCCCCGCACAGACGGGGCGCCCCTTTTATTACAAAACGGCATCGCTGTACTATTGTCGCCTGAAGCAATCGTGCTCAGAAGCAGATACACAGAGATGCCCAGAAACGATTGATAGACTATGGACGTCCTGAACACCACATTTTTTTTCATTGTAGCCATATTCATTCTGGTCACCGTGCATGAACTGGGGCACTTTCTTACGGCGAAGCTTTTCGGCATGAGGGTCGATAAATTCTATATCGGTTTCGACTTCTTCAACCTCAGGCTCTGGAGAAAGAAAATCGGGGAAACGGAGTACGGCGTCGGGGTGTTCCCGCTCGGCGGCTACGTCAAGATCGCCGGAATGGTGGACGAGAGCCTCGATACCGCATACCAGGCGTCGGAACCCGAACCCTGGGAGTTCAGGGCGAAACCGGTCTGGCAGCGCCTGATCGTGCTTGCCGGCGGCGTATTCATGAACCTGGTGCTTGCCGCCGCAATCTTTATCGGCGTGACTCTCGTGCTCGGAGAATCGAGAACCACGGTCGACAACCCGGTCTATATCGAAAAGGGTTCCGTCTTCGCATCCATGGGCATGGAGACGGGCGACCGACTGGCGGCAGTCAACGGCAGAGCGGTCGAAAGCTGGGAGGAGGCGCTCGATCCCGCATCGTTCACCGCCCCGTCGCTGAGCTACACCGTGCTTCGCGACGGCAGACGCCTGACCATCTCCGCGCCGTCAAACATCCTTTCGAAGCTTAACGAGAACCAGGCGCTCGGCATTCGTCCGGTCATGCCTCCGGTTATCGACGACGTGCTTGCAAACGATCCGGCGGCAAAAGCCGGCATAAAGCCGGGAGCGCTCATCACAGCCATCGACGGCAAACCGGTTTCGGACTGGAGCGAGGTGGTTTCCATCATTTCCGCACATGCGGGAAAACCGATCTCCATCACCTGGAAATACCTTGAACCGGTTCCCGGCAAAGCCACCGATCCGAAAGAGATTCTCGCTTCGGGCCGCAGCGTCGTAACCGAAGTCGTACCGACGCCGGCGGGAAAAATAGGCATCGCGCTCCGTCAGACCCTCGATACCGAACGCATAAGCCTGAACGTTTTCCAGTCGATCGCCAGCGGCACCATGCAGACCTGGAAAATGAGCGCCATGACCGTACAGGGATTCGCACGAATCTTCACCGGGCAGGAGGACTTCCGCAAATCGCTGGGAGGACCGGTGAAAATCGCAAAAATCGCCGGGCGCAGCGCCGAGCAGGGCCCGCTCAGCTTCCTCTACTTTCTGGCCGTGCTCTCCATATCGCTGGCAATCATCAACATCCTGCCCGTTCCGGCGCTCGACGGCGGCCAGTTCGTCATGAACGCCATCGAGGGAATCATCCGCCGCGAAATACCTTTCGAGGTGAAAATGCGCATTCAGCAGGTCGGCATGGCGCTGCTTCTGACGCTCTTCGGCTACATTCTCCTGAACGACATCATCAACCCCTGAACCGAAAACGCAAGAGAGGGCGGGAGAATAAACAACCATGTTTGACAAACTGCAGGCCATCAAGGAAAAGCATCTCGATCTCGAGCAGCAGCTGGCCGACCCGGCTGCCGCATCCGACCAGAACCGCTTCAGAAAGCTCAACAAGGAGTACAGCAACCTGCGCGAGATCGTTCACGCTTTCGACCGGTACAGCCTTGCCCGAAAGCAGCTCGAGGAGTCGCGTGAACTGCTCGCCAGCGAAAACGACCCCCAGATGCGGGATCTCGTCCAGGCGGAAATAGGCGACCTGCAGGAGCAGCTCCCCCTGCTCGAACAGCAGCTGAAGGTGCTCCTGCTTCCGAAAGACGAAGCCGATTCCCGAAACGTGATCATCGAAATCCGGGCCGGAACCGGAGGGGACGAAGCTGCGCTGTTTGCCGCGGATCTCCTTCGCATGTACCAGCGCTATGCCGAGCGGCAGGGCTGGAAATGCGTCGTACTCGACTATACCGAGAGCTCCGTGCCCGGCGGGTTCCGCGAGGTGACGCTCGAAGTCAGCGGCCATGACGTGTTCGCGACCATGAAATACGAAAGCGGCGTCCACCGGGTGCAGCGGGTTCCCGACACCGAAACCCAGGGTCGCATTCATACCTCGGCAGCCAGCGTGGCGGTTCTGCCCGAAGCCGAAGAGGTCGATGTGGAGATCCGCCGCGACGACCTGCGCTTCGACACCTACCGGAGCGGCGGCAAGGGGGGCCAGAACGTCAACAAGGTCGAGACCGCCGTCAGAATCACCCACCTGCCCACAGGCATTGTTGCCGCCTGCCAGGAGGAGCGTTCGCAGCTGCAGAACAAGGAGCGGGCCATGACCATGCTCCGCACGAAACTCTACGACATCCAGCTTGCCGAGCAGCAGCAGCAGCGCGCCGACCTGCGCCGTTCGATGGTAACCACCGGCGACAGGAGCGCAAAAATCAGAACCTACAACTATCCCCAGTCGCGGGTGACCGACCATCGGATCGGATTCACCAGCCATGCGCTGCCGCAGATCATGCAGGGGGAGATCGGCGACATCATCGAAGCCCTGAAGCTGCACGACCAGACTGCGCGCCTGCAGGCGGAAATGATCTGAGGAAACCGGCCGGGCGCACCTGAAATATTTTACCGGGATATATTATTGCGCTATTGTCGTTATATTTATAAATCAGGGAACCCCCTCCCTGCATGAATCAGCCAGAAACAACTACAGAGAGGAAAACGGCCGTCGAACGCGCCGCAGAGGGAGAGCACCGGTAATGGAAATGGAAGCCACAGGCAAAAGCAGAGGTGAATGGATTTTTCACGGGGAGTTCGACCGTACGGTCAGCTACCTCTCCGACCAGTCGAAGATTCTCGGCTTCAATCCCTTCTGCCACAAGGTCGAAAAGACCGCCGAAGAGAACATCTTCCGGTGGCATTTCAGGGTCACCGATCCCCAGAACAACCCTTTCGACGTGATCTTTTATGTCGAGCAGTCCGAAGAGCTGCTGGTGGAACTGCCCGAGCATCTCGAAGGAACCGATCCCGACGAACTGACCGAGGAGATGATTCACCTCTACACGGTAGGCAAGAAAATCCGCTGGCACCACCATCCGCCCTCGCAGCCGGTCGACGACCCGAAAAACTACCTCTTCGAAGGCAAGGCCTTTGCCGACATGGATGTCCGCCCGATGGAGACGGACAAAACAAGGGTGCATTTCGACCTGAAAATCGATGTACGGTTCGTGCTCTATCCGGCATTCCGCATCATCCCCGAACAGATTATCCGCGCCATGACCAACGCCGGCATGTCGATGATCATGCAGACGGCGACCAACAGGATGTTTCACTGCATAGCAAAGGATTTCGGCCATGTCCATCACGCATGAAAACACCCGCCCGATGAGTTTTCACAGGCTGGCGGCGGAGCGGTGCAGCATCCGCAGCTTCGAGAAGCACCGGCCGCTTCCGGAAGATGTGATGAAGCGAATCCTCGATGCCGGAAGGCTCGCTCCCTCGGGAAAGAACCTGCAGCCATGGAGCTTCATCGTGGTCAGCTCCCCCGGAATGCTTGAAAAGATCTACCCCTGCTACCCGCGCGACTGGATACAAAGCGCGCCCCATCTGCTCATCGTGAAAGGCCGGCGCAGCGAAGCGTGGGTGCGCCGGAAGGACGGCTACAGCTCGCTTGAGACCGACCTGGCCATCGCCATGGACCACATGATCCTTGCCGCGGCATGGGAAGGGGTGGGCAGCTGCTGGATCGCCGCCTTCGACCGCGACATCCTCTACCAGGCACTCGGGCTTACGGACGACGAAGCGATTTTCGCCTTCACTCCCCTCGGCTATCCGGCCCCCGACGCCCGGCCGGTGCCAAAGACCCGGAAATCCCTCGAAGAGGTTGCGGTGTTCCTGTAAAAGAAAAGCGGCAACGCCATTGCACAGCAACAAATCCACGTCAGTGATCCGGCAACGCCCAGAGCGGGGTGGCGCTGCCGATATTCCCGCCCTGCCGGCAGGTAAAAACAGGTGCGGCGGATTTCGTATTTTTCCTGCACCACGGGATGAAAAATTTCACTTCTTGCATGAGAATCCGTAAGTTCGATGCATGAACCGTCAACTTTTACTGGGAGCCGAAGCTGCAGCGCTCGGCGCTCTCGACGCCGGAATATCGGGCGTCTATGCCTACCCCGGAACTCCTTCGACCGAAATAACCGAATACATCCGGAAAAGCCCTGAAGCCGCTCTGCGCGGCGTGCGCTCCTCCTGGTCGGCAAACGAAAAAACCGCCTTCGAAGCCGCGCTCGGCATGGCCTATGCCGGAAAGCGCACGCTCGTGGCCATGAAGCATGTCGGGCTCAACGTCGCCGCAGACGCCTTCATCAATTCCGCCATTACCGGGGTAAACGGGGGGCTGGTGCTCGCCGTCGCCGACGATCCGTCGATGCACTCGTCGCAGAACGAGCAGGACAGCCGCTTCTACGGCCGTTTCGCCATGGTGCCGGTCCTCGAACCCGCCTCGCAGCAGGAGCTGTACGACGCCGCGCGCTACGCCTTCGACCTTTCGGAATCGGTAAAGCTCCCGGTGATGCTGCGCCTGACCACCCGGCTGGCCCATTCACGCGCGGGAGTCGTCCGGGCCCCGCAGCACGCCGAAAATCCGCTGCATGCGCTCCTCGAGCCGGAACGCTATGTGCTGATGCCGCAGAATGCCCGAAAACAGTACAACCTGCTGCTCGGCAAACAGAAAAACCTCGAACGGCTTTCCGAAGAGTCCCCGCTGAACCGCATGGTTCCCGGAACGTTCCCGGTCGGCGTACTGGCCTTCGGCATCGCCTATAACTACGCCATGGAGGTGCGCGAAACGTTCGGCATCGACGTTCCGATCCTCAAAATCGGCCACTACCCGCCTCCCGGAAGGCAGATCGGGGAGCTGTTCGGAAGCTGCCGGAGCGTACTGGTGGCCGAGGAAGGTTATCCGGTCTACGAGGAACTGCTCAGGGGGTGGTTCAACGACCGGAACATCCGCGGACGCATGGACGGCACCCTGCCGCGCGCCGGCGAGCTCGATACCGGACTCATGGCCAGAGCCCTCGGCGTAACGCTGCCGGAACCGGCGCCGGTTCCGGCGATCGTGGCGAACCGTCCGCCTGAACTCTGCAGGGGATGCGGACACCGCGACCTCTTCGAAGCGCTGAACCGGGTCATGGAGAGCTTCGAAAACCGGCATGTCTTTTCAGACATCGGCTGCTACACGCTCGGAGCCCTGCCCCCCTTCAACGCCATCCACACCTGCGTCGATATGGGCGCGTCGATAACCATGGCCAAAGGCGCCGCTGACGGCGGCCTGCGCCCCGCAGTGTGCGTGATCGGCGACTCCACCTTTACCCACTCCGGCATGACCGGCCTGCTCGACGCCGTCAACGACCGCTCGCCCGTTACGGTCATCATTGCCGATAACGACACCACGGCCATGACCGGCGGCCAGGACTCGGCGGCGACCGGCACGCGGCTTCACGCGATCTGCCTCGGGCTCGGCGTGGAGGAGGCGCATATCAGAACGATCATCCCGCTGAAGCCGCATCTCGGGGAGAACATCGCCGTCCTGAGCCAGGAGATCGCCTACGAAGGGGTATCGGTCGTGCTTGCCCGGCGGGAATGCATCGAGAGCGCCGCACGCAGAAAACGCAGCAAAAACCCGAAATCCGTCAATCCGTAAGCACCCATGCAGAACAACATCATTCTGGCCGGAGTAGGCGGGCAGGGCATTCTCAGCATCGCGGCGGTCATCGACCTTGCGGCACTGCATTGCGGCCTCCACATCCGCCAGGCCGAAGTGCACGGCATGAGCCAGCGGGGAGGCGCCGTTCAGTCGCACCTGCGGATTTCCGACCGCGAAATCCACGCCGATCTGATCACCGTTGGCCGCGCCGACCTGATCGTCTCCGTCGAACCGCTCGAGGCGCTGCGTTATCTCCCCTTTCTGGGACCCGGTGGCCGCACGGTCACGGCAATCGAGCCGTTCGTCAACATGCCCGACTATCCACCCATTGAAGCCGTCATCGCCGAACTGCGGCGAACCGCCGAACCCCTGCTGGTCGACGCCGCCGCCCTGGCCCGTGAAGCCGGCAGCCCGAGAACTTCGAACATGGTCATGCTGGGGGCTGCCGCTCCGTTCACCGCACTCGATCCGTCGCAGCTCGAAGCCGCCATCGAAAAGATCTTCGAGGCTAAAGGAGAGGATACGGTAGCCATGAACATCAGGGCTTTCCGCAAAGGACTTGCTTTATCTCAACCATAACCGACAGTCACATGATCTGGAACGAGCATCACGAATGCATGGAACGCGAAGAGCTCCGGAAACTTCAGGGCGAACGGATCAGAGCCATGGTCGAAAGAGTCTATTTCAACGTGCCCTTCTACCGCCGCAAACTGCAGGACATGGGCATCGAGCCCGGCGACATCCGCACGATCGACGACCTGCAGAAGCTGCCCTTCACCACCAAGCAGGACCTGCGCGACAACTACCCGTTCGGACTCTTCGCCGTACCGCAGCAGGAGATCGTGCGGCTGCACGCATCGAGCGGCACGACCGGAAAATCGACCGTCGTGGGCTACACCCATAACGACATCCTCATGTGGAGCGAAGTGGTTGCCCGCTCGCTTACCATGGCCGGAGTCTCCGGATCGGACATCATTCAGGTCGCCTACGGATACGGTCTCTTTACCGGCGGACTCGGGCTGCACTACGGCGCGGAAAAAATAGGAGCTTCGGTCATTCCCATCTCCGGCGGCAACACGAAAAAACAGCTGCAGCTCATGGAGGATTTCGGTTCGACGGCAATCGCCTGTACGCCCTCCTATGCAGCCTACCTCGGCGAAGCGCTCATCGAGGAGAAAATCGACAGGAAAAACATAAAACTCAAAGCCGGCATTTTCGGCGCCGAACCCTGGACCGAAGAGATGCGCGCCCAGATCGAACAGCTCCTCGGCCTGAAAGCCTACGATATCTACGGCCTCAGCGAGGTGATCGGACCCGGCGTATCGATGGAGTGCTCGTGCCAGAACGGCATGCACATTTTCGAAGACCATTTCATTCCGGAAATCATCAATCCCGAAACCGGCGAACTCCTTCCCTACGGGGAGCTCGGTGAACTGGTCTTTACTCCGGCAACGAAAGAGGCGATGCCGCTCCTCCGTTACCGCACGCGCGACCTGACCCGCCTGCACGCCGAACCGTGCCAGTGCGGCCGCACGCTGGTACGCATGGAAAAATGCGTGGGACGTTCGGACGACATGCTCATCATCCGGGGCGTCAACGTCTTCCCGTCGCAGATCGAGTCGGTTCTGCTTGAGATGAACGAAACCAAACCGCACTACCTTCTGGTGGTCGATCGCGAAAACAACCTCGACGTCCTTGAAATCCAGGTCGAGGTCGAAGAGCAGTTCTTTTCCGACGAGGTGAAGGAACTCGAGGAGCTGCGCCGGCGCATCCACGCCAATATCGCCAGTCTGCTGGGCCTCAGCGCTTCCATAAGGCTGGTCGAGCCCGGCACGATCGAGCGCAGCATGGGCAAGGCGCAGCGGGTTCTGGACAAACGCAAACTCACATAACCCTGAAGGAGGACGCCATGATCATCAAGCAGTTATCGGTCTTTCTCGAAAACCGGACAGGGCGGCTGACCGAACTGACCGGCATACTGGCCGAACACGACATCAACATATCGGCGTTCAGCATCGCCGATACCGCCGATTACGGCATCCTGCGCATGATCGTCGGAAAGCCCGAACAGGCCGCTGAAGTGTTGCGGAACCGCGGCTTCGCCGTCAAAATAACCGACGTGGTCGGCATGATCGTACCGCACCGGCCCGGAGGCCTGCACAAGGCGCTGCAGATCATTTCCGACAGCAACATAACCATCGACTACATGTACGCCTTCGCTTCCGGAGAGTGCAAGGCGACGGTGGTCATCAGGGCGGACTCCCTTGAAAACATCATCAGGGTTCTGCAGGAGCACGAAATGGAGCTGCTGCAGCAGGGCGACGTCTACCAGATATGAAAAAAAGGGCCTGAAGATCGCAGCGCGCCAAAGGAAAGGAAAAGCAAAAAAATCAGCAATGCCAGGATTCTCACAATCGGTTTCATCATTCCGCTCCTCTGAAATCAGGGAGCTGATGAGCCTGGCCTCGAAGCCGGGCATCATCTCGTTCGCCGGGGGCATGCCCGACAACAATCTCTTTCCCGTCGACGAGATCGAAGAGCTTTTCCGGAATCTCGACAGCCGGACCCGACAGACAGCCTTTCAGTACGGGCCTACGCCCGGCCTGCCCTCCCTGCTCGAGTCGCTGGGCGGTTTTCTCGAAAAGAAAGGGCTTCCGGTAAAGAAAAACCGCCTGATGATCACTACCGGATCACAGCAGGCCCTGAACCTCCTGGCCAACGTCTTCATCGATCCCGGCGACAGGGTGCTCGTCGAAAACCCCTGTTTCATCGGAGCGCTCTCCGCATTCCGCTCATGCCGGGCCGAACTCAAAGGCATCGCCGTGGACAGCGAGGGGATCGACGCCGGAGAGCTGCTGATGGAAACCGGAAAGAGCCCGAAAGCGAAGTTCCTCTACATCACGCCCTACTTCCACAACCCCGCAGGCATCCTCTACAGCGAATCCCGAAAACAGGAACTGATCGGGGTCCTCGAGGGAAAGGACATCCCGCTCATCGAGGATGACGCCTACGGCGACCTCTATTTTCACGAGAAGGACCGCCCGCGGCTCAGGCCGCTGAAGGCTATCGACCCGGAGGGCATCGACATCTGCTATACCGGTTCGTTTTCGAAAATCCTCGGGCCGGGCCTGCGGCTCGGCTGGCTGCTCGCCCCGGAACCCATAGCCTCGAAATGCGAACTGCTCAAGCAGTCCGCCGACGCCTGTTCGCCCAGCTTCACGCAGGTGCTTGCCGACGCGTTCATCCGCTCGGGAAAAATTTACCCCTACATCGAAAAGGTCCGCCTCGAATACAAGACGAGAGCCGAAGCCATGAGCGCCGCCCTCCGAAAGCACCTTCCCGGTTATGTCCGCTGGAACGAACCCTCGGGAGGATTCTACATCTGGCTGAACCTGCCCGAAAGCGCCGACGCGTCGGAAATCATGAAAAAAAGCATCGAAGGAGGCGCGGTATTCGTTGCGGGAAAAACCTTCGATCCCGACGGTATGAAAAACAACGCCCTGCGGCTTTCGTACTGCAACAACACCCCGGAAGAGATCGGGCGGGGCATTCCTGTCGTCGCGGATGCCATAAGAGCGGTCTGCGGATGAGCCGTGCGGCTCAGGGGAACGGGAGATAACGGACAGCGGCCCGTTTTTTCAGCACCGCCTTTCCGGGTTTACACCCCGGGCTGCAGGCCTGTCGCCTCTGCGAAGCTGCAGCCTTCCGACCGCCTGCTACCCGTACTTTTTCTTCAGCCCCAGCTTGTCGATGCGCGAGTAGAGGGTTTTCGGATGCATGCCGAGCCGTTCGGCCGCACCGCCCTCGCCGCTCACCCGGCCTCCGGAGCGCTGCAGTGCGTCGAGTATCAGCTCCCGCTCGAGCAGCACCATCTCCGACTCGAAATCGCGCATGCTCCTGACCGGTCCTACAGCTCCCGACGCCGCTGCGGCAGATTCCGGAGAGAGAATCGAGGAAAAATCGAGTGAAGGCCCTTCGGAGACGATCACCGCCTGCTCGACAATATGGGCGAGTTCCCGGATATTGCCTTTCCAGTCGCGGGCCTCGAGCCGCAGAAGATCGCTCTGGCGGAAGGGCAGCTGCGGACGGCCGAATTCGCGAGCGTAACGCGCAGCGAAGTGCGCGGCAAGCAGGGCGATATCTTCCCGGCGCTCCCGAAGGGAGGGAATGGCGAGCGGAAACACGTTGAGCCTGAAGTAGAGATCTTCGCGGAAGCGGCCCGCGGCGACCTCGCCTTCGAGATCGCGGTTCGTGGCGGCGATTACCCTGACGTCCACCGCGATGACCCGACTGCCGCCGATCCGCTCCAGCTCTCGCTCCTGCAGCACCCTGAGCAGCTTGGCCTGCAGTTCCAGCGGCAGCTCGCCGATCTCGTCGAGAAAAATCGTGCCTCCGGATGCGAGTTCGAACTTGCCGATCCTGCGCTCCGTCGCGCCGGTAAAACTCCCCTTCTCGTGCCCGAACAGCTCCGACTCGATCAATGCCGCAGGAAGCGCGGCGCAGTTCACCTTGACCATCATCCGGTCCCGTCGGGGAGAAAGATGGTGAATGGCACGGGCAAACAGCTCCTTTCCCGTCCCGGTTTCACCCTGGATGAGAACGGTCGCATCGGTCGGGGCCACCTGGCTTACCCTGCGCAGTACCGCCGCAAGCGGAGTGCTCCGGCCGATAATCTCCTCGAAATCGTGCGCACCCGTGATCTCCTCGATCAGCAGCGTCCGCTCGCCCTCCAGGCGACGTCGCAGCTCGTCGATCTCCTCGTAGGCAAGGTAGTTCTGCAGCGCAAGCGAGAGCTGCGGCACGATCATGCCGATCGTCTGCAGATCGTGCTCGTCGAAAGCCCTCGATGTATTGGAAATAATCAGGCCCGCACGGCTTCCCGGAGACTCCCAGAGCCCGGCGCTGATGACCGAACAGACGCCGAGCCTGTCGCGCACGAGTGCGACAAGCCGGTACTGCCGGCAGAGCTGGTCGAAATCCTCTCCGGAATAACAGCCCGGTCTGGTGATGAGGGCAAAGCTCTCCCTGGCGATCTCCCTGAAATCCGATACGCCGAGATGATCGTAGGAGAGCATGGGCGAAAATCCTCCGTCGGGTTCCCGCATGAAATTATCGAACACCCGGTAGTCGCCGTCGCTCTGCATGACCCGTATGCCGAGAAAGGTGCAGGGAACCAGCCGGTCGATCTGCTCGCAGACGGCAAGCATCATCCGGCTGCGGTCCCTTATGGTGAGCAGCGCATTGTTCACGGCAAGCTGCATGGCCGTCTCGGCTTCGCGCTGCCGGAGCTCCTCATAGGCCAGGGCGTTGCTGACGGCCACGGCAATGGGCGATGAGAGGGTGGAAAGCAGCTCCTTTTCACCATCCGACCAGTTTTTCTCCTGCTTCGAAACGAAGTTCAGAAACCCGATCACCTTGCCGCCGGAACGAAGGGGCGAGAGCACCACCTGCCGCAGGCCGAGATCGTACAGCATACCCGGAACATGGAGATCAGCAGGATAGCGGTTGATCTCACCCTCTATGGAGATCACCGAGACGGCTGTATCGCCGAGGTGCGGCTCGATCCACGAACCCGCGACCGGCCGCTTTTTGCGCTGGACGGTATCGGGAAGCTCGAAACGCAGCATCTCGAAAAACACATTGATATGTCGCCGGTCGCGGTCGAAGGTGATAATGACGGCCGAATCGAATTCGAAAACGAGGCGAAGCTTGTCGGTCACCGTACGGAACAGCTCCTGCGGGTCGCGGATCGAACCTACGGCATCGCTGATATACTGCATCAGCGAACTGGCTTCGTGCATGGACTCAATCGGCATCGGTATCCTGGTTTCGATCTGGCTATTCCTGAAAATCAGGAACACAAAATACAGAATATTCTGAATTTTTCAGAAAACAAACAAACGGGCAAGGTAAAGGGTTCCTCCGGAAGGCCCCGCCAGCATTGCTCCTGAAGGTTTTCAACCCTTCGCACGATTTCCGGCACATGAATTGCCTGTAAAAAACTCAGGGCAGTATCCGGCCTCGGCCGGCAATGCGCGACTGCGCAACCATTTTGAAAACAAAAGCACCGATGAAGAAGAAGCTGATTCGATATACCGGCATGGCCGCGGCGGCACTGATGATCGCCCTTCCGTTCCGGCTCGAAGCCGCCGGGGAGAGTGCCGCCCGGCCGCTCACGCTTGAAGAAACCATACGGCTGGCCAGGGAGCACAACCCGTCGCTGAAAGCCGCAGCAGAGGAGGTCAATGCCGCGGATGCCCGCATCCGGCAGCAGCAGAGCGCTTATTATCCGCAGATAACGGCCAGCGCCGGTTACCGCTATATCGACCCGGTATCCGAAATGGGCTTCGGCGGAGGAGAGCCGATACAGTTCATGCCGAACGACAACTACGAGGCGAAAATCACCGCAAAGGCGACCCTGCTGGATTTCGGCAAGAGGGGTAACGAGGTCGATATCGCCCGGGCAGGGAAAAACGCCGCGAGCCATACGCTCGATATCGCCCGGCGCGACATCTCCTACCAGACGGTGGAGATCTTCTACGGCATTCTTTTCCTTCGCGAAAGCATACGCGTCGAGGAGAAGGAGATAACCGCCCTGAGAAAAGCGTTCGACTATACCTCGAAACGCTACCAGGCCGGCACGGCAACCCGCTTCGACGTGCTTTCGACCGACGTGCGCATCCAGGCGGCGCGCTCGAAGAAGCTCGGTCTGGAACATCAGCTGCGCCGCCACGAGCTGACCCTGCGCCGCCTGACCGGACTTGCAGTCAACACGCCTCTCGACCTCAAAGGAAACTTCTCGGTACTTCCGGCGCGACCGGACGAGGCTGCGCTTGTTGAAAATGCAATACAGCGCCGGCCCGAACTGAAGCTTGCCGGCGAATACGAACAGTCGGCCCGGCTCCGCCGCTCGCTGGCCATGAAGGAGGGCCTGCCGGTGGTCAGCGCAAGCGCTTCATGGGGAGTAACGAACGGCTACCAGCCTGATATCGACGAAATCCGCGAAAACGTGGCGGCGGGAGTCCAGGTCGAACTGCCGATCTTTACCGGGTTCCGCACATCGGCACAGCGCCAGGAGGCGGCAGCCCTGCTGCGCGCGGCGGCAGAACGAAGGATCGACACCGAAGAGCAGGTCAGAACCGACGTACAGGAAACCGTGCACGCCCTGGAAACCGCACGGGAGAACATTCTGACGACCGAATCGCAGGTGCAGCAGGCAAAACTGGCCGCCGAACATGCGCGTGCACGCTATGAAAACGGCATGGCGACAACCCTCGACCTTCTCGATACCGAAGCATCGCTTGCCCAGGCGGAACTTGCCCGGCTGCAGGCGGCATATGACTACGTGCTGAACAACTACACCCTTAAACGGGCAACAGGGGAGGTATTCTGGTAACATGCAGAAGAAACTGAAACAGATCATCTGCGCGGTTGATTTTTCGCCGCACTCCGACGATGTGGTGGCCTATGCCGCCGAGCTGCAGCAGTGCGGAGCGGAACTCACCCTGCTGCACGTCGAGCCCGCCGAAAACGACTCGGAGGGCCTGCTGGAAAAACAGCTGCACGCCTTCTCGCACTACAGCGACATCCTTGCCCGGCGCGGCAGCCGGGCGCTGTTCAGCGTGCAGCATGGCGATCCCGCGGCGGAGATCCTCGCCTATGCCAAAGAGCAAAAGGCGGACCTGCTCCTGCTGGGCTCTCACGGAAGCATGGCCTTTACCCGACTGCTCATGGGCAGCACGGCCGAAACCGTGATGCGCAGATCCGCATGCCCGGTCGTCGTCTACAAATCGCCCGAAACGGGAAACACCGCAAGAGAGCGCGAGGATAGCGCACAGCTTCTTTCGAACAACACGAAACAATCAGCCTGATGACAGAACAGGAAAAAAACACCGGAACAGCCGAAAAGACAGGAAAAGAGGGCATTAAAGCATCCAACCCGCTGCGTCTGGTCATCATGGCCGTCGCCGTTCTCGTGGCGCTCATCTGGGGCGGAAGCAAAATCTGGCACTCTTTCCTCTACGTCGAAACCGACAATGCCCAGATCGAAGGGGATATCTACCCGGTCATTTCGCGCATACCCGGCAGGGTGGACAAGGTTCTCACTACCGACAACCAGAAGGTGGCCAAAGGGGACACGCTGGTGCTGCTCGACCCGGTTGATTACGAAGTCCGGCGCGATATGGCCTCGGCTGCCCTCGAAAATGCCCGTGCTTCCGTTGCTGCCGCCGGCGAAGCCGCACTTGCCGCCGCAGCGACCGGTCAGAAACTCGGCGCCGACCTCCGGCGAAGCGAAAACCTGCGCAGGCAGGACGTTATCTCGCCTTCGGAGTTCGATGCCGTAAAAGCCGGCGCACTCTCCTCCTCGGCGCAGCATGCCGCTGCCGAAAGTCAGCGCAAAGCCGCGGCGGCGCAGCTGAAAATGCGCGAGGCCGAACTGCGCAATGCCGAACTGCAGCTCTCCTACACCGCCATTACCGCGCCTGCAGACGGGCACGTATCGAAGAAAAACGTTCAGCCCGGCCAGTATGTCGCGCCCGGCCAGCAGCTGATCGCCCTGGTTGGCAGCCGCAAGCTCTGGGTTGTAGCGAACTTCAAGGAGACGCAGCTCGAAAATCTCAGACCCGGCCAGAAGGTATCCATCAGGGTAGACGCATACCCCGAAAAAGAGTTCGAGGGCGAGGTGGAATCGATCTCATCCGGAACCGGAGCGCGATTCGCCCTGCTGCCGCCCGACAACGCGAGCGGCAACTTCGTCAAGGTCGCCCAGCGCGTGCCGGTCAGGATACTCTTTACCGGCAAACCCGATAACGAACGCAAACTCGCGGCAGGGATGAACGTTGTCGTGGAGGTCCGGGTAAAATGAGCGGTCAGGGAGCGGCAACTGCGCTGCAGCCGGCGCTGCACACCTACGAAACCGGTGCGCGGCGCATCATCATCACCCTCACGGTGATCGTTTCGGCCATGCTCGAGCTGATCGACACCACCATCGTGAACGTGGCCATCACGCAGATCAGCGGGAACCTCGGCGCCAGCATCGAAGACGTTGCCTGGGTGGTGACCAGCTACGCCATCGCCAACGTCATCGTCATTCCGCTCTCGGGCTTTCTCGGCAACCTGCTCGGCCGCCGCAACTACTATATCGGCTCGATTCTGCTCTTTACGGCGGCATCGCTGCTCTGCGGCGTGGCTACCGATATCTGGACGCTGGTCTTTTTCCGCTTTCTGCAGGGCATCGGCGGCGGAGCGCTGCTCCCCACATCCCAGGCCATTCTGTACGAAACCTATCCTCCCGAAGACCGCGGCAAGGCAACCGGCATCTTTTCCATGGGGCTCGTTCTCGGCCCGACCATCGGCCCGCTGCTCGGAGGCTACCTTGTAGACTCTTTCAGCTGGGAGTGGTGCTTTTTCGTGAACATTCCGGTCGGCCTGCTCGCCGCCTGGTCGGCCTTCTCCTTCATCAGGGAACCGAAAACCAAGCAGAAGGTCACCAGTATCGACTGGACCGGCATCGGTCTTCTGGCTCTCGGCATCGGGTCGCTGCAGTTCATCCTCGAGCGGGGAGAATCGAAAGACTGGTTCGAAACGCCCTACATCACCTGGTTCACCATCATCGCCACGGTCTCGCTGCTGCTTTTCGTCTGGTGGGAGCTGCGGGTCGAGGAACCCGCCGTCGATCTCCGCGTGCTCGCCCGGAGCCACAACCTGGCCATTGCCGCCGTGCTGACCTTCGTCGTCGGCTACGGGCTGTACGGCTCGCTCTTCGTCTTTCCGGTATTCGTGCAGCACCTGCTCGGCTTCACGGCCCTGCTCACCGGACTGGTGCTTTTTCCGAGCGCCATGGTAACCGGCATCATCGCCCTGCCGCTCGGCATCGCCCTGCAGCGTGGCGCCTCGGCCAAAATCCTCATGACGGTCGGCATGGCCGCCTTCACCCTTTTCTGCTGGGAACTCGGCCAGCAGACCATGCAGTCGGGAGCTGCCAACTTTTTCTGGATACTGCTGGTGCGCGGCGTAGCCCTCGGTTTCATCTTCATTCCCGTCACCATGCTCGCCGTCGCAGGCCTGCACGGCAAGGATATCGGCCAGGCCACCGGCCTGAACAACATGGTGCGCCAGCTCGGCGGATCCTTCGGGATCGCGCTCACCAATACCTACGTGGCCAAACGCGTTGCCGCCCACAGGATTGAACTGCTCGGACACCTCTCGCCTTACGATCCCGCCGCCGTCGAGCGGCTCAACGGCTTACAGCAGGCGGCGCAGTCGCGCATGCTCTCGCCGGTCGAAGCCGAACAGGCGGCTCTGCGATCGCTCGAAGGCACCCTGACGGCACAGAGTTACCATCTCGCCTATATGGACGCATTCATGCTGATCGCCCTGCTGTTCGCGCTCTCGATGCCGCTGCTGCTGTTCATCAAGCTGAAAAAAGGGGAGAAAGCCGACCTCTCACAGGCGCACTGAAATCCGGCCTCACTCCTCCGGCTCGAAATCCAGCACGATCGAATTCATGCAGAACCGCCTGCCGGTGGGTGGCGGACCGTCATCGAAAACATGGCCGAGATGCGAACCGCACCGGCCGCACAGCACTTCGCTGCGCTCCATGCCGTAAGCCCTGTCGGTACGATACTCCACGCTTCCGGAGCGCACCGTCTCGAAAAAGCTCGGCCATCCGCACGAACTGGCGAACTTGGCGTCGGAGCGGAACAGCGCATTGCCGCACACGGCGCAGAAGTAGGTGCCGCGACCTTCGTAATCCCAGTATCTGCCGGTAAAGGCGCGTTCGGTACCCGCACGGCGGGCCACCTCGTACACATCCGGAGGAAGCACCTTTTTCCAGACGGAATCGGGCAGATCGAGTTTTGCGGTATCGGTGCGGGAATAGTAGGAATTCGAAGAAGCCGGCTTCTGCATGGCAGGTGATCGGTTGGGCTTTCCGGAAGGTCCGGCGCAGGAAACCGGTATGGCGGCCAGAATCAGTATGGCTGTAACGAGCAGATGCTTCACCACCGGAGAGCTGTTATGTTATGGTCTGTCTGTATGCAACTGGTAACGCGGGGGAGAGAGGAAGGGTTCCTGTAAAATAACCGGCGCTGCAGGCAGGCCCGAACCGGCGCCTGCCTGCAGACCGGAAAGCTGTTAACTCCCCTGGTTGTAATCAGGCCGCCGCGAAACTGCATGATACGCGGCACAAAGACCTGCAAGCGAGATAAACAGCATGGCATCCGATACCTCCAGCACTGCTGCCGCAATAGCCAGCAGAGGGAAAACAAGGCTCAGCGATACCAAAACCCGATGACTTGTCCCGGAAAATCCGGGGTAACCGTCCGTCATGAAGGGGCTGTGCCCGTTCATGACCCGGCCCAGCGCGACCGACACAAGATTGACGAGCGGCAGGGCGAGCGCCGTGAGCGCCACTGCCGGAGAAACCGCCCCGCCCGTTGCCTGAGGCATGGAAAGGGCTACAACGGCAAGCAGGAACCCGGCGATGTCGGCAAGCGGCCTGAATCCTGAATGCCCGGAGCGCGAGCGGCCGGTCAGCAGAAAAAGTCCGACCGCGCCTGCGGAGGCAACGGAGAGCGCCAGCAGCAGAACCGTCGAGTTGAGCCAGGAGAGGATACCAAATGCGCCAAGGGCGGCAAGGGAAGCCGCTCCGGCAAGAGCGTACTGGCTGTCGATTTTTCTGACGGCGTTCATGATGGCAAGAGAGAGCAGCATGGTAGCCGGGACGGCAAGCGCTCCGGTTGCGAGTTCGCCGATCCCCGGAAGGGTCCCGAGCGAAGTCAGCTTCATCTCCGGGAAAATGGCCATTGCTGCGGCGGTTGCGCCGAGCTGCAGCGCTATGCGCGCCCTGAAGCTGTTTTCGGAACGGTCAGAAGGGTTCCGGCCCTGTTCCCGATTCGTTGCGGCACACTGCCTGTCGCCGTCTGCCCAGTCGGCTTCCAGCCGTCGGACCTCGCTTGCGCTGAGGACCATCCCGGGAGATAAAACCATTTTGAGCGCTGACATGATGAGTTTGTTTTCAATTGTTTAATATTTACCCATCACTAAGCAATTGTCATGCCAAACCGGAAGATTACCAGCTAACTCATCTCATGAAATGAGGTTAATGAACATGTCCGATGCGGAAGAAAAGCGGAAAAATGAGACAGGACGCACGATAGCGTCCGAAGTTCGGCCTGCAGCTGTTGCAGAATGAGGCACCTTGCCCCTGCCCGACGGTCGTGCCGGTCCCGGCCCGGGGTTTCACGCACCAGCGGCCCGGTAATCATTCCATGCAGACTGGATATCCTTCCGGTAGCTGAACAGGAAAAGGGTTGCAAGCAGCACGACGACGCTGCCGATCCTTATGGCCAGCGCCGTACCGAAATGCTCGGAGAGGAACCCGACCTGCAGGTTGCCCAGCGGCATGAACCCCATCAGCACCATCAGGTAGATGCTCATCACCCTGCCCCGGTAGCGGTCCTCGACGAGGCGCTGCACCGTGGCGGTCATGGTGGCGAAAGCCGAAAGCATGCCGATGCCGGCGATGAAGAGAAAGCCCATCGCAATGCGCTCGTCCGTGGCAAAGGTGAAGGCTCCGAGCGCGAGGGAAAAGGTGAGAATGCCTCCGATCACCATCATGGAACTCCGGATCTTTCCTGACGACATCGAAACCAGCACGGTGCCGGAAAGCGAGCCTAACCCGAACGCGGAAAAAAGGTATCCCATGCCGTCGGAACCCATGCCGAAGGTCTGCTTGGCTACCACCGGCAGCATCGACATGAACGACCATCCGAATATCGAAACCACGGAGACGAACAGCACGATGGTGCGAATGACAGGATGCTCCCAGGTATAGACAATCCCCTCGCGGATGGACTGCAGCGGCGGCTGATGCGCCTCGGGCTTCGTGAGGGGAGGGGCTGTCCGGATGGCGAGCAGGGCTGCGATGACGGCAAGATAGCTCAGGCCGTTGACCATGAACGCACCGCCCGTGCCGATCCAGGCAATCATGAGGCCGGCTATGGCCGGGCCGATCACCCGAGATGCGTTGAAGATTGCCGCATTGAGCGCAACGGCCGAGTGCAGTTCGCTGCGCTCGACCATTTCGCTCAGAAACGCCTGTATCGCCGGAGTGGCCACCGCGGCGACGCAGCCGAGCAGAAACGCCATAACCATGATGACGGCAAGCGTCACCGTTCCGGACAGGGTGACGGCGCCGAGCACGAGCGCCAGCATCATCGAAGCCGACTGGGTCCAGAGCAGAATGGTTTTCCGGTTGTACCGGTCGACGATAACACCGCCGAACAGCGAAAGAAACAGGGTCGGCAGCGACGAGGCTGCGGCGGTAACGCCCACCCAGAAAGCCGAACCGGTCATTTCAAGCACCAGCCACCCCTGAGCCACCATCTGCAGCCAGGTGCCGATCATCGAAACGATCTGCCCGATAAAATAGAGCCGGAAATTCCGGCTCCGGAATGCGGGAAAAGCAGAAAGAACCTTCTCTTTCATGCCTGGGGGAACAGGCTCCGGGGCGGAGTTGCCGTCGTCGGAAGCAGAGTCTTCAGCGGGTACGTTCATTGGTTATCGCGGTCATACGTGTCGAAACGGTTGCAGAAAGGAAAGTAGGAAAAGAAACGGGATTAATTGCGACAGAACCTGCGTATAGCGCACGCCAAAATGCAAACTTTGTTTTTAAGAGGAAGAATACCTAACTTTTACCTGTTGTTCCACAATTCCCCTTTCACCCCCTAACAAAAACAGGAATGAAAAAGATCATCGCCATCCCGGCTGCGCTCATACTCGCGCTTCTGCTGCTGCAGTCGCTGAGTTTCGCGGCCATCAGCCAGTTTACCGGCACGTGGAAAAACGCCGACCCTAACACTGCGGGCATCACCAGACTGGCCATCTCCGGCAGCGGCAACGCGCTGACAATGCACGCATGGGGCAAATGCCACCCGCAGGATTGCGACTGGGGCGAAGTCAGCGCCAACCCTTACGCTCCCGGCGTTTCCTCAAACATCGAGCAGAACGCCCAGGCCGTTTCGGCAATCTTCAGCACCGGCTTCAGCCAGACGATGGTCATCGTCAGGCCGCTCAGCAGAAGCACCCTTCGCGTCGAAACCTACACCAGGTTCACCGACGGCAGCGGACGCTCGAACTACAGCTCCTCCTACACCTTCAACCGGCAGCTCGTCGTTGGACCCATAGGCCCCATCGGGCCGATTGGGCCGATACGCCCTCTGCCCGCGGTCGCTGAGGACTGCATATCGTTCAATCCGGGCTCCGCCACCGTCAGAAACATCGACGGACGCTGGACGATCGTCGACGGCAACCATCTCATGTACAATTTCGGCGATAACAGACAGGAAGCAATGCAGGCGCTCAGAATCATCAAGCACTACAGGATGAACAGCTCATGCTTCGTCGGACGTCCGGACCCGAGTTTCCAGTACCTGCTGGTTAACGGCAATGCGCCTCAGGGCAACATGCCGGGAGAAGACTGCGTCGCCTTCAACCCGAACACCATCGAAGTCAAAAACATCGGCGGAAGCTGGAAAATTGTGGACGGCAGCCACTGGGTATTCGATTTCGGCGGCAAGGAAGCCGAGGCCAGAGCGGCCTTCGCCATCATCAAAAAATACGGTTTCACCCGCAGCTGCTACGTCGGCCGCCCGAACCCCAGCTTCCGGTACCTGAGGAAGTAACCGTTTCGGCAGCAGAAACAACAAACCCCCCGGCTTCGCGCATGAAGCCGGGGGGTTTTGCTTTACCAGACCTGAAAAAAACTCTTGCACCTGAGAGGCAAACCCTGTCGGAGCCAGGCCATCAATCAAGCTATGCTGCCTGATGTTGATTTTTTTCCTGTTGCCGGTTTTCGATGCCTTCCCTGCCCCTTTTTACCTTTTCTGCTTCATGATTTTCATGCCGGGATTTACGGGTTATTGCTTATACTTGTCATAATGTCAAAATATTTCCCGTGGAGGAGAGGATCATGAACACGACCCAGACCTTTTCAGTGTTACGCCAGCAGGCAGGTTTGTCAATTGACAAAATTGCTCATATCACCGGATACAGCCAGAGAGAGGTTTACCGCTGGGAAAAAAACGAGGTTGTGCCCCGAAAAATGGTGCTTGACCAGCTCACAAGAATTGCCCAGCCTTTATCAACCTATGGAAAAGACTCTTCCAGCTTTACCTTCATTGATCTTTTTGCAGGTATTGGAGGCATGAGAAAAGCCTTTGAGGAGCTTGGTGGCAGATGCGTGTTTACAAGCGAATGGGACAAGTATTCCCGTCAGACCTACTGTGCAAATTTCGATTGTGACCACGAGATTGGCGGCGACATCACAAAAATTGATGCCCGCGACATTCCGTCACATGATATTCTGGTTGCGGGCTTTCCCTGCCAGCCTTTTTCAATAGCAGGGGTTTCCAAAAAAAATGCTCTCGGCAAACCTCACGGATTCGCTGACAAAACCCAGGGGACCCTCTTTTTTGATGTGGCAAGGATTATTGAGTACCATCAACCGAAGGCGATCCTGCTTGAAAATGTCAAAAACCTTCAGCGGCATGACAAAGGGAAAACATTTGCTGTTATCAAGGAAACGCTCACAGAACTGGGCTATTACTTTGACTGGAAAATCATTGATGCCGGAAACTGGGTTCCCCAACACCGGGAGCGAATATTTATTGCCGGATTCAGGGAGGATTGCGGATTCAGCTTTGACCGGTTTGATCTGCCGCAAGGCTGCGAGCGTCCGGTCATAGAAACCATATTGCACCCGGAAAAAGGTATGGAAGATGAGGAACCACCATATACAGTCGGCCCGTTGGCAAGAATATCCGACCGCTACACCCTTTCGGATCATCTCTGGGAGTATCTTCAGAAGTACGCAGAAAAACATCGGGCAAAAGGCAATGGTTTCGGATTCGGCCTTGTCGGCCCACACGATGTAGCCAGAACACTTTCGGCACGATATTACAAGGATGGTTCCGAGATACTGGTGAAGCAGGAGGGGAAAAACCCCCGCAGGCTGACGCCGAGGGAGTGTGCACGGTTGATGGGTTTTGACACGCCCAATGGCAACAGTTTTGTTATTCCTGTTTCGGATACACAGGCTTACCGGCAGTTCGGAAATGCGGTGGTTGTTCCTGTCGTCAGGTCAGTAGCCCGGTATATGCTTGAATATCTGATGGATGGTGTTTCATCCGACCAGTTACGTTTTGACTTTGGCATTCTGATGGCGGACAACGCTGTACAGTATGGCTGATGTTGTTTCGCCGGAAACACGAAGCCGCATGATGTCCGGCATCCGGGCAGAGAATACCGTTCCCGAAATGAAGGTGCGCAGAGGCCTTCATGCAAGAGGATTCAGATTCAGGCTCCATTGCAGGGAATTACCCGGCAAGCCTGATATTGTTTTTCCGAAGTATCGTGCCGTTATTTTTGTTCATGGATGTTTCTGGCATGCCCACGAGTGCACTCTGTTCAAATGGCCGAAAACAAGGGAGGATTTCTGGAAAGAGAAAATCGGCAACAACAGAATCCGTGACCTTGCTGTCATGGATGAACTTGCAGGGCAAGGCTGGAGAGTTCTGATTGTCTGGGAGTGTGCCCTGAAAGGCAAGGGACGCAGGCCGATCGATGAAGTTGTTGATTCCTGTGCAGAGTGGCTGCTTTCAAGCTCGACAAAACGTGAAATCAGAGGGCAACATGCGACTATCGACATTGCAATCAATCATGAAAAACAAGGGTTGCCGGACGATCTACGCGAAGGTACTCGCCGCAAATGACAACAGGAAGCAGCAGGTCTATTTCGGCGGTGATTTCCAGGCGATCAATATTATTCCCTTTGACACGATAGCTCCTGATCCCGACAAGCCTCATATTTTCAAGGCGCCTCTCAATTTCTGGTGGCTTTCCGACGACGGGTGCTTGCACAATGCTTCCCGAGCCCAGCTCATACTCTATCCCCAATATCCGGAAGTAAGGTTTTCAGGTTTCCTCCAGGGCTGTTCCGCTGCTCCGTCGGAACTCATGGACGAGCGTCTGAGACTGGCAGGGCGAATCCTTTTTCTTGGAATATCTCCTGACGGCAGAATTATTGGTTACCTGTGCCACCCTGAAAGTGAACTTGCCCGGGAGTTTGCTTCTCTCGGAGAACTGCCCCGAAGCGGGGTTTTTCTTGAACCCGGTCTCGGAACCGGAGTCCTTGATGATAGATCGTTACTCATCGAGAAATTGAGAGTTATTCATCAGAAAGGCTGGATCCGATCAAGAAAACTTGGCAGCAACGGTGTGATTTTACCCTGCGAAGCTCCCAATTGCGGAGGGATGACTCTTGAAGCAGAACTGGATATTATACCCAACAGCCGCTCGGAGCCGGACTGGCTTGGATACGAGGTAAAGCAGTACAATGTCAGCAACTTTCAGAGGATCAACAGTGGCGTACTGACTCTCATGACCCCCGAGCCGACTGGCGGTTACTACCGGAGCGCCGGTATTGAAGCGTTCATCCGGAAATTCGGCTATCCCGATATGACTGGTGCCGCAGATCGTGGAGACCGTCTTAATTTTGGAGGTATTCACAAAGTAGGCGAGTATCACCGCCTGACAAACCTTCAGATTGTGCTTAAAGGGTTTGATGCCATCAAGGGAAAAATCACCGACGCAACGGGTGGAATCTCGCTGATGAACATTGAGGGAGAAGAGGCTGCTGTCTGGGGATATGCTGAAGTTATGGCCAAATGGAACCGGAAGCACAACAAGGCAGTCTATATCCCGAGCCAATGTGCTCAGTTACCGGAACGACGCTACTGGTACGGCAACCTCATACGAATTGGTACAGGAACAGATTTTTTGAAGTACCTGCAGGCTATGGCGGAAGGCAAGGTCTACTACGATCCGGGCATCAAACTGGAAAATGCCTCAACCACTCCGCGAACAAAACAGCGAAGCCAGTTCCGCATAAAATCATCCAATCTCCCGGCACTTTACCACAGCATGGATATCGTTGATCTGAACGAGGGGGAAACCAGATCGCAGAATTTCCTCGTGTAACAGTGCAAAAGGTATGGAAATGAATTGTTGTATCTATGAACGCGATATCTCAAAGTATCTGGAAGACCCAACCCCTTTTGTAAAACGTGCAACGTCAAACTCTTCTGGTCGAACATACCAACACTGTGCAACCTTAAATTCAACACTTAATGCTGCACAGGCAACCGCCTGAAGTTTAGAACCAGTTAAACCAATTTCAAAATTATAACCTCGAGTAACATACCATTTCATATATTGTTCGCTCAACAATTTTACTATCCGTTCAAGATCATCAGAATCAACCTCATGTGTCGCTGCTGAACGGAAATTCCATGCAGCGATTTCCGCAGATATACGAGCCACATCACTTCTTGGGGTGCCTCCGAAAGGGACTGCTATCTCAAGACGATCATAATCACGTTGGTCAAGAAAGGAGAGTAATCGCTGATGCTTCGCTGATGCAAAAGCAAATAAAACCCTCCGTCGAGATTCGTCGACATCATAATTCAGTAAACTATCCATAGAATAAGGCCCTGCTTCTCCTGTCAGGATAGAAGATAATGAAGATAATAAAGCATAGTGATCTCTTTGTTTTTCAGCTGATAGCACTAAATCAATGTCTTGGTCAGTTGGATAATAGATATTTGCTCTGGTGTGAGCTATTAAAACTTTCCCGTATTTTTGTAATGCATTACGAACAGAATGAAATAGTGCGGGCTTTGCCAACCCAGTAATATCAACAAGTACGTGTCCATTAGGTATCGATAAGCCATTAGTAATAACATCTGAATATTCAATAATTTTAACATTTTCAACGTTGTCAGAGACCATTTTGTTAATAGCAGCCTCAAAGCGTGATTTTGAATAGCGAATAAGTATGGCGTTCTTTGTTTTAATTTGACTTAACAATCTTTTTGTGGATTCAAGTGTGCGATCCTCAAAACCAAGACCAAGCACAATCGTATCTATATTTTCAGAGTGTAATTCCGATACAGATAACTCTTTGACATATAGTCTCTTGCGTGCAGATTGATCATATGTATCTTCGGACATATGATCTTCGTTAAAAATTTCAGGAATAACTTTTTGTGGAATCTCAAATTGGAATTCTTGTTGTGCATCTTCTAAAGGTTCTTCAAAATTTAAGGTATTGTCATATTCCTCGCCTCCAAGGTTTCGAAGAAGGATCTTTTTTCCCTCCTTTGGTTTTTGAAGCCACTCTTCAAGCTGGTCACCAGAAAGTTCAAATCGATCCCGTTCAGCGAGCCCTATAAAATTTGACAAACCAAACAGTTTTCGATAAACAAGCTTGAATTGTTGAATAGGGTTACTATCCCTCGTTTTAGTCCTTGGAGTACCTCCATGCAGTACAAATACACCTGCGTCAATAAGTTCACGAATACGTTCAAACTGAAGACGAGTATCACCTTTTGTGCTCATGCGAATGTAGACACTGGAATACTGACGTAAACGTCCCTTCAAACTAGTTCTCTCATTGTATGATCTTGAGAGCAGCTCGCTCGAAGCTTCAGCAAAACAAAGTGCATAATCCTTTAGATTACTTTCTCTGCGGTTCAGATCATATAAACGTCTACTACAGAACTCTTGGTAACAATCAGATTGAATTTCAGCGCTGACCGGATAACTCTTTCCTACGGATTTACGCAATAGCAATTCATACATAATTATTATATCTCCGATATCTCCGACACAGACTGCTGAAAGAGCAGAAATCCCTCTATAAGCCGCCTTTCTTTCCCGAGAATTCGCCTTTGCCAAAGCAATTTTATTTGCAATATCCTCGAGTGTGCAATCCCCAAGAATCTCACTTGGGGTGGCTTTAGGGTGACGTGGATAATACAAAGCGCGTTGTTCAAGCACCTCCTCAATAAACAATTTACTGCCGTATCGTTTACGCTCTTTTGTTTTTTCATAGACCTCTGCTCCAAGGTCAAACACTTCATAGTCGCGTCCAACTCGAGCTTTTTCAATAAGTCCGGGTGAGTGTAAGGCCAATTCCAAAGTCTGAGCCTCTGTCGATAATTTAAAAGCACAAATTGGGTTCTGGAAGATTAAGGATGAAAAAATATTCTCTATATCTGGCTCTTGAAGAAAACGAGTACTAACATCATCAAGCAAAAACAGAATGCGGGATGAACTCAGAATGTGTGAACACTTTCTAATAGCTTCAGCTAAGGCACCAAAGGCATCCGCTGGCGAGATCTTCAATGTCGCACCTTCACCAGCTTTGCTTAATGTAGCTCTGATTGCTATAAGCTCTCTTTCTAGCTCATGGTCTGAGCTAATGCTTGCTGGATCAAAATGTGCATCCATACTGATAGCAACCGTCTCGGCTAAAATTTCGTAGTATGTTGGGAAAATCGCTCTACAATCCAACTCTTGAAGGTGTCGAACCACTCTAATCGCTTCAATACAGTAGGAACAAAACAAGCGTTCGAATGGAGCATATACCTTGGTATTTCCTGGTGTCCTCAAAAGCCGAATGCATGAAACAAAAAGGCCAACAAAACGATCCGTTTGAATCACGTTTAATGATTGATTCCCGGATGACGAATCACCACCTTTTGTATTAACGACTCTAGCATGAAACTCCAATGCTCGTAAAAGCATTGTTTTACCACATCCTCGCATTCCAAGAATCAACATTGGGCCTGATTTCGCAATTCTGCTTACCCACTGATGATCTGGATCTACTAAAAGATAAGGAACAAACCATGGTTCCAACGCCAATGCGTTATAGGAATCATTAAACTGCTCCAGTTTTATGGGATCCTGCCATGGTGAACTTACTCTGGTAAATTCATCTTTAATATTGCGAATCAGTTGATCGGTAGGCGGAATGCGTGCCGACAGTGCAGATGGAACAAAATAGTAAGCTATTTTCTCCAGTGTTTCTGATAAGCGATTTTCAAGTTCTCGTACTGTGTCAATGTCTCGCATCGATAAACGTAAGCACTCTGCTATTTGCTGAATGTGTCTACACAACCAATGCTGATCACCTAATCTTAAATCGCTAGCATCACTTTTACTGTGGTCAGCAATTGATCCCAAATCAATTGCCACAGCGCGGATATTTCCGTCCAATGCCTCTGCTCGTCTTGCTCCGTCTCTTAAACGACGGATGATAATATTTTCAGCATGAAGATCATTGTGACTAAAGCCTTTATTGTTTAGTTCACGCCAAATTCTCACAAGATCTATCGCAACTTGTGCAGCACTTTCTGCGGCAGGATAATTTAATGCCTCTAGATAGTCATTTAGCGTCTCACCCTCAACATAATCGACAACTGCAACATTGCAGAGTATTTTAGTGTCATGGAAATGAATTTCTTCTTGGAAATAATTTCTTATAGGAAGTATATGCTCCGTATCGAGGGCAACTTGCATATGAAGCTCACATTCTTTTTTGAAGTCTTTCTCAAAAAAATCATATAATTTCACAGGAGAAACCTTCAGAATGTATCGATAGCCCAAGTTACCCTGCTCACAAAGATAGGTTGATGCATAAAATCCCCTCCCACGACTTTCTAAAACCCTATACTCTCCAATATTCCCGGGCATCTTTACGAGTGGAAAATCATAAGAATACCCACAATCAGGGCATGAATCGGTAAGTTTCTTTTCTGTAAAATCCTTTTCAGGACATAGAAAACAACAATATTTTCCCACTTTAGTCATAAAGAACCTCTGTAAATCCAATATTAGATGGTGGATATGGTTTTGTAAAAAGACCTATATGTATAAGTTGATTGAAGTCTATAAAAAAGTCTTGAGAACAACGAACTGTAGCAAGTAGATCGCCTTGACAAACGAAATCCCCTTGGTCTTTTCTTAATATCAAGCCACAAGGATCATTAAATAAAGCTTGATTAACAATATATTTACTTTGGAAAGCAATAATTGCATATCTCAATGCATTAGTATCGATATGTAAAAATCCTTCTTCTTTAGCTGTGATTTCATATATGTGACTTGATTCAATCAAAAAAACCTTGTGCATCAGAGCATCTAAGGATGAGCCTTGTGCCTCCAAATTATCACTAAGCACTTTAATAATTGTGTTAGCTTTTGGGCGACTCACTTGTTTTCCTGATAAATTGAAAGCAAGACGTTGAGTCATTGCATAACAGAAATCATTGTGCTTTTGAAGCCACGAATTGTCAGTACTGTTAATTACATTCCACATAGCGACCAAGGCTTCACCACGACCAAGGTATGGCTGGTATGGTATGGTTGCATTACTAAGAAAGCAAACCGCCTTTATTCCTAGGCAAGAAGCGATTTCACAAAAACGTTTAGCGTTGCAGGAAGCCTCATGCATATTGGAACCAAAATTACCATACATCGCAACACGTATATCAAGGCCTATAAGTGATACCCCAGCCGCAATTTTTTTTGCCAATAGACTTGCGATCACAAGATCAGGTATTCCAACTTTACCTGTCCTTTTACGATAGGAAAATAGAATACCATCCAATGGAGTAAAATTGCTCGATGTAATGAATCGAGCATAACCACATCTTTCCAAAACTTTTTCAACACCTGATAGTGTCAGATAAACGTTATATCCGGGAATTTGAGAAAGGACATCAATACCACCTGCAGGCCGTCCAGGAACGGCGAGTGACGGGACAATGTATTCTAGCGAACGAAGGTAAAGAGGACATAGCAGAGTTGATAATGAAAAAGGACCACCAGTTGAAGCAATATCAGCGGTTTTTTTACCTAACCCCTCAAGTTTATCCCCTGAATTTGCTAATCCTTTTATCAAATACACAAGCCCTTCGTCTGTCGATATATTTCTCTCAAAATATTCTATCAGACAACTCATAGATGCATCATTTGGGTCTTGTATAAAAAGATCTGTAAGACGTTGGGAATCAGACATCATTGTGCGATTTATATATTGCTCGATTCAAAACTTTTTTCTTTCTTGAAGAGTTCTTCAGCAATTTTTCGAGCATGAGCGCATATAAAAGGTGGCGGCAACGCATTTCCTATCAACAGGGCTATAGAAATCTTACTTCCAACAAAAGGGAATTTGTATTTCAAAGGAAAGCCTTGTAACAATGATGCCTCACGCATAGTTATAGCACGATCCTCTTCCGGGTGTAAAAATCTCCCTTTGGATGGGTTGAAGCATCCGCTGGTGATTGTCGGTGCGACATCTTTCCAAGACATGCGGCCATAAACATCATTAAAACCATTGCATCGTTTGTGGCAATCAAGCTTTAATTCTTCGGGCAAATCTTTGCGACTTCCTCCATCTTTTGGGATACACCGGATAATCTCCATAACTTTTTGTGTTCTACATTCAAGCATATCATGCAATGGATCGCCACTTTTTCCTGCTTTCGGCAAATCACCGATAGTCTGTTTGACCGTTACCCTTTTTCTATTCTTGTCAGCAAATGGTATACCGATACCTAAACCAGCGAGATAAATTAGTCTGCGTCTTCTTTGTGGCACACCATAATCTGCAGTGTTCAAAACCTTGTATTTACCTATATAGCCAAGCTTTGCCATAGTTTCACAGAAAATCATAAACCTTTTGTCTTCAGCCAATCCCGGGACATTTTCCAACATCAAGGCACGAGGTCGAAGCGCTTCCGCAAAGCGCTCGTATTCCAAAATGAGATCATTTCGATAATCATCTACCTTGATGGCACCATTCATAGTCCGCATTGTTGAAAAACCTTGGCAGGGTGGGCATCCCGCAAGAAGGTCCAGTTCGCCCACTTTTAGCCCAAGGGTTTCAAGTAATTTTTGCGCTTCTAGTTCTCTGATATCAGTATTCCACAACTGGACATTTCGATGATTAGCTTTATAGGTTAAGGTTGACAGAGGGTCAATATCCACAGCGCCAAGCACTCGAAATCCGGCTTTCTTCAATCCAACGGTAAGGCCACCGCAACCGCAGAAAAGATCGACGGCTGAAGGTTTATGATTGATTCCAGTGGTTAGTCTTTGCTTTTTATCCCCGATCATTAAAAACATTTTTTTGTTGGCATTTGATACACTAGTCAATGTTTCGGGAGATCACTTCACGATATTATGACAAAAATGTACCTATGTATTGTAGGACGTGCCCCCGTTTACTAGACCACTTCTACTTGGCAAAGATCCGTTTGCTGAACCAGAAATTCTTCAGGTGTCAGACGACCTGATCCGTTATGCGGATGGATGGCATTGTAATCCGCATGCAACTTGCAGATGACCTCCTGGGCATGACCCAGATGCATAAACCAGTTCATGAATTTAGGCATTCATCCCGGAACATCCCCATAAAATGATTCAATATAAAGATTAGCTCGGTCGGCGTTCCGGGATGAAAGAAATACAACGCCACCTTGTGCTTATAGGTCCTGCGCACCATCCCCGGACGCTGCTGCCGTTCGTGAACAACAGGCAATCAGATCACTTGCCTCAAGAACCCCGCAAAAGGAATAACCTTGTTTGCATATTGTAAACAAAAACACTATAATAAAAGTAATACCTGCACGTAAAAAAGCCGTTACATCAGCGTCACAAAACTGAAAAGCCATGAAAAAGCCGTCAACTGCTCAGCTGATAGCCAAACTTCTGTACCACTACGAAAACGAGCCTGAAACGACGTTCGGAGATCTCGTTGACGGTATCGAGGAACTGGCCATTGAAACTGGTGACATCAACCTTTCCCTTGCCATCAGCAAATACCGGATTGAAGCGCGTTATGACCGGGAATATCTCGGAATGCGGGGCGACATGGATGCTGTTGAAGCGGACTTTATTGAAGCCGTGCGTTTACTTGCATTTGGAAGAACCTTCAGTGAAGACAGAAACACATCAGCCAACCTCGACAACTGGGATTATACCCTGATCAACAGTACCATAGAAAAGGAAGAACCATATCCTGCCGTACTCATCAACAAGGTCATCGACGCAAGGGAACATGAACTCCCGCTGCTTGAAAGAGCAGGTTATACGCTTTTCAATGACGCCTATCTGCCACCATCGGCAGGAAAAACAGCCGACTGACACCTGCAACATCAATGGGCGAAGAAAAAAACTATACGGAAGCAGAAATAATGAGCCTTTCGGGACTCAGCAGGCAAACTCTCTTCAACATGCGAACAGGAAGAAAATCAGGAAAATACGAGTATCAGCCAAAACTGAAGACCCCTGAACATTACATGATTTTTGGACGGACCATCATGTATTCCGAAAAAGGAAAGGACGCAATTCTTGACACTGTTCAGAAAAGGAAGTAACCCCGATAATGACAATACAGTTACATCAGCTATCCTGAACCAATGAAACAGGAGATAACAATGAGAATCGAGAACCTTGATGATGTTGCGGAATTTGCCGGAACCGTGATCCGTAACGGCGTCAGCCTTCATCCTGATGACGATTTCCGGAACTATGTCAACCTCGAAACCGGACAGCCAACGTACACGGAACAAGAAGCCATGGCTAATAACCGGGATATGGCAAGTGCATTCCGCGTCTGCGACAAATGCGGCGTGGACATCTACGGATTTATGCAGAAAATCTTTCTTGTGGAAACCGGACTTGACAGGTTCATTCCCATGCCGGATTAACTCCACCCGCAATCACATATCCGAGTGCCCGCTCCTTTATCACGTTGGAAACCGAAATAAAAAAAGCCGGGACGATGCCCGGCTTTAAACGTACAGGATAGCTGCCGCTCATCTGAACATCAGCCCGAGCACCCCCATCTCCTTCGTCTGGTTCTGCTTGGCGATCTGGCAAATGGACATGGACGGATCGCTTACGCTGAGGCCTTTCCGGACAGGAAATCAGGTTGTTCAAAGAACAAGTGCTCTGTCAAACAGGAGCACAGTTCAGCGGATTGTGCCGTTCCTTCACAAAGCCGACCAAAAAACTTTAAAGTAAATATTTTGGCTTTAATGATCTTTTTTATCAACTTTATAGCAAAACCGGAAACAACCCGAAGTCGGTTTTTCTCTGACACGTGCCCTGTGCAATGACAGCAACAAAACATCAGGTCCATGCATTTCTTCAGGACTTCAAGGGCAAGCTGAGAATATGGAGCATTGTATTCCGGGATGACCGGGGCAAAAATGCCCAGACACTGCTCGACCTTGAAATAAGACCCGTGGACAGACAAAAAATAATCGAAAATCTCGAGGCTGAGGATTACAGCGACGGGCCCATCGATGACATCCTGAACAAAGGGCCTGAAATGTGGGTGTTCGGAAAAGAGGTGAAACAGCGGGAAATCTATATCAAAATCACTAAAGGATTGCCTGACACGAGCGTTATCTGCATTTCGTTTCACATTGCCGAACACAGGATGCCATATCCTCTCAAAACAGAATGACCATGAAAAGCCCGATGAGCGGTAGGGAAATGACGCTTATAAAAGAAGCGCGAACCATGATATTCCGAAAAAAGGAATACCCGGTTTGTTACCATGTATACCGCTGCAACGATACGCAACAGCAGTTCACATCCACTGAACTCGATGACATCAACCTTGTTCAGGTCTACAACCAGTATCGCGACGAACACAACCTGCCCTTTCCCGAAGAAATCAGATCAATACGCGAGGCCTACGGGCTTTCAGCTGCAAAAATGGCGGAAGTGCTCGGACTCGGAACAAACACCTACAGAAATTATGAGCAGGGCGAAGTTCCAAGCGAATCGAACGCCCGATTGATACAGGTTGCCCAGGATCCTGAGGAGTTCCGGAAAATCGTATGCCTGAGCGGCGCATTGAAGGGAAATCAACTTGAAAAATTGAACGCCAGAATTCAGCAGCTGATAGAAAACCGAAAAAAAACAAACTGCGTAGACATCGAAGAATACCTTATGGGCTCCAAATTGCCCGATGAATACTCGGGATACCTGAAACCGAGCCTTGAAAAGCTCGGCGAAATGGTTGTCTTTTTTGAAGAAAAACTCAAGCCCTGGAAGACCAAACTGAACAAGCTGTTGTTCTATGCCGACTTTCTGCACTTTAAACGATCGGGGTTTTCGATCAGTGGCACCCGTTACTGCGCTATCCCGTTGGGACCGGTTCCGGATAATTTCAACAGTATTTTCGAGTGGATGGAAAAAAAAGGAGACCTCACCATCAGTGAGCAGGAATTCCCTGATGGCGGAACCGGAGAACGGTTTTTTCCGGCTGAAAGCCGTTCTTTCGACGCGGAAAAGTTTTCAGCCAAAGAGCTTGATACGCTGAACACCGTTGCCACTGCATTTCTGAAGACTGGTACGAAAGAGATTATCGCCATCAGCCACAATGAAAACGCATGGATAGAAAATATCCATGGCGGCAATGGAATGATCAGCTATCTCAGGTACGGATTCGATCTGAAAGCTCTCTGAGTGACTTTCGTATATGAACTATCGAACCGGTGAGTTACGGCGGAATCAATGCGGTTCATCCCTTCTGTTGCTGAAGCCGTTCGGCAAGCCAGACCTTTATCACGGACTGTCGCGAAACGCCAAGCCGTGTTGCCTCTTTATCGAGCGAGTCGATCATCCATACCGGAAAATCGACATTCACCCGTTTATGCAGCTGTTTTACGCGTCGGGCCTTACCCAAATCAAGGTAAACGGTAACATCCTTTCCTTCATCAAACGCTTTATCAAATTCTTTCGTCTTCATAGATCTTTACCTCCTCTGATCGGGATCTCCTTACTGAAATTATTCTTATGGTTTCGCTTCTATATGTTATGACCCCGGACCAGCATCTGCCCAAAATCCTGCCGATAACAATAAACCGGGGTTCCTCAGTCGTTTTTGCCGGGATTTCAACAAGCGCATCGTCCTTCCACAGCAACTGTGCTTCAAGAAAATCGATACCGTGTTTCTCTTTGTTCTGCCGGCTTTTTTCAGGGTCGAATTCGAATTTCATAGCATAGCTCCCACACCTTTTCTATACCATAAGTATACATAAATTACATAGCAGAAAAAATTGCCGATCAGCGGCAGTAATCGAAATAAAAAAAGCCGGGACGATGCCCGGCTTTAAACGTACTGGATAGCTGCGGCTCATCTGAACACCAGCCCGAGCACCTCCATCTCCTTTTTCTGGTTCGCCTTGGCGATCTGGCGGATGGTCATGGACGGATCGCTTACGCTGATGCCATTCCCTGCGAGGGTCGCGATGATTTCGCCGCTCTCCTTTCCGGCGAGTTCGGCTACCGTCTCGAGCCTGGCCGATTCGATTGATTTCATCATCTTCGCCCTCGGGTTCTCGCTGCGTGAAGCGGGCATGAACACCGCAAGCGCCGTTACGACAACCGCGACCGAAATGATGGAGACCGCCGGGATTTTCGAAAAGTAGGCTACGAATACCTTCCAGTTGGCGATGGTGTGCAGCACGACGCCAGCCACCATCAGCCAGCTCAGCCACTCGTGTACCGGCTTGATGTAGCCCCCTTCGATCTTGAAAAACATAAGGATGCCGGTAACGGCCAGAATGATGAAACTGCCGATGGCCAGTGGGGTGGCCCATGATCTCATTGATGTGCTCATAATTGTCTGCCTGTCTCTTTTTGTGATGATTTATATCTCTTAAACCTGTTGTGGTTACTGGGGATGCCCCTCTCTGCCAATATGACGTTAAAAAGAACCGGAACCATGTGCGGGTTCCGCATAATGCCCGTAATAACCAATACTATCGCAGAAACCGGAGCCGCTCTCAGCATGTATGCCGCAGGCTGAGCGTCCAGTTTGCGCAGGATACCGCTGCGGGTTGTTTCGGTTTCGTGCCGTTGACGAAGAGGGTCGTTCCGGCATTTCGGAAGTTTTCATATTTTGCTTTCAAAGAATACGTTACCGTTACCAGCCACATTCACGTTTGAAACAGTGGACGCCCCAACGACACCGACCGGAAAGCACAACCCCGGATTCCATGACCACTTTTCAGGGGTATCGGCAAACTATGCGGCATTCCGCCCCTCCTACCCGGAAGCGCTTTTCGTGTGGCTGGCATCGGTCGCACCGTCAGGTCGCCATGCATGGGACTGTGCGACCGGCTCCGGACAGGCCGCGCTCGGTCTTGCCCGGCATTTCGGGCGCGTCACGGCAACCGACGCCAGCCATGAGCAGATAGCCGCCGCAGCGCCGCATCCCCGTATCGAGTACCGGACCGCTGCGGCCGAAAATTCGGGAATGGAATCCGGAAGCGTCGATCTGGTTACGGTTGCGCAGGCCCTGCACTGGTTCGACATCGGGCGGTTTTTCAGGGAAGCGGAGCGGGTGCTCGTTCCGGGAGGAGTGCTTGCCGTATGGGCATACGGACCGGTTACGGTTGAAGGTGCGGAAACGGGCGCCACTGTAGAGGAGTTTTATCACTCCGAGATGGGCCCGTACTGGCCTGAAGAACGGTCGATGGTCGATGCGGGCTATGCAGGTATCGAACTGCCGATGACTGAACTGAAGCACCCTGCCTTCAGCATGAGCGTTTCGTGGAAAAGAGAGGAACTGCTCGGCTACATCAGAACCTGGTCCGCCGTCAGCCGGTTTATCGCCAAAAACGGATGCGATCCCGTGGCTGGCCTGGAAAAAAGGCTTTTTCCGTACTGGAACGACAACTCCTGCAGGACGGTCGCATGGCCGCTCACGCTGAAAGCCGCACGGGCACGGCAGCGAAAAACCGGCTGAGTTTTTCTGTTAAAAAACGTAGATTCTGCAGTTCGCGTCGATAACAATTGTGACCGATGCGGCATGAAGCATACTATCAATCATTAACAGAAAAGGAGAAAAATTCCGATGAATGCAGTAAATCCGGAAGCAATCGGCGTCTTCGGCCTGATGGTTACCGTATGGGTATTCGGCCTGGAGCAGCTGGGGCTGGGCATTGACGGCGAAACCGACCACGCAAAACTGGGAAAGAATCTCGCCAACGTCGCCCTCTGGTTCGGGGGTGTCGCACAGATTTTCACCGCACTCTCGCTCTACCTTTTCGATGTCGGCATGCCGCCGGAATCACGTGTTTTTGTCGGAACCATTTTTGCCACCTACGGCCTCTTCTGGGTTGTCGTTGCATTGCATTTCTACAACCCCGGCGATAAAAAGGTCTATGCGCACTTCTTCATCGGCATCTTTTTCATGACCGCTGTGTTCAGCTACAAGGCGTTCCTCCTCGGAAAAATCTGGCCGCTAGGCACGGTGCTGGTGCTCATCAATGTGCTGACTTTTCTGCTTCCCTTTGCCTGGTACAAGCCGAACGCAATCATCACAAAAATCTGCGGAGCAACCAACATTGCCATTGGGCTCTGTGCCTTGCCGCTCCTTTTCCATTCCCTCGGGCTCTGAGCGAGCCTGCTTGACCGCGCACCTGAAAAAAAGTGCGGAACGGTTTTCAGGTGCCATAAGAGGCCTCTTTCACGTTGTAAGCCGGCAAAGCCGACCTTCCGGAAACATCCGGAGAGAGAGCATCGTCAAACGAACCGGGCCCTGTTGTTTCAGTCCACTGCATAATGCCGGGAACACCTGTCTAAACGGTTAAACACCTGAGCACGTGCATCGGCCTTTCCCTGAAACGCGGCCTCAGGGAAAGGTCGATGCGAAAACACTCCCTGCAAGAGCGGACCGCAAAGCGTCCGCTCTTTAGCGGTATTATATAACTATATAATTGAAATACAAAACAAAAAAAGATTTTCCGCTGAACCGGAACCGCATCAGCACGTCCGGGCTTCACTCCTTCACTCTCTGCATATAAAAAAACATGAAGTCCTGCAGCTGACCCGACGGGGTTTCATGCCGGGAAAACATGGTGGACACTATCCTGAAACGGGGAGCGAACAGTTCGGATATGAGCGACTCGTCATAGCGCATCACCTCCAGACCGCTGCAGGTACCGGGTCCGCAGAGCGCAAAGGCGCCGAGCACCACATGGCCCTCCGCATCGAGGCAGGCATCGAGCGTTTCAAGGTACTTTCTGCGGTCCGACGCATCGACCATGAAATGGAAGAGCGCCCGGTCGTGCCAGAGCATGAATTTTTCGCCGGTGCGAAAATTCCTGACGTCGCCGGTCAGCCAGCGGATCTCTTCGGCCATGGAGCCGAGCCGCTGCCTTGCCTGGTCGAGAGCCACCTCCGAACAGTCGAGTACGGTAATGTTTCCGTAGCCGCGGTGCAGCAGGCAGTCGGCAAGCGACGAGGCGCCTCCCCCGACATCGATGATTGGAGCTCCTGCGTCGACGCATGAAGCCTCGATGAGGTCGAGAGACTCGATGGGAAACTGCTGGTGCCAGCTCAGCCGGGAAGGCTCCGCGTTCGAATAGATTGCGTCCCAGTGGCTGCGGGGATCGCGTTCGGGAATTTCCGGCTTCCCCATCAGCAGTTCTCCTGAACCAGAGTACCGGATTTTCCGGCAATCGTGCACTCAGGCGGATTCTGGCGCATGATGCAGAACGGGGGTTCATCCGAAACCATGCCGAAATAGGGACATCCTTCGCATACCCGGTGCGCCTCCACAATCCAGCGTTGCGCGGCCTGTTTTTCAACGTCGAACAGCATAGCTCTTCCCTCCCTTACTCCTTTGGTTGTGTAGATAATCTGCCGGAAACGGCAGCGCTGCTTTGCGGACCATCTTTCCGCTCAGAGGTTCGCACAGAACGATCTGCCGATCTCTACCGTGTCGGGAATGCGGTCCTCTATCTCCTCTTTCGTACCAATCACATACTCCGTAACAGGCCAGCCGAGTGCCTCCCGCTTCCTGTCGAGCATACGCAGGATATCTTCGGCTGTTCGGTAAGGATCGGGGTTCCAGTTCATGGCCGCCCCGACTGTCGAGCGCAGGCGGTTGCTCACGTAATCGATGAAACGGTCGGAAGCCAGCGTGTTGTCCTGTACGCAGGAGTAGGTCTCGATGCCGTTAAGCACAAATGCGTAACGAGCCCCCATGGTTTTCTCGGCAGCCGGGTCGGCGGCGACCATGGCAAAGGGCATGGCGGGATTCTGAACTCCGGCGGCATTGGCGGTGTATGCCATGATCTGGCTTGCCCTCGTGCTGTCGGTACACGCCCCGACATGGAGCACCGGCGGAATAGCCTTCGCCTCGACGACCGCCTTCAGCCCTGCGCCGCACAGCACCGAGGCTTCGGGGTGCGCAAGTCCTGCAAAGAGGAGACCCATTCCCGAGCATCCGTGGGCCGTTACCAGCACGTCGTTTTTAATCAGTTGTTTGGCGATGATGATCTGGTTCCGTTCGAACACGGCTCCCCGGATGTTGCCGCATGAACCGAAGTTCACAATCCCCCTTATGTTGCCTGCTTTCAGGAGCGCGGCCAGGCCGTGTATCTTTTTGTCGGGCATCGACCCGTTGAAAAGCTTCATCACCTCTTCGGCGCTGAACCCGAGTTCGACCTTCGCCCTGATGTTCGGGACGTGGATTCTGGCGGCATCGCGGTTCCGGTAGTTGGCGATGGCGATATCGAGAATCTCTTCGGCCAGTTCATAGATTCTGTCGAGATTCTTCAGATAGTAGTCGAGTTCCAGCACGATGGCGCCCTCCTTTCTTCCTGATGGAGAGGTGGTGATGACTTTGGTGTGGAACTGACGCGCCACATGCATCATGCCCGGCAGCACATCCTGCTGGTCGACGACGATTGCCTCGAACGCTCCCGTCGCCACGGCCATTTCGGCCGACGAGGCCATGGCGACCAGCGGGATGCCCAGATCACGCTCGATGAACTCCCCTCCTGTACAGCACATGCCGTAGAGTCTGATATCCTCCGCTCCGACGGCTTTCACTTTTTCCATGATCCCTGGCGTACCGACGATATCGCAGATGGCGAAGGCGACCATGGGCGCATGCCCGTTGATGCCTATGTTCACGCAACCCCTGGTTGCGATACTGCCGAGATTGACGTTGAGCTTTGAACGCCGGGGAAGGCCGTAGACGATGTCGGTAGCCAGGGATGTCGAGACTACCGTGGTAATGGCATAGGCCAGCACCGTGCGAAGGAACGCCTGCATATGGCTTTCAAAATCGGAATCGGTGCCGTGGCTGGTAAGGTTGTTGACCTCGAAACACTCATGGTAGGCGCTGATGGGCACGATACCGAGCTTTTCCCATAGTTCCGCGCGCTCTTTCGGGGCCAGTGCGTGCAGCGTCGCGTGGTGTTTCGGCAAGGATCGCTGGAGATCGTCGATAAAGATGTCGGCGATTTCACCGCATATCTTTTCGATGCTTTTCCCTTCGGTTGCGATGCCGAGCAGGCGGGCCACGGCGACCCCCTTTTCCGGGCATTTCAGCGGAATGGGGGCACTGCCTTCAGCGGCGGCTTTCAGGGCGATGAATACCTCCCGGGCATGAGCGCCGTGGGCCGCCATGCCGGAGGCGAGGCGGCGGAGCGCATTGCCTGCGACGATAAGATCGACATCCTTGCCACATACCGAAAGCGGGGCTTTTTCGGTCACCCGGCAGGGTCCGTAGGAGCAGAAGGCACAGCAGGCGCCGGTCAGGCCGTATCCGCACTGGGGATGCTGCTGCAGAAAGCGGTCGAAGGTGTTGCTGATCCCCTCCTTCTGCATATGCTCCACCATTTCCGCAACGGCTTTGTTGGCGGTATGCTTTACAACCTCTTCCTTGCTGTAGTTGAGACGATGCACAAGCCTGATCCGGTCTTTCATCGGCATTCCCGGCTGGTAGGGAGGTGCATTGCGCGAGCCGGTCAGCTCATCGTCGTAACGGTACACTTTTTCGTCGGCCATAAGTCCATTGCTCTTTAATGATTCATTGAGTGGCGACTCCATTCCCCGTGAGCGGGTCAGGGTTGTGCCAGCGCCCGGATATACGCGACGAGCTGAAGGATCTGTTCGTCGGTGAGACTGTTGCTCCAAGCGGGCATATAGCGTGCGCTGGGCCTCGACGTGCCGGCAATGCCTCCCGAAATGATGGTTTCCAGCTCCCGGTCGCTCATTGACTGCACGGCCCTGCTGCCGAGCGGTCGTATGGTTATGCCGAGTTTTCTGGAGATTTCGCCGTCACCCTCTCCGTCCCGCCCGTGGCACATGATGCAGGACATCCCGTAGATGTCGTCTGCGGTGTTTCCTGAAGCTTTTTCCAGATCGACCGGACGCCCCTCGTTGAGCACCCTGACATAGGCCACAAGATCCATGATCTGCCGGCGGGTAAGCTGCATGCCGAAAGGACGCATGTGTATCGACTTGCCGTGGGCGATGCCGCCCCTGCTGATAAAGTCGTAGATTTCCTGATCGGTTTTTTTGTCGAAATATCCCTTGTCGGTAAGATCCGCCGGACGCGCCGAGAGGGACGCGGCGTAAGGGCCGTCGCCTCTGCCGGTCTGTCCGTGGCAGATGAAGCAGTAGCCGAGATAGAGCCGGAGCCCGTCCATCGGATGCGCCGCATCGGAGGTCTCAGGCCCGGAGCGGTTTTCCCGTAAAGGCTCCTCCGGTTTTTTTCCGGTGCAGCCGGAAAGGAACGAGGAGAGTATGAGCGCGCCGCAGAGGACGGCGGCCGTAAAACGGCGGTTCCTGTCAGTGTGTTTTCTCATGGCGGTCAGGTGACTTTGTCCGTTAAAAAACCAGGTCGAGATCTTCGTCCTTGAGCGAGGAGTAGAGCTGGATGATCTGATCGCGAATCGCGCAGAACGCACTGTCCGTCCGGCAGACCAGTTCATGACGCGGGCGTGGCAGGGTATTGGTGATGATTTTCTTCACCCTGCCGGGGTTGATATCCATGACGCAGAGTTTGTCGGACAGAAAAATCGCCTCGTCGACGTCGTGGGTTACAAAAAAGATGGTTGTGCGGGTTTTTTCCCACGCCTTGAGAATCTGGATCTGCATCTCCTCCTTGGTGAGCGCGTCGAGCGCCTCGAACGGTTCGTCCATCAGAAGGATTTTCGGGCGGTTCGCCAATGCCCTTGCGATGGCAGCGCGCTGACGCATCCCTCCGGATATCTCGTGCACCATTCTCGACTCGGAGCCTTTGAGGCCCACAAGCTCAAGCTGTTCCTCCGCGATTTTGCGGCGCTCTTTTTTTGCGATTCCTTTCAGTTCGAGGCCGAGCTCCACGTTTTCGACGACGCTCCGCCAGGGCAGGAGCGCATACTCCTGAAAGACCATCCCCTTGTGAGGCCCAGGGCCGCGCTCCTCCTTTCCGTCGAGAATGACGCTGCCCGATGACTGTTCGAGCAGTCCGGCGACGATCTGCAGCGTTACCGACTTGCCGCACCCGGTAGGACCAAGGATGCAGACGAACTCGCCTTCATTGATGCTGAGGTTCACCTTTTCGAGCACCCGGAACTCGGCGCCGTCCTTCATGAAGGTTTTCGAAACATCCCGAAGCTCAAGCAGCGGCTTCTCTTGCGAAGAAATCCCGTTCATCGATGTAATCATGTCCTGATGGTGCTGGAGTGTTAGCTGATCGCGCAGGTTCTCAGTCCTGCATCCTTTTTTATGACATTCATGACCGTTTCGCGGAACGCGATGAACCGGTGATGGAAATCGAGGTCGCGGGAGGCGCTGCCGAGACGCGGACGGGGCAGTTCGTTCTGGAGCACGGCCTCTATCGACCCCTCGCGGTTGAGCACGACGATCCGGTCGGCCAGCTTTACCGCCTCGTCGAGATCGGAGGTAACGAAAACAATCGTGTTTTTTTCGGTTTCCCAGATGCGGGTTATCTCCTGGTGCATGGTCATCTTCGTTTTCGAGTCCAGCGCATTGAAGGCTCCGTCCATGAGCAGGATCACCGGCTTTATGGCAAGAATCATGGCGAGAGACGCCCTTCGCTTCATGCCTCCGGACAGTTCTCCTGGATGTTTTTTCACCGCATAGCCAAGCCCGACCATATCGAGATACTTCATGGCTTCGGCCTCCTTTTCGTTCCGGCTCATGGGGCTCTTTCTGAACTCGAAACCAAGCTCGACGTTCTTCAGGACGCTCCGCCACGGGAGCAGGGCATACTCCTGGAAAATCACACCCCTGTCCGCGCCGGGACCGCTCACCGGTTCCCCGTTGAGCAGTATCGTTCCCGCGCTCGGAAAATCAAGCCCGGCGATGAGGTTCAGAAGGGTAGACTTCCCGCAGCCGGTAGGACCCACGATAACGAGAAACTCGTTCTTCATGACCTCGAAGGAGCAGTCCCGGAGGGCATGAAACTCCCTGCCGTTTTTTTTATAGGTTTTCGTCACCTGTCTTACGCTGATGAGTACTGGGCGTTCTGTGGTCATAATTGCCTCCCTGCCGGTTAGTTCTTCCATGAAAACTTGTGGATAAGCCACCTGTTGGCCGAATCGAGCAAATAGCCGATCATGCCGATGGCCATGATGGTCGCCATGAGCTGATCGTAACGGAACCGGTCGCGGGTATCGAGAATGAAATAACCCAGGCCGTCGGGGACTCCGAGCATTTCTGCAGGAACGAGAATAATCCAGCTCACCCCTACGGCAAGCCGCAGCCCGGTCAGCATGTCGGGCACCGCGGCGGGAATGACGACCTTGCGGAGAATGCCCATATCCATGGCCCCCATGGTTTTGGCCATGTTCACCCAGAGCGGACTGACCCTGCCCGCACCGTGGGAGGTGTTGAGAATAAGCGGCCAGATGGCTACAAGCCAGAGCAGAAAAACCACGGAAACGTCGCCGACGCCGAAAATGATGATGGCTATCGGCATCCACGCAAGGGGAGAAATCATGCGCATGAACTGGAAAACCACATAGGTCAGCTGCTCGACTCTCTTGAAATAGCCGACCAGCACCCCGATCGGAAGAGCGACCACGACGGCAAGAGAAAGACCCAGGAGTACCCTGCGAAGACTTGGCAGGGCGTGGTGGATGAGTTCACCGTTTTTGATCATCTCGATGAGAGCCAGTATTGCCGCCAGTGGGGAGAAGGCCTCGCTGAAATCGGCGCCGAACAGCCTGAGCGATGCCGCGATCTGCCAGACGATCATGAAAAGAATCACGCCGAGCACATAAAAGCTCCTGTCGGCGACAAGGGCCATGAACCCGGAACTGTTTTTTTGACGGGTGTCGTTTTGTTTTGCCATAGCCTCAGAAAAAATGGTTTTCGGGTAAATGCCGTGGAATAGCAACGGGAATCCTGCCGGCGCGCCGAAGTGCGCCGAAGTGCGCCGGTGACGATCCGTTCGATTGCAAACATGGTTGCCGGGTCCGGCAGTGCGACGGCCCGGAGGAAACAGCCGCCCCCTATACCTTGATGATCTCTTCCCTGACGGTCGGCATCTTCGCATTGACACCGGCAAACAGCGAGAGTCCTCCGAGTTCCGCGGCTGCAGCCTCGACTCCGGCGGTATACATAAGCTCGCTGTGCACTTTGGACGGATCCAGGGATTGCAGGAAGCCGACGTCGCCTTCCATTTTGGTCAGCTTCATCATCTCCACGATATGGCGGGTAGCCGACTCGAACTGGTAGGGTTCGTAGGAGAGCCGTTTCGTCTGCCATTCCGGATGCTGGATAGCCCCGGTGCCTCCGTTGGCCCCGTAGGTCTCCAGATCGTATTTCATCATGGCCCGCTTGACGATTTTTTCCGGCAGTGGCAGGTACCGGGCTCCGTCTTTCGAAAGGATGTGCGCAGCCTGCTCGGCGTTGTTCAGGGCCCAGAGCTCCGCCTTGACAAGCGCCTGTATAACCTTGTGCGACCACTCGCGATCTTCGAGGTCCTTCTCGTTCATGACGGCCACGCAGCAGGGGTGGTTTTTCCATACGTCGCCGGTAAAACGGACGATTTTACCGTTTGCGAGCAGCTCGCCTGCGGCGTTGAACGGCTCGGCGACGATGTAGCCGTCGATAGCCTTCGAGGCCATGGCGGTGGGCATATCAGGAGGCGCCATGACGAAGAGGTTCATCTGCTTCTTGCCGAGGGGGGCGGTCTTGCTCTGGATGACCGTTTCGATGCCGTACTCGCGGGCGATCATCTGTATGATGATGTTATGCATGGAGTACCAGTAGGGGATGGCGATCTGCTTGCCGCCGAGGTCGGCATAGGAGTTGATGCCGCTCTCCTTGCCTGCCGTTATCGCCGAACCGTTGATGTGATCCCAGGCGACAACCTTGACCGGAAACTTCTTGCTGTATCGCATGTATATCGGAATCGGAGCCAGAAGATGGGTAAGGTTGAACCGACCAGCCATGAACGCTTCGGCCATCGGGGCCCACCCCCGGATCAGTACGGGCTTGTCGGACTCCAGACCGAGCTCCCTGTAGTAGCCGAGCTCGTGAGCGAGAATGATCGGCGTTGCGTCGGTGATCGGCAGATAGCAGCTGGTCACTTTTTTCGAGGCTGCCTTGCCGGAGGAACCGGAGGACTCCGGACTTCTGGAGCACCCCTGAAGCAGCGGGTATCCGCCAAGCACGGCGCCAAGACCGATTGCGGAAGTTTTCAGAAAATCCCTGCGGTTCGAAACGTTTTTCTCCTTGCTCATGACGTCCTCCTTTATTACGGTTACGGATGGTTACAGGCTTTATCGAAATGAGATGCGGCTCCCGGGCGCGCAAGATGCCACAGGCATCCCCGAGGGGGCGCTCATGAATCCGGCACAGCAGGAACGGAACGGTTTCCGACCGGCAAACTGCAAAGGGCCGGCAGCAATAACAATCGTTAAGAGCGCCGGTAAAAAAAGCTGAAAACTATTGAATGGCGATGGTGAGGATTACCTCGCCGCGAAAATCCGGAGTATGGTATTTGACAAGGCTGAAACGGCTTACTGCAGGGGGGTGCTACTGAACAGGCGAAAATCTTTACATATATAACTGAATCCGCATGTAATTTAATTACGATACATGATAAAAACAAAAGAAAAATAACAATTGTTACCATACCCGTAACGAGGGAAAAAGGCGGTCTCAGAGAAGATCGAAACCATCAAGCAGCCTGTCGATATGGGCTTTCGTTTCCGGACAGGCCGCGTAGGGGGCCGCACCCTTAAGATCGGCCTCGACCGCCTTGTCGTCGAAGGGAATCGCCGCCCGGATGTCCGCGGAGCCAAGCAGGGTCGAAATCTCCCGGATCTGGTCGCCGCTGTAGAGCTTGTTGAAGATATAGCCGATGTCAGGTATACCGGCCTGACGGGCAAGAGCGGTCAGTTTTTTTGCCGTGCTGATCGAACGGCTGCCGGGTTCCACCACAATGAGCAGCAGGTCAACCGACTGGGCCGTTCCTCTGGTCAGATGCTCGAATCCTGCTTCCATATCGAGAATCACCCATTCATCCCTCTCGACCATCAGATGCCTGAGAAACGATCGCAGGAGCGCGTTTTCGGAACAGTAGCATCCGCTGAGTGCCTCTTTCAGCCCCCCCATCACGATCACCCGTATGCCGTTAACCTCTATGGAAAATTTTTCGACGAGATCGTCGACTCTGGGGTTGAGTACGAAATATCCTCCCATATCCCCCGGCCTGGAGCCGGTGCGCTCTTCGATAAGCTGTTTCTGCTCGATAAGCGGCGTTATCCTCCCGTTTTTTTCCTGGTCGCAGCCGAGCGCCTCCGCAAGGCTGCCGTTGGGATCTGCATCGATGGCAAGCACCGTTTTTCCCCGCACGGCAAGACCAAGAGCTATCATGGAGCTGATGGTGGTTTTTCCGACGCCTCCTTTTCCGCTGATCGCTATTTTCATAGGATAAACTCCCTGCAGAAAACGTTACATGACGGATAAAAATGCCGGAATCGGCCAAAAGCCTGCCGGCAGAAGTGAAAACCGGAATCAGAAAAGCTCAGATAAACAGGGACATATTCGCATCGGCGGCGTATTCAAGGAACATGGCCGCACCGCCGTACTCGACGCCGTCAATGAAATCCTTGCGTTCGAAACCGAAAACATCCATGGTCATCTGGCAGGCGATGAAGCGGACGCCGCTCTCCTGGCACATCTCGCGAAGCTGCTCGATGGTGGCCACACCTTTCTTCTTGAAGGTTTCCTTCATGAGCATGGTGGCCATGGTGTCGAATCCGGGAACGTTGCCGGAGATGATATTCGGGATGGGCCAGTCGAAGCCCTGGAACTCCTTGCTGCCGAACGGCATTTTCATCGGCATTGCCGGATTGCCGACAGGAGTGACCTTGAGATCGATCTCTTTTTTCAGCAGCGGAAGACCGTAAAAGGTAAAAAAGAGCACCGCTTCCATATCCATGGCCGCCGCCGCCGAAGCGAGGATGAATGGAGGATAGGCCCAGTCGAGCGTGCCTTTGGAGGCGATGATGGCAAGTTTTTTTGTGTCGGCCATAGTGGTTTTCTCCCGGTCAGGATTTCTGGATGTAGAAAGTATAGGTTCCGCCTTCGGTGCTGCTGCCGACGATTTTGTGTCCCGTTCTGTTCGCCCACGAAGTCATGTCGTTTGCCGAACCGGAATCCGTCGAGATCATTTTCAGAATTTCACCGCTCTGCATCTGATCGACCTCTTTCTTGGTCTTCAGGATCGGCAGCGGGCAGTTCATCCCGGAGCAATCGAGCGTACGGTTGGCAGTTATTTCAGACATTGATGCCTCCTTGAAGTTAAGTATGTTGTTTCGGGGTAAGCGGTTGCGATATTGCCGCAACAAATAAAACTATATAACCAGACAATTATATAATTATAAATAATAGCGAGGAAAGAAACAAGGATTCCCTGCGATTTTTTCCGGCTATCGACGCTCAATGTTCTCAGGAAGCTATGCCGACAACGGCAGCGACAAGCACAAGAACCTGAAGCAGGGCAATGAGGGCATAACTCCTGTTCTTCCCGGCAAAAAAAACAGGAATGACGGCAACAAGACAGATCATGGCCGCCATCGAAAGAAAGATAATTGATATGAAGCTGAGTACATCTCCGTGCAGGGGGTCCTGCACCCATGACCAGCCTGAGGGCACCGAAAGGACGTGATTCATTTCACTTGCCCTGAGATGCCAGTGGGAGGCGACCGCTTCGACGGAAACCGTAAGCGGCAGCAGCCTTAAAACATAGGAGAGAAAACCTGCGGCGATCAGCACCATACCGGTATGCGAAACGACGTCGAGAACGGCGGCATAGACAAGCTGCGCCCTGTCGATCTCAGGTTTATGCTGACCGTCTGTGTTGCTCATAATCCCAATCCTTTTGTTATTGAACGAAGACCGGCAATGACCATCATGATGATCACAATGATGCGAACCGAACCGGTGTTGACTTTCGAGAGAATTCTGGCACCGATCTTCGAGCCGAGCATCACGCCGCCGACTGCGGGAACTGCGATCAGGGGAAGAACGGCTCCTTTATAGATATAGATCCATGCAGCTGCCGCGCCGTTCATCGAGAGAACCAGCCCACTTGTCGCAACGGCAATCTTGAGGGGCGCTCCCATGAGGAGATTGAGCACCGGCACGTTGGCCCAGCCGGCGCCCATGCCGAACATGCCCCCGATAAAACCGATAAAGAAAAAGAGCACCAGCCCCAGAGGCGTCCGATGCACCTTCCAGTTGATGGTTTTGTCGATAGTCGGTTCATAATAGCTGCCGGAAATACCCAGTGCCCTGGCGATCACATCGGACTCTCCGACTTCAGGATAACCGGATTTTCCGGCTTTCATCATGATCACCGCAATGGCGATGATCGCTATGCCAAGCAAAAGCTGCACACTGTCGGCGGACATCCTGAGTCCGACAATCGCTCCTGCAACGGAGCTGATGGATCCAATAAGGGAGAGCGGAAGGCTGAGCTTCAGATCGGCAAGCCCTTTTCTCAGCAGTGAGGGGCCTGCCGAAAGAGCGCCGGAAAGCGCGACCAGGAGCCCGGCACCGCGAACGAAATCGAGATGGAAAGGAAAAAAGCTGCTGACAATAGGCACAAAAAGCACCCCGCCGCCCACGCCGGCAAGAACGGAAACTATGCCGAGAAAAAATGAAAAGATGAAAAGCAGCAGTACCCAGATCCACCATGAGGTTTCGCCGCCTGCCGGTAACGATGCGGCTGCGGCTTCCGGAGCAAGGACAAGCGGCATGGCTGTCAGCAGAACGGCTGCAAGGAACCACCAGATTTTTTTACCGTCCACTCTTGTCATGTGCCATGCGTCAAAGGATTGATGGATTGATATCGACCGTATCTGCCGGCAGGGCATTACCGGCAGACAGGCGTCAAGGGGGTCTGTTCTTTTCAGAAACTAGGCGATATAGTAGGTTTTCTCGTCGGGCCTGAACGGGCGGTTGAGCCAGAGCGGACGGCGCAGGCCGCCGGGACCGGGAGCCGGCCTCGTCATGGCGAGCCACTCCTTGTAAATCTGGAATGAACGGTCGGTATCGACAAACACGTCGCCATACCGGTCGTCATCGTGCGCCTTCTCGATGCGCACCTTCTGATGCCAGCAGTGCATGCCGCTGATCGGGTCGGGGTGCACCGGGAAGGTGATGTTCTGATGAACGCCGCCGTCAGACCAGAAAATTCTCGACGAGTCTGCATCGCTGCTCTCGTATGGCTGGATGTTCTCTTCGACGCGCATCTTCCATTTGCCGTCCCCCTCTCTGGAGATGTTGACCTTGTTGGCGGCCCAGCGGTTGCCTTCGGGGTCCTGTTCGCGGCGCCACCGTCCGATGTGGTGGGAACAGGCGACCACTCCCGGACGTATCCCTTCGGTCACCCAGGCGCGGTTCACGAAAAAGCCGATGTCGGTGTTCACCCTGATCAGGTCGCCGTTGGCGATGCCGAGCGCCGCTCCGTCGGTAGCGTTGATCCAGACGGGATTGCGGTGGGCGATTTCGGCAAGCCATTTGGCGTTGCCCGAGCGGGAGTGGATCAGTACCGGCAGGCGGAAGGTCGGCACCAGCACGAACTCTCCGTTTTTGTGGTCCATGGTCTCCTCATGGATGTGGCTCCTGATGTAGCCCGGCAGGCGGTATTCCGGCCACTTCCAGTCGACCATGGTGCCGGAGTAGAACTCCTGCTTTTTCGAAGGGGTGGGAAACCCGGTACAGGAACGACCGGCAACCTCCACGCCCACGGCCTTGCCGTTCTTGACGATCAGCCCGCTCTGCGGCTCCACCGAAGCGCCGTCGAGATCGGCCTGAGGCACGGCTTTTTCGTTCACGTTGTAGACGTTGCTTTCGACCTCGAACGCACCGTATTTCTGCATGTAGTCGAACGGAGTGAGCCCTTCGGCTGCCGCCTTCTCCGGAAGGCCTGCCGTATGCTCGAAGATATAGCGGTAATACTCATCGATGGTTATTTTCTCCCCCGGCCTGTAGGGAGACATGCAGTACTGGCGGATGCCGAGGCTGCCGTCGGGGTCGATGCGCCAGGTCAGTTCGATCCAGAATTCATCCTCTTCCCAGACTTCGCCGGGGTTGGCCTCCCAGGTGTGGGTCACCGGTTTGCCCATTCTTCTCAGGGCGGTGCGCAGCACCGGCTGGCGGAAAGCGAGCCATTTGCCTGCGTGAGTTTCGTAGCTGAGCAGGTCGTGCCGTTCGGCCGAGTGGCCCATCGGCAGCACATAGTCGGCAAAATAGGCGGTCTCGCTCCACGTTGGCGTGAGCGCGGCGTGCAGGCCGATTTTCGATTCGTCCTCCAGCGCCTCGATCCACGAGAAGCCGTCGGGATAGGTCCATACCGGGTTGAACACCCTGGTGAAATAAACATCGAGCTTGCCCCGTCCCTCCTTGAGAAAATGGGGGAGCAGGAAACTCATCTCGAAGTGCGCGAGCGGATATTCGTCGGGCAGATGGAGCGGATTCCAGAAGGTCTGCGGTTTGGGTTCGGCATGCACATGAGGCTTGAACTTGTTCCATGCGCTCGGAGAGGTGCCTCCGGGCGTTCCGACGCTGCCGGTCAGCACGTTCAGAAAGTGCAGCGTGCGCGACACGGCCCAGCCGCCGAGATTGCCGCTGCTGGCGCTGCGCCAGACATGGGTGGAGAACTGCGAGCCCGCCTCGCCGATCCTGCGGGCGACCTCGACGATCATGGATGCGTCCACGCCGCTCTCTTTCGAAGCGTATTCGGGGGTGTAGTGGGCGTACTCCTTTTTCAGCGCCTCGATGAAATTTTCGAAGGTCACCGGGGTTCCGGGATATTCCGCCTGGAGATACTCCTGCCAGTTCACCCAGTTTTCCAGATAGGTCCGGTTGTAGAGCCCTTCGTCGATGATCACCTTCGCCATGGCGAGCAGGATGGCCGGCTCGCTGCCTGGATAGCTCGGCATCCAGTAATCGGACATGCTTGCGGTATTGGAAAGCCTGGGGTCGAGCACGGCCAGCTTCGCGCCTTTCATGCGGGCCTCGATGATGCGCTGGGAATGCGGGTTGAAATAGTGGCCCGATTCAAGATGGGCGCTGACCAGAAGAATGAATTTCGCGTTGGCATGATCGGGAGAGGGACGGTCGAACCCTTCCCATATGGCGTAACCGAAACGCGCTCCCGAAGAGCAGACGTTGGTATGGCTGTTGTGGCCGTCTACGTTCCACGCCCGCAGCACCCACTCCATGAACCCGTCGTGTCCCGGACGTCCTACATGGTAGGAGATTTCGTTGTTGCGGCCCTCCATGATTGCCTTGCGCATCCGTCCGGCGATATCGTCGAGGACGCTGTCCCAGCTGACCCGTTCCCATTTGCCGTCGCCTCGCTTTCCTGCGCGTTTCATGGGATAGAGCACCCTGTCGGTATCCTGAATCTGGTTGAGCGTTGCCGGGCCCTTGGCGCAGTTCCTGCCGCGGCTGGCCGGATGATAGGGGTTGCCGGTCAGTTTGCGGATCTCCATGGTCTCCTTGTCGACATAGGCGAGAAGTCCGCACCCCGCTTCGCAGTTGAAACAGGCGGTCGGCACCAGCATGTACTCTTTCGTCTTGCGTTCGGGCCAGCTTTTCGAGTCGTATTCGACCCAGTTGTCCCACTGTGCGGGAGGCGGGCAGCTTATCTCGGCGCCCTCTTCTGCGGCCCGAAGCGCCCTGGGGCCATCGTCCTCTCGGTGCAGATCGGGAACAAGGTGGAGCTTTTCAGCAATGGACTCTATGACTGTCGGTTTATGGGTATAGCTCATGGTAAACTCCGGCACATGGTTAACTTAAGGGAATTCTCTGCGGGGCCTGAACCCAGACTTTTTCCGTGTAGAACACACCGCACAGTCCCAGAAGGGCCGCTGCGGCAAGCATCAGCGGATCGGATGAAAAAAGCGTAACGAGAAGGGGCAGCAGGTTGCCGCCAAGAAAACTGCCTGCCCAGAACTGGTTCTTCAGGCTCCCCTCACGGATGATTTCCGCCGCGCGCTCAGCCCCTGCGGAAGGGTGCTGTCCGTACAGTTCGAGCAGCATGATGACGATATGCAGCCCGAAGCCTGCCGTCAGCAGCTGACGGAGCAGCCCGAGAAGTTCCGACGGGCTTCCGGCGCCGAGCCCGAGCAGGAGCATGGCCGAGCCGCCGGCAAGCAGGGAGTTCAGAAGCATATGCAGCAGCAGCATGGGGCTCTGCCAGAAATCGCGCCCTTTTGCGGCGCCGAACAGAAACGCCGTATAGATGGCCGTCACCAGGGCGAAAAGCGAGCCGCCCCAGAGCGCGGCGGTTTCAAGTGCGGGAATCTGCAGGAGATGCGATACTCCCCACAGGGCGAGAAACGCACCGTAACCGGTAATGGTAAGCCCGCCCCTGACAAGCCATGAGCCGAACTGCGGACGCAGCATCACCGACGAAAAGCGGTCGGGACGATCGAGATCCTTGATGAGAAAGCCTCCGGTAAGGGCCAGAAAAAGCAGCGAAACCGCCCAGGCCGACCACTGCAGGGTTGGGGCAAGCTCCATGCGGAAAACGGCGAGCAGGGCGGCAAAAACAAGAAACACTCCGGACGAGACCGCCTTGGCCGTCACATATGCCGGAACCTCCCAGCCCCAGACTGCGCCTTTCGACGGAATATCATAAACGCGGCGGGCTTTCGGGCCGGCCGTGGCGGATGCATGGGCGGATTTTTCGATTCCCGGTGCGCTTTTTCCCTTTCCGGCAAAATGACCCACGCCTCTTGACTGGGCGCTCCAGTGGTATTCCTCCTGCAGGGGAGCCTCCATGGGATCGAGCGACGCACCGTCGCCATTGATATAGAACAGCTTGGGCGAAGTCCCCTTCTCGGGCTTGCGCACGACGGTACGTTCGCAGGCAACCAGCGTGGCGATTTTGCTTGAGGGATCATCGAGATCGCCCGAAACGATTGCCTGCTGCGGACAGACCGCCACGCAGGCCGGCTGGAGGCCAACCTCCCTGCGATGGGCGCAGTAGTTGCACTTTGCCGAGGTATGGGTATCGGGATCGATATAGAGCGCATTGTAAGGGCAGGCCTGGGCGCATGCCTTGCATCCTATGCAGCGGCGGCTGTCGAAATCCACGATGCCGTCCGGACGTTTCTGCAGCGCCTCGACAGGACAGATAGCCACACATGGCGGCTCGGCGCAGTGGTTGCAGCGCAAAACGGTAAAGTAGCGCCGGGTATCGGGGAAGGCGCCCTTTTCCACATATTTCACCCAGGTACGGTTCACTCCGAGAGGAACCTCGTTTTCGGACTTGCAGGCAACCGTGCATGCATGGCATCCGATACATTTCCGGGCATCGATAACAAAGCCGTAGTTCATGAACTGATCTGGTCTGATTGAGAGAGAACCCACCCGGCAGGCCCATCCGCAGGCAGCCCTGCCTTCTGAAAAATCAGGGTCGGGGTGGTAATGCAGCAAGGCATGCATACGCTCCCGTACATGAACCTTCTCCTCTTAAGGGTCATGCAGGAGGCCACATGCCGCAAGCATCTCCGGCAGGATTCCACCCCGACCTAATGACACACCGCCGGCATTCGCCAGTGCGGTATGCGTCAACTTTTTTCCGGCATTACAGGATAACTCACCGCCTTCACCTGAGGGATCATTGGTGTCATGACCTCCTCTATCCCGATGAGAACGGGGGCCCGGCATACCGCACCGTATGTGCGCCCTGAGCGAGCGCCCGACAAGTGTATTATTATATAACTGAATGGTTATATAATAATACACAGTACCCATACTCCCAAATTAAATCTGTGTTTCAGGAACTTTTTTTATTACGACCCTTATACCAACTACCCCCATTTCAAACAATGACTTAACCCTTGCTTCCGGAGAAGCTTCGGGTGCCGTTTTTCAAAAAAAAGGCCCAGGAAGGGATTTTTTTCGCCGATGAAGCCTATTTTCCTTTCTTGACGCGGGTCAATGCATAACGCAGTGCAGCCGCACGACTGGATCACCAACCATGAAAAACACGCAAGCCATGAGCGCTCATATCTATAAAAAAATTGAAATCGTCGGATCTTCGGAAACCAGCATCGAGGATGCAGTGAAAAATGCCGTCGCAAAAGCTGCTGAATCGGTAAGAAATATCCGCTGGGTCGAAATTGTCGAAACCCGCTGTCACGTCGAGAACCAGAAAGTCGCCTACTGGCAGGTTACCGTAAAAATCGGTTTTACGCTCGACGAAAACTGAGCGCTTCCCCGGAAAACCACACCAGCGGGAAGTGCGCCTCATGGGCGCACTTCCCGCTGGCTGTCTTCAATGAACTTCACGATGCTCCGATCCCATGTTTTTTCCGCCTCCGGGCTGAAACAGCATGCCGGAAGCTGCTCTTTCGAGCGGTGATAGGCAATGCACTCGCAGCAGATCCCCTTGCGGGGACACGGTTCGTAGGTGCAGTTGCATCGGGAGAGGTTCTCCGGGTGTCGGCAGTCCATTGTTATTGCTGCTGGTGTTGATGAAGGTATCTGTAAAGAAAGGTAACAGAAAAACACCCTGACCCGCTACAGCTCATGCGCATAATTCACTGACCAGTTGAGCTGGCCGTGACTGATTTCAAGACCGTCGGCATTTGTTCGGGTAACCTCCGGAGCCCAGGCCAGGGCCGCCGAAACCGAAGCGCGATCGGAAACCCTGTAGCCGAATCCGGCGGTATAATGGTTTTCGGTGATGGCCGGAAACAGTGGATTGAGCCATGCATCGGGTACGGGGTTCGAAGCGAAACTCGCACCGCCCCTGAGAGCAAGCCTGTCTGTTGCCCTGTACTGAACGCCAACTGAAAAAACCGTCTGATCCTTCCAGTTCTGCAGCATCTCCACATCGAGCTTCTGCCCGGCAAATGGCCCGTTGGAAACGGAGTTGTCGGCTATAAAGGTCGTTGAAAATTTCTCCATTACCGACGACCAGTCGATGTGCTTGACGTCGGCGGAAATCATCCACCGTTCTGCAGGGTAGAGGGCTACGCCCGCGGCGAACGTGGCCGGCCACTCGAAATTGCGGACCTTGATGGTGCCTTTCACCGAAACGGGATTGGCCATGCTGAACGCATCACCTGTTCCGGAAAAAGAGAGCACGGCGTTCGAGGTTTCGAGATCGGAGATCCGTGTCTGCGAGTGATAGCTGCCTCCCACCGTAAGCAGTTTGCTGAACCGGTGGGTAAAACCCACCTTGAACCCGGTGCCGCAACCTGTCGCGTCACCAAGAAAGGGACTGTCGTTGGAGAAGTCGTAGCGGACATAGTCGATATCGCTCACCATACCCGAACCGATCATTCCGCCAAGCGTACTGAACATCGATCCTCCTACAGAACCGCCTCGGCCCTGCATGGCCATGGCTCCGAAATGCGCTCCGTCCATATCCATCCGCAGATCCATGCTCGCCCAGAGAAAATCCAGAGATACTCCGATGACGGTATTTTCCGTAAGGTTATATGCCACAGGAAACATCAGACGTCCCACTCCCACCTCGGAGCGGATATCCTGACCGCTCAGGGGAACCCCTGGATTGCCCCCCATGGAATTCCCTCTGCTGAAAATCGGGGAATTTTCGCCGTACTCCGTACCCATTCCACCCTGAGCGAGAACGGCAAACCCCCAGGTTATTTTTCCGTCTTTGCGCATATAGGAGAGCGATGGCATGTAATATGCATCCCCGTCCGATCCGGCCATCATGCCCGGCGTCTGAAGGTTTACGTCCGGATGAAGGCCGCGGATCCCGACTCCGAGTTCCGAAGAACCCTCCTGTCTCAGGCCAAGGGTTGCAGGGTTGTTCGTGACCCCTGAATTCCCGGTATCGTAGGCCGTGCTTGTCCCGCCGAGCGCATGGGATTTCGCGCCGTACCCTTCGAGGTTCATGCCGTTCGTGGCAAAAGCTGTGGATGTGGCTGACAGGAGCGCCAGAAGCGTCATCCCGCTAATTGTTTTTTGATGCATACGCTGTTGCGGTTACATGGTTAATGCAGATAAAGGCGCCAAAAACCCGCAGCTACCGCGCAACTGACTGAGGATTGCGGATGCACGGCACTCCGGAGAGGAGGGACGAAATGCGGTACATCGGGGTATACGGGAAAAGGAGCAAACAGGAAGAATAAACTATATAAATATATAGTTATACATAAATAATAAAAATATCCGAACTACGGAAGGAAAAAAAGAAGGGGCGCCAGCGGAACGGAAATCCGAGGATGAACCCTGAGGGCGCGTCCCGAGGCTGAACGACCGAAGAAGGAGACGGAATGACAAAAAAAAGGTGCGCAGGAGAGACCTGCGCACCGGCAAGAAGGAAGAAACGATGGTCAATTATCGACGGAGTAGCTCTCTGAAGCCAGATACCAGTGCTCGGGCGACATCCAGAGCGTCGAGAGCATCAGTTCCCTGATGTGGGAGAACTCTTTGGGAAGCCGGTCATAAATGATTTCGAAAAGCTCCTCATGGGAAAGCAGCTCTTTTTTCCAGGCTTCGCGGTCGACCGACATGAGCTTTGAAAACTTTTCCGGGGTCATTTCCTCGAGGCCTTCCCAGTCGAGCGCTTCGTACTTCGGCATCCAGCCAAGCGGGCTCTCCACCGCACCGGCCCGTCCGTGCACGCGGTCGACAATCCACTTCAGTACCCGCATGTTCTCTCCGAATCCGGGCCAGAGGAATTTTCCGTTCTCGTCCTTGCGGAACCAGTTGACGCCGAATATTCTCGGCAGTTCGGAAAGCGTCCTGCCTACATGGAGCCAGTGGTTGAAATAATCGCCCATGTGATAGCCGCAGAACGGCAGCATGGCGAAGGGATCGCGGCGGACTTCGCCGACTTTTCCGGCGGCCGCAGCGGTTTTTTCGGAACCCATGGTGGCTGCGAGGTAAACACCGGAATTCCAGTTTGCGGACTGGTAGACAAGCGGCACGGTATCCCTGCGGCGACCTCCGAAGATAAAGGCGCTGACCGGAACGCCGGCAGGATTCTCCCAGTCGGCATCAAGAACGGGACACTGGCTGGCCGGAGAGGTGAAACGGGCATTGGGATGTGCCGCCGGACGTCCGCAGCCGGGCGTCCAGGGTTTTCCCTGCCAGTCGATCAGCTCCGGAGGAGCCGTGTCGGTCATCTCTTCCCACCATACATCGCCGTCGGGGGTGAGGGCGACATTGGTGAAAATACAGTTCTTCTCGAGCGTCGCCATGGCATTCGGGTTCGATTTGTTCGAGGTGCCGGGAGCGACGCCGAAAAAGCCGTATTCGGGGTTGATTGCGTAGAGCCGTCCGTCGGAGGCGGGCTTGATCCAGGCGATATCGTCACCGATGGTGGTCACCTTCCATCCTTCATACGATTCCGGAGGAATCAGCATGGCGAAGTTGGTTTTACCGCAGGCGCTCGGGAATGCCGCCGCGACATAGGTCTTCTGGCCGTCGGGAGATTCGACGCCGAGAATGAGCATGTGCTCGGCGAGCCACCCTTCATCGCGGGCCATCGAGGAGGCGATGCGCAGGGCAAAGCACTTTTTGCCGAGCAGGGCGTTGCCGCCGTAACCGCTGCCGAACGAGATGATGGAACGCTCTTCAGGAAAATGGACAATGTATTTCTGTTCGTTGCACGGCCACGGCACATCCTGCTGTCCCGGCTGAAGCGGGGCTCCGACCGAGTGCAGGCAGGGAACGAACTCACCGTCGTCGCCGAGCACATCGAGCACCCTGCTGCCCATTCTGGTCATGATGCGCATGTTGGTGACAACATAGGGCGAATCGGTGATTTCCACGCCGATATGGGCGATCGGAGAACCGAGAGGGCCCATGCTGAAGGGAATGACATACATGGTACGGCCCTGCATGCAGCCGTCGAAAAGTCCGCGAAGCGTCGCCTTCATCTCTTTGGGAGCCACCCAGTTGTTGGTGGGACCGGCGTCCTGACGACGGATGCTGCAGATATAGGTGCGGTCCTCCACCCTGGCGACGTCGCTCGGATCGGAACGGCAGAGAAAACTGTTCGGGCGCTTTTCGTCCGAAAGCCTGATGAAGGTGCCGCTCTCCACCATCTGCTGGCAGAGGGTATCGTACTCCTCCTGACTTCCGTCGCACCAGCAGACGGTATCCGGCCGACAGAGATCGGCGGTCTCCTGCACCCACTGGAGCAGTTTCGGGTTTTTCACAGAACCCGGGGGATTGATCGGCATAGCACTCATTATCGTCCTTGTTTTATGGCGGGTTTAAAAAAAAAGTCCGCAGTCACCCTGACTGCGGACATGCAAATAAAACTGTATGAACCGGATGTACACGTTCGGCCTGCAACACCGGATTCGGAATACTGGGAATCATACCGGTACGGTTACTTGACGGCTTTGACTGGCCTGAGTGCATCGAGAATCATTTTCTCGAAAACAGCCTTGCTTCGGGCTCCTGAAACAATCTGGACAATGCGCCCCGACCGGTTGACGACAAAACTGGTTGGAATGGAACGTATGCCGCCTTCGACATACCGCCCATAGGCCCCGACCAGCTTCTGATCTGCCATGACCACGGGGTAACTGATGCCGTTGCTCTTCATGAAGCTCTTTATGGTCTCGTCACTTTCGTTTACCGCCACGCCGACAAAGGTGAACCCTTTGGCTTTATAGGTATTCTGAAGCTGGACCATATCAGGAATTTCAGACCTGCACGGCGGACACCACGAAGCAAAGAAGTTCACGATATAAGCCTTTCCTGCAAGCTGGCGGGAAGAAACCGTTTTTCCGTCCATGCCGACGGCAGAAAATGCCGGAGCAAGGGGCGCCTGAGCCGCACCGGCTGAGCAAGTCATGAACAGCACCATCAGGGCCGCCGCAAAAACAGCCGGGCCTGAGAGCACTCTTTTCACCATCTGCATTGTACCTGCGATCATTATCGTATCGTTTTCAATCGTTAAAAGTGCAAATATACATTTCTGACTCCTTTTAATATACAATTCCTGCGTTTTTTAAAAGGCGCTTGCTTCGCCTGATTAATCTTTGCTATTCAATGATAAATAAACTATATTTCGGCTTTATTTTTGAAATGGCCAACGCCACCTTAGCTCAGCTGGTAGAGCAACTGTTTCGTAAATAGTAGGTCGTGGGTTCGAGTCCCGCAGGTGGCTCGCATCCGGAAAATATCGCGTAATCGCCTTAAAAAAACGTGATACACCGCATTTCTCAAGAGCCGTTACCGGATAATCCTAACGTTTGATTTCACCATAAAATCCTATCCACACTGTCACTATGCAAGAAGGTAAGATTTCCCAGATCATCGGTCCTGTTGTTGACGTAGATTTTCCTGAAGGACAACTCCCGTCGATTCTGGATGCACTTTACATTGTCCGGCCCGACGGCTCCAGGCTGGTTCTCGAAACCCAGCAGCATCTCGGAGAAGAACGCGTCCGTACGGTTGCCATGGAAAGCACCGACGGCCTGGTCAGAGGCATCAGCGTCGTCAACACGGGCAAATCCATTCAGGTTCCTGTCGGCTCCGAAGTCCTCGGACGGATGCTCAACGTCGTAGGCGACCCTATCGACGGCAAAGGCCCGGTCGAAACAAAAAAAACCTACTCGATCCACCGCTCCGCTCCGAAGTTCGAAGACCTTTCGACCAAAGCCGAGATGTTTGAAACCGGCATCAAGGTCATCGATCTTCTCGAACCGTACTCAAGGGGTGGAAAAACCGGTCTTTTCGGTGGTGCCGGCGTCGGCAAAACCGTGCTCATCATGGAGCTGATCAACAACATCGCCAAACAGCAGTCCGGCTTCAGCGTATTCGCCGGTGTCGGTGAGCGTACCCGCGAAGGAAACGATCTCTATCATGAAATGATGGAGTCCGGCGTTATCGAAAAAACCGCACTCGTGTTCGGCCAGATGAACGAGCCTCCCGGAGCCCGTCAGCGGGTTGCACTGACCGGCCTGAGCATTGCAGAATACTTCCGTGATGAGGAAAACCGCGACGTGCTTCTCTTCATCGACAACATTTTCCGGTTCACCCAGGCAGGTTCCGAGGTATCCGCGCTTCTCGGACGCATGCCGAGCGCCGTGGGCTATCAGCCGACCCTCGCGACCGAGATGGGAGAACTCCAGGACAGGATCACCTCGACAAAGAACGGTTCCGTCACCTCTGTTCAGGCCATCTATGTTCCTGCGGATGACCTTACCGATCCGGCTCCTGCAACCGCGTTCGCCCACCTTGATGCAACGACGGTGCTTTCGCGTTCCATTGCAGAGCTCGGCATCTATCCGGCTGTCGATCCTCTCGACTCGACATCGCGCATTCTCGACCCGAACATCGTCGGCGACGACCACTACAACACCGCCCAAGCCGTCAAGCAGATCCTGCAGCGCTACAAGGATCTTCAGGACATCATCGCCATTCTCGGTATGGACGAGCTCAGCGACGAGGACAAGCTTGTCGTGTCAAGGGCAAGAAAAGTGCAGCGCTTCCTTTCACAGCCGTTTTTCGTCGCGGAGGCCTTCACCGGTCTTGCCGGCAAGTACGTCAAACTCGAAGAGACCATCAAGGGCTTCAAGGAGATCATTGCAGGCAAACACGACAATCTGCCTGAAAATGCCTTCTACCTTGTCGGCACCATCGAGGAAGCTGTTGAAAAAGCAAAAACCCTGTAATAACCTCTGATTAATCATGGCGACTACCGACAAAGGGTTTGAAATCGACATTGTAACGCCGCAGAAACTTTTCTTTTCCGGAGAGGTCACGAGCGTTACGGCGCCAGGACAGGACGGCCTCTTTCAGGTCATGAAAAACCATGCGCCACTGCTTTCCGCCCTGAAAAGCGGCAAGGTGAAAATCGTGCTGGCCGACAAGAGCGAAAAAAGCTTTACCGTGGCAGACGGTTTTTTTGAGGTGAGCGGCAACAAGGCTATTCTGCTTACCGAAAATATTGCCTGATTTCATCTCAATCGTAAAAAAACATCAGCAGCGTAAAACCTGCTGATGTTTTTTGCTTGTATGAAAACGCTTGTACCGAAAGCCCTGCGCAGGGGAGACACCATCGGGCTCATATCTCCCTCATCACACTGCTCCTTCCCCGACAGAATCCAGCAGGCGGTAACCTATCTCGAAAAAAACGGCTACCGGGTAAAACCCTCGATCCATCTCAACCGTATCGATACCGATCCGGCCATCGCCGACGAAGAGAAGCTGCAGGATCTGCACGGCATGTTCGGCGACCCTTCGGTCGCAGCGATCATCTGCCTGAGAGGGGGAGCCGGCTCCTACCGGCTGCTGAAAAAAATAGATTACGGCCTCATTGCCGCAAATCCCAAAATCCTTGTAGGCTATTCAGACATCACCGCCCTGTCGCTGGCGATCTTTTCAAAAACAGGGATGATCAGTTTTTCCGGACCGATGCTTGCAACGGAACTGCACGGGCCGACCGCCTATACCGAAGAGCATTTCTGGGGCATGCTCACCTCTCCGGCCTATGCGCTTTCGCTCCTGAACCATGAGAGTCATCCGGTAACCTGCGTCAGGGAAGGATGCGCTGAAGGACGGCTGATCGGAGGAAACCTTTCCGTGCTGTCGTCGATGATCGGCACGCCCTATCTTCCTCCGTTCAGGGATACCCTGCTCTTCATCGAGGACATCAACGAACCGGCATACCGTATCGACAGAATGCTGTCGCATCTCGGCAATGCCGGCCTTCTGGCAGAAAGCCGCGGCATCCTGCTCGGCCAGTTCACGGGCGAACCGGAAAGAAACGGCGAGAATATACGGCTTGAGAAAATTTTCGATTACTACTGCCAGCATGCCCACCCGGAAGGTCCCGTCATGCGCGGGCTTTCGTACGGCCATATCTGCAACCTCATGACCATTCCGGTAGGAGCCCGCTACCGCATGGAGGTTTCAGCCTCGGCATTCAGCCTCAGGGCTCTCGAACCGGTAGTTCTTCAATAGATGTAGCTGTAATATCATGTCGAAACAGTGGACAGCGTCAGCTGAAAACCCGGAAACGCTTCAAAGCGAAAAAACAGCCGGTACCGCCGGACTGGACGCTTACCGCGTCGTACTCTTCAATGATGACGATCACTCTTTCGACGAGGTGATCTTTCAGATCATCAAGGCTGTGAACTGCAGCCGCTCGAAAGCCGAAAAACTCACCTGGGAAGTGCACCTCAAGGGCCGCACCGTGGTCTACGCCGGCCCTCTCGAACGCTGCATCTACGTCAGCGCCGTACTCGAAGAGATCTCCCTCAAAACCGAAATCCAGACCGGCTGAGGGCCACGCGACCGCCGGGAAAGCGAACGGTCACTGCAGCCCCGCCGCTGCGGTCGGCGGCGGAGAGCCATCGCCGCATCTTCCTGCGTCGCGGCGCTCCGATAACCTCGGTTTTATCCTGCTTGGTTTCTTATATTCAATGTTTTATCCTGTTGAACAGGCATACCGGCGTTTTTATTAAAACTTTTCGAACGAACGATGAGCAATTCCGAAGAGAAACGGGTGCAGAACACGAGTCTGGCTCCCGATAAAGTCATGCATAAACTGGTTTCGCTGGCCAAGCGCCGCGGGTTCATTTTTCCGTCGTCGGAGATCTACGGGGGGCTCTCCTCCTGCTTCGATTACGGCCCGCTCGGCAGCGAGATGAAGAAGAACATCAAGGATCTGTGGTGGAACGCGATGACCCGCCGCCAGGCAAACATCGTCGGCATAGACGCCTCGATCATGATGAACCCCACCGTGTGGGAAGCGTCCGGCCATGTTGCGAGCTTCAACGATCCAATGATCGACGACCGCACCACCAAGCGGCGCTACAGGGCGGATCATCTGATCGAGAACCATATCGAAAAACTGCGCCGAGACGGCAAAACGGAACAGGCCGACAGGGTACAGGCCGCCTACGAAGCTGTTTCCGCTGCTCCGGATGCGAACAGGGCGCTTTACGAGCTGATTATCGGCGAGGCGATCAAGGCGCCGGATACCGGATCGGGCGACTGGACCGAGGTGCGCCAGTTCAACCTGATGTTCCAGTGCAGCATGGGCGCCGTAGCCGACACGTCGGGCGTCGTCTACCTGCGCCCCGAGACCGCACAGGGCATTTTCGTGAACTTCCACAACGTGCGCGAATCGTCGCGCATGAAGGTGCCGTTCGGCATCGCGCAGATCGGCAAGGCCTTTCGAAACGAGATCGTGAAGGGCAATTTCATCTTTCGCATGGTGGAGTTCGAGCAGATGGAGATGCAGTATTTCGTCAAACCCGGCACGCAGCTCGAAGCTTTCGAGGCATGGAGAGAGCGGCGGTTTGCCTGGTACGTCAGCGATCTCGGCATCAGTCCCGAAAAACTGCACTGGTACAAACACGACAAACTGGCGCATTACGCAGACCTTGCCTACGACATCAAGTTCGAGTTCCCCTTCGGCATCGAGGAGATCGAGGGAATCCATTCGCGGACCGATTTCGACCTGAACCAGCACCAGCAGTATTCGGGCAAGAACATGGAATATATCGACCAGGTAACCGGCGAGCGCTATTTACCCTACGTGGTTGAAACTTCCGCCGGATGCGACCGGCTCTTCCTCGCGCTGCTCTCGGATGCCTACAACGAAGATGTCGTCGACGGGGAACAGCGCGTCATGCTCAGGCTGTCGCCGAAGGTGGCGCCGGTAAAGGCTGCAGTACTGCCGCTCGTGAAAAAAGGAGAGATGGGAGAAAAAGCTGAACAGCTCCGCAGCGAGCTCTCGGCATCGTTCCTGGTGCAGTATGACGATGCGGCATCCATCGGCAAGCGCTATCGCCGCCAGGATGAGATCGGCACCCCGTTCTGCTTCACCGTCGATCATCAGACGCTGGAAGACCAGACCGTGACCGTGCGCTATCGCGACACCGCAACCCAGGAGCGGATCGCCATGGCCGGCGCGAAGCTGTTTCTGGCCGAAAAACTCATGTAAAAAACCCTGTCAACCAATCCCGTTCCGAAATCATGCGTTACGATGTTGCTGTCATAGGAGGAGGACCCTCAGGCGCCGTTGCTGCCGCCGAGCTTGCCAGAGCCGGAATTTCGACGGTTCTCTTCGAACGGAATCTGGAGAATGTGAAACCCTGCGGCGGCGCCATTCCGCTGGGGCTTATCGAAGAGTTCGCCATTCCTCCCGAACTGGTTGAAAAAAAGCTCTCCCATATGCGGGCCCGATCTCCGAAAGGACGGATCATAGAAATGAATATGCCGAACGGCTATGTCGGCATGGTGCGCCGGGAGAGATTCGATCGCCATCTGCGGGCCGAAGCCGCCCGTGCCGGAGCCACCGTCGTCGAAGCCCTGATGAAATCGATCAGGCCCTCGGGAGACGGATTTCTCATCTCCACCCTCAACGACAAGGCTGCTCCTGTGGAGGCCCGCTATATCATCGGGGCTGACGGAGCGAACTCGAAAACCGCAGATGAGCTGGGCTTTCCGCCAAACGAGCTCAAGGTGATCGCCATGCAGCAGCGCTTCAGATACACGCCTGCCATCGAGCAGTTCAGCGATATCGTGGAAATCTGGTTCGACGGGGAGGTTTCTCCCGATTTTTACGGATGGATTTTTCCCAAGGCCGACCACCTGGCCATCGGAACCGGAACGGAGGATAACCGGCACAACATCAAGGCGCTGCAGAAACGGTTCGTCGAAAAGATCGGAATCGCCGACCAGCCCTATCTTGATGAGGCGGCGAAAATACCCATGAAGCCCCGCAAATCGTTTTCGGGAGAGAAAGCCATTCTTGTCGGGGATGCTGCAGGGCTCGTCACGCCGGCAAACGGCGAGGGGATTTTTTTTGCCATGCGTTCCGGGAAGCTTGGGGCAGAGGCCATGATCGGGCACATCAAACAGGGCGCTCCGCTCTCGAACTACGAGACAGGGTTCCGCAGGCTCTATGCCCCGATTTTTTTCGGTCTGGAGGTGCTGCAGGCCGTCTATTACCGAAATGACCGCCTGAGGGAGAGCTTTGTTGCCATATGCGCCGACGACGACGTACAGCAGATCACCTTCGATTCCTATCTCTATAAAAAAATGGTCCCTGCTCCCTGGTCGACACAGATGAAAATCTTTTCCAAAAACATCTATCACCTGATAAAGGGAAGCTGACCTTCGGGAAAGCCGCCTGCATCATCATTATAGACCTTAACCGATCACGCCTATGGGCCACGCCTGGCTGGGGCTGCTCTCGCTGCCGAACTGGTTCATCCATCTTTCATCCTCACTGGAATGGGGCATGGCGGCACTCATGATGTACCGGTACGGACGGATCACCGGCCGTGCGGATATCCGGTTTTTCGGACTGTCGATGCTGCCTCACTGGTTCGGAAGCTTTTTCGTGCTCGCCTACCACATCACCACGGACAGCATCCCGCTGCTGCTGGATCTTTCGGAAACCATCAACCTGCTGGGCAGCATCTCGATGCTCTGGGCGACGCTGCGGATTCTCAAACGGAGCGTGCCATCACCGGCATCTGGCATCGTTGGCTGCATTGGCGCCGTCATGATTGCAGGCAAACCCCAGTCCTATATGGGCGATGATATTTTCGACGCGATTCTGCAGATTTCAAGTGTGGTCTACATCTCCTTTCTCGTCGCGATGATCATGGTTCGCAGGAAGGACCCTTCGGTATTTTCAGGACTGACGATAGCCGGGTTCTGGTTCGTTCTCGTGTTTATTGCCGTAACCGTCTTCTTCATGTTCCTTGCCACCGAGGTGCGGGGATTCCATTCGCTTTCGCATGACGACCTGCTGCACGGCTCGGCTGAGAGCCTGCTCACCGTCAGCAACCTCATGATCGTGCTCGGCATCCACCGGCAGACCAGATGGTACGAGGCGCGGATGAGAACCCTTTCAGGGCCTGAGCATTCGTGAATACGCTTTCGGATCGGCAAGCAGGGTGAGCGCTCTCTGAAAAACAGGATCATCCGAAAGTTCGGCCTTGCGGGATTCGGTTTCGTTGTAGTGGCGCATGATTTCAAGTTCGAGCAGCCGGGCCACCCGCCCTGATTCCCCTTCGATTTTTTTCCGCTTCAGATCCGCAAGTTCGAGTTTCAGCCCTTCGATGCTTTTCGGAGCGCCGATACCGCTTCCAGCCTGTTCGGTGCGGATACTCTCTTCCAGCTCACCGAGCCTGCGTTCGGGAGCGGAAGTGAAGGAAAACTTCTCCTGCCGGAGAAACCCGGCAAAAGCCTCCATGAGCGCCGCCTGCCCGATCGGCTTGTCGGGCGCTGCGGGGTGCTGTGCCCGGTAGTGTGCGGCAAACAGAAAGATCAGGCCTTTGCTGCGGAGTTCCTGTTCATATTCGGAGCGCTCGACGCCCTGCACCGTGACATCGGGAGCTATCCCCCCCCCGCCGTAGACCTTGCGTTTTCCTGTGGTGTAATAGACCGGCAACGCTTTAGGGTCGTGGTTTTTCCTGAGAACGTCGCGTACCGAAGCGCTGTCGCTGCGTGACTTCTGGATCAGACGACCCGAGGGCGTATAGTATTTTGCGGTAGTCAGCTTGAGGGTGTTGTCGTACGGCAGCCTGACCACCGACTGCACCAGTCCCTTGCCGTAGGAGCGCTCCCCGAGCACAACGCCCCTGTCGAGGTCCTGTATGGCTCCCGACACGATTTCGGCGGCGGAAGCGCTCTCCCGGTTGATAAGCACGGCGAGCGGAAGCCCGGCGGCAAGCGGAAGCTGTTCCGTTTTATAGATTTTTTCCGATTCGGGCGTCCGGCCCCGAATGGTGACGACGGTACTTCCTTTCTCCACGAACAGCGAAGAGATTTCGACGGCTGCGGTGAGCAGGCCGCCTGGATTGCCCCGCAGATCGAAAACAAGCCCGTTCATCGGCTGCCGGTCGCCGGAGGCCTGACGCAGCAGTTTTTCCACGGCCTGACGAATGTCTTCGGTGGAGTGGCTGGTAAAACTTCCAAGCTCGATATAACCTGTTCTGCCGATAATGCCCGCATAGGAGACCGTGCTGACACGGACCTCCTCTCTGGAAAGCGACAGGACGCCCGGCGAACGCCCTCCCTCCCGTTCGATCTTCATGGTAAGGCTGGTTCCCGAGGTTCCCTTGATCATCTCCCTGATCTCATCGAGGGTTTTTCCCCGCACCGGACGGCTGTTGATCTGCACTATCCTGTCGCCGGTCCTGATACCGGCTTTTCCGGCGGGGTAGCCGTCGAGCACCGAGGTCACATAGATTTTACCGCTGAACCGGGCCATGCTGATTCCGATGCCGGTATACTGGCCGCTGGTAAGTTCGCCAAGCTCCTCCGACTGACTCTCATCGAGAAAAACCGTGTAGGGGTCGAGAGCCGCCAGCATGCCGTCGATAGCGGCATACATCAGGGCGCTGACGTCGAGAGGCTCGACATAGTTCGCAGAAAGCTCACGGTAGATGTCGCCGAAAAGATCGATTCCTCTGGCTATTTCCCGGAACTCGCTGTCCGGCTCTATCCGGGAACCCCCCGAAAGGGGAGCTGCCGGAACAAAGCTGAAAAGGAGTACCGTCGCCAGTCCGGCGAAGGCCCGTTTACAGAGTGATGGAGTTTTCATGAACCGGTATCTTTATTGATCGACCTTTTCTCCTTCAGTCCTCACAGCCTGCCTGCCCCGCTTCCGCCTGAAGGACTCCCGGGAGCAGCCCGGCACGGGATATGCCGGAACTGTTCTTCCTCCGATACCTGCTAACGCAGCGCCTGTTCGAGCGCAGTGGCGCTGTCGGTCCTTTCGTCGCGGTATTTTACGATAACCGGCGTGTAGAGCGAAAGGCCGTGTTCCGCTGCGAATTCGCCCCTGATCTTTCTCGATCCCGCCACAACGACCGCTCCCGCGGGGATCACCAGCGGACCTTCCGCGCTTTTGCGGTGGATGGTTCCGTTGACAAGATCGTAAACCGGAGTCGATCCGTTCAGGATCACTCCGGTACCGATAACGGCCCGATCCTGCACAATGGTGCCTTCGTAGATGCCGCAGTTGCCTCCAACCATGACATCATCCTCGATGATGACCGGCATGGCGCCTACCGGCTCAAGCACACCCCCGACCTGAACGCCGGCCGAGAGATGCACGTTTCTGCCGACCTGTGCGCAGCTGCCGACAAGAGCGTGGGAGTCGATCATGGTGCCGGCATCGACATAGGCGCCGACATTGACGTAAGCGGGGGGCATCATCACGACCGAGGGTGCCAGATAGGCGCCGTCACGAACGGACGAACCGCCGGGGACAATACGCACGTTATGCTCGAGGGTAATCGTTTTCAGAGGCCAGGTATCCTTGTCGATAAAGGAAAAATCGCCGAGGTTGCCGTCTGGAGCCACCGTGGCTTCGATCAGCCTGCCGAGACGCATACCGATCAGAATCCCCTGTTTGACCCACGAGTTCACAACCCATACTCCGTCTGTTTTTTCGGCTGCCCTGACGGCGCCGTCATTGAGCAGTTGCTTGAATTCCATGAAAATCCGCCGGGCGTCGGAGTTCGCTGCAAGCTCTGCAGAACCTGCGGATGAGAGTGAGAGAATATCCTTCTTCAACGATTCGTGTGATGATGACATGGCAACGGGTACGGTAAGTTAGAGATCGCCGTATTCGGCGGTAATATCTTTATTGTTCTTTCGGCTGTAGAACCGGAAATCGTCACTGCGCAGGCTTTCGTCCTGTTTGACCCGGACAAAAACCATGTGCTGGAGAAACCATTTCAGTTCGGTTTTCATCTCGGTATTCTTCAGCGGTTCGGCAACAGTGGGGCTTACGTAAAGATCGAGCTGCTGGAATTTCATGGACTGCTGCAGGGCGTATTTGCGCAGCCACCGTTCGACCTGGTTGATGGTGGTGAAGCGCGCCTGCACGACCCCTGTGCCGCCGCATGCCGGACACTGGTCGCCCATGCGCTGCATGAGGCTCGGACGGATGCGCTCCCGGGTGATCTGCATGATGCCGAAATCGGACATCGGAAGGATGTTCGATTTCGCCCGGTCGTTGCGAAGCTCCGTCTTCATGGCATCGTAAACTTTTTTGGAGTTTTTCGGGTCGAGCATGTCGATGAAATCGACCACGATGATTCCGCCTATGTCACGCAGCCTGAGCTGGCGGACAATCTCGCGCGCAGCTTCGAGGTTGGTTTTCAGGGAGTTCTCCTCCTGCTCGCGCTTGGCGGCATATCGCCCGCTGTTGACGTCGACCACAACCATGGCTTCGGTATGCTCGATGATGATGTATCCTCCGGATTTCAGCCAGACTTTGCGTGAAAAGATGGATTCGACATCCTTGGCAATGTTGTAGCCCTCGAAAAGAGGCAGTTTGCCCTGATAGAGGGAGACATTCTTTTCCATTTCCGGAGCCGCCCACTGGATATAGTTGAGGGTCTCCTTGTAGATGACAGGGGAGTTGGCAACGATTTCGGTCACGTCGGAGGTGAGCGAGTCGCGCAGTACGCTGGAGATAATGGTATCTTCCTTGAAAATCAGCTGCGGCGGAGCGGCATCCTTGAGTTTCTCCTCGATCTGCACCCATTTGGCGAGCAGCTTCTCCAGATCCTGCTTGAGAAGCGACTCCTCCTGATGCTCGGCCACGGTGCGGATGATGGCGCCGAAACCTTCGGGAAGCATCGAGCGCACAAGCTTTTTCAGGCGGGCCCGCTCCTTGCGGACCACAACCCGGCGAGAAACGGCAACCTGGCCTCCGCCGAACGGCAGAAGCACCATAAAGCGTCCGGCTATGGTGATATCGGAGGTAAGACGGGAGCCCTTGCTGCTGATCGGCTCCTTGATAACCTGAACAAGAATCGAGTCGTTTGGCTTGAGCTTGCCTGCTATCATCTGGGTATAGGACTGCCGTTTTTCAGCCTTTTCCTCTTCGGTTGCCTGCACCTTCCGCCCGCCATTACGCTGCTGTGGCCTTACCGGCGCCGATACCACGGAGGGTTCCGGAGCGTCGGCGATTTCGGGCATTTCGCCACCTTCGCCTTCACCGTCCTCTCCCACACCGGCTTCATCGTCGTCGTCATCTTCAATGAGCGCGCGGTAATCCTCGCTGGTGGTGCCTACATCGGAAAAATGCAGAAACCCGTCGGATTTCTGGCCGATATCGACAAATGCGGCCTTCAGGCCTTCAACAACCTTGTGCACCCGTCCGAGATAGATATCGCCGATACTCCGGCGACTTTCGGGACGCTCGATCGTCAACTCTGCAAGGCGGCCCTCTTCGACAAGCGCAACCTGTATCTCATCGCCGATCTTGTTCATGAGGAGCTGTTTGTTCATACTCTTCTTCATCTGAAAACTCTTTTATAATGGTAGTAACCGGGGAAACCCCCTTTTATAATTGTTCCCATTCCATTGCAGCCCCGGAAACCGAAGGCTGCATCGATGTTCGTTGCCTGACGGAACCCCCCCCTGTCACAACTCGCCCGGTAAGGACAAAGGTTCCGGATGGCGCGTTCCGTTCTCTATCGAAACAAAAGGCGATTGATGCAATCCGGAGTACGGAAACGGAAGGGCCGGTCACTGTCGGCTACGGCTTCAGGCATGCGAACCGAAAGCCGCACAGGCAGGATAACCGGCTTGCAGGCCAACGGTCAAGATAAGAAATTATAACAGGAAACAGCAACATGCCCTGCGGCCGGACGGAAAGGAAGCCGCCTCCCGCTTTATTACCGGAGATTCGGCTATATTACGGGATAATGACGCAGGCCCCCCTGGAAAAAAGAAAAACATGAACACCGATTACGAATATCCGATCTGGCAAGACACGTCACTCGTCTGTGGTATCGACGAGGCAGGAAGAGGGCCGCTTGCCGGACCGGTTGTGGCTGCAGCCGTGGTCTTTCCCCGCTGGTTCAGTCCTGATAACGGGCCGCTTGCGGCGATCAACGACTCAAAAAAGCTCTCTCCGGAACTCCGCGAAAAACTTGCTCCTGCCGTAAAGGAAGCCGCACTCTTCTGGGCGGTCGCCGCAGTTGAGCCTGACACGATCGACCGCCTGAACATCTTCCAGGCAACAATGCTGGCCATGAACAACGCCGTGGCGGCGCTGCCCGAGCCTCCCGAACTGCTGCTTGTCGACGGCAACCGGTTCAGACCGCTCCTGCCCGTACCCTATGAAACCATCGTGAAGGGCGACTCGAAGGTATTCTCGATTGCAGCCGCCTCGGTGCTTGCCAAAACATCAAGGGACTCCGTCATGAAGGCTTATGCCGGAACGTATCCCCGGTACGGTTTCGAGCGTCATTTCGGTTACCCGACCGGGGAGCACATCCGGGCGATTGCCCGATACGGCAGATGCCCCATTCACCGGAACAGCTTCCGGCTCAAACAGCTCGGAGAAAAGTAGAGGAGAGAGCGCATGGATCACGACCCGCATTCGCTTGGCAGGCAGGGGGAACAGCTTGCAGCGGAGTATCTCGCATCAAAAGGATACCGGGTTGTCGTCCGGAATTTCCGGTATCGCCGCAACGAGATCGACCTTATAGCCCTCGACGGCCGCACGCTCTGTTTTATCGAGGTGAAAACCAGAGGCTCCCTCGAAAAGGGGCACCCGGTGGAATCGGTCACCCCGCAGAAACAGAAGGAGATCATCAAGGCGGCCAGAGCCTACCTGCTCACCCTTGAAAACCGTGAACCCGACTGCAGGTTCGACGTGATTGCAATTCTTGCCGACAGCATGTCCGGCGACCGAATCGCGTCGTTCACCATCGAGCACTTCACGGACGCATTCTGGGATGAAATCCGGTAAGTCCCTGAGCATGCACCGATAGCGCTAATCCGCTAATTTTGTTATCTTGTGGTTTATTTTCTTCACTCAGTCACTTTACGAGAGATTATGCCTGAAACCGGTACCCAGACCCCATCTTCCTACGCAGCAACCAATATCCAGGTCCTCGACGGCATTGAGCATGTGCGCCTGCGGCCTGCAATGTATATCGGCGATGTCCACAGCAGAGGACTCCATCATCTTGTTTACGAGATTGTCGACAACTCCATCGATGAAACCCTTGGCGGCTACAACGACTATATCTTTGTAGCATTGAACCCGGACGGCTCGGTTACCGTCATCGACAGGGGAAGGGGCATTCCCGTGGACATACACCCCGAAAAAAAGAAATCGGCTCTCGAGCTGGTGATGACCCTCATCGGGGCCGGCGGCAAGTTCGACAAGGGCGCCTATAAGGTATCGGGAGGTCTGCACGGTGTCGGCGCATCGGTTGTGAACGCACTTTCGGAGTGGTGCGAGGTAGAGGTGTACCGCGATGGACGGGCTTATTTCCAGCGCTATGAACGCGGAGTGCCCCAGGGTGACGTAAGGGATATCGGCCCTTCTGACCAGCGCGGCACGAAAACCACCTTCAAACCCGATCATCTGATTTTCAAGGCGACCGAGTTCCGCAAGGATATCATTATCGACCGCATGCGCGAACTGGCGTTCCTGAACAAAACGCTCTGCATTACCGTCCAGGACAGCGAGGGCAACGATGAGATATTCCATTATGAAGGCGGACTCAAGGAGTTTGTCCAGTTTACCGACCAGAGCCGCATCAAGCTGCTCAAGGAGCCGGTCTATATCTACGGCGAACGCGACTCCACCATTGTCGAGCTGGCCCTGCAGTACAACGACTCCTATCAGGAGAACGTTTTCAGCTACGTGAACAATATCAATACCCATGAGGGCGGAACGCACGTAACCGGCTTCCGCAAGGCGCTCACCCGTACACTGAATGCCTATGCCCAGAAAAACGATCTGCTGAAAAACCTGAAAATAACCCTGACCGGAGACGATTTCAAGGAGGGCCTCACGGCTGTGATTTCCGTCAAGGTCGCCGAGCCGCAATTTGAAGGGCAGACCAAGACGAAACTCGGAAACTCCGAAACGCAGAGCATCGTCGAGAGTATCGTCAACGAGCAGCTTGCCGAGTTTATCGAAAGCAACCCCAATGTGCTCAAACTGATTATCGAAAAGGTAAAAGGTGCGGCCATGTCGCGGGAAGCGGCAAGAAAGGCCAAGGAACTGACCCGCCGGAAATCGGTGCTTGAAAGCTCAGGCCTGCCGGGAAAACTGGCAGACTGCTCGATCAACGATCCGGAGCATTGCGAACTGTACATCGTTGAGGGTGATTCGGCGGGCGGCAGCGCCAAACAGGGCAGGGACCGCAGTTTCCAGGCAATCCTTCCCCTAAAGGGCAAAATCCTCAATGTCGAGAAAGCCCGACTGCACAAGATGCTGGAAAACGAGGAGATCAAGACCATTATTCTGGCTCTCGGCACCAGCTTCGGCGAAGAGGAGTTCTCTCCCGAAAAGCTCCGCTACGGAAAAATCATCATCATGACCGATGCTGACGTCGATGGTGCGCATATCAGAACCCTGCTGCTGACATTTTTCTTCAGGTACATGCGCTCCCTCATCGAAGCGGGAAAGGTTTTCATCGCACAGCCTCCGCTCTATCTGGTCAAATCAGGCAAGGACCAGCAGTACGCATGGGACGATGATGAACGAAACACCATTATCGAGTCGATGAAGAAAATGCAGAAAGGCAAGGCGACGGTGCACATCCAGCGCTACAAGGGTCTCGGCGAAATGAACCCCGAACAGTTGTGGAGCACCACCATGGATCCTGCACACCGGTCTCTTCTGCAGGTAAGCGTGGAAAACGCCATGGAAGCCGATCTGGTATTTTCCACGCTTATGGGAGACAAGGTTGAACCCCGAAGGGATTTCATCGAAAAAAACGCCCGGTATGTCCGGCGTCTAGATGTCTGATTTCCGCACCGTCACCTCTTTGCGGAGCTGCTGCAGCCACGCTTCGTAAACCCGCTGCCTCTTGTTGTCGAGAGCAAGCTCTTCAAGCAGGGCATAATCCTGCCGGGCATCGAGCTGATGGGCGGTGATTTTTTCGTTCAGCCGGAATATCGCATAGAACGATCCACCCTGGGGAGAATCGATTTTCAACGGATCGCTGATATCACCGTTCCTTTTAAGCTTGCCGACAACCTCTTTGAGCGGCGAACGAAGCGAAGAAAGCGGAAAAACGCTCTTCGAGGAAGAGGAGGAGAGCACGGCGCCGCCGGTTTTTGCGGAAACCGGATCCTCGGAATATTTAAGGGCCATATCGGCGAAGGACGCCTTGCCTGCAAGGACGTCGGCCTTTATGGTGCGAAGTGTCGCCATAGCGCCCTCGTCATCGTGCTTCGAGCGGTCGAAACCGATAAGTATATGGCGCACATGAAGGGTATTGCTCTCCTTGTTGAGCAGCTGGATGATATGGAAGCCGTAACGGGTTTCAACGATATCGGAAATCCTGCCTTCCTTGAGCGCGAAAGCCGCGTCCTCAAAACTCTGGATCAGTTCGCCTTTCTGTACATAGCCGAGATCCCCTCCGGTCGGGGCTGAACCCTGGTCCTGTGAATATTTTTTCGCAAGCTCACCGAAATCGGCGCCGCCCTTGAGTTCCGCCTGCACTTTCTCGATCATGGCCCGTGCGGCCGCACGGTTTTCAGCCGTAACACCGGGATACCTGAGAATCTGCGACACCGAAACACCTTCGGGGATAACCGGGAGCCTGCTTTTATTTGCCTGGTAGAATGCCAGGGTCTCTTCATTGCTGACGGAGACGCCTGCCATCTTCTTTCTGCGCAGGGTTTCGACAAGCTGCTGGTTTTTCACCTCCTGACGCAGTTCCTGACGGATCAGCAGCGCGCTCTTGCCGAAACGTGATTCCATCTCCTCTCTGGAAGAGAATCGGGAGGCAAGCACCTTCATCCTCTCGGCCACAAGTCCGTCAAGCGAGGCCTCATCGATATCGGTACTGTCGATCTTCGCCTTGGCGAGAATGACCTTCTGGTCGATCAGCGAGTTCAGAACCTTCTCCGGAAGGTTTTTATCGGCTTTCAGTTCGGGATACTGGAATCTGGTCATCATCACCCGCTCATCGAGTTCCGAACGGAGTATGACCTCGTTTCCGACCACGGCTACTATCCTGTCAACGGTCTGCGCCTCGGCGCTCCCGGCATTGCCCGTCAGAAACAGCAGACAGAGTGCATAGACCGCCGTCCTGACTTTTTTCATGCTCTTCATGCTCATAACTCCTTGCTTGATATTGTTTTGTTACACTCTCCCGCATCCTATGCCGCACTGCCGCCCCTGAGCTTTACCGACGACTTTGTCATCCGCAGCCAGTCATAGACCAGCGGTGCGGCAACAAAAATGGATGAGTAGGTTCCGATAAGGATGCCTGAGAAAACGGCAAAAGCGAAACCCCTGATTGCCGGACCGGCGAAAATGAAGAGAATCAGCACACTGAGCAGTGTCGTTCCTCCGGTAATGATGGTCCGGCTGAGCGTCTGGTTCATGCTTTCATTGAAAATGGCTTCGTATTCCGACGGCTTCTTCCCCCGTATCCGCTCCCTGATGCGGTCGTACACCACCACGGTATCGGTAATGGAATACCCGGCAACGGTAAGAAATGCCGCAATGACGCTCTGGTCTATTTCCAGGGGCATGAATGCGAAAAGCCCTCCGAGAATGCTGAACATACCAAGCACCGTAAGCACGTCGTGAAAAATAGCGACAACTCCGGCAGCTGCGAATTTCAGCTCATAACGGACGCCGACATAGAGCAGAATGGCGGCCAGAGCTCCGAGCAATGCCTTGAGCGCGGACCATTTCAGGTCGGAGGCGATGCTCGGACCTACAGAATCGATACGCACGATTTCGTTGCTGTTTTCCGGAAACCGGTTTTTGAAAGCATTGGAAACCAGTGATTTCAGTTCATTGGTCTGGCCGCTGAACACCGTACTGAGCAGAAACGAGCGGTCGATACCGTACTGTTTCAGCGTTCCGGAAACCCCGGCATCCTTGAGTGCGGCGCGCACGCTTCCGACATCCACGTTCTTCTCGAAGCGAATCACCACCTCTGACCCCCCCCTGAAATCGATGCCGTAGTTCAGCCCCCTGAATGCGAGGGAAACCATGCCTGAAAGCAGAAGAATAATGGAAATAGCGTATGCGATCTTGCGGTATTTGATAAAATCAAAACTGGTCTTATGAAAAATCCTCATGGCTTGTGTCTCATTGAATGATTAACCGAAGCTCTTGTCTGTAAGTATGTTTTTCGAAATCATGAACGTGAAAATCTCCTTTGTTACCACCACCGCGGTAAAGAGGCTTGCCGCAGTACCGATCATAAGGGTAACGGCAAACCCCTGGATAGGGCCGATACCGAAGGTGTAGAGCAGATATGCCGAAGCGAGGGTGGTGACGTGCGAATCGAGAATGGAGGAGAACGCCTTGTCGTAACCTGCAGCCACAGCCGAAACGATCGACTTCCCTTCGGCGAGTTCCTCCCGTATACGCTCGTTGATCAGCACATTTGCGTCAACGGCCATGCCCATGGTCAGCACGATACCGGCGATACCCGGCAGCGAGAGCGATGCGCTGAATCCGGCAAGCACGGAAAGTACGACAAGAATGTTCAGGACAAGAGCCATATCTGCCGCGATACCTGCGGTACGGTAGTAGAGCAGCATGAACACCGATACCGCTATGAAGCCCCACATCATCGAAAGCATGCCTGCCCTGATGTAATCGGCTCCCAGCGACGGCCCCACGGTTCGCTCTTCCATGATCCTCACCGGTGCAGGCAGTGCTCCGGCCTTCAGGACGATCTCAAGATCTTTTGCCTCATCGACGCTCCCGATCCCGTTGATGACGGAGTTCCCGTTCGGAATTTTGGACTGAACCACCGGAGCACTGTAGACCGCTCCGTCCAGCACAATGGCGACCCGCTTGCCGATATTGGCCCCGGTTATACGGGCCCACTTGGCCGTACCCTCTGAATTCATCTCCATGAGCACTTCGGGCTGGGCTCCTTCAGCGCTGAACGAAGCCTTGGCTTCGGTGATGACGCCTCCTGTCAGCTCAGCGGTCTTCCTGACAAGAAAAACTGAATAGTAGTTCCGTCCATCCGGCAGCTGATCGGGTTTCGCGGCAAGAAGCAGTTCGCTGTCCTGCGGAACCAGCGCCTTGATGTCGTCGCGCTGGAACAGCCGTGATACGAACTCCCTCGACTCCTCGGAGACATAAACATTTCCGTTCTGCAGTACGGTGAGCACATCATTGAGCGGCCGGGCGGCTGCAGCAGTTCTGGGCGGTGCCGTCAGAAGCGTTCCGGCTGCCGGAACGGCCCTGCCCGACGTATCGGGAACGGCAGCCGGCGAAGCAACGGAGCCCTGCGATGCAAGTGACGTGTTCAGCTTGTCAAGCACCCTGAGCAGCACTTCAGGCTCCCGCAGCAGCTTGAATTCCAGCTTTGCAGTTCCCTTGAGGAGATTTCTCACCCGGTTTTCATCGGATACCCCGGCAAGCTCGATGATGATGCGGCGGGTTCCCTGGGTGGTTATCACCGGCTCGGCAACGCCGTACTGATCGATGCGGTTACGGATAATCTCCCTGGCCCTGGTGAGCGCATCCTCCGACTCCTTCTGGAGCTTGCCGGTTATCTCCCTGTCCGAGTTGCGGATATCGTAAAAATAACGGCTCAGGCGGATATTCTCTTTCCTGAACTCCGCGGCAAGCAGGTCGATTACTCCGGCGTCGCTTGTCGCGGCTTTCTGCCTTACTTTCGCCATAATCGCGTGGAAACGGGCATCCTTGTTCCATGCTTTCTGCTCGAACAGATCTACCTGGTCGACTTCCATGACAAGATGCATCCCGCCTTTCAGATCGAGGCCGAGCTTAAGGCTTTTTCTGCGGGCATTTTCAATCTCGTCACGATGGCTGATGCTGAATTTCAGGCTGTCTTCAGCCGAAGCGAAACGGTCCATCTGTTGCGATAACGAGTAATCACGCCAGGTCGGCCAGAGTGACCAGAGAGATACCGCTGTTACCAGAACGATCAGAAAAAGGTTGAATGGTTTATTTTTCATTATGTAATAAAGCTTTTCACGCGATGGAAATAATTCAGCCAATATATAAAACGGGGTAGTGATTAACAATCAACCCCGGTCCCGGCTGATTGCGCGTGCATCCTCCGGGGCATTCCCATAAAAAAAGCCCGGCTGAAACCGGGCTTTGCAAATCGAGTGCGGGCGTTTATCCCCAGATGTCCTGAGCAATGTTCCTGTACCAGCCTTCGGCGAACATCGCCTCCTCGCGGAGATGATCGGCATCGGCATCCATCGGTGTAAGTCCTCCGGATCCGGGAACCTCGATAATGCCGGCAGGGCTGAGACTGTAAACTCCGGCAACGGAAATCCCGTAATCGGTTCCGATCAGACTGTAGCAGGTATTGACCAGAGAGGGCGGTGCAGGCTCCTTGCCCTGGAACAGCCTGATGATCGAAGCGGCAGCAACCTTGCCCTGACTGCTGGCGGCAAAACCCGATTTCGGCATGGCGCCGGCGATACAGGCGTCGCCAATAACATGAATACCGGGATGAATCGTCGATTCAAAGGTGCTTGGATTGACCGGACACCATCCGGAGGCATCGGTCAGACCGGCTTTGAAGGCGATCTTTCCTGCCTGCTGGGGAGGAATGACATTGATGACATCACCCTTTTCCACTCCGAAATCGGTTGTTACGCTCATGGAAGCAGCGTCAACTTTCGTAACCTTTCCGCCGGTCGGGCCTGAACGCCATTCGATCATGCCGGGATACAGCGTATCCCATCCTTTCTTGAAAAGCCCCTGCTTGGAGAACTTTTCTTTGGCATCGAGAATGAGAATTTTCGATTTCGGCTTCTTCGCTTTCAGGTAATGAGCAATGAGGCTTGCCCTCTCGTAGGGTCCCGGAGGACATCTGAACGGGTTGCCCGGAGGACAGATAATGACCCTGCCGCCGTTTTTCATTGCAAGCAGCTGTTTGTGCAGGAGAATGGTCTGGGAACCGGCCTCATAGGCATGCGGCATTTTCGTGCGCGAAAGAGCCTCGCTATAACCTTCGATGGCACTCCATTTGAAGTCGATGCCGGGTGAAACGATGAGGCGGTCGTAATGAAGCACCTTGCCACTTTTCAGGGTTACCGTAGCTTTGGCGGCATCGATACCTGTAGCGGAATCGACCAGAACATTGACGCCGTGCCTGCTTTTCAGGGCAGTGTAGGTCTGTCCGATATCGGCCATGGTTCTCAGACCTCCCAGCACCCAGTTGCTGAACGGGCAGGTATAGAAGGTCGCTTTCGGCTCGACAAGCGTAACGGCAATCGAAGGGTCCAGTTTCCTGAGGTATTTGGCAGCCGAAGCACCGCCAAAACCGCCACCGATAATGACAACCCTTTTCTGTGCGGCAAATGCCGGCTTTATGGTACCGAAAATACCGAGGGCGGAACCGGCGACTCCCGTTACCAGGAGCTTGTTGAAATCCCTGCGTGAAATTTTATGGCTCATATTTGCATCTCCCCCTTATTTGTTGTTCTGCCAGACCGTTCCGAAATACTGCGCAATCAAATGGATCTCTTCGTCGGTATACCCTTTGGCATGCCTGCCCATAACGGTTGAATACCGCTTGCCTGTCTTGAAATCCTTCAATGCGGTCTCAAGGTACTCGGGCGACTTCCCGTAAAACGAGGGGATGACTCCCGCGCTTTTTCCGTCAGTACCGTGACAGGAAGAGCAGGAAAGAGAAAGAATCTGCCCCCGGGGGTTCGATTCGACCTCTTTCTGAGCCGGCGTTGTTGCCGCTGTAGCTTCAGCCCCGGCACCAAGCAGAGCTGAAAAGACGAAACAGGTCGTCAGCAACGATCTGATAGTAACCTGCATAATATGTTTCTCCTGGTTGATTGTTAAGAAAGAGAAGCGCACATAACACCTTTGTAACCCTGACGTCATCCAGCCGGAGAATCAGACAACCGCAGCTTCGGCGGCATATTCCTGCTTCCTGCTGTCGATGAACCGCAAATTGAGCCGGTCTCCTTTTTTACCGGCAAACCTGAACTGCAGAAAAGGGTCCCTGGAAACCGAAGGGCCAAGCTGCAGCTCGATAAGCGGCAGACCGTTCAGCAAAACAGAGCCTTCCCTGATGTAATAGGCAGGAACAACGTTTCCCGACTCGTCCTTTCTCGTACCCGATTCGTTCGGATGCGGAATGATGACTTTGAGCGAGACAATCCCCCCGTCCTCTTTCGCGAGTATTCTCATAAACACGTTGACATATGTTGTGGACGTGATTTCAGCAGGCCTGAACCGCTACATCGACATGCACCGAGGCCATATGGTATTTCCCGCCTTCCCTGATAACGGCGTAAAGCAGCGAACTCTCCCTCATCTTGACCGTAAGAGCAAGAAATGGGATAGCGCCGCCATGAAGGGCACAGCTGAGGACAAGTGGCGTAACGTTCCTTTCCACGAAGAGATAGAGCTGATCGCCCCTGATTCCGGAGATGATTTCAACCGGAACCGCAGAGCTGTCGGACGCAACCGGAGGGGCCGCAATGGTGATGCTGCCGGATTTGACAAGGTCTTTCGTACCGAGAACGTCAAGGAACGCTTTATCGATGGAAACCTGCTGAAAATGTTTTTCGTTCCATGCCGCCATAAGCGAGGAAGGCCGCAACAGAACAAGCGCGGCAGCAACGGAACTGCGCTCCAGAAAGGTTCGTCTCTTCATAATTGGTGCCGGAATGAACGAGCGGGTCGCATCAGCCTGCTCAGCTGCGGAAAACGTTTTTTTATATAACTATATAATTATATAAAAAAACAGAGCCCGATGCAAATATTTTTTCATCTCACAGTTACCGCCCATGCACTTTCTTTTCACATGAAAGAGAAGGCCGGCAGAGACAAACGGCTGACAATCGCTATTCTGCCTGAATCCGGTCTGATACCTTCACCGAATGCCCTGAACACCCGCTCCGGGAAATACCTGTTGAGCTTTTTTTTAATACATTTGCTCTTATAGGCAAGCAATGCAACCCTCCTGCCGCTGGCGGATGCCTGAGGGAGACGGAGAGAGAGAAAAATCAGTACTCCTGTCTATAATACGCTCTAATTACTCTCTACACCATTAAACGAATCGTAATGTTCCACGTGAAACATAATTGTATTGTTCATGTATGATATTATCGTTGCCGGCGGAGGACATGCCGGATGCGAGGCCGCCCTGGCTGCAGCAAGATCCGGCATGTCCTGCCTGCTGATCAGCTCAGACCTTACGGCGCTTGCCAGAATGTCCTGCAATCCGGCTATCGGAGGCGTTGCAAAAGGGCAGATAACACGCGAGATCGATGCGCTGGGGGGAGAGATGGCGAAGGCTATCGATGCCACGGGCGTTCAGTTCCGGATGCTCAACCTGAGCAAGGGCCCGGCGATGCATTCACCAAGAGCACAGGCTGACCGGACACGCTACTCGATGTACATGAGACGGGTCATCGAAAAAGAGGAGCATATCGATCTGCTGCAGGATACGGTTACAGAAATCCATGTCCAATCGAAAAAAGCTGCAGGCGTTCGCCTGTCAACCGGAACCCTGATACCGGCAAAAGCAGTCATTCTGACCTGCGGAACATTCCTGAACGGGCTGATCCATATCGGCCTCAACCATTTTCCGGGAGGCAGAACGATTGCGGAGCCTCCGGTTACCGGTTTGACAGAAAATCTTGCAGGACACGGCTTCAGATACGGACGACTGAAAACAGGCACCCCGCCGCGTATCGACAAAAGAAGTGTCGATTATTCCCTGATTGAGGAGCAAAAGGGCGATGACGATCCTGTTCCGTTTTCTTTTTCTACACGCTCTCTTGGCTCGATAGCCCAGCTGAGCTGTTTTCTGACCAGAACGACATCGGAAACGCATGACATTCTGAGAACGGGCTTTGACCGCTCGCCACTCTTTACCGGAAAGGTTCAGGGAACCGGCCCCCGCTACTGCCCCTCGATCGAAGACAAGATCAACCGCTTTTCCCATAAGGAGAGTCACCACATTTTTCTTGAACCGGAGGGGTTCGACACCAACGAGATGTACGTGAACGGATTTTCGACTTCGCTTCCCGAAGACATCCAGATGAAAGGGCTGAAATCGATTCCAGGCCTTGAACAGGTGAAAATGATCCGTCCTGGATATGCGATTGAATATGACTACTTCTTCCCCTATCAGATCGGAAACACGCTGGAAACGAAAATCATCGAAAACCTCTATTTCGCAGGTCAGATCAACGGAACTTCCGGCTATGAAGAGGCTGCCGCGCAGGGAATCATTGCAGGAATCAATGCATCGCTCAAAATCAGGGAACGGGAACCCCTCATTCTGAAACGTTCCGATGCCTATATCGGAGTGCTCATCGATGACCTCATCACCAAGGACACCGATGAACCCTACCGAATGTTCACCTCTTCCGCAGAGCACCGGCTTCTTCTTCGTCACGACAATGCCGATATCCGCCTCTGCGGCTACGGATTCTCCTCAGGGCTTGTTTCAGCAGCTTCAATGGCGGCCTGCGTCTTGAAAACCGAAGCGATCCGGCAGGTCAGGACCTTTGCTGAAAACTTCAGATTCAGGCCGGAAATGATCAATCCTCTTCTCGCTGAACAGGGGCTTCAGGACATTCCGGCATCGCTTTCCGCCGCGAACATCCTGAAAAGACATGGCGTCTGTTTTCGGATGCTTTTTGAAAGCTCGCCCGCCTTCAGGGAACAGGTGCACGCACTGACTTCGGATCCGCTTGTGCTGGAACAGGTTGAAATCGATATCAAGTACGAAGGGTACCTGAAACGCGATCTGCTCATGTCAGAAAAAATCGCCCGTCTTGAATCGCTGCAAATCCCGCAGACGTTCCCGTATGCGGACGTGATGGGACTTTCAAATGAGGGAAGGGAAAAACTCATGAAACACCGACCCGAATCCATAGGGCAGGCATCGAGAATTCTCGGTGTTTCCCCTTCGGATATCTCCGTTCTTATGATTAAAATTGGACGGTAATCATCTCCCGATGTTTCACGTGAAACATCGGGATGCTTCATTCATTTTCACCCGGCATGTTCATGGACAATTTCATTCATGACATTCTCGACAACAATCTTCTTTTCGGTAAAGACAAGGAGGAGTGCATAGTCGGAGCCTATCAGCTTTCCGATACGCATATCAGAATATTTTTCCGTAATGGGAATACCGTTCTTTATCGCGACGACCCTTTTTATCCATTCTTTTTTCTTTCCGAAAGCGCCGTGCTTGACGGATTCATTCCGGAGGACAAGAGGAAATTCTGGCTGGTCAATCTGCAGGGCGACAATTTCTATCAGTATCTCGCAATTTTCGGAAGCTGGAAAACCTTCAGGGCGGCTCTTGATTTCATCAATTCAAAAAAGCTCTCGCTTCTTTCCGGAAGCGCCGAAAGCCCTGCGGAGGAAGGAAGCTCCCTTACCTACAGTAAAGGCGACGCCGTTACCCAGTATTTTCTGCAAACCGGAAAAACCCTTTTCAAGGGAATGCTGTTTGAAAACCTTCATCGTCTTCAGCTCGATATTGAAACGTATTACAGGCCTGAAAAACGCGGCGGTGAGGAGAACGACCGATTTTCGGATGAAATAATCATTGTTTCGCTTTCCGACAATCGAGGATGGAAAGAGGTGCTGCACTCAAAAAACAGTTCGGAAAAGGAACTGCTCGATCGAACGATCAGAACGATAACCCTTAAAGATCCTGATGTTATTGAAGGCCATAACATATTCAGCTTCGATCTGCCCTATCTGCAGCGCCGCTGCGAACGGCACGGCCTCGCATTTTCGATAGGCCGGGACGGGCTGCAGCCTAAAACATATCCTTCGAGCATCCGCTTCGCGGAACGAACCATTGATTTTCCGTTCTTCGACATCCCCGGACGCCATGTCGTCGATACACTGTTCCTTATCCAGAGCTACGACACGTCAAAGCGCTCGCTCCAGAGCTACGGGCTGAAGGCTGTCGCCAGACATTTCGGTTTTGCGGCTCCTGAACGTACCTATATTGACTACAAGGATATCGCATCGACATGGGATAACGACCATGAAAAACTGCTGGCCTATGCGCTTGACGATGTCATCGAAACCGGAGCATTGTCGGAGATGCTCTCCGGCAGCAACTTCTACACCGCGCAGATGCTTCCCTATACCTATGCCATGACCTCGCGTCTTGGACCTGCAGCCAAAATAGAAGCACTGTTCGTACGCGAGTACCTCAACCGGAAGCATTCACTTCCCAAACCATCTTCCGGACAGCAGTTTACGGGAGGCTATACGGAGGTTTTTCTGAAAGGCGTACTCGGACCCATTGTCTATGCGGATGTGGAGTCTCTCTATCCATCCATCATGCTCTCTTACGATATCTGTCCGGGAAGCGATACCCTGAAGGTTTTTCCCGGCGTACTGCGCGATCTGAGAGATCTCCGTTTCAGGGCAAAAGACCTCAGCAGGGAGAACAGGGAGAAAAAAAACAATGCTCTGGCCGGAAACTTCGACGCCATGCAGGGATCGTTCAAGATCCTCATCAACGCCATGTACGGCTATCTGGGTTTCCAGGGAGGAATTTTCAATGATTTCGCAGAAGCGGACAGGGTAACATCGACAGGACAGAGTATTGCCAGAAAGATGATTGCCGAATTCGAAGCTCGGGGATGCCGTGTCATTGAAGTCGATACCGACGGAATTCTTTTTATCCCACCTCCGGACATAACGAATGAAGAAGAGGAGCGGCGTCTGGTGAGCGAAGTATCCTCCAGGATGCCGGAAGGCATCAATATCGGCTTTGACGGCAGGTTCAGGAAAATGATCTCCTACCTGAAAAAAAACTATGCCCTCATGGGTTACGACAATGTCATGACCCTCAAAGGCTCTTCACTGTCAAGCAGGAGCGGAGAGAAATTCGGCCGTGATTTCGTCAGGAAAGGGTTTGAAACCCTGCTGTCAGAGGATATTGCCGGACTCCACGATCTCTTCATGGAGTACCGCCAGAAGATTCTTGACCATCAGCTCGACATTGGGGATTTTTCAAGGACAGAAACCCTGAAATCCTCTCCGGAACAGTATCTTGAGGATGTACGTTCAGGCAGACGCTCCAGATCGGTTACCTACGAACTGGTCATTAAATCCGGTGGGGAATTTTCGAAAGGAGACCGTATAACCTATTATATATCAGGCTCGGGAAATGCATCCTCATTTTTCGATAAAGGCCGACTTGCTTCTGACTGGGACCCTCGTAAACCAGATGAAAACACCGCTTTTTACCTGAAAAGGCTCGACGAGCACTGCCAGAAATTCCTTCCCTTTTTCAAACCGCAGGATTTCAGCACGATTTTCTCGGCGGATACCCTTTTCGCCTTTTCTCCCGAAGGAATCGAACTGATACGTGAAACGAGAAATACGTCACCCGACCCGTTCAGCAGCGATACCGCTTTTTAAATCCCCATTTACGGGCTTCAGGAACTATGAGTATCCGTTTTCTGTATTTCATTATAGCTTTTAACGTTACCTTTTAACATCTTTTCATCTTCCACTATGACTGACCAAAAAATACTGCCCGTTACCGATGACGTTACCTGGATAGGCGTACTTGATCCAGGCCTCATAACCTTCGATATCGTCATGGAGACAAAGTATGGAACCACCTACAATTCATACTTCATCAACGCCGACAGGAAAACCGTTGTAGAAACTTCAAAAGTAAAGTTCTGGCCGACTTATCTTGATAAAATAAAACAAGTTACAGACCCTTCCGAAATCGAGTACATCATTGTCGACCACACCGAGCCCGACCATTCGGGCAATGTATCCAATCTGTTGAGCGTCGCTCCCAATGCAACCGTCGTAGGCAGCGGCAATGCCATAAAATTTCTTCGGGACCAGACGGGTCACGATTTCCGGCATCTCGTCATCAAAAACGGCGATACGCTGGACCTGGGCAACAAGACACTGCATTTCATAGGCGCACCGAACCTTCACTGGCCAGATACCATCTACACCTGGCTGGAAGAGGACCGGGTGCTCTTCACCTGCGACTCCTTCGGATCCCATTTTTCTCACGAAGCGATGTATGATGACCTTGTCGGCGATTTCGACGATGCCTTCACCTACTATTTCGATGCCATTCTCAGGCCGTTCAGCAAGTACATGCTTCAGGCCATCGAAAAGATCAAGCCTCTCGACATAAAGGTTATCTGCCCTGGACATGGACCGATCCTTCGTTCGAACTGGAAAAAATATGTCGATCTTTCACACCGCTACGCCACGAACGCCATCGCACTTCCCAACGAGAAGAACATTCTCATCGCCTATGTATCGGCTTATGAAAACACTACTATCCTGGCCCGAAAAATAGCCGAAGGGCTGCAGCAGTCGTGTGACTTCACCATTGACATCTGCGACGTGGAAAACATTCATTTTTCAAAGCTGGAGGATAAAATCGCCCACTGCTCGGGTATCATTGTCGGATCTCCAACCATCAACCAGAATATCCTCACGCAGATCTATCAGCTGTTTGCCGCCGTCAATCCCATTCGCGACAAGGGGAAGCTCGCTGCCGCATTCGGGTCCTACGGCTGGAGCGGTGAGGGCGTTAAAATGATTGAAACGAACTTTTCGCTGCTCAAGCTCAATGTTTTCGAAAAAAATGTCAGAATCAAGTTCCAGCCTCATGAACCCGAATTCGAGGAGTGTATCGCTTTCGGCCGGTCATTCGCTGAAAAAATGATCGACATGTACCAGCTGAGCTGCAATCTGTAACATTCTTTCAGGAGCCGCACACTATCGGGGTGCGGCCCCTTTTTATCTGAAAACAATCTCCCTTACCGCTTCCTTGCCAAGGAAACTGTTGATTTTTCCGGCAAGTTCCTTCTTGCGGAAGTTCAGCTCCATTCTCCACACCGAATTTTTTACCCGTATGAAAAGCTGTCCATCCGAGAGCCTTTCTACTACCGTCTCGGCCGCTATGGTTTCACCGACGATCTCCCTCCAGAGATGGAGCGCCCGGTATTGCTCGCGCGCATCATCCATGCCGAGCCCGCTGAAAACCTCCTCGACAATCAGTGAAATCCGTCTGGGAGCCTTTCTTGTCTTTTTGAAACCGCCTGTCATGCTATTTCACAAATATTGAGTGCCGAAACACCCGGCGTATTCCTTTTTTCCGTCGTCGTAATGATGGTTTGGCCGAAACCGGAAAGCAGCAGGAGAAGGCTGTCCACCCTTTCGCGATCGAGTTCACTGAACAGATCGTCGAAAAGACAGATAGGCTGTTCATCGAGTTTTTCAAGAAAATATCGATAGAGAGCAAGTTTAAGGGTAATGAGAAAACTTCTTTTCTGACCCTGCGATGCGTATCTCTTAACCTCTTTTTCATTAAGAAAAAACAACAGGTCATCCCTGTGCGGTCCGATTGCCGTCTGCGCCCTTGCGATCTCTTCCTGCCGTTTTTCCCGTATCCTCTCCTCAAAGAGCCTGGAAAGCTGATCGGACGATTCGGTGCAGTCATGCGGAAGAAATGAACAGCGATAGGCAATTCGTGGCGTTTCTCCGGCTGAAACCGCTACGAGATGTGCTTCGGCTACCGGCATAATCTCCCTTATGAACTGCATTCTCGATCGGACGATGCAGACTGCATGCTCTGCCAGCTGTTCGGTGAGAATGTCGAGCATCTCCATACCCGACCGATGTTCTCTTATCCGGAACAGAAGTGCATTACGCTGTTGCAGGATTCTCCGGTAGCTGAGAAGGGCATCAAGATACCTCCGGTTGGTCTGACAGATCGCGTTATCGAGAAAACGCCTTCGCTCCGCAGGGGATCCGGTTATAATCGAGAGTTCGGAGGGTGAAAAGGTAATACAGGGAATCGCACCTATGTGCGATGAAAAAGACGCGAGATTCAGGGTGTTGACCGTCAGCTGTTTGCCGGCCTGACGGCTGTAGGAGACTTTTACCTCTGTTTCTGTGCCGCTTTCACTTGCAAACCTGCCCTTGAGCAGAAAAAAAAGATGGCCCTCTTTCAGACACTCGATGTCGTAAGCGCTGACGAAACCCTTCGTCAGCGCACAGTAATGTATTCCTTCGAGAATCGAGGTTTTCCCTGACCCGTTCGGACCATAAATGAGGTTGATACCTCCGGAAGGAGCAAAGGTCAGGGAACCGTGATTCCTGAAATGGACGAACTGTATCTGTTCGAGTTTCAATAACCTGCCTCTTCGCTCAATTATTGATGCGAACCGGCATCACCAGTATAATCAGCTCTTCCTGCTCCTTTGCTGCACCGGGCTTGAAAATGACCGCCGTCGTTGGACTTTTCAGTTCTATGATGATTTCGCTCTGGTCGATATGAGCAAGGGCGGCTTCAATGAATTTCGCGTTGAAACCGATTGTAATAGGTTCTCCTGTATAATTGCAGGTCAGTTCCTCCTGTGCGGATTCTCCTTCATTGGTGTTTTCAGCCATTATTTTCAGCGTCGCACCGTTGACGTCGATCTTGATATCTCCGATACTTGAAAAACGCCCGACTCTCCGGACCGAATCATAAATGTCCGTTCTCTGGGCAACAAGCTTTTTGTCGTGCTCAACAGGAATGACCGCTTCGTAGTTAGGGTAAGGCTCTACGATAAGAGCGGCTTCAAGCACGACGTTGTCGCAGCTGTAGCATACCGAACGGCGGTCTTCGTCGATGGACATGGTAACGCTGTCGTTCTGGGCAAGCTTCTGGATAATCGAGAGTACCCGGGCCGGAACGACGATTTTCTGCTTTTCCGCTATCTCCGCGGTAATGGGCTTTCTGCACCGGACAAGCCGGTGACCGTCAGTTGAAACTCCGGTGATACTGTTCTCTTCGATCTCGAAAAGCACACCCATCATGGCCGGCCTCATTCCATCCACACTGCAGGCGAAAATGGTTTTCTGAATAAGATCCTGGAGTTCCTCGGTTTTCAGTTCGAGCGTTATTGCATACGTTTTTTCGGTTTTTTCCGGTTTGCTTTCGAAAAGACAGGGGATTTTATAATGCCCCTTGTCAGTGGAAATGGAAACCGTACCGTGATCGCTTATTTCCTGACGGTTGATGGTAAAACTGACCGGGGTATCGTACATGCTCCGGAGAAAATCCTGAAGGGTTTTAGCCTTGATACCGATGTTTCCGGTGTCGGAAGTCTCTACGGGGCACTTTGCGGTAATGGCAAGTTCACCGTCTGTAGCAAACAGGGTAAGCAGACCGTTTTCAAGGGTCAGGTGAACGTTGTCATAGCGCGGATCGATGGTTTTTGCCGGAATGGCCTGCGACACCTTACTGACCGCATCCTGCATCTGCCTTATGGTTGAGGAAAATTGCATCATCGTACTCTTTAACTATTTAATAATGTTTAAAAAAATTGTTGTTATTGTTGTAAGTGTGGAAATCTTGACAACCCATACGGAATTCACAATAACCCGTTCTTATACAGGAGGTTAAAAAATTTTCCACACACTTCCGGACTGTTGATAACCTGTTTGTTGCCGGAGGGGTGCGCTGTTGGCCGATTGTTGGTTCATTTTTTTCGCCGTACCGCACTGTTGGCAACCCGCCTGTTATCAACAGCGCACCCACACTGAATCAACAGGTAGTGCACAGGGCGGATTCCTGTCTTACATCGAGAGTATCTCGATCCTCTTTTTCAGTTCCTCGATTTTTTTTCTTTCGTCTCCGACACCTTCGACCCGCTTCTCTATGGTATTGAGAGCATGAATGACCGTCGAATGATCGCGTCCGCCAAAATGCAGGCCGATGGTTTTAAGTGAAGAATCCGTAAGAAGTTTTCCGAGATACATGGCCATCTGCCGGCCGGCGGCGATCTCTTTCTTCTTTGATTTTCCCTTGAGATCGTTGGGGGTGATGCTGTAGAACGAGCAGACCGCTTTTTCAATGGTGTCGAGCGTCAGCTGCTTGGTTGTATGCCTGATGATGTCCTTCAGGGTTGATTTGGTGAACTGCAGATCGATTTCCTGATTGTCCAGCGACTGGGCGGCGAGCAGTTTGACGATGCAACCCTCGAGCTCCCGGACGTTTTCGGTAACATTGGTGGCTATGAATTCAATGACGGTATCGTCAAGATTGACGCCGCTCTGATGCAGCTTGCTGAGAATGATGGCTTTTCTCGTTTCGTAGTCCGGCGGCTGAATATCGGCGGAAAGTCCCCAGTTGAACCGTGATATCAGACGATCTTCAATGCCCTTGATCTCTTTTATGGGGCGGTCCGCAGAGAGGATGATCTGCTTGTTGGACTGATGCAGGGTGTTGAAGATGTGAAAAATTTCTTCCTGGGTTTTCTCCTTGCCGGCAAAGAACTGGATGTCGTCGATGATCAGAACGTCGATGGTGCGGTAAAACGAGGAGAATTCCTGGATTTTGCCGTTCTGGATGGCGTTGACGAAATCGATGGCAAATTTTTCGCTTGAAACATACAGTACCTTTTCGGAGAGGCAGTTGGCCCGAACACTGTTTCCTATGGCCTGGATCATGTGGGTTTTGCCGAGTCCGACACCGCCGTATATCACCAGGGGATTGAAGGCGTTCTGTCCGGGATTCTGTGCGATGGATTTCGAGGCGGCAAAAGCCAGGGAATTGCAGTCTCCCCTGATGAGCGTTTCAAAGGTGTATTTCGTGTTCAGATGCGTTTCGAAACGCATGAGATTGCGCTGGAAATCCTGCTGGTTTGCCGCATTGCATGGTTTTTCCTGTTTTTCAGGAAGACATTCGTCGGACAGGCTGTTCTGGTGAGGCAGCTCTATGGTAACCGGCTGTCCCTGGGATTTATCCATGACAATCGAGTACATGAGCTTCGCTTCGGGACCGATGACCTCCTTCAGCGTCTGTTTCAGATAGGAGGAGTAGTTTTCCTCGATCCATTCGTAAAAGAACTGGCTGGGAACCTCGATGGTCAGCTCATTGCCGGAAAAACCGACGGGCTTTATGGGAAGAAACCAGGTTTTGAACGCGAGGGGATTGATTTTGTCCTTTATTGTGTCGAGGCATGACGACCACACCTGATGCTCTAAAGAAGCGCTTTTCAGGTGCTTATTGATGGGGACTCCGGTTTGTACTTTCGTGATTGTTTCGGGCATACAGAGCTAAATTTGTAGGGGGGGAAACAGGGAAAAGAACAAATCTATCAACATTGAATGTGTACAAGTTAGTGTTTTCGGTGGATAAAAAACAATTTGCATGTGGAAAAATCGCCGAGAGATTCCCGGATGTGAAGTGAGAGTTATCAACAGGTTATCTTGTTTTTATTTGTTTACTTATAAGATACGGGCATATTTTTTATCCACACCTGTTGATGATTGCGGCTCTGTGCGTTATCTGGGTTTCGGGGGTATGAGATTTTTTTATCCACAAGTTATCAACACTGTTGGTAACTTGTGGCGGAAATTGATTCTGCGATTTTTTTTCAGCATGGCGGCCACCTTGGGGTGGTTGTTCGGCCATTTGCGAATAAGCGTATAATATGCTACATTGGGAGCCCAGATTTTTTACTTTATCTCAAAACGTCCGGAGTAACGAGCGATGAAAAGAACATTTCAGCCTAGCAATAGAAAAAGAAGGAACAAGCACGGATTCAGACAGAGGATGGCCACGAAAAACGGCCGCAGGGTTCTTGCTTCAAGAAGGGCGAAAGGCCGTCATCGTCTTTCCGTAAGCTGCGAAATGGGTACGGCGGTAAAATAATTTTCTCATAAGAAGCCTGTAGAGGGGTCCCGGTTTACTCAACTCCGCTTTTTTACGCCTTGAGCATAGTGCATGTCAATTCACTGCGAAAGCATGAGATACTGAGAAAAAAGCAGCAGATAGCCGAACTTTTCAGGAGCCGGAAAAAACTGAAGGGGGAGTATGTCAGGGTTGTTTACTCGTATGTCGGAAACGGAAGCTCTTCCGGTGAGGCTCCGCTTGGCGTTCTGTTTGCCGTGAGCCGTAAAATCGTGCCCGATGCGGCAAGACGGAACAGGATAAAGCGGCTGATGAGAGAGGCATACCGACAGGAAAAAGGTGTCCTGCAGGCAAGTATACGGACTGATGGCGAAGAGCGCTGCAGAGGGAGGTTCTGTGTTGCGGTTATCTATACGGGACCCGGTGAAAGGTTTCCGGACTTCGCCGTTTTGCAAGGGGAAATCAGAAGATTATTACGTACTATCAGAAGCAGCTGAATTATAGTAAGGCTGCCGACGCAGGATTTCCGGTTTCGAAGGCTGTCGAGCTGTTTTGTCATGGAGCATTTAATCATGGAGAGCATGTCACTGAGGAGGATAGTAAATCTGGTGCCAATGGCATTGATCAGGTTTTACCGCGCCTACCTTTCACCCCTGCTCGGCCCCTCCTGCAGATATTACCCTACCTGTTCGCAGTACGCCCTTGAGGCGTACGATGCGCACAATTTTTTTTATGCATCATGGCTGACCATATGGAGGATACTTCGCTGTAATCCTTTTTCAAAAGGTGGTTATGATCCGGTGCCGTTACAATCAGGCAGAAAACCGGACAACTTAAAAGAAGGCGACAATGGATAGAAATTCAGTGACAGGTCTTGCGCTGATTGCTTTGATCATGATTGTCTGGCTGCAGTTTATGTCGCCGGAAAAAAAGGCTCTTCAGGAGAATAAGCCGCCGCGCAGTTCACAAACGGAACTTGCCGGTCCCGGTATCGAAAAAGCTGCGCCGGCAGTGCTGAAGCCTGCCTCCGATGCGTTCGGCGCTTTCGCTTCGGTTTCCAGCGGCCGCGAAGAGCTGGTGAAGGTTGACAACGATCTCTTTACGGTCACGCTCTCCTCGAAAGGAGCCACCATCAAGTCGGTGGTACTCAAGAAACATCTCGACGGCAAGCTGCAGCCCTTCAATCTTGTCAGTGACGAGGACAAAGGGGCGCTCTCTCTTCTCTTCCTCAGTAACGAGGGCATAAAAATCGATACCAGGGATCTGTATTTCAGGCCACTGTTCACCGAAAAACGCACTTCGCTGAGCGGCGCCCAGAGTGCGGTAATAGCATACCGGCTCGATGTCGGCCCGAAACAGGCAATCGATATCACCTACCGCTTTTCCGGAAACAGCTACAAGGTTGACTACGATGTAAAGCTTACCGGTTTCAATAATGCCCTTGCAGGCAATGAGTATCAGCTTCAGTGGGACGGAGGACTGACCTATTCGGAAAAAAACAGGGAGGATGAATCGCACAACGCGCTCGCCAGCGCCTATCTCGGAGGCAGCCTGGTGAAGATCGATGCCTCCAAGGAGAACCAGTCCTATCGCGAGGAGCAGTCAGGCGAGGCTGGCTGGGTTGCCGTGCGCAACAAGTATTTTGCAGCGGCACTGATTCCCGGAAGCAAAACCGACGGCATTTACCTCGAAGGAAAAAGGGGTTCAGGACATTTCGAGAACTATCTCGCATCGCTCAAGATGGGTGTTCCGTCAACCGGGAGTGTGGCCCGCGACCACTATACCCTGTATATCGGGCCTCTCGATTACAATACCGTCAAAACTCTTGGGGCCGGTCTTGAAAAAATCATGGATTTTGGCTGGGACTGGCTTACCAGGCCGGTTGCGGAGTATGTCATTCTGCCGGTGTTTACCTGGATGAACGGTTTTGTGAGCAACTATGGCCTGATCATCATTATCTTCGCCCTGCTCATCAAGCTGGTTACCTATCCGCTGTCGATGGCATCGACGAAGTCCATGAAAAAAATGGCCGCCCTGCAGCCTCTCCTCAAGGAGCTCCAGGATAAATACAAGGATAATCCCGCGAAGCTGCAGAGCGAGCTTGGCCGTATCTACAAGGAGGCGGGGGTCAACCCGCTCGGAGGATGTCTGCCGGTGGTGCTTCAGATGCCGCTTCTGTTTGCGATGTTCTATGTGTTCCGCTCCTCGATTCAGCTTCGCCACCATGGATTTCTCTGGGCGAAGGATCTTTCGGTTCCCGATTCCATTCTTGACTTCGGGTTCAGCATTCCGGTCTACGGAGACCATATCGCGATTTTTCCGATTCTTATGGGTATAACGGTATTCATACAGCAGAAAATCACGCCGACCACCCAGAGCAATGAGCAGATGAAGGTTATGCTCTATGTTTTTCCGGTCATGATGCTTCTGTTTTTCAATAACCTTCCGGCAGGTCTCGGTCTGTATTACCTGATGTTCAATATTTTCAGCGTCGTCCAGCAGTTCTACATCAATTCCACTACATCGTCCGATGATGTGCCTCAGGCAGCCCTTGCGGCAGCCGCTGCAGCCGTCGCTCCGAAAAAGAGGAAAGGGAGCGCTAAAAAGTAAGGCATTATGGAGCTGGGCGGAGAGATCGATGCCGGGATTTTCCGCTGGATAAACCAGATCATGGTGCATCCGGCTCTCGATGATCTGATGGTGTTTCTTACCACCTTCAGGCTCTCCTCGCACATTTTTCTGTTGGCCGCGCTGTTTATCATCATCAGAAAACAGCGTGGCGCCTTCGTTGTGCTGCTTTTCACGCTGCTTGCCGTCGGCCTTGCCGACTACACCGCCTCCGGTATCCTCAAGCCGCTTTTTCAGCGCATCCGGCCCTGTTTTGCCCTGCAGGGGTGCCGTCTCCTGATCGACCAGTCTCATTCCTATTCGTTCGCATCGTCACATGCCGCAAATTCGGCGGCCGTTGCTTCGATGATCTGGATTTTTTTTCGTCGCGGAGAACCTGTCGAGCGGCTGTTCAGCGCGGTGATGGTTCTCTATGCTTTTCTGATCGGCTATTCGAGAATTTATGTTGGCGTGCATTATCCGGGCGATGTGCTTGCAGGCATGATGATCGGCTGCGCGAGCGCCGGGCTGGTCTATCTGGCTCTTTCCTGGCTGTTCAAGAATGTGATTCAGCCACGTTTTTTATCCGGCCGGAGGCCTTTGAAGCCATGAGTGACGCTTATCTGGGCATCGATCTCGGCGGCACCAAGATGGAGGCTGTTCTGACCGACAGCATGATGAGGCCGCTGCTCCGCAGACGCATACCTACCGAGGCGGAGGGGGGGTACGAACACATTGCAGGGAGGATCGCGGGCCTGGTTTCGATGATGTCAAAGGAGTCAGGGGTTCCGCTTCCCCGGGTGATCGGCATTGGCACCCCCGGCAGGTATGAACCGGTTTCTGGCCGGATCAGGAACTCCAATACGCTCAGTCTGAACGGTCGTGATCTGAAATGCGATCTCGAGAAGCTTCTCGGACGTGACGTGGTGATCGAGAATGACGCAAACTGCTTCGCTCTGGCTGAATCGATGCTTGGAGCCGGCAGGGAGATCGTCAGGGAGAGGGGCGGGACGGCTTTCGGCATGATTCTCGGCACCGGTGTGGGTGGCGGCATCGTGTGCGGCGGCAGGATGCTGCACGGCGCGCACGGCATTGCAGGCGAATGGGGGCATAACGAGCTTCTTCCGGACGGAGAGCCGTGCTACTGCGGAAAGAGAGGGTGTGTCGAGACGGTTATTTCAGGTCCGGCGCTCGAACGCTACTATTGCTCGCTTACCGGAAGTTCAAGGACGCTGCGGGAGATTGCCGGAATGGCCGATCGCGATGAGGCGGCAGAAGCGACACTCGGGCGCCTGACCGTCCAGTTTTCCAGGGCTCTTGGTCCGGTGCTCAATATTCTCGATCCGGACTGCTGCATTATAGGCGGCGGGGTGGGCGCCATCGGCAGGCTCTATTCGCAGGAGACCGTTGCGCTGATCGAGCGGTATCTTTTCAGCGCCCGCCTCATGATTCCATTATTAAAACCGCAGCTGGGAGACAGCGCGGGGGTATTCGGTGCAGCGCTGCTGACCGTGAAGCATTAATTGTTGAAATGTATGGACAGCTCCTCCATGAAAAAAGGCGATATCATAGAACTGACGGTTACCGATTTTGCCGACAAGGATCAGTGTTTCGGGCGTCTTCAGAGCGGTCTCAGTGTCATGGTCACCGGCATGCTTGCTCCCGGAGACCGGGTCAGGGCGCTTGTCAGAAAGGTGAAACAGCGGTACATCGATGCGCAGGCCATGGAGGTTATCGCTCGTTCTCCCGACAGGGAGGAGCCCCCATGTCCGTATTTCGGGGTCTGCGGGGGATGCAAACTCATGCATATATCCTACGAGGCCCAGTTGCGTTACAAGAAGAAGAAAGTCACCGACGACCTTGTGCATATCGGAGGGTTTGCCGATCTCCCTGTCCTGCCGGTTCTTCCTGCCCGGTCATCGTTTCATTACCGGAACAAGGTCGAATTTTCCTGTTCGAGCATCCGCTATCTGATGCCTGAAGAACTTTCGCAGGAACGTCTCGAACGTTCCAGGGACTTTGCCCTGGGATTTCATGCCCCAGGAAACTACGAGAAAGTGCTCGATATCGACTACTGCTACCTGGCCAACGAGCCGATGAACCAGGTGCTCCGCCTGACCCGGACCTTTGCACTCGAACAGGGAATGACTCCTTATGCCGTCAAGGCGCACAGTGGCTTTCTGAGGAATCTGGTACTGCGCTCGAGCGAGCATAACGGCAGGCTTATGGTCAATCTGGTTACCTCATGGCATGACCGGGAACTGATGCGGCGTTATGCGGATTTCCTTGAAGCCGCTCTTCCCGGCCAGGATATGACCATTGTGAACAATGTCACCTCGAAAAAGAACACTGTTGCCGTAGGAGAGCAGGAGTTCATGGTGTCGGGTGAGGGTTCTCTGTCTGAACGGCTCGGGGATCTGGATTTCAGGGTTTCGGCGAATTCGTTTTTTCAGACCAACTCCTCGCAGGCGGCGGTGCTGTACAGCGAGATTCTCAAGGTGGCAGGAATCGAGCCGGAGGATACCGTGTACGATCTCTACTGCGGAACAGGAACCATTACGCTCTATCTTGCCCGGCACTGCCGACAGGCGATAGGCATCGAGGTTGTCGAAAGCTCGCTCACGGATGCCGCTCTCAACGCTTCGCTCAACGGCATCGGCAATGCCGTGTTTTTCCAGGCTGATCTCAAGGATTTTCACACCATGCTGCAGAAACTCGAAAGCTACGACTCTCCCGGAGTGATCGTCACCGACCCGCCGCGAGCCGGCATGCACCCGAAAGCGCTTGAAACCATGCTGAAGCTCGGAGCCCGCACGATTGTCTACGTCAGCTGCAACCCATCGAATCTTGCAAGAGACGGCCGGGAGATATGCCGCAGCGGCTACAGGCTCGTTTCGGTTCAGCCGGTCGATATGTTCCCGCATACCGTGCATATTGAAAGCGTAGCCTGCTTTCAGAAAATCGCTCAGTTCTGAGATGCGCTCTCTTCTGTCTCGATGATTTCGTAGGGGGTGGATTCTGCACCGTCGCGTTTTGAGCGCTCCCAGGCGAGGAACCGCTCGAGGTCCTGGTTGATCGAGGCCAGAACGGCCGTAAGGACGGCGGCATCATCGGCAAAGCCCAGGAGCGGTATGAAGTCGGCCAGGGCGTCGAAGGGGGATACGAAGTAGATCAGGCCTGCAGTCAGGGCAACGATAGTCTGCCAGGGGATATCGACATACTCTTTCTGGATGTAGCAGCGGATCATGCGGACGGCCGCCTGAATTTTCTCGCCCAGCGAGAAGAGCGGCGAAGCGTTTTTTGCCGAGTAGGTGCGGCTGAAGGCCGCATCGAGCAGTTTTTTTGTTCTGTCGGGGTCTTTCAGGAGGGTTCCGGCTTTCCGTTTAGCCGAAGCGAACAGTCGGTTTCCTTCTTTCATGGTTATTTTCCTCCCGCTTTCAGCAGCTTCCTTTTTTCTTCCACGGTCAGCGATTCATAGCCCTGACTGGAGATCTTGTCGAGAATGGCATCGATCTCCTCCTCTTGCGTCATGCCCGTTCCGCTTTTGCCTATATGGTGCATGGTGGCCTGTCCGCCCTGTTTACGGGAAGTATTTGACCGCCGCCCGGGCCATTTCGGCAACGACCATCCCTGTCTTCTGATGGTGATATACAGAAACCCCACCAGCATGCCTCCGAGATGGGCGAAGTGAGCGATGTTGCTGCCGCTTCCCATCGCTCTGCTGCCGAGTCCGGAGAGAAACTCGATAAAGGCATACCCGGCAACAAAATATTTTGCCTTGATGGGAAACAGAAAATACAGGAAGATGTAACGGTCGGGGAACATCATGCCGAAGGCAAGGAGCACCCCGTAGATCGCTCCCGACGCCCCCACGGTAGGATAGGGGTCTCCGATGGTGGTCAGCAGGTTGATGAATGCGGCTCCGATGCCGCAGACGAAGTAGTAGATGTTGAACTGCCTGGTGCCCCAGTAATTTTCAAGTTCGGTGCCGAAAATCCAGAGTGCGAACATGTTGAAAAAGAGATGCCCGAAGCTTCCGTGCAGAAACATATAGGTTACCGGCTGCCATATCTGGAACGAGAGCCCGTCCTGATTTGCCGATGCTACGGGCCACAGCGCTCCCGCAGCGGTAATCAGCCCTCCGAAGGGGGAGTTCTGCAACAGCGTCTGCAGCAGAAAAACCGCGACATTGGCAAGAATGATGGTTTTAATGGCCGGGGGCATAACCTGGAAGCCCCCGGGGCTGTAGGGCTGATTTTGATAGCTCATGGCATTCGATTCTTCATCCGGTCCGGTTCTCTTCCGTTCAGCCAGGTTTTTCCTGGCTGATCTCATCGTGATGTAATGGGCGCCTGCGGCTAATCGTTCAGCGCGGCGATTCCGGGAAGTTCTTTTCCTTCAAGAAATTCGAGACTTGCCCCTCCTCCGGTGGAGATATGGGTCATCAGATCCGAAAGCCCAGCTTTTGCAACGGCGGCGGCGGAATCCCCACCTCCGATAATCGTGGTCGCGCCGGCGGCGGTGGCCTGCGACATGGCTTCGGCAATGGCGAAGGTCCCCTCTGCGAACCGGTCGATCTCGAATACCCCCATCGGGCCGTTCCAGAGTACCGTGCGGGCTCCGAGAATTTCGCGGCGGAAGGCCTCTCTTGTTTCAGGGCCGATATCCACGCCGATCATCCCCTCGGGTATGGCATCGACCGATACCGGTCGGCTGTCGGCATCTGCGGAGATCTTCGGTGCTACGATGACATCCATGGGAAGCAGCAGCTTGATGTTTTTCTCCCTTGCCTGGCTGATCAGGCTGAGAGCCAGTTCAAGCTTGTTGTCTTCGACCAGCGAGTTTCCCGTATCGAGCCCCTGCGCCTTGAAAAAAGTGAAGATCATGGCGCCGCCGATAAGCACGGTATCGACTTTGTTGAAGAGATTTTCGAGAACATCGATCTTGCCCGATATTTTCGATCCCCCCAGAATCGCCACAAAAGGCCGTTCGGGCTCCTGAAGGGCTTTGCCGAGATATTTCAGCTCTTTCTCGATAAGGAACCCCGCTACGGCGGTCTGGACATACCGGGTGATGCCTTCGGTTGACGCATGAGCGCGGTGTGCGGTTCCGAACGCGTCGTTTACGTAAATTTCTCCAAGAGACGCCAGCTCGCGGGCGAAATCGGGATCGTTCGCTTCCTCTTCAGGGTGGAAGCGCAGGTTTTCAAGCATGATCACTTCTCCGTCCTGCAGGGCGAGCACCTCCTGCATCACTTCTGTTCCGATGCAGTCTCCGGCCATCGCGACCGGGCATTCGAGCAGGCTGGAAAGTCTTGCCGCTGCGGGGGCAAGAGAGAAGTCCGGATTCGGCTTCCCTTTCGGACGTCCGAGGTGCGACATGAGGATCAGGCGTCCGCCGTTGTCGAGGACCTTTCTGATCGAGGGGAGTGCTTCAACAATTCTCTTGTCGTCGGTAATGTTTTTGTCTTCGTCGAGGGGGACGTTGAAGTCGACACGCATCAACACCCGTTTACCTTGGATCGCTATGTCGGACAAGGTCTTTTTCTGCATTGTTTTTGAACGGTTGGTTATGAAAAGCGCTATGCTCTCAGAATACAATATAATTTATTTCTTTCCGTGCAACAGGATAGCACGAACACTCCCCGTACGCTTATCTGCTGCTGCGTGAGGCATGGTATTTTCCGATATTTGCCGCGTGTCCTGCAAGTGTTTCGGCAAAATAATGTCCGCCTTTTCCCGTCGCCACGAAGTAGAGATACGGGGTATCGGCAGGGTTGAGCACCGCCAGAATGGACGCGGAGCCGGGATTGCAGATCGGTCCGGGGGGAAGGCCCGCATGGCGGTAGGTGTTGTAAGCGGAATCGACTGAAAGATCCTTGTAGTAGAGCAGTCGGGCCTCTTCCCCGAGCGCATACTGGACGGTGGGATCAGCCTGGAGACGCATGTTTTTTTTCAGGCGGTTCAGATAAACGCTTGCAACCAGAGGTTTTTCGCTGTCAAGAGGCGTTTCTGCCTCGACGATCGAGGCAAGAGTCAGCAGGGAGGTTTCACTGAGTCCTTTCGATGCCGCAACGGCTTTCAGGCTGTCGTCATAGAACGATCTGAACTGCCTGACGAGAAATTCCGCCGCCTCTTCAGGGGTGTCCGCCCATGCGAAATGATAGGTTCCGGGAAAAAGGTATCCTTCTGCGTTTCTCCCCTTTATGCCGTTCCGGTCGAGAAAGTCGCGCGCTCTTGCGGCAGTCATGAAGGCGGAGGAGTCCATGTCGAGTTTCGAGGCGAAGAGACGGGCGATTTCCCGCTGTTCGAGCCCTTCGGGGATGGTGATCCGCACTTCATCCTGGGGATGGGTGCGAAGATAGAGGAGCAGACTGAAATTCGACATGCCCGGCGGTATGGTGTAGCGTCCCGGCCTGATATTGTGAAATCCGGGGATAATCCTCCCTGCAAGGATGGTCTGCCATCGGTTTTTGACGGCGCCGCCGCGCTCCATTTCGCCGACGATCTCCATGAAACCCATTCCCCTGTGCACCGTCAGTCCGGTACTCTTTTCCGCGGTATTGAGCCCTGGAATGAAAACTATGCAACCGAGCGCTGCCGCAGCAAGGATCATGAGGGCAGACAGGGATTTTCGGAGATAGGAATAGGTTGATGCCATGAGTTCATCAGCCGGATTCAGTGTCCGGCTTCCTGGGTGGAGCTGTTCTGTTCATGCTGAAACAGCCGGGATTCCTCAAGGATGCAGCGGTAGATTCTTTCCAGGGCATTGACTTTTCCGATCGAGTCGGCCTGGCTTATTACATTGCTGAGTACCTCTTTTTCCCGTTCGGGCTGCAGTACCTCTTCTCCGATTCTGGCTTTCAGAATGCTGATGTTTCTGGCGCAGTGCAGTCTTTCGCACAGGAGTGAGGCAAGCTGGCGGTCTATGCCGTCAATTTTTTTTCTCCATTCTTCGAGTTCCCGCCAATTGCCGGTGTTGCTGAGAGTACTTTCGGACATTATGATAGGGTACGGTTTGAAATAGTAGTATGCATGCCTTGTCCCGGCATCGCCCATACGATCGAATATGCCGGTTCCGGATTCAGGGTCAGTCGCCTTCGAACAGGCGTTTCCATGCGGCCACCTCGCCGGAGTCGAGAAACCCCGTGCCGTATTTCCGGTCCGTTACCGGACGGCCCCCCGCTCCGGTTTTTTTTCTGTTTTCAAGCACGGCGGCGAACTCCTCGGAGGAGAGGATTTTTGCGCCATAGGCTTTTCCGTAAAGGCATACTTCATGGTCTGAACTTACAATAGTAACCATTTTTCTGTTTGTGTTCAATGATTTTACGTAATCAATGATCCACGTGTCGGCGCTTTTTGACGATGCCGTATAGATCACACTCAGAGTCCCGCCGGCAGAGGATTCCCGCAATCCTCCGCCGTCATAGACAATGTTCATGTGGCATTTCCTCTTTCGCTGATACTCCAGCAGCAGCGCTTCCATCCTTTGTCGAAGGCTTTCGAGGCGAGAGCCTTCGGGAGAAGGGAAGAGTTTGTGCAGCAGGTTATAGCCGTCGATTACTATTTCGGGAATATTCATGAAACCGGGGTCCGGTGATGCTCAGAAACCGTTATGGCCACCGGATTTGCCGTGCAGTGTAAAAGAGATAAATATTTTTTTAGTGTAACCTTTTTCATACATTTTTATGTGGTGAAAAATGGTAAAAAGTGGGAGCTTTTTTCTCCCTTTGTGCGTTCTTCACTATTTCAGAGGTTTTCGGGTAGATCGGTACCGGTTCCGGACATCCGAATCTGCATAACCTGTTTCAGTGGATACCCCTATCATGGCTGGATTTATCGGCAAGGAACTGCATGCCCTTGATGAGAAGGGCCGGCTGATGATTCCGGTCAGGTTCCGCAGAGATCTTTTTTCCGGAAATCCGGTCATCAGGGATGGCGAGTCGGCGTTTGCTCCGCTGAATCCGGCCTCCGGAACAGCCGGAATATACCTCTATCTCATGAAAGCGCCAGACGGTTCTCTTGAACTGTACGAGCCGGATGTCTGGCAGAAGATGAAGCACGCTCTTGACAGGCTTTCTGATTTCAATCCTGACGAGCGGCTGCTGAAGACCCTGATTTATGAAAGTCTCGATATTGTTTCGCTTGACCGGCAGGGAAGGGTCTCCCTTTCGCGGGAGTTTCTCGATCATGCCGGAATTACAAAGGATGTTGTCATCATAGGAGCCGATTCAAAAATGGTTATCTGGGAGCCTGGCCGCCTCGAGGTACTGCTTCGTGAACACGCGGGAAGATTTTCCTCGCTCGCCGGCAGATTTTTCTGAGCGCCGTGATGACGAAAGGTTATCATGAGCCGGTGCTTGCCGGCGAAATTATCGAGCTGCTGGTGCGGAGGCCGGGGCTTTATATTGACGGCACCCTGGGGGGCGGCGGTCATTCGCTTGCCATGCTTCAGGAGCTGCAGCGAAAAGGCTTCGACGCCGGATCGCTGGTGATCGGAATCGATCAGGATGCATGTGCGCTCTCTGCCGCCAGAGAAAAACTCGCGCCTTTCGGAGAGAACGCGGTGGCGGTGAAAGGCAATTTCAGCCAGATAGCGGAAATCGCAGGCAGGGTCTGCGGTGAAAGGGGCTTCAATGCATCGGCGGTCGGCATTCTGCTCGATCTGGGCGTTTCATCGGCCCAGATCGATACTCCCGAAAGGGGGTTCAGCTATATGCACCACGGCCCTCTCGATATGCGTATGGACTCCGGTTCCCCGACAAGTGCGGCAGATATTGTCAATGCCATGAGCCAGCGCGAGCTCGCCTCGCTGTTTTTCCGTTACGGAGAGGAGCCGCGAAGCAGGAGCATTGCCCGCGATATTGTCGATTATCGGGAGAAGTACGGAGCGCTTTCCCGGACGGAAGAGCTGGCCGGCATCATCAGGCAGGGGCAGCGCCGCCCGGACCTGGCGATTAAAACGCTTTCCCGTGTGTTTCAGGCATTGAGAATCGAGGTGAATCGTGAGCTCGATGTGCTTGGCGAGGCGCTGGATGAGGGAGCTTCCCTGCTCTGCCCGGAAGGCAGGCTTGCGGTAATCAGTTATCATTCGCTCGAAGACCGGATGGTGAAGGTTTTTTTTGCGGATAAATCCCGCAGCGACTGGGGTCCCAAGAGTGTGGGGCTCAGAGAACCTCTTGTTAAGGCAGGATACAGGGTTGTAACCCGAAAAGCCGTTTCTGCCGGAGCGCAGGAAGTGTCAATGAATCCGAGATCGAGAAGCGCCAGGCTTCGCGTTCTTGAAAAACTTGATGAAGGAGTCCGATGTGAGCCTGCATAGCGAAAACCCCATGCAGACGCCAGGGCCTGAGTGGGCCGCTGCCATGAACATCCGTTCTGCCGGAGAGAAGGAGCGGGGCGAGGAGGGCGACGCCGGTGAAAAAAACCTGTCAGCGGAGAGCGGGAACGGTCCGTTTTCCGGGAGTGCGCCGTTATCTTTGGCGCAGGAGGGGGGAGGCATACGCGACCTGTTTGCAAGGGCCTTTGAATTCAGATTTTCGGATCTCCTGCGTTTAAGGACTTTTTTGTACCTTTTGCCGGTTACCGGGATTCTTCTTTTTCAGACGTACAATACCATAGCGATAAAAAAACTTGCCCTTGCAAATGAAACGCTCCGGGAGCGCATAGCAATGAGCTCGAGCGTGATTACCTCCCAGGAACTCAAGGTGAACGAACTGCAGGGGATCCATAATATTGCCCTGCACGCCGAGCGTCTGGGCCTTCAGGCATCTGGCGTGCCTGCGGTTGAAATTGTTCCGTAACCGACTGATCTTCAATGACCAATGCAGAGCGATGAGTGGACGTGATATTCCGGAAAAGCCTTCGGATTCCGATTTCGGAAAGCGTCTCGGGCTGGTAGTGCTGTTTTTCCTTGTGTTTTTTGCAGGCATCGTTGCCATGCTGCTGAACATCCAGATCGTCAATGTCCGGAAATACAAGGAAAAGGCGGAAAAACAGTATGTCCGGCTTGTGACGGAAAAGGCACAGCGGGGGGTTATTCTCGACCGTCACGGGAGGATGCTTGCCGAAACGGTTGAAACGATCTCTTTTTATGCCGATCCGGAAATTGTCAGGCACACGCCGCTTTTTGATGAAAAGGGCAAGCCGGTCAACGATCGCAAAACCGGAAACCAGAAGACCTTCGATAATTCCCGGGAAATAGCGAAACTCTTTTCCCGCCACCTCGGAAAAAGCCGCCGTGAATATCTGAAAAAACTCAGGAGGGAAAAACGGCTTGTCGTGCTTGGCCGCAAGGTTCCGGCAGCGCAGGCGCTGCCGATCATGCAGAAAAAAATTCCGGGGGTCTGGTTCGATCGCGAGCAACAGCGCTACTATCTCAACGTTGCCGCGCAGGTTATCGGGGTGACCGACAGCAAGAACAACGGGATCAGCGGTCTTGAACTGCAGTTCGACCGCGATCTGAAAGGCCGGGACGGTTCGAGGGTGTTCCAGCGCTCGGCAACGGGAAGGCGTTATCCCGCTCCTGACGCCCTGCAGCAGGATCCCATAAAAGGCCATACGGTACAGCTGACACTGGACGCCGATATCCAGAGCATCGTCGAGGATGAACTTTCGGCGGCGGTAGGAGCTTTCCTTGCGAATGCCGCCACAGGCATCGTCATGGATGTGCGTACCGGAGAGATTCTTGCCATGGCCAACAATCCGACGTTCGATCTCAACCACAGGGTTACCTGGTCGCCGGAGCGCTCACGCAACCGCGCCGTTACGGACAGTTTCGAGCCCGGCTCGACCTTCAAGATCGTTATGGCGGCAACGGCGACCGAAGTGCTCAACAGGAAGGCCGAGGACAGGGTTTTCGCCAACAACGGCGTGCTGCCGCTCTACGGCCTCAGAATCAGGGACCATGAGCCGTACGGAAATATCTCCTTTCGTGAGGCAATCATGCACTCGAGCAACGTCGTAGCGGCTAAAACCGCCATGGAAACCGGCCGTGAGAAATTTTACGCCTATACGAAGAGTTTCGGTTTCGGTTCGAAGACCGGCGTAGGGCTGCTCGGGGAGTCGTCGGGCAGAGTCAGATCGCTGAAAAACTGGGATCGGACCACGCTGCCATGGATGGGCTATGGTTACCAGGTTATGGTGACTCCCCTGCAGATTCTGCAGGCATACGCTGCCGTTGCAAATGGAGGCGTGCTCATGAAGCCTCGTATCATAAGCCGGGTTGTCGACGGCGAAGGGCGGGCGGTGAGGGAGAACCAGCCTGAGGAGGTCAGAAAAGTGGTTTCCCCGGCAACGGCGAAATATATGGGCATGGAGTATTTCAAGGCGGTGGTCGACAGCGGAACGGCAAGGAGCGCTGCAATTCCCGGCATGAGCGTCGCCGGCAAGACCGGAACGGCAAGGCGCGCATCGGGCGGTTCCTACGCCAATCCTGTCTACGTATCCTCTTTTGTGGGGTATTTTCCGGCCGAATCCCCGCGATATGCGCTTATCGTGCTTGTCGAAGAGCCGCGCAAGGCCTATTATGCGGCAACCGTGGCGGCGCCTGTTTTTTCCAGAATTTCGTCGAGAATTCTTGCCTGTTCCGAAGAACTGCAGAAAAATCTTGCATTCAGGTCTCCGGAGCAGAGGGTGATCGACTCCACGAAAACGGTGGCGGTTCCGGATATCAAAGGGATGAAGCCGCGAGATGCCGAGCGTCTTCTGAAATGGCTCGGACTGGAGATGGACTCGAACGGCGGGTTTGACGGCGTGGTTAAGGCGCAGAATGTCGCTCCCGGTTCGAAAGTTGAAAAATCAAGGATCATCAGGGTGAAACTCACCTCCACTGCCCGGAAACGCTCGTTTTTATGATGCCGGAATCGCACTTTCCGAAACCGGCGGAACCGGTTCTTCTGAGCGGAATGATCCGTGAAATCGACTTCCTGGAGCTTGCAGGAAAGCAGTCCGGAACGGTTGGTGTCGTCTCGCTGACCGCTGATTCGCGGGATGTCGTTCCGGGATCGCTTTTCGTCGCTGTCCGGGGTTTCGCTTCCGACGGCCATCGTTATATCGATACGGCAGTCCGGAACGGGGCAATCGCCGTTATCTGCGAAACATTTCCCGAGCGGCCGGCTTCGGAGGCGCTCTTTATCAGGGTGGCCGATTCGAGAAGAGCGCTTGCCGAAGCCGCCCGCGCGTTTTACGCGCATGCCTCCGACAGCCTTATGCTCATCGGTGTGACCGGCACCAACGGAAAGACCACAACGGCAAGGCTGATCGCGGATCTGCTCGGCTCATGCGGCATTCCGGCGGGCTATATCGGCACCGGTCTGTGCCGTATAGGAGGACGCGATATACCGCTCGAGCGCACCACGCCCGAAGCCCATGAGCTGCAGGCGCTCTTCCGGCAGATGGTCGGGGAGGGGTGCCGCGCCGCGGTCATGGAGGTTTCCTCTCACGCACTTGTGCTCCAGAGGGTACACGCACTCAGGTTCAGGGTTGCGGTGTTCACCAATCTGAGCAGCGAACATCTCGATTTTCATCATACCATGCAGGAGTATGCCTCGGCAAAAAGGCTTCTTTTCGATCAGCTCGCCCCTGAAGGCTTTGCGGTGCTGAACTGTGACGATCCGCATGCCGCCCTGATGGCGTCGGGTGTTCCTGAGAGCATGCGGTTCTGCTGTTCCCTGCACCCTGACGAGGAGCCGTTCATCTCCTCTTCCGCAAGGTTTTCGGCTCTGGTGAAGGCCGGCAGTGTCGATTCCTCCCTGGTGGAGATCCGTTTTCCCGATGCGGTGAAGAGCGTCCGGACGGAACTTCCCGGAAGCTACAATGTCATGAACCTGCTCGAAGCTGCGGCTGTCGGCCGGGGGTTGGGATTGACGCCTGACGCAATTGCCCTTGCGCTCCAGCGGCCTTTCAGGGTTTCCGGAAGGATGGAGCGCGTCGGGGACCCTTTCGGTTCGCGCTCGGCCTTTGTGGATTATGCGCATACCCCCGACGCGCTTGAAAAGGCGATTTCCGCTCTCAGGGGACTCATGGCCTCGGACGCCAGGCTTGTCGTGGTGTTCGGGTGCGGAGGGAACCGCGACCGGATGAAGCGGCCGGAGATGGGGAGGATCGCCTCTGAAAACGCGGATTTCGTTTTTCTGACATCGGATAATCCAAGGGATGAGGATCCGGAGATCATTCTCGATGAGATAGAGCGCGGGATGCAGGGAACGCGCTACAGGAGAGTCGCCGGAAGGGGTGAGGCCATCCGGGAGGCTGCAGCCATGCTCCGGCCGGGGGATGTGCTGCTGGTCGCCGGCAAAGGTCACGAAACCTACCAGGAGATTGCCGGCATGAAGCATTTTTTCTCCGATCAGGAAATTCTCGGGGAGTCCCTTCGGGACACTGCCCCCCTGACAACCCAAAAGGAGCCCTCATGAAAGGAGTTCTCGGCATGTCTGATCTGCAGCGGATCGGCAGGGTCGTTGCCGGCGACCCGCAAAACCGGGAGTGCCGGATCGAAGAGCCCAGGGTCGTCATCGACTCCCGCCGGGTTGAGGGAGGGGAGGTTTTTGTCGCTCTCCGTGGCGAGCAAACCGATGGTCACCGGTATGTCGATGAGGTGTTTTCCCGGGGGGCGTCATGGGCGGTTGTATCGGAGGAGTGGTTCGCTTCGCGTCCCGCCGGTTCCGAAGAGGCCGGGCGCCGCTATCTTGTTGTCGGGGATACGACTTCGGGTCTGCAGCAGATGGCTTCGGCCTATCGCCGTACCTTTTCCATTCCGGTTTTTGCGGTGGGGGGAAGCAACGGAAAAACCACCACCAAGGAGCTGATCGCTTCGGTTCTCGGCACCGGATTCAGGGTGCATATGAGCCGCGGCAATCTGAACAATCACCTCGGCGTTCCCCTGACGCTCCTGCAGATGCCGCGCGATACCGGGCTGGCCGTTGTCGAGATGGGCATCAACCATCCGGGGGAGATGGAGCTTCTGACATCCATCGCCATGCCGACTCACGGGCTCCTGACCAACATAGGCCATGAACATCTGGAGTTTCTCCACGATCTCGACGGCGTTGCCGCCGCCGAGACAAAACTCTACGAATACCTCGATCTGCACGGAGGCACCTGTTTTATCAATACCGGGGACCCCCGGCTGAAGCGTGCCGCCGCCGGTCTCGCCCGAACCGTGCCGTACGGTTTGGAGGAGTGCCCGGAAAGAGGGCCCTGTGTCCGCGACGTCACGCTCGACGCATTCGGTCGCCCCTCCTTCAGGCTTTGTTCGGGTTCCGACTCCGTGCTTGTCGCCCTGAAGTTGACCGGAAGGCATAATGTCATCAATGCGCTTGCCGCCGCCGTCGCAGGCAGCTATTTCGGGCTTTCCCTCGACAGCATCAGAGAGGGGCTTGAAAAACTGCAGCCGGCTTCAGGATGGAAGCGGATGGAGTTTCAGGAGGCCGGAGGGGTCATGATCGTCAATGATACCTATAATGCAAATCCCGATTCGGTGCGTCTGGCTCTCGATCTGCTCGGAGAACTGCAGTGCACCGGAAGAAAAATAGCGGTTCTCGGTGATATGCTGGAACTCGGAAGTTCGGCGGAGCTTGAACATGAAAAGACAGGCAGGTATATTCAGCAGAGCGCGATCGACATGCTTTTCACCTTCGGGGATCTCTCGAGATTGTTCGGGGCTGAAAACCGCTCTCGTCTCTGCGGTCATTTCAGGAACCGCGACGAGCTCTACAGGGCGCTTGCCGGCGTTGTGGCTTCCGGGGATGCCGTGCTTTTCAAGGGTTCGCGCGGCATGCGCCTTGAAGAGGTTGCCGACGCCCTCTGTCGCGACCGGGCATCTCAATCAACAAAACTGTAGCGTTACCCATAATGCTGTATTATCTGCTGAAATATCTCAACGATACGTTTGACCCGCCAGGTCTCGGGGTTATCGAATTTCTGACCTTCAGGGCGAGCGCGGCGGCGGTAACGGCGCTGCTGATCTGTCTGGTCGCAGGTCCGGGATTCATCCGCCATCTCAAGGGCCGGATTATTGAACCGGTAAAGGAGGAGGCTCCTCCGGAGCACCGGAAGAAAAAGGATATTCCAACCATGGGCGGACTGCTCATCATCATCGCCATCGAGATATCGGTTTTTTTGTGGGCGCGTTTCGACGACCCCCATGTATGGCTGATCATGCTCGCGGTTTTCTGGATGGGCGCCATCGGCTTTCTTGACGATTACATGAAAGTCGTGCTGAAGGTAAAGAGCGGTCTGTCTCCGAAGTACAAACTCATCGGCCAGATAACGCTCGGGCTCGTCATCGGCCTGTACACATGGTTCGATCCGGCGTTTTCGGTGCTGCGCTCCACCACGACGGTGCCGTTCTTCAAAAATCTCACGATCGATTACGGAATCTTCTATATTCCTGTCGTGATCTTCATCATTACGGCGGTCTCCAATGCCGTGAACCTTACCGACGGACTTGACGGACTTGCATCCGGAAGTTCCGCTATCGTGGTTTTCGCTCTCGGCGGCTTCGCCTACCTTGCAGGCAATGCGGTCTATGCCTCCTATCTCAAAATCCCCTTCATTCCCGGCGGTGGCGAAATTGCCGTGGTCAGTATGGCTATCGTGATGGCCTGCGTGGGTTTTCTCTGGTTCAACTCCAACCCTGCAGAGGTGTTCATGGGCGATACCGGTTCGCTGGCCCTCGGGAGCGCCATTGCCGTTATTGCGCTGCTCATCAAGCAGGAGCTTCTGCTTCCGGTTCTGGCAGGAATATTCTTTCTTGAAACGCTTTCGGTCTCGGTTCAGGTACTCTGGTTCAAGTATACCAGGATGCGCTTCGGTCAGGGCCGGAGGATTTTTCTCATGGCGCCCCTTCACCATCATTTTCAGTTGAAAGGGTGGCCCGAACAGAAAATCGTCATCAGGTTCTGGATTGTCACCATACTGTTTTTTCTGGCCAGTCTGATGACCTTGAAACTCAGGTAAACACATTGCGGCATGGATGTAAAAGGCAAAAAAGTATCGGTAATCGGCGCCAGGCGCAGCGGCCTTGCCGCGGCGGAACTGCTTGCCGAGGCAGGAGCGACGGTGTTTGTGAGCGAACTCGGCCGGATATCGCCCGTCGAGGCGGACCGTCTTGCCGCCCGCGGGATCGCATGGGAAGCTGAGGGGCATTCGGGACGGGTCTGTGATGCCGATTTCTGTGTGGTAAGCCCGGGAATTCCCCGAACTGCAGGGGTTGTCCGGCAGGTTCTCCGGGAGGGTATACCTCTTTTCAGTGAAATCGAGGCAGCGAGCTGGTTCTGCAGCGCCAGAGTCGCCGGTATTACAGGAACGGACGGCAAGACCACAACCGCCACGCTTCTGCACAGCATAGCCGAAGCAGACGGGGCCGCAAAGGGCTACAGGGCTTTCAGTGCGGGAAACATCGGGGTGCCGTTTTCCTCGCTTGCCGCCGGGATGGCGTCGGGCGATCTTGCCGTTGTCGAATTGAGCAGCTACCAGCTTGAAGGGTGCGTGAGCTTCAGGCCGGATGTTGCCGTCATCACCAATATCACTCCGGATCATCTGGACCGTTACGACGGCGACATGGGAGCCTATGCCGCTGCGAAATACCGCATCTATGCCGCACAGGGACCCTCCGATACGCTGGTTTACAATTATGACGACCCGCTGCTCAGGGAACACTTCCATCCAGGGCGGGGCGCTTTCCCATTCCGGATCGTGCCGTTCGGCGTGGGAGAGGATGTCATCCGGAGCGGGGCATCCGAAGCCTTCTTTTTCGGGGACGGAGTGATTTCCCGCTGGAATCGGGGAACGGCGGATCAGGTCATTGCAGGCACGGAGTTCCTGAAAGGCAGTTTCCGCGGTCAGCATAATATCTACAACACCCTTGCCGCAGTCGCCGCGTCCGACGCGCTCGGCATCAGCCGGGATGCCCTTCGCACGGCGATCGCTGAGTTCCGCGGTGTCGAGCACCGGCAGGAATTCGTGCGTTGTCTGGATGGAGTGGACTGGATCAACGACTCGAAAGCCACCAATATCAATGCGCTGCTTCAGGCGCTCAACGCCGTTCCGGGCAGGATCGTACTGATAGCCGGAGGCCGCGACAAGGGAAACGATTACTCGGTTCTTGACCCTGTGGTAGGCCGGAAGGTTGCGGCGGTAATCGCCATCGGCGAGTCGAGAGAGAAAATAATCCGGGCATTTGCTGGCATAACCCCGACGGTTCAGGCCGAAAGCCTCGAGGCGGCTGTCGATCTTGCCAGGAAAACGGCTGCGCGTGGAGAAACCGTGCTCTTCTCGCCCGGCTGCGCGAGTTTCGACATGTTCGAGAATTTCGAGGAACGGGGAAGACTTTTCAAGCACTATACAGGCTTACTGGGATCATGATGACGACTATGCAAACGGGAAGTTCCGCACTGCCCGGTACTGCGGAGGCAGGCAGCGATGCGCCGCGGGGGGAGATTATTGCAGGAAAGCTGATGCTGCTGGTTGTTGCCCTCCTGATCTGTATCGGTATTGTGGTCGTCTACAGCAGCGGAGCCGGCTGGGCCGAGAACAAATATTCGAGTTCGGAATACTTTCTCTGGCGGCAGCTCTTCTTTTCGTGCATCGGCGTGGTGACCATCGCGTTTTTCGCCCGGCTCGACTACCATATTTTCCACAAGGTCAGCAAAATTTTTCTTTTCGGCAGCATTGCCCTGCTTGCGCTTCTCCTGGTACTGAAGGTTGTGGGCGTCTATTCCGGAGCCGCACGCTGGATCGGCTACGGGCCGTTGAAGTTCCAGGTTTCGGATCTGGCCAAATACGCCCTGATTTTCCATTTTTCGAGGCTCATCAGCGAAAAGCAGACGTATATCAGGGATCTGCACAACACCTATCTGCCGCTGCTCATCATTCTCATGACCGTTGTCGCCCTGATTGCCCTCGAACCGAACTTCAGCACGGCGTCGCTCATCGCGATTATCGGCTTTTTCATGATGTTTATCGGCGGGGTGCGAATCCGTTACCTGCTTGCGACCGTTTCCCTGCTGGCGCCGATCGCCGCCGTTTTTGCGCTGCTGGCGCCGTACAGGGTGGCAAGGCTGGTTTCGTTTTTCAGCGGCGATGAAAAACATATGAGCTATCAGGTGCTCCAGGCGCTTATCGGGCTGGGCAACGGCGGCCTGTTCGGCCTTGGAATCGGAGCGAGCAAGCAGCGGGAGCTCTACCTGCCGCTCTCCTACAACGACTTCGTTTTCGTGGTGATCGGCGAGGAGTACGGTTTTATCGGCGCTCTGGTGGTGCTTCTGCTCTTCGTGGCTTTTTTTGTGTGCGGCCTTATCATCGCCAAGCATGCGCCGGATAATTTCGGGAAATTCGTGGCCAGCGGCATTACCATTGCCATTGTCCTGTTCGCGTTCATCAACATTGCCGTCGCCTCCCATCTCCTTCCGACGACAGGAGTCGCCCTTCCCTTCATCAGCTATGGCGGTACGGCCCTGATTTTCAACTCGCTCGGAGTGGGAATATTGATCAGCATATCGAGGTACAGGAAGCAGCAGCTGGAGCATGAGTCCGCTCCGGAGCTTTCCGAAGGAGAGGGCCTATGAAAGTCCTGTTTGCTGGAGGAGGTACGGGCGGCCATCTCTACCCCGGGGTTGCCATGGCAGGAGAACTGCTGAAACTGGTGCCGGGAGCCGACGTGTCGTTCGCCGGCACGAAAAACGGCATCGAGGCCACCGAGATTCCCCGGCTTGGCTACCGGCTGCATCTCCTGCCGGTCAGCGGGTTGAAGCGCGGGGGCTCATTGCAGGCGATATGGGGCAACATAAAGGTGCTTGCCGACTTTGCCGGAGCCTTGCTCAACGCCTCATCGCTGATCAGAAAGGAGCGGCCCGACGTTGTTGTCGGTACGGGAGGGTTTGTGAGCGCGCCCCTGCTGCTTGCCGCAGAGCTTATGGGCTGCAGGACGCTTATCCAGGAACAGAACGCCTTTCCTGGGGTAACCACCAAGCTGCTCTCCCTGCTTGCAGGGGAGGTGCATCTGTCGTTCAGTGAGGCCAGGCAGTATATCCGGCGCCGCAAAGGGGTTTTCGTATCCGGAAATCCGGCACGCTCGTTTCCCGCTTCCGACAGGGAGTCTGCCCGGGGCCGTTTCGGCCTGAGGGAGCCGCTGCCGACCCTGCTGGTTTTCGGCGGCAGCCGCGGAGCCCGCTCCATCAACAATGCGGTGCTGAAATGGCTGGACGGGATTACCTCCCGGGCGAATCTTGTCTGGCAGACCGGCGCGCTCGATTATGAACGGGTGAGCGCACAGGTGAAGCCTTCCGGGAGAGTGTGGATAGGTCCCTACATCGAGCATATGGGCGACGCCTATTCGGCGGCGGATCTCGTGGTCTGCCGTTCCGGGGCATCAACCATAGCGGAACTTTCCAATATGGCCAGGCCATCGGTGCTTGTTCCCTATCCCTATGCGACGGGCGACCATCAGCGCTTCAATGCCAAAGCGCTTGTCGGCAGCGGAGCGGCCATGCTGATCGACGACAGTCATCTCGATACGCCGGAGGCCCGGCAGATCGTACTCGACCTCCTGCATGACACGGAGCGTCTCTCCGCAATGTCACTCTCCTGCGGCCGTCTTGCCCACCCCGATGCAGCCATTCAGCTTGCACGGCGTATCATTCAACTTGCAAACCAGTAAGCCCTATGGTCATGGAGCTCGGAAACACGAAAAAAGTACATATTGTCGGTATCGGAGGAGCAGGCATGAGCGCCATAGCGGAGCTGCTGCTCAAGTCCGGTTTCAGCGTTACCGGCTCGGATCTCCAGAGCGGAGAGGTGACCGAGAAGCTTTCCGAGCACGGCGCGGTTGTCTATCGCGGCCACAGTGCGGAGCACGTTTCGAGCTGCGATGTCGTCGTGTACTCTTCAGCCGTAAGGAAAGAGGAGAATGTGGAAATAGCCGCCGCCGAAAAGGCAGGCATTCCGGTTATCAAGCGGGACGAGATGCTTGGGGAGCTGATGCGGTACAAGTACGGCGTATGCATTTCCGGGACGCACGGCAAAACCACGACGACCGCGATGATCGCAACCATGCTCATCGAGGCGGGAGAGTCACCCACCGTCATGATCGGCGGTGTTTCCGACTATCTGAAAGGCAGTACGGTTGTCGGGGACGGCAAGTTCATGGTTATCGAGGCCGACGAGTACGACCGGGCATTTCTGAAGCTTACGCCGACCATTGCCGTCGTCAACAGCCTGGAGTCGGAGCACATGGACACCTACGGATCACTCGATGAACTGAAAAACGCCTTTGTGGCCTTTGCCGACAAGGTCCCGTTTTACGGGAGGGTGATCTGCTGTGCGGACTGGCCGGAAATAAGAAGGATCATTCCCCGTCTCAACCGCCGCTATATCACCTTCGGCATCGAGGAGCCGGCCGACGTCATGGCGACGGATATCGTCATGGACAGGAACCGGACCGTCTTTGCCGTCAATGCTTTCGGCAGCCGTTACGAGGGCGTCGAACTGCAGGTGCCCGGCAGGCACAACGTGCTCAATGCGCTTGCGGCATTCTCGACAGGCTTGGAACTGGGTATCCAGCCGGAAAAGCTCATTACCGGCCTGGGCAGGTACAGCGGCATGAGACGGCGGTTCCAGATGAAGTACGACAACGGAAAGGGCCTGATGATTGTTGATGATTATGCCCATCATCCTTCGGAAGTGAAAGCTGCGGTCAGGGCGGCAAGGAGCGGCTGGCCGGATTCACGGATCATCGCGGTTTTTCAGCCGCATCTGTTTTCAAGAACGCAGGAGTTTTCCGGGGAGTACGGCTGGGCGCTCTCCCATGCGGATACCATTTATATCGCCGATATCTATCCTTCGCGTGAAAAGATGGAAGATTTTCCCGGTATCACCGGCGAGCTTGTTGCCGAAGCGGTGCGCAAAGCCGGCGGAAAGCATGCGGAGTTCATTCCCTCCCGAAGCGAGCTCTTCGATGCCCTCCGGGAGATATGCCGAGATGGCGGCATGCTGCTTTTCATGGGAGCCGGTGATATTACGCACATGGCGACCGCTCTTGCAGGGGAGCTTCGCGGCTGATGGAGGCGATGCCAGGAACGATACCGCTAACCTTGCGGCCGGAGGCCCGGAACCTCCTGCAGGGGGCGGGTTACAGAAACAACAACTATGCCGATGTCTGAGTTGGAACATACCCCGGATTCTTCCGGCAGCAGCGGACCCGATACAAAGGGTGTCGCAGGGCGGAACCCCGGTGAGGCGGGCGGAAACTGGAAAGCCGTTCTGGTTGTCCTTCTTGCGGTTTTTGCCGGTCTGGCCGGTCTGGCTTACTACGCGTCGCGCTGGAAAAAGGAGATCGTGGTTCGCGAGGTTGTTATCGAAGGTGCGCGGATCGTCCCCGCCAGGGAGGTCTCACTGGTACTCAACGGTTTTGTCGGCAGAAATCTCCAGAAGGTCGATGCCGAAGCGATCCGCAGCAGGCTGCTGCGCATTGCCTATGTACGGGATGTTTCGGTCAGTCGCGAACTGAACGGCATCATCAGGGTCAGGGTTGTCGAAAGGGTGCCGCTTGCCAGGACGGTATTCCGAAATGCGAGGATGGTCATAGACCGCGAAGGAGTTCTTCTTCCTGCAACGCCTGCCGCAGTCGCCCGGATTCCCGGCATGATCACGGTTTTCGGCATATCCCGGACCAGGGATGCTGGCGCCGGACTGAGGAAACTGACTCCCGGTGACAGCACGCTGCTCATGGATTTGACCGAGGCCCTGAGCGAGTCGGATTATGCCGGATTGCTCATACGTCAAATTCATCTCGAAAACCGCCCGATGACCTTTTGCCGCGCGGCTGCCTCGCCGGCAAGGTTTATCGTCGGCAGTGACGGGAACTTTAAGGAAAAGTTGAAAAAATTCGAGATATTCTGGCAAAAGGTTGTCTCGAAAAAAGGGCTGGATAATTTTGATACTGTTGATCTGAGGTTCAGGGACAGAATATTTACCAGGGATTCTGTATCTCCTGAAGTTCAGCAGGAAGCTCCCCTGTGATAATCATGCAAGTTTAATTGACAATGCTCACAAGGAATATAGCAGTAGGGCTCGATATCGGTACAACCAAGGTTTGTGTTGTAGTCGCCGAAAAGGACGAGATCGGAAAACTCAACGTTCTCGGTAAAGGCCGTTCAAACTCCGACGGGCTGCAGAGGGCCACGGTCGTCAATATCAACAAGACGGTCGATGCCATCAAGACGGCCGTGGCCGATGCCGAACGGGAGTCGTCGATCCGTATAAAAGGGGTCAACGTAGGTATTTCGGGCGCTCATGTCAACTGCATTCACAGCAAGTCCGAAATCAGCGTTAATCAGACGGGCATTGTAAACGAGTCCGATGTCCGGCGTTTTCTCGACAAGGCCAAGACAAACATCAAGTATCTGGATATCGACCAGGAGATCATCCACGTCATTCCCCAGGAGTTCATTGTCGACGACCAGGACGGCGTGCTCGATCCGATAGGAATGGCGGGAACAACCATGACCGGCAGCGCCTATATCGTAGTCGGCCTCCGCACCAAAATCAGGAATATCAAGCAGTGCATCGAAAAAGCCGGTCTTGAGGCAAGCGCCCTTACCTTCGAACCGGTCGCCTCCGGCATAGCCGTCATGAAGGAGAGCGAGAAGAAGAGCGGTGTGGTCGTTGTCGATATCGGAGGGGGAACCACGGAGGTGGCGATCTACATCGACGGGGCCATACGCTATTCGGAGGTCATCAAGGTTGCCGCCAACGATGTCACACAGGATGTCGCGCACGGAGTAAAGGCGCTGCATGAAGTTGCCGAGGAGCTGAAGATAAGGCATGGATATGCCTGCAGCAAAATGCTTGGAGACGATGAGACCATTCTGATTCCCGGCATTGAAGGCCGTCCGCAGAAGTCGTTTCCGAAAAGCTCCCTGACCATGATTATTGAGGCCCGCATGATGGAGATCTTCGAACTGGTCCGGGATTCGATCAAGCGCTCGGGCTATTACGAGTATCTGAATGCGGGAGCCATCATAACCGGAGGGGGGGCGCTGCTGCCCGGCACCGAGGATCTTGCCCGGGACGTCCTCGGGCTCGACGTCCGAATCGGTTACCCCGAAGGGGTTTCCGGCGGCATCAAGGGGTCGGTAAACAATCCCATGTATGCCACCGTCATGGGACTTGTGGCGCACTCACTGCAGAACAGCATGTTCGAGGAGCGGCAGATCACCCCTATCGTCATGGAGCCCGCGGTATCGCTTGAGGGCGAGCTGCCGCGCGAAAAGGAAAAGCCTGCTGAAAAAGGCAAGGCTCCCGTCACTCCTGAAGGAAACAAGATCGTCGACCGGTTGAAAAAATTCTGGGAACAATTGTAATGGCGCCCATTCTGGCGCCGGATTAAACTTTTGGGAAGAAAACAATGGCATTTGAACTGGATCCGGGACTCTTCGACAGCGATCAGGGGAAAGGGGTTACCATCAGGATTGTCGGTGTTGGCGGTTGCGGCGGCAATGCCGTGAACAACATGATCGACCGCAAGATCAGCGGGGCTGAATATATCGTTTTCAATACCGACAGGCAGGCGCTCCTGAATTCACAGGCGCCGATACGGGTGCAGATCGGCAAGAAAGCCACCAACGGGCTCGGGGCGGGCGCCGATCCTTCGAAAGGGCGCCAGGCCGCCGAAGACGACCGGGACATCATTGCCGCCCAGCTGAAGGGCGCCGATCTGGTCTTCATTGCCGCCGGCATGGGAAAAGGCACGGGAACGGGAGCCGCTCCGGTTATCGCATCCATCGCAAGGAACATGGGCATTCTCACCATTGGCGTCGTGACCAGACCGTTCAATTTCGAGGGGCAGGTCAAGGCGCGCATCGCCGATGGTGGAATCAACGAGCTTCGCAAATTCATCGATACCCTTATTGTCGTCGAAAACGAAACCATTCTCAGTATTGCCGAAGAGGGGGTAAGCGCGACGGAAGCCTTCAATATGGCCAACGACGTGCTCTACCGGGCGGCGAAGGGGATTGCCGATATCATTACCCGTCACGGTCACGTCAATGTGGATTTTGCCGATGTCAAGAGCATCATGTCGGGGGCCGGAGACGCCGTCATGGGTTCTGCGGCTGCCGCCGGCGAGCGGAGGGCCCTGAAGGCCGCTTCCGATGCGCTCAACAGCCCGCTGCTCGACGGGGTTTCGGTAAGGGGTGCCAAAGGGGTGCTGGTCAATATTACCGGGGAAGTCACCATGCGGGATATGACCGACGCCATGAACTACATCGAGGAGCAGGTCGGCAGTGAAGCGAAAATCATCAACGGTTATGTCGATGAGCCCCAGATTTCGGGTGAGATACGGGTGACGGTCATTGTCACCGGGTTCAAACGCAAGGATGCCATCGGAGCCGGGGACCCCGGAAAGGGCCAGCCCCCGGTATCGAGAATCAGGGACCCTCGCCAGGGGCCGCTTTCCCCGGCGCTTCGTTCAGTTGTCACAGGGCTTCCTGACCGGCAGGAGGAGGATATGAGAATTCCCACCTACATCCGACGCCAGATTTCCATACATGATCCTCTTGAGATCGGCATTAAAAACCGCCAGGCGCCTGATGCGGAGAGCGGCAATCATGCCCAGGGCGTGACGGATGAAGCGGAGGATCAGATTCAGAAAGGGCTTTCCGATCTGCCAGCCTATCTGCGCCGCAAAAACAACGGGTCCTGAGGTTCATCAGGCCCGTATTACATTATTAAAAAAAGGAGCAAGATGGGTTGTCGGATGCTTTCAGCGGAAGATGCGGTTGCAATTATACGTTCAGGAGACAGGGTTTTTCTTCATACGGCTGCTGCAACCCCGCAGCGGCTTATAGAGGCCATGGTGGCGCGGGCAGATGAGTTGAGGGCCGTCGAGATCGTGAGCCTTCACACCGAGGGCGATGCCATTTACGCAAGAGAGGAGTATCAGGAAAGTTTCAGGCTCAATGCCTTTTTCGTGGGAAAAAATGTGCGTCATGCCGTGCAGGAGGGGCTCGGCGATGCCATGCCGATTTTCCTCAGTGACGTCCCTTCGATGTTTCATAACCGGATTCTTCCCCTCGATGTTGCCCTGGTTCATGTCTCTCCTCCCGACCGGCACGGTTACTGTTCGCTCGGCGTTTCCGTCGACGCTTCGCTTGCCGCGGTTCATACTGCCCGTCAGGTCATAGCCCAGGTCAATCCCGCCATGCCGCGGACGCATGGAGAGGGGATGCTGCATGTCAGCAAGATCCACGCCATGGTCGCTGTCGACGACCCGCTTCCCGAAACGCCGAGGCACGAGCTGACGGTCGTCGAGCAGTGCATCGGGCGCAATGTGGCCTCCATTGTGGAGGACGGGGCAACCCTTCAGATGGGTATAGGCGCTATTCCCGATGCGACGCTTGCCGCTCTGGGTTCCCACCGCGATCTTGGAATTCATACCGAAATGTTCTCGGATGGCGTTGTCGATCTCATAGAAAAAGGGGTCATTACCGGAAAGGAAAAGCGAACGCACAAGGAGATTGTCGTAGCCAGCTTTCTTGTGGGTACACGCCGTCTGTTCGATTTTGTCGATGACAATCCTCTTGTGGAGATGCTGCCTTCCGACTTTGTCAACGATACCAGGGAAATCCGCAAGAATCCCAAGGTGACGGCTATCAACAGCGCCATCGAAATCGACATGAGCGGGCAGGTCTGCGCCGACTCTATCGGGCACAAGTACTTTTCAGGGGTTGGCGGACAGATGGATTTTATCAGGGGCGCGGCTCTTTCGGAAGGGGGAAAGCCGATTATCGCAATTCCTTCGACCACCAGAAACGGCAGTTCCCGGATTGTCGCGCATCTCAAGCCGGGGGCCGGAGTCGTCACCACGAGGGCGCACGTACACTATGTGGTGACCGAGTTCGGCATTGTCAACCTCCACGGGAAGAATCTTCGCCAGAGGGCGGAAGCGCTGGCAAGTATCGCGCATCCGGATTTCCGCGAGGATATATGCCGCAGTGCGCGGGATCTTTACGGTCCGAAAAGCCTCTGCTGAAAGATTCCTGCCGCCGTTGAAGGGGGCCTTCCGGAACGGGGGCCTTCCGGAACCGGAAAACAGAAAAGGCGTCGCACTCGGGAGAGGGCGACGCCTTTTTCACTATTGCCTCCGGCCGGTGGTTCTTCAGGCAGGCTTTACCGCTTCGCAGAACAGGTGGTCGTACCTTCTGACGATTTTTACGCCGCTGAAGCCGATGTTTTCAAGGATCTCCCTGTAGGCGTCCTGAGGTTTGAAGCCGAGAACGGAGAACGGCATGCCCGCACCGAGGATGTAGTGGCTCAGATAATCGAAGTTCGGGTTTTCCTGGTCGTCGATAATCATGTCGAGAATAAGCAGTTTGCCGCCGGCAGGAAGTGCCGCATAGGCTTTTCTGCACATCATGTCGGTCAGCTGCTCGTTGGCCGAATAGAGGATCCTGCAGAACATGACCGCATCGGCCTCCGGATAGGCATCCTTGTAGATATCGACGGCGGAGCCTCTGAGGCGGCCTTCTACACCTTTTTCGGCAGCATTTTCATTGACCAGATCAATGGCGCCCGGCAGGTTGAGAATCGTCGACTGCAGCTGGGTGAATTTTTTCAGCAGTGCAGCGGAAATGTCTCCGATACCGCCGCCTACATCGACCAGGGTTTTTGCTCCCGACAGATCGGCCTCTTCAAGCAGCAGCTTGATGGCGAAGTGGGCGTTGCTGCGGTGGATCTCTTCGAAATACCAGTTGTCTTCGCGGGTTACCGGCGGGTAGGGCACTTCGCCCTTGAAGTTGAGCTGACCCTTGATCGCATCGGCCAGTTTCAGATAGAAGTTGTCCGAGAGGTGGGCCATCGCTTTTGCCACAGGAATCATATACATGTTCGGCAGAGCCGCATCGGGAACAAACATGGCCCGGGCGAACTCCGTGAGGCTCCATTTGCCGTTTTCCTCATTTGTCACGCCCATCTGGCGGAGAGCTTCGAGCAGCATGCCCAGCCTCGGAGGAACGGCGCCTGTAGCAGCGGCAAGAGTCCCGGTATCTTTTGCCTCATCGCCTAGTTGCGTAAAGAGGTCGAGTTCAAGAGCTGCCTTGAAACAGCCGAATTCCACAAGACCTTTGAAAATAAGTTCGTTTGCCCTGTGGTTTTGCTTCAGTAACTCATTGTCGTTCATGGTACAGGTGAGGCTAAAGAGTTTAAGAAATTGATAGGCACGGAAAGGCAGGTATTATTTTACCTTAAACTTTAATTTACCCCAAATAGGCTTACGAAACAACTGAAAGGAATCATCTCATTATGTTATAATTGAAAGGTGATGTGTTTCAGGCAAGGCTCTGCTGTTACCGTAAACAAAGGAGGCTTCGGATGCTTTCAAGTCTTTCAAAACTCACGGATGCCCAGATCGCGGAAGTACGCAAGCTTGAAGCTGAGCTGGGCAAAACGCTGCTCTCTTTTTCCCGTTACGACGTTATTGCCGGAAACCTCTCCGAACAGGAGCTTTCCCTCGTGCGCGAACTCGAGAAAAAAATCGGAACGGTGCTGATCGCTCTCGATCCGATATCCGTCAGCGGGGCCTGAGGCCGATAATGCTGCCCATGCGCCCTGTCCGCCCGGCATCGCGGCGGTAAGAATAAAACAGATCACTGTCGCCTGCGGCGCAGAAGGGCGATGATTCTATCTGCCGGGCAGGCACTCCTGCATCGAGCAGCTGGGTTCTGTTGGCTCCGCAGAGATCGAGAAGCGCCTTTTTTTTCTCCGGGTCTGACGGCATCCGGTGAGCGGAAGGGAATTGTTCGGCTACGGACATATCTACCTCGTAGGCGGGCTGTGAAATTCCGGTGCCTATCCAGGCAAGGAGATCTCCTGGATTTGAATGGAACTGCAGCTGCATGAGGTCGATGGTTTTCGCGACAATTCCTCCCGCAGTGCCTTTCCAGCCGGCATGGACAGCCGCCACCGCCAGGTTTTCCGGATCGAAGAGCAGTACCGGGTAGCAGTCGGCGGTGAAAATGCAGAGGAAGATATTGCTGTTTGCGGTGACGAGTGCGTCGTAACCGGGGTAGAAGCCGGGTTGCCTGGCGTGAAGCACGCTGGTGCCGTGGACCTGATCGGAACAGACGATCCGTTCGGGCGCAATCTGCACTGCCCTGCAGAGCACATCGGTGTTTGCCCGTACATTCTCCGTGCTGTCTCCGGTGTTTCTGCCGAGATTGAGGCTTTCGAAAGGGGCAGGGCTGAGGCCCCCCCTTCTTGTCGTCTGCAGGGCGACGAGGTCGTCGATGCCGCTGAATATTCCGGGAACGATGTATTCGGGTTGCATATCCGGTTATTTTTCAGGAATGTCGATAAAGCGTTATTATGTTCGTGGTGTCCGTCGGCTTCCGGCTAAAGGCAAAATACAGCTTTTCCTGAAGGAGGACTTACGGGAAGCGTTTTTTCCTGAACCGCTTCAGTGCGTTTTTGCATGTGAGAACATAACGGAAAGAGGTGGCTATGAAACAACTGCCGGAGGATGAGCGCATCCAGGACTCCCTGGGACGATCGCTCAGGGCGCTCTCCGAATATATGGGTCTGGGGGTTCAGATTGCCGCAAGTTTCGTCATTTTTGTGCTTGCCGGATACTGGGCCGATGAAAAGCTGGGAACCTCTCCCCTGCTGCTGCTTGCCGGGGTCCTTATGGGGATGGTCGGCATGGTGCTCGTTCTCATGAAAACGCTTCGGATAGCGAACCGGAAAAAAAAGGAGTAGAGGGTAATTTTTTAAAACCAATGAAGTGATAGAAGAGGATGAAACCATTATTTGATTTTCTTATAAAGTTATGTATCTTGTCCGTCATTTTATGGGCGGTTATCTACTGGGGCATCGCTCCGGGGAGCATTGATCTGCATGCGGTCTTTCTTGCCTGGATCATGGTCGTTGTCAATGCCCTTGCCGGTTATATGCTTTTCGAGTATGCGTTTGACAGGGAATCGATAGTATTCACCAAGGTCGTTTTCGGTGGACTGGCACTTCGGCTTCTCCTGCTCATGGCTCTGGTTGCACTGATCATAGCGAGGGATTTTGTTGCGGTCTATGATTTTGTGCTTTCGTTTTTTGCTTTTTACTGCATCTATGTCATTGTTGAAATTCTCGGCTATCAAAAGAAAAACAAACAGAAAAAGAACGTTGCATGAAACCGGTAATCGTTAAACAGACCAAAGCGTTTCTTAAAGTTCTTGCACTTGCCGTGCCGCTCATCCTGAGCGCAGGTGCACCCGCTTCAGCCACGCCCGAAGATGCCGGTGCCGTTGCGCACGACAGTGCGACAGTGACCGCTGAAGCTTCCGGTGCGCATGCCGAAGCCGCCGCCGCTCCAGGCGCCGAGTCCGGACACAGTGAAAAGCCCGGAGATGTGATCATGCATCATATCCTCGACAGCAACGTTTTTGCTTTCGAGCCTTTCGGAGAGGTTGAGCTGCCGAAAATCGTTGTCGGAGGTTTTGATATCTCGATCACCAAGCATGTCGTCATGATGTGGCTGGCGGCCGCCATAGTTCTGATCGTCTTCGGTGCCGTCGGAAGCCGGTATGCAAAGATGACCCCTAAGGATGCACCGAAAGGGCTGGCCAATGCGATGGAAGCGCTGGTTGATTTCATCCGTCTCGATGTTGCGAAGTCGAACATCGGCCCCGGCTACGAAAAACATCTGCCGTATCTGCTTACCGTATTTTTCTTCATCCTGCTCTGTAACGTTCTCGGTCTGGTGCCTTACGGCGCTACGGCGACAGGCAATGTCAACGTAACGCTCACGCTCGCGGTATTCACCTTCTTTATTACCCAGGTGGCCTCACTCAAGGCCCACGGCATAAAGGGCTACGCAGCCCATCTTACCGCAGGGACCCACTGGTCGCTCTGGATTATCATGATACCCATCGAAATCATCGGGCTCTTCACCAAGCCGTTTGCGCTTACCGTCCGACTGTTCGCAAACATGACAGCAGGCCATATCGTCATCCTCAGCCTCATTTTCATCAGCTTCATCCTGAAAAGCTATATTGTGGCTGTTGCCGTATCGGTTCCGTTTTCTATATTCATTTACCTGCTGGAAATCTTTGTCGCATTTCTTCAGGCGTTCATTTTTACCATGCTTTCAGCACTGTTCATCGGTCTTGCCACGGCTCACGAGGGGCATGACGAGCACGAGGCCGAAGTTGCGCATCACTGACCGGTAACGTCGTCGGGCGTACTGTTCGCAGGGTATGCTCCGGCTCGTAATAAAGTTTTTACACTGCTCATAATTTACTTGCAAAACATACAACAAATAAACGGAGGTAATTACAAGATGGAAGGTTTGGGATTCTTAGGTGCCGGTCTCGGCGCAGGTCTTGCTGTCATCGGTGCCGGTCTTGGTATCGGTAACATTGCCGCTTCAGCTGCCGAGGGTACTGCCCGTCAGCCTGAAGCAACTTCAGATATCCGTACAACAATGATTATCGCAGCAGCGCTTATCGAAGGTGTTGCTCTGTTCGGTGAGGTTATCTGTGTTCTGCTTGCTCTCAAGTAATCAGGACTTAATGTCTTAGGCTTTAATCAGAACATATCCCGATTGCGGCTGCTTCTTAACGGGCTGGCCGCAATCGGATATTTAATTCAACCCGTTAAAGGAACAGTGTTCATGCTTACGTCGGGAATCATACTTCTCAGCGGCGGTCTTTTAAGCCCTAACCCGGGACTTATTTTCTGGACTGCGGTAACCTTCGTCATCGTCCTGCTTATTCTGAAAAAGCTTGCATGGGGACCCATTATCACTGCCCTGGAAGAGAGGGAAAAAGGAATTCAGTCTGCTATCGACAGGGCGCACAGCGCAAAGGATGAAGCTGAATCGATACTTCGCAAAAATCGGGAGACGCTGGCCAAAGCCGATGCGGAATCCGAGCGGATCATTCGTGAAGGCAAGGAATACGGAGAAAAGCTTCGTTCCGAAATGACTGAGAAAGCTCAGGAGGAAGCCAAAAAGATGATTGCGGCAGCCAAAGAGGAGATCGAGCAGGAGAAGCATCGTGCTCTCGATGTCCTGAGAAACGAGGTCGCCGATCTTGCGGTCATGGGCGCGGAGAAAATCATCAAATCCAGCCTCGATGCCGATACGCAGAAAAAAATTGTTGACAGCATGATTCAGGATCTTTCCTCAAAACGTAACTGAAAATTCCGCACGAAATGTCAAGTGTAATTGCAAGCAGGCGGTATGCATCAGCGCTCCTTTCCGCAGCAGAAGAGGGTCAGTTTCTTGATGAGGCAGCCGAGGCGCTCAACACCATAAAGGAAACACTCGATCACTCCCGTGATCTGGCTCATGCCCTCCGAAGCCCACTGATCAACGGCGACAAGAAAACCCATATTCTCGAGGCGGTTTTCAGCGAAAGCGTCGGCGACAAAGTGATGATTTTTCTCAAGCTGCTTGCTCACAAGAAAAGAGCCGGTCAGATTCCCGAGATCGTCAACGAGTTTCACAAGCTGCTTGACGAGCGCAACGGGGTCATCAACGTCGACGTCAAAAGCGCCGTCAAGCTGAGCGACGAACAGGCAAAAGATCTGGTCAACAAGCTGGCGTCCTATACCGGCAAAAAAGTCCGGGCGAAAATGTCGCTTCAGGAAAACCTGCTCGGAGGCGTTACGGTAAAGATCGGAGACACTATTGTAGACGGCAGTGTAAGCCATCAGCTTCTGATGATGAAGAAATCACTCCTGGCGGGCAAACTGTAAGTCCTCCGGAAAGTGTGACTGCACCAATAAATGGAAAATAGCCTGTATGCACTGCAGGCTATTTTTTTGTCCGTATTTTTTTTTGATATTCCCTTCAGCAGCGGTGAGTTTCATCTCATGCTGCCGGAAAGGGGCTTTAGCTCAGTTGGTAGAGCGTCTCGTTCGCAATGAGAAGGTCAGGGGTTCGACTCCCCTAAGCTCCACAGCGGAAGCACAAACGGCAACCTCGCCCAGCGACTTTTTTGTGTGGGGCCGGTTCCCGCATGGCGCTTTCTCCATAGCCGCTCTCTCGTTTCAGAAAATACCCCGTTGCCTGCTCGACTCCGTTGATGGTCTCTCCTCCCGTTCGAGAAAAATTCACGTAATAATTGTTAAGCGTTGCCCGCCCGGAAATTCGGAGCTATATTCGACGGCATGTATGCTGCAGTGCTATACCGCATCCGTCTGGAGGCGGCGAATCTTTTACTTATACCCTCACGAAAAAAACGCTCAGGAGATGAAGCTATGAAACACATGAAAAAAAACATTGCCGCGATGGCCCTGCTTGCCGCATTGCTCTTCCCCCTCTCTGTCGGAGCCATGGAGCCGGTTCCGACAAAAGCTCCCAAAACAGAGGCTCTCCCCGATAATACGAAAGGCCTGTTCGTTGTGATTGCGGATGCCGATCCCATGACCCAGATGATGGCGCTGGTGCTTGCAAAGGAAACGGTATTGCAGGGCAAAAGCGTGCAGATTCTTCTGTGCGGTCCCGCCGGCGATCTGGCGCTGCAGAAAAGCCGTGAGGTTATGATGAAGCCCCTGAACAAATCCCCTCAAATGCTTATGGGGGATCTTATGGCCAAAGGGGTGCCGGTCGAGGTCTGTCCGCTCTATCTGCCGAACAGGGGGAAAACGGAGGCGGATCTCATCAAGGGAGTGACTGTTGCCAAGCCTCCTGTTATCGCCCAGAAACTTCGAGCCGAAGGCATCAGGCTCTTTACCTTCTGACAGCAGTAGTCCTTTTTTCTTCAGGCGCCTCATGGTTGAGGCGCCTGTCGATATCCGTCCTGTCCTCCGCAATCCCGCCTTCATCGGCAGTTCTCCCTCTCTTCGTGTTTCACGGGCGATTCAGGATTTCTGCCAGCCGCCATTATCGGGATTGTTCTGTGTGCTCAGCCATCTGCAGGGCTCGGCATTCAGCGAATTACTGAAAAATGATGCTTCGGATTGATAATCACGCAGGCAGGTTGTAAATTCATATTCAGGTTCATTCCTGTACAGGCCCATCCTGTTTTCTGTTTATTTTGTATTATGCTGTTTAATTCAAACCCAATGGCCTAACGGAGTTACTATGTTTCGTCCCAGATTGACCCTGCGTTCAGCCCTGATGATAGTTCCGGTTTCCGCGCTTCTGTTCTCAGCCTGCTCATCTTCGAAGGTGTCGCTCGATTCGTCCGCTGCTGTCGAAGGCAGTTATGAAAAGGCCCTCGGCTACTACGGCAAGGAAGATTATGAAGATGTCGCTCTGACGCTCGAACCGGTAATGTTCACCTCCCGCGCAACGGCACTCGAAGACGACGTTCTCTTCCTGCTCGGGCAGTCCTACTATAAATCCAAGCAGTATCTGCTTGCCGTCGATATGTTCACCCGCCTCCTGCAGCAGGTGCCCTCTTCGGCATATGCCCGTCAGGCACAGTTTCAGCTGGCGCAGTCGCATGAAAAGCTCTCCACTCATTTCGAACTCGATCATGAGCATACCCTGAAAGCCATTCAGCAGTTCGCCGTTTATCTGGATATGTATCCGGGAAGGGATTCCGCACAGGCAGCCGCTGATGTCGATATGTATCGGGAGATGGTGAAAGTCAACCCCTCCAACGATGCGTACCGGGAACGGTACCTGGCGTCTCAGGCCGAGCTTGAAAGCGGCCAGTCGCAGGCCTATGCCGAGAAGGCCATCGCCGCCCTCCGCGAAAAGCTTGCCAAAAACGTCTACTATATCGGACGGCAGTATATCCAGCTGAAGAAGTACAAGGCCGCAGGTATCTACTTCGATGAGGTGATCAGGCGCTACCCCGATACGATCTTTCTCGAGCAGGCGTGGCAGTCCAGAATTGATGTGCTGATCAAACGAAAGAAATGGTTTGATGCCGGTCAGGCTCTCGACCGCTATCTGCAGCTCTACCCGGATAAAGCCTCCCAGATGCAGGATACCCGCGACGAGATCATGAAGAATTTCAGCAACAGCTGAGCCTTTCAGGGTGCATCTGGCTCTATACGGAGGATCGTTCGATCCTCCGCATAACGGGCATCTGGCGCTCTGCCTTTTTGCCGCAGAGCTGCTCAGGGTGGATCGGCTGGTTATTTCAGTTTCCAACAATCCGTTCAAGGGCGGATACCTTGCTCCGGACGCGGACCGGAAGCGAATGGCGCAGCTGCTTGCCGATGAGCTTGGCCGTGTAGGCGTTTCTGCAGAGGTGAGCGGTTGGGAACTGGAGAAAAGGCAGTCCTCGTATACGGTCGATCTTGTCCGCTATATCCATTCGGTCTATTCTCCCGATTCGCTGACCCTGCTGATCGGCGAAGACAGTTTTCGCGAAATCACCTCATGGAAATCATGGCAGAGTCTTTTTTCGCTCTGCCGGATAGCGGTATTCGGAAGGAGTTCATGCACGGATATCATGGCGCCGGAGGTTTTTCCTCCGGATTCGATCCGCTTCATCGATTTCGACTGTCCGCATTCGTCAACCGCAGTCCGCCAGGCTGTTGCCTCAGGGCTTCCGGTTACAGCCATTCTCCCCTCATCGATCAGGCATTACATCGCAGAGCATGGCCTCTACCGCACCGCGTAGTCAGACTCCCGCGGCAACGGGGCGTCGTTACATGGATTCCGGGGCCGATATGCCCAGAATCCTGAATCCGTTCTGCAGCACCTGACGCGTCGCAAGCGAGAGGAAGAGCCTTGCCATGCACGTTTCAGGTTCCGCTTTCAGGATCGGGCACTCCTGGTAGAATTTGTGGTAGAGTTCCGCAATGGAGTGCAGGTATTCCACCATTTTCTGCGGTTCCAGAATCCGAACGGCGGAGCGGATTACTTCGGGGTAATCGAGCAGCGCGAATCCCAGCTGGACTTCCGGTTCCGTCGTGAGTTTCTGCATCAGATGCCTCCCGGTTCCGTCCGGCTTGAATCCGGTCTCTTCGGCGGCCATCCTCAGGAGGCTGCAGATGCGCGCATGGGCATACTGCAGGTAGAAGACCGGGTTATCCTTCGACTGTTTTTTTGCCAGTTCGATGTCGAAGTTCAGGTGGGAGTCCTTGCCGCGCATGATGAAGAACAGGCGTGTCGCGTCGGCGCCCACATCGTCGATCAGCTCGTCGAGCAGGTCGGCGTTGCCTTTGCGGGTGGACATTTTGACAGTTTCGCCGTTCACCGTGGTGGTGACGAACTGGTTGATGGCGACCCTCATTTTCGAGGTATCGTGGCCGAGGATACGCAATGCCTCCACAACGTCGGGGTACTCGTCGATATGGTCGGCCCCGAAGACGTTGACGATAAGATCGAATGATCTGCGGTACTTGTCGAGATGGTAGGCGATGTCGGGCAGGCGGTAGCTGGGTTCTCCGGAGGATTTCACCAGAACCTTGTCTTTTTCCTGTCCGAGCTTTGTCGTCAGAAACCAGGTCGCTCCGTCGTAGCGGTCGATGAACCCTTTCGACTGGAGCAGCTCAAGCACCTCATCATTGGCGGATTTCCCGTTTTCCTTAGGGGTGTAGAGGGTGTGTTCATTGAAAAACGAGTCGTGGCGGATATCGATCCGCTCGAGGGTTTTTCTGATGGAGCTGAAAATGATCGATTCCGCGCTGTCCTTGAAAATTCCCAGATCGGTGCTGTCCTGGAGGGTGCTGCCGTGTTCGGCGAAGAGGGTTTCGGCAATATCCCGGATATAGTCGCCCTGATAGTGGGTATCGGGGAAAGCCGAGCCCTGCCCGCACCGTTCGAGGTAGCGGTACCGGACCGATTCGCCGAGAATCTGCATCTGACGGCCGGCATCGTTGAAATAGTACTCCCTGGTGACGGCATACCCCTGTGTTTCAAGCAGGTTCGCGATGCAGTCGCCCAGCACGCCGCCCCGGCCCCTGCCGATGGTGAGCGGCCCGGTCGGGTTGGCGCTGACATATTCCACAATTGCCTTCTGCCCCTTTCCGGAGCATGAGGAGCCGTACCCCTTTCCTTCGACGAGGACATGCTCCACCGACTGCATGATGAATGAGGGGGCCAGATAAAAGTTGATGAAGCCCGGCCCGGCCACGGTTATCCTGTCCACGGTTCCCTCGGGAAAGCTCATGCGTTCGATCAGCTCCGCAGCCAGCTCTTTCGGATTTCTGCGGCACTCTTTCGAGAGCAGGAGCGCAATATTGGTGGAATAGTCGCCATTTTTTTTATCGGCTGGTTTTTCGAGCAGAACGGGTTTTTCCGTCGTTATCGCTGCCGCCAGCAGGGCGCTCCTGATGGCAGGAAGAAGGAACTCTTGCATCTCAATAGGTTATAGGGTTGCAGTACGGGATTCGTGAAGCCGGTCAAACAGGCTGACAGGATTCACCTGCAGGAAATCGTCGATGACGTCGAGAATGTTGCTGTAGGGAGCGAAAGCCTCTCCGCTGTTCGTTGTGGTAACGGCCACGCAGTTCATGCCAGCCCTTGCCGCAGCCTCTATGCCCGGAATGGCGTCCTCGAAGACGATGCAGTCTGCCGGATCAGCCCCGAGCAGTTCGGCAGCCCTGAGAAAGATATCGGGAGCGGGCTTTCCCTCTTTGACCTGATGGGAGCCCACCACGGCCTGAAAAAAGTGAGAGACGCCGATAAGGTCGAGCACGTAGGCGGTGTTTTTGGCGCCCGAGCCGGTTCCTACGCCGAGCAGGATTCCCGCCTGCCGCGCTTTTTCAAGAAAAGGGTGCAGTCCCGGCATGGCGGTGATGCGCCCCCGCGAGTTTACCCGGTAGAGAAAATCCTTCAGCTCCGTCAGCCGCTCGGCATCGGGATCGCTTATGTCGGGGTCGAGAAAATAGCGGAGCACGTCCGGCCCCTTCATGCCCGCGGTCTCTACGAGATAGCGTTCGGGATCGAGGCCTTCGAGGCCGTAGTCCCGGAAAAGTTCGACCCATGACTCGGCATGAAAGCGCATGTTGTCGGTAAGAACGCCGTCCATGTCGAAAATAAATGCCTGTCTCCTTGCTGGTAGTGTCATCGGGTCTCTCGATCGGGTTGTGTTACTGATGCCGGAAGCGGGTCTCGTTTCAGCCGAGCTCCATGGCGGTCCGGACTTCCTGCATGGTTTGCGATGCCCGGGCCCTGGCTTTTTTCTCCCCTTCGAGCAGGATATCCTTTACCAGGTCTATGTGGGCCTCATAGTAGCGGCGTTTTTCAAGCAGCGGCTCCAGCTCCGCCGATATGGCGGCCGCGCAGAGTTTCTTGCAGTCGACACAGCCCAGAGAGCCGGAACGGCAGCCAGCTTCGATTTCCGCAAGCTCCGGCGTTGGGATAAAGCGTTTGTGATAGCTGAACACGGTGCACACTTCAGGGCGTCCCGGATCGTTTCTCCGGACTTTCAGGGTATCGGTCACCGCGTTGCGGACCTTTTTGAATACCTCTTCGGGCGGGTCTGAAAGGAATATCGTGTTGCCGAGCGACTTCGACATCTTCGCCTTGCCGTCGAGCCCCACCAGTCGCGAAAATTTGGTAATTTTCGGTTCAGGTTCGGGGAATACCTCTCCGAGTGCGGGATGCGGGTAGTGGAAGTTGAATTTTCGTGCGATTTCGCGGGTTATTTCCACGTGCGGAATCTGGTCTTCGCCTACCGGCACGACATTGCCCTTGTAGAGCAGGATGTCGGCCGCCTGCAGCACCGGATAGCCGAGATGGCCGTAGGTCAGCGATTCCATGTTCAGGTCGCGAACCTGCTCCTTCAGCGTCGGATTGCGTTCGAGCCGGGCGGAGGTGATCAGCATGGCGAATAGCAGGAACAGTTCGGCGTGCTCCTTCACCTGCGACTGGCGGAAAACGGGACTTTTATCGGGATCGATGCCGGCGGCAAGCCAGTCGAGCAGCATTTCGATGGTGTTCAGGTATGCGCCGGAGGTTTCAAGCGACGTGGTCAGGATGTGGTAGTCCGCGATGAGAAACCAGGTTTCATAGACTCTTGAACCGTCCTCTGCGAGCAGGTTCTGGTAGTGAATCCAGTTTTCAAGTGCGCCGGTGAAGTGTCCGAGGTGCAGTTTGCCGGTTGGCCGCATCCCGCTTAAAATGCGAAGAGTACCCATAAAAAAGATGTCCGCCGCCGGTATTGATAGATAGATAAAAAACTGCCCCTTGCGGCGCTGTCGCAGTAGTTTGCCGTTATCGTGAACCGGTACCGCTTGTAAACTGCAGCGTGCCCGGGTGCCTATGAAGTTATAACAGTTGCAAGAAAGATAAAAGACCTTTGTTTGTTTTTTGTTTTCATTACACTATATTGAGCCACTTGTTTCGATTTCTTGACACAAAAAGAGTACTGAAACAGCTATATTTAGAGAGTAAGTCCTATACAACATTCGGTTGCCCAACCATGTCAGATCCGGAAGGAAGCAGCATCCGGCAATTCGAATGTGTGATATAGTAAGCTTACTCTCTTTTTTTTTGAACAATTATAACTCTACGGAAGGCAACTATGGAATCGGGGATCAGAAAAGAGGAACTGCTCAACGCGCCGGTCAGGCATATCGATATCAAACAGCTCAACATAGTACCGCTTATAGACCAGATGGCCGATACCGCCTTTCAGGCCCGCAATCTCGCCAGAGCCGCGTCTATCGTGGACCTCATGCAGCAGGACCGGGAGTGCGCCGTCATCCTCACGCTTGCCGGTTCGCTCATCAGCGCCGGACTGAAGCAGGTCATCATCGACATGCTCGACAACCACATGGTTGACGCCATCGTCTCCACCGGCGCCAACATCGTCGATCAGGACTTTTTCGAAGCGCTCGGCTTCAAACACTACAAAGGCACCCCGTTCATCGACGACGCCATCCTGCGCGACCTGCACGTGGACCGCATTTACGACACCTATATCGACGAGGACGATCTGCGCGTCTGCGACGAAACTACGGGCAAAATCGCCGACTCCATGCAGCCCGGAGCATACTCCTCGCGCGAGTTCATCATCGAAATGGCAAAATATATCGAGCGGAACAACCTCGACAAAAACTCCATCGTCTATAAAGCCTACGAAAAGGGCGTACCGATTTTCTGCCCGGCATTCAGCGACTGCTCGGCGGGCTTCGGTCTGGTGCACCACCAGTGGCACAACCCCGATAACCACGTGGCCATCGACTCCGTGAAGGATTTCCGCGAACTGACCAAGGTCAAGATCGAGAACGACAGGACCGGCATCTTCATGATCGGCGGCGGCGTACCGAAGAACTTCACGCAGGACATTGTGGTGGCGGCCGAAGTGCTCGGTTACGAGGATGTCTCCATGCACACCTATGCCGTGCAGATCACCGTTGCCGACGAGCGCGACGGCGCGCTTTCCGGCTCCACCCTCAAGGAGGCCAGCTCATGGGGCAAGGTCGATACCGTCTACGAACAGATGGTGTTTGCCGAAGCCACCGTCGCCTTGCCGCTTATCGCAGGCTATGCCTACCACAAGCGCAACTGGGAAGGTCGCAAGGCCAAAAACTTCAACGCCATGCTCGACAAAGAGAGCGTCGGCGCATAACCGTTCATAACGAAGTAAAGGGGGCTGCATGAAATTTTTCATCGATACCGCCAACCTCGACGAAATCCGCTCAGCCGCCGAACTCGGCGTGCTGGACGGCGTCACCACCAATCCGTCGCTCATCGCGAAGATCGTCGGCGATCCGTCGAACTTCACCTACAGCGACTTCAAGGCGCACATCCGGCGCATCTGCGACATCGTTGACGGTCCGGTCAGCGCCGAGGTCACCTGCCTCAAGGCCGAGGAGATGATCGCCCAGGGAGAGGATCTCTCGGCGATCCACGAAAACGTGGTGGTCAAATGCCCGCTCACCATCGACGGCCTGAAGGCCATCAAACACTTCTCCGCCTGCGGCATCCGCACCAACGCCACGCTGGTATTCTCGCCGAACCAGGCGCTGCTGGCGGCCAAGGCCGGCGCGGACTACGTGAGCCCCTTCGTGGGCCGGCTCGACGACATCAGTACCGACGGCATGGAGCTTGTCGAGCAGATCGTTACCATCTACGACAACTACGGCTACCCGACAGAGGTGATCGTGGCCAGCGTCCGCCATCCGCAGCATGTGGTCACCGCTGCCATGATGGGAGCCGATATCGCCACCATCCCCTACGGCGTCATCAAACAGCTCGCCAACCACCCGCTTACCGACGCGGGGCTGAAAAAGTTCATGGATGATGCGGCGGTGATGAAGAAGTAACTGCTCCCGACACCCATAGTTCTCTCAAGCCGGAATGCCCTGCATCTCCGGCTTTTTTTGTTAGGGAGGATAATCACTGTGACTTTTCGATGCTGTGGTCACGGCATCGATCTTTACCCGGATGTTGGCTGCCGGTAAACTATGAAACAGATTTTTGTGTATGGATTTTTGTATTTTTACAGCAAGTTCAGCCATACTGAGATTTTTTTCCTGCTGCATATCATTGGTTCATTAAATCGGTTATTATAAAGACGACCACACTATGAATGAGCAATGAAGGTTGCTGTTAATGCACATGTCCTTGAATGGGCGTTAGACCGTTCCCGGCGAAGAGAAAGTCTGGAACGGAAATTTCCGAAGCTATCCGGCTGGCGGGATGGGGATGCATTGCCGACTTTCCGGCAATTGCAGGATTTTGCGAAAGCGGCTGCCGTGCCTTTTGGCTATCTCCTTTTGCAGAAGCCTCCTGTCGAGCAATTGCCTGTCGCCAATTTTCGGACAGTGTCGGCTGAATCCGGATCCGGGTTAAGTCCCGAACTGATCGATACCATTCAGGCAATGCAACGCAGGCAGGTCTGGATGAGAGAGTATCTCATCGCTGAAGGGCATGACCGTCTGCCATTTGTGGGTTCCCGCCGGATTGACACTGAGCCTGCCGAAATTGCCCGCAATATCAGGACTGTTCTTGGTATTGACGAGAGCTGGGCAGCCAATCAGCCAAACTGGGGTGAGGCTTTGAGAGCGTTGATTGGAAAAGTCGAAAATGCCGGTATCCTGGTCATGTCCAACGGGATCGTCGAGAACAACACGCATCGGAAACTCGATCCGCAGGAATTCCGCGGTTTTGTGCTCGTTGACGATTATGCTCCACTTGTGTTCCTCAATGGTGTGGATGGAAAAGCTGCGCGAATGTTCACTCTTGCGCATGAGCTTGCCCATATCTGGATTGGCGTCAGCGCCGCCTTCGATTTGCGGGATTTGCAGCCGGCAGACAATGATAACGAACGGGCATGCAACCTTATAGCGGCAGAATTTCTTGTCCCTTCTACCGTTCTTGCGGAATTCTGGCCGCAGGTTCGTGGGAGAGATAATTCTTTTCAGTTGCTTGCTAAACGCTTCAAGGTCAGTGAAATCGTGGCGGCACGGCGATTGCTCGATATGGGGTTTATTGCTCGTGCAGAATTCATGAAATTTTACAGAGCGTGGCAGGATCAAGAACAGCGACTTGCCAAAAAAACCGGTGATGATGGCGGTGGTGATTTTTATGCCAGTCAGAATATCCGTATAGGCAACAGGTTCGGCGATTTGCTGACCCGATCGGTCCAGGCTGGAACGACGCTGTATACTGATGCATGGCGGTTGACAGGCCTGAAGAAGAATACCTTCCAGGAATACGCACAAAAGATATTCGGGAGAAGCGTATGAACTCCGCTCAACCTTTTCTTCTCGATTCGAACGTCCTGATGACCGCCGCTCGCCAGTATTACGCCTTCGATATTGCCCCAGGCTTCTGGTCAGCTTTAGACCGAAAAGCAGGAGATGGCGATCTCAGAAGTATTGACAGAGTGCATGCCGAAATCAACAGGGGTAACGATGAACTGGTTTCATGGGTCAATCACACTTTTGCCCATTATTTTTTCGAAACCGGGACTCCCGAGGTTTTAGGGAAGTATATCGAAATCATAACCTGGTCTCAGGAGCAGAACGGCTATACCTCAGCAGTGAAACAGGATTTTGCGCGTTACGAGCATGCCGATCCATGGCTTGTTGCCTATGCGCTTGTCAATCGCTGTGTAGTTGTCACGCTTGAGAGCGCCAACCCGGCCACGAAGAAAAAAATACCGATACCGATTATCTGTGAGGCATTTGAAGTGCCATGGACAAATACCTTCGAGATGCTACGCCATGCCAGGATACAGCTTGGATGAGTGCTTTAGTTTCAAATAGACTCTAAAATCCCTGTTTAGGGGATTATATTTTTGCAATACAGTAAAGCCGCCTTCCTGTATTTAATTATTTGTTAATAATGCGCTTTCCCAAAAAGGGCGAAAAAGAGACCGTCATCTACAACAGCCACATCACCATAACCGGTATACCCGAAAAAGCATACCGTTACATCGTTAACGGCAAAAGCTCTATCGAATGGATTATGGAGCGCTACCAGATCACCACCCACAAGGAAAGCGGCATCCGGAACGACCCCAACAACTGGTCAACAGATACCGGCAACCCCCGCTACATCCTCGACCTGCTTCTCAGCATCATCAATGTGAGTGTGAAGACTGTTGATATTGTCGAATCTTTACCAACACTAAAGATTGAATAACAATAATCAGCTTTCATAATGAGTTTTATTTACAAGTACGCCGGTTTGTCTTCTTGTCTGCAAGTAAGTAGAGTAATCGATTGTTTGCGATCACAGAAATTTTGGTTTTCAAAATTTCATGAGCTTAACGATCCAATGGAAGGAATATTCATGCATTATGCATCTGATGTAAATAAGGCTGCTTGTGTAACAAGGAGAAAAAACCAGTATATTATATCTTCGTTCGGATCATCTGATGATAATTCGACACTTTGGGCTTACTATGCATCAGGTTTTCAGGGGATTTGTATAGGAGTTGATAATGGAATTGCTTCTGATGAGATGCCGATTTCTTATTGTGATGCTGTTCAGTTTAATCAAGCAATTGATTTTAGCGATCTCCCTGATGCAATAGCGAAAAGACTTTTATCGACTAAATTGAGATTCTGGGAGCCGGAAAAGGAAATTCGGGTTTATAAAAAGCAAAAAACGTCGGGGTTAAAAAAGATTGGAAAGATTAAATGCGTTGTATTTGGACGCAATATGTCAGTTAAGATTTTAAATGATATCATATGTGCAATAAAAATATCTCCACATATGTATGACTCTTCAAGTGGTCAATTATTGATTTATGTTAAAATTGCCATCCCTAAAAGCGAGGATAATGATTTTGAGAAAGTAAAAATAATAAGATGTGAAAATCTCGATGATCTTCGAGATAATTTTGAGCAATATTATGATTGGCGAGAAAATAATGTCAAGAAGATATGAGCATGTTTTGAGCGTTTTATTGGGGATGTGCTGCAATACATTTTATAGTGTTGACAATTAATATTATTCATGTATATGAAAAAAGAAGATGAAATAATGGCTTTCTTGCATGAAAATGTTTTTGATCCGATTTTGAATTCTAAAAAGGTATCAGAAAAATTAAAGCAGGGCGTCCGAATGACTATCAATAGAATGGATACAAGAGATGCAAAGGGCATGATGAGCTTCTACTGGTCAGCAATAGTTGGGACTGAAAAAAGTACTTCTTTTGCTAAATTGATGAAAAAAGAAGGCTTTACAAGATTTGAAGAATGTATCGATGAGTTTCGTGAGAGGTTTTCTGATAAGTGGCTTAGGGGATAAGGTATTATTATCTCTATTGCAGTGCATAACAGAACACAGGGATAACCATGAATTCAGGAATAGCAATCAGGGACGAGCAACCCGGCGATGCAGCAGCGATAACCGATCTCACCATCGAGGCATTCAAAACGCTGGAAGTCAGCAACCACACGGAACAGTTCGTGATCGAGGCGCTGCGCGCCGCCGGAGCGCTCACGCTCTCCCTTGTTGCGGAGCTCGACGGTCGTGTGGTGGGCCATATCGCGTTTTCGCCTGTAACCATGTCGGACGGCACCACCGGCTGGTACGGCCTCGGGTCGGTATCGGTGTTTCCGGAGCTGCAGCGGCAGGGAATCGGCAAGGCCCTCATACAGGAGGGGCTTCAGCGCATGAAAGCGCTGGGCGCCCGGGGCTGCTGCCTTGTGGGGCATCCGGAGTACTACCGGCAGTTCGGGTTCGGCAATTACGGGGGGTTTGCGATAGAGGGAGTGCCTTCGGAGGTGTTTTTCTCGCTTGCTTTCGATGGAGACACCCCTAACGGGAGCGCCATGTTTCATGATGCATTCATGGCGCGCGCCTGAGATGGTCAATGCTATACTCGGGAGTTGATGAAAACAGGCGAACTCTCAACCTGCTTCGAGACAAACCGTGCGCTTCCGCCGAACCTGTCCTCCTGTTTTTCCGGCGTTTTTTTTGCGTGACCGGCTGGCGTAGAAAAGGCTTGCGGATTCGTTTTCCGTTTGCTAACATGTGAAAGACAAGTGTTTTGCTGGGTACAACCCCCAAACTCGGAAAAACATGCCCCCCATCCCGATGCAATGCTTCAGCATTGTCACGCAGACCTTTTTTCAGGGTTTCCTTTCCTCAAAATTCCGGATTTCAATCCGGAATCCTCGCTTGTCTTTTGTTACCGTATTATACCCGGTTTGAACAGGAGAGGGGATGGCGTAAAACAGCTCCGTCGCCATGTTTGCGGCGAGGCCGGATCAATCTCAGGTTTGTTTTTTCCAATCAAACAACAGGAGCAGACAATGAGCAACTATCCTATCACCGACTTTCAGGGCGATTGCGGGGAGAGCTCGCAGCAAGGGCGGCCGAACAGTGTTGGGTCAGTCAAGGGCCTGCAGTGCAACGAAGCTGCCAGTATTCAGGGAAACACGGATCTGAGTACCTGCATGCGCGCCAACAATGGGGCTATGGTGTACGGCATAACCCTGACGGGTTCTCCCGGTATCTATGACTTCGTTGTCAATGTCGATGCACAGGGTCCTCACGGCTTCGGAAGCGGCAGCATGTATCTGGCATTTACCGATGAGTCGGGGGATACCTACTACCTGTCGATATACAGCAGCACCCGGTCGGTGCATACCGTTCGCTACAACAGCGAAAAGCCCGCCATCAAAAGGATATGGTGGAGCGACTACAGCTTCACCGTATAGTCCGCCTGCAGGAATGCCGGCCATGCAGCTTTATCGCGGAGCCATGGCGGGCATTCCATTAAAACGCATTTGCGCACGGAACGCGGTTCGGAGCGGCAAAGGAAACGGTGAATCCCGTGCATTAACAGGCAAGCGGCAACAACGGGTGCTGCAATCCGGTTAAATGTTGTTTTCCGGGCGTTATCTTTTCGTGCGATAGTGTATTTTGCGGAAAAACGATACGGCGTGTAAGCTCACGCGGTGCGGAGAGAGAGGCTTAACCACAGGGGAACGATATGATCGGCTTTTTCAGACGGGTTGTTGCGGTGTACGATTCTCTGGAGCATATCTGGGAGCACAAGCGAACCGAACGCGCTGCCGCCAATCTCCTGATTGCGGCCTTTCTCGGTTCGCTTGCGCTGATCGAGCTGGCCCGTCAGGGGTGGCTGCCCGAAACCGTTGCCGTGCTGCTGCCCAAAAGCCATTTCTATGCCATCAACGTTGCATTTTCCATGCTGCTCGGGATCGAGGTTTTCGGACTGGTGTTCAGCCTGGCGAACTCGGTTTCCGTTTCGGTGGGCAAGCAGTTCGAAATCCTCTCGCTCATCCTGCTGCGCCACTCTTTCAAGGAGTTTATCTACTTCAACGAGCCGCTTGTCTGGGAGCAGGCGTCAAAGCCGGTGCTGCACATTCTCTCCAACGCCGGCGGGGGACTCCTGATATTCTTTCTGCTCGGGATCTATTACCGGCTGCAGCGCCACCGCGTCATTACGCAGACCGCCGTAGCCACCGCAGAGTTCATCGCCTCGAAGAAGATCGTGTCGCTGTTTCTGCTTCTGGTTGTCAGCTGCATAGGTGTGCTCCAGGGTTATTATTTTCTGCAGGGCCAAACGGTTTACGATTTCTTCTCGATTTTCTACACCGTGCTTGTGTTCAGCGATGTACTGCTGGTGCTGATCTCCCTGCGCTACAGCTCAAGTTATCCCATCCTGTTCCGCAACTCCGGCTTTGCCGTCGCAACCGTGGTCATCAGGCTTGCCCTGACCGCTCCGCTGTATCTCAACGTCCTGCTTGGCGCAGGTGCCATGGTGTTCGCCATCGGCATTACCATAGCGTACAACCGGTTTGAAAAAACAGCACGGCAATCCGCCGGTACAGCGAAGAGTTCGTTGTCACACTGATAACAAGGTGGCTTGGAGTGGCGGACGAAGCGTCTCTGGCCGGGGGTCTCCGGTGCCGGCTGCTGTTTTCAATGCAATGAGGAGCGTATGCCCCTCCGGGAGTTCATTTCGAGAGCACTTCGAGCTTGACCTTTGCCGTGCCTTTGCCGAAGAATCCGAGCCGTTTGGCGGCTTCAGCGGAGAGGTCTATCACCCTGTCGTCGACGAACGGACCCCGGTCGTTCACGCGCACGATGATCGACGAGTTGTTTTCGAGATTGGTGACGCGCACAATTGCCGGAAGCGGGAGGTATTTATGGGCGGCACTGGGTTTGTCGGGGCGGAAGATTTCGCCGTAGGCCGTCGGCTGGTTGTTGTGCTGATCGAGGGTTTCCTGGCCGTACCAGGATGCGATGCCGATTTCCTGGTAGCCGCTGGTTTCCCTGTAATCCATCGGGACATAGCGTTTGCCGTCGATCACATAGGGCTTGTTCTTGAGTTTTCCCAGACGGTAAGCCTCTTCCGGTGAGAGCAGCCGTCCGCTTCCCGATGAAAAAGGACCCCGGCTTGTCGAGCAGGAGCTGAGCCCTACGGCAGCCGCCATGAGTGCCGTAAAAAGGATTTTGCGCATCATTGATTCGTCTCCTCTTGCATGGGTTATTCTTAAATAATAGCTATTTCACAGGAAAATTCCCGCTCCGGGCGTATATTCTTCGTTCAATTAAAAAAGCACTTTGCTTGCACAGACCCTTTCTTCCGGCTTTTTTCCACTGTTATGGCTGAACAACAGCATGCGAAAGCTCCTGTCGGCGTCCTGATCATCCACGGATTCAGCGCAACGCCCGAGAGTGTCGCCATACTTGAAAAACCATTGCGGGCTCTCGGTCTGCCGGTAAGCCTGCCGCTTCTTTCCGGTCACGGAGCTTCTTCCCCCGAAGCGCTCAGGGGGGTGACCTTTCATGACTGGATTGCTGATGCCTGTCGGGCATTTCAGGCGCTTGCCGAAAAGGCCGATAAAATCATCATCGTGGGTCACAGCATGGGCGGCCTGATTGCTCTCCGGCTTGCCGCTCAGTACGCCGGAACGGTTGATTCGCTTGTTCTTGCTGCTCCCGCCCTCAGGCTTGCCTCCCTGCTCGCCCCCGGAAGGCCTTTCCACTTTGCTGCGGCTCCGCTGGCCAGGGTGATAAAACGGTGGGATATCAAACCGGTTTTCACCGGACCCGACTATCTTGGCAGTGTCGCCCAGTATGCATGGGTGCCGACCGATGCCATACTCTCCCTGTTCGAACTGATCGGCGCGACACTGCCGCTGCTCGGGAGCGTTACCGTTCCGGTGATACTCCTGCAGAACCGGCGAGAGACAACGGTACGGTCGGAAAGCGTTGCAATGCTGTTCAATCGTATAGGCACCAGCCACGCAGAGCGATCGGTCATCTGGCTGGAGCGCTCTGAGCATCAGATATTCTGTGACTGCGAGCGCGAAGAGGCCCTCAGAGCCATTCTTGCCTTTGTTTCCGGCAGGCTGAAGCACGATTCGCCGCATGCCGGACGTATCAGTTAACCGTCAACTACCCTAAACCCGAAAAAACGTTGTACCATGAACTGCCGTATCGCTTCTTTTTTCCCTCTTCTCCTGGTTTTTTTTCTTTCATCCGCAGCGGTCGTTCCGGCGTCCGCTTCAGCTGAAATAGTGCAGCATGAAGGGAAAAACGGCCTCTGCCTCAATGAAATCGGTATTGGAACCGGTTATGCATGGGGCTCTCTGAAAGGTGAATCCGGGGACATATCCGTCTACCCGGCATTCGTGAGACTTGGTTTCAGCGCCAACAGCCTGGTGGGCATAAAGAGCTCCCGGAATACCCTGCAGCTGACGATCGAGCCCTTTCTCAATGCCGTTTCCGGGCCTGAGGATGGTGTCGAGGCAGGATGCGCTCTGGGTGTGCGCTACCTTCACGAAATCGCAAGCCCTCTGGCGCTCTATCTTGAGGCCAGCGTCGCGCCGATGTACTACAGCATCGATACCGTGGAGCAGGGCGCGGCCGGATTCAATTTTCTCGACCAGTTCGGGGCCGGACTGCAGTACCGGGTTGCGCCGGCAATGGCGGTGTTCGGCGGGTACCGGTTCAGACATCTTTCCCATGCGGATCTTGCGGACCGTTCCAATGACGGGATCAACACCAATGCACTTGTCCTGGGTTTTTCGTGGCTTTATTGACACTTGGCGTGTCGATGTAACCGATTCGTAACAGCGGGATTTCTTATGTTGAAAGGCGGCGTCAATGCCGCCTTTCTGCATCTTTTCAACCAATCAGGACACAACCATGATTGCACCGCGTCCCGGAACATCACCATCCGCGATTTTCCAGAAACTTCTGGTTCTGCTCATGCTGGTTCTGATTGGTTCGGGATCAGGATGTACAGGCAGCGCCGGGCTGGTGCATGTACCCGACAAGGGAGCTTATTCCGCCCGCCCGAAATACATTTTCCTCTTTATCGGCGACGGTATGGGCCTGGCGCAGGTAAAGCTCTCCGACGGGGTACTCGATCCGGACAAAGGCCTTGCCATGGGAGGCTTGCCGGTAACCGGCATTACCACGACCCATGCCGAAAATCGCTACATCACCGATTCCGGCGCTGCGGGAACGGCTCTTTCGACCGGATTCAAGACCTCCATCGGCACCATTTCGATGAGGAGCAACCACAGGGATACCCTGCGTACCGTCGCAGAGATGGCGAAACAGAAAGGCATGCGGGTGGGCATCCTGTCCAGCGTCGGTATCGACAATGCTACCCCGGCCTGTTTTTACGCCCATAATGCCGGAAGAGGCAATTACCACGACATCGCCGTGCAGATGGCAACAAGCGGTTTCGATTATTTCGGGGGAGGCTATGCCGAGGGCGATTTTTTGCATAACCGGATCAGGGGCGGGGTGGCCAAACCGGACATTCCTTCGGTCATGAAAGCCGCCGGCTATCGGGTGACGACAGGCCGGGATGAGCTGCTCTCCGTGCTGCCGGGGACACCCTGCTGGGCATATACCGGTTTTGACGGCAAGGCGGCGATGAGCTATGCCATGGATCGACGGAAAGAGGATCTTTCTCTGGCCGAGTTTACCCGCCAGGGCATCAGGCTGCTCGACAACCCTGCCGGATTTTTCATGATGGTCGAGGGAGGAAAGATCGACTGGGCATGCCATGCCAACGACGCCGCCGCCGCTGCGCATGATGTTGCGGCTTTCGATGAGGCTATTGCCGAGGCGGTAGCTTTTTACCGGGTTCACCCGTCAGAGACCCTCATTGTGGTGACCGCCGATCATGAGTGCGGCGGTCTTTCGCTCGGCAACGCTTCCCAGGGTTACGAATCCCGGTTGCAGCTCCTGCGCCGTCAGAAGGTTTCGCGGCAGCGATTTTCCGAGATGGTTGCTTCATGGACGAAAACCCGCAGTGTCTCCTTTGCCATGGCGCTCGACAGCGTGAAGGTGTATTACGGTCTGGGCGACGCGGCTCCCGATTCTGCACTGGCGATTTCTGTGCAGGAGCGGAAAATGCTCAGGGGCGCCTATCCTGCAAAGCCTGAGGACTCCGGACCCGGAGCGGAGCGTTTTGCTTCGGCCGTTACCGGCATGCTGAATGCAAGGGCAGGCATCGGCTGGACAAGCAACGCCCATACGGCGGTTCCGGTTCCGGTTTTTGCGGCTGGGGCCGGTGCTGAAGCGTTCGGCGGCAGCTATGACAATACCGGCATTGCCGAAAAAATCATGCGTCTGGCTCGTTTCGGCGGAAGACCGTGACGGGATATCCATGGCTGTTTTTGCGCCGGACGTTCGTTATATTTGCGGTTGTTGTTTCTTTTATCCGGCCCGGTCTTGATCATGAAATCATATGAGGGAGCTGTGACTGTCGGGAGTGTTTCGCCGCAGCGGCATTGCGCTGCAGGTTGTGGTGCTTCGGGAGATATCGCGTATGCATGAAAAAGGCATGCGCGTTGTCGACCTGACGAGGTCGATCGGCCCCGGTATGTCATGCTATCCGGGGACTCCTCCGCCCGGCTCGGTTTCGCTCGCAACCATCGATGCCGACGGCTTCAACGAACAGCTGCTCACCTTTTCCTCCCACACCGGAACCCATGTCGATCTTCCCCTGCATATGTCCGACGGTGCGCCCTCTCTTGATGCTTTCGGTGCGGAGCGGTTCATTGGGCGCGGCGTGGCGCTCGATGTGGCATGCGCTTCCGGAGGCATCATTCCTCTTGCCCTTATTCAGCCCAGCCGCCCCCTGATCGAGGGTGCCGATTTCGTGCTGCTGCATTCCGGATGGGGGCGGTACTGGGGCACACAACGATACCTCTCCGGTTATCCCGTACTGAGCTCCGAGGCGGCTGCCTGGCTGGCCGGGTTTCAGCTGAAAGGGATCGGGGTTGACATGGTTTCGGTCGATCCTTCCGATTCGGAGGAGTATCCCCTGCACAACCTGTTTCTTGCAAACGGGACGCTGATCGTCGAGAATCTGGTTTATCCGGACCGGAGGCTGCTGGGGACGGGTTTTCAGTTTTTCTGTCTGCCTCTGAAGATCGAAGGGGCTGAAGCCTCTCCTGTAAGGGCGGTAGCCTTACTGGATTGATGAATGGATTTTAGTTTGCATTTCTAAAAAGATGGTATTACCTTACGCGGCAATGGATGTATTTTTGCGTTCTTTTCCAGTGCACTGAAAAATCATAGTATGAACAAGTTATTGTTGTTTTCGTCAATCACCAGAAAGGTGATGATGGCGCTTGCAGGGCTTTTTCTGGTAACTTTTCTTTGTGTTCATCTCGGCATCAATCTGATGCTGCTCAAAAATGACGGGGGCCGGGCTTTTTCCGAAGCGGCTGCCTTCATGGGTACGAATCCTCTCATAAGGGTTTCCGAGATTGTACTTTTCGGGGGATTTCTTCTCCATATCGCCTACGGAGTGCTGGTCTCCGTGCAGAACCGGGTTTCCCGGCCGGTCACGTATGCGATACCAAACAAGACGGAAACATCTTTTCTGTCGAAGTACATGCTGCACAGCGGCATCATCGTCTTTGTCTTTCTCGCGCTGCACTTCGCCGATTACTACCTTGTCAAGATCGGGCTTGTCGCTCCTCCTGCCGGGATTTCCTCTCACGATTTCTACGCCATCACCGTTCACCTGTTCTCGAGTTTCTGGTACTCCCTGGTTTACATCGTCGGCTTCGCGTTTCTCGGCTTTCATCTCAACCACGCCATCCAGTCGGCTTTTCAGACCATGGGCTGGAACCACAGCAAGTACATGGACACCATCAAACTTTTCAGCACGGCATATTCCGTCCTGATCGCTGTCGGTTTCAGCGTGATCCCGATCTATTTCCTCTTTATAAAATAGGTTAACAATTGCTAATCCCTGCGATTTTCACTGAAAAAAACCACGTTCAATGATAAGCCTCAACGCCAGAATTCCTGAAGGTCCGATAGCGGAAAAGTGGACTTCCTACAAGTCGGGTTCCAGACTGGTAAATCCAAACAACAAACGCAAGCTCGACATTATCGTTGTCGGTACCGGTCTTGCCGGTGCTTCGGCTGCATCGACGCTTGGCCAGCTCGGCTATAACGTCAAGGTGTTCTGTTATCAGGATACCCCTCGCCGCGCCCACAGTATCGCCGCACAGGGAGGCATCAACGCGGCCAAGAACTATCCGAACGACGGGGACAGCGTTCACAGGCTTTTTTACGACACCATAAAGGGCGGTGACTATCGGGCCCGCGAAGCGAATGTCCATCGTCTTGCAGAGGTCAGCAACCAGATCATCGATCTCTGTGTCGCCCAGGGAGTCCCGTTCGCAAGGGAGTACGGCGGGCTGCTTACAAACCGCTCATTCGGCGGCGCGCAGGTTTCGCGTACCTTTTATGCAAGAGGCCAGACCGGCCAGCAGCTGCTGCTCGGGGCCTACAGTTCACTCAGCCGCCAGATTGCTGCAGGCAACGTTACGCTCTGCAACAGGCGGGACGTGCTCGATATCGTTCTTGTTGACGGGAAGGCTCGCGGCATTATCGCCCGCAACCTTGTCACCGGAGAAATCGAGCGTCACGCGGCCCATGCGGTCGTGCTTGCAAGCGGCGGGTACGGAAACGTGTTTTACCTTTCGACAAACGCCATGGGGTCGAACGTTACCCCGGCATGGAGCGCCTACAGAAAAGGCGCGATGTTCGCCAACCCGGCATTTACCCAGATTCATCCGACCTGCATTCCGGTTCACGGAGATTTCCAGTCGAAACTCACCCTGATGAGCGAGAGTCTTCGCAACGACGGACGCATCTGGGTTCCGGCAAACATGGAGGATGTCGACCGTCTTCGGAAAGGCGAGATCAAACCCTCGGATATAGCCGACGAGGACAGGGATTACTATCTCGAGCGCCGTTATCCGGCATTCGGCAACCTCGTGCCGCGCGATGTGGCTTCGAGAGCCGCCAAGGAGCGGTGCGATGCGGGTTACGGCGTAAGCAGCACCGGTACGGCCGTATTTCTCGATTTCGCCGATGCGATCAGGCGAAAAGGGCACGACACCATCGACGCGCTTTATGGAAATCTTTTCCAGATGTACGAACAGATCGTGGCCGACAGCCCCTATGCAACGCCGATGATGATCTACCCTGCGGTGCACTACACCATGGGCGGGCTTTGGGTCGACTACGATCTCATGACAACCGTTCCAGGACTGTACGCGATCGGCGAGTGCAATTTTTCCGATCACGGGGCGAACCGGCTCGGCGCGTCGGCGCTTATGCAGGGTCTGGCGGACGGGTATTTCATTCTGCCCTATACCATCAGCAACTATCTCGCTGCCGAAATTCACACGCCTTGTTTCGACGCAGGCAGCAGCGAGTTCGATCTCGCTGCCGAGGGGGTTGCCGATAGGCTGCATGCGCTGAAAAATACCAATGGCAGAGAGTCGGTAGATCAGTTCCACCGTCGTCTCGGAAAGATCATGTGGGAGTATTGCGGCATGGCCCGGAACGAACAGGGACTCAACCGTGCGCTCGGCCTCATCGCCGATCTCAGGGATGAGTACGGCAGGAATGTCCGCATTCCCGGGGGTATGGACGAGTACAATCCCGAACTCGAGAAAGCGTGCAGGGTTGCCGACTTCATCGACCTCGGAGAACTTATGGTGCGCGACGCCCTCCAGCGCAACGAGTCCTGCGGTGGTCATTTCAGGGAGGAGTACCAGACTCCGGACGGCGAGGCGCTGCGTGATGACGAGCATTTTTCGTTTGCCGGCGCATGGGAGTTCAAGGGGAGCGGTACGGCCGCGGAACTGCACCGCGAGGAACTTCATTTCGATGTGGTCAAACCTTCACAACGGTCATATAAATAATAGTCAGGACTATGAATTTCACGCTGAAGATCTGGCGACAGAAAAATGCGTCAGCAAGAGGGGAGATCCTCACCTATTCGATCAGGGATATTTCGCCTGATATCTCTTTTTTCGAGATGCTTGATATTCTCAACCAGCAGCTGATCTCGAAAGGTGAAGATCCGGTTGCTTTCGACCACGACTGCCGGGAGGGCATCTGCGGCACCTGCAGTCTGTACATCAACGGACGCCCGCACGGGCCGGTCAGCGGCGTTACGACCTGCCAGCTCCATATGCGGGCGTTCGCCGACGGAGATGTCATCTATGTAGAGCCCTGGCGTGCGAAGGCTTTTCCTGTCATAAGGGATCTTGTGGTTGACAGAAGCGCTCTTGACCGGATCATCCAGGCCGGCGGGTATGTTTCTGTGAATTCGGGAGGCGTTCCTGACGCGAATACCATTCCGGTTCCGAAACCGGAATCCGATGCGGCGTTCGATGCGGCAACCTGTATCGGTTGCGGCGCCTGCGTGGCCTCATGTCCCAACGCTGCTGCCATGCTGTTTGTCGGAGCTAAGGTCTCGCATCTTGCCCTGCTCCCGCAGGGAAGGGTGGAAGCGGTTCAGCGGGTGCAGAAGATGGTTGCACGGATGGACGAGCTGGGCTTCGGCAACTGCAGCAATACCTATGCCTGCGAAGCGGAGTGCCCGAAGCAGATTTCCGTTTCCAGCATCGCCCGCATGAACCGTGAGTTCCTTTCGGCAAAACTGTTTTCCGAAAAGGAAAAGGTGATCAGCGATTCGATCTGAATGCCTTTCGGGGGCCTGTCGGAGGCCCTTTTCAGTCTTTGACGCATCGGACGGCAAATCCCAGTCGTTTACTGGCTTCCCCCCGGCGCAGCGCGGCGTCGAAGTAACCGATAGCGTAACCCCATGCCCGTTCAGGGGCTGATTCCGTCGAGGACCAGAGTCGGCTGTATTCGCCAGCGAGCACAAAGGCTCCTTCGGTGTCGCGGCGCGCACCAGCCGGAAGAATGTCGAGCCCGCTTTTTCCCGCCCTGTCGTCCGTTTCTTTCCAGAGCCTCGTTGCCTTGAGCGCTCCGCCTGCATGATCCTGGCCGCCAAGAGTTTCGCCCAGGGCTTTCCAGTCCGCATCCGTTGCCACATGCCATCCCCGGGGAGCAAGTCCCCTCGGATCGTTGACGGCATACCAGTTGTAGAGCCGGCCGTAGATTTTTCCCTTTGCATCATCGTTTTCATACCGGCACCATGCGCCGGTTTTCAGTTTCGCCCACTCTTCAGGATCCCTGACTTCCGGAATGGGGTCGCCGTTACGGTAACGGGATACATCGAGATTCTCCGCAGTCCACACCCGATTTCCGATAGTAACGGTGCGGTAGCTTCTTCCTTCGCAATCGGTTACCGGTTCGCTTTCTTTTCCGGCGCAGGCGGTCACAAGCAGGAGGAGGAGAAGAAGAAGGGGACGCATGACTTTGCCGGGGGGCGTACTGTTTTTCATTGCGGAAGAAGATGGTGATCTGGTTCATGAACTGATGCGGCATCAGCTTGTAAAATAGTGAGGAAAACGGTTTTTTCAAGTATGATGCCGGTTGGCCGCCGTTGCGGGGAGGATAGGGTGAACCTTTACCTAAGCGCTGCAGTTAAAAGCTTTAAAGAGATCAGCGTTTCCTGTTTGCCGGTGCGTTTTTTTTACGACGGGAAAAGTTGTAACCTCTTTGTAACAATGCTGGTTTGGAAATTGGCATTGAATGTTGTAGTTGATAACCGAAACAAAAAACTCAAGGTTGCATTAAGGAATCTTTACGAGCATGAACACTCCTCCGCAGGGGCTTTTGCATCGGTAACGGCGGGCTCGAAGGTTCAAACCTCCATGTATGGAAATATTTTTTCTTCTATTTCTCATTCTTGTCAACGGCATGTTCGCCATGTCGGAGATTGCGCTGATAACGGCGAAACGTTCAAAGCTTCAGAAGCTGTCCGGAGAGGGCGATAAAGCTGCGGAAGTTGCCGTCAGGCTGGGACAGGAGCCGACACGGTTCCTTTCAACCATACAGATCGGCATAACCTCGATCGGCATCCTGAACGGCATTGTCGGCCAAGGGGCGTTTGCCCAGCCATTTTCCCTCTGGCTGCAGTCCTTCGGGATGGACAGAGAGCAGAGCGGCATACTGGCGACAGCCTTGGTGGTCATTTCCATCACCTATGTCACCATTGTCATCGGCGAGCTGGTCCCCAAGCGTCTTGGCCAGTTCAACCCCGAAGGGGTCGCCAGGCTCGTTTCCCGGCCCATGCTTGCCCTTGCGGCCATAACCCGGCCGTTCGTCCGTCTGCTTTCGGCTTCCACCGATACGATACTGCGTCTGTTGGGAAAAGACCCCCAGTCGGCTCCAAGCGTAACGGAGGAGGAGATCCACGCCATGCTCGAAGAGGGTTCGGAAGCGGGGGTCATCGAGCAGCAGGAGCATGAAATGGTGCGCAACGTTTTCAGGCTTGACGATCGTCAGCTTGGGACCCTTATGGTGCCGAGGGCGGATATCGTCTATCTTGATGTTGCCCTGCCTCTGGAAGAGAATATCGACCGGGTGACCGGTTCGGAACACTCCCGTTTTCCGGTCTGTCAGGGTGGACTGCAGTCGTTGCTCGGCGTGGTTAACGCAAAACAGCTCCTGGCACAGACCCTTAAAGGGGGGCTTACCGATTTCAGTGCACAGCTTCAGCCATGTGTCTACGTGCCTGAAACCCTTACGGGCATGGAGCTGCTCGAGCATTTCAGATTATCGGGCACCCAGATGGTGTTTGTTGTCGACGAGTACGGTGAAATTCAGGGGCTGGTAACCATGCAGGATCTGCTGGAAGCCGTAACCGGCGAGTTTGTGCCCCGCAATCTCGAAGATTCCTGGGCTCTGCAGCGGGATGATGGTTCCTGGCTGCTCGACGGCATGATTCCGGTCCCTGAACTGAAAGATACCCTTGACCTGAAAAGCGTGCCTGAAGAGGATAAAGGGCTCTATCATACGCTGAGCGGGCTCCTGATGTGGCTTCTTGGCAGAATGCCGGTCACCGGTGATGTCATGGAGTGGGAAGGGTGGCGTCTGGAGGTTGTCGATCTCGACGGCAAGCGGATCGACAAGGTGCTGGCCTCTCCGGTTTCAGAAGATCCTGCCGGTCAGACTGTCCGCAAGGCGGAAGGCTAGGCCTGCGTTCCATGGTGTTTCCTGTTGCCGCGCAATTGCTTACATTAAAAGGATGAGGTCAATCACCCGTCTCCATTTTTCTCATGGCCGATGAAGGTTCAGCCACCGTTGCCATATCGGAAGAAAAAAAATAACGGGCATTCCCTCTCATTGCCCTTTTCGCAGCCCAACAAGCAGGAGTTTCCCTCATGAGTACCATGCAGCACCATCCGGACTGTCTTTTCTGCAGAATCGTCCAGGGCGAGATACCGGCAACGGTTGTCTACCGTAACGAACATGTTCTGGCCTTTCGGGATATAACTCCGGCGGCGCCGCAGCATGTATTGATTATTCCGGTAAAGCATATCGCGTCGTTGAGCGACCTGAGGCCAGAAGATCTCGATATTGCCGGTCATATCCTGCTTGCAGCGCAAGTCGTCGCAGAAAAGGCGGGTGTGCTCTCTTCCGGTTATCGCCTGGTTTTCAACAGCGGCCCGGATGCCCTGCAGAGCGTGTTTCATATCCACGGCCATCTTATCGGAGGCAAACAGATGGGCTGGCCGCCGTTTCCCGGAGAGGCCGCACAACACGGCTGAATGTCTTTTGCCGCAGCAATCTTTCAGGAGCTGGAGATACCATGATGACTATCGATCCTAAGGATACCTTGCGCACCGTTCAGACCCTTCAGGGGCCTGTTTCCTGCCATTCACTGCCGGTACTTGCCGAAAACGGATTTTCAGGCGTGCCTCATCTGCCGAAATCAATTAAAATCCTGCTTGAGTCCGCGCTCAGGAACTGCGACAGCTATGCGGTTACCTTTGAAGACATCCACGCTCTTGCCTCTTGGGAGCCATCGAGGGCTGGTGCGTCCGATATCGCTTTCCGACCGTCCAGAGTGGTGCTTCAGGACTTTACCGGCGTTCCTTCGATCGTCGATCTTGCCGCTCTTCGTGAAGCCTGTTTACGGCTAGGCGGCGATCCGGAACGGGTCAATCCCCTTGTTCCCTGCGATCTTGTGATCGATCACTCGCTTCAGGTGGATGTTGCGGCATCGCCGGACGCTCTTCGCCGCAATCTTGAAATGGAGTTTTCCAGGAACCGGGAGCGCTATGCGTTTCTGAAGTGGGGGCAGAAAGCGTTCAGAAACTTCAGGGTGGTTCCCCCCGGTACCGGTATCGTGCACCAGGTCAACCTCGAATATCTTTCCGGGGTGGTCACCCTCGATGGCGGTATGGCCTATCCCGACTCGCTGGTCGGTACCGACAGCCACACCACCATGATCAACGCTCTGGGTGTCGCCGGATGGGGTGTGGGCGGCATCGAGGCCGAAGCGGTCATGCTGGGCCAGCCTCTTTCCATTTCCCTGCCCCGGGTTACCGGAGTCCGCCTCCATTCGGCTTTGCCGGAAGGGGTGACGGCGACCGATCTTGTGCTTTCCGTTACCGAAACGCTCCGTCGTGTCGGCGTCGTCAACGACTTTGTCGAGTTTTTCGGGCCCGGTCTTGACGGGCTTTCCCTTCCCGACCGGGCAACCATAGCCAATATGGCTCCCGAATACGGTGCAACCATGGGATACTTTCCTGTCGATGCGCTTACGCTCGACTATCTCAAGATGACCGGCCGCAAGGACCGGTGCGATCTTGTCGAGCGGTACAGCAAAGAGCAGGGACTCTGGAGGGAACCGGGAAGCGATCCGGTTTTTTCAAGGGTTTTCGAACTCGACCTTTCGCTTGTCGAGCCTTCGATTGCCGGTCCCAAACGTCCTCAGGACCGCATTCCGCTGGCTTTTGCCGGCGCAGAGTGGCGGATGGACATGAAGAGGGTCTACGGCAGGGAGAACAGCGCAGGCAACGGAAGCCAGATGGAGTATGAAGGCAGCCTTTCCCCGGCACTCCCGCCCCGACTTTCCGGAGCAGATGCGCCTGAACCGGCGCTTCTTCCCGGACACGGCGCGGTGGTTATTGCCGCCATCACCTCGTGTACCAACACGAGCAATCCTTTCGTCATGATTGCGGCCGGTCTTCTTGCCCGTGCGGCCAGAGAGCGGGGCCTTGCCCCCAAGGCGTGGGTTAAAACCTCTCTTGCGCCCGGTTCGCGGGTGGTTACCGATTATCTCGAAGCTTCAGGACTTGCCCGCGATCTCGATGGGCTCGGGTTTTCCACGGTCGGTTACGGCTGCACCACCTGTATCGGCAATTCCGGCCCTCTGGGTGACGATATTTCCGAAGCGATAACCCGTGATGATATCATTGTCTGCTCGGTTCTTTCGGGGAACAGGAATTTTGAGGGACGCATCCATCCCCTGGTGAAGGCGAACTACCTGGCCAGCCCTCCGCTGGTCGTTGCCTACGCGCTGTGCGGGACGATCGCTATCGATGTCCGGACGGAGCCGCTTGCCTTCGACAGCCAGAGGGCTCCGGTTTATCTCAGGGATATCTGGCCTTCGGACGATACGATTCGTCAGGTCATTGCCGGATCGGTAACGACGGAGCAGTTCGGCCTGCGTTACGGTGATGTGTTTCGGGGGACCGAAGAGTGGCAGGGGATCGACTTCCCCGACGGGAATCTCTATGCATGGGATCCGGCGTCGTCCTATATCCGGAAGCCCCCTTTTTTCGAGGGTATCAGCGCGGTGCCGGCTCCTCTGGAACCGGTACAGGGAGCGCGCGCTCTTGCGGTGTTCGGCGATTCGGTCACGACCGATCACATCAGCCCTGCCGGAAACATCCGCCCGGCACAGCCCGCCGGGCGCTATCTTCTGAGTCTCGGCATTGCCCGGGAGGATTTCAACAGTTTCGGTTCGCGCAGGGGGAACCACGAGGTGATGATAAGGGGGACCTTCGACAATCTGCGGATACGCAACAGGCTTGCTCCCGGAACCGAAGGCGGTTTTACGACCTGGTTTTCCGGAGACGGCAACGGCGCCGAAGTGATGAGCATCTACGATGCCGCCATGCGCTACCGCAGCGAGGGGACTTCGCTGGTTATTCTCGCAGGCAGGGACTACGGCATGGGCAGCAGCCGCGACTGGGCGGCCAAAGGCACCCTGCTTCTGGGCGTACGGGCCGTGATCGCCGTGAGCTTCGAGCGCATTCATCGCTCGAACCTTGTCGGAATGGGCGTGCTTCCCCTCGAGTTTGCCGATGCGGAGAGCGCCGAATCCCTCGGTCTGGACGGATCGGAGCTTTTCGACATTCCCGTTGAGGAGTGCCTGCTGCCGGGCGCGGAACTTACGGTTGCCGCCCGTTCGGGGCTTACCGGGCAGGTCCGGCGTTTCCGGGTGATTTCACGGATCGGCACCAGGGTGGAGGCCGACTATTACCGCAATGGAGGTATTCTGCAGAGCGTGCTTCGCCGCCTGGCTTCCGGGATGTGATTTTTTCCGGTGAAAGAAAAAAAGTGAAAAGAATTTTTATGGTTCCGTTGCAGTTATTTACATTCAATCCAGTTAAATAAATTGTCATGCTGTTGCGCGGAGAAGAATGTATATGAAAATGTCGGAGCTGAAGATCGGAGACAAGGCTGAAGTGACTGCAGTAAAGGCGGAACAGGCTGTTCGCCGCCGGATTCTCGATATGGGGCTGATAAAGGGGACCCGGTTCAAGGTGCTCAGGGTCGCTCCGCTTGGCGACCCCATGGAGATTTTTTTCAAGGGAATGTACCTGAGCCTGAGAAAGAGCGAAGCTGAAGGCATTTCGGTTCACAGGATCGGCCATGCAGGCGACGGGGTGCCGATGTCGGGTGATAGAGAGGGCCGCTCCTGCTGCGGGGAAGCCCTGTGACCGAAAGAAAAGAGATCAGCGTCGCCCTTGCCGGCAATCCGAACTGCGGGAAATCGTCACTCTTCAACGTGCTGACCGGTTCTCACCAGAAAGTCGGCAACTTTTCCGGCGTCACCATCGAAAAACACGAAGGCTATCTCGACTACGGAGCCTATCGAATCCGGTTTGTAGATCTGCCGGGCACCTACTCGCTTACGCCATACTCTCCCGAAGAGATCGTTACCCGCAACTATCTGATCGATGAACGGCCTGATGTGGTGGTCAATGTGCTCGAAGGCCCGAATCTTGAACGGAACCTCCTGCTTACCACCCAGCTCATGGAGATGAATATCGCTTTCCTTGCCGCCCTCAACATGATCGACGAGGTGGAAGAGAAGGGTATTTCGATTGATGTCAAGCAGCTTCAGCGCCTGCTCGGCTGCCACATCGTACCGACCTCGGCAAAGAAGAAGAGCGGTATCGATCCGCTGCTTGCCCATATTGTCCGGGTCTATGAAAAAGATATCGAGATCCGCAAAAACAAACTCTCTTTCCGGCCGGAAATCGAAGATGCGGTTGAAGCGATTGCCGGATTGCTGAAGCGCGAGAAGGATCTCGAAGCGGCCGATACCCGCTGGCTTGCCATCAAGCTGCTCGAAAGCGACCGTGAAGTCTATCATCAGGTTCAGCAGTATCCGGTTTGGGTCAAGGTCGAGCTTGCCCTGCAGGGGGCGATGAGGGAGGCCGCGAAGCTGTATGATTCGGATCCGGAGATGCTCATTACCGAAGACCGCCACGCTTTTATCCGCGGGGCCATGAAGGAGTGTGTGCGTTTTCCGGAGGAGCGCAAATCCACGGTAACCGACTATATCGATATGGTCGTGCTGAACCGGGTGCTGGGTCTGCCGGTTTTCCTTTTTGTGGTCTGGGCGATTTTCCAGATCACCTTCACGCTCGGCTCCCCGCTCATGGACATGCTGGAATCCCTGTTCGAGGCCCTTTCCGGTGCCGTGGAGCCGCTGCTCGTCAACAGTACGCTTCGATCCATCGTCATTGACGGCATCATTGCCGGGGTTGGAGGGGTGCTTGTCTTTCTGCCCAACATCGTCCTGCTTTTCATCGGCCTCTCCTTTCTTGAAGCTTCAGGCTATATGGCAAGGGCGGCATTCGTCATCGACAAGGTCATGCACCGGTTCGGGTTGCACGGCAAGTCGTTCATTCCCATGATCACCGGTTTCGGCTGTTCGATTCCTGCAATCATGGCCACCCGGACGCTCAAAAGCCCTACCGACCGCCTTGCAACGATTCTGATCATTCCCTTTATGAGCTGCGGCGCGAAACTTCCGGTCTATGTGCTGCTTGCCGGCGCATTTTTTCCACCGGATGTTGCTGCCAATGTGATGTTTGCCGTCTATCTGCTCGGTGTCGTCGTTGCTCTCCTGAGCGCGAAAATGCTGAAATCGACCGTGCTGAAATGTGAATCCGAGCCTTTTGTGATGGAGCTTCCTCCCTACCGGTGGCCGACCCTGCACTCGGTTCTTTTTCAGGCGAAAATCAAGGCGATGATGTATGTAAAGAAGGCAGGCACCCTGATTCTTGCCGCGGTCCTGATCATCTGGGCGGTCAGCAACTACCCGCACAGCCAGGAGATCGACAGATGGGCCGCTTCGGAGGCCGGCCGCATCGAGGAGAGCGCCATGAGTGCGCCGGAAAAGAAAGCCGCAACCGAATCGCTCCACTACCGGGCGCAGTCGCTTCAGCTCCAGCACTCCTTTGCGGGGAGGATGGGTAAGGTGATCGAGCCTGTCATCAAGCCGATCGGCTTCGACTGGAGAATCGGTATCGCGCTCGTGACGGGGCTTGCCGCAAAGGAGGTGGTCGTTTCAACCATGGGCACCATCTATGCGCTTGGCCAGACCGACGAATCTTCGGCAGAGCTGGCCACGATACTGAAAAACGATCCATCCTTCAGCAGGGCCACCGCACTCAGCCTGATGGTGTTTGTGCTGCTCTACATCCCCTGCGTTGCGGCTGTCGGCGTCATGAAGAAAGAGATCGGCGAGTGGCGGCCGGTGCTGCTTTATTCCGCCTATGTGCTTGTTCTGGCATGGCTGCTCTCCTTCGTTACCTACAGGCTGGCTCTTCTCATGCTGTGACGCCGACGCTCTCCTCCGCTGCCGGGGTTACAAGACCGGCTTCCTCCGCACGCGTGATGATGTCTTCTACCGGGATGTTCATGGGCGCAGTCCGTCCGTCGGTCATGGTCAGCACGACATCCGGATGGGCTTTACGGTGCTCTGTCATGGCGGCCTCCCACTTCTCCTGAACTGCGGGATCAAGGGAGTTCCATGCCAGACGACCCCGGCATTTGGGAAATTTCGAGCATCCGAGCCAGAGGCCCCGTTTTCCGCTTCTCAGATAAAGCGGCGCACCGCATTTCGGACAGGAGAGGTCGGTCTGAAGCGGAGGGGTTTTCATCGGTTCGATATGGCGCTGCTTGCTGAGATTGAGCAGGGTGTTGCATTTTGGATAGCCGGAACAGGCAAGGAAGGGGCCGAGCCGCCCGTCGCGCAGGAGCATCTGACCGTCGCTGCAGGAGGGGCACTTGATGCCGGTCTCCTTCGGTTTCGGTTTTGTCGAGCTGATCGGCTTGATGTTCTTGCATTTGGGATAGCGCGAGCAGCCCAGAAATTTTCCGCTGGCCGTCCACTTGATGATCATGCGGCCCTCACCGCACTTGTCGCAGGTTTCCGCATTCGTGTTCTGCGGAATGAGCGGATCGTTTTTTCTCTGGCTGAGGGCTGTTTCCAGAGGACGGTAGAAGCTGTCGAGCACCTGTTCATATTCATCGTCTCCAGCAGCCACCTTGTCCAGTTCGTCCTCCATGAACGCGGTGAAGCGGATATTGAAGATGTCCGGGAAATTGGCCACAAGTATCTGCGATACATCCCTGCCCAGCTCTGTCGGGGCGATTTTCTTTTTCTGCAGCTCTACATAGCGCCGGTCCTGCAGGGTGGAAAAAATCGATGCGTAGGTCGAAGGGCGTCCGATACCGTAGTTGTCGAGATCTTTCACCAGGGTAGCCTCGCTGTATCGCGCCGGAGGGCGGGTAAAACTCTGTTTCTGGTCCACTTCGGCAAGGTTCAGGCTATCCTTTTCGGCAAGCGTCTCGGGAAGTTTGACGGTCTGCTCCTTTTCGACATCATCTCTGGTCGACGTTCGGGCTTCGTAATCGAGCTCCTGCTGGTCGTCGTACACCCGCATGAATCCGGGGAAAAGCACGCGACTGCCGTTAGCGCGGAACACAAACCGGCGTTCGTGATCCTCGACGTCGACCTTCGTCTGCTCGATTTTTGCCGGAGCCATCATGGCTGCCAGAAAACGCTTCCAGATGAGCTCGTAGAGCCGGTACTGATCGCCGCTGAGAAAGGGTTTCATCGCGTCAGGCTTTCTCATGATCGAGGTCGGCCTGATGGCTTCGTGAGCATCCTGAGCGTTTTTCGAAGACTTCGCCGAACCGCCGTAACCGGTATATTCCGGACCGAACACGGTGCGGATATAGTTATGGGCTTCAGAAACGGCTTCGGAGCCGATGCGGGTCGAATCGGTACGCATGTAGGTAATCAGGCCGGTCGCGCCTTCGCTTCCGAGATCGATGCCTTCATAAAGCTGCTGGGCCAGGCGCATGGTTTTCTGTGAACCGAATCCGAGCTGGTTCGATGCGGCCTGCTGGAGAAGCGATGTGGTAAAGGGCAGCGGGGCTTTGCGCTGCTGGTTCTTGGCGGTAATGTCGCTGACGGCGAACAGGCGGTTTCTGACAAGGGCAGCAGCGGCTTCGGACTGTTCCTGACTGGAGAGTTCGGGTTTGCTGCCGTCAACCCTGACCAGTTTGGCCCTGAACATTTCCCCCTTCGGGGTCGCAAAGTCGGCTGAAACCGTCCAGTACTCCTGAATTTCGAACCGCCTGATCTCCTCTTCCCTCTCGCAGATAAGCCGGAGGGCAACCGATTGCACCCTGCCGGCAGAAAGTCCCCGAAGCACGACATTCCACAGGAACGGGCTGATCTTGTAGCCGACGATCTTGTCCAGACCCTGGCGGGTCTGCTGGGAGCGCACCAGTCGGTAGTCGATCTGGCGGGGTTCGTTTATGGCGGCCAGAATGGCGTTTTTCGTGATTTCGTTGAACAGCACCCGGAATACCGGTTTCCGGGCGGCCTCGATTTCGTTCGAAATATGCCAGGCAATTGCCTCTCCCTCACGGTCAGGGTCAGTTGCGATCAGCACCGAGTCGGCTTCTCCGGCAAGTTTTTTCAGCTGCCGTACAACTTTTTCTTTTCCGGCTATGATCTCATAGCGTGGTTCGTAGTGATGGTCGAAATCAAGTCCGATCTCCCGTTTCGGCAGATCCTTGATGTGACCCACCGACGCGAAAACCGTATAGCGATCACCCAGATACTTGTTGATGGTTTTTGCCTTTGACGGGGACTCGACGACTATAAGGGTTCTGTTTCTGGCCGAAAGTGCTTCAGATTTTGATGCCATTGAAGGATCCCTGCAGTAAGGATGTTATCATGAAGGCGCCGCGTACCGACAAAGTCGGGGCAGTACCCTGGAAAATTGAAAAAAGATAGGTGTTGCCTGCCAAAAAACAAATTTCCGGGGAGCCGGACAGGATACTCCGGAAACACGATACGGGGACAATATCGGAAAGAATGCAATTATATGTTATTATTATTTCATTCCCATCCAGCCAACAAGCTCAGATACTCATGATACCATTTTCTTTGAGAACCATGGCCCGTATTGCAGCTCTCCTTATGATGATTGCGGCTTTTTTTCCCTTCGGGGCAGAGGGAGCCTCATCCTTTTCCCGCTCGGAGGAGACCACGGTGCCGCTAAGGGTTACCAGCGGCAGTGAGCAGGGTTATACGATCAAGGTTCTTGCCATAAGGACAGACACAGCCCTGCTGATCGATCTCGAATCGTTTGCCCGGGCCCTCCGGCTCAGCTTCCGGCAGGAGTCGGGCGTCATGCTTCTGGAGGAAACCGACAACGCTCCCGGAAGCAGTTGCCAGCTGAGAAGCGACAACAATTTCGCCTTGATCGTGCCCAGGGATTCCCAGCGCATGAAACGGGTCGTGCAGCTGCAGTCCGCACCGCTTGTGATGGACGGCAGGCTTTTTCTTCCCGTGCGGCATGCCTGCCGGCTTTTTACGCTCTGGCTCGACAAGGATATCGTTTACGATTACTCTTCCGGCATCATGACGGCCTGGCTTTCGGGAACAAGGCTTGGTGACTCCGTCGGCTATGTTGGGGTAACCAGGCCGGGGGAGACGGTCGCCGATATTGACGGGCGTAAAATTCCCTCCGAACCGGGCACCGTCATCAAGGGGGTCAATGTCGAAAACAAGGCTAACGGAGCGGTTATCATTTTCAGTGCAGCGGGAAAAGCGGTCACAACCGCACTGACGAAGCCCGATGAAACCGGTCGGGCATACCTCACCTTTCAGAACGCATCGTGTAATGCCGATGCCCTGACCAAGCTGTTCAGCGGCGGCCTCGTCAAGTCGGTAACGCCCGCAGGCTCAATGGATGGGGGGCTTCGCTTTGCACTCGGTCTCGACAATCAGGGGTACAGGATCAAAACGGTCGATTTTCAGCGCGACGAGAAAAATAACCGCTATCTGGTCTATGTCATGAGCGAAGCGGATGTCAAGGGCATCCGGCAGAAAGAAAAAGAGCAGCAGATCGCTAAAGTTCTCAGCACCGATATCGAGAAATGGAAGCTCAACACCATCGTACTCGATGCAGGCCACGGAGGACACGATCCCGGAGCGATAGGGGGCCGGGGTACCAGAGAGAAGGATGTCGTGCTCAATATCGTACGGGATCTCGGAACCCTGATCACCCAGAAGTGGCCGGATGTCAGGGTTATCTACACCAGAAAGGACGACAGGTTCATTCCTCTTCATGAACGGGGAAAAATAGCCAACAGGAACGGCGGCAAGCTTTTTGTCAGTCTGCACTGCAACGCCAACAACAAGAGGACGGTGAAAGGCTCGGAAGTCTATATTCTCGGACCCCATAAAAGCAAGGATGCGCTTTCGGTCGCCATGCTGGAAAACTCGGTCATCACCAAAGAGGTCGATTACAAGGAGCGGTACAAGGGATTTACCGCCGAGTACCTCATCATGAGCAGTATGGCGCAGAGCGCCTTCGCGAAGCAGTCGACCGATCTGGCTCTGGAAGTGCAGAACCGGATCGACCGTCCGAACAGCACCAATGGCAGAGGGGTTCGCCAGGCCGGTTTTATGGTGCTCTGGACCCCCTCGATGCCGAGCATCCTCATCGAGTCTGGTTATCTTTCCAATCCTGAAGAGGAAAAAATCCTGAGGGACCGTCAGGAGCAGACCAAAATCGCCTACAGGATTTTCATGGGGCTGGAGAACTACCGCAAGGATTACGAGCGCGCACGGCTTGCCACAATGGGCTTGTAGCGGAGCAGGTACAAAAAGTCGCATCTTTCCGGCGGCTTTTCCTGTTGGATAGTTGTCAACCATAGTCTAAATTCAGGTTGACAATATGGCCATCGGGTACTTCAACATGCATTTGTGCTCCTTTTCATGAACGATTTCACCTTCAGGATTCTTTCCCGTCTGCATACGGCCCGGACCTACCTTTCGGGCGAGGATCTCTCCGGGGAGTTCGGGATCACGAGAAGCGCAGTCTGGAAACATATCAGCCGGCTCAGGGATGCTGGCTGCCGCATCGAGGCGCTAACCGGTTCGGGATACCGGTTGATCTCCCTTTCGGGCGCTCCTGTCGGAAAAGAGGTTGCTCTTTTCCTTACGACCAGAACTGCCGGCCGCATGTTTCATTATCATAAGGAGACCGCTTCAACCAATCTTCTGGCAAAAAAGCTTGCAGCCGAGGGCGCTCCCGAAGGGACGGTGGTTGCCGCCGACACCCAGAGCGCAGGCAGGGGCCGTCTGGGGAGGAACTGGATCTCTCCTGCCGGCAGGAATCTTTATTTTTCCCTTATTCTTCGTCCTTCGGTCTCCTCGCTGCGTATTCCCCAGATAACCCTGCTTGCCGCCGCCGCCATTCACCGGGCGCTCAGTGAAACTTTTTCCTCCATCAATGCCGCAATCAAATGGCCTAACGACATTCTCTCCGGCGGCAGGAAACTCTGCGGCGTACTCTGCGAAATGCAGTCGGAGCCTGGCCTGACGCATTTCGTCGTAGTCGGTATCGGCATCAACGTCAATCAGGAAGCATTCCCCGATGAGCTCCGGGAGAAAGCGACCTCGCTGCTGCTTGAAACAGGATCCAGTGTCAGCCGCTCCGAACTTCTGGCGGGAGTGCTGAACCGGTTCGAGGAGCTCTATCTGCAATGGCAGGAGGAGGATGATCTCGGTTTTATTCTTCCCTATCTCGAACGGTACTCGCTGCTTCAGGGAATGGACGTGATTGTCGATCAGTTCTCCCGGGAGATTACCGGAACGGTTCGCGGCATTGCCCTGGGAGGGGAACTTGTGCTCGATACCGGAGACGGCGGGCTGCTGAACATTTCGTCCGGAGAGGCTTCGCTCCGGAAAACCTATACCAATTCATGAACATCCACCACCTATGACCGACGTTATCCATAAGGCTGTTGCCGATGCATACAGGGTTTTCGATACCGGGGAACCGCTTGGGCGGGAAATGGCCCTGCAGCTGGCCGGGCTGCCCGGCGATGCCGTGCTTGATCTCGCCTCCCTTGCGCACAAGGTGAGGCTCCGTTACGCTCCGGATGCCTTGTCGGTGCACGCCTGTTCCATCATGAACGCCAAATCGGGAGAGTGCGGCGAGAACTGCCGTTTCTGCGCCCAGTCACGCCACAACAGCGCGAAAATCGAGGTATACAGCCTGACCGATGAGGATGCTGTCCTGCGGCAGGCCTCTGAAACATTAGCCCAGGGTATCGGACATTTCGGCATTGTAACCAGCGGATACGGCTACCTGAAGATAACCCCGGAGTTCCGCCGGATTCTCGGCATGATCGACCGGCTGCACCGTGAACTTCCGGAGCTGAACGTCTGCGCCTCGATCGGCGTACTCAGCGAGGAGACGGCCGCTGCGCTTGCCGGCCACGGTATTGCGCACTACAACATCAATATTCAGGTCGCGCCGTCGAGGTACGGCGCCCTCATTGCCGATACCCACACGGTGGACGAGCGGATCGAAACGGTACGGCTGCTGCGCAGGTACGGCATTTCGGTCTGTTGCGGAGGTATTCTCGGTGTCGGGGAGAGCATGACTGAGCGTATTGAAATGATTTTTGCGCTCTCCGAACTCGATGTTTCGGTTATTCCGCTTAACGTCCTGGTGCCGATCGAGGGCACGCCGCTTGAAGGAAGCCGTCCGTCCCTTCTTGCCGATATCGTCAAGACCTTTGCGATCTGCCGGCTGGTGCACCCCCGAAAGATCATCAAGTTCGCTGCGGGAAGGGAGAGCATAATGAAGGATTTTCAGGGCCTGCTGATGCTTTCGGGTGCAAACGGCCTGCTTACCGGGGGCTATCTCACCACACGCGGCAGGGATACTTCCGCCGACAGGGATCTGTGCGGTCATCTTGAAAGTTTCAGCAGGGAGGCGCTGTAATCATGGAGTTTCATTCCTTTATCCGCAGCAGGCTCGATTCGCTTCGTCGTGATAACCGTCTCCGAACGCTTCCCGATATCGGGGAGAGGTGCGGGAAGTACATCAACGTGGCGGGAGAGTCCCGCCTCAACCTTTCGTCGAACGACTATCTCGGCCTCGCCGAAGACCGTTTTCTCCGCCAGGCATACAGCGAGGCCTGCAGGGACGGGGATGGGTATGCCATGACCAGTTCCTCTTCCCGCCTCCTGACGGGGAACCATCACTGGTACGGTCAGCTCGAACGGGAGCTTGAACGGCTCTACGGGAGCGAAGCCGCCCTTGTCTTCAACAGCGGCTATCACGCAAATGTAGGTATCCTTCCGGCCCTCGCCGGACGCGGCGACCTGATTCTTTCGGACAGGTTCAATCATGCGAGCATTATCGACGGTACCGGTATTTCCGGAGCGGCTCACCAGCGTTACCGTCATAACGACATGGGTAATCTCGAAGAGCTGCTTGCCGGAGCGAAGGGGAGTTACCGGCACCTTTTCATCGTTACCGAATCGGTGTTCAGCATGGATGGTGATCTCGCCGACCTCAGGAAGCTCGTGGAGCTGAAAAAGCGCTACGGAGCGGTACTCATAGTCGATGAAGCCCATGGCGCCGGCGTGTTCGGTGATCGGGGACTTGGCCTGTGCGAGGCAACAGGGACCGTTGCCGACATCGACATCATCATCGGCACCTTCGGGAAAGCTTTCGCATCGACAGGGGCTTACGCCGTGATGGATGCCGTTCTTCGCGATTATCTCGTCAATGCCATGCGCTCGTTCATTTTTACGACGGCACTGCCTCCTGCGGTACTTGCCTGGAGCCTCATGACCCTTCGAAGGCAGGCTGATATGCAGATCGAGCGGGTCCATCTGCTGCGGCTTGCCGCCATGCTGCGCGGGAGGCTTGTTGATGCGGGATTCGAGGTGCCGGGGGAGAGCCATATCGTGCCGGTAATAACCGGCAGTAACGAAAGCGCGGTCAGCCTCGCAGAAAAGCTGCGCGGTGCGGGTGTGCTTGGAATGGCTGTCCGGCCTCCGAGCGTGCCGGAAAACCGCGCAAGAATAAGGCTCTCCCTCAGGGCGAATCTGCAGTGGGACGATATCGAGTATATTCCCGATCTCATCAGGGCTTGGGCTTCATGATTACCGAATGGATCGTCCGGCAGGGAGCCGACGAGGTGGTGCTCTTCTTCTCCGGCTGGGGGATGGACCGGCGGATTGCCGACCATCTATCGGGGCAGCCAGCCTCCGGTCCTGCATATGACGTTGTGTCGTTCCATGATTATCGCACAGGGCAGATCGATGCGTCGGCTTACGATGGGCTCTGTTCCTACCGCAAGCGTACCGTTGTAGCCTGGTCTTTCGGCGTCTGGTCGGCGGTTCACGCGAAGCTTCCGCCAGTATCGCACGCCGTGGCCGTGAACGGCACGCTTTCGCCCGTAGACAGTGGGGAAGGTATCGACCCCGAGGTGTTTCAGGCCACGCTCGATACCTACAGCGACGCAAACCGGCTTCGGTTCAACCGCAGGATGTGCGGTGGCGGAGATGCCCTGGAGCACTTTCTTTCGGTTCAGCCCGAAAGGATATCGTCATGCCAGAGGGAGGAACTGGCCGGGCTCTCCGGAAGGCTGCAAGGCGACGCCGGACCGGAAGGGTTCCGCTACGACCATGTCATCATAGGCGGCAGGGACATGATTTTTCCCGCTTCCCGCCAGTTCGCCGCATGGAGGGGCTACCCGCAGACGGTCATCGCCGATATGCCGCACTACCCGTTTTTTCATCTTTCCGGCCTTGAGGAGGTGCTCGAATGCAGCAGGGCATAGACAAGCAGCTTGTCCGCGAGCGCTTCGCAAAAGCTCTTGGTTCATACCGGGAGCATGCCGTCGTGCAGCAGGAGATGGCCCTGGTGCTGGCCGAAATGATCTGCGCCGCCACTTCCGGATGCAGGTTGGAAAGGGTACTCGAAGTCGGTGCGGGCACGGGGGCGCTGACGGCGGCGCTGCTCGACCGCTGCCGGGTTGAAACCTATGTTGCCAACGATCTTGTAGAAGAGAGCCACCGGTATATCGCCGTCGAAGCCCTGCGCCACCGGCCGGTTCACCTTGCCTTTCTTGCCGGCGATATCGAGAGCATCGAAGCGCTTCCGGACGGGCTTGATCTTGTAGCCTCGAACGCCACCGTACAGTGGCTGTCCGACCTTGAAGGCTTTTTCCGGAAGATGTCCAGCTGCCTGAAACCCGGCGGCATACTCGCCTTCAGCACCTTCAGTCCGCGCAACATGCATGAGATCGCCTCTATCGAACATGCCGGACTGAGTTATCCGGGGCTTGCCGATATTGAAGCCCTTGCCGGGAGCTGTTTTGAACTGATCGCATCAAAGGAGGAGCTGAAGAGGATAGCATTCGACTCTCCGGGAGAGGTGCTTCGCCACATCCGCAAAACAGGGGTCAACGGGCTGGTGCGGCGATCCTGGACGAAAGGGAGTTATCTGCGGTTTCTGCACGATTATCGGGAGGCCTACTCCTGCGATGAAGGGGTATACCTGACCTACCGACCGCTGTACTGCTGTTTCAGAAAGCGTTCATCATGAGAGGAGCTGTTACCGTGATTTCCGGAATCGATACCGGAACAGGCAAAACCGTTGCCACCGGCCTGCTCGCCAGAGCAGTGCTTGATCGGGGGGTATCGGTCATAACCCAGAAAATTGTCCAGACGGGCTGCCCTGGCAGGATTGCCGAAGACATTCTCGAACACCGGCGTCTCATGGGCTGCGAACTTACCGAAGAGGACCTGCAGGGGGTTACCTCTCCCTGCGTGTTCGCCTACCCGGCCTCGCCGCATCTGGCGGCCAGGCTTGAAAACCGGCCCGTCGACGTCATGGCCATAAGGCGTTCGACCTTCAGGCTGCAGCATCGCTACACCACCGTCCTGCTCGAAGGAGCCGGAGGGCTTCTGGTTCCCCTGAGTTCCGATCTGCTGCTGGCCGACTATATCCGGGATGCCGGTTATCCTCTCCTGCTGGTCTCCTCTTCCCGGCTTGGCAGCATCAACCACACGCTCCTGGCCGTCGAGGCGTGCATGAAACGCGGCATCCATCTTCAGGGCATCGTTTTCAACCGGTTTCAGGAAACCGACCGCCTTATCGCCGACGATGCTATCGGGACAATCCGTCATTTCCTGAAACGATACGGCCTGTCGGCTCCGGTTGTAACTCTTGACGAAAACGGCCTTGAAAAGCATGCTCCGGAACTTCTGGGGTTGCTGTCGGGGGAATAAAGCGCACAGAAAAACAAGTATGAACGGTATCGATTCCGGTTTCGACCGCAGCCACATCTGGCATCCCTACACTTCGATTACCAATCCGCTTCCGGTCTATGCCGTCAAAGGAGCCCGGGGCGTGTATATCGAGCTGGAAGACGGAAGAAAGCTCATCGACGGCATGTCCTCCTGGTGGGCGGCGGTTCACGGCTATAACCATCCGGAACTTAACCGGGCCGTGCGCGAACAGCTCGAGAGCATGAGCCATGTCATGTTTGGCGGGTTCACCCATGAACCGGCGGTCACTCTGGCGCGACAGCTTGTCGCGCTCGTTCCCCGGCCACTCGACCGGGTTTTTTTCTCCGATTCGGGCTCGGTTTCCGTGGAGGTCGCCCTGAAAATGGCGCTGCAGTACTGGGAGGCAAGGGGGAATCACCGGAAGAAACGGATGCTGACCGTACGATCGGGCTATCACGGCGACACCTTCGGAGCCATGTCGGTATGCGATCCGGATACCGGCATGCACCGTCTTTTCAGGGGGTTTCTTCCCGAGCAGTATTTCGCCGAAGCTCCGCGCTGCGGTTTTCACGATACATGGAGCGAGGCGTATATCGAAGACATGCGCCGTAATATCGAGAGCCACGCCGACGATCTCGCCGCAGTGATCATCGAACCGGTGGTTCAGGGTGCGGGCGGCATGCGGTTCTACTCTCCGCACTATCTGCAGCGGCTTCGCGAACTGTGCGATCGTTACGGGGTTCTTCTGATTTTCGATGAAATCGCGACAGGCTTCGGGCGTACAGGAAAACTTTTCGCTCTTGAACATGCCGGGGTTGTGCCCGATATTCTGTGTGTCGGCAAAGCCCTGACGGGCGGTTACATGACCCTTGCCGCTACCCTTGCGACAGCGCAGGTCGCCGAAACGGTCTGTTCAGGCGATCCGGGAGTGTTCATGCACGGGCCGACCTTCATGGCCAATCCGCTTGCCTGTGCGGTTGCCGGTGCAAGTATCCGGCTGCTTCTCGACTCAGGCTGGCAGGAAGCGGTTTGCCGCATCGAACGGCAGCTTGAAAGCGGCCTCGAATCATGCAGGGCGAATGCCGGGGTTGCCGATGTCCGTGTGCTCGGCGCAATCGGGGTTGTCGAACTGCAGCGTCCGGTAGATATGGGTTCAATCCAGAGGATGTTTGTCGAAAGGGGGGTCTGGGTAAGGCCGTTCGGCCGGCTGGTCTATCTTATGCCGCCGTTCATTATCAGCCCGGCCGAACTCGACATATTGACCTCCGCCGTGTGCGATGTTGTGAGGGAATGTTCTGCGGAAGCCGTTGATTTATTTCCGCCGGAGATGTAAACTGTCACAATACGCTCGATTCAGTAACGCCAGAAGTAAACGAAATGACCAATTCCAGGCCATGGGTTCATCATTACGACAAGGGGGTACCCCATACGCTCGAGCCGTATCCGGAGCATACGCTTGTCGATGTTGTACGCAGAACGGCATCCGAACGTCCCGATCATCCCGCACTGTTCTTCAAGGGAAACACCCTCTCCTTCCGGGAACTCGAGGCCGAGAGCAATGCGCTGGCCGCAGCACTCACGGAGCTCGGCGTTTCTCCCGGCAATCGGGTGGCGCTGCTCATGCCGAACTCTCCGCAGATGCTCGTCAGCGAGCTTGCCGCATGGAAATCAGGCGCGATCGTCGTGCCTCTGAACCCGCTCTACACCGAAAAGGAACTGGTCTACGCGTTCAACGAGTGCGGGGCTGAAACCGTTATCGTGCTCTCCTCGTTCTATGGCAAAATCAAGGAGGTTCAGCCCGAGACCCGTCTCCGGAGGGTGATCGTCACCAATATCAAGGAGTACCTGCCTCCCCTGAAAAAGGTGCTGTTCACCCTGCTGAAGGAAAAAAAAGACGGTCACCGTATTCTGCCGCAGCAGGGCGATCTCCAGCTGCAGGACCTTATACGCCGCCACGCCTCCGCCGAAGTCAGGCCGATGCCTGTCGGCCATGACGCTCCGGCTCTCTTTCTTTTTTCCGGCGGGACGACCGGAAATCCGAAATGTGCGGTCAGCACCCACCGGAGTCTGGTTATTACCGGTATGCAGATCGCCTCATGGTTCAGCGTTATCCTGGAAAAAGGGAAAGATGTCATTATTCTCAACATGCCGATGTTTCACGTTTACGGGCAGGCAGGCATTCTGACGGCAGCCCTGACGGGGGGGTATCCGCTTGTCATGGTGCCCAACCCGCGGGACATCGACGATCTTCTGCACATCATCAGAACCCTGAAGCCGGCGGTGCTTCCCGGTGTTCCTACGCTTTTCAGCGCCCTGCTCAATCATCCCGGAGTGAGAAAAGACAGCAGGATCATGAGATCTCTCAAACTCAGCGTATCGGGGGCGGCTCCGCTCATGCAGGAGACCAAACGGAGTTTCGAGGAGCTGACGGGCGGCAGAATCATCGACGCTTACAGCCTCACCGAAACAACCCTTGCCTCAACCTTTACCCCGATTCTCGGAACCTACAAGCCAGGATCGGTGGGCATTCCCCTTCCCGACGTCGATGTGCGCATCGTCGATCAGGAGAATGGACAGGATGAACTTGCGCCCCTGGAGGTCGGAGAGGTGATCATGTGGGCTCCGCAGCTCATGCGGGAGTACTGGCAGAATCCTGTCGAAACATCGCTGGTGCTCAGGAACGGCTGGCTCTATACCGGCGATCTCGGCTATCTCGATGAGGACGGTTATCTCTTTATCGTCGACAGGAAAAAAGACGTCATCAAGCCCGGAGGATTCCAGGTATGGCCGCGCGATGTCGAAGAGGTCATAGCCCGTCACCCTGCCGTGCAGGAGGTGAGCGTTGCCGGGGTTCCCGACCCCTACAAGGTCGAGGCCGTAAAAGCCTGGATCGTACTGCGTTCAGGGGAAACGCTTACGGCAGGCGATCTCTGCGATTTCTGCCGTCGGGATCTTGCCGCCTACAAGATTCCCCGGCATGTGGAGTTCACCGAATCGCTTCCCAAATCGACGGTCGGCAAGGTGCTCCGCCGCAAGCTTATTGAAGAACACTGCACGAGGGAAGCAGGGACGACAGGGAAGTGATCCTCTCCGAACTGCACCGGCTGCTTCTGCCGGAAAATCTCGACCTGCTCGAAAAGCACGGTTCAGACGATCCGGCGGCTTTTGCCCTGCGCTTTCAGGGGTGCTCCGACATTCCCGCAAGGGCAATCGCTGAACAGCTGGCCTGTCGCCGCAAGGCGGTGAAAAAACTGCCGGTACTTTCCCGTTTTCCTTTACTCTACACGACCCTTTCCCTCGAACAGGCTTCAGGCGAGGCAAGTGCGGCCTACAAGGCTTCGCTTGTGCATGGTGAGCGCCTCATCGATCTGACGGGCGGGCTCGGTATCGATACCATGTTTTTTGCCCGGGTTTTCAGGGCGGTCGTCTATTGCGAGCGGGATCCCCTGCTTGCGGAACTTGCTGCCCATAACTTTCGTCAGATCGGGATTTCCGGCGTTGATACCAGCTGCGGCGACAGTCTTGCCATCCTTGATTCGTTTCCTGACGGTTTTTTCGACTGTATTTTCGTCGATCCCGCCCGCAGGGAGGGCGGCCGCCGTTCCGTTGGACTTTCGGCGGCAAGTCCCGATGTCCCCGCCGTTCATGACTTCCTGCTCCGCAAGTCGTCGAGAGTGATGATCAAGGCCTCTCCGGCGGTCGAGCTGAGCAGGCTGCGTGAGGAGCTGCCGGCACTGTCGGAAATCCGTGTGGTTTCAGTTGGCGGAGAGTGCAGGGAGGTGCTGCTGCTGCTCGATCGAAACAGACCGAAAGATCATGCTGTAGAACGGGTTGCCGTGCTGCTTGAGCAGGATGGGTCGATCCTGCGCGAAATCAAGGGGACCGGAGGGGAGCAGAGAGGGCCTGCCGTGCCTGTTCAGGCCTGTTTCTACGAACCTGATGCGGCAATCATCAAGGCCGGTCTTACGAAAAAACTCGCTCTTGATCTCGGGTTGGCTTTCGTCAACGGAAGCGTCGATTTTCTTGCCGCTGAGGGGTTTATAGCCGATTTTCCCGGACGCGCATTCCGCGTTGTGGCTGTCGAGCGATACAAGCCGAAAAGCTTTCGGGATTTTCTCAGGCGGCATGGAATTACCGCCGCGGCAGTTCAGCGGCGGGATTTTCCGCTCCAGCCGGAAGAGATACGCAGCAAGTTCAGGCTCAGGGAGAGCGACCGTTGCTATCTCTTTTTTACAAGGGACCGGGATGGCGAACCGATATGCGTGTATGCCGTCAAAGCTGCTGCAGTCTGAGCAGTTCCTGTTGTGCAAGACCGAAACGCAGCCCCTGGATGCTGACCCGCAGTTCCGCGACGCCGAGAAGCCGCATGAACTGGTGCAGGATCAGGGTTCCCATGGTAATGACATCGGCCCGGCCATCAGGTATTCCCAGTGCAAGGATCTCTTCCAGAGCGCTGTTTCGGAGCTGTTCGAGCAGGCGGTGAACCTCGCCGTAGTCGAGGGGGTAGTTCTGCACCTTCCGGGCATCGAAATGCTTCAGTCCCTGGCTGACCTGCGCAATGGTGGTCAGGGTTCCTGCAACGCCGTAAACCGATTCTCTCGATGCGAAAAAAGGGAGGATCGATGCTCCCAGCACCCGGTCGATCTCCTCTCGTGCGGCCTCAAACTCCTCTGCGGAAGGGGGGAGCGAACTGAAGAACCGCTCGGTAAGCCTTACCGAACCGATATCCATGCTGATGCTCTTTTCGACTCCTTCGGGCGAGCCCATGGAAATTTCCGTGCTGCCGCCTCCGATGTCGATTACCGCGAGGGTTTCCGGCAGATCGTTCAGGCCGGCTACCGCCCCGAAAAAGGTGAGTTCAGCCTCTTCGGTGCCGGAAATGCAGGTGATGGCGATGCCTGTTTGCATCCTCACAGCAGCGATAACCTCCTCGCGGTTTGCCGCATCGCGCAATGCGCTGGTTCCTCCCGCAATGATGGTTTCAGATCCATGCTCTTCGGAAAGTGTCCGGTACTCATGCATGCAGGCAAGCAGGCGGGATAGTGCGTCGCTGCCGATCAGCTTCCGTTCGTCAACCTGCTGGCCCAGACGCACGATGGTCTGCCGGTGCAGCACAGGGATGATTGCTCCGCTTTCCGGCTCAAGGTCGGCGATCAGGAGAAGGGCGGTATTGGTGCCGATATCGATGCATGAAACCCGTTTCATGGTATCCGTGTCTCAGTGTTTTTCAGGGGTTTCCGCATGCACCAGGCTTGAGAGCCACTCATCCTCGTAGATGGTTTTTACTCTGGTGTAGCCGAGACGTTTCAGCAGTTTTTTCAGCCATGGCTCATCGTACACGAGTATTCCCGACAGCAGAACCTCAGCCTGCGGAGCGTAGTTCCGGATAACCGGCAGAATCCGGTCGATCACATTCTTGTTGATGTTCGCCAGAATCAGGTCGTACCCCTCCCGCAGGTTCGCCACCAGTTCCTCCTCTGCATCGATCAGCTCGATCCGGATATCCGGCGCATGGTTCTCTTCGGCATTCTCCACTGCATTTTCAGCTGCCCAGGCGTTGTTGTCGAAGGCCAGAATCGGCAGACGGTTGCCGAGCTTGCGGGCAGCGATGGCCAGTACCCCGGTTCCTGTTCCGATGTCCATGATTTTGCGATCCTGCAGGTCAAGCTCCTCCATTTGCCGCAGCATGAGGCGCGTGGTTGCATGGTAACCGGTACCGAACGACATTTTCGGATTTATCTCTATGACGATCTGCCCCGGTTTCGGAGTGATCTCCTTGTTTTTCTGCACGATCAGGAAGCGGTCGGAAATTTCGATCGGCTGCAGGTGCGCCTCCCACTCTGCGTTCCAGTTCCGGTCCGCCATGAAGCTGGCCTTGCAGGGGGGGACGCTGCCGAAGGTCTCTTCAAGCAGGGCGTGTACAGCCTGCTCTTTGGCTTCGTTCCATTCGGATTCCGGAAGGTAGGCGAGCAGCCTGTCGTCCTCTTCGAGAAAGTACTCGATGCCCTCCTGCGACAGGATGGCGATATAGGGTTCGAAAAGCGAAGGCGGTATCGTTATCGACAGTTCGATATGGTTTTTTGTTCCTGACGGCTGCATAGGAGATAGAGAGTGAAACGGGTTTGCTGCAAGAGTCTTCATGGTGTCAATATAGGGAAATTCCCCTTGGAATGCCGCTCTGCTCCCGATCCGACGGGAGGCTTTCAGTTTCTGCTGACGACGCGGGCAGCGCAGGCGTATCGCCTGTCATAATACCGGGAGTCGAGCCTGTCGATCCGTACGCCGCCGCTTGTCGATACATGGGCGAAACGGTTGTCGCCCATGTAAATGCCGACATGATCGATGGATTTTCCTCCGTTGCTGAAAAAAACAAGGTCGCCCTGCATGAGTTTTTTCCGGGGAACAACCCTGCCGAGGGAGGCCATATCGGAAGATGTTCTCGGCATCTTGAGCTGAAAGGACTCCTCATAAAGATATTGGACGAATCCCGAGCAGTCGAAGCCGTCAGTTGCAGTGCCTCCCCAGCGGTAAGCGGTTCCCATCCGATCCTTTACGGCGGTGAAAAGCCGCTCGATCGACTCGCCGGAAACTTTCACCGGGAGCTCCACCGTAACCGGAAGGGGGCTCCCCGGTACGATACGCGAGATATGTGTTTTTCTCTTTTTTAAACTATATTTGCAGTCCGGATCGTAGCGTGAACCGGTTGAGATGCTGCTGCAACCCGGGAGGCCGGAAAGCATGGCGGAAATGAGCAGCGCCGACACCGCCCGTCCGGATACGACTGATTTGCCGGCAAAAAAAGAGAGCCAACCGCTACCTGTTCTCATGGGGAAAAGCGTTTGCAGTTTTCTGGGGGAGGCAGAAGATTCTGCCCTCCGGCTGACCTGTATACAAGATAAGCGAAACTCTTGCAATTAGACAATCTGAAACCTTACCGGTTGCTTTTATGGCGGTTATGAAATTCGGCGGAACCTCGGTAGGTACCGCCCGGGCAATGCAGCAGGCAATCGATCTTGTTGTCCGTGAAAAAAAGAACGGGACGCCGCTGGTGGTGCTCAGCGCCTGCAGCGGCATCACCAACAAGCTTGTCCGTCTTGCCGATTCCGCAGGACTCGGCTCGCTCGATGATGCCCTGGCGCTTGCCGGGGAGGTTCGCCTTCACCACACCGGTCTCATAGATGAACTGGTAAAATCTCCGGAGCTGAAAGAGCAGCTTTTCGCCAGAGTCGAAGAGTATGTGGCTCGGCTCGAAATGCTGGCCAGAGGTATCGATATCGTCGGGGAGCTTACCGAACGTTCCAGAGACTCGATCTGTTCCTTCGGTGAACTGCTCTCGACCACGGTTTTTGCTGCGGTCATCAGGGAGCAGGGCCATGATGCAGAATGGGTCGATGTCCGCAAGGTGATGATTACCGATGACAATCACGGCTTTGCCCGTCCGATCGGCGAAATCTGCCGGGAGCGGACAGACTCCGTCATCAGGCCGCTGCTTGAGGCGGGAACCATTGTCATTACCCAGGGCTATATCGGCGCAACGCTCCAGGGCCGGACAACGACGCTCGGCCGGGGAGGATCCGATTTATCCGCAGCGCTTTTCGGCGCCTGGCTCGACGATAATGCCATACAGATTTGGACCGATGTTGACGGTGTCATGACCTGTGATCCACGGCTTGTTCCCGAAGCGCGCAGCATCAGGATCATGACCTTCAGCGAAGCGGCGGAACTCGCCTATCTCGGCGCGAAAGTGCTGCATCCCGATACCATCGCTCCCGCTGTCGAGAAGAATATTCCGGTCTGGGTGCTCAATACCTGGCATCCCGATGCGAAAGGCACGCTCATTACCAACGACCCGGAACGGCTTTCGGGCATGAGCTACGGAGGCCTTGTCAAATCCATTGCGGTCAAGAAAGGGCAGTGCATCATCAATGTCCGCTCAAATCGAATGCTGGGGCGCTACGGCTTCATGGGCGAGCTTTTCGGCGCCTTTTCGCGTCACGGTGTCTCCATTGAAATGATCTCCTCAAGCGAGGTTTCGATTTCGGTGACCGTGGACGACAAGAGCTTCAGCGATGAGCTGCTCCAGGAACTCGGTGCTCTCGGACAGGTAGATATCGAACACCGCGTGGCTACCGTCAGTGTCGTGGGCGATAACCTCAGGCTGTCGAAAGGGGTGGCCGGAAGGATTTTCAGTTCGCTCCGGGATGTCAATCTCCGGATGATTTCGCAGGGGGCCTCAGAAATCAATGTCGGATTTGTTGTTGAAGAGAAGGACGTCGAAACGGCGGTCAATGCGCTGCATCACGAGTTCTTTTCGGGAGAGGAGACTGCCGGCATCTTTGAAAAGCCGGCAGGAAACCCTTAAGTCTCCATCGCCGTTTAATGTATAAAACAGATTACGTTATCATGGATTATAAAAAAGCCGGAGTCGATATCAGTGCGGGTGAAGAGTTCGTGCGCCTCATCAAACCCCAGGTTCGGCGGACCTTCACGCAGAACGTCATAACCGATATCGGCGCGTTCGGAGGTTTTTTCCTTCCGGATTTTTCCGGATACCGTAAACCGGTGCTTGTCAGCAGCATCGACGGTGTCGGCACCAAGCTCAAGATAGCTATCGAGCTCGGCATCTACGATACTGTCGGATCGTGTCTTGTCAACCACTGTGTGAACGATATTGCGGTCTGCGGAGCCAAACCGCTTTTTTTTCTCGACTACTATGCCTGCGGAAAACTGACTCCGGCCATTGCGGCCGGGGTTGTCAGCGGAATGGTGACCGCCTGCCGGGAGAACGGCTGTGCGCTTATCGGCGGCGAAACCGCTGAAATGCCGGGAGTCTATGACGAAGCTGATTTCGATCTGGCCGGTTCGATTGTCGGCGTCGTCGATCACGAAAAAATAGTGAACGGCGCTTCGATCGAGGCGGGCGACGTACTGATCGGCCTCTCCTCCACCGGCCTGCACACGAACGGCTACTCGCTTGCGCGGAAAGTGCTCGAGGGCAGGATGCAGGAGCGTTTCGACGGGCTTGCAGGATCGGTGGGCGAAGAGCTGCTCAAGGTGCACCGCAGCTACCTTTCGGTTATCGGGCCGCTCTCGGGCTCTCCTGACGTCAGGGGACTGTCGCATATTACCGGCGGCGGGCTCACCGGCAATACCATGCGCATCATCCCTAAAGGCCTGGCCCTGTCTGTCGACTGGAATTCATGGCCTGAACCTGCAATTTTCGACATCATCCGTAAAGCAGGCGATGTTCCCGAAGAGGACATGCGTCGAACCTTCAATCTGGGTATCGGCCTCGTGATGGTGATTCGCCGGGAAGCAGCCCCTGATATGATGGAGTATTTGAAATCCATCGGAGAAATTGCATACATTATAGGTTCCGTTACCAGCGCCTGATTTTTCCACGGTTTTCCGCAATAAACGCAATCATCAACATCTATGCTGACGTTAGTTGCCATTATAGCAGTAAGCTACATCATCGGGTCGATTCCCACCAGCATCATGGCGGGAAAAATGATCAAGGGTATCGATATCCGCCAGTTCGGCAGCGGTAATGCCGGCGGTACCAATGCGTTCCGGGTGCTCGGATGGAAAACCGGTCTTGCGGTTACGCTGATCGATATTTTCAAAGGCGTTGTTGCCGCCGTGTCGGTGGTCGCGTTTTTCCGTCACCACCCGATCGATGTTTTTCCCGATATGAACGAGGTCGCCCTGCGTCTGGTTGCCGGCATGAGCGCGGTTATCGGTCATGTGTTTACGGTCTTTGCCGGGTTCAAGGGCGGCAAGGGGGTCAGTACCGCTGCCGGGATGCTTATCGGCATCGCACCGGTCAGCATGCTCATGGTTATCGGCGTTTTTCTGCTTACCATCTATCTTTCGCGCTACGTTTCGGTTGCCTCGATGCTCGCCGCCGTTGCCTTTCCCCTCATTATCGCCATCCGGAAGTACATTTTCGAACTCGGCACGGGTCTGGATTACTACATCAGGCTGTTCGGCGAACAGCTCTCTTTCCATGACAGTCTCGACTATCATCTCCTGATTTTCGGCCTCATCGTCGCACTCGGCATTCTCTATACCCATCGGGCCAATATCAGACGGCTGCTTTCCGGCACGGAGAACCGGGTAACCTTCGGAAAGCATTCGTGAGCCGCCCGTCCGCTCCGCTGCACATTGCCGTTCTGGGTGCAGGAAGCTGGGGTACCACACTTGCCGTTCTTCTTGCCTCAAAAGGCTATCGGGTAAATCTCTGGGCTCATCGTCCCGAGTTTGCCGCCCAGCTTGCCGCTGAACGCCAAAACATCCGTTATCTCAACGGTGTTCATTTTCCCGATACCCTGCAGGTTTTCACCTCTCTGCACGAGGCGATCGCTCCGTCAGATATCGTGGTGACGGCGGTTCCCTCCCAGGCTTTGCGTGAAACCGCCGAACAGTTCCGTGATCTTCCGGTCGAGGGAAAAATCATCGTCAATGTTGCCAAGGGCATCGAACTGAAAACCGGCAAGCGCATGTCGGAAGTGCTGCTTGAAGCCATTGCGGGGCTCCTGCCGTCCCAGGTTGCCGCCCTCTACGGACCGAGTCATGCCGAAGAGGTTTCAAAAGAGCAGCCGACCACGGTTGTTGCCTCCTCGCCCTCGGTTGAAACCGCGAAGAGGGTTCAGGAGATTTTTCACACCAGCATGTTCCGGGTCTATACCAATACCGATATCATCGGCGTAGAGATTGCCGGTTCCGTGAAAAATATCATTGCCATTGCGGCAGGTATTTCCGACGGTATCGGTTTTGGCGACAACGCAAAAGCCGCCATCATAACCCGGGGCCTTGCCGAGATGTCGCGCCTTGCCGTGAGCCTTGGCGGTGACCCGATGACGGTATCCGGGCTTTCGGGGATAGGCGATCTTGTGGTTACCTGCCTGAGCAGGCACAGCAGGAACCGGTATGTCGGTGAAGAGATAGGGCGAGGCCGTTCGCTTGAGGATGTGGTGAGCCACATGAACATGGTTGCCGAAGGCGTACTCACCTCGAAAGCCGTTTATGAGCTCAGCAGGGCGAAAGGTGTGGAAATGCCCATAACCCAGGCGGTCTATGAAATGCTTTTCGAAGGGAAGCCGGTTCAGCAGGCAACCCTTGAACTCATGACCCGCGAACCGAAAGGGGAAGTGTACTGAGCGGAACCTTTTTCACTCGTGCTTTTTCGGATAGTCGTACCATATCTTCATTCCCGAGCGCTCCCCGGCTTCAGCCCACGATCCGCAGCTGAGATCGATGCGGATTACTCCGCAGGTAACCATGTTGTCGAGCCGTTCTCCCGTAAGGAAATTCGAAAAGTCAGTCATGACGGGATTGTGTCCGAAAAGCATCGCGGAATCGCAGCGGTCGGGGAGGGATCGCACTATCTGCAGGAGAGCATCGCGGCCCCCGGTATAGATCTCCATCTTCTGCACGATTTCGCTCTCCGGATAGCCGAGAATTCCGGCAACGATTCCCGCTGTCGTGATTGCCCGGTTTGCCGGGCTTGACACTACCATCGATGGCCTCACCATCTTTTCTTTCATTCGGGCGGCCATGAGCGGGGCCGATGCGATCCCGCGGTCATTGAGAGGGCGCTCGAAATCGCTCTGAAGGGAGTTGTCCCAGCTCGATTTCGCATGTCGGACCAGATAGAGTGTTTTCATTATTTGCAATGGTAGAGGTAACGTTCCTTGAGCGCCATGATTCTCCGGTAGGAACGGTCGATGCGGGATTTGTCGAGGGTGCCGTTTTTTACCAGCTTATGGATTATTTTCGTGGCTTTTTCAGTGATATCAGGGTCATAGGCGGTGTTGTTGCCGAAGAGCAGGATATCCACTCCCGCGTCGAGAGCGAGCCGGATGGCCTCTTCAAGTCCGTAATGGTCGGAAATGGCTTTCATCTGCATGTCGTCGCTGACGATTACCCCCCTGAAGCCGAGTTTATTGCGCAAAATGCCGTCCAGCACCTTTTTTGAAAGAGTCGCAGGGTAGAGACTGTCGAGCTTTGCGTTGAAGACATGCGCGGTCATCACGGCATCGTTGTACCCCGCGGCGATCATGGTCCGGTAGGGGTCGAGCTCCTCTTGTTTCCAGCGTTCGGTAACATCGGTAAAGTCCTTGTGCGTATCGGTCGATGAACTGCCATGTCCGGGAAAGTGCTTCAGGGTGGGTATCACACCCTCCTGACGCAATGCGTTGGCCGTCAGCGTGGCGTGCCGGGTGACGATTTTCGGATCGGCCGAAAAACTCCGACCGAGTTTTCCGATAACCGGGTTGTCCGGGTTGACGTTCAGGTCGACGACCGGTGCGAGATTCATCGGAATATGCATTTTTTTCAGAGTCGCAGCGGTTCCGAGTGCCGCACGGGTGGTGCTGTCGCGATTGTCGAGGGCTCCGAGATGTGCAGCCGAAACGCTCGGGGGAAACCCTTTCGAGCTTTTCAGCCGGTTCACCTTTCCGCCTTCCTGATCGATGGCGATGAGCAGGGGGATTTCCGAAAGACCCGTCAGTTCAAGCGTGAGTTTCGAGAGCTGCTCCGGGCTGCTGATGTTCCGTACCGGGGATTTCGTCGGCACATCGTAGTCGAAGAGCACCACCCCTCCGATATGGCGTTTCCGGATATCGACGACGATTCCGGGGGCATCGGTGATCGAGAGCCCCCGGAAACCGATCATGAGCATCTGCCCGATCTTGACCGCCAAGCTGTCGGGTTGCTGGGCAGCACCTGCAGGCAGCGGAGCGAGCTGCAGCAAAAGGAGCAGCGCTGCGACGAGCGTTTTTTTTATCATGCCTCCCCCGCCGCTTTTGTGACGGCAATTTCTCCACCGGAGATAGCCACCCTTACGAGATCGTTCTCCTGAACCGCGCCCGACAGAATGAGCTCCGAGAGCCTGTTGGTTATCCTTCGCTGCATGACCCGTTTCAGGGGCCGGGCGCCGAAAGCCGGGTCGAAGCCCTCGCGGGCGAGCCAGTCGAGGGCTTCCGGGGTGATCTCCAGGGTAATATGCTGGCGCATGGCTGTTGCCCTGATTCGGTCGAACTGCACTTCGACGATCTGGCGCAGATCCTCTCTGGAAAGCGGCGTAAAGAGAATGATCTCGTCGATCCTGTTGAGAAACTCCGGGCGCACCTGCTGCTTGAGCATCTGGAAGAGTTTTTCCTGCAGTCCCGAAAGCACGGCGTCTCGGTTCATGCCGTCCATTTTCTCCATCTCCGACTGGATCATCTGGGCGCCGATGTTGCTGGTCATGATGATGATGGTGTTCTTGAAGTTCACCGTGTGCCCCTTGCTGTCGGTAAGCCGACCGTCGTCAAGAATCTGCAGCAGGATGTTGAACACATCGGGGTGGGCTTTCTCGATTTCGTCGAGCAACACAACCGAAAAGGGTTTTCGCCGGACGGCCTCGGTCAGCTGCCCACCCTCTTCATAGCCCACGTATCCGGGAGGCGCTCCCACCAGACGACTGACATTGTGCGACTCCATATATTCGCTCATGTCGATGCGGATCAGCGCATCCTCGTCGTCGAACAGATAATCGGCCAGCGTCCGGGCCAGCTCGGTTTTGCCGACACCCGTCGGTCCGAGAAAAATGAACGATCCTATCGGTTTTTTTTCGTCGCCCATGCCCGCCCGGGACCTCTTGACCGCCTCGCTGACCGCGCTGACCGCCTCGTCCTGTCCGATGACGCGCTTGTGCAGTTCATCCTCTATGCCGAGCAGCTTCTGCCGTTCGGACTGCAGCATCTTGCTGACCGGTATGCCGGTCCAGCGGGAGACGATGTCGGCTATGTCCTCGGCATCGATCTCCTCTTTCATGATCAGGTCCCCGGAAGCCTGCTTTTCCTCTATTTTCTCCCGGTTCTCTGCGATCTGGCGTTCGATGCGCGCAATGCTGCCGTAGCGGATTTCCGCCACCTTGCCGTAGTCTCCCTGCCGTTCATACTCCTCGGCCTGGAGCCGGAGCTGCTCAAGTTCCGACTTAAGGTCTCTGGACGCCTTGATCAGCTCCTTCTCGGTGTCCCACTGGGCCTTGATCGAGGTCTGTTCCTCAACAAGGCTCGCAAGCTGCTTCTCGATCTCCTTCAGACGCTGCCTGGTATCAACTGTGCTCATGGATTCAGTCGTTTTTGATTACGGGTGCCGCCGCTTGCCTGTTGCGCCGGAAGCCGGATTTTCTCCGACCGCAACAGACAAGCGGCTGTTCCCTTAAGATAGGTACCTGTAATAACGAATAATGTTGTAAATTTAAGGTCTGAGTAAAAAAAAGGACAATTCGCTCATTTCTTATATGGTAACTCATAATAAAATAACCGGTAACAGCGTGCAAAAGTTCTCCATCGGTTCTATTGAAATTCCTTCGGACGGCTCTCTTTTCTTTATTGCCGGCCCCTGTATCATTGAAAGTCGCGCCATGGCCTTTGCTGTAGCCGAAGAGTTGCAGCGTATAGGCAGCCGGGAGGGGGTGACCTTTATCTTCAAGGGTTCATACCGCAAGGCGAACCGCTCTTCCGTTTCATCGTTTACCGGTATCGGAGACCGCGAAGCGCTCGAGACGCTTGCCGCAGTCCGGGAGCAGTTCGGCATGCCGGTGCTGACCGATGTGCATGAGAGTGCGGAGGTCGAACTTGCCGCACCCTATGTTGATGTGCTGCAGATTCCTGCGTTTCTTTCGCGTCAGACGGAACTGCTGGTGGCTGCAGGCAAGAGCGGCCGGGCCGTCAACATCAAGAAGGGACAGTTCATGGCTCCCGAGGATATGGCCCATGCCGCCGCAAAGGTTGCCGGCACCGGAAACCGGAGCATCATGCTGACGGAACGGGGCACCAGTTTCGGCTATCACAACCTTGTGGTCGATTTTCGGGGAATTCCGCAGATGGCCGATACCGGCTATCCGGTGATTTACGACGCGACCCACAGTCTGCAGCTTCCCGGTGCAGGCAATGGGGTTTCGGGGGGAGAACGCCAGTATCTGCTTCCACTTGCGCGGGCGGCGGTTGCTGCGGGTGTCAACGGGCTCTTTTTCGAGGTGCATCCCGATCCGCCTTCGGCACTCTCCGATGCGGCAACCCAGATAGCCCTTTGCGATTTTTCCGCTGTTATCAAAGACCTGCGTCAGCTTTCGGGCTGCATGCAGTCGATTCATTCACGTTAAACAGGAACCCTCTTGTCAGGTTTTCAGTACTTCGGGATGGAGCCCTCTCTGGCCGATCCATCCTCCAGAATCCAGCAGGTCCTTCAGGGCGTAAGGGCCATCGTGTTTCCGGTAGACGGCGTGCTCAACGGGCCGCGTATGACCTTCGACAGCAAGGGAGGCGAGATTATCTCAATCTCCAATCGCGACGCATCGGCCCTTAAGGAGGCGATTCGCCAGGGCATTCTGGTTGCGGTCGTCTCCGATCGCGATGCAGGGTGTTTCCGTCCTGTGCTCGAGTCACTCGGCATTACCGCGCTCTATCTGAATGCCTCCAGTCTGCTTGGGGCTTATGAGATTTTCCGGAAGGAGTGCTCGCTTCAGGACGAGGAGTGCGCCTATATCGGCGACGATATAGCCGATGTGCCGGTGCTCGAGAAAGCGGGATTTCCCGTTACTCCGATAGACGGAGCCGACTATCTGAGAAACCGTGTGGGTTACATCTCGGCCTACGAAGGCGGAAAAGGGTGTATCCGGGAGATAGTCGAGATGGTGCTGCAGCAGCAGGGGAAGTGGTTGTTCGCTGAATCGTCCTGAGCAGGGGCGGGCAAACGTGCTTTTGATGGAAAAAATGGACGAAGTGTTTTACTTTTAGTACGTTCTGTTTGCAGATTCGGGGCTAAATAGTACCATTGTTTTATAACGTGGCAGGGCTCTGCGCGCGCAAAACATGAGAGCGATGTCAGGTAGTGACCTGCCGGACTGTTGAATCGTCGATTCTTACCGGGGATTGCCGTGTTTGCAAAGTTCAGTACCAGAAAAGCGTTTAAAACCGTCATGCTTTCTGTCGTCCTGCTCGGTTTGTCGCTTTTCTTATGGTATGCATTGAGGCAGCCCGCTCTTCCGGAAGGGGTTGTTTCCGGGAACGGCCGGATAGAGGCCACAGAGTACGATATTGCCGCCAAGCAGGCGGGCCGGCTGGATTCTGTTTTTGTCAATGAGGGGGATATGGTTGTCGCCGGCCGGACTCTGGCTCGGATGAACGAGGACGATCTCGTTGCCTCGCTCGACGAATGCGAGGCGCAGATTCGTCTTGCGCGCAATGAAAAGCTTCGCGCATCTGCCATGGCGGCACAGCAGGCCGGCGAAAGTTCTCTCGCGGATAAGGATTATGCCCGCTACCGGAAATTGTTCGATCAGGATGTGATCTCGCGTCAGGAACTTGATCATGCCCTGACCAAAAGGGAGGGGTTGAATTCGGCCGTTTCGGCTACGCAGGCCCAGGTGGCAGAAGCTGGTTCCGCAATCGAAGCGGTTATCGCAAAATCCCGGATAATCAGGAACAATATCGAAGACTGCCGACTCAAAGCCCCTGTAGACGGAAGGGTGCTTTACCGGCTCGCCGAACCCGGCGAGGTGCTGCCTGCCGGAGGAAGGGTTCTCACGGTACTTGATCTTTCCGATGCGTACATGACGATATTTCTTCCTTCAGAAATGGCAGGCAGGCTGGTTATTGGTTCGGAAGCCCGCATCGTGCTCGACGCCTTTCCTCGGATGGTTATCCCCGCCAGCGTGTCATTTGTTTCTTCAAGGGCGCAGTTCACTCCAAAAGAGGTGGAGACCAGCTCCGAGCGGGAGATGCTCATGTTCCGCATCAAGCTGAAAATCGATCCCGAGCTGCTCAGGACGCGATTGAAAGACATCAAAACAGGGCTTACGGGTGTCGGTTACGTTCGCCTCTCTTCCTCCGTTGCATGGCCGGAAGCCCTTCAGCCCCGGATTTCGCGATGAACATCGAAGCCGGTCATACGGTACGCCTTCAGTCGCTTTCACACGCTTACGGTCAGATCGCCGCGCTTGACGGCATTGACCTGGATATTCCTGCGGGCTGCATGGCTGGGTTCATCGGGCCGGACGGTGTAGGAAAGTCGACGCTTCTTGGCGTCGTTTCGGGAGCCATCGCCGTTCAGTCCGGCCAGGTTTCTGTTCTGGGCGGCGATATGCGTGATGCGGATTTCAGGCGCCGAGCGGCATCCCGTATTGCCTACATGCCGCAGGGGCTCGGAAAAAACCTCTATCTGACGCTCTCGGTTTTTGAGAACGTTGATTTTTTCGGGCGCCTGTTCGGTATTCCGGAAGTTGCAAGGAAAGTCCGGATAGGCGAAGTGTTGCAGAGTACAGGACTGCTGTCGTTTGCGGACAGGCAGGCGGGAAAGCTGTCTGGCGGCATGAAGCAGAAGCTCGCGCTTTGTTGCGCCCTGATCCACGATCCCGACCTGCTGATTCTCGATGAACCGACTACGGGTGTGGACCCGCTTTCCCGCAGGCAGTTCTGGGAGCTTATTTCGCGCATCAGGCTTCGTCGTCCTGGTCTGAGCGTGATGGTCGCGACGGCTTACATGCAGGAAGCGGAACGGTTCGCATGGCTGGCGGCTATGGATGATGGTCGCGTTCTCGCGACCGGGTCTCCGGAAGAGTTGAAAGGAAAGACCGGCAGCGGAACCCTCGAGGAGGCATTCATCCGGCTGCTTCCCCCGGAAAAAACCGCAGGGCACCGCGCTCCCCGCCTTGAATGTCGCAGTTTTTCCGGAGAAGATACGGTCATTATCGCGGAAAATCTTACCCGGACCTTCGGCAGTTTCACTGCGGTCGATCACGTCAGTTTCAGAATAAACCGGGGAGAGATTTTCGGGTTTCTCGGATCGAACGGTTGCGGCAAAACCACGACCATGAAGATGCTTACCGGGCTTTTGCCGGCGACTGACGGCAAGGCATGGCTTTTCGGCATGCCTACAGACGGACGCAGCATCGAGCTGCGAGGCCGGGTCGGTTATATGTCGCAATCCTTCTCGCTGTACAGCGAGCTGACGGTCGGGCAGAACCTGTTTCTTCATGCGCATCTGTTTGGCCTCGGAAAGGAGGATATTCCCCGTCGTATCGCCGAACTCACCGAGCGATTCGATCTTTCGGAATACCAGCATAAGCTTGCCGGGGAGCTTCCCATGGGCATTCGGCAACGACTTTCTCTTGCTGTGGCCGTCGTGCACGATCCGGCGATACTCATCCTCGACGAGCCCACATCCGGTGTCGATCCGGTGGCCAGGGACCGGTTCTGGGACATTCTTTCCGATCTTTCACGCAATCGCGGGGTAACGATTTTCCTGTCCACCCACTTCATGAATGAAGGGGAGCGGTGCGACCGGATTTCGCTGATGCACGCAGGGAAGGTGCTTGCCTGTGACACTCCCGCCAACCTGGTCATGGCAAAAGAGGCGTCCGGACTGGAAGATGCATTCATCGCATTTCTTGAGCAGGCTATGCCGGAAGATCGGGGAGTCGGCACCCAATTTTCGACGGAACGTTCACCGGAACGGATCGGCGATACTCGGCACGACGTCGCAGCGTTCAGTTTTCGCCGGTGTTTCGGCTATGTCAGGAGGGAGAGTATCGAGATTATCCGGGACCCCGTCCGCCTTGTGTTCGCTCTTGCCGGTTCGGTGCTGCTGATGCTGATTCTCGGTCTTGGCATCACGTTCGACGTCCGCGACGTCGCTTTTGCGGTGCTTGACATGGACCGGACTCCTGAAAGCCGGGATTTTATCGAACAGATTGCAGGGACCCGCTATTTCGTCGAGCATGATCCTCCGTCAGGCTCGGAGGAGCTTTTCGAGAGGATGCGGACAGGAGAACTCAAGCTTGCCGTGGAGATTCCTCCGGAATTCGGCAAGAACCTGTACCGGGGAGGAAGCCCTGAAATTGCCGTTTGGATCGATGGTGCCATGCCGTTTTACGGTGAAACCGTGAAGGGCTATTTTTCGGGAATCGCGCGCAACTATATCGAAGAGCTTGCCCTGAGACACGGAAGATCCCTGAAGGGTATGGCCCCGGTTTCTGTGATTTTCCGTTACCGCTATAACCAGGATTTCAGGAGCCTTCCCGCGATGGTGCCAGCGGTCATTCCTTTGCTGCTTCTCTTTATCCCGTCAATTCTCATGGCGCTCGGCATCGTTCGCGAAAAAGAACTTGGATCCATCACCAACCTCTACGTGACGCCAGTGACCAGACTCGAATTCCTGCTGGGCAAGCAGTTCCCTTATGTGGTTATCGGTATGGCGAGCTATGTGTCGCTCGTCCTTCTGTCGGTGTTTTTTTTCGACGTTCCGGTCAGGGGCAGCTTGCTGACGCTGACGATCGGCGCTTTTCTCTATATTGTTGTGACAACCGGTTTCGGTCAACTCGTTTCCTCGTTCACTTCGACACAGATTGCGGCTTTGGCTTGCACGGCTTTCGCAACGCTGATACCGGCCGTGCGTTTCTGCGGCTTTACCCAGCCGGTATCTTCGCTTGACGCGGCAGGATCGGCGATTGGCAATGTCTATCCTGCAACCTATTTTCTTCTGATCAGTCGCGGGGTTTTTTCGAAGTCTTTGGGCTTTTTCGATTTGTTCCCCCACCTTTGCTCGCTTGCGGCATTCATTCCGGTGCTGACAGGCCTGAGTATACTGCTGCTGAAAAAACAGGGAAGGTAGCCGTGAGGACGACCGCCAACATTGTGCAGCTTGGAATCAAGGAGCTTCGGAGCCTGTGGCACGACAAGGTGCTCCTGGGGCTTATCGTATTCATGTTCACGGCAGGCATCTACACCGGCGCGACATCCAGCTCCCTGGAGCTGCACAATGCTCCGGTCGCTTTCGTGGACGAGGATCAGTCGCCGCTTTCGGGGAGCATCCGCCAGGCATTCTATCCCCCGTCCTTCAGGCAGCCCGCACTGATCGGATCCCACGAGGTCAATCGTGCTCTCGATTCCGGGACGTACACGTTCGTCATTGATATTCCTCCTGATTTTCAGCGAGATCTGCTTGCCGGCAGGTATCCTGAAATACTCGTCGATATCGATGCTACAAGAGTGACCCAGGCGTTTATCGGCGCGGGTTACATCAATTCGATCGTCAGTGGCGAAGTGTCCGGTCACTTGCAGAGATCGTCTTCCGGGTCCGATCTGCCTGTACGTTTTGTCGTACGGTCACTGTTCAATCCCAACCTCAACGGTATCTGGTTCGGTGGCATCATGGAGATCATGACCAACGTGACCCTGCTCTCGATCATCCTTTCGGGAGCCGCACTCATTCGCGAACGGGAGCACGGCACGATTGAGCACCTGCTGGTCATGCCGCTTAGGCCTTTCGAGATTATGGCCGCAAAGATATGGGCTAACGGCCTTGTGGTGCTCTGCAGCGCCGCGGTCTCCCTGTTTCTTGTGGTAGAAGGGTTTCTCGGTGTTCCGATTGCCGGGTCGGTGCCTCTTTTCCTGTTCGGCGCCATGCTGCATCTGTTTTCGACGACCTCGATCGGGATCTTTCTGGGGACCGTTGCCCGCTCAATGCCGCAATTCGGCCTCCTTATCATCCTTGTCGTGCTGCCGATGCAGCTGCTTTCCGGCGGCATGACGCCGAGAGAAAGCATGCCGGAACTGGTACAGCAATTCATGCTTCTTTCTCCGACAACCTACTTCGTAAAGTTTTCACAGACAATTCTGTATCGTGGAGCCGGGATTTCGACAGTCTGGCCGGAATTTGTCGCTGTAGCGGTAATAGGGATCGTGTTTTTTTCAGTCGCCCTGCTTCGTTTCAGAAAGAGCATCTCCCTGATGCAGATGTGAGGATTTCAGGACCCGGGGGAGCGGTTCAGCAGCAGGGCGGTCTCCTCGAGGGAGAGGACGCCTACGATGTTCGTGCCGTGGTTAGGCTCTACATGCACATCTCCGAGATATTCCGCACCGGTCAGAAGCGCCTGTTCAAGCGCCTCGATTTTTCCGAAAAGACTGTACGCCGCCGATTGCGGTGTCGAGCAGGAGACCGGAGGATTATCGGTGCCGTGCACGAAGTAACCCTCCGGCATGGCGCCGCAGTCCGGATAGCCGTGCCAGTGCGTCATCGACGCGCCGCCCCTTTCAAGCATTCCGGTAAACGTCGAACCGGGGTTCACGGTTTTCAGGATCGAGGCTATAAAGGCGTTGCCCAGCGCATGGGCAAGAATGGTGAGGGTGTCGAACGAGGGTTTCGTAACCGGCCCTTCGGCCAATCCCGCAGGAGTTTTCAGGTAGGCGGCACCGTTTTCCAGTCCGATTTCCACCAGATCGGTTTCGATGTCCAGATGGTTTTTCCGGCATCCTGAACGGGTCGTGAGCACCCGCACGTCGGGAACGTCGACCAGCAGGGAGCGATTGCCTATCCTGACCGGTACCTTGCTCTCTTCATCCTTCGGCGTGCTTTCGTCGAGAGGCATGGCGGGCAGCACCCTTACCGGCAGCTGGCGGGCGAAAAATCCGTAACTCATGCCGCTGCGGTGGTCGAGATAGCGGGCCACGATTTTCCGGTAGAAATCATTGCGGTATTCAAGGCTGTCGGTCGAGGTATGTGTCAGCAGGTAGCTGCTCGATGCCCACGCCCTGCTGCATCCGAGAAAGTCAACGGCAGCCCTCCTGAATTCCGGGTTTCCGACCTGGAGCGCCGCATGGCGGAAATCGAGGTCCTCCGGTCTTGGAGGCACGACCTGCGCCGTCAGTTTCGGCACCAGTGTTCCTCGTACGGCATCCCTCGTCGGCAGCGGGGTGTTGAAGGTCACCACCCCGCCGTTCATGGTGCAGATCGTCCACGAATGCCGGGTGACGTAGATCAGAATATGCACCATATCCCTTGCCAGTCGCCGCACAATCGCGTCAAGCCTTTCCTGTGGCGTCGCAGCGGCGGTGAGTGGCGGCGGCTCATCGTAGATGCCGACAATGATGTTGTTGTAAAGTGTCGAAACCCTGTTGATAGCCAGCTCGCTGTCGGCGAACATGCCGGGAGCGAGAATCACCGTACCGGGCCTGAACTTTCCGCCAGGGAGCGTCGATTCGCTGCAGGATTCAGCGCTTATGCCGAGCGATCGCATGATTCCGGTCAGCGCTTCACAGAAGCGCTCAAGCCGTTTCGGGATGGTCCGGGCAGGGTAAAGCACGCAGCGGAGCTTTGCACACATGGCGTCCAGGCCGAGCGGGGTCTCTTTGTCGATGCCGAGAATGCGTTGAAGTGAAGTCGGGCTGATGCTGTTACTCATGTATTTCCTGAAAGAGAGATGTGTCCGGGTGTGCGGGGGTTCATTCCGGGAGGTTGAGCGAGTGTTCGCGGCCCCAGAGCAGTTTTGTGCGCAGGATCTCGCAGTAGTCACGGCTTTCGTTGGCAACCAGGTTGATGAGATCATCCGATTTTCTTACCGTTACCGTTTCCTGGGAGCGGAGCATTCTGGTGATTCTGCCGTCACAGTTCAGCGGGAATTCACCTGCCTGGGCATCGACCGAAACCTCGATGATCTTGTCGTCGCTGATGACAATCGGCCGGACTGTCAGCATGTGCGGACAGATGGGGGTGATGACGAAGACAGAGGACTTCGGCGCGATAATCGGTCCGCCAGCCGACATGGAGTAGGCTGTCGATCCGGTCGATGTCGCTATAATGATGCCGTCAGCCCGATAGGAGCCGAGCAGTTCCCCGTCGAGCCGGATGACGAAGGTCGGAATTCTCGGATAGGCGCCTTTTTCGATCACCACATCGTTCAGTGCGCGCATTCGCTGTTCACGGCCGTTGTCCGTCGTTATGGCTTCAAGCTGTGTGCGGTTGTGGATGGAGTAGTTGCCGTCCAGTACCTTTTCTACGGCCGTTATCATCTCGTCCTTGCTGAACTCGGTCAGAAACCCGAGCCGTCCCACATTGATGCCGAGCACCGGTTTTGTTTCGGAGTAGTGCGAGGTGTAGAGCAGGGTGCCGTCGCCGCCCAGTGAGATGAACAGATCGCACATCCGGTTGAGATCGTCAATTTTTGCCGAGGGGCCTGTGCCGAGTTTTTCAGCCGAAAGCGATTCGAGCACATAGCCGATCCGTTTACGGTCGAGCCAGCCGGTCAGATCTTTTGCCAGAAGGACGGCCTCACTTCGTTCCGTGTTGACGACAATGGCGACTTTCATGGTTTGTGGAGCTCCTTCAGGGTTTCGTACAACCGGTTGGCATTGCTGAACCTCGAGGCAATGCCTTCGACGTTCTCGTTTTTCACGTCTGAGGCAAGAGCCAGCAGCTCACCTGCGAACCCTTCCAGTTCAGCGGTAATATTGTCGCTGTTGGTGAGCACAATATCCTGCCAGATCGACCACGAGCTTCCCGAGAGTCTGGCCAGTGTCGCAAAACCTGGCCCCGAAGCCGCAATGTTCTTTTCGCAGTAGTTTATCAGCAGTGTGGAGAGCAGCTGGGGAAGGTGGCTGATATTTGCAACAATCCGGTCGTGGCTGACCGGGTCCATCAACATGGTGTGGCATCCCGCAGATTCAAGCAGGTTCATCAGTTCCTGTCCAACCGGACCGTCCAGAAAAGCGCCGTTATCGCAGAGAATCACGGTTTTGCCCCTGAGCAGCTCTTCGTGGGCCGCGCGGAATCCTCGCTGTTCCCGACCGGCCATGGGGTGCATGCCGATAAACGGAATTCCGAGTTTTCGTGCTTTTTCGGCTATCAGCGTCTTGGTGCTCGACACATCGGTTACCAGCACCGGAGATGCGGCGTACTCCCTGATTTCATCAAGCAGCTCGATATTCACCTGTACGGGCGCTGACAGGACGATAAGATCAGCGTCATAGAGGGCTTTTTTGTCGGTTTCGAACCGGTCGAGCCCCAGATCGAGCACCTCAAGCCGCTCCTTTTCGGTGAACGAAGGATCGTAGCCTTTCATGACAAGCCGGTGCTCACCGGCGGGCTGCGACAGCCTGAATGCCCGGAGGAGCGATGTGCCGATCAGCCCGAGGCCGACAAACGATATGGTTCTGATAGCCGGTTGTGCGCTCATGGCGTCAGTTTTGCTTGTTAGCCCTGCTGCCCGGAGCCTCGACGGGAATGCCTTCGCTGCAGAGCGGGCACTCTTCGGGCGTATAGCTGACGACCTCCATCAGGAGCACCGAGTACTGGTTGTCGGCAAGCCGCACCTTTCCGTTGCTTCGGTCTACCACCGAACCCACGCCTACCAGTTCGGCGCCGGCGGCCTCGACCAGTTCGATCACTTCGGCAACGGAGCCTCCTGTCGTGATGACATCCTCCACGACAACAACCCGTTCGCCTTTTTCCAGACCGAACCCCCTGCGGATGGTCATTTTTCCATCCTTGCGCTCGGCAAAGATGGTTTTTACGCCCAGCTGCCGGCCAACCTCGGTACCGACCACGATTCCGCCTATGGCCGGCGAAATGACCGTTTCGACTGCGGAGTTGCTGAAATGGCCGGCTATCCGGCCGCAGACCGTCGAGAGATGTTCCGGATACTGCAGTACTTTCGCGCACTGGAAATAGGTGTTGCTGTGTCGTCCGGAGGTAAGCCTGAAATGGCCTTCAAGCAGTGCTCCGGTTGATTTGAACATCTCAAGCATTGACGGGTTGCTCATGAATCGATAGCTGGGTATGGGTCGTTGACTGAAAAGGTGTGTAAACCGTTAAAATACAGAAGCTGAATCAAAAAAGGGAAAAGAAAAACCCCCGCATGAGGGTGAGTTCATTACCGGCGCGTTTCAAGATACTCCCTGAGAATGACGCATGCCGCTGCGCTGTCGAGCCGGCCTTTCCGGTTTCGTTCTTTCCTGCTGAGTCCCGATGCCGAAAGAATCTGCATGGCGTCCCGGGAAGAGCCGTGTTCATTGATCCTTTCGATCGGCAGGCCGGGGAACCAGATGGAGAGCTCTTCGATGAACCGGTCGATCACTCCGCTCATCCTGTTCTCCGTGCCGTCATCGTTGAGCGGGTAGCCGACAAGAATTTTTTCGATCTCATCGCTGCTTGTCATGGCCTCGAGCCTGCTGAACAGCGCATTCCGGTCAAGGGTCCCGACTGGCTGGGCAAAAAGCTGGAGAGGATCGCTCTCGGCAAGCCCGATTCGTTTTGTGCCGTAATCGATGGCGACAATTCTTTTTTTTCTGTTCGTATCCATGCCTTGAAAAATCGGTATTCCTGATTTACTTCTTTCAGTGCAGTATAAATAGTAAAGAAAAACTTTTGTCGTACTGTTTTGCTCTTTTCCTGTCGCGCCGTGATTTTTTAGTGATAAAATTTAGCATATGCCCAATATTCTCGTATAACTGCTTGGCTATATGGCATTTTGGTGTTAATTTTACCATTCAAATCTTTTTTGAGCATTCATAACACAAGTATAACCGGAGAAGATGCAATGGCAAAGGTTGTTATTATTGGTGCCGGCTTTGCAGGGCATACTGCAGCGATGTATCTGGGCGATTCGATAGGCAAGGATCATGAAATAACGGTTGTTCATAAATTCGATTATTTCGGTTTTGTTCCATCGTGGGTCTGGCTGGGTATCGACGCCGTGAAGCCTGAGCATACCGTTTTCAAGTTAAAGCCAATCTACGACAAATTCAATGTGAACTTTGTGCAGGGTACCGTAACCTCGGTTCACCCCGACGAGAACTACATTATTCTCGAACAGGCCGGAGACGCGGGCCCCGCAAGCCTTGAATACGACTATCTGATCATTGCGACCGGTGCGCACATGAACTACGATGCGACACCTGGTCTCGGACCGAAAAAGTTCACGCAGTCGATATGCCACTTCGATACCGCCATTCAGGCTCGCGACGCCTATCTGCAGTCGGTGGCGCGCATGAAGCGGGGCGAGCGTCAGAAGCTGGTCATCGGCACCGGCCATCCGCTTGCGGCATGTCAGGGCGCGGCCTTCGAGTACATTACCAACATCCATCACGATCTTACCCAGAGAGGCGTAAGGGATAAAGCCGAACTGGTTTACCTCACCAACGAGCCGGAAATCGGCGATTTCGGCGTTGGCGGTATCAATGTGGTCACAAAGGGTGGCCGGATTGCAAAGGGCGGCGATCTCATCGAGGACGCCATGGACGAATTCGGTATCGGTAAAGCTGTCCGCAGGGGCGTCAGGGAGGTCGATGCCAAAAATGTATACTGGGAGGACTTCGAAGGCAACTACGGTGAAACCGATTATGATTTCGCCATGCTCATTCCCCAGTCGCGCGGCGTTACCTTCAGGTTTTTCGACAAGGAAGGCAAGGACATCTCCTCAACGGTCTGCAATCCCGGCGGCTTTGTGTTCGCCGACGGCATCTACGGTCTGAAATACGACGATCTGGTCAAGAACTCAAACGCATGGCCGGCCCAGTACTACAACCCGACCTACAAGAACATCTTTTCGGCAGGTATCGCCTTTGCGCCTCCCGGCCCGATTTCCGAGCCGCATACCACGAAAAACGGTACGGTCATTACGCCTGGAGCGCCGAGAACAGGAATGATTTCCGGTGTGATCGGCAGGGTTGTGGCCTTCAACGTCATCGACATGATCAAGACCGGGCGCATGACGCACCGTGAGCGCATGTCCGAGATGCTGGCCGTATGTATCGCTTCCAACGGCAAGTCGCTCTGGAACGGTTCTGCCATCGTGATGATCATCTATCCCATCGTGCCGGACCATTCGCGCTACGACAACAAGGAAGGGCGCGACATGTTCGTCACCAAGGTCGAGCGCGGCATTTCCGGCGCATGGCTCAAGCAGATGGTGGAAACCACCTTCATGCACAAGTTCCAGGGCCGTATCGGCTGGCAGTTCATTCCGGAATAACCGGGCAAGATTTCAATCAATGACAAAATGCGATAACCCATGAGGCCTACATCGTTTGATAAATTCCTGATGCGCTGCAGAATCTACCAGTTCTGGCGCTTTATCGTGCTGAACCTCAAGATCCTCAAAGCAGTCCATCACGATAAAACAGCCTGAGCGGAGAGTTTTTGCCGTTTCAGGGAAATACGGTTTTTCCATTCATAAACGCATATCTTTTTTTAGGGTATGCGTTTTTTTTATTGAAACCATCCCGCCTTTGTTCCTGGCACTTCTTCTGCAGATATTTTCCCTCTGCCTTGAGTTCAGTACCCGAAGCCGGGTTCAAACCTTTAACAGGCTCCGGATGTTGATGCTGAAGAGTTTATTGCCTGACGAGATCATTTTTTTATCCGGGGGGTGGCTATGCCGGTTTTGATGGGTTTATTCATGACGTGTCTCCTGTTTGCCGGTTGTTCGGTGGTGGGAAAGCGAACAGCTGATGAGCCGTCTTATACGTTGATAGAAAAAGATGGAGAAAGAGAAATACGGCGTTACGGTGATATGATCGTTGCCGAAACGGTTGTCGAGGGTCGATACAGCACGACCAGCGGTCCGGCTTTCAGCCGTCTTGCCGGGTATATATTCGGGAAAAACCGGGGAAAGCAGAAAATCGCCATGACAGCACCGGTAATTCAGGAGCCGCTCAGTGAAAAAATCGCCATGACAGCTCCGGTATTGCAGGAAAAAAAAGGTACGGCATGGTCAATGATGTTTGTCATGCCTGAAGGATACACGCTTGAAACAACGCCGGTACCGCTTGACGCGTCAGTCGTTGTCAGGGAGGTCAAAGGCAAAAAAGTTGCCGTGATCCGGTATTCAGGCCTGCATTCCGAAAGCAATCTTCAGAGTTATGCAGGGAAACTGACGATGTGGCTCGAAAAAAAAGGATACCGTATTCTTTCTCCTCCTCGAGCGGCAAGCTACGATCCGCCGTGGAGCATTCCGTTTTTTCGCCGTAACGAGGTGCATATCGATGTTGAGTAAACGGTAACGACGAAAAAAGGGCCAAATACAACCGGCCCTTTTTTCGTCGCTCTGAAGAAGCACCGATCAGTCTACATGAAGGTGTGGTAGGACTGGCCGGCAAAAACGATGAGAAACCGGAGTATCAATCCGCCGAAAAGCACCATGACTGGAGCGACGTTCGGAAATCTTACATGGACGCCGGCCGCTTCAAGAAACTCGAGAAGCAGCGGAACGACCAGACCGGCGGCGACAAAAACTCCCCAGAACCAGAACATGTAGGACATGCCGGCCAGATTGACGTCGCCGGTGATGAGATGCATCATGGCGCCATGGGTATTGGCAGAGCCGGTAAGGCCGCCGAGCACGAAGAGCCCTACGGTCATCAGTTCTATCCAGATGGCGTTTGCGTCGATCATGCTGTAGACCGGTTTTTCATCTTCAGGTGCAAGCAGCAGCATCAGAGCGGCGGCACTCGATATTCCCGAAACAAGAAAGAGCATGCCGAGAATGGAGCTTGACCAGAGCGGCCGGGCGGAGAAGAAGGAGAGCAGGATGCCGGTGTAGATACCGATGCCTACGCCGATATGGGCATTGACCAGCGCCACGATGGTCATGTGGTTTTCCGTCCAGTCAATCACCTTGTTGATGGGCTCGATATTCAGGTCGCGAAGCTGTCGTTTGTTGACCAGCATTGCCTGCAGAATCGCCAGCGGGAAGAATGCTATCAGAATCCAGCTGCCGGCAGACATTGGTGAGGTGGGCTGAATGGTGGTGTAGAACGCCCACACGTAAAGGGGATGAGCCAGGTCAAGAAAAAGAAAGAGCATGCCGATGCCGAGCAGCGTCGGAGAGAGAATGGAGCCGAGTCGCACGGCAAGGCAGGGACACCCCTCCCCCTGGTCTCTCGGTCCGACACCGAACTTGCGTTTCAGGATGATCATGATCGAGGTGATCACGAGCAGGCCGCCCGCCATACCGCCGAGAAAGAGGTAGAGCGGGATGTGCCATTCCCAGATGTGGAGATGCGGCACCACATTGGGGTTGATTTTCGTCGAGACGATCTCATTAACTGCAGTTGCCAACATAGTTACGCTCCGGGTTTATTGCTTGCGGAAATCCAGTGCAGGCTCGGTTCCGTTCCTGCATGTTCTTTCTGGCGGTAAACGAGTTTACCTCTCAACAGCGCTCTTGTCTTTTCGTTCATATTGTTGAAATCGACAAGGTTCAGGCTGCCTGTCGGGCAGATCGACACGCAGGCGGTTTCAAGGCCCTGTTCGATCCGGTGCCGGCAGAGCGAGCACTTATCCACAAATCCTTCGGGATGCACGTAACGGGCATCGTAGGGGCATGCCGCCATACAGGCCTTGCAGCCGGTGCAGAGCGACCGGTTGATCTGTACCGTGCCGTTTTCGTCATAGTGCGACGCTCTCGTCGGGCAGTACGTGACGCACGGGGCGTTGTCGCAGTGCTGGCAGCGCTCCGAGCGGTTTTCCATGGTCAGTTTAGGATATTCTCCACCCGACTCCTGAACAACCCAGTCACGACAGTACCCTTCGGGCACGCTGTTCTCCTGCTTGCAGGCATAGACACAGGCCGAACAGCCGACACATACCCTGGTGTCGATAACCATTCCGTAATTTTTCTTGTTGCTCACGCTTTACGCCTCCTTGATGAATGTCACAAAATTGTTCTGGAACCCGACAGCGCCCATCGCCGGGTCTATTTCGGTTTTCGATATAAGCTGGTTGTGCGATGCTCCCCGTTTGTGGGCCCAGGTGAGCTTGGCTGAAGTATGGCCGAACCCGTGAACCATGTAAACCGCATCGGTGCGGATGCGCTGGGTCACCTTCACTTTGACCGGAAACTCGGAAACCACTCCTTCCTGGTTTTTCAGGTGTACGTATTCGCCGTTCTCAAGGCTGTGTTTTTCCGCGATGTGGTTGTTCACCCAGACCTCGTTCTCTTTTGCTGTTGCAAGGTCGCCGAGGAAGCGGTTGTTTGCCGTACGACCGAAAGTCAGCATGGGTTTGCGTCCCGTCAGCATCCGGTAGAAGCCGCTCGGCGGCTCGGGATGCGGAGTGTATCTCGGAACGGCATCGAATCCTCCAGCCTCGAGCCGGGCCGAAGCCAGCTCGATCTTGCCGCTCGGGGTTTTCAGATTGAGCGCTTCACCCGGCTTGCGGTAGAGATCGGTTTCAGGCATAACCAGCACCCCTTTTTTCCTGATCTCGGCAAGGGAACTGCCTACCAGTTTGAGTTTTTTGTCGAGCCCTTTTTCAACGCTCGGCGGGAAAGCTCCGTGAATGCCCCACTTCTCGGTAATCATCTTCGCGATCTGGTTGCCCGGCTTTGAATCGAACATGGGAGGTACGGCGGGCTGACGAAGCGCTACAAACGGGGTACGGAAGGCTCGGCCGTTATCGAGATCGTCATACCGTTCAAGATAGGTACACTCAGGCAGCACGACATCGGCATAGCCGGTAACCTCGGAAGGCAGCACATCCACGGCGACCACGAACTCAGCCTTCTTCATGGCTTCGATGGCCTTGTCCCGGCCGAGAGTCATGGTTTCGGGCAGGTTTACGCCGTAGATCAGAAGTCCCTTTATCTCGCCCGAAATGGCCTGCTGCACGATTTCATGCGAGGCTATGGTGTTGGACGGTTCGTCATCCGGGAAGAAGGGATATTTGCTGTGTACCTCTTTTTCATAGGCAGGGTGCTCATGAGCCGGAGGCGGCTGTACAAGCGGGAACTTCTGGAAGGCAACCACGCCACCGGGCATCTTGAAATTGCCGACCAGCGCATTGAGAATATGGATGGCCCGGATCCGTTGCAGGGCGTCGCCGTACCAGTTGGTGCGACGTCCGGTGTGCACGAAGGCCGCCGGTGCATGGAAAGCGTATTCACGGGCAACAGTACGAATATCGTCTGCAGGAATGTCGGTTATTTCCGAAACCTTTTCCGGGGTCATCTCCTTTACCGAATTCCATAGTTCGTCGAATCCGACGGTGTGGGCCTCGACGAACGTCTTGTCATACAGGTTTTCGCTGATGAGTACATGCATGAGCCCCTGCATCATGGCGATATCGGTAGCCGGTTTGATAGGCAGCCAGTGCTCGGCCTTTCCTGCCAGTGTCGAGAACCGGGGATCGAACACCACTATTTTCGCTCCGTTGCGAATGCCTTCGGAGATCTCCTGCACCGCGGTGTTGTGCATGTTCTCGCCGAAGTGGGTGCCGAAGAATACCATGTATTTGCTGTTCTTCATATCGAACCCTTCAGGCGTATCGCTCGGGTAGCCGTAGGTCAGCACCGTTGCCTGGCGGGCCGGGCCGCAGCAGAGGTCGTAGGATGGTTTTGCGTATTTGTTGACGCCGATCTGGGAGAACATGTTCTTGAAGAATGATACGCCGTAGCCGTGGTGCAGCATGGCAAGTGCTCCGGGTCCGTACTGCTCTTTAATGCCGTAGAGCTTTTCGGCGACAAGCGTGATGGCCTCGTCCCAGGTCGCCTTCCGGTAGAACTGCCTTCCGTCTTTCGTTTCGCGGATCAGCGGATGGGCAAGGCGGTCGGGATCGTAGAGCAGCCCGGTACCTCCGGTGCCTCTCGGGCAGAGTTTTCCCTGGCTGAGAGGATGGTGATCCGATCCGGTGATCTTGTAAACCTTGCCGTCCCGGACATGCGCGGCGATGCCGCACCGCCAGAAGCAGTGTTCGCAGAATGAATAGACCACCTTGCTTCCTTCATCCCCGGCCGCAGAGTCCGCCCCGGAAAAAGCCTGTGCGGCTCCTGCGGACAATGCGGTGGATCCGGCAAGGAAAATCGACGATATCTTTATGAAGTCCCGGCGGCTGATGTTCTGGCCTTGGCTCATATGACAGGCTCCTTACTGAGTGTTGATAGAAATACTGGAACTGTGCAGTTACTGTTTTTTTCGGCTTTCCGCCCTCTGCCGGAGAAATTCGTCAGCATCTTCCGGTGCCATGCCCGAAGAGCAGGCGAAAAAAGTATAAAGAGATCAGAGAGTGCTGCGTCAGGCAAGCCGGATGAAATCCCTGCTTATTGCAGCGCGAATATGTTTTCCGGGCCGGAAAAAGGAATGTTTTCTGTGAAGGGAAATTCCTTTGGTGTGACGGCGTATGGAGATAAATATTATTGAATAAAAAATAAATATAATTGTTGTTATGACAGCATGCAAAATGAAAATCAAAGGATGACTTATTGGTATAAGTGTATTTTTTACAATGGGTTGGAATTTATTTTTGACTGTATATATATGAACATATAGATGTATTGATATAAGCTTGTTTATGGATTCTTTTTGGTATTTGCTATATTTTATTGCGGTTCCGCTTTATAGAAAAGCAATAACAATTGTTAATGATTTGCTATGAATCAGCTCTTATGTTTCAAGATAATCCCTCCGGAAAAAATCGCATTCGGGGAAGACGGGAGCCGAACGGCCGGTTTTTTTCTCGGCGGTCGAATGAGTACATTCGAGTAAATTCATCAGCATAAAATTCATACGCGGTTATGAAACCACTCTACTACTTCATCGGAGCCGGGCTTTCCATTCTGCTGTCGATCTATATCTTTATATTCGGCACGGCACCCAACCACGAACTGATTGCCATTTTTATCGGCCTCTGGGCGCCGACCATCATCTGTCTCGGCGTTTTCAATACCCTGCTCGGCATTCTCGACGAGATGTGCTGCGCCCACAAGCGGATCGAGGAGCGGCAGTCGTGCGGCCATGAGCGGTAACAGCATTATGGGAAACATGTTGCTGGTCGGTGCGGGCGGATTTCTCGGCTCGGTTGCGCGCTATCTTGTCGCACTTGCCGTACCGTTTGCCGGAACGGGTTTTCCGTTTGCCACCTTTGCGGTCAATATGCTCGGCAGTTTTTTTATCGGTCTTCTGAGCGAGCTTGCGGTTTCAACCACCATGCTCTCTCCTGAAACCAGGCTTTTTCTTGTAACCGGCTTCTGTGGCGGTTTCACCACATTTTCCTCCTACATGTACGAGAACGCCGCACTCATCAGGGACGGCCAGGTGTTCTATACAACCCTTTACCTTGCCGGCAGCATCGCCGGCGGATTTCTTGCGCTCTACACTGGAATGGCAACCGCTAAACTCTGGTCATGATGCAACTGCGCGCCGGCGAAAGGCTCCGCATCTATACGGGCGAACAGGCGAAGCTTGCCCATCGCCCCCTTTACGAGGCAATCGTGCATGAAGCCATGCAGCAGGGTATGGCGGGAGCTACGGTGTTCAAAGGCGTCCTTTCCTATGGCCATGACCAGAAGCTGCATACCGCCAAGCTCATTGAGTTCGGCGTAAACCTGCCCATGGTGGTCGAGCTTGTCGATACCCCGGAAAAGATCGAAAGCTTCGTGCCGGTTGTGGAATCGATGCTCAGTGAGTCAGGAGCGCAAGCGCTGGTGACGCGTGAGGAGACAGCTGTTGCCTTTATTCCGTGAGGATACCGCCGTAAGAGAGGGCAATAAAAAAGGGAGGCCGGTTAAGCCTCCCTTTTTTTGTGTCAGTTGCGCCTTGCCGTTTACTGGTGCGCGGCGACGAGGGCGTTGTAGTTCGCCTTGACGGTTTTTTCCAGATCTTCGTCCGAGTGTACGTAACTGGTGAACATGGCTTCGAACTGCGACGGGGCGAGGTAGATGCCCTGGTCGAGCATGGAGTGGAAGTACTTGCCGTATTTGGCGACATCGGCGGTGATGGCGCTCTTGTAGTCCACAACAGGCGTTTCGGTAAAGAAGAGGCAGGCCATGGAGCCTACGCGATTCTGCACGTAGTTCAGGCCGAGCTTCTGCATGTTCTCCCTGAAGCCGGCTTCGAGGAATGCCGCCTTCCGTTCGAGTTCCGGATAGGGATCCTCCTCCATGAGAATTTTCAGGGTTTCCAGACCTGCGGTCAGTGCGAGCGGGTTGCCCGAAAGAGTGCCGGCCTGATAGACTGAGCCAAGCGGAGCAACGTTTTCCATGATTTTGCGCTTGCCGCCGAATGCGCCGACAGGGAGGCCTCCGCCGATGATCTTGCCCATCGTGGTGAGGTCGGGGGTGACGCCGTAAAGCTGCTGCGCGCCGCCGAGAGCCACTCTGAATCCGCACATGACTTCGTCGAAAATCAGCACGATGCCTTCCTGATCGCACAGTTCGCGCAGGGCGACGAGGAACTCCTTTTTTGCCGGAATGACACCGGTGTTGCCGGCAACAGGCTCGATGATGATGGCGGCGATGTCGCCCTTGTTCTCGTTGACCAGCAGTTTGACCGATTCGATATCGTTATAGGTGGCGTTCAGGGTGTCCGCGGCAGTGCCTTTGGTGACGCCGGGGCTGTCCGGGGAGCCGAGGGTCAGTACGCCCGAGCCCGCCTTGATGAGGAAGCTGTCGCCGTGGCCGTGGTAGCAGCCTTCGAATTTGATGATTTTGTCACGGCCGGTGTAACCGCGGGCAAGCCGCACGGCCGACATGGTTGCCTCGGTGCCGCTGTTCACCATGCGCACCATTTCGATGGATGGTACGATTCTGGAGAGCAGCTCGGCAATTTCGATTTCCATTTCGATCGGCGTGCCGAAGCTGCTGCCGATGTTCCTCAGAGTGTACTCGATGGCTGCGGTTACGCGTGGCTGCATGCTTCCAAGAATGAACGGGCCCCATGACCCGACATAATCCAGGTAGGTGTTGCCGTCAACATCGGTCATGTAGGCGCCTTCACCCTTGGCCATGTAGATCGGGGTTCCGCCAACGGATTTGAACGCACGGACCGGGGAGTTGACGCCGCCGGGAATGAACTTCTTTGCAAGCTCAAAGAGCTCTGCAGATTTGGTTAGCTGAGGCATGTCGAGCAGTTCGGTTTTGAAATTAGATTAGACAAGGTAATGAGAAACGGGATTATACCTCTATCGGAACCTGTGTAGATTTACTTGAGGCGCCGTCCAGGAAAAATATCCCCCAAGATATAAATCATCCCGCAGATATAAAAACCCGTGGAGCCCAAAGGGGTTATTTCGAGAGCATTTGTGCGACAACGGCAAGGTTTCTCTTTCGCGGCGCATGTTCAAGATGGAGGGAGCAGTACTCCTCGATCAGGCTGCCGAGCATCGCCGTTTCGGCTTCGCCGGCTCTCAAGGCATCGAGGTCCGAAAGTCGGGCTGTGCCAATGTCGCAGAGCAGGCGGTATGCTTCGGGGGAGATCGTGCGCTGTACGGCACTGCGGCGCAGGGCTGCATCGGGCAGGGCAATGCCGCCGGGATTCATCACGAAGAGCAGTTCGCAAAGTCTCATGGACTCCACGGCAGGAGCTACCTCCTGGCCACTGAACACACAACGCAAAAGGGAGGGCTCGAATCCCAGTATGGAAACCAGGTGAAGCAGGAACCAGACAACCAGAAGATCGAACCGGTTTACAGCTCGGTAAAGCGCTTCGAGCGTTCCCTCCAGAAGTTCGAAAAGAGGCAGGTTTTTCTCCTCGCCGTCAACCGCGTTGCTTACCAGATCCACAATGCGGTACATGGCCGCGAACCGTTCCATGTCAGGCTCGGAGGTGAGCGGGCTGTGCACCAGACTTCCTTCGCTTACCAGTTGTATCTCGCGGCTCGGTTTTCTGTAGAGCACGATATCGAGCACGCTGCCGGGGCTGAATTTCCCCGACAGGCGGCTTTTCGGGTTGCGCGCCCCCTTGAGAATTACCGTAATCTTGCCGAACTCCCTGGTGAAGAGCGTACATATCTTCGACTGGTCGCGGTACTTGATCTCTCTGAGTACCACGGCGCGGGTTTTGACGATCACGGCGGGAACTTTTTTATTTTTGGAAATATAGTTATATACGAAAGCTTTCGCTCTCCGGAGCGTAAATTCCCATTACAGGCATGCGATGCAGCAGCTGTGTACGGAACGCACAACGTCCGTTCATGGTTAAACTGTAGAAAACGATAACGTATAACGTGCAAGCGAAATCCCTGCAAATTGCCGCGGGCGTTTTGAGTCCGGCGGAGGGTTTGGAGAGGTTCCGGTAAATCAAGGAGGAATGAAATAATGCCAACATATCAGTACCGTTGTTCAAGCTGCGGAAACGAACTCGAAGTATTCCAGAAGATGACCGACGACGCGCTCACCAAATGCCCCAAATGCGAGAAAGAGGCTCTGGAACGGGTGATCAGCGCATCGGGAGGTTTTGTGCTCAAGGGTTCCGGTTTTTACGGCACCGACTACTGCGGGAGCAAGGGTGCGCCCCCAACCCCGTCAGCGCCTTCCGGCGGCTGTTCCACCGGTACCTGTCCTTTCGCCAAATAAGCGCTGCTTGGTAAAGGTCTGATTATTATTCGAAGCCTTCCCGCAGAACGGGGAGGCTTTTTTGTTTGGTCAGGTTAAAACGGTTTTTCCCGTTCTCTCCAGACGAACTTTCTCAGATTGATTTTACTGTTTCCCCGGTAGGAGTCGGGGTACTGCTTTCCTTCGACATTTTCGGTCACCTTCACCCTGTCGAGTTTTCCGTCGATGAAAAACATCCGGATCACCTTTCCGCTTGAATAGTTGATGCCCGAGGGCTCGTTCTTTTCGTTGTAGAGGTGGAAAAGGCTTTCGGCCTGACCGGTAACGGTTACGCCGGAGATTTTTGCGTTGTCGTTCATGGTGATCACCATTTTCGCGCCGCTCATCTGGTTGTAGAGCACGGGGTTTGTCGAAAGCGTATCCCTTGCCGCCAGCAGTGCATTCCGGTGCGCCTGAACCTCATCGATTGTCTGCTTTTTTTTCGCTCCGCCGCTCTCTTTCACATGCACCATAATGATGTCGCCGCTGAGCTGCTCGTTTTTTCCCCAGGCGATGGCATCATCGTAGAGCCAGAGCCGGTTGTTCTTTTTTTCGATCACGGCTTTGCTTGCTTTGGCCATCAGGCTGCCGTCGAGCATTCTTCCCCGGACGTTGCCCGTCAGTTCAGCTTGCTCCGTGTCGGGGTAGTAGACACCGTTTTCGGCATAAACCTCGACCTCGTTGTCTGTTATGACGATGTTGCCCGAGAGCGTGATCTTCTTTTCCGTTTCATAGTCGGTGGCGCGGTCGCAGGTCAGTGTTACGGTGCCGTGCTGAAAACGCACATTCCCGATCACCGAACGGAAGGGCTGCGGCGTGCCGCCGGTGGCGGTTTCGCCACCTTCGATGGTATCGGCGTTCAGGAGAATAATTTTCTTTTGTTCCGCCTGCAGTGTATTATGAACCGGGACCGGGACGGATGCCGCCATAAAAAGCAGCAGAAAAGCGGTGAGCAGCGGTAGTGAAGAAACTTTTCTCATTGAATCATTTGTTTTTCCTGGAGCCTGTTCCGCAATCGAAAGCAGCAGTCCGGCAATGCAAGCAGGTGTCTTGAAACTCTGAAATCTGTACGGGTGTTTGCGAACAGATCTTTATCCTAATGTAACAAAGCTTTGTTTTTACTGTGAAAAAATTACTATTGGCCGCCGGCGGCAAGCCCGGAGCTCTTTTACTTGCCCCCCTATATAATGCGCTGAAAAAAAACGGAACCTTCAGACCTCTTGCTGTTTTTGCCTCCTCGAAAACCGAGGAGCCTCTCAGCCGGGAGCTTTCGATCTGTTTTGGCATCGGCGATGCGTGTGGCACGGTTACCCTTGGCGACGAATCTCCGGTTCAGCAGCTTGCCTCGGTTATAACCGGCATGGAAAGCGTTATCGCCCGGGAGCAGCCGGTGCTCGTGATGGTGTGCGGAAGCGACAATGCCGCTCTCGGGGCCGCACTCGCCGCAACGAAGTCAGGTATACCGGTTGCCGTTGCCGATGCGGGACTCCGTTCTCACGACCGTTCCGATGCCGACGAAATCAACCGTATTCTTATCGATTCCATAGCCGATCTGCACTTCATAAGCGAGCACAGCGGCGAGTACAACCTGATCAACGAAGGTGTTGCCGATGAAAAGGTCTTTTTTTCCGGTAACCTTTCCATCGACACGCTTGTCGCCCTGATGGAGCAGGCCGAACGGGCAAACCTTGCCGCGGAACTGGGTCTCCAGCCGAAAAAGTATGCGCTCGTGCTCCTCAACCCTGCCGGAACCATTGCCGCCCGGGAGCCTCTTGAAATGACCCTCAGGCTGCTGAAGAAAATGTCGGGACTGACCACCGTTCTTGTGCCTCTGGCCGCCGGGCTTGAGGAACTCATGAAACAGCACAAGCTGGACAAGGCGTTCTGCAGGGTGGAGGGGCTCGTGATGATTGCGCATCCCGGCCATGCCGGTCTGCTGGCGCTTTTGAGGGACTCGGTACTGCTCATCACCGATTCCGAAGAGCTGCAGGCGGAATCGACAGTCATGAACGTGCCCTGTCTCACCATGATGGACAACACCGCGCGTCCCGCCACCATCGAAATCGGCACCAATGTGCTTGTCGGGATAGACGAGGAGGATATCATGAGCCGTATTGAGGATATCCTGCATGCAGGAGAGCACGCAGACAGTTCCCGGCGCAACAAGATTCCGGAAAAATGGGACGGCGCGGCCGCCACTCGCATCGTCGAGGTGCTCGGCCGGGTTCTTTAGGGGCAGGCTAAAGGATTGCTGACTGCCTGATGTGTTTTTGACCTTGATGTTATCGTGCAATAACTTGTATGTCCATTCGACCGCAGACAATCGCCGAGCGCCGATTTGCGGAAGTTCGTGACGCGTTGCGCGGGCTTGGTGCCCGTGATGTGTTCGACTACATTTACCGCAACAATCTATGGGCAAGCGATGAGTCCTTTTCAGGGGTAGGCTCCCAGCTCGATGCTACGTCGGAGCTTCGCAGGAAGCTGCCCTCGCTGCTTCGGGAACTCGATATTGCAACGCTGCTCGATATCCCGTGCGGCGACTTTTTCTGGCTCAGCAGTATCGGGTACCCCTTCAAACACTATATCGGCGGCGACATCGTGCCTGCCGTGATCGAACGTAACCGCAGCCTGTTCCGTGAGTCTTTCCCGCATGCGGAATTCCGCGTGCTCGATCTCACCCGAGACCCTCTTCCCGCCGGTGACGCGCTGCTCTGCCGAGACTGTCTGGTACATCTGCCCTATACTGACATTATGGACGTGTTCCGCAATGTCGCACGAAGTCCTGTCCGGTATGTCTTGATGACGACTTTCACCGGGAGCTGGAGGATCAATGCCGATATCGAGATCGGTAACTGGAGGCCCCTGAATTTCCAGCAACCTCCTTTTTCCCTTCCCGAACCGGATCATCTGCTGCTTGAAGGGTGCAGCGAGGAAGGCGGAGCCTATGCCGACAAGGCTCTTGGCGTGTGGCCGATCGAGTGTTTCAGATAGTGCGTGGCCGTGGGGCTATTCCTCATCCAGCCTCAGCGAGCTTTCCCGGCAAACTCCTCCAGCGCAGCGCCGACCTGATCCACCTGTGTTGCAAGGTCTCCGGTCATGCCGGAACGGCAGCTTCGTTCCACGCTTTCCGCCGCCTGCCGCAGGCGTTCGATCCCCAGCATGGCCGAACTGCCTTTGAGCTTGTGGGCCTGCTGGCGCAGGCTCTCGATATCGTTATCGGCCAGAGCCTTGCTCATGCGTGCGGGGGTATCGGTGAATTCCTGGAGAAACATTTTTATGAGATTCTCCGTCTCTTCCGGCGTAAATTCATAGAAGGTGGAAATTGCCGCCGAAGGGGTATGCGTTTCTTTTGTGGTTTCAGGGGGCGCTGCAGACCTGGACGCAAGGAGCTTGCCGATCGAGGCGAGCAGCAGATTCGGGTTGTCTGTCTTGAGGCGAAATGCATCCATTCCCGCCGCTCTTGCGGCAGCTTCCTCTTCCGCCGCACCGCTGAGGCCGACGACAGGCAATCTGGCCAGGTACGGATCGGTACTTGCCCGGATTCTTTTTGTCAGTTCGAGGCCGTCCATGCCCGGCATCCGGATGTCGGTTATCAGCAGATCGATCTGTCGTTTCTGCAGGATAGTCCAGCTCTCCTCTCCATTTCCAGACACCGTTACCAGCAGCCCCGCATCCGTCAGGCTCAGTGCAAGCAGGTTCCGGTTCAGGGCGGAATCGTCGACAAGCAGCACTCTTTTTCCGTCGAGTTTACCGCTCAGGGGCTTTCCGGATGGAACGGCATACAGTGTCGCCCGCAGTGCGTTGATCAATTCGGCCTGGCTGCACGGCTTGGATATCAGCGCCTGCATTCCGGCTTTTTCGGTCTTGGCCTGGGCGATATAGGCAGGTTCGGCGCTGTGCGCGATCACCGGAGTTGCGCAAGCTGCGACGCCCGCTTCCCCGCGTCGCATTCTTTCGACCGCTTCGTAGCCGTTCATCAGGGGCATGTTCAGGTCCATGATGATGAGATCATAACGGTTTCCGGCAGCAAGGACCAGTGCCTCCCTGCCATTTGCGGCTTCGTGGATGTCGACATGCAGCGGGAGCAGATACTTTCTGACCGTCATGCGATAGATGGCTTCGTCGTCGACAAGCAAAAGCCTTTTTCCCTGAAAATCGGGCAATGCATCGGCGATCGTGCGGGCATTGTACTCATCCAGCGTGCCACTCTCCACAGACGGGAAAAGCAGGGTGAACTCCGTGTATTTCCCGTGTACGGAATCGCAGCGGATGTTTCCGCCGAAAGCCTTCATTACCCGCTTGCAGTATGCCAGACCGAGCCCGGTGCCGTTGCTTTTTCCTTTGGTGTGAAAACTTTCGAAGATGTGCGGAAGATCATCTTTTGAAATTCCCGGTCCGGTATCGCGAAAAAAGAGATAGTTGAACTGCGCCCCCTTTTTCAGACGAACCGTGATTTCGCTCTCGGGATGGCTTTTGAGATAGAAGAGTGCATTCTTCAGCAGGTTGAAAAGGACAAAAACAAAAAGCGTTTCATTGATACGGAAGATAAAGGTTTCACCGGTATCCAGATGAACGCGTTTCCGTTCATGTTCCGATTCATAGCCATACTCGTCGAGCGCCTTGCGGATGACCCTTTCTGCGGAAAGATAGGCGAAACTTTCCGGATCGACAGGTTTTTCGCGGATTTCACCGAGAACCATGTCGACCACCTGGATCCCGCGTTTTACGGCCATCTGGCCGTGCGCCACCTTGTCGTAGAGCGTGTCGAGTTCCTCCTTTTTCAGCTGCTCGGCGCGCTGTTCCTGGTGAAAGATCGGTAGCTGGTTCTGGATGCTGTTCAGACAGTGGCGGATTTGACCGAGAGGGTTGCGCATCTCATGCGCGATGCTGCCTGCCAGAGATTGCAGAACACGGTTTCTCTCCTGGGCCATTTCCCCCTGTTTTATGGTGAAGCCCGACAACAACCCAAGCAGAATAGCCATGGGCAGGGGAAGCAGGTATTCAATGATTTCAGTGGTTATTGCCAGGTGGGTTCCGGTGGAGAGAAAAAAACCGGCATAGGCGATTGCAATACCGCTTGCAAGCAGAAACGTCAGAAGAAAATAGTTCGGGATAAAGATGATAAAAACCAGCAGCATCATGGTTTCGCATATCAGCCACATGCCCGAAAAGTTGTTCATCAGCGTCAAATAGGTAAAGACTATCGGCAGCGTGAGGGTCAGCCACAGATACCAGTAGAGGTTCACCCAGGGCTTCAGGCGGACGGGGTAGCGCTTGGCGAAAAACAGAGGAATAAAGGCGATCGCGGAGGAGAACCGCAAGGCGGGAGATTCAAAAGGTTGCGGCAGGATTGCCGTCCATATCAGATAGTAAAGAGGGTGAGCCCAGAAGCCGACATATCGGGACATCTCGATGGTGAACTCGTTGCGGTCGTAATCCTTGCGCAGAAAATCCACTCCTTTTTTCAGGAGAGACGATGTCGGGGTATGTCGGGAGGTCATGAGTGTTATTTTCCCTTCAGAATACAGAAGCGGTAATGGTCGTAAATATCCTCCTGAATATCCAGTACGGCTCCGGAATCGATATTCTGCTCCAGGGCGAGGTGGTATTTTTCTGCAAGCGCTCCGATATCGTTGTACCCATTGACGAACGGTTCTCCCATTTTGCGCATGTTTCTCATAAAGTCTTCAGCAGCTTTCACGCCCGTGCCGTCCTCGACAAGATCCTCCGAAACATAGTCGAACCAGAAACAGGAATCCTGTGTCATCATCCTTGTGATTGAGGTGAGGATGAAATCGATCTCCTCAGGCCGGAAATACATCGACCCGCCCTCCCAGATGAAAAACGTCGGCAGTTCATGATCGAAATCCTCCGTTTGCCGCAGCGCATCGTCTATCGGCCGGAGCGTAAGGTCGATGTCGATGTTGCGTATGGTGTTTTTTTTGCTGTAATCGAAAATCCTTTTTCTTTCGTTCAGCATGATCGGCAGGTCGAGTTCGTAAATGGTCGCGTTCTCGACATTCAGTCGCCAGAACCTGCTGTCGTAGCCGGCACCGATATTGACGACATTGCATGCCGGTTTCCCCTGTGCAAATTGTATGATGGCTGCATCGAGATGGAGCGTTCTGGCGGTCACCATGTTTTGCAGATACGGAGTGTCCATGCTGAATCGCCTTGCAAGGGTAATGCCCTGTTTGCCGGCAAGCATGAAGGCGTACGGGTCGTCAAAGCGCCGTTCCTCGACGGGTTTTTCCTGTTCCATGGCACGCAGCCCGACAATGAGCTTCGCTGTTGTTTTCGTTTTGTGTTCGTAGAGTACATTGATTTTTTCCACATCGAAGGCGTTTCTTTTCATGCCGTTGATGTCCTGTGCCCAGTAGGTGAAATCAGCCTGGGCAACGAGCTTCTCCCCGTTGTACATCATTATCGGAACGGTGGTTATGACTCTTTTGCTCTCCGCATATCTTTTTGCCAGCATTTCCCACTTGCTCTTGTCTATCGATGCTTTGCAGGTAAGATTGTGGCAGCTGGGTGCAAACCACTGAATGGCTGCTTTTGCTCCCCACATATAGGCGGCGTTGTCATCGGTAGACGGGACAAAACCGATAATCGGGATCATATGGAACAGTGACGCCAGGGCGATGCCTCCGGTGTAATCGGCGGCAAGCAGCATCAGGGCTGCCTGATGGGTGATATACTGATTGGAAGAGTTGGGGTTGAGCGGGAGCACTGTTTCCGTATAGCCACGTTCAACGGCCGTGATTTTCCAGTCGATAAAGTCGAGTACGGGAACGGATTCATGAAAGGAATCCGTAAGAGCTGCAAGATTGAAGCGCTCTTTGCGATCCTGTTCCCATGCATCGATCGAATGCAGAAGGAACGAGGTATTAAAGTAAAGACTCATGGTTTATCGGTACTTATTTGAATCGGGGTGCGTTGAAATGGCCTGACATTTTGTACCCATACTTCGGTCAGGCGGGAATCTTCGCCGTCCCTGCAAGGCCGGGGATTCCATTCTGATGCTGAGGTATTCGGGGACAGTGAAAAATCATGGGTCGATGTAACCCCTGCACTTCTCAGCTGTTTTTGGTCCTCAAGCCGAAAAAAACAGAAACAGCGGGAGAGGGTTACGACGACGGTTGTCAACTAATAAAAGGTAACGATCTTTTTTGAAAAGAATGGTGAGTATCCTGTTAAAAAAAGGTCATTTGAGAGGGCTTTAAAATACGGCGTCATGTGAAGGTGCGGGGAATAGACAGATCGGTGCCGGTTGTGGATGCTGCTGCAATGAACGGTTTTTTTGAATGTTTTACGCTGCAGCTGAAATGCCTGGAACCAGGTAAAGGCATTTCAGGTTGGAAAAACGGAAGGGAAGGAGATTGCCCATGGAGTCCCTTCATTCCGGATTGCGGACATAAATCTTTTCATCATGAACCCTATACTGCGAAGCGTGAGCGCCCTGATGCTCGTAACTGCCACGGGGGCTTTTTTCGGCAGCGCAATGGCTGCCGATACGCCTTCGGCCGCCCGCGGCAAAAAACTCTTCAACGACCCCGCTTTGGGCGGTTCGACCAATTCAATGAGCTGTAACGGCTGTCACCCTTCGGGAAAGGGTCTTGAGTATGCATGGAAGAATCCGAAGCTCGCCGAAACCATCAACATTTGCATTACAGGGCAGTTGAAGGGAAAGGCTTTGCCTCTGGATTCGATGGAGATGCGGTCGCTCGTTTTCTATGTCAGGTCGCTGAAGTCGCCTGTTTCCGGTTACTGACATTGGCCTGAGCACCCGTAAAGCGGCGCTGTTTCCCGTTCATTTCCTGTCCGGTATTTCGCTCAGTCTCCGAAGACGAGAACATCGGGTATCTCATACCGCTCGTCGTCCCCAAGGCTGATGGTGTTGAGATCGCCCTTTTTCGTGTAGGTTACCGGATCGGGCGCATCTGAGGCTGCAGGTATGCCCTTCACGAACAGGATCTTCCGTTTCATGCCGCCCGCGAAACGGGTCTCTACGGTGGCGGTTCCGTCGGTTCCCCTGCGGATGACGAAAGCCTCGCAGGAAACAGCCTTAGGGTCGAAGGGATGGCGTGCGACGATTGTGGCCGAGGCGTGGAACGGTGTGCCGGAAATGAGCGCATCCTCCTTTGCGGAAAGGGCCGCAATGGGTTTGCCTGTCACCCCGATTTTCAGCGTAAAGCTGCCCGATTCGTTGCGTCGCGCCGCTGCGCGCATCAGATAGACGCGGACGGAGTAGCTGCCGTCGTCGGGAAGCATGCCCCTGAAGCTGTTTCCGGAAGTACTTCCGACGAACATCGACTGCTCGCTCTCCGGCGGGTTGACGTTGAAGCAGTTCTGCGGATTGGTTGTCGTTATGGTTACGGCAAGCGTCTGGCCAGCTTTCGCCTCCAGCCGGTAATCGATGTACTGATAGCCCTTCAGTTTTCCCCTGATGATCGTCGATGCGGCGTTTCCGGCAAACCGTACCTGTTCGGTGCGTTTGTCCTGCGATGCCGCACCGGCTCCTGGCGTCGGCAGGATGCTGATGCATGCCAGTGCCGTTATGGCAACAATTGTTTTCATGTCGAATCACTCACGTTTGTTTGTTGTGACAGCCTTCGGACGGAAATGCGCTGCAGCCGTGGCCTATGCCCGATGATAAGATGCACCGCCCCAGCGGGCGGGTTTCTCAGCGGTATTCGGCAATCATTTTTTCGAAAGCCTCCTCCCGGAACTCCTGAGACCGGAGTGGGGTGTTGCCGATGCCGAGCAGGTCTTCATATACCGGACGTCCTTCCTCGCGGAAAATGACGCCGAGAGGCAGTTTTTCGGTTTCGACGGCTTTCGCGAAGGCCTGCATGCGGTCGGCAGGGTCGTAATCTCCCGGAAGGTAGTAGGTGTTTTCCCGGAACCACTGGTAGGTGTTGAGCCTGTTGAACACCACGCAGGGCTGGAACACATCCACCACGGCAAATCCCCTGAAGGATATTGCCTGCTTGATGATCTCTTTGGTCTCCTCTTCATCCCCGGCACTTGCTCTGGCGACGAACGGCGCGTTCAGCGCCAGCGAGACCGCCAGAGGATTGAAGGGTTCGAGCATGACGCCGTCTATCTGCACGGGTGTTTTCATGCCCGGCAGGGATGTGGGTGATGCCTGCCCCTTGGTGAGTCCGTAAATCATGTTGTCGTGCACGATCAGTGTCATGTCGCAGTTACGGCGTATGGCGTGCAGAAAGTGGTTGCCCCCCTCTCCATACATGCACCCGTCTCCGGATTCGGCGATGACCGTCAGATTCCGGTTCGAAAGCCTTATGCCGAGAGCCGCAGGAAGTGAGCGGCCGTGCAGGCCGTTGAACATGTTCGTATTGAGGTACTGCGGTGTTTTGGCTCCCTGTCCGATGCCCGATACGACGACCAGATTGCGGCGGTCGATGCCCAGCTCGATGAGCGCACCCTTGAGTGCATCGAGCAGTTTGTAGTTGCCGCATCCAGGGCACCAGCCCATCTCTTTATTGGGCATGTCGAACGGGTTCGGCTTCGCTGGCGACGGGGTTTTCATCTCAAATCTCCCTGAGTGCTTCGACGACCTCTTCAACCGAAAACGGTTCGCCGGTCCATTTAAGAATTCTGTGTGCCGTGCTTACGGCGAGCTCCCGATGCAGAAGATCGGCGAACTGTCCTGATGCGTTGTTTTCGAGCACGGTGACGATTTTGCCTTTCAGAAGGGCAGCGACAGAGGGATTGATGGGATAGAGCTGGGAAAAGTGCAGCCCGGCCAGATCGGCGCGCTGCAGCGTGTCGAGCGATTCCTCCAGCACGCCCCGGTTCGATCCCCAGGCTACAACGATGTTCGGCGCATCCGCCGATCCTCCGACCAGTTCCGGCATCAGGGATTCCTCCGCGAGGGTGTTTATGCGCCGGAGCCTTTTTTCAACCATGCGGCGGCGGGTTTCGAAGTTTTCGGTGAGATGTCCCGTTTCGTCGTGTTCATGGGAATCGCACTTTACGATTCCCTTTCCGTAGCCGGGCACGCCTCTCGGAGAAAGTCCGTCAGGGGTAAAGCGGTAACGCATGTACTCTTCGTCCGTTTCGACGATATGGCGTTCGATGGGTTCTTTTCTGACGGCGGATTCCGGCACCGTGCCTGCCGAGTCGAGGAAAAACTGGTCGGTAAGCACGAATACCGTCAACTGGTAGCGATCGGCGAGCTGAAAGGCTCGCTGGGTCAGCAGTATCGCTTCGGCAAAGGTGCCTGGCGCCAGGATCACCCTGGGGAATTCGCCGTGTCCGGCATGGAGCACCAGGCTGAGATCGCCCTGCTCCGTGCGGGTGGGCATGCCGGTTGCCGGACCCGGTCGCTGACCGAGGTGCACCACAAGCGGCACCTCGGTCATGCCGGCAAGACTTATTCCTTCCTCCATGAGCGCAAATCCACCCCCGGAGGTGGTCACGATCGCCCGCGCTCCGGCGTATGAGGCTCCAAGTGCCGTGTTGATGGCGGCTATTTCGTCCTCGGCCTGATCCACTACAATGCTGAACTCGTGGGATCTCTGGGCCAGAAAGGTCAGCACTCCGGTGCCGGGAGACATGGGGTAGGAGGAGATGAAGGTGCATCCGGCGGCAACGGCGCCGATTCCCACGGCGGCGGTGCCGTCGAGAAGCAACTCCTTTGGCCGGTTTTTTTCCGGCTCAACGGCGATTTCGACCTCGATCTCTTCGCGCAAAGCGGTCTCACGTCCGAAAGCGTATCCGAGCCGGGCGGCTTCGATATTGTCGGCAACGACCGATTCACCCTTGTCGGCAAAAATTTCGCGAAGATAGTTATCGAGCCCGCCCTGAGGGATACCCAGAAGACCGAGTGCCACGGCGACGGCCGCGGTACTGGAATAGATCGGGTTACCGGCCTGTCTGGCAAACGCGGTGATTGGCGTGTCCACCAGATGACCCGGATCGGCGCTCTCTACCTGGTTTTTATCGGCAAACACCATGGTCGTCGGTGCGATCCGTGTTTTCAGGTGTTCGATCGCATCGGCGTTGAGTGCAAAAAGAAAATCGATCCGGTTAACATAGGCATGCCTTTTCTTGCCGGTGATGCGCACCTGGGTCGAGTTGCTGCCTCCCCTGACGCGGGACATGAATTCAGTGCAGGCAAACACATGGCAACCGCTCCGCTTGAGCACATTCACCAGAGTCAATGCTATGGTCTGGATCCCCTGACCGGCACCGCCTCCGAAAACAATCGAAATATCGCTTGAGTAGTGCCGCATGCTTCTGATCGTTCGATTGCACCCCCCGGCATATCCGGGGGGCAATTGAAAAAAGAACAGAAATCCAGTCCGATCCGTTCATTTTTTCGCGACCCGGCAATCGACCCTCCGGTTCTTCTGCCGTCCCTCCTCGGTTGCGTTGTCCGCAACAGGGTGCTGGTCCCCGTAGCCCTCGGCGGCCAGTCTGGCCTTGTCGATGCCGAGTTTCACGATCTCTGCCATGACGGCTTCCGCCCGCTCCTGTGACAACTTCAGGTTGGCCTGCGGGTTACCCGCATTGTCCGTATAGCCGCCGAATTTCAGCGTGACCGCAGGGAATGCCTTGAGGATTTCGTTGATGTTGTTGATCTGTTCCTGCGATTCCGGCTTCAGCGTCGCCTTGCCGGTATCGAACACAAGGCGGTCGAACGAGAACCAGGTCTCCTTGTCTGCCGGTTTTGTCGCATCCTCGATGAAGGCGATCAGCTTCCGTTCTATCCCGAACTCCGGAATGTTGAGCTTTACTCCGTTCGGCAATTCGTATTCGGCGAAGGCGCCGAGCGCATTTGCAGAGTCAGGTGCTGCGACTGCAGCGGTATCCGGAGCTGCCGCCGTGGTATCGGGGACAGCAATGGCTGCAGGAGGAGGCGTTTCCTTCACAGGCGTTTGATTACAGGTTTTCAGGAGCAGCAGGATTGCCGCTATCCCGAGCAGGAACGGCCAGAGTCCTTTGAGGAACGCAGGGATGTTCCCGGGAATGCCGATCGGCGCCGATGGCGGCAAACCTCCAAGCTGTGAGAGGCTTGCCAGTCCGAGAACGTTTGACAGAGCTGCAGGTGCGGCGCTCTGAACAAAATCTTTCTGGGAATCCAGCAGTTTCACCACGCCTGCGGAATCGAGGTTTTCGTCTGCAGTCTGCTTGCCGAGTATTCCCATGATGAGCGGCGCAAGCATGGCGAGCATGGACGACGAAGATCCTTTCGCCAGGCCGGTCGCCGATGAAACAACCGTTTCCAGATTGCCGAGTTTGCTGCCGAACAGAAACGACAGCAGATCACTGCCAGTCTTGAGCAGATCGTCGATGTCGCTTTTTCCGGCAAGCATGCCGCTGAAGCGCTTCAGGAAATCACCGGTGTACCCGCCGCTGTTGATACGGCTGAAAATGTCCTGCGCACCGTCATGAGCCGACGCCCTGCTCATGAGACCGGCTATTACCGACGCAGCAGCGGGGCCGATGCTGCCTGTGACGCTGGCACTGCTTTCGCCTAAAAAGGCTGCTATTTTTCCGGCGTTTTCACCGGACAGCTCTTTGGTGACGATATCCAAAAGATTCACTGCCATAGCGGTTTCCTCCTGTTGAAGTTTTTTTTGTAAACGATAAGACAGGAAATGATGACGGCGTACTGATCACGGCCTCACGATACGGCAGGAAAGCCGATTGCTGCAGGCGCGATATGTTTCTGACGAGCGAAGCACAACAGGCATGCTCATGACGACGGGAGCCCTGCCGGTGTTGTCCGGCTCGGGGGATATCTGCTACAGTAAATATAATGTAGCCCGATTTTTTGATTTCCGGTAATGTCAGGTTGGCAAAAAAGGGGCGTTTTTCGATCGGAGCGGCTTCTGGCGGTACAATCCCGAAGGATTCCGGCATTGTTTTCATGCATGAAAAATGTGTATTTTATGCTGTCGCGGCAATCATGTTACAAACTGGAAAAAAACAGCGGCTTGACAGGAGCAGAGAACACCCCCGCATTCAGGATAACCGGCCACCCATGGGTGATAGCCGGTTCATTGTACGGCTTGCGCCAGTCATCACTGGCGGTTCCTCTGCTGATAGAAGAGGACATCGCTCTGGAACGGGTGATGAGGGCAGGTCACGGACTTTCCGCTCTTCTGCCGGATGACTCCATTGCGCGCCATCCCCTGAAACCGGCGTCGATTCATGCGGATTCCGAGGCTGCCGCCGACACCCTGCTCTACTGGATGATGCGTCTGCAGCAGGCAGCAGGAGTTCCTATGCTTGAGCAGGGAAAAATCATTGCAAGGCATGCCGCAACCCGTACCCTCGTGGTCGCCGTTCCTGCGGTTTTACGAATGCATACAGTAACCGGACAGGTTTTGTCCTGGCTGATCGAGATGTTCAACTCGGCAGGTTCCGACAGGGCGCTCAGCGCAGCGCTCAGGGGATTGCTGGACCGTATAAAGCTCCTTGCAAAGACGGTTCCCGGCCGTTCGAACACTCCCCGGTTTTTAAAAGCGGCCTTTGCAATGGGGTTGCCCTGCCGTGAAGTAGCCGGAGAGGTCTATCAGTTCGGTTACGGTTCCAGGGCGCGATTGCTCGACAGTACCTTCACCGACAAGACCCCGCAGATCGCCGCCCACTTTGCCCGCAACAAGCTGCTGGCCTCGGATGTATTGCGTGGGGCGGGAATTCCTGTGCCGGCGCACAGACTGGTTCCGGACGTCGCCATGGCCCTGAAGGTGGCAGACGATCTTGGTTTTCCTGTTGTGGTCAAGCCGTCGGATCTCGACGGCGGGGTGGCCGTTTTTGCCGGATTGACTTCTCCCGATGAAGTCAGACGGGCATTTTCCGCCGCTCAGCGGAAATCGAAAAATATTCTGGTGGAGAAGCATGTTGAGGGAAGGGACTATCGGCTGACGGTGTTTCAGGGCGAACTGGTCTGGGCGATAGAGCGGATTCCTGGAGGCGTGACGGGCGACGGATCGAGTACCGTTGCGGCTCTGATAGAGCGCCTCAACAGCGATCCCCGACGGGGGGAGGGCCCTCACGCGCCGCTCAAGCGGATTATACCGGATGAAGAGTCGTCCTTGCTGCTTTCGAGAGCGGGTTTGGGGATGGAGAGCGTGCCCGGCACAGGAGTGTTCGTGCGACTCAGAAGAGCCGCCAACGTAGCATGCGGAGGCATGCCCTGTTCCGTTTTTGAGCAGGTGCACCCGGACAACGCCCTTCTTGCGGTTCGTGCCGCTGCCGCATTGCGGCTCGACTTGGCAGGCGTCGATCTGCTGATTCCCGATATAAGCCGATCCTGGCTTGAAACCGGAGCCGTTGTCTGCGAAGTGAACGGGCAGCCGAATTTAGGCGAAACAACGGCTCCGCATCTCTATGCCGAGCTTCTCAGGAAACTGGTTCAGGGTTCCGGCCGGGTTCCCGCTGTTGTTGTTGTCGGCGCTTCTCCGGAATGGGATATCGGCGAAGCAGTTGCCGGACGCCTGGATGATGCGGGTTTCAGAACGGGAAGAGCTGATTCCGGAGGCGTTATCATCGGAGGGCATTGCGTCACGGCAGGGACTCCCGATTCCTACACAGCAGGAATGATACTGACAGGGGATAACAACGTCGATGCTGTGGTTCTCTGCATAACCGATACCGCTGTTCTGCGCAGAGGCCTGCCGTTTGACCGATACGACATGCTTGTTTTCGCCGGTTCGCATATTACCCTGACCGGGGAGGAACAGCGGATTCCCCGGGAACGGCTTCTGCGTGACTTTTTCGCCGCGCTTTCCCCCTGTTGCGACGGCAGGGTTATTGTCGTTACCGGATCCGGCCTGGATAGTCCGGAACTGTTCGGGAAACTGCCTGAAGCGGTGCGCAACGAACCGGTCGAAAAAAGTCGGGCCGCCGAAACCATTGCCGCAGCATTGATGCATGCCGACTCGAGACATCGCTCCGGGGAGGCTCTCCAGACCTGACGGGGGCCGTGATTTTTTTGCCAGCACAGCCGCAGCGGTGAACGACCGCTGAACAAACCGATAAATTCTTCGAAATATGAATTATACAATCGAAAAGGCGATTCCCGATGATTACGCCATGATTCTGGATGTCATGAAGCCTTGGAACATGCACCATGTTCCCTCTGTAGAGATGGAGGATCTTGACATTTCATGTTTTTTTGTGGCCCGGATGTCCGGCAAGCTTGCCGGTGCGGCGGGCTACAGGCTTCTGTCGGCGACCGAGGGAAAGACAACGCTTCTGGGCATAAGGCCGGAGTTTTCAGGCATGGGCATCGGCCGGGCATTGCAGAATGCCCGACTTGAGGAGATGTTCGGTGCCGGCGTCAGGAGGGTCGTTACGAACGCAGACAGACAGGAAACCATACTCTGGTACAAAAAGCATTACGGTTACCGCCAGATAGGAACCTTGAAGAAACTATGCGATTTCAGTCTTTCCGATGTCGATCACTGGACGACGCTCGAGATGGATCTCGTGGAGTACATGCGTTCGAGAGGGGGGCATGAAGAGTACCGCAAATCATATATGGCTCTGAACGACGCCCATCCGCTTTCGCCCTACCCTCCGCTGATCATCAATGCCTGCCTGACCGGAATGGTGCCGACGAAATTCAGCAATCCGCATGTGCCGGTGCATCCTGACGAGATTATAGCGGATGCCATCCGGGTGTTCGATGCCGGTGCAAGGGTTGTCCATCTGCATGCAAGAGACGCAGCGGGCGAACCCACTCCCGATGCGAAGCTGTACGAAAAAATTATTTCAGCCGTCAGAAAAGAACGTCCGGGGATGGTTTGCTGTGTGACGACATCGGGCAGAAACTGGCGGGAGTTCGAGCAGCGGGCGGAGGTTCTCTATCTGAGTGGCGATGCCAAGCCGGATATGGCGAGCCTGACGCTCGGCTCCCTGAATTTTTTCACCGGCCCCAGCGTCAATTCGATTGAAATTGTCGAACGGCTGGCCATGGCCATGCAGGAACAGGATATCAAGCCGGAAATAGAGGTGTTCGATGCGGGAATGATCAATCTCGCGAAATATCTCGAGCGCAACCGCCTGATTTCGGGAAGGAAATATTTCAATCTGCTTCTCGGCAATATCAACACCATGCCGGCGACCATTGCAAATCTTGCCGCGATGGTACAGGCTCTTCCGGATAATGCAATCTGGGCAGGAGCCGGTCTCGGCCAGTTCCAGCTCCCCATGAACGCCGCAGCAATTGTTGCCGGGGGCCATGTGCGGGTGGGTATAGAGGATTCCATCTATTACGATTACGCCAAGGAGGTTCCGGCTTCCAACGAAAGCCTTGTCCGGAGGGTCGTCCGCATTGCCGATGAGCTGCAGCGGCCCGTAGCAACGGTCGCGCAGACGCGGCAGATGATGGGCCTGTAGGTTCAGGCCTTTTCCGGTTACGTTCCATGTTATAAAACAGGGAGGATGATATGGCTGCCGAGTTTCAGGTTATCGGAAAGAATCCTCGGGCGCTTTTCTCGCTCAAGCTGCACCGGGGTGAGGGTATGCTGCTGCTTGGCATGAACTGGAAGACCGCTGCTCCCCCCAGGGATTTTTCAGGATTTGCCATTGAGTACAGGGAGCCGGGAGGGGACAGGTTCTTTGCGTTGAAAAACCGGATAGCCTTTTCCGATGAGCACGGCTCGGTCACTTCCGCAACGCTTTCAAGCAGGCTTTCGCCGTTCCAGAAATTCCGCTGGGTGCATTTTCCCCGGAATGCGGAGATGCCCGGAGAGTTCGTTTACCGGGTTACTCCGGTATTCATGAACGACAATGGTGAACTCAGTTACGGAGAGGCGCAGGAGGCATCGATTGAATTACGGCGTGAAACCTTTCCGGGCCTGCTCAATGTGGCCTTCACCCGGGGATTTGTCTCTTCACAGGCATTCGTCGACCGGTACGGGGCGGATACGCTCCCGACGCTTCTTCCCGAAAATGCCGATGAGGGACTGCGTTTCAGACCGACCCATGCAGAAGCGCAGGAGGCTCTGGCGTGGATGGGGTTCGAGGCGCGCAAAGCCATTCTCGGTGTACTTGACGAGGCGGTTGCCGATCCGGATGCGCAGGTTCGCGTCGTAGCCTACGATCTGTGCGAGCCGGAAGTCGTCTCCCGGCTGAAAAAGCTGAAAGGGCGTCTGAAAATCATCATTGACGACAGCGACCACCACGGCATGGCGGATTCTGCGGAGTCCGCAGCGGAAGCGCTTCTCGGGAAGTCCGCCGGCAAGGCAAACGTGAAAAGGCACCACATGAACAACCTCCAGCATAACAAAACCATCGTGGTGGACGGGCCTCTGGTGCAGGCAGTCGTATGCGGGTCAACCAATTTTACCTGGAGGGGTTTTTTCGTCCAGGCCAATAATGCGGTGGTTCTGAGGGGCAGCGGTGCAGTCGGGCCGTTTCTGGGAGCTTTCGACAACTACTGGAGGTACGATTCCGTCAAGGAGTTCGGCAAAACCGAGTCGTCAGAATGGATGGACCTCGGCCTTGAGGGTATCGATGCCAGAGTGGCTTTTTCGCCGCACGACAAGAAACGGAATGCGCTGCTGAAAACGATTGCCGAGGACATCGGAACAACGACATCGAGCCTGTTGTACTCCCTGGCGTTTCTCTACCAGACGCCCGGAGCGGTTCATGATGCCATTGCCGGAGTTACCCTGCGTCCGGATACCTTTGTATACGGTATGTCCGATAAAAAAGTCAAGGGTCGTCTTTCGGGGATCGATCTTCAGCTGCCGGACGGTAAGGTCGCTCCGGTAAGGCCCTCCGCGCTTACCCGGAATGTTCCCGAGCCTTTCAGGTCCGAACCGACAGGTCTTTCCGGTGGAGTCGGCAACCGCATGCATCATAAATTTCTCGTGATCGATTTTGACAAACCTTCGGCAAGGGTCTATCTCGGTTCCTATAATTTTTCGGAGCCTGCCGACACCAGGAACGGGGAAAACCTTTTGCTTATCCGCGATCGCCGGATAGCGGTATCCTATGTCGTAGAAGCTATAAGGCTTTTCGACCATTACCATTTCCGGGTATGCCAGGAGGAGGCAAAGAGGGAGAAACGCCAGCTCAACCTCAAACGGCCCCCGCGGGCACAGGGAGAAGAGCCATGGTGGGCTGAAGACTACCGCGACGGACGCAAAATCCGCGATCGCGAACTGTTTGCCTGAACCCTGATTTCCCTTCCCTGCGGTTTCAGAAGGATTTTCCCTCGAAGAGCTGAGGATCGACGCTGGTGCCGTAGAGATAGGTGCCCCAATGCAGGTGCGGCGCGGTCGAGATGCCGGTATGGCCGACCGTTCCGATCGCCTCGCCCCTTTCAACGAGCTGTCCTGCCCGGACGGCAATCGTGTGCAGGTGCATGTAGATGGTGGTGAGCCCCTGGCCGTGATCAATGACGACGGTGTTGCCGTGCACCCGGAACCCTTCGCTGACCGTTCCGCACAGCACGACCCGCCCTTTCGCCGTGCTTTTTACCGGCGTTCCCTCGGGTGCGGAGATGTCGATACCCTTATGATAGCTCTCTACAGGACCGCCGTCGTACGACCGTTTCAGGCCGAAGAGGCTGCTGGTTCTGCCGGGCGACGGACGGAGGAAGATTCCCGTGTAAAGCTTTTCGGGGCTTTCGGTCAACAGGGCGGCCTTGACCCGTGTTTTTTCCGTCTCGGTCGCCTTGAGCCCCTGTTTCGACGGGTCGAGCGTGATATACTGGATTTTCCGGTTGTTCGGCTTCACCAGCACGGGGATTTTTCTCTCGCCGGACGCGGTTCGTACCAGAAGCGCGTATCCTCCGGGTTTCGTGAGGTTCTCCACCGGCACCATCGCCCGCCATGAGCTGTCCGGCTGGCGAAACAGGGTATAGGTGCGCTCCATGAACCAGAGCGAAGGCAGTGTCCGCTCTCCGCTCACCCTGACGGAGAAGAACTCACCCTGTTTTTTTGCGGTTTCGGGAACCTCGACACGGAGGGTATCGGAGGAGAGCGCATGCGCTGCGGACGGTAAAGCCGCCAAGGCAAGAAAAATCAGGAGAAAGGGGGTGAGGCGTATCATGCGTCATCGGTCCTGTTAAGTTCAAGATCAAGCACGACCTCTCCGCTCCTGGCCGTTACGACCAGCCGGTCTTGCAGAAGCTCCGCTACGCTCCATGCGGTTCCGGGATGTTCCGCGCGGTTGACAAATGCCGGCAGCACAAGATAGTGAATGTCCTTTTCTTTCGCATGTCCACCGTAGTGGTAATGGCCTCCGATGCACGCCCTGACCGCAGGATACGCTTCGAGCAGTTTCCTTACCTCCCGGTGGTTCCAGAGCATTCCGTGCTTCAGGTCGGTTGTGGCGGGATGGAGCGGAAAATGGCAGATCACGATGACCGACTCTTTTTTTGCCGACGCCTCCTGCAGTTCGCTGTGGAGCCATTCGATCTGTCGCTCTCCCACTGCGCCGCAATAGTCGTGCAGCTCCGGTCGAGCAAGGCATGAGCGCAGCAGTGCGCGGTCTGCACCGGTTTCCGGCTCGTTCAGAACCGATACGTCCATGCCATCGAGCACGACGAAGCGGAATTTTTCCTTCCTGAAGGAGTAATATGCCCGTTCCATGCCGAGATTTCGCAGCAGATCCTTCTGCGGAACCGCAAGGCAGTGGTTTCCGATGACATGGTGGATGGTGCCTGTATACTTTTTCAGCATCGGGAGCACCTGTCGCAGCTCTTCTTCCGCCCGTTCCGGAGTGCCGTTTATCATGTCGCCGAGCTGCAGGACGAAGTCCAGGGAGCCGTTGCGAAAATCTTCAATACAGGCGCCAAGGTCCGGGGTTGCCGCATGAGCCCCCCCGGCAGCGTCGCTGACGCTGAAGTGTATGTCGGTGATCAGGCCGATGCGCATGGGCCGGTTGTTTTTTCGGCGCCGTTTATCCTGCGGGTTCAGTCGCTGAATTCGGAAAGGTATTTTTCCATGAACGCGTCAAGGTCGCCGTCAAGCACGGTTTCGATATCGAACCGCTCGTAGTTGGTCCGGTGGTCCTTGATGCGCCGGTCGTCGAGCACATAGCTGCGGATCTGGCTGCCCCATTCGATTTTTTTCTTTTTCCCTTCGATCTCGCGTTTCCTGGCATCCTCCTCTTCGCGCTGCCGCTGGTAGAGCTGGGCCATGAGCATTTTCATGGCCCGCTCCCGGTTCTGGAACTGCGAGCGCTCCTGCTGGCAGCCGACCACGATGCCCGAGGGGATGTGCTTGATGCGTACGGCGGTCTCCACCTTGTTGACGTTCTGGCCGCCCTTGCCGCCGCTTCGGAAGGTGGAGAGTTCCAGATCCTCCTTGCGCACGTCGATTTCAACGTCGGGAGGCGCTTCCGGATAGGTATAGACGCTGGCGAATGATGTATGGCGTCGGGCGTTCGAGTCGAACGGCGAGACACGCACCAGCCGGTGAACGCCGTTTTCGGCTTTCAGATAGCCATAAGCGTAAGGTCCCTGAATTTCCAGCGTGGCGGTCTTGATGCCTGCGCCGTCGCCCTCCTGGTAGTCGTCGGTATAGACCTTGAACCCTTTGCGTTCGGCCCATCGCATATACATGCGGTAAAGCATTTCGGCCCAGTCCTGCGCCTCGGTGCCGCCTGCTCCGGCATGTATGGTGATGATGGCGTTGCCGGGATCGTCCTTGCCGGAAAGCATGTTTTTGAACTCAAGCGAGGAGATGTCGCCCTCGAGTGCGGCTATGATGCCTGAAAGTTCGTCGTTGAAGGACTCATCTTCGAGTTCGGAGGCCACGTCAAGTTCCTCGCGGCAGGTTTTCGCTCCGGCGGCTAGTCTGTCGTATGCTTCCGTCCAGGATTTATGCTCGTTCAGCTCCTTGAGGATTTTGTTGGCCTGCTGCTGATCGTTCCAGAATGCGGGGTCGGCGGTTATTTTTTCGAGATCGTCGATTTTTTCTTTGCGCTCGTCAACGTCAAAGATACCCCCGTAACTGTTCCAGGCGCTCCTCGATGGCCTGCAGTCTTTCTTTTTGTGGTTCAAACATAATACGTTGTAATACTTGTGGTTAGAAGTGTTCTTGACTTGCAGGGCCGGCATATTTCCCGCTTCTTCCGGGACCCCCGTTTTCTTTCAAAGCTAAGGAATAATTTTTTCCAGAGAATATCAAATGCATGTGGCATGCAAACTTTTATCGATACTGAGGAAATCTTCCTATTTTCCATTCAAGAAAAATACAACAGGGCTATTGCCTGCAGGTTTCCTGCAGGCAAACTGTTTTGCCCCGACTGTCCGGTTCCGTCCGGCCTGCCAACCTGAGAATCCGACTATGAACAACACATTCCGTCACACGGTCCCTCATCTGATCCTCGATGATTTTGACGGCCGCCAGAGAGTTATTATCGAACAGGTCGCACCTGAACTTGACGGGGGCAAATACCCGGTCAGGTGCATGGAGGGCGAGCTGTTGACGGTTGAGGCCGATATTTTTACCGACGGGGCAGATACCATCAGCGCGGCCATCTGCTGCAGGCCTGCGGGCGGTATCGGAGAGTGGCTGCGATTCGTCATGCAGCCAAGAGAGAACGACCGATGGGAAGGCTCTCTGCCTGCCGGCAAACCGGGCAGGTACGAGTATACCATCGAGGCATGGATCGACCATTTCATCACCTGGAAAAAAGGGCTGTCCAAAAAAGTTGAAGCCGGTCAGGACGTATCGCTCGATCTGCGGATCGGGGCGCTGTTCGTGGAGAAGGCTGCAGGCCGGGCACAGGAGGCCGATGCCCTGCAACTGCAGGCATACGGGGCAAAGATGCTTGCCCCGGAACAGGTGACGGCCGTCGCCGCGGCTTCAGACGAAGAGCTTGAACTGCTGATGCTTCGCTATCCCGACAAGGCGCATGCCTCCCGCTATGAAAAGGCGCTCGTTCTTGTCGTTGAGACGCCGAAAGCAGGCTTCAGTTCATGGTACGAGTTTTTCCCCCGTTCATGGGGTCTCGAACCGGGCAGGCACGGCACCTTCCGCGACTGCATGCGTCTGCTCCCGCTTGTTGCCGGCATGGGGTTCGATGTGGTCTATCTGCCGCCCATACATCCGATCGGCATCACCAAGCGCAAGGGAAAGAACAACGCGCTTGTCGCGGGTCCGGATGAGCCGGGCAGCTGCTGGGCTATCGGCAGTGCCCAGGGAGGTCACAAGTCGGTGCACCCGGAACTCGGCACGCTTGAGGATTTTCGCGCTTTTGTCGCCGAAGCTGAGCGGCACTCCATCTCCGTGGCGCTCGATATCGCCTTTCAGTGTTCACCCGACCATCCCTATGTAAAAGAGCACCCGCAGTGGTTCAGGTGGCGTCCGGACGGAACGGTGCAGTTCGCCGAAAATCCTCCGAAACGGTACGAGGATATTCTGCCTATCGATTTTGAAAGTCCGGACTGGCAGAACCTCTGGATCGAGCTGCGCAGCATTTTTCTATTCTGGATCGGGAACGGGGTTTCCGTTTTCAGGGTCGACAACCCGCACACCAAGGCCTTTCCGTTCTGGGAATGGGCTATTGCCACCATACAGGAGGAGCATCCGGAAACGGTTTTTCTTGCCGAAGCCTTTACCCGTCCGCGTCTGATGGGCCGGCTTGCCAGAGCGGGATTTACCCAGTCGTACAGTTATTTCACCTGGCGCAACACCAAATGGGAGCTGCAGGAGTACCTCAGGGAACTGAGCTCGGCTCCGCTGAAACATTACATGCGTCCGAACTTCTGGCCCAACACGCCCGATATCCTGCACGAAGAGCTGCAGACCGGCGGTCGTCCGAAATTCATCATTCGCCTTGTGCTTGCTGCAACCCTCTCGTCGAACTACGGCATGTACGGCCCGGCATACGAGCTGTGCGAGCATCTGCCGGTCGCGCCGGGCAAGGAGGAGTACCTCGATTCGGAGAAATACGAAATCAAGCGGTGGGATCTCGACCGGCCGGGAAACATCAGAGCCGAAATTACGCTTCTCAACCGGATCAGAAAGGAGAACCCGGCATTGCAGAGTACATCGAACATCACCTTTCTGCGCATCGACGCATCGGCAGGCCATGAGCACGACTGGCTGATCGGGTATGTGAAGCAGTCCACAGACGGGCGAAACATCATTCTGACCGTCGTCAACCTCGACCAGTCCAACAGCCACGGCGGCTGGCTGCACCTTCCGCTCGAACGGTTCGGTATCGACGCGGGCAGCCGTTATCGTATGGAGGACCTTTTCGGCGGCGGAAGTTACGAGTGGCATGGCGAGTGGAACTACATCGAGCTGAACCCGGCAGTGATGCCCGCGCATGTGTTCAGGGTGGACTTTATATCGTAATCTCATTTTCAATAATTACTTATCAGATCTTAACGTTTCTATCATGTATCAACCCGAATCGCTCTGGTACAAAGACGCTATTATTTACGAAGCGCACGTCAAGACGTTTTTCGACAGCAACAATGACGGCATCGGTGATTTTGAAGGTTTGCGCCAGAAGCTTGGTTATCTGGAAAGTCTCGGGGTTACAGCCATCTGGCTGCTTCCGTTCTACCCCTCTCCGTTACGCGACGACGGCTACGACATCGCCGACTATATGAAGGTCAATCCCGATTACGGGACGCTCGACGATTTCCGCCAGTTTCTCGAAGAGGCCCACTCGCGCGGCCTCAAGGTGATCACCGAGCTGGTGGTCAACCACACCTCCGACCAGCACGCATGGTTCCAGCGGGCCCGAAGGGCGCCGGCAGGGTCGCCGGAGCGCAACTTCTATGTCTGGAACGATACGCCCGACAAGTACGCCGAAACCCGGATCATCTTTCAGGATTTCGAGGCTTCGAACTGGACCTACGACCCGGTTGCCGGCCAGTATTTCTGGCACCGCTTCTACCATCACCAGCCGGATCTGAACTTCGAGAACCCGGAGGTGCACAAGGCGCTTTTCGATGTGCTCGACTTCTGGCTCGGCATGGGAGTCGACGGCCTGCGTCTGGACGCCGTGCCCTACCTCTACGAAGCTGAAGGCACCAATTGCGAGAACCTTCCCCCTACCTACGAATTTCTTCGCAGGCTTCGGGCGCATGTGGACGAAAAGTTTCCCAACAGGATGCTGCTTGCCGAGGCCAACCAGTGGCCTGAAGATTCGGCGGCCTATCTCGGCGAAGGCGACCTGTGCCACATGAACTTCCATTTTCCGCTTATGCCGCGGATGTACATGGCCCTTGCCACCGAAGACCGTTTTCCCATTCTCGACATTCTCGAACAGACTCCGGAGATTCCCGAAACCTGCCAGTGGGCATCGTTTCTGCGCAACCACGACGAACTGACCCTTGAAATGGTGACCGACGAAGAGCGCGACTACATGCGACGGGTCTACGCCAACGATCCCAGGGCGCGCATCAACCTCGGCATACGCAGACGGCTTGCCCCGCTCATGTCGAACGACCGGAGGCGCATAGAGCTGATGAACATCATGCTCCTTTCGCTGCCCGGTACGCCGGTGCTCTACTACGGCGACGAGATCGGTATGGGCGACAACTACTATCTCGGCGACCGCGACGGCGTGCGCACTCCCATGCAGTGGAACTCCGACCGCAATGCGGGCTTTTCGCGCGCCAACCCGCAGCAGCTGCTGCTGCCGGTCATCATCGACCCCGAGTATCATTACGAGGCGGTGAACGTCGAGGTGCAGGAGAGCAACGTGAACTCCCTGCTCTGGTGGATGCGCCATACCATAACCACGGCGCGGCGCTACAAGTCGCTCAGCCGGGGCAGCATCGAGTTCCTGCAGGTGAACAATCCCAAGGTGCTGATCTTCACCCGCACGTTCGAGGATGAAACCATGCTGACGGTCATCAATCTGTCGCGTAATGCCCAGGCGGTCTCGATCGACCTGTCGCGCTTCGAAGGGTGCATACCCGAAGAGGTGTTCAGCCTGAACCGCTTCCCGAAAATCCGCAACATCCCCTACATGGTGGCCTTGGGCTCCTACGGGTTTTTCTGGCTCAGAATGGTCAGGGAGAGCGAAAAAGTGGACGCGCACCCTTATCTCGACAAGCCGTACGCGAAAGTATCGCGCTGGCAGGGGTGCTTTACCGGCAAAAACCGCGAGAAGCTCGAAACGGAAATTCTCCCGAAGTACTATATGGGCAGCCGCTGGTTCGGCGGCAAGGCGCGAACCGTCATTCGCGTTGCCATAGCCGATACCATTCCGGTGGAAGGTATGGCAAATGCCAAGCTGCTCATCACCGAAGTAAGCTATGCAAGCGGCGAGAACGAGCGCTACCAGCTTCCGGTCTCTTTTGTGCCCGATGCGGGGATCAACCGCACTGACGACAACTTCTACCTCCGGGCAATCGCCAGAGTCGTGCTCGGCGAGGAAGAGGGGTATCTCTGCGATGCGACCTACGAAAAGAGCTTTCTCGGCCAGCTTTTCCATCTGGTCACCGGCTGCGCCGAATGGAAAGGCAAGCTCGGCAACGTCAACGGGGTCAAGGGCGAGGCGTTCGACGCGCTCTGCAGAATCGACGGATTCGGTTCGGAACCCGCGCTGCTCGGCAACGAACAGAGCAACACCTCCATCCGCTATCGCGACGATCTTTGCCTGAAACTCTACCGGAGAATCGAAGTCGGCGTTTCGCCCGAAGTCGAGATGTGTCGCGCGCTGACCGAAAAAACCTCGTTCCGACAGCTTCCCGATTATCTCGGATCGCTCGATTACGCCCAGAACCGTACCAACCGCTACTCCATCGGCATCCTGCAGAGTTTCGTGCCCAATGAGGGCGATGCCTGGAAGCTCTCGCTCGATTACGTGCAGCGCTATTATGAAGAGGTGCTCTCGAAAGTGCAGGGTGGCATGGAGCTTCCGCCTCTCAGCGGATTGAGCGGCGACCCCGTGGCGATTCCTCCGGTCATGCAGGAGCTGATCGGCGGATCCTGGCTCGGCATGGTTGAAAAACTTGCCGAACGCACGGCCGAGATGCACATCGCGCTGGCATCGATAACCGATCAGCCCGAGTTTGCGCCGGAACCCTTCACGTCGCTCTACCAGCGCTCCATCTACCAGGCCATGTGCGAGCAGGTCAAGCGCAGCATGATTCTTCTGCGTGAAGTACGCGCTTCGATGACCGGCGAGCCCAGGGAACTGGTCGAACTGCTTCTGGCCAGCCAGAAAAAAATCCTGCAGCAGTTCGACCCGATCAGGCTCGGCAAGATCGATACGCTCAAGGTCCGCATTCACGGCGACTATCACCTCGGTCAGGTGCTCTATACCGGCAACGACTTCGTGATCATCGACTTCGAGGGCGAGCCAGCCCGTCCGATCTCCGAGCGCAAGATCAAGCGTTCGGTCTTCCGCGATGTGGCCGGTATGATGCGCTCGTTCGATTACGCGGCTTTCAATGTGCTGCTGCAGAACAACCCGGTCATCAGGCCGGAGGATGCCCAGCGTCTGGAACCGTGGGCGGAACGCTGGAGCTACTACGTGGGTCAGCATTTTGTGGATGCCTATTTCAATGCCGCCAAAGGCCATGAGATCGTTCCCGAAGATGCCGCCCAGCGCGAGCACCTGCTTCGCGGCTATCTTATGAACAAGGCGGTCTACGAGCTGAATTACGAGCTCAACAGCCGGCCGCTCTGGGCGTCGATTCCCATGCGGGGCATTCTGAAGCTTATCGAGTCGTAACCTGCAGGTATTTCTGCCGGTACGGGCCGGGTTTTTCCCGCCCTGCCGGCAATGTTTTTCCCTTCCGCCATGAGCGCTGTTGCTGCATACACCATTCAGGTCCCGGTACACGGGCGCTATCTGCTCCGGATGCCCGAAACCGGAGCTTCCTCTCCGCTGCTGGCCGGATTTCACGGTTACGGCGAAACTGCCGAAGACGAAATGGCTCGGCTCGAAGCCATCGGCGGTGCTTCCGGATACTGCCTTTGCGCCATCGAGGCGCTTCACCCCTTCCTTACACCCAAAGGGGTTTCCGGTGCAAGCTGGATGACCTCGAAGGAGCGCGACCTGCGCATCGAGGAGAATGTCGGCTATGTCGATGAGGTTTTAAGCTCGCTTCTCGATTCGGGCAGGATAAGCGGCAATCTGGTGCTCCACGGGTTCTCGCAGGGGGCAGGCATGGCCTGCCGTACTGCCGTGATTGGCCGGCACGCCGTTACGGGGGTGATGCTGCTCGGCGGCGATATACCGCCCGAACTCGACCGGCTCGAACGGATGCGGCGGGTGCATCTTGCGCGGGGAAGGCGCGACCCCCTCTATGCGGAGGAGCGCTTCGTGCGCGATGCCGGGCGACTCAGGGACGCTGAAGTGGCCTGCTCGCCGGTGACCTTTGCCGGCGGCCACGGGGCCAACGAAGAGTATTACCGTTCGGCAGCGGAGTTTCTGAGGGCTATCGGGAGGTAGCGCTTTTTGCCTTGTTCCACAGCACATCCAGTTCTTCCGGGCCGTACTCCTGCCAGGGCCGGCCTGAGGCCTGCACCTCGCGTTCCATACAGGCGAAGCGTGTCATGAACTTGCCGGTAGCCTTGCGGAGCGAATCCTCGGGGTTCACGCCCAGAAAACGGCTGTAGTTGACGATGGTGAAGAGCAGGTCGCCGAACTCGTCCTCCTGCTCCGTTTTCGTTGTGGCGCCCTGCAGCTCGCCGATCTCTTCGGAGAGCTTTTCGAGCACCTCGTCGCCGGTTTTCCAGTCGAAGCCAACGCCAGCCACCTTTTTCTGCACCCGGTAGGCGCGCAGCAGTTCCGACATGGCCTTCGGCACGCCGTCGAGAAGGCTTATGCGCCCCTCCCTGAGCTTGAGGGTTTCCCAGTTTTTCAGCACATCCGTTTCGCTGTCGGCCACGATGTCGCCGAACACGTGCGGGTGCCGGCCGATAAGCTTCTCGCAGAGCGAGGTGAACACGTCGGAAAAGGTGAACGAGCCGCTTTCCTCGGCCAGAATCACCTGAAAGCAGATGTGCAGAAAGAGGTCGCCAAGCTCTTTTTTCAGCTCGACCTCGTCGCCCTCGTCGATGGCGTGGATCAGCTCGTAGCTCTCCTCGAGCAGCAGATGGGCAAGAGACTCCCTTGTCTGTTTCCTGTCCCAGGGGCACTCATGGCGGAGTACCCTGACGAGATTGACAACCCGCTCGAAGTTATCGGCAACTCCGTTTCCATCGGGATTCAGTACCGAGGCTTTCAGTGATTCGATCGACGGGTCGTTCATGGTTTCCGGGTATTGCATTTCTGGGCGTCATCAGAGTCCGTTGTGTGCCAAAGTTACCATTTCTTCTCTATATTTCTGCTAAACATGGCCAGACAATCAACCCCGTTTACCCGTGAACCTTCAGAACCGTACCGCCGTCGTAACCGGATCGAGTTCCGGGATCGGCCTGCATACCGCAACCGAACTGCTTGAAAAAGGGGCCGTTGTCTACGGCCTGAGCCGCCGCGAAACCCCGATCGGGCATGACCGGTTCCGCTGGATCGGCACCGACCTCTCTGTGCCTTTTGAAATCGCCGCGGCATTCCTGACCATCAGGGAGCTTGCGGGAACCATATCGGTGCTGGTGAACAACGCCGGGCTCGGGATTTTCGGCGATGTCGAGACCATAACCCCCGAAGCGTGGGCGGAGGTTATCGGCGTCAACCTGACGGCGGCCTTTCTCTGCAGTCGCGAGGTTGTGCCGCAGATGAAGCAGCACCGCTCCGGCACCATCGTGAACGTCTCCTCCATAGCCGGAAAGCGCGGCTTCAAGGGAGGGACGGCTTACTGCGCCTCGAAATTCGGCCTGAACGGCTTTTCGGAAGCGCTCATGGAGGAACTGAGGGAGTTCGGCATCCGAGTCTGCACCGTCAACCCCGGATCGACCGATACGGAATTTTTCGACCGATCGGCCGTTCAGCCGAACAAACGCATGGGCCCGCAGGACGTCGCCCGTGTCATCGTTTCGGCCATCGAGCTTCCTGACGACGTTCTTGCCGATCAGATCGTCGTTCGTCCGCTGTAACCCTCGTCATCATCCACTATAACGCACCCATGCCAGACCATCAGCAGCAAGTCGTCATCCAGGAAGAGCCCATAGCAGCCATAGCAACGCCTGTAGGAGTAGGAGCGCTCGCCGTCATCCGCATCAGCGGCAGAGGCGTGCTCGACATCGCACAGCGGCTTTTCAGAAAATCCGGCCATCCCGACTTTCAGCTCCGTGAGTCGAAGGGCTTTACGGCCCATTTCGGCCGGGTGTACGAGCGCGAAGAACTTGTCGACGAGGTGGTTGCCCTGGTGTTCCGCTCGCCGAACTCCTATACCAGGGAGGATATGGTGGAGTTCAGCTGCCACGGCGGGCCTGTGGTTGTCAGGCACATGCTGCAGGCGTTCTGCAATGCAGGGTGCCGTCTGGCCGAGCCTGGCGAGTTCACCCGCAGGGCCTTTCTTAACGGGCGCATAGACCTTCTGCAGGCCGAGGCCATCGGAGAGATGATTCACGCCCGATCGGAATCGGCATACCGGACGGCGGTGAACCAGATGCAGGGCAATCTGTCCATGAAGCTCGAACAGTTGCGCCAGAGACTGCTGGAGTCCTGCGCCCTGCTCGAACTCGAACTGGACTTCAGCGAGGAGGAAGTGGAGTTCCAGAGCCGCGGCGAGCTGAGGCTGCAGCTCGGGCAGCTGCAGGACGAGGTACAGAAACTCGTGGACTCCTACCGGCACGGCCGTCTGCTCAGCGAAGGGGTGGCTACGGTGATCGTCGGCAAGCCCAATGCGGGCAAATCCACCCTGCTCAACACTCTGCTCGGCGAGGAGCGGGCTATCGTGAGCCATATGCCCGGCACCACGCGCGACTACATCGAGGAGTGTTTCGTGCACGAAAAGACCATGTTCCGCCTTACCGATACCGCCGGGCTGCGCGAAGCCGCCGAGGAGATCGAGCGGGAGGGAGTCGGCAGGAGCTACAAAAAGATCGGCGAGGCCGACCTGATCCTCTACATGCTCGACCTGAGCCAGCCGGACTGGCTGAAGGAGGCGGAGGTGATCAGGGAGTTCCGCGACACCTACAACCGGGCAAAACTCATCGTCATAGCCAACAAGACCGACCTCTCCGCTGAAAGCGCATTGCGCATCAGCACGCTGCAGGAAGAGACCTGCTGCGATGTCGCGGGTGTCTCGGCAAAGCAGGGCGAGGGGATCGAAGGGCTGCTCCGGCTCATGAGCGGCATGGTCGAAGGGCTCGACAAGCTGCACGACGCCAGCGTGCTGGTCACCAGCCTGCGCCACTACGCCTCACTGCGCAACGCCGGCGACGCCGTCCGGAACGCACTGGAACTGCTCGGCGCGTACGCCGGCACCGAACTCATCGCCTTCGAACTCCGCTCAGCCCTCGACTATGTCGGCGAGATCACCGGGAAGGTGGTCAGCGGGGAGCTGCTCAATATGATTTTCGACCGCTTCTGCATCGGAAAGTGAAGTTATTTTCTTATGGTTTCCTTTGTATTGTTAATGCTAATAAAAACAATAATATAGCGTTATTCTTGATTCGCTTTGCTTCCTTTTTTTGCTGTTTATTTTGTGGTTTTTGTTGCTGAATGTGTATTTTGCATGAGCGTTAACAACAAATAGCAGCAAGGAGCAGTCATGAGCATCAAGGTTCATCTAAGGCAGAGAAAGCAGTCTTCCAGCGGAAAAATCAGTCTGTACCTGGAGTATTATAAGGGAACGTCAAAAACAGCCGGAGGCATGGTTAAGGCCCTCAGGGAGTATGAGTATCTGGATTTATACCTGATCGACAAGCCTAAAAACACTGTCGAAAGAGAACAGAACAAGAAGATTCTGGAGTTGGCAAGTACCATTAAAAGCCGCAGGGAGCTTGAAATCAAGAATGGGCAGTACGGTTTTACGCCGGATTTCAAGGCGAAAGCGGTCTTTCTTGATTATTTCAAAGCTGAGACGGAAAAAAAATTGCATAGCGCAGGGAATTACGGTAACTGGCGCAGCACATTAATGCACCTAACCGACTACATCAGTGCTGAATACGCTCCCGGTTTGGCATTCTCCGAAATTGACGAACGATTTTGTACTGGATTTAAAACCTACCTGAGTGAAAAAGCTCGCACTTCAGCAGGTCAGCCATTGGCTTCTTCTTCACAGCACAGTTATTATTCCAAATTAAAAGCCGGTCTCAGGCAGGCGGTGAAGGAGCGGGTCATTCAAAACAACCCCAGTGAAGGTATTCCCCTTCCCCGCGCAGTTTCACCTAAAAGAGAATATTTGACACATGAGGAACTCCAGAAGCTTGTTAACGCCGAATGCCGCTATGATGTTTTGAAAAGGGCTTTTTTGTTTTCCTGCCTGACAGGGTTACGCTGGTCTGATGTTCAAAAATTGGCGTGGAGAGAGGTTCAGCGTTTTGGTGACGGTTGGCGTATTGTCTTTCACCAGCAAAAAACAAAAGGGCTCCAGTATCTCGATATATCACAGCAGGCGAGGGAGCTTTTAGGAGAGGAAGGTAAGCTTGATGATCGGGTATTCATGGGTTTGAACTATTCTTCCTATATGAATACAGCCTTAGCGCAGTGGATGCTCAGGGCAGGAATTACAAAGGATATTACCTTCCATTGTTCCCGACACACGTATGCTGTGTTACAGCTCAATTACGGCACGGATATTTTTACCCTATCCAAAATGCTTGGTCACAGCGAAATCAAAACCACGATGATCTATAGCCAGATTTTGGATGAGAAAAGGCTTGAGGCTGCCAACAGGATACCCGAACTTCAACTTAACTGATATTCTGCAAGAACGTTATGTATGAGCATCTTAAAGACGAAATCCTGAAGCTCCGGAAGGAAGGGCATTTCCCTGGATTCATGAATGATCATCTGAATGCCCCTGATCGGTATCAATACGATACAGCGGACGCTGGCTTGCTTTTTATGAACGCATTCCATGCAGCTATCGAGGAGTACGACGAGGATCGTGATTGGCTGAAAATGGCCAAGGGGTTATGGGCTGCTTACAGCAGTTGTGTTGGTTTAGGATATTTTGAAGAGCAAGTGATGAACAGTTATGATGCTGATCCACGTGTTGGCAAGTTATATCGAGAGAAGAAGGAGTATGCCAAAGCTCTTCTTGCAAGATTGTTTGAGGCTTCATTCGACCCTCTGTACCAGGAGCACCCAGCAGACGCTGTGGCCGATATGCAGCAGGTACTAAAGAAAATACGTATTGACAGGGCTACAGAAGCATCGTTAACAAGGGGGCAAGGGAAGAACATTGAGATGTACGATTACTTCCTGACCTTGATTGAGGACGCCCTTTCAGCGCCAAGGCCAACAACTGTTGGTATGGAGGTTAGCGGAACAACCGTGAGCAGGAGTTTCGAGAACTTTTGTTTAGAGAAGATTAAGCTGATGCCCGAAGAAGAGCGTAAAGCCTTTCTTGCAATAAATTCAGGCGAATCTTCTTTTTTAGAGTTAAGATTGAGTTGGATGGTTGAATACAACAAAGTTTCCGGGAAAAAGCCTATCAAGTCATTTGCATCCCCCATAAGCAGAGCTAAAAGAAGTTACAAAGAATTGAGAAAGAGTTGATTTTTCGTTGAGTGTTGATTCAAAACTAAATTCTAAGTTGTTATTCTGTATGATGTTACCTTGTTGTTGTCAGCATGATGAAGTGCTGGTTTTACAACAAAAACAATCACAATAATGAATACGTTTTCTCAGAGCCAAGAGGCTTTCCCGCTCATCAAGACGAGACTTCAGGAACTTAGTTCGCAGAAAAACGGCAGCCTTCCTTTTCAGAAATCTGTGCTTAACCTCAATGAGGCGGCAGGATTCACAGGTTTGTCGAAAAGCTACATGTACAAACTTACCAGCAGAGGAGAGATCCCTTGTTACAAGCCTCGGGGCAAAAAGCTCTACTTCAAAAGGGAAGAGCTTGAGGACTGGATGCTGACCAATCGGAAGGCAACAACAGAGGACATCGAGGCTGAAGCAACAAGGTATGTCATGTCCGGTAAAGGAGGTGCACGATGACCTCAACACCACAGCCTGTATCCCAGCCCCAGAGTGATCTAAGCGCGGCTATACCGGATACCTTCTATGGGGGTGTCATTAAATACCTGGAGAGGCAAACGGATGCCCCAAGAGGATTTTTGTACGGCGCCGTACTAATGACCACTGCGGCAGTAATCGGTAACAAAGTGAAAATCAGGGTAGGACGAGACGAGATTAGGCCAAACCTGTACATGATTTTCCTGGCGGGAAGTAGCATCAACCGAAAAACCACAGGGGTCATGTTTACTAAAAAGACGCTTCAGGAGTTGGAGCGTCATCTCACTGTAGAGTTTTTGATGCCTGAGAGTGGCAGCCTTGAAGGAGTGATTGAAGTCATGAGGGAGCCGCGAACAGGTGAAACAAAAGTAGTCATGAACACAGGGATAGCCTGTTACAGTGAGTTTTCCAGCTTCTTGGATAATATACGTAAAGATTACAACTCCGGTTATGAAAGCTTTATTCTGGACGTCTATGACGGCAATGACCACAAGCGCAAACTGAAAAAGGAGGACTCCTCTATTAAGTCGCCATGCCTCTCGATCCTGGGAGGTATAACTATGGCGCAGTTCAAGCAGCGGATTCGGGAAACCGATAAGCACAGTGGCTTTCTTCAGCGGTTTCTGTTTTGTTATGAGCCGGATAGGTCGCGAACCCTTAAATCTATGGTGCAGAGGGATGATCCGGAACCAGATGAGGAAAAGCTTTTTTATGATAACTTGATTGAAATATACAGGACAGCAGAGGCTATTAGAGCAACAGGGAAATCCTTCCACCTCTCCCCTGAAGCGGTAGCGGAATATCAACTTTCGTTCGAAGCTGATATGGCCGAGATTCACCGAATCAAAACTACGAACAGTGACCTTGGCGAAATGCTCTTTGGTTATCTAAGTCGCCTTGATGTTGTGAAGTTCAAGATTGCCATGATCTACGAGGTGGTCAAAATGGCAGCACATGGGGTTGATCCTGCCCACAATGACTTGGTTATCTCAGCTGAAAGTATGCAGGAGGCCATTGCCGCAGTCACCTATTTTTGGGAAGCGATTAAACACCTGCTATCCAGCGAGTTCGAATTTTCGCCATATGCCCAGAAACGACAAAAGATCGAAGGCATCCTGAGAAAAGCTGGAGGAAGGATGACGAACCGCGACCTACTGAAGAAAAGTAACATGATTGCTACTGAGTATAAAGCAGTTTTGTCTACTGCAGTGTACGCAGGCATCATGGTTGAAGAGGAGGAAAAACAGGGCTCCGGTCAAACCAAGCATTTTGTTCGGTTGGTCTAGGTGAAATATTGAGTGAACACCTTGAACATCTAAGTGCATATTTATCAACGCGATAGGTGTGTAAGGTGTTCGTTGCACACTTCTATAGATGTTGGCCGATTAGCCTACATCCTGACACGTCATGAATATTCTCGTGGAGGACTGTACAGACGTAAATGTACGGTCCTTCATTTTTTTATGTAAGAAGCTCCACCAATAAGTAATAGCGGTTTCCCCTTACTGATCGCGTGTTTTTACGGTAGCATTCCGTACATTATTTGAAGTGTTTTTTCCGGGTATCTTACCTTCATAAGCATGCTGCAAATGAATGATCACGGACAGCCGGTAAATCCAGCCTTCAACTATTACCGGAACAGGAGTAAAGCGCTCTTAAGCCTCCGTGGCATCCTTGAGGGAATCGCTGCTGATGGCTCCATCACCACAGAGGAAAAACTGTTTCTTGCTACATGGATGGATGAAAACAACCCTCTATTCCAGAACAAGCTACTTTTTCAGATCGGGCTCAGGGCGGAAAAGCTTCTCAGCATGTCATCGGTTACTGTCGATGATGTTAGGGACATAATAGCAGCGATAGATTACCTGATTGCATGGGAGGTGCCACTTCAGGCGAATTTTGGGCCAGATTCTATGCATGAGGTACTGATAGGTGTATGCCGTGGTATCGACTCTGATCGGAAGCTGGATGATGACGAAATTTCGTATCTGGGAGCTTTTTTGGCAGAGAATCCTCACCTTCAGCATACATGGCCAGCCTCAGAATTGTACCTGCTTATTCGAGAGATCATGAAGGATGGCAAGATTACTCCAGAGGAACGCATCGAGCTGCAGGCATATATCAGAAGCCTTTTCGGTGACGGGATGAAGAACGGTGTATCAGATGGACTATCAACTACCTTACCTCTGGATTACGATACAGGAATAGAGTTTCCTGAAAGGATATTTTGTCTCACAGGGAAGTTCCTGCATGGTACAAGAAAAGAGTGTCAGGAGCTTATAGAGGCTAAAGGAGGAGAGGTCACCGACAGGGTAAACCGATTCGTTCATTATCTTGTGGTAGGTACCATGTCCTCACAGGACTGGAAATATTCAAGCTTTGGGAGGAAAATCGAACGCGCTGTAGAAAGTCGAGATGAGAAAGGGTTTCCCATCAGAATTGTGAGTGAAGAGATGTGGTTAGGAGCCTTGTGAAACCTCTTATCCTATTGAGGCTTTAAAATCAAGATAGAATTCTCAAAAATCCGCAGTTAAGGCGGATCAATCTATTTATTATTGTGCTTAAGGATTTCACATATTCTATGAGTGTAAATACGAGGCTTGTTGCACTTCGCAAAAAGATACGAATTAACCACAAGAAAATTATTGATGCGCTGATAGAGGATCATCAAGCTATTTTGTGTATTTTCTGCGGTTCTACAGAAGAGCTAACACGTGAGCATGTTATTCCTCGATGGGTTTATGGTCATTGCACAAAGAGAACATTTATAACCAATACTAACGGCTCATCACAGACTTTCAATAAAACCACCTTGCCTGTATGTAAACATTGTAACTCTCATATTTTGGGGTTTTTAGAAAGCCATCTTAAACATGAATTTGATAGAGTTGATATCACGAGTAGCAGTTTCACAAAAGAAATAACTGAGTTAATAATCCTTTGGCTTGAAACTATAGAGTATAAATTTCAAGTACTTGATCTACGGAGAAAGCTAAACAAAGTAAAGGGTACTGAATATAGTCCATATATCGGGAAAATGCCTATCTCGATGTTTCAAGGGCCAATGGACACAAGTCCATTCAAGGTATTTTCAAACTTAAGAGGTTCATTGAAAACCCTTTGCGTCAAGTCTAAATCAGCAAAAATTAATTCATTGGTGGTATTCTCAACCACAAATCCTGACTTTTACTTTTTTCATTCTACCAACAATTTCATATTCATTGAGTTGGCTGATTTTGAAGTTGCATTTTTCTATTTTATAAAGCGAACATTTGACAGTCCAGAGGCCGCTAATTCAGCTGCTAAAGAAATTATCAGTAAGGAATATAGCAAGTCACAATAATTGCATTTAGAGAGACCGGAAAAAGCAGAGCAAGGTTCTAATGGCTATTGAATCAATAAAAATCACCGCAAAAGATCTTGATTCCCTTACATACTAATAGATCAAATATAAATCCGCGCACATTATCTTTCTATGTTCAAGTAAGTCAATTAATATATCAAGCTAATTGTAACACTTATTTAATTCATATTATCACCTAATAGAGAGAACTGCAATTAACTTAAGAGAAGGAATTAATTTTCTTAAAAATATGATGATCAGTTCCGCAATGGATTACCTATTAATCGTATATTTTATAATGGAAAAGTAGCTTATAAAAGCCACGCTATTGCTCTTTATGATATTAAACTTTAAAATGTAACATTCTCTAACAACATGAGACTGATAGCAAAGAATTTTATAAACCTATTTTATTGTAGTCTATTTCTCCTTATTGGATACAATGCATATGCTGAAGATTTCGATGCTGATAAAACGGCTGAAGGGCTTCTGGCCTCCACCGAGGAGATGATCGAACACCTCATTCTCCAGATCGACCGCCAGCAGGATATTGAGAAAAATGCCAATAGCTCTTCTAAATCTTCTGTCCAAACAATTATCTTTAGTGCTCCATCGGGAAGCAATTTAGTTATAATTAATAAAGCTATAGCCGCTGTTAAGTATCGGCTCAAAGATCCTTACTCAGCAAGATTTAGAAATGTGTATGTCGGTAAAGCACGGCACCGACCTGTATATGGCGAGGTTAATGCTAAGAACGGGTTTGGCGGGTATACTGGTTACTCTCCATTTATTTATGTAATAGCAAATGGCAAGCCAGAAGTTATTTTTTCAGATAACTGACATATATTTTCAAAAAAAATTTATTCCATACTAACAGAATTAATTTTTGTTGATATACAAAAGGGCAACTAAAGTGTAACCCTTTTGTAATTAAGTCCTCTTACAGAATCAGGCAATGCGATAATCCTCAACACTCCCACCTCTTTCCTCGATATCCTTAACCCATTTAGGCTTTTTACCTTTCCCACTCCAGGCTTTATCCTCCAGTCTGTATTTAACTGTTTTTGATCTTCTTGCTTTAACAGGTGCTATTTTTCTCTGTATATCATTGATTGAAATACCGAATTCATTCATCTTGAAAACAATATCGGCTATTGCATCTCTTTTACCTGCAGCTTTCTGTTCTGTAATTTGCTTCTGGATGACAGCCATCTGTGCCTGTAATTCTGCGATAGTTTGCATGGTAATACTTCGGATTATGATTTAGGGGGGTTGAAAGAACAATATAAAATTTTTTAATAAAAAATTCAGACACGGAATCTTGCATACATATGACACCCCATTGATTTAGGGTTAACAAACCCCCCCGGCATCTGTTCCGGGGTTATTTATTTCTACCCTAAATTATTTTTATCATGTCACAAAACCTTTCTCTCTTTGACTCCGTACCTCGTTACTGCATAAGGTTGGTAACGGAATCTCAGGTTTTCTATGATGGAAAGAAGATGTCAAATGCTGCTTTAGTCGCAGAGTTCCTTATGTCTATAGGACTACATGAGAAGGCGCAGGAGGAGTTTTATTCCCTTTACCTGAATACCAAGAACAAGATCGTAGGCTTTGAGATGGTTAGCAGGGGAACCTTAAACTCATCTCTCGTACATCCTAGAGAGGTATTCAAGGGTGCTCTTCTTGCCAATGCTCATGCTATCATCCTTGCTCACAATCATCCATCAGGTGAAGTTGATCCAAGTCATGCAGATAAATCGGTAACTGAAATCCTTGTGAAGGCAGGGCAACTCCTTAATGTGGAAGTACTCGATCATGTTATCTTAGGATGTACAGGAAGCTATTTTAGTTTAAGGGAAAAGGGATTAATGAATAATTGATTTTATTAGGGTCTGGGAAACCGGGCCTTAATAATTATTTAAATAAATATTTCGTCATTTGCGTATCAGTTTTTATTGAGTATTTATATAAGGAGCTATCCTAATGGTACTTTTATTAATTGAATATACCGGAAATTATTCCCTCATAATAAAATTTGTATATCACTGTTAATAAGATTAATATTATAGTGCCCACCACCGCCAATGCAGTGGCTGACTTTTTTCTTTTACATTTATCAAATAATAGCTTTTTATAAACCAGCAACCCAAAAACCATTGTAAAGGGTAGCGCGAGTATTGTGGATGCAAAAAGAATAAAAATAATTGTCTGGTTTTCATCTATAAAAAATATAGGATTGGCAGAGTTTCGTAATACTAAAACCAAATCTTCTCCCTCCAAAAAACCGCCATTGATAATAAATATTGCTATAGTAGTAAATAAATGAACTATCAGTAAGTAAATGCTATTATTTTTTAACTCTAAATATAAGCTTCTAGCTTTCAGCTCTTTCTCTGTAAGGGGCGGCTTTTTAATAATAAGTTGTGATAATTCAGCGCAATCTCCAGCATTAACCCATGAATCCATCCCTTCACTCCAAACATTATATTCGTCTGATATTTTTTTATCCTTTAAATCATCATATGTAAATGGGCCTTCTTTTTTGCCTTTTTTCTCAGTGAAATAGTATTTCATTTTATGATTTTTTTATCAGTAAATAGCCGGCAATAATAATCAAAAAGGATAATGATATTCCGATTTCAGGATGATTATATGCCATAAATAAGCCCTTTTCATATGGCGGCTGGTAGGTGCTTAACTTCTCATAAAGCGCTGGCACGTCAGATAAATTAAAGTTGGGAATGTACTTCTCAGCATAATTATACTCTTTTTCTGTAATGCCACTATTTATATATCCAGGTGTACCTGATGGCAATTCATCAGAGTCTATTATTCCTTTAGAGGTGTAAACTATCATATCACGATGCGTTAATTTTAATTATTATATCTTGTAATCTCTCTGGTGATATATATGTTCCTGCTTTTGTGCCATCAGATAAAGGTACTTCATCACCAATTTCAATAGGTTCATTATTCCTTTTTATTGATTCAAGTATTAATATGGCTCTTCTATATCTCAATTCATATGCATTCTGTTAAAAAGTACTCATATAATCATACCTTTGCTTTGCAGCCAGCATTGGGCACAGTATTACCCACAAAGTCACAAGCACCAACATAATAAAAAAATCATACCACCCTGTTCTCGCATTCAGTCACACCTTACATTCCGCCTTCGGCTCCATTTTGTTCAAAAGCTGCGCCTTCATGCTTCACTGGGTGATTTTACTGTCATGTCCTATCAGGTAATATAGCGTGTAAACGTGGTAGTTGCATAACTTTAATTATGTACTACGCCTTCGGAACCTAAAGGTTTACATAATCAGAGTTATGCAAGCAACCGTCCGGAGGGCAAAATATGGTTTTGGCGTCTGGTCATACGCAGGCCCTTGCTGTACCCTGTCACTATTTTTTAATTGTATAACATCTTTATTAACAAGAATTAAAAATAAGTGACATCATCATCCCTCCAGAAGCCACTCCTCCCACCGTATGAGAGCATCCTTCATCTCTGGAAGCCAGTTGTAGCTTGCTCTTCTTTGATGATGATATTCAAAGTAATGTTGCTAATATGTTATTATTAAGGTGTACGCTGCTTTGTTGCGATTGTTATATGTATATAAAAAATAAAGACATAGTGTTCTATTGAGCTGTTCTGTTTTACTTTCTGCATCGGGAAATAGCGGGTAAGGACATAAAGGCCGGAACGGGCCAATGGAAAATAAGTTGAGATATTCAGGTCCCTTATGTCCGTTATGTCCCTGCATTCAATAAAACAGCATATTCAATTCTTTATGACCGGCTCGTTCATTCCCCCGCAGGACTGTTATCATAACCAGTTGTCCCGCAAAAAGGCGCAGATCGTCTACGATGCCACCGTGTATTTCTGCAACCGGTTTTTCCTCAGGCCCGATCGAACCATCGACCGGATGGTGCAGGCTGCCCGTTCGGGGAAGCAGAATATCGTCGAGGGCAGTCAGGCACCGGGTGCGTCGAAGGAGACGGAGATCAGACTTGCCAGTGTCGCCCGGGCAAGTCTGGAGGAACTGCTCGAGGATTACCGCGATTTTCTGAGGATGCAAGGGTTGCAGGAGTGGCCCCAGGGGCATCCGTACACAAAGCGGATGCGGGAGTTGAACGGCCAGCCGGGAGCTGATTACGAGACCTTCCGCAAGGGAATCGAGCATGCCGATCCGGAAATTTCCGCAAATGTGGTGATGGGACTGATAAAGGTCACGACATTTCTGCTCGACAGGCAACTGGAGCAGCAGGAGCACTCATTTCCTGAGGATGGCGGTCTGCGGGAGCGCAGGCATAATGCCCGAAAACGGAATAAAGACAGTTAGGCCCTTTATGTCCCTTCGGTACCCGAAAGTTTTTCCTATGACCTGTAAGTTACTGCCTCATGGTTCGCAACCGCCATATAGTCCCCGTAAAAAAGCAATCCATGAGCCCTTCACGGATTGCTTTTTTGCTTTGCCTGCGTATATATAAATGATATCAGTAACGTATCAAGCAATACACACCATGAATGAGCAGTATGAAAGGATAGCGATTGTAACCGGAGCCACATCCGGCATCGGTGAGGCGACGGCGCGCCTGTTCGCGGCTTCCGGTTACGGGGTCGTGGGCAGCGGACGCAATGCGGAAAAACTGGCCGATCTTGAGCGCGAGCTCGGCAGGGTATTCTGCGGGGTGGCCGGAGACGCCGCCGATGAGGCGGTGATCGACCGGCTGTTCGCAGCGTCCGGGGCGAGGTTCAGCAGGGAGCCCGACATCGTGGTGGCCAACGCAGGGCGCGGACTCGGCGGTTCGGTGAAGGATGCCGACCTCGGGGAGTTCAGGGAGGTGCTCGACATCAACGTGACCGGAGCGCTGCTGCTTCTGCAGAAGGCCGCCCGCAGGATGGTTGCCATGCAGGAAGGGCGCTTTCCCGGAAAAGCCGCCGATATCGTCGTTGTCGGTTCCACCGTCGGGCGTCAGATTTCGCCTTTCAGTGCGGTGTACGGGGCTACGAAATTCGCCGTGCACTCCCTTGCCGAGGGGTTGCGTCGCGAAATCGGCCCGAAAGGCGTGCGGGTGTCGCTGGTGGCGCCTGGCATCGTGGTGAGCGGGTTTCAGTCGGTGGCGGGCTATACCGACGATCTGGTCAATACCTTTCACGACCGGTTCGGTCCGCTGCTCTTCGGAGAGGATGTGGCCCGGGCGATTCACGGGATCGTATCGCAGCCGCCGCATGTGCATTTCAGCGATGTCGTCGTGCGGCCGACACGCCAGGATTATCCCTAAGGGCGAGCTGCATAGTTGTCGGTCTCTTCGGCCGCTTTCGGCCGGCTGAATCGGGAAAAACGGTTATTCCGGAAAAGAAGATGAACCTTAAGTCGATTTGTGTTTACTGTGGGTCAAGTCCCGGTATTCTTCCCGAGTACATCGCTGCCGCGACGCAATTCGGGAGGCTTCTTGCCCTTCGCGGCATCGAACTTGTCTTTGGGGGCGGCAATGTGGGATTGATGGGCGCAGTCGCTGATGGTGCGCTCGATGCAGGCGGGAGAGTAACCGGCGTCATACCCCGGAGACTTCTGGAAAAAGAGGTCGCCCACAAAAACCTTACCGAGCTTCGCTGCGTTTCCTCGATGCACGAGCGGAAGATGATGATGGCCGACCTGTCGGACGCCTTTGTGGCTTTGCCGGGCGGTATCGGCACGCTTGAGGAGATATTCGAGGTCTATACGTGGACGCAGTTGGGTTTTCACCGGAAACCCTGCGCATTCCTGAATGTCGCCGGTTTTTATTCGGGCCTGTTTTCCTTTCTCGAGTTCATGGTGGAACAGCGGTTTGTCAAGGATGAGCATTACAGGAGCCTGATTGTCGATTCGGATGGCGCTCGGCTCATCGATCGCATCGCCGCATACGAGCATGTTGCCCTCGATAAATGGATAGACAGAAAAAAAGAGGCCTGATCAATCTTATCCGGTAGCGCCGTGTCGTTCTATTCCGAATTCGCCCCCTATTACGAGCAGGTGTTTCCGTTCAGGGAGGAGGTGTACGATTTCCTGAAGGGATATGCGCGGGCCGACGGCGCTGTACTCGATATCGGGTGCGGTCCGGGCCATTACTGCGGAAGATTTGCCCGTGACGGCTTTGCCGCCGTGGGGATCGATCTCGACAGCCGGATGATCGGAGCGGCCAAGGCATCCTATCCGCAGGCCTCGTTCCACTGCATGGACATGGCCGATGCCGGTGTTCTTCAGGGGACTTTCGGTTTGGCGTATTCCATCGGCAACGTGTTGTCCCACCTGTCTCCCGGCAAACTGGAGCGGTTCATTGCAGAGATGTACACCCTGCTCGCTCCGGGTGGATGCTGGGTGCTGCAGGTCGTGAACTGGGAGGAGATGCTCGATCGGAGGGAGTTCCTGTTTCCGGTAAAAACGCTTGATGGCGGAGAGATGACCTTTCATCGCCGGTACAGCGATATAACGCAGGAACAGGTGCGGTTCACGTTTTCGCTCAAAAGGGGGGATGCGGCGGTTTTCAGCGAAGAGTTCGCTCTCTATCCGGTAACTTCCGGCAGGTACCGCCAGCTTCACGAGCGAGCGGGTTTTATCTGTACGGGCAGTTACGGCGCTTTCGGCGGCAAGGCGTTCAGCAGGGAGCGTTCAGCCGCGCTGGTGATGGTTTTCAGGAAAGGGAAATAGCGTATATCAGTTCACGGCCACGATCCGTACCGATGCCGTGCCTCTGCCGAGCAGGCCGAGCTCTCTTGCCGCGGCGGGAGAGACGTCTATAATCCGGCTTCTGAGGTATGGGCCGCGATCGTTGATTCGCACGATAACTTCCCTCCCGTTGTCGAGATTGGTTACCCTGACCGTGGTTCCGAAAGGGAGGGTGCGGTGTGCGGCGGTAAAGTCCTGTACGCTGAAGCGTTCTCCGCTTGCAGTTCTTTTTCCGTGGAAGCGCTGGGAATAATAGGATGCCCGGCCTTCAGAAGCGAGCATGCCGCTGCTGCCGGAAACAGCCGTGGTCGCGGGTGTTTCGGACTGAAAAACAGGTTCGGCAGCACCGCAGGTAGCCGGGCGGAGTGCGACCAGAACGAGCAGTATTGCCGTGGCTGACGCAGACGGGAATTTGAACGTTTGCCGCATGATCCTGTTGTTTTCTGCCGGGTACCGAGCGCTCCGCTTCTCCTGGCAGCCTTTCAGGCAATTGGAGAGCGGCGCGATGCTCGATAGCAGTGCAGGTTTCTGAAAATGCTCTCTATCCGGAGTATGCGTCCGCGATTTGTTTATTGATGGCTTCCACGCGCACCTGGGCGGTTCCGGATCTGAACAGGCCGATCTCTTTGGCTGCTTCTGCCGAAAGATCGATTATTCTTCCCTTGATAAAAGGACCGCGGTCGTTGATGCGCACAATGACATCCTTGCCATTTCGGAGATTGGTGACCCTTACGCGGGTACCGAAAGGCAGGGAAGGATGCGCGGCGGTCAGTTCGTTCATGTCGAACGTTTCGCCGTTTGCTGTTTTTTTACCGTGAAACTGGTTTGCGTAATATGATGCCTTTCCTTCCGAAACCAGAAGAAAGCTTTGGGCTTTGTTTCTGCCCTCAGGACGGGAGTCGGCAAAAGCTGTGGAATGAATTGCTGATTCGAGCTGGTCTGATGAACCCGAAAAAGGCATGCTTGTCTGGCATGCGGAAAAGAGTAAACAGGTCAGTACGCCATAGATCGAAAAAGAGAAGATTTTTTTTTCATGTCTCATAAATGCTAAGGTTTAGCACTCTGTCCCTTAAACAAGATCGACAATAAGAACAGGTAAATTGAATAAAATTTCATTTAGTATTCATTGTTTTGACAACACTAAATATAGAGAATAATATTTTAAAGATGCAAATAAGGCACTAAAGCCGCTGATAGCGGTGCTTTCCGGAGGCATAAATGGCATTTTTCCTCAGAAATCCGGTCGGTTTTTCGTCCGGGTTTGTTACTTTACCATGCCGGTAAAGAGGAGATTGATAAGGGTTTTTTTTAAAAAAAATGAATATTATTCACAGGGCATCCATTGTTGCCGCTGTTTCGCTGCTGCTGCATACGACCACCGTGGTCGCCGAGACCGCAGATGAGTACATTGAGCTGGGTATCGGACTTGGACGACAAGGGCACGTTCAGGAGGCCATCGATTCTTTCAGCAGAGCCATCATGCTCGATCCCGAAAATGCTGGAGCGTATTACAACCGGGGACTCGCAAAATCCCTTGGAGGCGATGCCAGACAGGCTCTTGCCGATTATACCAGAGCGATTGATCTCGATCCGAAACTGCTCGGGGCGTATAACAACAGGGGATTTGCCCGTGCGGCTCTCGGGGATTTCAGGGGAGCAGTCGCCGATATTTCAAAAGCGATAGCGCTTGACCCTGCCATCCCGGAATTCTACAATAACCGGGGCACGGCCAGATCGGCACTTGGCGACTACAAGGGAGCTATTGCAGATTACTCCCGCTCGATACAGCTCAGTCCGCAGCTTGCCGGCGCATATAACAACCGGGGTCTTGCAAAAAGCCTCAGTGGCGACCACAGAGGAGCCATCAGTGATTTCTCGCTCGCTCTCGAACGGGACCAGGGGTATGACGCAGCATGGTACAACCGCGGCAACGCCAGGGCGAACAGCGGTGATCTGAAGGGCGCCCTGGAAGATTACAACAAGGCGCTGATTCTCAATACCGGGCTGGTCGAGGCATACAACAACCGAGCCTGTACGAAGGCTGCGCTTGGCGATTACCAGGGCGCCATTGACGATATGAACCGGCTTCTTCAGATCAGACCGGAGAACGCCGAAGCCTATTACAACAGAGGGCTGGCCAGAAAACAGCTGGGAGATGCCGGCGGAGCGATCGAAGATATGCAGAAGGCCGCCAGTCTTGGCGATACGCTTTCCATCCAGGCGCTCAGGGCGCTGGGGAAGTAGGCTTCTTCCGGTCCTCGCTGCCGGTAAACTTTTTATATGACGCTGCCGGTTATAGCAAACGGTGTTTAACGCTTGGTAACGATTGCTGTGAGGTGCCTATGCGTCTTATTCTCATGACCGGCAAAGGCGGCGTCGGCAAAACATCCATGGCGGCTGCGACAGGGCTTCGCTGTGCGGAACTCGGCTACAAGACGCTGGTACTGAGCACCGACCCTGCCCATTCGCTTGCCGACAGCTTCGATATGCCTCTCGGGCATGAACCGGTAAGAGTTTCCGAGAACCTTTACGCTGCCGAGCTCGATGTGCTGCAGGAACTCGAACAGAACTGGGGGGCGGTAAAGCGTTACATCACGGAGGTGCTGCAGGCACGGGGGCTGGATGCCGTACAGGCCGATGAGTTGGCTATTTTGCCGGGAACCGATGAAATTTTCGGGCTTGTCAGGGTGTTCCGCCACCACCGGGAGGGGAGCTACGATGTGCTGATCATCGATTCGGCGCCTACCGGAACGGCTCTGAGACTTCTGAGCATTCCGGAAGTGACCGGCTGGTACATGCGCCGGTTTTACAGGCCGATGGAAAAAGTCGCGCTCTATCTTCGGCCACTCGTTGAACCGATTTTTCGCCCGATTGCGGGGTTTTCGCTTCCCGACAAGGCGCTGATGCAGATTCCCCATGAGTTCTATGAAAACATAGCGGCGCTCGGCGGCATTCTTACCGATAATACCGTTACCTCCGTACGGCTTGTTACCAACCCTGAAAAAATGGTGATCAAGGAGTCGTTGCGTGCGCACGCTTACCTGAGTCTCTACAATATCTCCGTCGATCTGGTCATCGCCAACAGAATCATCCCGCCCGAGGTCAACGATCCTTATTTTGTTTACTGGAAGGCGAACCAGGCAATCTACCGTCAGGAGATTATCGACAGTTTCAGCCCCCTGCCGGTCAAGGAGGTGCCGCTTTATTCCCGTGAAATCTGCGGTATGGATGCGCTGGAAAAACTCAGGGATTTTCTCTATCCGGACGGGGAGGACCCATCACAGGTATACTACCATAACCAGACCTTGCGGGTGCTGAAGGTTGCGGACGGGTTTTCTCTCGAGCTGTATCTGCCCGGAATACCCAAAGAGCAGATACAGCTCAGCAAGAGCGGGGACGAGCTCAATATCCGGATCGGGAATCACCGGCGCAATATGGTGCTTCCCCAGTCGCTGGCTACACTGAAAACGGACGGTGCGGAAATGGAGGGCGAGCGTCTGGTGATCCGCTTTACCGAAAAACCCTGAAAACGGACGGTTATCGTACAATAAACCGCATTATTGCGGTTCCTGAAGCGACAAACTGTTTTGAATATCGGTTATCGATTGTAAATTAAAAGTTTAGGGTTTCACTATCATTCAACGCAGTCAAGCAGCCGGATGTCTATGCCGGAGAGGAGGTCAAGATGACGCAGTTCAGGGTTGGCGATGCCATTGTCTACCACAAGCCGAAAAGTTCGTTCTGCCCGGGTCCCAGAGCCAGGCAGGTTTATCCTCTCGAACACGGAGAGGAGTATCATTATGTGGTGGACAAGTTCTGGAAGGTAACGGATGTACATAATGACGGAACCATAGAGGTTACCACCCGTACCGGAAAAAAACATCGGCTTGAAGCCGGCGATCCCAATATCCGCAAGGCAGACATCTTTCAGCACCTCATGTACCGCAAACGGTTTCCGCAACTGGCGGAGATCAGGAAATAGCGGCTCGACAGATTTTCACTCCTCACCATCGCCGGCCGGTTCGGTTCCTGCACGAAGATGATGTGCTTCGGTATCGTACCAGAGCGGAGCGTCATGACGCAGCATGCTGATAACTACCTGAAATTCAGCAGGGTCTTTGAATACCCTGTTTTCTATCTGCTGGTTGTCCGAGTCATAGAAGGCTATGCGCCCTTCATGTTCGGTAATGTCCCATCTGCTGTAGTAGCTCGAAACGAGAATATTTGCCATAACCGGAATTTTTTCAGCTTTTTTCTTTCTGGTCGGGGGGCGGCCGGGAGTCGGCCGCCCGTTTCCGGTATTCAGGGTTTCCTGAAAATCGCTCCTTTCGGAATGGCCCAGTCTGCAGTTGCATTTTTTCCTGAAGGAAGTATGGTTTCGGGAGTGATGATGGCATTCTTCAGGTTTGTGTCCATCATGTTGGCGCCCTTGAGTATGGCTCCCGAAAGATCGGCACCCTCTAAATCGGCGTCGAAGAGCGAGGTGCCGCTAAGATCGGCGCCGCGCAGGTTGGCCCCTGCGAGCATCGCTCCGTAAAGGTTTGCCCCTGTCAGATCTGCATTGCTCAGATCGGCTTCCCTGAGGAATGTCCGGTCGAAGTTTGCCTTCTGGAGCTTTGCTCCCTGCAGTTTTGCCCCTTTCATGTCGGCTTTCTGGAAATTCGATCCGCTGAAATCCGCGCCGTTGAGAAGCGCCTCGTCGAGGTTGGCATCCTCGAAATCCGATCCTGCCATCGATGCCTGCTGCAGGTTCACTCCCCTGAGCCTGGCATTCTCCAGTTTTTCCTGTTTGAGGGTTATCGGCAGTTCCGGATTTTTGGATCTCATGCTGTTCCATGTCTCCACGTCGTCAATAAGGAGCGCCTGCTGTTTTTCCCTGCTTTGCGGTGCGTTTTTTACGCTTCCTGAACGGTTTTTCGCAGAGGTTCCGTCATCTTCCGGCTGATCCGACAGGTATACCGGTTCGGGGGGCGTCAGGTAGACCGGCGGAGCGGTTTCGGGTTCGCTGACAAAGCGGGCCTTGCGCATGGAGGCCCAGTATCTCGTCGCTTTATCGCCGGAAGCGGTGATGGTGTTGCCGGAAACCGAGGCTCCGTTGAGGTCGGCAGTGTCCAGGAACTGCGCGCCCTTGAAATTGGCGCCTTTCAGATTCGAGTGCTGCAGATTGGTTTCGAAAAGAACCGTACCGGCAAGGTTAGCTCCGGAAAGATCCGCGGCCTCAAGCTGACTCCATCTGAGGTTGACTCCCTGCAGGTTAGCCCTGCTGAGAGAGGCTCCTTTCATGAACGACTCCTTGAGATTCGCCTTGACGAGAGACGCTCCGCTTAAATCAGCCTCTTTCATGTCGGCTTTCTTGATGAAGGCCATGGAGAGATTCGTTCGCTGCAGGTTAGCCCTGTTGAGGTTTGCTCCGCTCAGTTCCGCCCGTACCAGCGAGACGTTGCTGAGATTTGCCCCTTCGAGGTTGGCGTCATCCAGTTTTGCCTTGTTCAGATCGATGGTTTTTCCGGGATTGGACTGCCGTGCGGCATGCCATTGTTCCCGGTTGTTGATGAGCATTTTTATTGCCTCGGGATCGGCAGCCAGGCCGGGAGTCGGAGCGGTACAAAAGCAGGCCGCAAGCAGAAAAGCCTGCGCAAGGGAGCGTTTCAGGTTCATGCCGGGAGTGTTGATGCCCGAACGATGCGTCTTGCTGTCAGTCGCTGCGTTCGTGCGGTGATAAGGGTTATGGTTACGGTAAAAGTAAGGAAAATGCCGGTAAGTAGTGAAACTTTCTTCTTTGAATGGTGATTGTATAATATACGGATAAAATTTATCTGGATTCATTAAAGGAGCTTCAATTATGGACGGAAAGTCATCATATAAAGGCAGGGTGCTTGTTGCCGGAGCGACAGGCAAAACCGGACAGTGGGTTGTAAAGCGTCTGCAGCATTATGGTATTCCGGTTCGCGTACTTGTGAGATCATTCGAAAAAGCCGCGATGTTCGGCAGCGGTGTCGAGGTTGCCGTGGGACATGTGCAGAATACGGAGGAGATTGCCGCCGCTGTAAAGGGCTGCGACGCCGTCATTTCCGCTCTTGGATCGAGTTCTTTTTTCGGAGAGGCATCGCCGCAGGAGGTTGACCGGGATGGAGTTATCCGGCTTGCCGACGAGGCATTGAAGGCAGGCGTGACGCATTTTGCCATGGTCAGTTCCATTGCGGTAACCAAATGGTACCACCCCCTGAATCTTTTTGCTGGGGTGCTTTCCATGAAGTATGCTGCCGAAGAGCATGTCAGATCGGTATTCTCCCGTGAAGGCCGGAGTTATACCATTGTCCGTCCGGGAGGGCTGAAGGATGGGGAGCCACTCATGTTCAGGCTTCACGTGGATGAGGGAGACCGGATATGGAACGGGTGGACGAACCGTTCCGATGTTGCCGAACTGCTTGTGCTTTCGCTGTGGAATGGCAAGGCCCGAAACAGAACCTTCGAGGTGATCAGCGAATCCGGCGAGGTTCAGGAGAGTCTCGAACGGTATTACGACAGGCTGGCGGGTTAGTGCAGCATGGCTGAAACGGTAAAGCCCTCCAAGTGGAGGGCTTTATTGAAATCCGGAAAATCTGTTTCTGCAGCGAAATCAGTCCTTGAACCTGCGCTCGACATCCTTGTTGGGTACCGCATATCCCGACGTGTCGGGGGAAGAGCCTCTCAGCCCTGCGGATGCTCCGCCGCCACCGTAAAGATGAGGGTATGCATTGGCTCCAAGCCGTTTTGTGGTTTTGCCGATGTTTTCCAGGGCATCGCCAACAACCCACCAGTGGCCGTCAATGAACACCTCCAGAAACCTCCCGTATGCTTCGGCACCCTGAACGAATGCTCCTGAATTATTGCTCATTTTTTCTGTTCTTAGTGGTTTGCATATCGATTGTCCCGACCGCATCCTGTTGCAGTGTCAACATCCGGCAGGCGCTTTTTTCAAAGTAAAAAAATATTTCTCGACTGCCAAAGGCTTTTTATCGACCGCACGGGCGGTCAATCGACCCTGTTTTTACAGGTTTCTGATGATGTCGAGCAGCTCCTGCCGTCCGAACGGTTTGCAGAGAGAGGCGTCTGCGCCCATCATCAGGGCGAGGTTCAGGTAGTTTTCCGGAATGCATATTCCTCCGCCCGAGATGGCGACGATTTTCGTTGCGGGAGATTGTTTTTTTACCTCTCTGATGGTTTCAATGCCCTCCTTTTCGGGCATGAGCATGTCGGTAACGATCAGGTCGAAAGGTCCCCTGCAGTTCAGCTGCTTCGTGCCTTCAAGACCATTGCACGCCTCCACGACGGAGTGCCCTTCATCAGCCAGGATCAGGCTGATCATGTTTCTGATGTCCGCATCGTCTTCAATCACCAGGACGTTCATGATGTTTTTCCGGAGAGGTTCTGATAGAGAGCTTTTCTGACAGCTGCGGCCAGTTCGCTGAACGCAACCGGTTTTACCAGCACGGTACTGATGTCGGACAGCCGCAGCTGTTCCCGGTCGATATCCTTGTCATTGCCGGCGATGATGATGACCGGGACGCCTGGTTGTGCCGCGCGGACTTTTTCTGCAACGTCGAAACCGTTCATCTCCGGCATGAAAAGGTCGGTGATGACCAGTTCGAAGCCCGAGGGATTTTCCGAAAAGAGGGTTACCGCCTGGACGCTGTCGTTGCCGGTTACGGCGTGATAGCCGAGCTGGTCGAGCATGTGGCTGATGGTTTCGGTGACGGCCGTTTCATCGTCGATCACCAGAATAGATTCATTTTCGCTGCCGGCGACGGCGTTTTCCGGTTTTTCACTGCAGATGTTCCGGTTGCCCAGGGGAAAGTAGACGTGAACGGCGGTTCCCTTGCCGGGTTTGCTGTGAATGGTGATGGTCCCGTGGTGACTCTGAATGATGCCGTGAACAACCGACAGGCCGAGTCCGGTTCCCTTGTCAGGAGGTTTCGTGCTGAAAAAAGGCTCGAAAATCCGTTCGAGATTTTTCTTGCTGATCCCGATACCGGTATCGCATATGGTCAGGCGGATATACTCCAGCCCCGGCTTCAGCCCCGGCCAGGCTTTTGCCATCCTGAGGGTAGAGTGGACGGGCTTCAGTCCGACGGTCAGCGTTCCGCCCTTTTTCTGCATCGCCTGAACGGCATTGGTGCAGAGGTTCATGACGACCTGATGCATCTGTTCGGGATCGGCGAGAATTTCCGCACAGGGGACTGAGAGGAGCTGGCGTACGGATATCCCTGCCGGGATTGACGGTATCAGGAGCGACATCACGTCGGTGACGATGGGGTGAAGGCTGACGGGTTTCTGCTGCTGGGCGGCCTGCCTGTTGAAGGTGAGTATCTGTGCGATGAGTTTTTTTGCCCTGTGGGCCGCCTTGACGATCGAGTCAAGGTACTGGTTGTTCGGATCCGATGCGATCATTCTCAGCTTGGCCATCTCTGCATAGCCGAGGATCGGGGTGAGAATGTTGTTGAAGTCGTGAGCGATTCCTGCGGCGAGGGTTCCTATGGTTTCAAGTTTCTGGGCCTGGCGAAGCTGTTCCTCGAGTTTTTCTTTCTGCGTTTCCGCTTTCTTGTAATTGGTTATGTCGAGAAATACCGTCTGCGTTGCCGGAGTCCGGTTGTATTCGATGGCGGTACTGTGAACGGCAACCCAGACGAAACTGCCGTTTTTGTGCAGGATTCTGTAGTCTCTGCGAGGCTTCTTTTTTTTCCCCGCCAGCCGTTTTCTGAACTGCGCGAAAAAAATGTCGCGGTCTTCAGGGTGAACCATGTCGGAGACCTGCCGGGCACTCAGGCCGACCAGCTCCTCTGGAGTGTAACCCGTGATCGCCTCCATGGGCTGACTGGCATAGGAAATCCTCAGCGGGTCGTCCTGCGCGATGATTACCCCCTGAATCGAACCCTCGACGAGCTTCCGGTATTTTTCCTCGCTCTGCTGCAGGGCATGCTCGATGCTCCTTTTTTCCGTTATATCCTCGTTCAGGGCTATGAAGTGGCTTATTTCTCCTCCGGCCTCCGTAATCGGGCCAATGGTAGTCTTTTCCCAGAAGAGTTCGCCGTTCTTTTTCCTGCTGTGGAACTCCCCCTGCCAGACAGCTCCTTCCGAAATGGTTTTCCAGATGTTCCGGTAGTACTCATCGGGCCGTTCAGGGGTTTTGAACATGCGCAGATTGCGGCCAGCAACCTCGCCGGCCCGGTATCCCGTTGTGTTGACGAAGGCCGGATTGACATACTCGATATCGCCCTCTTTATCGGTGATGATGATGGAGATCGGGCTCTGTTCCACGGCGGCGGAGAGTTTGCGAAGCTGCAGTTCGATCTGTTTTCGCTCCGTGATGTCGATGCAGGTGATGAAAAAGGCAGCTTCGCCTTCGTAGTCGAAGGGGTAGACCTTGTAGTGCAGCCATATCTGCTTCCCGTTTTTTCTTTTGATACGGGTTTCAAAATTTTCCAGAATGCCGTTTTTCCGCAACAGGGCGATGAGGCGATCACGTTCGTCGGGGTCCACATAAAACTGTCGGGAATTAAGCCGGACGATCTCTTCCTGGCTGTAGCCTACGATATTGCACAGCGCCTTGTTCGCGACGTGGATTTTTCCCTTTGCATTGGTGATGGCTACGCCGAGGAACATGTTGTCGAAAAGGAAGCGGTATCTCTCCTCGGAAGCTTTTTTTGCGTTTTCCGCGTTTTTTCGTTCGGTTATATCGGTTATGAATCCTTCCAGAAAGATTCCTTCACCGGGCTCCTCAACGCCGAGCCCTTTTTCCCAGACATGCTTTGTCGAACCCTCAGCGGTTATGATGCGGTACTCGATTTCGAAAGGCTTTTTTTTCTTCAGGGCTTTTCCGACCGCCGTCGAGATTCCCGGGAGGTCATCGGGATGAACCAGATCGGTGAATGCCTTTTTCCGGTTGTGGATCAGGTCATCAGCGGGATATCCGGTAAGGGCAAGGCATCCGTTGCTGATGAATTCCATGGTCCAGAACAGGTCGTTTCTGCACCGATAGGCTATGCCAGGGATGTTGTCCATCAGGTTCGCCAGCTGCCTTTCCGAGTAGCGGAGAGCCTCTTCGGCGTTTTTCTGATCGATGAGGGTGTGCTCTATGGCGTAAACGAACTGTCGTCCGTTTTCGGTGACCATTTCGGTGGTTATTCTTACCGGAAAGGTAGAGCCGTTTTTCCGGAGAGCGTCGCATTCGAACGGCCGGTGCTTATTCGAAAGGGCCCGGCCGATCTGTTCCGTCACGAATTTCCGGTGATGCCGGGCAAAGAGGGAGGTGAAGGGCTGATGCTTCAGTTCCTTCTCCGTAAAGCCGTGTATGGCGCAGGCGGCAGGATTTGCGGTTTCTATGGCCGGACCGCCGTCGTGCGACGGGTCGACGACCACCAGATAATGGGGGGCGTGCTCGACAAAGGCGAAAAAGTTTTTTCTGAGCCCGATCAGGGGTTTTTCAGCATCTTCCTGTCGGTCAGCTCTGTTGCCGCACAGCGAAAGCTGCTTTTTCAACGAGGCTATCTCGTCCTGCAGTTCAGCCTTTGTTTTGTTGCTCTCTGACACAGGGGTTCCGGCTTATGGGCGGCTCTTTTTTTTAAAGATACGATATGCCGTCATTATCGCAATCAGGACTTTGCATTCATTTCAGGGTTGATGCTTTTGATCAGGATATCGGCAAGCAGGGTTATCAGAATGTTGACGGAGACCGAAATGATGATGTACCAGGTCCAGGCGATTCCGTTCATCTTCAGGATAAAGACTATCCCCATGCTTGCAAGCAGGCCTGACGCCAGGCTTGCGGGATGAAAGTTCCGTTTGCTTTTCGAGAGCAGGAAGAGGCCGAGCAGCCCTCCGTAGGTAAAGGATGCTATTTCAAGACCGACCATTATGATGGCTTTGTCGTTTTCGTCGAACAGCAGGGCTATTCCGATAAGCACGGCTGCCCATCCTGCGCTGATGATTCTGGAGAGGTTCAGCGACGCCCGTCCGCCCATAAGATCGGTAACGGTCGATGCGGCAAGGGAGTTGATCGAGGATGCTATGGTGGACATTGCGGCTGAAAGAATGCCCGCCAGCAGCAGACCCTTGAGTCCGGACGGCAGGTAGTCGACGATAAACGTGGCGAACTCCCTGTCCTTTTCGGTTACGGCGCCCTGCATGAACAGATACATGAGCGATCCTGCCAGCAGGAAGATCATGAATTGCACGAATACGAAAAGGCCGCTGCCGATCAGGGCTTTTCGTGCCGAGCCGAGGTCGCTGCAGCCGAGTACCCGCTGCACCATCATGTAGTCGACGCCGTGAGATGCCAGGGAGAGAAACACGCCGCCGAGAAAGGCGCCGCCGAAAGCCATGGGATTGAAAAGCAGGTCGCCGCTCATGTTGAACATGGTGAGCTTTCCTGCAGCCGCAAGGGAGCCGAGTATCTGCGGCAAGCTGTCATCGAGCTGGAGCAGGATAAAGACAATGGATATGATGCCTCCGAGGAGGTAGAGCCCGAACTGGATGCTGTCGAGCCAGACTACGGTTTTCAGGCCGCCCGAAATCGTGTAGATCAGCGTTACTGCACCGATAAGGAGTACGGCGACCGGAAGCGACCAGCCGGTCACAACCTGCACGACAACGCCGGTAGCCAGAAACCTGACGCCGTCGCCGAGGATTCGGGTTACAAGAAAGACGACCGAGGCAAGCTTCTGCATGCCGGTGCCGAATCTCTCGCCGATTATTTCATAAATGGAGCTGACGCCGTTTTTAAAGTACATCGGCAGGAGAAAAGAGCTTACCAGCACCCGGCCCAGGATATAGCCGAGAGGCAGCTGCAGGAAGGTCCAGTCGCCTCTGTAGGCAAGTCCCGGCACGCTGACGAAAGTCAGTACAGATGTTTCCGTCGCGACAATGGAGAGCATGGCGACGACCCAGGGCAGCTTGTGGCCGCCGAGAAAGTAGTCTCCGGTGTTCTTGTTGCTCTTGCCCTGCCAGAGGCCGAGCAGGATATTTCCGGCAAGGAAAAGGATGACGATGGCAATATCGGCAGCATGCATGGAGAGTGGGTTTTCAGGTCGTCATTGATAAAGGTGGTAGTGCTTTTTTGTTTCGGTGAAGGTTCGCTCGTCGGTCTCCCACGATGCGATCAGCGAAGCGGCGTCGCATCCGTCGAGTATCGAGGTGCGGATGGCGCTGTTCCCGGCAAGCAGATCGAAGGCCGGGATGGTGTCGTTGAATTCGTAAATGCCGCCGAGGAACTGCAGGTCGTCGGGATAAAGCTTCTGTAGTGCGGCCGTGAGGGCAACGGCGGCGGCGAAAGGCCTGAACCTGTCGTGGTCGGCGACGTGCAGCCAGATGCCGCCGATAACCGAGCCGCTGAACTTGTGGAAAGTCGGCCTGAACCATGTCGGCCTCATGCGGAGTCCCTCGAATCCAGGTCCCTTGCATTGCTCCATCAGATCGTCGGGGCGAACGAATGGCGCTCCGAAGAGCTGAAAAGGGGTTGTGGTGCCCCGGCCTTCCGAAACATTGAGCCCCTCGAACAGGCACATTCCGGGATATATCGCAGCGGTTTCAACGCTCGGCATGTTCGGCGAAGGAGGTACCCAGGGGAGTCCGGTTTCAGGGAAGCGCATGTCGCGCCGCCACCCTCTCATGCCGAGAACCGTGAGCCGGACGTCGAGTTTTTTCCAGTCGCGGTAGAGCAGGGCCAGTTCTCCGGGTGTCATGCCGTGACGGACCGGAACGGGAAATATCCCGACAAAAGATCGGTATGCCTGATCGAGCAGCGGCCCCTCAACGATGGCGCCTCCAAGAGGATTGGGACGGTCGAGCACCATGATCTCCAGATCCCTGCCGGCAGCAGCTTCCATGAAGAGTGCCAGCGTGTTGACATAGGTATAGTAGCGCGAGCCGACATCCTGAATGTCGAAAAGGATCAGGTCGAGGTCTTCAAGCATGCTGCCGTCGGGTATCAGTGTTTCGGCGGAGCTGCCGTAAAGGCTTGCAAGTTCGATGCCGGGCACCGGCTGACAGCCGACGGCGATCTGGTCCTGCTCGGTGGCGAAAAGACCGTGCTCCGGAGAAAAAATCCGTCGGATGTTCAGCCCTTTTTCCCTGAGTACATCCCACGAGTAACAGAGATCGGCGGTTACCGAAGTCTGGTTCACGATCATGCCGATGTTTCTCTGACGGTACTGCCCGATATTGTCGAGCAGGATATCCAGACCGGTTGCTATCATGGTTGCGAGTGTTGCGTTTTTATTTGTTCAGCAGGCAAGAAAGACGGTGCTGCAGCGGTCCCGGATGGCGGAGCTGAGCGTTTCCCCGGGCTCGACAACTGCACCCGGCAGGAGCACCGAGTTTTCAACTGCAGCGCCCCGGCCGACAGTGCACCCGCTGCCGACACAGGAGCGTACGACGCTCGCTCCGGCATCGATCGCGGCATCGGCTGCGATGCGGCGGGGCATCATGCCGATGGCGGCCCGCACTCTTCCGGCAAGCAGCTCGGGAAGCATGCCCGTGGCCGTGTTGGCCCTGCAGTAGCTTTCGAGCGTTCCGATATCCATCCACGATCCGCCGTGCAGGTATGCGCCAAGTCCTCCGCTGTCGATGAGGCCGGTGAATCCGGTATCGACGATGCTCGAAAACCCCTTTTTCAGGTGAGCGAAAATTGCCGGACTGAGCACGGCTGTACCGGTATAGATAAGCGAGGAGAGGAGGCCGGTAAGGCGCATGTTCCTGAAATCCCTGACAAGGCCGTTTTCGACACCGACGGCTCCGATAGTGCCCGCATCGGGCGTTTCATACAGGGCCAGCGTTCCGGCAACACCCGACATGCGGTGGCTGCCGACAAGTGCCGCGAAGTCGATATCGGAGATAATATCGCTGTTTACGAGCAGAAAATCGTCGTCTTCAAGCAGGGGTTCACATTTTTTCAGACCGCCGCCCGTGCCGAGTATCGACGTTTCTTCCGAAAAGGTGATGCGTAATTTCCCGAAATCGAAAGCATCGACCGCTTTACGGATTTCAGCGGCGTGGTGGTGAATGTTGCAGACGATTTCGGTGACACCCGACTCCTTGAGCAGCGCGAAGGCATAAAAGAGGGACGGAACGTTGAGAACGGGTATCAGGGGCTTGGGGCAGTGCTCGGTAAACGGTCTGAGGCGTGTACCGAAACCGGCGGCAAGGACAAGTGCTTTCATCGGGGGCCTGTTTTTTCAAGGAGCGACTGCAGCAGCACTCCTGCTTTTTTCAGCTCCATGCGGGATTCGATATAGTCTGAAAGGTATGCCAGCGTCGGAGGGATCGATGTTTCATACTGTGTTTTGCCGAGAGCCGCAGTCTGATAACAGAAGGTGCCGAGAGCCTTTACATTGCGCTGGAACGCCATCAGGTCGAAAAGGTAGAGATATTCGTCGAGGCTCATCGTCATGGCGTCGCGGCCCTGAAGCGTCATGAAATGACGGGTTTTCAGTTCGTTGCCGAGAGCCGGATCGAGTACGACATAGGAGTCGCGGATAAGCGAGACGGCATCGTACTGGGGCAGCCCCATGCGGGCATCCTGAAAATCGATGATAACCGGCTTGCCCTTATGGATCATGATGTTTCGGCTGTGAAAATCGCGGTGATTCAGCACGAAATGCTTCGGTTGAACGAGAATTTCCGTTATGGTTTCGAATTCGCGGCGAAGCTCACCGGCTTTGCTGCGGTCGAAATCCGCTTTGAAATAGCCGAGCAGTGCGTGTTCGATGAAAAAATCGAATTCAAACATCAGTTTTTCCCTGTCGAAGCTGAGCCTGAAGGGCAGTCGGTCGGGGTTCCCCGTTATGGACTGGATGCGGGCAAGCGTGTCGATCACCTCCCGGTAGATTTCCGGAGCGGAGTACTGTTTTTTCCCGGAAACGATGTCCTGCAGCTGAACCGTTCCGCAGTCCTCTATCAGCAGAAGGCCTTCTCCGGCATTGACGGCAAGGACTTCCGGAACCGGCAGGTTGTGGCCGCGCATGAGATCGTACACGATCAGGAACGGGTAGTCGTCCGGGTTCGCTTCACGGAGCAGTGGGTCGCAGCAGGCGATTGCGCTGCCGTCCGGGCCGGAGACCCTGTAATAGCTTCGGGTGGAGGCATCGCCCTGTATTGGCGTTATATGAAGCTGATTCCGATCTTCCGGGCTGTAGAAGCCCCGTATATGGTACTCGGTGTTCATACTGGAGCGTGTAAGGATGCCGTGTGTCGGCAAAGGTCAGCGAAAATCAGATACCTCGACAGGTTTTCCCGGCAGCAAGACAAAAAAAAAGCACCTTATCCCTCAAGGCATAAGGTGCTTCAGGAAAAAGGCGTTGCTTACTTTTTCGGAGCAACAGCTGAAGAGACGCTCTGCAGAACCTGGGTAGCGGTAGCTGCGAAGTTTCCGATCAGGTCGGTTGCTGTTTTTGCAAGCGGTTCTGCTACGTTGGCAAGAACCTTGAGGCTGTTGTTCATGAGGTCAAGCTGAAGCTGGAAGAGCTTGCCGGCGGTTTCAACAAGATTGTTGACTGCGCCCTGAACATCGATGTTTGATCCGTTTGACATGATGCTTTATGGTTTGAGTTTGAGAAAGAGTTTAAGGGAGAATATCCGTAACCGACATTGCCCTGGACATATTTGTTTGAAGCTAACTAATTTTCCGATGCGGAACAAATAAAAAACCGGCAGGAAACCATGAAAGATCAAGGGGTTAGATCATTGGAATTCTCTCTCCGGCATTGCAATGGCAAGGCCTGGGGGATTCCTGCGTCCTATCCGGCTTTTTTCTGGCCGGAATTTTTTCCTATGAATTTGTTCAGCAGCAGCACGATGAAAATACCGCTGATAAAAAAAGCCACAGGGGCTACGATCGTCGTATAATTGAATGATTCCTGCATAAGAGAGGCATTGATGGCGTGAACTGAACGGATCGGCAATGACGGACGGTCCTGCCGTTACAGGATAATAAGAAAAATCCGGCAAATAGATAAGCTGTCCGGAAGGGTTCTCCGCTTTCTGTTCTTTACCGGTTTTTGCAGGGAACTCTTGAAATAGCGTCACTGTTCCTTTGAAGATTTCTCGATTCATCATTTATTACAGGTTTACAGGTAAATCAAGTGTTGACTGACTATGGAGGTTGTTGGAAAAAGCAAGGCCAAGGTGGTTATAGAATCATGTCTGCATGACTCTTCCCGGTATTTTGCCGATCATACAAGAATTATCAGATGCAATCCCTACTGTACCAGCGTTGTTCATCTGAAGGAGCTGGGCATCTACAAATGGATATTTCAGGCCAAGGACCCGAGAAACAATCCCATAACCGCGATTTTCTTCGTCGAGCAGGTCGAGGAGCCGCTCGATCACCATTCGCCTGCAGTGGTTCCGCATGAAGTAGCCCGGCACCTTCCGACGGGGGCAAGGTGCATCAGGTGGGCTCATGCTCAGAATACACCGCATATCGACATCGAAGATAACCACACCTTTGTCGGTCGGGCCAATACGCGTATCTGTCTGTACCATCTGGACGAAGGGAAAACCGAAGTGCACTTCGAGACCGATATCGCACTGGATTTCACGCTTTCGTTTCCCCTGAACATGATGCCTGAAGGGATCATAAAGTTCATGAGTGAAACCATCATGTCCCAGATCATGCAGCAGGCAACCGAGAGCATGCTCTGCCAGGTACAGGCCGATATCTGCTGCTCGACAGCTGAGCTTGCCGTTGAGGGGGGGGCCCGCTAAGCAGTTCCCTCTTTTGGCTTTTAATACTTTTTTTTGTACTTTTTATACCCTAACCGGGTATAGGTATGCCGGCGCCGGATATGCAGATTTATGCGATGTTTTTCATCAAAAGGGCTTGAAGCGTATGGACGATGTGATTGTACGGCTGAAAAAGGTAGCCGGTCAGGTAGAGGCTCTTGTCAGGATGATCGAGAGCTCGCAGGGATGTGAAAAGGTCATCATACAGTTTCAGGCAGCAAAAGCCGCGCTTGACAAGACCTATTCCCTTGTTCTCGACAGAAGTCTGAAAGAGTGCATGAGCCGTAACGACTCGGAAAATGTGGCACGGATTTTAAAACTCATCTCAAAACAGTAAAACACCATGAAGGTATACCAGGTACTGACCGGTATCTGTCTGTGCGGAGCGCTTCTCTCGCCCGGCCAGGCAGCTGCAGGCAGCAGAACCGTGAGGCTTTCGCTTGAAGATGCGGTGCGCATGGCCCGTGAAAACAATTACACGATCAGGGCGGCACGCAGCCGGGTTGACCAGGCCGAGGCGAAAATCACCCAGTCCCGCCAGTCCTACCTGCCGAAAGTAACGCTGTCTGAGACCTTTCTTGTGACCAACGATCCAGGTGCGGCACTTGTTCTGAAGCTGCAGCAGAACAGTGTCACGATGGCCGATTTCAATCCTGAAAAACTCAACAACGCCGATACGATCAACGACTTCAATACGTCGCTGCAGGTTATACAGCCCATATTCAACGCCGATGCGGCAATTGGCCGCAAGGTCGCTTCGACCTCAAAGAAGGCCCAGGAGCTCATGACGGCAAGAACGGCGGAAGCCATTGAGCTGCAGGTCAGCAAGGTTTATTACGGCCTGATCCTCGCCCGGAAAAACATCGAGGCCATCGACCAGTCCATTGGCACCATGAGCGGGCACAGCCGCGAGGCGGCGAAAGCGTATAGTGTGGGGCTGCTGACAAAATCCGACAAACTTTCTACCGAGGTGAGGCTTGCCGAGCTCAACGAGCAGAAACTCATGCTTCACGACGCCATAAAGAATGCGACCGACGCCCTTAAAGTGCTGCTGAATCTCGAGCAGGACGTCAACGTCATTCCTTCCGGCGATTTCGTTGTCGGCAAGGGAGTGCCTTCGGTCGATGAGGCGGCAGTGCCTGAAAACCGGTACGACCTCATGGCCATGCAGACCTACCGGGAGATCGCCCGGCAGCAGGGAGATATGGCAAGGGCATCGAGGCTTCCGAGAGTGAACGGTTTTCTCAGAACCGACCTGCACAGCGACAATGTTTTCAGCGGCGGTTCGAGCTGGTCGATGGGGGTGAACATGCAGTGGGATATTTTCGACGGCATGGCCTCGGAAGGCCGGATCCAGGAAGCGAAAGCAAGGGAACTCGAAGCGCGATACTCTTACGAGGCGGCCCGCAGCGGCAGTCTTGCGGAGATCAGGAAAGCTGCTCGTGAAATGAAAACGGCCAAGGCCAGAATGGCCGTTGCCCAGCAGGCGCTCGAGGAGGCGCGGGTGAGTCTCGATTATATCGGAACCCAGTTCAAAACCGGTATGGCCATGACCTTCGAGCTGCTGATGCGTGAAGGAGCCTACACCTATGCGAAGCTGCGCCTCAACCAGGCGCGCCACGACTTCTGCATAGCCAGAAGCGAGTACGACTACTACTCGGGAAAATAGCGCAACAGCTGAATGTTTATCATAAACGGACGGGAAACCGGATTGAGCATTATGGATATAAGGATGATCAGACTGTTTCTTTTTGCCGTACTCTTCGGCATTGTGACGGGGTGCGGAAAAGAGGAGCCGAAGTCTCAGGCAATCGTGAAGCCGGCCACTCCCTTGGCGGTGGAAAGCATTGTTACCGTCGGGGAGAGTTCCGGTCGTGAGGGAACGTCAACGCTCACCGTTCCCGGAGGAGCGGTGTTTCACCAGGGGGAGCTGGCAGGGGTTTATGTCGTTGATGGCGAGGATCGGCTTACCGTTCGGTGGGTACGGACCGGCCGTACCGTCAACGGTTCAGTTGTCATTCTCGGAGGTCTCGATGCGGGAGAGAGGATTGTCGGCAGGTATAACCGGTCGCTCCGGGAGGGAGCGCTGGTGAAAGAGCAGGTTTCAGAAACAAAAGAGATTCAGTCCAATGAATGAAGGTATTGCAGGCAGGCTTGCCAGGCAGTTCATCAACTCGAAGATAACGCCGCTTCTGATGGTTGCCTCGCTTCTTGTAGGCGTGATCGCAACGTTCATGACGCCGAGGGAGGAGGAACCGCAGATTGTCGTTCCGATGGTGGACATCTACATTCCCTATCCCGGTGCGCCCCCCTCCGAGGTCGAAGAACGTGTCGCCAAGCCGTTCGAGCGTTCGCTGACCGAAATTCCCGGCGTTGACTATGTCTATTCAACCTCCATGCCGGATTTTGCGCTGGTGACGGTTCGCTTCGACGTGGGTCAGAATACCGAGGAGAGCATGGTCAAGCTCTGGGCAACCCTCATGAAGAACATGGACAAGATGCCTCAGGGGGTACAGATGCCGCTCATGAAAAAGGTGGCCATCGACGATGTTCCGGTGCTGAACCTGACCATGTGGAGCAAGAGCAGGGACCCCTATCAGCTCAGAAAGACCGCCATGGATGTTGCCGATGAACTGAAAAAGACCGAAAATATAGGTGACGTCGACATCAAGGGGGGGCTGAGGCGACAGGTGCGCATTCTTCTGGACAAGCAGAAGCTGCTGCAGTACAACGTAAGCGCCCTGCAGATCGCCCGCCAGGTGCAGATGGCAAACAGCCAGATGCCTTCCGGCGATTTCAGGCAGCAGAACAGCGAAATTCTTGTCCGCTCGGGTAGTTTCCTGGAAAGCGCCTCCGATGTCGGCAACATCGTTGTCGGTATTTACGGCGCATCGCCGGTCTACCTGAGCAGTGTCGCCCGTATTGTCGATGGGCCCGAAGAGGTCAGCAACTACAACTTTTTCGGCTGGGGATCGGCTTCGGAGTCCAAAGACCGCGGCGAATATCCGGCCGTCACCCTGACGGTGGCGAAGCGCAAGGGAGCCGATGCCTCGGTGCTTGCCGAAAAGGTTGTTGCCAAGGTCGATCAGCTCAAGGGATCGGTCATCCCGGCCTCCATTACCGTTACCGAAACAAGGAACTACGGCGAGAGTGCGACGGAGAAGGTGTTCACGCTGCTCGAACATCTCATCATCGCCATTGTTGCGGTGACGATCGTCGTGGGTCTTTTCCTTGGATGGCGGGGCGCGCTGGTGAATTTCGTTTCCGTGCCGATTACCTTCGCCCTGACCCTTCTTGTTTATTACCTGTTCGATTACTCCCTGAACCGGGTGACGCTTTTCGCACTGATTTTCGTGACCGGTATCGTTGTCGATGACTCGATCATCATTGCCGAGAACATTCACCGCCATTTCGCCATGAAGCGTCAGCCGAAACTGCAGGCGGCCATAACGGCGGTCAGCGAGGTCGGCAATCCCACGATTCTGGCAACCTTTACGGTTATCGCCGCCGTGCTGCCGATGGTGTTCGTTTCCGGACTGATGGGCCCATACATGAGTCCGATGCCGATCGGAGCTTCGCTGGCCATGATCTTTTCGCTCCTGATCGCCCTGATCGTAACCCCGTGGCTTTCCTACAGACTGCTGAAAGTCGAGGACGGAGGGCATGCGGAGTATGACATCACGAAGACCGGCTACTACAGGCTGTTTGAAAAGATTCTCTCTCCGCTGCTCGACAACAGCTTCATGCGTCTGATTGCATTTGCCGGAGTCGGTCTGCTGCTTGCCGGCGCGATCATCCTGATACCGCTTAAAGCCGTGCAGATGAAAATGCTGCCGTTCGACAACAAGAACGAGTTCCAGGTTATCGTCGATATGCCGGAAGGCACCGCCCTGGAACGGACGGCAAGGGTTGCCAAGGAGATTTCAGCATATCTGAAAACGGTGCCGGAGGTCAGCAGCTACCAGTACTATGTCGGAACCAGCGCGCCGATAAATTTCAACGGCCTCGTCCGCCACTACTATCTGCGTCAGGCATCCAATCTTGCCGACATTCAGGTCAATCTTGTCCATAAGGGAGAGCGCAAGGACCAGAGCCACGATATCGCCAAAAGGGTCCGTTCCGGAGTCCAGAAGATCGCCCTGAAGTACGGTGGCAATGCGAAAATTGTGGAAATTCCTCCAGGCCCTCCGGTGCTCTCGACCATCGTGGCGGAGATATACGGACCTTCGCAGAAAGAGCAGATCGCGCTTGCAAAAGAGGTTAAGCGGGTTTTTTCCGAGACTCCGGGTGTGGTTGATGTCGACTGGCTTCTGGAGGACGACCAGAAGGTCTACAACCTGGTGGTCAACAAGGAGCGGGCGGCGTTTCGCGGCGTCTCCACCGAGCAGATCGCCCAGACGCTGCGCATGTCGCTCAGCGGCATGGATGTCGGTGTGCTGCATACGCAGAATGTCAAGGAGCCGGTCATGATACAGGTGCGGCTGCCTCAAGCCGACCGGACCTCTCTCAGGGATCTTTCCGGCATCTTTGTCCAGTCGCAGGGAATGGGGTCCCTCACCACCCGTCTGCGCGCCGGAGAGATGATTCCGCTGTCGGAGCTGGTGAAGGTCGAGGAAAAAATACAGGACAAGAGCATCTACCGCAAGGATCTCCGCCGGGTGCTCTATGTAACGGCCGATGTTGCCGGTGCGACGGAAAGCCCGGTCTACGCCATGCTCGACATGGACAAAAAAATCCGGCAGATCAAGGTTCCCGGCGGTTACAGCATCAACCCGCTCTATACCTCGAATCCTGCCGTCGAGGATAGACTCGCCATGAAATGGGACGGGGAGTGGCAGATAACCTTCGAGGTGTTCAGGGATCTCGGTACGGCTTTCGCCGTGGTGCTGGTCATCATCTATCTCCTGATCGTGGGCTGGTTCCAGTCGTTCAAGACGCCGCTCATCATGATGATCTCCATTCCGCTGAGTCTTGTGGGCATCATTCCCGGCCACTTCATTCACGGCGCGTTTTTTACCGCCACAAGCATGATCGGCATGATCGCCCTTGCCGGCATCATGGTGAGAAATTCCGTTCTTCTGATCGACTTTATCCAGATCCGGAGGGAAGAGGGTACCGAACTTAAACAGGCGATCATCGAATCTGCAGCGGTGCGGACGCGTCCGATCATTCTGACCTCCGGGGCTGTGGTTATCGGATCGGTGATCATGCTTTTCGATCCGATATTTCAGGGACTGGCCATTTCGATGATCTGGGGGGGGATTCTCTCGACCGTCCTGACGCTTGTTGTCGTTCCTCTGGTCTATTATATCACTGAAAAAAAGTCGGAAAAACCGGTGCAGGAGGCGAATAAACCATGAAATTCATAGCGATTATGGGTCATGAAGAGACCCGGCCGATGGTCCGTGCCCTGTTCAGGAAGTTTCAGGTGCACATGTTCAGCAATGTCTCTATCCGCGGGTGCAACTGCGACCGCAAAACGGGAACCCAGCAGCCCTGGTGGCCTTCCGATGAGATGATCGGCACCTACTCGTCGCTCTGTTTTGCCGTGCTCGACGACGACAAGGCGGAAGCGATCATGGAGGAACTCGAAACGAACCCCATTGCCGTCGACCGGGATTTTCCGGCAAGGGCTTTTCTCATGAATGTCGAAAAAACCGCCTGACAGGCAACCCAAAGGATATCCATGATCGTCAAACAGTTCCGCACGGGGGGCGACAGGAATTTCGGCTATCTTGCCGCTGATGAACACTCGGGGGATGCGCTGGTCGTCGATGCCTCCTGGGATCCCCGTTCCATTGCCGATTTCGCGGCAGGGCACGGCTACAGGGTCCGTTATGTTTTTTCCACCCACTCTCACGCCGACCATACCAACGGCAACGAAGAGATGGCGCGCCTGACCGGTCTTCATCCGCTGCTTTACGGGGATATCTGCCCTCTGACGGGGACGAGGGTGGAAGATGGCGCGCTTTTCCCGCTCGGCTCGCTTAGCGTGCATATTCTCCATACTCCCGGTCATACTCCTGACTCCATCTGCCTTCACGCGGGCGATGCGCTTTTTACCGGTGATACGCTCTTTACCGGAAAGGTCGGGGGCACCTGTTCCGGGGAGGAAGCCGCCGCCGAATATGACTCGCTGCGCCGGCTGCTGAAAGAACTGCCGCCTTCCACCACGGTTTATCCCGGGCATGATTACGGGGAGCGGCCCATCACCACGCTCGGGGATGAAAAGGCTTCGAACCCCTTTCTCCTGCAGCCCGATCTCAACGCATTCATCGCCCTGAAAAACAACTGGGCCGCCTTCAAAAAAGCTCACGGCATAAAATAATTTTTGTCTCCTTCCGGCTGATTTTCTATATTGTTAAGTTGCTTTTTTTGCGTATAGGCCCTGACGGGCCTCCCTTCCTATCCAGATTTTTCAGACATAGTCCCGGCACTCTTTGCGAGCTGCCTTTTTTCCAATAATAATGGGCGTTTTGTCCTTTTTTTAATCAGAGGGAATTTCTATGGATCAGCTTATAACACTGCGGACTCTCCCGGTTTCGGCTTTGATGCAGAAAGATTTTAAGACGATCAAAGGCAGTTGTACGGTTGCCGAGGCGCTGCAGATCATGAAAAGCACAAAGCAGAGCGGCCTGGTTGTCGAGCCCCGCAATGAAGACGACTGCTACGGTATTGTCACCGAAAAGGATATTCTCGAAAAAGTTATCGATCCCGGCGAAGACGTGCATCGCGATCCATGGAACACTCCGGTTTTTCAGATCATGAGCAAGCCGATCATCAGTATCAATCCCGCACTCAGAGTCAAGTACGCTCTCCGTCTGATGAAGAGAACCAATGTCAGACGGCTTACCGTCATGGAAAACGATAAGGTACTCGGCGTGCTGAACATGACCGATGTCCTCCACGCTGTCGAAGAGCTTCCTGTCCATGACGACCATGTAGCGCTGTAACCGCTCGCTGTTGTCTTGCCGTCTCTCTCCTCTTCACAAGAGACAAATCATTCAACCTGCAGGGTACTGCCCCTTCTGCAGCCCTTCTTACATTCACTGAATCTGTTCTGCAGCTTCATAACGAGATAAGAGCGTATGAAACCATTTGATATTGTTATCGTCGGAGGCGGAGGCGCCGGTTTGTATGCGGCGATGGAAGCCATGAAAACCAATCCGGCGCTCAATATTGCCGTGTTGTCCAAAGTCTATCCCAACCGTTCCCATACATCCGCAGCCCAGGGGGGCGCCAACGCGGCTCTTGCCAACACGGCAAAGGACGATACGGTCGAACTGCATATTTTCGATACCATCAAGGGCAGCGACTACCTTGCAGATCAGGATGCCGTAGAGATACTCTGTTCCGAGGCGCCGAAAATCATTCGTGAGCTTGACAACATCGGAACGCCCTGGTCGCGGCTTGAGGACAACACGATCGCCCAGCGTCCTTTCGGCGGCGCCGGCCGGCCGCGCTGCTGCTACTGTGCCGACAAGACCGGGCATACCATTCTGCAGACCCTTTACGAACAGTGTCTGAAAAAAGGGGTCTTTTTTTTTAATGAGTATTTTGCCCTGCAGCTGTCGGTCAACGGCAGCCGCATGAAAGGGCTTATCGCCCTGAACATCAAGACCGGCAAGGTCGAGGCGTTTCCTGCAAGGACGGTTGTTTTCGCAACCGGAGGCTACGCCAAAATGTACTGGAACCGTTCCAGCAATGCAGCCGGCAATACCGGCGACGGACAGGCCATAGCCTACCGGGCGGGTATTCCGCTCAAGGATATGGAGTTCGTGCAGTTCCATCCCACCGGTCTGAGAAAGAGCGGGCTTCTGGTAACCGAAGGCGCCAGGGGCGAAGGCGGCTATCTTGTCAATGCCGCAGGCGAGCGGTTCATGTCGAGATATGCGCCTGAAAAAATGGAGCTCGGGCCCAGAGATCTCGTTTCCCGGTCGATCGAGACCGAAATTCTGCAGGGACGGGGTTTCGACAGCCCCGCAGGCAAATACGTGCATCTCGACCTGACCCATCTCGGGGCCGACCTTATCATGTCAAGGCTTCCGCAGATTCGCGAGATGTCGATGTATTTCGAGGGCGTGGACCCCATCGAAGAGCCTATTCCGGTAAGGCCTACGGCTCACTATTCGATGGGCGGCATTGATACCGACAATTTCGGCAGAACCGTCATGGACGGCGTCTATGCCGCCGGTGAGTGCGCCTGTGTTTCGGTACACGGAGCCAACCGTCTCGGAGGAAACTCGCTGCTCGACATTCTTGTTTTCGGCCGTCTGGCCGGACGGACTGCCGCCGAGGAGGCGCGCAGATTCGAGCCCGCACAGATCGGCGCAGAAGAACTCAAGGATACGGAAGCAGCGCTCCGGAGTTATATGCGCCCGTCAGGCCACTTCGAGCGTTACGGCACTCTCCGGGAGGAGCTTGGCCAGACGCTCGGCATGAATGTCGGCATCTACCGTGAGGCATCGAAGATCCGGAAAGGCATCGAAGATCTCGCTGCACTCAGTGAGCGTTTCAGGCATATCCGTGTTTTCGACACCAGCGATATATTCAATACCAACCTGCTTCAGGTTCTTGAACTGAAAAACATGCTTGATCTTGCTGAAACCGTCGCATCAGGAGCGCTTGCCCGTGAAGAGAGCCGCGGTTCGCATACGCGCACCGATTTTCCGGTAAGGGATGACGAGAAATGGCACAAGCATACCCTGGCGACTCTCGAAAGAAACGGGATGAGGCTGGGCGAAAAGCCTGTGTCCATGGGCAGGTATGAACTTCAGGAAAGAACCTATTAACAACTACTCGATATGACAGGAGCTTTAGAACTGCATACGGAAGAGAAAAGAGATATAACCCTCAGGGTGTTCCGCTTCAACCCGCAGGTGGACAGCAAGCCGTATTTTGACGATTACACGATACAGATCGAAAAAGGTATCACGGTTCTCCGTTCTCTCAACTATATCAAAGAGCATGTCGATGCCTCGGTGAGTTTCCGGGCATTCTGCCAGGCAGGAATCTGCGGTTCCTGCGGCATGCGCATCAACGGAATTTCAAAACTGGCATGTACCACCCAGGTGTGGGATGAACTTTCGAAATGCAGGGAGGCGGGGATCATCAAGATCGAACCCCTGCGCAACATGCCGCTGATCAAGGATCTCATTGTCGACATGGACCCGCTTGTCGAAAAGATGAAGCAGTACTCGAACTGGATCGAGACCAGAATGCCCGAATCGGAAATCGGCAAAAAGGAGTTTCTTGTATCGGAAGAGGAGTTCCGGAAATACGACAAGGCTACAGACTGCATTCTTTGCGCTTCGTGCGTGTCGGAATGCACCATTCTTCGGGCGCACAAGGAGTATGTCTCTCCTGCGGTTCTTCTGAAATCATACAGGATGAACGTTGACGGCCGTGACGCCATCCACGATGTGCGCCTTGGCGAGCTTGTCAAGGACCACGGGGTATGGGACTGCACGCACTGTTACCGCTGCCAGGAGACCTGCGTGAAACATATTCCCATCATGGAGGCCATTCACGGCATCCGGGAGGATGCGATCGAAGTCAGGGGCGTCAGGGATACGAGCGGAGCGAAACATGCCGAGGCGTTCATGGAGGATATCGAAAAGAAGGGCAAGCTTGTCGAAGCCACTCTGCCCATCCGAACCAACGGGGTTGCCTGGACGCTGCAGAACCTGCTTCCCATGGCGATAAAAATGATCTTGAAGCGCAGAACGCCTCCTCCTCCCCCTCTGGTCAAACCGGCCAAAGGGATGAAAAAATTCAGGGAGATGTTCCGGGAGATGACGGAACACGTCAGGGCGGAACAGAAATCCCATAAAAAATAACCATGGAGAACCGCGGTATGAAGAGGTATGCCTACTATCTGAGTTGTATCAACGAATCCATGACCAAAGAGGTTGACCGTTCCATCGATCTGTGGCAGAACGATCTTGGCATCGAGTTTGTAAAGCTTCATGAAAGCACCTGCTGCGGCGGCAGCAATCTCGATTATGTCAGCCCGAAGCATTTTGCGCTTGTCAATGGCCGCAATATCGCTCTTGCAGAAAAACTCGGACTCGATCTGGTTGTCTCCTGCAATACCTGTCTGATGACTATCCGGACGGCCAAGAAAAAACTCGATGAGACGCCGGAACTGAAAAAAGAGGTCAATGAGCTCTTGAAAAAGGAGGGACTCGAGTACAAGGGAACGGCAAATGTGCGGCACCTTCTCTGGGTGCTTGCCGAAGACGTCGGTTTCGAGGCTATCCGGCAGAAGGTCAGGGTGCCGCTGAAAAATTACCGGATTGCACCGTTTTACGGCTGCCACATCCTCCGCCCCTCGACGGTTCTCGGAAAGGACGATCCGCTCGAACCGAGTACTCTGGACATGATGATCGAGGCGCTCGGCGGAACGCCCCTGCCCTATGAGCATAAAAACCGCTGCTGTGGTTTCCATACGCTGCTTGTTGCCGAGGAGGAGTCTCTCAACGTTGCTGCCGAAGCGCTTGAAGAGGCTATCGAGATCAAGGCGGATTTCATTGTCACCCCATGCCCGCTCTGCCATACCGTACTTGACGGCTACCAGGCCAAAGCGCTCAGGCAGGCCAATGTTAACAGCTCCATCCCTGTTTTTCATCTTTCGGAGATGGTTGGTCTTGCTCTTGGTTATACGGAAAAACAGCTTGGCATCAAGCGGCATATTGTCAGCTGAGCTTTTGTCTTACGGCTTTTTTTAATTGCAGCAGGTCTGACGGCTCATCGGTAAAGTTTTCAAATAAGGCTAAAAAAATGTAGTTTTGCACTTTGAAAAAATACCCGAAGCCGGATGGCTCCGCAAGCTGCAGCGGGTAAAACTGTCTTTACAAACCATTCAAATTATTGCATTGCATGCTCAAAAATGATCTTTTCCTCCGGGCATTGAAGCGTCAGCCGTGTTCCCGGACGCCTATCTGGGTGATGAGGCAGGCCGGTCGCTATCTTCCGGAGTATCGGGCAGTCAGAGAAAAAACGGACTTTCTGACCCTCTGCAAAACGCCTGAACTGGCTGCCGAGGTAACCATCCAGCCAGTTGATCTGATGGGTGTCGATGCCGCCATCATCTTTTCCGACATTCTTGTTGTCAACGAAGCCATGGGCATGAATGTCGAGATCATCGAAACAAAAGGAATCAAGCTTACTCCGGTTATCCGCAGCCAGGCCGATATCGATAAACTCATCGTACCCGACATCGACGAGAAGCTCGGCTATGTTATGGATGCCCTCCGTCTCACCAAGAAAGAGCTCGACAACCGCGTTCCCCTTATCGGTTTCTCGGGCGCAGCATGGACGCTCTTCACCTACGCCGTCGAAGGTGGCGGTTCGAAGAACTACGCTTTCGCCAAGAAGATGATGTACCGCGAGCCGCAGATGGCCCATCAGCTGCTCAGAAAGATCACCGAAACCATCAGCGCCTACCTCCTCAAGCAGGTCGAGGCCGGTGCCGATGCCATCCAGATATTCGACTCCTGGGCCAGCGCGCTTTCGGAAGACGATTACCGCGAGTTCGCACTGCCCTACATCAGGGAGAATGTTCAGGCAGTAAAGGCCAAATACCCGGACATTCCGGTTATTGTCTTCTCGAAGGACTGCAATACCATCCTTTCCGATATCGCCGATACCGGCTGCGATGCCATGGGGCTCGGCTGGGGCATCGATATCGCCAAGGCGCGCAAGGAACTCAACGACCGCGTGGCCCTGCAGGGTAACATGGATCCCACGGTGCTTTACGGAACGCCCGAAAAAATCAGATCGGAAGCCGCCAAGGTCCTCAGGCAGTTCGGTCAGCATACCGCAGGGTCGGGCCATGTTTTCAACCTCGGCCACGGTATCCTTCCCGACGTCGATCCGGCCAACCTGAAGCTTCTTGTCGAATTCGTCAAGGAAGAGAGCGCGAAATACCACTAGGGAGGGTTTCTGTTTTCATCTCTCCTGAACTCCGCCTGATGCTGCTCGTCAGGCGGAGTTTTTTTTTTAAGATTCGGTCCCCTTCGGGTATCACGGGAGGGGGTGGTGCATGCCCTGTTTTTTCCTTATATTATCAGTTTTCAACGTCGTCCCAGTGTTAAACTCTCTGTTATGACCGGCAAATGCAGATGTCCGGCGGGCCTGACCGACCGTACGCCATACGAAGAGGTTGTGCTCGACACCATGCTCTACAGCGCCAGGCTGAAGGAGAGTGTTGCCCGCCAGAACAGTGCGGTTATCGTGGCCATGGCGCGCCTTCTGGCCTCTACCTTCGAGGAGGGGGGCAAGCTGCTGCTCTGCGGCAACGGGGGGAGTGCGGCTGATGCGCAGCACCTGGCTACCGAGCTGACCATCCGCTACCGGAGCAGCGTGGATCGTCCGGCGCTGCCGGCCATAGCCCTGAACGCCGACACGACGGCGCTGACTGCGGGAGCCAACGACCTCGGTTACGATGAGGTGTTCCGCAGGCTTGCCGAAGCCTACGGCAGGGAAGGGGATGTGGTGCTTGGCCTCTCGACCAGCGGCAACAGCCGGAGCGTGCTCAATGTGCTGCACTATGGCCGCGAACACGGCATGAAAACCATTGCGCTGCTCGGGGGGGATGGCGGCATGATGAAAGGTGCTGCCGATCTTTCGATCGTGGTGCCTCATTCGGGATCAGCGGACCGGGTACAGGAGTGTCATATTACCATAGGCCACGTTATCATCGATCTTGTCGAGCGGATGCTCGGTTACGGCCACTCGAAAACCTAACGTTTTAAACTCACAATCATGATGCAGATAAAACAGATTGAAGGCACGCTCAGCGCCAGTGGCATCCGTTTTGCGCTGGTGGTTTCCCGTTTCAACGATTTTATCGGACAGAAGCTGGTTGAAGGCGCTCTTGACTGTATCCTCCGCCACGGGGGCAGCGAGGAGAACGTCACCATCTACCGCTGTCCCGGCGCTTTCGAGTTGCCGATGGTATCGAAAAAAGTCGCCCTGAGCGGCAGTGCCGATGCGGTGATCGCTCTTGGCGTGATTATCAGGGGATCGACTCCCCATTTCGATGTCATTGCCGCCGAGGCGACCAAGGGAATCGCACAGGTTTCTCTCGACACCATGGTTCCCGTATCGTTCGGGGTGCTGACTACGGACAACCTCGAACAGGCAATCGAGCGTGCCGGCACGAAATCCGGCAACAAGGGATTCGACGCCGCCATGACGGCGATGGAAATGGTGAACCTCTACCGTCAGTTCTGACTGCTGCCGTACCGGACGAGATTGGCCTCGATCGCCTTTCTGGATGCCTCCATAAGAGCTTCGACAGTGCTGAACCCGGCCGGTTCGAGAGGTTTTCCGATAACGATCCGTACCGTTCCCCTGTTGATTCTGAGGCTTTTTTTCGGGGTGATCAGGTTGCTGCCGATAATGGTGACCGGCAGTAGCGGGGCGCCCCCTTTCTGCGCTACGAGAAACGCTCCCCGCTTGAAGGGCAGCAGTGTTCCCGTTTCCGAACGGGTGCCTTCCGGGAAAATATGCACCGAGCGTCCGCTTTTGAGGACATCGGCTGCGGCCAGCAGGCTTTTCAGCGCCTCCCGGTTCTGCCCCCTCTTGATCATGACATATCCCGACCGCTTGAGAGCCCATCCGAAAACCGGAATCCGGCCAAGCTCCTCTTTTGCCACAAAGCGCAGATTCAGTCTCATGGCTCCGAGAAGCAGCGGGATATCGGCCATGCCGGCATGGTTGCTGATGACCAGATAGTTCCGGTCCGTTCTGTAGTTTTCCTTGCCGATCACCTCGATGGCGATGCCGAACACTCCGGCGCTGAACCTTCCCCACCAGGAAGCCAGACGGGCGAAGGAGTCACCGGTGCGTTCGAATATACTCACAACGAGAGCGCCGGACATGCCGAAGAACATGACCGGGATGATAATGAGAAAAAAAAGCAGTGTGCGCAGGTTCATGCGGTTGTTCCCCCTGTTACCGGTCGAGCTGTTTCAGGAAATCGGCAAGCTCCCTGTAGTCCGTGCCGATCAGGTCCGCTTTTTTCTCTTTTTCGAGCACCACACGAAGCCGTTCGGGAATCTCGATCTCCCGTTCGAGGGCCTCTTCGATCACTTCGAGGAATTTTGCCGGATGGGCCGTTGAGAGTACGATGCCCGGCGACCTGCTGCCGCTCTGTTTGCGGTACTCTTCGAGCGCGTGGAACCCGACGGCGGTATGCGGATCGGCAATGTATCCGTAGCGTCCGTAAATATTGCGGATCGCGGCGGTTGTGGCTTCATCGGAAACGGAAATCCCGGTGATGTCGGCGCCCATCGCCCGGTAGTCGCTGTTGTAGAAATGCCGGAGTCTGGCGAAGTTGCTCGGGTTGCCTACATCCATGGCGGTCGAGAGCGTCGGGATGGTAGGACGCGGTTCGTACCTGCCCTCATCGAGATAACGGGTGACGCTGTCGTTGGCGTTCGATGCGGCGATGAAATGCCCGATCGGGAACCCCATCATCATGGCAAGCACTCCGGCGGTAAGGTTGCCGTAGTTGCCGCTTGGCACCGAGAAGACCGGGTTTTGCATGCCGTGCTCCGCCTTCAGATGGAGCGATGCCCATGCATAATAGAAGGACTGGGGTATCAGTCGGGAGATATTGATGGAATTGGCCGAGGTCAGGGTAAGCTGCTCCCTGAGTTCGGGATCGATGAAGGCCTGTTTGACCAGTCGCTGGCAGTCGTCGAAATCACCCAGTACTTCCAGTGCATGCACATTGCCTCCCGCGGTTGTAAGCTGCTGTTCCTGAAGGCGGCTGACCTTGCCCGACGGATAGAGCAGGACGACCCTTGTATTGGGGATGCCCTGAAATCCGTAGGCGACCGCGCTGCCGGTATCTCCGGAGGTGGCTACCAGTACGGTGATGAGCTTCCGCTCTTCCGATGCGAAGTATCCGGTGAGGCGGGCAAGGAACCTTGCTCCGTAATCCTTGAATGCAAGGGTCGGGCCGGAAAAGAGCTCTTCAATGAAGGTGCCCTTTTCAAGTTCGACGAGCGGCGTTTCGAAGGGGAAGCAGCTGTCGATGATATCGCCGAGATGATCGAGGGGTATCTCGCCGCCGACGAACTTTTTTGCGATGGCGAATGCGATGCTCGTGAAGTTTCCTCCTTCGAGCAGCTCCAGCTCCGGCAGGGAGAATTCCGGGACCATGGACGGTACGTAAAGCCCTCCGTCAGGAGCGAGACCTTCGAGCGTGGCTTTTTTTATGGAGACAGGAGTGGATGTCTTGTTTGTGCTGAAGTAGATCATACGCGCTTGAAAAAACAGTGAGATTTACAGTATTCTGGCCCCTTCGCTGCAGATGGGTGATACCCACATATCGGAGTTGAGGTTTGCTTTTGATGAGCGGAAGGCGTGCTGCATCGCATCACCAGCCTCTCTTGCGGTTTTTTCCGATGACGAAAATGCGAACAGGGAGGGTCCCGACCCGGCAATGCTGCAGCCCAGCGCACCGGCTTCGAGTGCGGCATGCTTGACTTCGAAGAATCCCGGAATGAGCGGAGCGCGTTTCGGCTCCGCAACCACATCGACCAGCGCGCGGCCGATCAGTTCGTAGTCCGAAGTGAGCAGCCCCGTGATGAGCGCTCCGACATTTCCCCACTGCTGGATAGCCGTTTTCAGCGGGATATTCCGGGGCAGTACCGAACGGGCGAACGAGGTGCGGAGTTCCGTATGGGGATGGACAAGCGTGCAGAAGAGATCTTTCGGCGAGGGGATGGTAATGAGATCGAGCGGCGTATAGCTGCGGATCAGCACGAAATTGCCAAGGATTGCCGGGGCGGCATTGTCGGCATGCGCGGAACCGCAGGCGACCCGTTCCCCCTCTATGGCGAAATGCACAAGCTCCATTTTTGTGCACGGCTGGCCGAGCAGTTCATTTGCCGCAACCAGAGCCGCGGCGGCGCTTGCCGCGCTGCTGCCCATGCCGCTGCTGAGCGGCAGGTTCTTTTTCAGTTCGAGGGAGATATGGCCGGAAAAATCGATATCCTTGTGCGTCCGGATATATTCGAGAAACTTCAGGACGACAAAGCTGGAGGTGTTTTTTTTGGGATCGAGAGGAAGGGCTCCGCCGTCGCCGGTAATGCCGGTGAGTGATACCGGGCAATCCTCTTTTTTTTCGTCAAGCAGGGTCAGGGTCACTTCATCACCAGGCTCGGTAATGGCAAATCCCAGTACATCAAATCCGCAGGCAACATTGCCGACTGTAGCGGAAGCAAATCCCTTGACCGTTTTCATACTGTTTGCTGTAACTTCTCTTTGTCTGGTTAGTCTTTATTCTGTATTGTGTCTGTACCGGGCAGGATTGCCGGAAGCCGGAAAAGCGCGGTCATCAAATTATGCAGAGAATTTGAATAACTAAAAGCTTTTCGTTAAATTTGGCTTTTATTTTTTGAATGGTAAAAGACCGAGTCAGATTTCAAAAGAAGGTAAGCAGAATCTTTCTCTTTTCTTAAAAACAAATAACCAAGCGAATACGATATGTCTACAACAGTCAGGCCTGATGAGGTTTCATCCATACTTCGCAAGCAGCTTGCCGGTTTCGAGTCCGAGGCGGAAGTTTATGATGTGGGAACAGTGCTGCAGGTTGGTGACGGTATTGCTCGTGTGTACGGTTTATCACAGGTTGCAGCTGGTGAGCTTCTCGAGTTCCCCAACAAGGTGATGGGTATGGCTCTGAACCTTGAGGAAGACAATGTCGGCTGCGTATTGTTCGGTGAATCAAACACGGTAAAAGAGGGCGATACGGTCAGAAGAACCGGCATTCTTGCTTCGGTTCCGGTTGGCGAGGCCATGCTCGGCAGGGTGGTAACCCCCCTTGGAGAGCCGATTGACGGCAAGGGTTCCATTGAAACGGAAATCAGGGTACCTCTCGAACGCAGGGCTCCGGGTGTTATCTTCCGCAAGTCTGTGCATGAACCGCTTCAGACAGGACTGAAAGCTATCGACTCCATGATCCCGATCGGTCGCGGTCAGCGCGAACTGATCATCGGTGACCGGCAGACAGGAAAAACCGCCGTCGCCGTTGACACCATCATCAACCAGAAGGGCAAAGGGGTTTTCTGTATTTATGTTGCCATCGGGCTGAAAGGATCGACCGTTGCCCAGGTGGTCAACACGCTTGAGAAGTACGGAGCAATGGAGTACACCACCGTGATTTCCGCAACAGCATCGGATCCCGCTCCGCTGCAGTTCATCGCGCCTTTTGCCGGTGCGGCGCTCGGCGAGTATTTCCGTGATACCGGACGTCATGCGCTGGTTGTCTACGACGATCTGTCGAAACAGGCCGTGGCCTACCGTCAGCTTTCCCTCCTGCTCCGCCGTCCCCCGGGACGCGAGGCATATCCTGGCGACGTGTTCTATCTGCACTCCCGTCTGCTTGAAAGAGCAGCAAAGATCACTGACGATATCGAAGTCGCCAGAAAGATGAACGATCTTCCCGATGCCATGAAGCCGCTGGTCAAGGGTGGCGGAAGCCTTACGGCGCTGCCGGTTATCGAAACGCAGGCCGGTGACGTTTCGGCATACATCCCGACCAACGTGATCTCCATCACCGATGGACAGATATTCCTTGAGTCCAACCTTTTCAACTCCGGCCAGAGACCGGCCATCAACGTCGGTATTTCGGTATCGCGCGTCGGCGGCGCCGCCCAGATCAAGGCGATGAAGAAAGTTGCCGGTACGCTTCGTCTCGACCTTGCCCAGTTCCGTGAACTCGAGGCCTTCTCCAAGTTTGGTTCCGATCTGGACAAGACCACCAAGGCTCAGCTCGACAGAGGTGCACGGCTGGTTGAAATTCTCAAGCAGGGTCAGTATATCCCGATGCCCGTCGAGAAGCAGGTCGCCATCATCTTCCTCGGTACCCAGGGACTGCTCGATGCCGTCGAGGTTGCTCATATCCGCCGTTTCGAGGAGGAGTTCCTCAGCATGCTCGAACACAAGCATCCTGAAGTCCTGAAGACCATTGCTGAAAAAGGTTCGCTTGAAGCCGACACGGCAAAACAGCTGAAGGAGGCCGCCGAGAGATTCGTCAGCTCTTTCAACCAGAAAGTGAAGGCCTGAAGCGCATTGAAGAGCAAGTAAGCATATAATTTATTAACAGACCCTAATACATGCCGACATTAAAGGATATACGTGTACGAATCAAGGGGATAAAATCCACGCAGCAGGTTACCAAGGCCATGAAAATGGTTGCGGCGGCCAAGCTGCGCAGGGCGCAGGAGCGGGCAATCATGGCCCGACCCTACGCCGGCAAGCTGAAGGAGATGCTGGGCTCCCTTTCGGCGAAGGTGGATACATCGCTCAATCCCCTGCTTTCGAGCCGTCAGGATGTTAAAAAAGTACTGGTGATTCTCATCGCAGCCGACAGAGGTCTGTGCGGAGCCTTCAATACAAACATCATCAAGCTGGCCCAGAAGGTGGTTACGGAGGACTACGCTGCCCAGTACAAAAACGGTGGTGTGTGCATGATCTGCGCAGGTAGCCGGGGGTTTGACTATTTCCGTAAACGGGGATTCTCCATCGTCAAGGGGTATCCTTCGGTGTTCCAGAACCTCGATTTCAGCGTCGCAAAGGAGATCGCCGAAACCGCTTCCGCAATGTACCTGCGCGGTGAAGCCGACAGGGTTATCGTTGTGTACAACGAGTTCAAGAGCGTGCTTGCGCCAGTCCTGAAAGCCGAGGATCTGCTTCCGATAGCAGCCGAAAGCACCGGAAAGGAGAACAGCGGCGATTATATCTATGAGCCCTCTCCCGCGGCTATCATCGATGAGCTTGTACCCAAGCATCTGAGCACGCAGGTCTGGAGAATGATGCTTGAATCCAATGCCGCCGAGCAGGCCGCAAGGATGACGGCAATGGACTCCGCGACGGAAAACGCCAAGGAGCTGCTCAGAACGCTCAATATCAGCTACAACCGGGCCCGTCAGGCAGCCATTACCAAAGAGCTGAGCGAGATCGTGGCCGGCGCTGATGCCCTGAAGAACTGATAACGCACTCTCTTGACCGAATGTGTTGTTTTAGAAGCGCCCGCATGGGCGCTTTTTTTTTGCCGAACCGGTGCGTTTTTCCCTGAAGGGGTTGACGTCTTCATGGAAATGATGTTTATTTCGTAAGTTCGTGATGAGGGCGCCGGTCATTTATTCAATGAATGTGTTAACGTCAGAATGAAGATATTCAAGTTCGGAGGTTCGTCGATCGCATCAGCGACAAAAATCTGCAATGTAGCCGGTATAATCCAGAATGCGTCGAGCAGGACTTCACTTATCATCGTGGTTTCGGCGATTTGGAAAGTAACCGATATGCTTGCCGAGATCGCCTTATTGGCAGGGAAAGGCGATGCGGCTTACCGTGAAAAACTTGACGGGATAGCAGCATTGCACAGCGGGATCGTTCGCGAACTGTTCCGTGAAGCAGCATCAGCAGAAGATTCCTGGCTTCAGGAGCTGCTTGCCGAGCTGAGGGATGTGTTGCACGGGGTGTTTCTGCTGAGGGAGCTTTCCGATAAAAGTCTTGCTCTTGTACTGAGTTACGGCGAACGGCTTTCGTGCAGGATTGTCAGTCGCTATCTCCATTTTTCGGGAACGCCGGCAGAATGTATCGATGCTCGCAGTCTGATTGTGACCGATGAGAACCATTGCTATGCCAAAGTTGATCGTCTGGCTACCGGCAAGCGGATTCGCGAGCGGTTCAGCGAATTTCATTCACTGCCCGTTGTCACCGGTTTTATCGCTTCCGCTCCGGATGGAAGCGTGACCAACCTTGGTCGGGGCGGTTCCGATTTTACGGCCACGATTCTCGGTGCCGCCCTGCATGCCGAGGAGGTGTGGATATGGACCGATGTCGATGGTTTCTACAGTGCCGATCCGAAGCGGGTGACTGATGCACAGGTCATTCCCGAGATCAGCTATGTCGAAGCGCTGGAGCTTTCCCATGCCGGCGCGAAAGTGCTCCATCCACTTGCCGTGCAGCCGGTCATGAAGGCAGGTATTCCTCTGCGGATAAAAAATTCATTCAATCCGGACAGTCCCGGCACCAGAATCGGCAATGAATCCGGCTTGCAGGAAGGACGGCCCGGAACGGTTACCGGTTTGACCTCGATCAACCATGTGGTTCTGCTGAGCCTTTCAGGGAGCGGCATGGCAGGTGTTCCCGGCACGGCGTCACGTCTTTTTACCTGCCTTGCCCGGCACAGCATCAATATTATTTTCATCTCCCAGGCATCTTCGGAGCAGTCCATCAGTGTTGCAATTATGCCCGCGCAGGCGATGATGGCCAAGAAGGTGCTCGAAGAGGAGTTTGTCCGCGAAATCGATGAGCGCCGGATCGATCCGGTCAGCGTTCGCCGCAATCTGGCAATGGTGGCCGTGGTCGGCAACAAGATGTCCGGTCATCCGGGGGTGTCGGCGCAGCTTTTCGAGACGCTCGGCAAAAATGGCATCAACGTGATCGCTGTCGCTCAGGGAGCCAACGAGATGAACATCTCGCTCGTCATCGAAAGCGGCGACGAGGACAAGGCGCTCAACTGCATTCATGAGTCCTTCTTCCTGTCGATGCGCAAGGTGCATGTCTTCATCGCCGGCACCGGAACTATCGCTAAAAGTCTTATCAGCCAGATCCGGCAGCATCGCCTGACCCTGCAGAAAGAGATGGATCTTGACGTAGTGGTATGCGGGTTGGCCAATACAAGAGTTATGGTGATTGATGGTGACAGGAAAGAGATGGATTACTGGTATGACACTATACACGAAATGCATGAACGGTCTTCACGTGATGGCCGGGCCGGTATCGATGAGTATATCGGGCTGATCAAGGAAGCGAATAGGCACAATACAATTGTGGTTGATTGTACCGCAAGCAGGCTGGTTGCCGAAAAATATCCGGAGTTGCTTCAGGCAAACATCTCCGTGGCCACGGCCAACAAGCTCGGCATGGCCGGAGAGTGGGCTCTGTACCGCAGGATCATGGAGGCCCAGCGATCGAGCAACGCGAAGTTCCTGTATGAAACCAATGTCGGGGCGGGGCTTCCGATCATCAGTACGCTTAACGACCTGAAGAACAGCGGTGACCGGATACTCTGTATCGAGGGGGTGCTGTCGGGTACGCTGAGTTTCATTTTCAACGAGCTGCGCAAGGGTGGCCGGTTCAGCGAGATCGTCAGGAAAGCGAGAGACGCCGGTTATACCGAGCCCGATCCGAGGGACGATCTTTCGGGCGCTGATTTTGCCAGGAAGTTGCTCATTCTTGGCAGGGAGCTTGGCTATAAGCTGGAGTATGCCGATGTGGAGTGCCAGAGCCTTGTTCCCGAATCGTGCCGTGGCGAGATGACCCCCGCCGAATTTCTCGACCGCCTCCCGGCCATAGATGACTGGTATGCCGCCGAGATGGAAAGCGCCGCCAGAGAGGGCTTTACCATCGCCTATACCGGCGAACTCAAGGAAGGCAAGGCGAAAGTGGGATTGAAGCGGGTTCCGCTCGAGAGTCCTGTGGCCGGACTGAACGGTACCGAAAATCTGGTGGTCTTTACCACCGACCGCTACCTCATGACGCCTCTTGTGGTCAAGGGGCCGGGAGCAGGAGGTGAAGTGACCGCAGGAGGGGTATTCGCCGATATTCTGCGTATCGCAAGTTATCTGGTATAGCGTAAAAAATGGTTGCTGAAATCGTTTCAATCGGCGATGAACTGCTCAAAGGCGGAAAGGTCAACACCAATGCGCCCTTCATTGCTTCCGCTCTCGGAGAGATCGGTATTCCGGTTTCGAGGATCGTGGCCTGTGCCGATGATGAGGTTGCCATCGGTACGGTATTTTCAGAGTCTCTTTCAAGGGCGGATATTGTTCTGGTGACCGGAGGTCTCGGGCCGACCCGTGACGACCGGACGAAGAAAGCCGTCATGCGGCTTCTCCAGAGAGGTCTTGAAGAGAGCCCCGAAGCACTCGGGAAGCTTTCTTCCTGGTTTTCCGCGAGAGGCCGTTCCTTTCCGGAAAGCATGCGGGACCAGGCAATGATTCTCGAAGGCTCCCTGCTTGTTCCCAACAGTGTGGGAACGGCGGCCGGCATGATTGTGCCTTGCGGCGAACGTTTTCATGATCACCACCTGGTGCTGATGCCGGGAGTACCTGCTGAAATGCAGGCCATGATGCGCGAAACGGTCATACCGTTTTTTGCCGAAAAAAGCCCGACGGTCATGCTGCATACCCCGGTCAAAACGGTCGGCATCGGTGAAACCATGCTTGCCGAACTCATCGAAGCCGTCGAGGATGCCCTTCCCGAAGGAACGACCCTCGCCTATCTTCCGCATACGGCCGGCGTCGATCTTGTCGTCACCACCATCGGCGCCACCATGGAGAGCGTGGAGGAGGACAACCGCAGGGTGGTCGAGGCCGTTCTTGGCAGGGCTGGTCGTTTTGTCTACGCAACCGGAGAGGCCACCCTCGAAGAGACGGTCGGCAGGATGCTTGCCGAAAGCAGGAGGAGCATCGCCGTGGCCGAATCGTGTACCGGCGGGCTTGTGGCAAGCCGCCTGACCGATGTTCCGGGTTCATCCGTATATTTTCTTCAGGGGGTGGTGTCCTATGCCGACCAGTCTAAAGTCCGGCTGCTCGGCGTTTCTCCGGAAACTCTCGACAGGTACGGCGCGGTCAGCGAAGCCGTTGCCGAAGAGATGGCTCGAGGCTGTCTTGCAAAGAGCGGCGCCGATGTTGCCGTTTCTACCACAGGCATTGCCGGACCTTCAGGAGGTTCCCGGGAAAAACCGGTGGGGACGCTCTGTATCGGTATTGCAGGAAAACAGCAGGACGGCAGTATCGGTTCCAGAACGGCGTCGCTGCGGATGTACGGCACAAGGCTGCAGAACAAGCAGCGTTTCAGCGAAGCGGCGTTGCGGGAAGTATGGAAGTATCTTCAGGAAACAGGGCAGTGACCGGCTGAAGGTTTTTTTCGGCCTGCAGCGGCAGGATCGGTCGACGGTTACTCGGTGAAACCGGAAGCGATAAACGTATTTACAGGGTTGTAATGGCAAAAATTTCAAGATTACCGGATACGGTTGCCAATAAAATATCGGCCGGCGAGGTTGTTCAGCGTCCGGCTTCGGTTATCAAGGAGCTCCTTGAAAATGCAATCGACGCAGGCGCGTCCAGGATAACCGTCATGGTCAAGGATGCCGGCAAGGAGCTGATCAGGGTTATCGATAACGGCTCGGGCATGAACCGCGAGGATGCACTGCTCTCGGTCGAGCGTTTTGCCACCAGCAAGATTTCGGGAGTCGAGGACCTCGATACCCTGATGAGTCTCGGGTTCAGAGGCGAAGCGCTTGCCAGCATCTCATCGGTCTCCCATTTCGAAATGAAAACCAGGCAATCTGCTTCCGCTCTCGCGCTCAGGTTCCGGTACGAGGGAGGGGCGCTTCTCGAGGAGAGCGAGGTATCCGGTGAAGAGGGGACTTCCGTCAGTGTGAGGAACCTGTTCTACAACGTACCGGCCCGCCGCAAGTTCCTGAAATCCAATGCAACGGAATTCCGCCACATTTTCGAAGCCGTAAAGGCGCTTGCGCTCGCCTACGGCGATATCGAGTGGCGCATGTACAGCGATGACGAAGAGCTGTTTCATTTCAGGAGCCCGGATATCCGCGAACGCCTCGACTACTTTTACGGCTCCGGTTTTTCCGAAGGACTGCTTGCCATCACCGAGGAGAACGATTATCTGTCCATCCACGGATTTATCGGAAAGCCGGGGATGATGAAGCGCCATAAATCCGATCAGCTGTTCTTCGTCAACCGGCGGATCATCCAGAACCGCATGCTCTCCCAGGCGCTCCAGCAGGCTTACGGGGAGCTGCTCGCGGAGCGTCAGGCCCCTTTTGCGATGCTTTTTCTCGGTATCGAGCCCTCACGTGTCGACGTCAACGTTCATCCGGCGAAACTCGAGGTGAAATTCGAGGATGAGCGCAGCGTGCGCAACATGTTCTATCCTGTTATCAAGAGGGCGGTTCAGCTCCATGATTTTTCGCCCGATCTCTCGGCAGCTCCCCTTCAGGAGTCGCCGGGGGGTGAGGTTCGACAGGTGGACGAGGCGCTCTACCGCAGGCTCATGTACCATGATCGTCCAGGAAAGATGTCGACGACGGGGGAACTCTATGAGGGTTTCCGGGAAAACTCCCTTGCGGCCGCTTCCCCTCAGAGGTCCGGATCGTCACGGCAGGAGGAGATTTTTCCTCTCCGTGAAGCTGAAGAGAGGTGGAGGAAAGAGAGCGGAGTACCTGCGGGCGATGAAGTGCTGACCACCATTCTCCAGTCGAGGTTTCAGGACGACCAGAGCGATACTGAACCGGGCGGGGCCGAGCCGAAAATCTGGCAGCTGCACAACAAGTACATCATCTGCCAGATCAAGAACGGCATGATGATCATCGACCAGCATGTCGCCCATGAGCGGGTGCTCTATGAAAGGGCGCTCGATGTCATGAACCAGAACGTGCCGAACTCCCAGCAGCTGCTTTTTCCCCAGAAGGTCGAACTACGCCAGTGGGAGTACGAGGTATTCGAGGATATCCGCGACGATCTTTACCGTCTCGGCTTCAATCTCAGGGATTTCGGGTCGAGAACCGTCATGATTGAAGGGATTCCCCAGGATGTTCGTTCGGGAACGGAGGTCACCATCCTGCAGGACATGATTTCCGGCTACCAGGAAAACGCCTCGAAGCTCAGACTGGAGAAGCGTGACAACCTTGCGAAGTCCTATTCGTGCCGCAACGCCATTATGGCGGGCCAGAAACTAAGCCTTGAGGAGATGCGCTCCCTGATCGACAACCTGTTCGCGACACGGGTGCCCTATTCGTGTCCTCATGGACGGCCGGTCATCATCAAGCTGATGCTCGATCAGCTCGACAGGATGTTCGGGCGGACGTAACCGGGCGGGGTTGCATGTTTCTGTGAAAAAAACTACATTCAAGCGCATACCCTTGTAGCTCAGTGGATAGAGCAACAGTTTCCTAAACTGTGGGTCGGCAGTTCGAGTCTGCCCAAGGGTACATCGCTTTTCGGGCGAGTTGTGAAAGGAACAGGGCCTTGCCCTGTTTTTTTTATTTTCAGCCGGCCCGGAACTCCGGATGTTGTCCCGGAGGTTCCGGTATGGCTGCAGGATGAATGCCTCCGGTTTAACGGCAGTTGCCGTTTCCCCCGTTCTGTGAGCCGCCCACTCCTTGTCCCATGTTCGGATTATACTGATCCCAGACCCAGCCGGCTACCGCCTTCAGCTCTGCATCGCCCAGCGCCACAGGAGGCATCAGTCCGAAACGGGTAAGGGCTTCCGGATCTACCTTCGATGCCGCTTTCGACGGCGATTTCAGGAATGCCGCCATATGGGAGACTCCCGCAGCTTTCGATGCGAACTGCCGGTGGTAGGCCGAGGCGATCGGCACAATGGGCGGAGCGCTTTTCGGCGGAGGATTCACCGAATGGCAGACGCCGCAGTTTCTGTCGAACAGGGCCTTTCCATCGGGACCCGTTGATGCGCCGTGTGCTTCAGGGGCGGCAAGAGGAGCCAGCAGCAGGGCCGGCAGCAGGATAAGAATCGGTTTCATGGCAGTGTTTTTTGCTGGTATTGTGCTACAGGCGTCAGCGTTCATTTTTTTGCGGATCAGCCCCGGGAGGCCGGTGTCACCATCTTCCGGATTGTCATCGGTGTTGCCGGGTTCTCATCTGCGGGAGGGGCATCAGGATGCGGAGTCATGCCGCTCCTGCAGGGATGGAGGTACCGCACGCGACCATTGACGGGGGCTCTCCGGAAAAGTAAAGATTTTATTATTGCGGGGAACAATTTTCCCGCATCCTGACGTCATATGACCGATTATTGGTATTTTACGGTCAAATAAAAGGCCTTTACGGGGATAATCTTTTGATTTCAAATGTACGGAACATGAAGCTTGTCAGAACTCTCGCGACCCTTCTCCTGCTGTTTTTCGTTATCGATGTAGCCCGCTACCTGGTTTTTCCCGATGTCGGTCAACTCGCCCGCGAAAATCCGTCCGTTACCGCATTCATGGAGTACCGTCAAGACCAGTGGAGAAGAGATGGGCTCGACGACAGGAAAATTCTCCAGAAGTGGGTTCCTCTCGACAGGGTATCCCCCAATCTGGTAAAGGCCGTACTGATCGCCGAGGACAACAAATTCTGGGAGCATAAGGGGTTCGACTATGAAGCCATTGAAAAGGCGATCGAAAAAAATATCGAGGCAAAGAAGTTCGAGTCGGGAGCGAGCACCATCAGTCAGCAGCTGGCCAAAAATCTCTTCCTTTCACCATCGAAAAATCCTGTCAGGAAAATCAAGGAGGCTATCCTGACCTGGAGGATCGAAAAGAGTCTCACAAAACGCAGGATTCTTGAACTGTACGTGAACGTAGCCGAATGGGGAGACGGCATATTCGGTATCGAAGCGGCGGCCCGCCACTATTTCGGTGTCAGTGCCGCCGGACTTTCCGCTCAGCAGGCATCGCGTCTGGCCGCAGTGCTGCCCAATCCCCTGGAGTATTCGCCGGTCCACCCGTCCAGCTACGTGAGGAGCCGGGCCCGCCACATTTACGCCATCATGCGAAGGCGGGGAATCGTGGTGCCCGATTATCAGGAGGTCATGACTTCTCCACCGGATACCACAACAGTCGATTCTGTCGTTGTCGGGGTTCCGGATTATCTGATCGAGCAGGCTGAATCATCCGACAGCGCTTCCGTCCCTGGGGTGGAAGCTCCCGGATCCGGCGAGGGAAACGGAAATTCCGACGCCACCGGAGAAAGCCCGGCACCTTCGCCTGAAACCGGTTCATCAAATCCCTGAGGCGAGGGAGATTCAAACTATGGCACTTCAGCTTGGCAGGGCAACAGGCATCGTCATGCGTACCAGCGCATATCTTTTCTATCGTGCAATGGTTTACGGTGTGATTGTCGCGGTGGTGGCGGTTTTTCTGGGTTTTCTTGCGCTCATCGGCTCTGTTTTCGGCGGCGGCGCGGCGGCAGTGCTGTTTTTTCTCTTGCTGCTCGGCGGGGGATTCGGTTTCAGGTTCATCCGGGAGTATGTACTCTACCTGCTGCAGGCCGGTCATATCGCCCTGATTACCGAAATCGTGGAAAATGGAGCGTTACCGCAAGGGATCTCACAGACGGCCTGGGCAAAGGAGCGGGTCATGAGCTGTTTCAGGGAGGTCAGTGTGCTCGCCCTCGTCGATCAGCTGGTCAAGGGTGTGCTTGTTTCTCTCAATCGCACCCTGTTCAACATCATGCAGGCAGTGCCCATTCCTGCGCTTGAAGGACTGGCATCCGTCGTTCAGCGCATCGTGACCTTCAGTCTCACCTATATCGACGAGTCCGTTATCGCCTGGACCTTCCGCACGAAAAACCCGAACGTGTTCGATGCGGCGAAATCCGGCATTCTTATCTACTGCCAGTCTTGGAAACCCCTGCTGAAGAACGCGGTTGCCCTGACCCTGCTCAGTTATCTCTTCGTCATCCTTACAACGATCGTGTTCATGGTGCCTTTCGGCGCCATTGCGTTCATGCTTCCTCAATCATGGGCTTTCGGAAAGTTCGCGCTCTTCATGCTGGCACTTTTTCTCGGCATCTCGGCCAAGTGGGTACTCTTCGATCCCATAGCCTGCACCTCGACCATGCTGACATTTCTTGATGAGGCAGGCCGGACGGCTCCCGATTCTGTATGGGAGTCGAGAATCGAGGCCGTGAGCGCCGAGTTCCGCACCCTGAAAGCCCGAGCCTCGGAGATGGTTCGTGGCGGAGGAGGGCTGACTCAGTCCTGAGTTGCAGTTTGGCGCTTTCCCGGATATTGTTACATTATATGCGCAGGTACTTAATTAAAAACAGGCTGAAGTGACCAATGCCGGAAGAATAGCCAGGGTATTCAAGGTGCTTTCGGTTGAAACCCGTGTGGAGATGCTTGAAATGCTCAGGAGCCGTTCGCTCTGCGTGAATGCCCTTGCCAAGTCTCTTGGCATCACGCCTGCAGCGGTGTCGCAGCATCTGCGCATTCTTCGCGATGCGGATCTGGTGCAGGCAGAAAAAAAAGGCTATTTCGTGCACTACAGGGTCAATGCGGAGGCTCTTGCACGGCTGAAGCGGGATGCCGACCGGTTCCTCACGCACGAAGATGCCTGATTTTTTTTGAAACGGCGAAAAGTATCGGCCTGAAAAACTTGTTGAACTATCAAACGGAGCAGAATGATGACACAGGAACAGAACAAATGTGAAAAGCCTGAGATGCTGAAAGGAAAACCCGAAGAGTGCTCGCCCCAGCAGGTTCAGGAGTGTCACGGAACACCGCAGGAGCATGTCTGCCAGACTCCCCAGAACCCTGCTGAAAAGAAAAAATGCTGCTGCGGATCCTGAGCAGGATGCTTTGTCTGTTGCAGTAAAGAGCCGATGAGCACCATGGCTGGTCCGGCAATCAGGGCGAGCGGGCTGGAAAAACGGTTCGGGGATGTCCGGGCTGTACAGGGGATCGATATCGAGGTCTCCGAGGGGGAACTGTTCGGCTTTCTCGGCCCGAACGGCGCGGGAAAAACTACCACCATGAGCATGCTTACGGGGCTGAGCCGTCCAGATGCCGGCTCGATAGTGATCGGAGGCATCGATTGCAGCCGCAACCCGAAGGCTGCCCAGCACCTGACAGGCGTTGTCTCCGACGAAAGCAATCTCTACCCCGAACTGAGCGGATTCGACAACCTCTGTTTTTCCGGCGCACTCTATGGCATGCGGCGAGAGGCACGGCGCCGAAGGGCTTCGGAGCTGCTCGATATGTTTGGTCTCGGCGAGGCCTCGTCGAGAAAGTTTTCCGGCTATTCCAAAGGCATGAAGCGCAGGCTGGTGATCGCCGCCGCCATCATGCACCGTCCGCCGCTTCTCTTTCTCGATGAGCCCACCTCCGGCATCGATGTCGAGAGCTCTCGCATGATACGCCAGCTGCTTTCCCTTCTGCATCGGGAGGGCGTCACCATATTTCTTACGACCCATTTCATCGGGGAGGCCGAGCGGCTGTGCGACCGGATAGCATTTATTGCCGGCGGAAGAATTGTTCGTACCGACACCGTCGAACGGCTGCTGCAGCCGGTTCAGGGGCGCCATGTCCTGACGGTTTCGCTTTCGGGCGGGTGTACGGTTCCGCTCGGGGATCTCGAACGGGCATTTCCGGGACTCGATTTTTATCTTCCGGCCCCGGACGAGCTGAGGGTTGAATCCGGTGAGCCGCTGAAAGCCGGTTCCCTGGTGCGGTTTCTCGAAGAGCGCGGAGTGGAGGTGGAGGAGGCCAGGAAACGAGTGCTTTCACTGGAAGACGTTTTTGTGGAGATAACCGGCATCGGAGCAGGAAGCATGCTGAAGGAAAAAGAGAGGGGGCGGCGGCAATGAAAACGTGGATTGCCTTTTGGGGAATTGTCCGCAAAGACATGACGGCATACTACCTCAAGCCTCCGAACGTGAGCTGGGGGCTGCTTTTTCCTCTTGCCTGGACAGGCATGTTTTTCATTCGTTCCGGTCAGGGGATCCATTCGCTTCTATCGGTGCTTCCCGGCATGATCGCCCTGTCTATTCTTTTCGGAACCAGTTCCATGCTTGCCGTTGCCGTCACGTTCGAGAAGAAGGCAAAGGCGTTCGACCGGCTGCTCCTTTCGCCGATACCGCTTGTTCTGCTCATGCTGGCCAAAACCTCAGGAGCAATCCTGTTCGGCATGTTCAACGCGCTGGTGCCGGTCCTGCTCGGATTCTGGTTTGCCGATCTTTCCGGCGCCGACTGGCGCATGGTGGTGCCGGCCGTGCTGCTTATGGCCGTCGTTTCGACCTATCTCAGTCTGCTGCTCGCCATTCTGGCCACCGAGGTGTTCGAGGTTCAGACGCTTTCGAACTTCGTGCGCTTTCCCATGATATTTCTCTGCGGGCTGTTTTTTCCGGTCACTGCCCTTCCGGGGTTTCTCCAGCCGGTATCCTTCATGCTTCCCCTCACCTACGGGGTGGATATCCTGCACGCGGCCATCCATGGAGAGCAGCTTCTGCCTTCGGCTCTCGATTTCGCCGCTCTTGCCGGTTTCTGCCTTCTGCTGTTCGTACTGTGCCTCCGCAGCATTAACCGGCACTGGATAGGGTAGCCGGGCCTTATTCCTCCATGAACTTTCTGCGGAGAATGGCGGTACGTAAAGGTACATTGCAACAATCGGCCTGCGTCTGCCGGCAACCTGAAAATCTGTCGATCATGGTATATTCATTGCAATACAGACCTTTTTGCGCATCGGCTTCGATAGGTTTTCTTCTGCTTCTTTTCATGGCGACCGGTTGCTCGGTACCATACTCGAAACCTGACGGATCCAGCCCCTCTTCGGCTCCCAGACTTATCGGCACGACCTGGAGGGCGGTTGAAATTCTGGATCGCAAGGCCTCCTTTTTTCCCGGCCAGAAAATAGATGCGCATCTCATTCTGCACAGCGGCGGGCGTGTTGGCGGCTCGACGGGCTGCAACAATATCAACGGCGTTTACAGCCATAAGGCGGCCAGACTTTCCTTCGTGTCGCTCGGGAGTACGCGCATGGCCTGTTCTCCGAAAATCATGGATCAGGAACGGCGCTTTCTTGGTGCCATGCGCAGCACGGCAGCTTATGAGATTTCAGGTCGCAGGCTGATTCTTCTTGACAGGGGAGGGCGAGCCGTTATGGAGCTTATACCGGTCAGGTGAGGCCGGCATGCGCTGTTTCGTGGTGTTTCGGGAACAGCGGAGGCTTCTGCCGCGTTGTTATGTTGCAATTGCACTCATGAGAGATTTTTGTATATTACGGCAATGTATTTCGTTTTACAGGGAACGCTTTTTTAGGAAAATCATGCACCGGAAGAACCTGAACAGCCTTGCGGCGGGCCTAGGTCTGCTACTACTCCAGAGCGGGAGGGCTCTAAGGGGAGGTGCTTTTTAGTTCGTTTTCCGCAGGAAAAGAACTGTTTTTAAAGCCGCCGGCCTCTCAGGGCTCGCGGCTTTTTTCGTTTCGAGGATTAAAAGATTAAAAAGAGGACAAGCAGGAATGAAAAAGAAAGGGATGAATTACCGGAAGTACACTGCCTATCCCGCAGTGGACATCGTCGGCCGGACATGGCCGGACAACACCATCAGCAAGGCTCCGATCTGGTGCAGCGTCGATTTGAGGGACGGCAACCAGGCGCTGCCGGTTCCGATGAGCGTGGACGAGAAGGTTGCGATGTTTCAGCTTCTTGTTTCCATCGGTTTCAAGGAGATAGAGGTTGGTTTCCCCTCGGCGTCGGCCACCGAGTTCGCTTTTGTTCGAAGGCTCGTCGAGCAGCATCTCATTCCCGATGACGTCACCATTCAGGTGCTGACCCAGGCACGGGAGCATCTCATCAGGAAAACCTTCGAGGCGGTCAGGGGTGCGGATCGTGCGATCGTGCATCTCTACAACTCGACCTCACGTCAGCAGCGGGATGTGGTGTTCCGCAAGAACAGGGAGGAGATCAAGGCCATCGCCGTCGAGGGCACGAAGCTCGTGCGCCGGCTGAAGGAGGAGAGCGGCAACTCAGGCATACGGTTCGAGTACACTCCGGAAAGCTTTACCGGCACCGAACTTGACTATGCGCTCGAAGTCTGTCATGCGGTGATGGACGCATGGGGGGTCGGCCCGGAGGACAGCATCATTATCAACCTGCCTTCGACCGTGGAGATGTCGAGGCCGAACATCTATGCCGACCGTATCGAGTGGTTCTGCCGCAACATCAAAAACCGTGACGCCGTCCTGATCAGCGTGCATGCGCACAACGATCGGGGAACTGCGGTCGCTACTGCCGAATTCGCCATGATGGCCGGCGCCGACCGGGTAGAGGGGGCCCTGTTCGGCAACGGGGAACGGTGCGGCAATATGGATATCGTTACCATGGCGCTGAACCTGTTCAGTCAGGGAGTCGATCCCGAACTCGATTTTTCCGATCTTCCGAGAATCCGCGAGGTCTATCGGAAGTGCACCCGCATGGATGTGCATGCGCGCCATCCCTACGCAGGGGAACTGGTCTATACGGCGTTTTCGGGTTCGCACCAGGATGCCATCAGCAAGGGCATGAAAGCGCATCAGGGCTCGCAGGACGGTATCTGGGACGTTCCCTATCTGCCGATCGATCCTCAGGATGTCGGGTGCAACTACGAGGCTATCGTGCGCATCAACAGCCAGTCCGGCAAGGGTGGCGTGGCCTATGTGCTTGAGCTGGATTACGGCATCCAGATTCCCAAGTGGATGCAGCCCGATTTTGCCGAAGCGGTTCAGGCCGTTGCCGACCGGACCGGCGAGGAGCTGTCTCCGGAGCGCATTCATGAACTGTTTCACGAGGAGTACGTGAAGCTCAAGGAGCCGTTCGTGCTGAAAAAATGCCACATCAGCTGGGACGATGAGGATCCCGGGCGTATTGACGAAGAGGCGACCATCATTACCTGTACGGTTCAGATGAAGGACAGGGAGTTCGGCATAGACGCCAAGGGCAACGGTCCTGTCGATGCGTTTGTCAAGGGTTTCATGGAGGTGAGCGGTCTTGATTTCAGCGTTGAGAATTATGCCGAACACGCCATCGGTCAGAGTGCAGGGGCGCTTGCGGTGGCCTACATCAGAATCGGCTGTTCCGACGGCAGGGTATCCTACGGTGCCGGTATCGATTCCAACATCAGCCTTGCCTCGATCAAGGCTATTGTCAGCGCCCTGAACCGCCTCCCTTAAAAGCATACCCGGATCTGCAGCGGTTTTCCGCAGCAGATCCGGTGGGTGTTGCGTTTTTTTTGTATCTTAAACAGAAATAATTTCCATTTAGGATATGCAGGACGCCCTCGATCTGATCAGGAAAGCCGGCCTCAAGGCAACACCCAGGCGCCGGGCGATGATCGACCTCTTCCGTGAGAGCCTTAAGCCGCTCTCGCCTCTCGAGGTGCAGGCCGTTCTGAAGGCGGAGTTCGGCAGGTGCGGACTGCCGGGAATCTACCGCAACCTCGATACGCTTGCGGAGTGCGGCATTCTGTTCCGTCTGGCAGGTTTCGGCAGGGAAAGGCGCTATGCCATCTGTTCCGGCCTCAGCAGGCATCATCACCACCATATTGTCTGTGTTTCCTGCGGCCAAATAGGCCGGATCGACGAGTGCCGGTACCCCGACGGCATGATGGTCGGCGGTTACCGGGTGCTTTCCCATATTGCGCAGTTCGAAGGAATCTGTCCCTCCTGTCTATCAGAAACAAACAAAGGCCAATCATGATCCAGAGAACGGTTACCCTCCTGTCCATGCTGCTGCTTCTGCTGCTCCAGAACGGCTGCGGCACATCTCCCGAAAGCGGCAGGATTCGGATTGTCGCTTCGATAGCTCCGCTGGCATATTTTGCCGAAAGGATAGGAGGCGACCGTATCGCCGTATCGGTCATGGTGCCGCCGGGAGGAAATCCTCACAGCTATGAACCGACTCCCCGGCAGATGTCCGCCCTTTCCGGCGCTTCACTGTTCGTCAAGGCCGGTTCCGGAGTGGAGTTCGAACTGGACTGGATGCCCCGAATGCTTTCGCTCAACCCGAAGCTTCGGGTCTGCGATGCTTCTGAAGGTGTCACCCTCATTCCCGTGAGCCAGGAAGAGCATGCCGATGAAGAAGAGCACCATGATGATGCCGATCACCATCACCATGGCCGCTTTGATCCGCACTACTGGCTCTCTCCTGAAAATGGCGTCATTATTGCAAGGAATATCGAGAAGGCTCTCGTTCAGGCCGATCCGTCCAATCGGGAGCGTTATGCCGCCAATGCCGATGAGCTCGTTTCAGAACTGGAATCGCTGCAGATCGATATCCGTAACCGGCTTGCACCGCTGAAGAACCGCAGCTTTCTTGTGTTTCATCCGGCCTGGGGATACTATGCCGCCGCATTCGGTCTGAAACAGATAGCCGCCGAAGAGGAGGGCAAGACGCTCACGCCCCGTCAGCTGCAGGAGGTCATAGAGCGGGCAAGAACCTCGAACATCCGGGTGGTTTTCGTTTCTCCTCAATTCAGCACGGTCCAGGCCGAAGCCATAGCGAGAGATATCGGCGGCGTGACCGGAACGGTCGATCCGCTTGCCCGGGACTATCAGGAGAATCTCCGGCAGGCAACCGGGGCGTTTCTGAAGGCGATGCAATGACGCGCGAAATCGTCCGCTGCGACAGGCTCGGCGTGGAGCTTGGAGGGGTAACGGTGCTCAGGGACCTCTCCTTTTCGGTTGATGAAGGCGATTTTCTTGCCATTGTCGGCCCGAACGGAGGAGGGAAAACCACGCTGCTTCGCGTACTGCTCGGCCTGCAGAAGCCTGTCGAAGGTCGCGTCCTGGTGTTCGGAGCCGTTCCGGGGCGCTTTCCCGAAAAGATCGGCTATGTTCCCCAGCGGCTTTTTTTCGATCGTGATTTTCCCCTCGGGGTCAGGGAAGCGGTGCTGATGGGGCGGATGGCATTGAAAACCCCCTTTCAGCACTACAACAAAGCCGACAGGGCGGCGGCCGATGAAGCGCTGGGGATTGTCGGGCTGAGTGCGCTCGGTAACCGCAGAATCGGCGCTCTTTCAGGGGGTGAGTTGCAGCGTGTCCTTATTGCGCGCGCTCTTGCCGGAAAGCCCGAACTGCTTCTGCTCGATGAACCGACGGCAAGCGTCGATCCTGAAATGAGGACATCTATCTATGATCTGCTGGATCAGCTCAAAAAAAGTATCACCATTGTTCTGGTGACCCACGATACCGGTACGGTCAGCCGTTTTGTCGGGAGAGTGCTCTGCCTTAACTGCAGCATGGTGATGCGGGAAAACCCCGAGGGCACCCCGGGAGGAGATACCGCCCGGCAGATCTATCCCTACACGGTCGATCTGCTGGTTCATCCTCCTCACGCTCACGATCGGCCGGAATCCAACGTCAAATCCTGACTCCATGAACGGCGATATCTTTGCCTTTGAATTTTTTCGCAATGCGGTGCTGGCCTCGCTGCTCGCAAGCATAGCCTGCGGCATTACCGGCAGTTACGTCGTGGTGAAAAAAGTCGGTTTTATCAGTGGGGGCATAGCCCATACCGCATTCGGCGGCATAGGGCTCGGCTACTATCTCGGCATCAATCCGCTTTTCGGCGTCATTCCCTTCAGCCTTGGAGCCGCCATTGCCATCGGTCTGCTCAGCAGAAAGGCGAAGGTTGCCGAAGATACGGCGATAGCCGCGTTCTGGGCTGTCGGTATGGCTGTGGGTGTCATTCTGATCGGCCTTACCCCCGGATATGCTCCGAATCTGTTCAGTTACCTGTTCGGCAACATTCTGACGGTTCCGACGGGTGATCTCTGGATGATCGCCATGCTCGACCTGCTGATTGCAGCCGTGACCTGGCTGTTCGGCAAGGAGTTTCTGGCGCTTTCTTTCGATGAGGAGTATGCCGAGGTTTCCGGGGTGAAAACCACCCTGTTCTACCTGCTGCTGCTCTGCCTCATAGCTCTTACCGTGGTTATTCTTGTCCGGGTGGTCGGTATCGTGCTGGTTATCGCCCTGCTGACCATACCGGCGGCGATCGCAAGGGTTTTCAGCCGCACTCTCGGAGGGATGATGCTGCTTGCCACACTGTTTTCCGCGTTTTTCTGCCTGACGGGGCTCTGGCTGTCCTATGAACTCGATCTCGCCTCCGGTGCGACGATCATCATTCTGGCCGGAGCTGCGTTTCTGCTGGTCCATGCCGGCCGGCTGGTCATTTCTTCCCGGCGGGCACGATGACCACCGGGCACTGCGCCCTGCGCACGACTCCTTCCGATACGCTGCCGATCAGCAGATGATAGAGCGCTCCGTGACCGTGTGATCCGAGAATGATCATGCCTGCCCGGAACCGCTCCGCAGCTTCGATAATGGCTTTTACCTCGTCACTGTGGGCGATGTGTGCGGATACCTCGATTCCCCGGGTTTTCAGGGTTTCCGCGATTTCGAGAAGCTGTTCACGGGCCCGGCTTTCGGGGAGTATTCCCTCCTGTGATGCAGGCTGTTCCTGAGCGGGCATCAGGGGTTCAATGCTGTTCTCCATATCGAGGACCGGTGTTGCCGGTGCGATGACATGCAGCAGAAAAACCTTTGCCCGGAGTGCGTCGGCCAGTGTGCAGGCGTGAGTGACGATTTCTCCTGTGGTTTCCGAAAAATCGATGGCGACAAGCAGGTTCATGGATGGTTTTCTCCGCTGAAAGACCGGAACTCCCGCACGACTTTCTGCATCGATTCCGGATCGTTGATGTTGCTGATGGCGCGGCTGCCGGAAAGCGTTATCTCGCCTATTCGACGGTTTTCGAGGAGCGCCTGCAGCGAATGGTTGCCTTCTGCATGGCCGGCAAGCAGCGCGGCTCTCGATTTCGGCTCGTAGCAGGCCGAGAGCGGTTCGAATTTTCCTGATCCGGGAATCCTGAACGCGGTCGCGAAGCGCAGCGGCATGCGGTTTTCGAGAAGTTCGCCAAGCAGGGCCGCGTCGAGAAACGGCATGTCGCAGGCAACGGCAAGCCATGCGGTTTGAGGGTGGCGCTGCTGCGCCGACAGCAATCCTCCTGCCGGGCCGGTTTCAAGGTAACGGTCGGTAATGACCGGCAGTCCGAAAGATGCATAGATATCCTCCTGGTCGCTGCGGCAGGAGAGGAACACTTCCCGGCAGTGCTCTTTGAGAAGCGCCGCCGTATGCAGAATCTGGTTTTCGCCGTGATAGGAAAGCAGGGCCTTGTCGGTGCCCATTCTGCGGCTTCTGCCTCCGGCAAGGATCAGGCCCGACAGAGGCGTTTCCGATACGTTTCCTGCAAAAAACGACTCGATGAAGGCGGTAATGGTGTCGATGTCGTCGCGATGGAAAACGGGGATGTCGCAAGGGGAGCAGGGGAATTCCGTTTCGGCGCCGGTCGAGACCAGTGCGACGACCTGCGGTATGGCGCCGGCGGCAAGCTGTTCGAGAATCTTCCTTTCCCGGTCAACCATCAGCAGCTTGGGCAGCTGCAGCTCCTTCAGACCCTCCACCAGCAGCATGTCGCAGTCCAGAAAAACCGTACGTTCCGATAACTGCCGGTTTCCGGTTCCGGTAATCACCGCTTTTTTCTCCGGGTCGGAGATCATGACGGTGCCTGCTCCGGCCTTTTGAAGCGTATGGGAGTCCTTGCCTTCACGGTCTATATCGAAACGGTGGCATCCGTGCTTGTAGTAGCCGACCGCAAACCGTTCCGAAAGACGGTTTACGACTGCGGCAGCAAGGGTTGTCTTTCCGGTCCCGGAAAACCCCGAAAGCGCTATTTCAAAGGGATGAAAAAGCATAGGTGGTCGTTTGCAGTCCCGGTGCCGTGCGACACTGCAGCGGGAAAGCCTTGCCGGGGTACGGGGAGATGCGCTGCAGTTATGCTTTTGCCTGTTTCTTTTCCTGCAGAATCATGATGACGGCTGCAGTAACGCCGGGCAACCATCCGAGCAGGGTGAGAATGCCTGTCAGCATGATTGTTCCAGCCTCCTTGTTCATGACGGCGGCGGGAGGGAGAATAAAGGCAAGTATCCAGCGGCGAATATCCATAACGGGCTCCGGTTTTCGATTTTTACAATGGTAAAACCGCTGAAATTTAATACTTCTCGGAACAACAACCAACGCAAAACCGATATGGCGCTCTTCTGAACGATCTTCTGCTGTCGATAACTTGTTTTTTAGTGTTAAAGTTTTAAATTAGAGTCCCCTTCGAAATGATCCTGAGTGATAACAATTGTATACTCACGGTTTTTTGAACATAAATTGGAATATTTTGCATAAAACAGTTCATCCCGACGTGGTTTTGGATGATGTTGATGAGGTAATCGACGAGCCGAACTTTAATAACCCCAATACCTCACCCGAACCGCCAAGTCCCTACGCCGACCTGGAAAAAAAGTACCGCAAAAACAGGTTCAACAAGAGCAGGAACAAAAATTCTTCCGATCCTCAAGGCTACAACAGCAAGCTTGCATCCGCCTCGCCCAAAGCTTCGAGAGGCAACAAAGTCCAGAAAAGAAAAACAACAGGAAAATCTCCCTCGAAACCCGCCCGCTTTTCTCCAGGAAAACGCAGTTCATGACGGCAGGCTGCCGCATACGGTAAGCAGCTTGTGAAAGCAGAGAAGTTTTTGGAGGGGATGTTCAGCTGAAGGGGGGAACAAGCCTTCTTTATCGTATGCATTTTGAAATACAGGCACACCGGGGAGCGAGGGCGTTCTTTCCCGAGAACACCGTTCAGGCCTTCTGCAAGGCTGCGGATCTGGGTGTGAGGGTTATCGAACTCGATCTTCTTGTTTCCGGAGATCACCAGCTTGTCGTTTCCCACGATCCGTGCCTCGGCGCTCCGCACGCTGCAGCTCCCGACGGCAGGCCGCTCGGAGAGAAGGATCAGGGGCGTTTTTGTCTGTACGATATGTCCTACGCTGAAATCGCGGCTTTCGGTTGCGGCCTTCCCGACCCGCATTTTCCCCTGCAGCGGGGTATCGATACAGCAAAACCGCTTATAGCAGATGTTTTCCGCCAGGTGGACGCCCATATGCTTGCCCATCATCTTCCGGGAGAGATGATTTTCAATCTCGAACTCAAATCCTGGCCGGACAGGGATAACGAGCTGCATCCGCCGCCGGATGTCTACGCGTTTCTTGTTGCCGGGCAAATCCACCGAACCTCCATGGCATCGAGAGTCAGGGTCCAGTCGTTTGACGACCGCCTTCTGAGGGAGGTAAGGATGCGTTATCCGGAATTGTGTTTCGGATTTCTGGTCGATGACGGCTCCCGTCTCGCCAACTTCAGGGCGGAAACAGGTTTTGTTCCTGCCTATGTCAATCCGTATTATTCACTCCTGAACACCCAACTGGTCGAAAGGCTGCACAGCGAGGGTGTTCGTGTCGTTCCCTGGACGGTAAACCGTCCGGAAGAGATGCTTCGCCTGAAGCGCATGGGAGCCGACGGCATCATCACCGACCACCCGGAACTTGCCCTGCAGCTCGAAGAGCTCTTTGCATGAAACCGATTCATCCCGAAAAAGAGGAGCGCTATGGACTTTACCCATCTTGACGAACACGGACATGTCGCCATGGTCGATGTTTCCCATAAACCCGGAACCCAGAGATCCGCAACGGCATCCGGATCCATTTCGATGCGTCCGGAAACCATTCTTCTGCTTTCAGGGGAGGCCATTCCAAAAGGAAACGTTCTCACTGCGGCCAAGATTGCCGGAATTCAGGCGGCCAAACAGACGGCTCACCTCATTCCTCTCTGTCATCAGCTCAATCTCTCCTGGGTGGATATCTCCTTTGCCGTGCTCGAAGACCGCATTGCCATTTCGGCTACGGCCAGAACCCGGGAGTCCACCGGTGTCGAGATGGAGGCGCTCACAGCCGTGTCGGTAGCCGCCCTGACTATTTACGACATGTGCAAGGCTCTCGATTCCACAATGGAGATCGGCTCCATCCGTCTCGAGGGGAAAACCGGCGGGAAAAAGCAGCTCGCCGTGGAGTACCGGCCGAGAACATCCATTCTCGTGCTTTCCGATTCCATCGCTGCCGGAAAGGGGTGCGACCGTTCAGGAAACGTGCTGCGGGAGGGTCTTGAGTCCGCAGGATGTACGATTGAAGAGCTTCGGATCATTGCCGACACGAAAGAGGAGATCGGGGCCGCTGTCGAAGAGTGGGTTGCGGGGGGGGTAGAGCTGATCGTGACTTCCGGCGGCACCGGTCTCGGTCCAAGGGATGTTACGGTCGATACCCTGCAGCCGATGTTTACCAGAAAACTTCCGGGGATCGAACAGGCCCTGTTCAACTGGGGGCAGGGGAAAACAAAAACCGCAATGCTTTCGAGACTTGCAGCCGGAATGATCGGTGATTCGCTTCTGATATGCCTTCCCGGCAGTCCCGGCGCTGCGGCGGATGCTCTCGAGGTGCTTGTTCCCGCGGTTTTCCATGCTTTTGCCATGCTCAAAGGGGAGGGTCACCAGCCATGATTACCGTCCAGGATGCTCATCGCTTGATACGGGAGTCCGTCGGAGTGCTGCCCCTCGAATACCAGCCGCTTGTGCGGCTGCAGGGGCGTGTTCTGGGTGAAGATGTCGCCGCCCCGTTTCACCTGCCCCGTTTCACCAATGCCGCCATGGATGGCTTTGCCCTCCGGCATGCCGATATTGAGGGTGCGTCGCGGGATACTCCGGCCAGGCTGCAGGTCGTTTCCGAAGTTGCTGCCGGCGCCATGCCCGTACGGCCCGTTGTACCGGGAACCTGCGTTCAGATCATGACCGGAGCGCCGTTGCCGGACGGTGCAGATACGGTTGTGGCTTTCGAACAGACCAGCGGATTCGGCAGCCGGGAGGTTTCGGTTTTTTCAGCCCCGAAACAGGGCGCCAATATCCGTTTCGCAGGCGAGGAGGCAGCCGGCGGCGCCGTGCTGCTGCGAAAAGGAACGACCGTTACGCCTTCGGAGATTGCCGTGCTCGCCACACTGGGCATTGAGGGAGCGCTTGCCTGCGGTGTTCCGAGGGTGGCGCTTGTCACGGTAGGCGATGAACTTCGGACGCCGGGAGAGGCGCTCGATGGTCCGGCCATCTACAACAGCAACCGCTTCATGCTGCAGGCGCTCTGCCGCGCATGGGGTATCGAGCCCGTGCTTCAGCTGCATGCTCGTGACGACAGGGAGGCCCTGCGGGACGTGCTTGCCGAGGCTCTTGCCGGATGTGACATGCTGGTGACGGCAGGAGGGATTTCAACCGGTGAATACGACTATGTGCAGGAACTGCTTCGCGAAGCCGGCGTAACTCCCCGATTCTGGACGGTAGCCCAGAAACCGGGAAAACCGCTTTATTTCGGAGTCAGCGGCGACCATCGTCCGGTTTTTGCCCTGCCGGGAAATCCGGTTTCGGCAATGACCTGTTTTCATGAGTATGTCGTTCCGGCACTCTTTCTGCAGCAGGGCCGGGTGCTTCCCGGAAAGATGGACGCACTGCTTGCCGAACCCTTCCCCGCCGATAAAAAACGGCACCGTTTTCTGCCTGGCGCCATCTGGCAGGAGAACGGCCGCTTGTACTGCAGGGTATCCCGGAAGGTCGAGTCGCATATGATCACCGCTCTTGCCGGCGCCGACGGCATCATCGAATCCGGGCCCGCTCCGGATGCGCTTGCGGCCGGCAGCACCGTGGTCTGCTCGATATTTCCCTGGGCTGAAATCATGCAAGCCGCCGGGGAGGAGTGAATGCAGGATCAGGGGCTACGGCCGTCGCAGGCTGCGGAGCAGCTTTTCCCCCTCGCCGAGGAGCTGCTCCAGTTCAACAGCTGAAACTCCGGCCGGACTGAACATCAGGCGGTCGATCGACTCAAGCTGCTTTTCAAGTTCCTTGCAGATATCCCGCGATACGCCTTTTTCCAGAAGTGCGGCAGAAAGCTGCGCCCTGGTGAGGCTTTCCGGTTTCGGAACGCCCTTTTGCCCGATGATGGTGTACAGCGCGTTTTTCATCTCCTGCGGAGTTTCGCCGCCTGATGGGAGTAGAGCTCCGCTTCGAGTCTCCTGCCGCCGGGACCCTCTTCCATGCAGCTTGTTTCTGACAAGCGCCATCGTCAGAAAGACCAGAAGAGCGGTAACGGCAAGTGCGGCCGCAGGCAGAGCGGGAGCCGTTTTTTTTGCGGGCTCTTCCGGTGCGCTATCCGGCAGCCGGCTTGTGCCGGTGGCTTTTTCGGCAGGCAGTACGCTGATCGCGATCGGGTCGGCGGAAAGCGTCCGGTAGCGGTTTTTAAGGGGATCGAAATAGACGAAACGCATCCCCGGAATGGTCTCTTTTCCGGTTTGGTCAGGATAGATGGTTACTCTGCATGAGAATGAGCCTGCAGCATAGGCCTTGCTGCTGTCGAGATGCAGCGCCGTAACCGGAGGTCTCTGGTGGAATGCAGGCGGGAAAACGAGCCTGGGAGCGCTGAGCGCCGCAAGGTTGCCGGTTCCGGCAATGGTCAGGGCTATCGTAACCGGCTCGCCGGCTCTCAGGACCGTACGATCGGCTGTTCGCTCGAAGGAGAATGAGCCTACAGCTCCCTGGAACCCTTCAGGCGCAGGTTCCGGCAACGGCCTGACACGGATGGGCATTTCAGGAGCGGCAAGCACGGTGTTTGCGTTTTTGCCCGGTGGCGGCACATCGGGGAAAAGGCACCGGAGGCGGTATCCCCTGATGCTTTGCTCTCCGGGCTGCAGGGCCGAAATCCGGTACTGCCGCACAAGTGCGCTCCGGTAGAGGGTGCCGTCGATCGTGACGGGCATGCTTTTGACATAGCGCCCGGGATCGATCTCTTCAGCCCGGAATCCTTCGAGCGCAGGATCCGACAGGTCGGAAACCTGCGGGGCGTCACCGGTGAAACAGAGGGTGAAGGAGAGGATGACCTCCTCTCCGGCGTAGGGGGTTCTGTTGGAGATGGTTGTGCGTATGAACGGCGCTTTTTTTGTCGGTGTCCGTTCGCCGTTTGCGGTCGCAGCAAGACAGAATACGGCTACAGCCGCCATCAGGAGAGCGCTCAGCGCAGATCGGACGGTATTCCGCATGGACCCCCTTCCGCGGTTGTTTATTTTTTCAGTTCCCTGGAGCGTGCCGCCGCCGCCGAGACCGTATCAACGAGAATCTGTCGGATGTTCCGCTCGTCCATCACCTGCAGACCGGCTTCGGTCGTTCCTCCGGGAGTGGTGACATCCCTGATCAGTTCTTCAGGGCTTCTGTCGCCGGAGAGCACCATTTTGGCCGCGCCAAGCATGGTCTGTGTGCTCAGGAGCAGGGCGTCCTCCCGCGAAAGCCCGCACTGCATGCCTCCCTCGACAAGCGAAGCGATGATGTGGAACATGTAGGCTGGTCCGCTGCCCGATACCGCGGTGGCGGCATCCATGAGCTGTTCGCTGTCAAGCACGACGGTCCTGCCGATGGCCCGGAACAGCTCTCCGGCAAGCTCGATATCCTCGTCCGTCGCCGCCGCACCACGACACAGGGCGGTCATGCCTTCGCCGGCAAATGCCGGAGTGTTCGGCATTACCCGTATCACTCTCGTTTTTTCGTTCGTGTGTTGCCGGATGAATTCCGAAGAAATGCCGGCAGCCACACTCAGAATCAGATGCCTCTGGGTGAGAAATGGTTTCAGCTCGCCGAGTACGCCCTCTATCTGGTAAGGTTTCACCGAAAGGACGATCACCTCCGCTTTTCCTGCAAGTGCTTCGATGGAAGGGCACGCCTCAACGGGGTAGGCTTCCGATATGCTTTCGATAGCCGCCGGGAGGGTATCGTAGCCGCAGAGGGTTATGTTTTCTTTTTTTGCGAGTCCGGCAATCAGCGCCCGGGCGATTCTTCCGGTGCCGATAAAGCCGGTATGGAGAGTGTTCATCGGTTGAATAATAATGGTTAAAACAACTAGTAACGATATGTAAGCTTTTTCGCCGTTTTTTCCATCAGCGAAACTTTCCGTTTACCGGTACCGCACCTTGAAGAGGAGAATGATGAAGAGCAGCAGGAAAGAGACGCTGTTGGCCGTTATCATCGGCAGGTCGTTTTTCGCCAGGCCATAGCACAGCCAGAGGATAATGCCCACGTTCATGCTGACTGCCCAGAGCAGGCTGATATCGCGGGTCTGCCTGGTAGCCATGATTTTCAGCGCCTGGGGCAGGAGCGCGAGCGTGGTGATGATGCCTGCCGCGAATCCCAGCATCTCGCCTGATTGCATATCCATCGGTTCTCCTTTTCTCGATTGTGAGTTGCGCAGGTCAATATACGAAAAGGTTGTTCTGCGGGAGCCTGGTGCGGAAAACAGGGCGGGGTGAAAAGATCTCGCAAGAATGTCGGGATTTCACGGAGAAGACAGGGGTGGGGAGAATAAACGACAGAAGGCGGGGTCACTCCCCGCCTTTTGCTGAAAAAAAGACAGGAAGCGCTTATTTGCTGACGCTGACCATGTACTCGACGGCGAGTTTGACCTCGGCGTTGGTGAGTTTCGTGTTGCCGCCCTTGGCAGGCATCATGCCTTTCTTTCCCTGGTAGCCGGCGATGGATTTGTTTACCAGCACGTTCACGCCCTGTGCGATGCGAGGAGCCCAGGCCGGCTTGTTGCCGGTTTTCGGCGCGCCCATGATGCCGTCCTTGTGGCATGCCGAGCAGTTGGCGTCATAAACGGCTTTGCCGGTAGCGGCGTTGGCATCGGTCATGCTGAAAGCGATCATAAACAGTGCGCAGAAAGCAGCAGATACGAAACGAGACATAGAGTTCTCCCTTGCAAGAATTAATGATTGTTGATGATTGGTTGTGTGCCGGTTGTGCAAAAAATCTCAAGCCGGATATTTTAGCATTTAAAATCCGGCCTTCCAAATGCCTCCGGAATTTTTATGTACATGTAGTTATACAGTAGCCGCAAGGAAAACGGAGCATCGTCGCGAGACGTGCTCCGTTTTTATCCGCCTGAATCCGGGACAGTGCCTTAACCGGCTTATTTTGCCAGGCTGGCCAGATAGGCTACGGCGCTCGCGACCTCTTCGTCGGTCAGATCAGCGTTTCCGCCTTTTGCCGGCATCATGCCGCCTTTACCGGTGAATCCCTCGATGGATTTTTTTGTCATGACATCGACACCCTGTGCGATACGCGGAGCCCATGCGGCCTTGTCGCCGGGTTTCGGGGCGCCCATCATGCCTGCGTCGTGGCAGCCGTTGCACCCTTTCGTTTCGTAAACGGTTTTACCTGCGGCAAGTTTCGGGTCGGCAGGCGTTTCCGCTGCGGCAGGAGCAGCAGCAGGAGCGGCGGTTTCGGCCGGTGCCGCGGCCTCTTCCTTGGATTCGGGAAATTCAAGCTTGGCCGGTGGTTTTTCGAGACCGCATGCGCCAAGAAAAAGCATGCCTACAGCGAAAACAGGCAGAAAGCGTTTCATAGTGTGTTCTCCGTTGGAAAGGGTTGTGATGTTGTGAAGGGTATAAAAATGTAACGGCTATAATTTTATGAATAATTTACCGTATGGCAAAATGGTTTTTTATTCAGGGTTGCCCCGGCAAGCTGCCTCTGGAGGTCCTGCCGTGAGAGCCCGTAGAGATGGGTGTAGAAGAGGTTGAAAAAAAGTACCGCTGTTTTGGCGCTTGGCGCATTGAGACCTCTTCGGATGGAACCGGTTGCACTGAACACCTCACGGGTAAGTTTCGAGTAGCTTTCCACAAAGGCGTCGAGCGGAATGTTTTTAGGCAGGTAGAGCATCTCCTGGCCGAAGGTATAGCGAAAGGCGGTGATGTCGGACGGGTCGAAGAGCAGGCGTCCTTCCTCTCTGAGCCGGTCGAAAACCCTCGTGCCGGGAATGGGCCTGAGTATGTTGATGCCGGGAACGTCGAGCTTCGTTTCGCCGATGAAGTCCAGAATAGCCGCCGGAGTATCGAGGGTATCGCCGTCGAGTCCGTAGATGAAGCTGCCGTAGAGGCTGATTCCCGCACCCCGGATGTTTTTTATTGCCGCCACCAGTTCCGTCGATTTGTTCTGGGTTTTGCGGTGGGCATCCCTGCTTTCCGGTTCTATGCTTTCGATGCCGACCAGCAGGGCCCGGCAGCCGGATCGAGCAAAGGTTTCCAGGAGCCGGGGCTGCTGGCCCAGTGTGGTGGTCGCCTGGCCGAACCAGCTGATGCGATAGGGAATCAGACGCCGGAAAAGCTCCTCGGCATAGGTCGGGTCGGCATTGATGGAGTCGTCGACAAAAAAGAAAATGCGCCGGTCATGGCGGAGAAACCGGGCAACCTCATCGACAATATCGTCGATCGTTCTTCTGCGCAGCGACCGGCCGTTGAGCACATGGACGTTGCAGAAGTCGCAGTTGTAGGGACAGCCCCGTCCGGTCTGTATGAGGTTGGTCGTGAAGTAGCGGTTTTTCTGCAGCGCATTTTTGCTCACCGGGCGAGGTTCTTCAAGATCGGGAAAACGGTCGGAGCTGTATTCGGATTTCAGATTGCCGCTTTTCAGGTCTTCGAGCACCGTTTTCCAGAGGTCGTCTGCCTCTCCGTGCACGAGGATATCGCCGTGAACGCGGCAGGAATCGGCGAACAGGGTGACATGCGCTCCTCCGAGAGCTACGGTGATTTTTTTCTCCCTGAGCCTGTCTGCAAGCTCGAAGGCTTTTCTGGCCATGCCGGTCTGTACGCTTATGCCCACCAGATCCCAGTGCTCCGTTTCCGGAAAATCCTCGAATCGCATATCGCACAGCCGCTGTTCGACCCCAGGTACCCCGATCGAGCTGAGAATCATGAGCGAAAGCGGAGGAATGGCGAACTGGCTTCGCTTGATGAGTTTTCTCACCGAGCTGTCGAACCAGTACAGAATCGGGCTTTTTTCCGGTTCTGCGTAGAGCGAGCGGGCGCCGTCGACACCGCTTTCGGAGGGGATAAAGACCAGCAGCACTTTTTTCGGAACGGTCATGGCTTCTTACCAGTCCTTCAGGTTTTTGCCGGATGAGTTTCCCCTGGCGTGGCTCTGCGGGATTTTCCGCATCAGGCTGTTTTCCTGGAGCCGGGCGTTTTCAAGAACCCGCTCAGCCGTTTTCATGAGCCCGCCCGAGGCAGGATCGCCGTTCTCCCTGCGGTTATCCTGCTGTCTTGAAGATGATGATTCCGGCTTGTCGAGCATGCGGAGCACTATTTCGTAATTGATTCTCGCATCGGTGTCGGCGGGGTCGGAACGCAGCACGGAGGTGTAGCGGAGGAGGGCCTGCCGGAGCAGTTCCCTTTTGTGCATCCCCTCTCCGGTGGCGATGCCTTCGAGGGCAAAGGAGGTGCCTTCGTTGTAGAGAGAGGGGTTGCGGAGCCCTTTTTCCCCGGGGTTCAATGCGATGCTTCGGTAGATCCGCCGGGCCTGGGTGTGCTTGCCCTGCCGGGCAAGGCTGCCGGCAAGGTTGAAGCGGGCCGGCGCCGATCCCGTCTTTTCCTGAGCGATATCCGGCAGGGTGCGGTAGAGCTGTTCCGCCCGGAAATACTCTCCGCGCATATAGTGCTCGTTGGCTTTATGCATCGTGCGATACTCCCGGAACTCCCCCGACAGGGAAAACGCCGTGGCAAGCAAGAGAAAAAGGGCGTGCAGGGTAATCATTGGCAGGATCTCTTTTCTGCAAGATAGAGCGGCAAGGGCAAAGTCGGAAAAAGAAAGCGGCTTTCGGTTCGTCCGTGCGGCTGAAAAGTAAAAAGCCGCCCGGTTCGAAAGAAAGGGGCGGCTTTTCCGGCGTGTTCCTTCAGGAGTGAGCCGTCAGCTGCCGAGGAAGGCTTTCTGAACCGCGCTGACTCCCGCACCGATTTCAAATTTGAAATTGATCTCTTTCAGGGCCCGTTCCAGACCGCCGATAACGGTCAGCATGTCCAGCTCATCATAGAAGCCGAGGTGGGAGACGCGGAATATCTTGCCCTTGTACTCGTCCTGACCTGCGGCGACGGTGATGCCGTTCTTGTTTTTCAGCGCCTTGTTGAACGCCGACCAGTCCACGCCCTCGGGGAGCCAGACCGGGGTGACGGCAAAAGAGGGGGAGTTGCTGAAGAGCTTCATGCCGAGCGCGCTGCAACCCTGCCGACAGGCTGCCGCGAGGCTTTCATGACGTTTCCAGATGTTCTCGATCCCTTCCGCACGGATCATCTGCAGGGCCTCGTCCAGCCCGATTACCAGAGATACCGCCGGGGTGAACGGGGTGTCTTCGGCGCTGTGCGCTTTCAGGGCCTTTTTCAGGCTCAGGTAGAACTGCTGGGTGTGGGTATGCGCGTTGATGATATCCTGGGCCCTTTCCGAAATCGCAACCAGGGCAAGTCCCGGAGGCATCATGAGTCCTTTCTGCGAACCGGTGATGCAGATGTCGGCGCCCCAGTCGTCGAAATGGAACTCATGGGCGCCGATAGCGGTGATGCCGTCAACGAGAATGAGTGCATCCGACTTTTCCCGGATAACCGAGCAGAGCGACCGGATGTCGGCTGCCGTGCCGGTGGATGTTTCGGAATGGGTAAGGCAGACGCCTTTTGCGTCGGGATGCTCCCTGAGCAGTTCAGCCATGCGTTCCGGCTGGATGGCGCTGCCCCACTGTACTTTTTCCTCGATGCAGTTGCCGGTGAAAATCCGCACCAGCTGGCCCCAGCGCTCACCGAACTTTCCTGCGTTGACGGTAATAACCTTTTCCCCCTGCCTGAAGATGCTGGAAACTGCGGCTTCCATGCCGCCGGTACCCGAACAGCTGAGCACCACGACGGGCTGGGTCGTTCTGAAGAGATACCTGAGGTCCTCGTGTACCCGGGTAAGGATTTCCATGAACTCCGGGTTCCTGTGATGGATAATCGGGGCGGCCATGCGAAGCATGACGTTTTCGGGTACAGGGGTTGGTCCCGGGGTGAATAGTCTTTTTTTCATCTCTTCAGAAAAAGGTTTGTGTGGTTAAAGAGATTGCGTTTTTTCAGTTTTTCGCCCTGTCCATCATATCGATGAACTGATCGAACAGGTAGTGGGAATCGTGCGGCCCCGGCGCGGCTTCGGGATGGTACTGGACCGAGAAACAGGGCAGCGAACGGTGCCGGACTCCTTCCACCGTATGGTCGTACAGGTTGAGATGGGTCATTTCGAGGTCTTCGGGCAGCGAATCCATCTTTACGGCGAACCCGTGATTCTGTGAGGTGATCTCGATTTTGCTGTTCCCGAGGTTCTTTACCGGATGGTTGCTGCCGTGATGGCCGAACTTCAGCTTGTAGGTTTCCGCGCCCAGAGCCAGAGAGAGCAGCTGGTGGCCGAGGCAGATGCCGAATACCGGCAGCGGACGGGTCGTACGGTTGTAGTCGGCAAGCGCCCGGATGGTTTCGATGGCGTACCCGACGGCAGCCGGATCGCCGGGGCCGTTGGAAAGAAAGACCCCGTCGGGTTTGAGTCCGATGACCTCTTCGAACGGCGTTGCCGCATTCAGTACGGTCACCCTGCAGCCGCAGTTCTGCAGTATCCGCAGAATGTTGCTTTTGATGCCGTAGTCGAATGCCGCGACATGGTAGCGGGCTTCCGGTTTGTCGAGCACATAGCTTTTACTCGCGGTCACGGTTTTAACCAGATCCTGTCCGGTCATTTCCTCTATGGCAAGCGCCTTTTCTTTCAGGCTTTCCGGATTCAGGTCCACGGCGGAGATAACGCCCCGCATGGCGCCTTTTTCACGGATTTCACGCACAAGCTTGCGGGTATCGATACCCGCAAGTCCCATCACTCCGGCCTGCCTGAGGTAGTTGTCGAGGCTGTCCGAGGCTTCGAAATTGCTGTAGATATGCGATACTTCGCGCACAATGAATGCCGATGCCCATACTTTCGACGATTCGTTGTCATCGGGGGTCACGCCGTAATTGCCGATCAGCGGATAGGTCATCACCACCATCTGGCCGGCATAGGACGGGTCGGTAAGAATTTCCTGATAGCCGGTATGCGAGGTGTTGAAGACCACCTCGCCGGTTGCCTCCCCGATACAGCCGAAAGCCGTTCCCCTGTAGACAGACCCGTTCTCTAAAACCAATAGTGCTGGTGTCTCTTGCATTATCGTTCGTTATTCCTTCGTGGTGATAAGTTTGTCTCCCGATTCCTGTTTCTCGACGTTGGCGATGGCCGTGCGGTCGAACTTGATTTTCAGGTTGTCGCCGACCTGCAGAAGAACGGTTTTCTTTTCCGTATCGATGCCGGCAACCGTGCCGTGAATGCCGCCGATGGTGACCGCCTTGTCGCCTCTTTTCAGACTGTCGAGAACCTTTTCCCGATCTTTCTGTTTTTTCTGCTGGGGGCGGATCATGAAGAAATAGAAGACCACGAAAATCAGTACCAGAGGGACAAGCTGAATGAATGGATTCGGGTTCTGGCCTCCTGCGGGAGGAGCGAAAAGCAGCAGTGATAAAATGAAGTCGTGCATGATGAACAGGTAGAGTATGTGAAAAATGGCCGTACGAATTCTAATGTACGGTATTAACCTGACTATTTCAATGACGCCTTGCGGGTGCGGTCCCCAAAACTCGAGAACGGGGCTACATCGTACCGGTTTTTTCCGATGAGGCCTTTTTCGTGCATGAGTCCGGCCAGCGAAGCGATCATGGCGGCATTGTCGGTCGAGTAGACCGTTCCCGGCAGATAGAGCTGGATGCCGCTGCGCATACAGGCCTCTTGCATGGCCTTTCTCAGGGCCGAGTTGGCGCTCACTCCTCCGGCTACGGAGACGGCCCCCACCCGGTAGTGCCGGGCCGCGGCTATGGTTTTTTCCACCAGAACGCTGACGATGGCGTGCTGAACCGAAGCGGCGATATCCTGCAGGTGGGTCCGGATGTACTCCTCCGGATGTTTCTGCAGGTAAGTGAGCACCGAGGTTTTCAGTCCTGAAAAACTGAAATCGAAGTTTCCCTTGTAACTCCGGCTTCTCTGCGAGCTCGATGTCAAAGCTCTGGGGAATTCGTGAAAGTGCCGGTCGCCGCCGGCAGCCAGCCGGTCGATAACCGGTCCTGCAGGATAGGCGAGGCCAAGCATCTTGCCGGTTTTGTCGAAAGCCTCTCCGGCCGCGTCGTCGAGTGTTTTTCCGATCACGGCGTAGGAGAGATCTTCCTGCACGACAGAGAGGAGCGTATGGCCTCCCGAGACGGTCAGAGAGATGAATGCTCCTTCGGGTGAACGGTGTCCGGGAGACTCGGGAATGAAGGCCGAAAACATGTGGGCCTCGATGTGGTTAACCGGAACGAAGGGTATTCCGAGGGCGAAGGCCATTCCCTCGGCGAAACAGAGCCCGACCATCACGGCGCCGATAAGGCCCGGGCCTGCGGTGGCGGCTATGCAATCGAGATCATTTTTCGTTATATTGGCTTCAGTTACTGCACTGTCAACTATGGAAACAATCATCCTTTCGTGTTCTCTCGAAGCGAGTTCCGGTACAACGCCACCGAAACCGGTATGGCAGCGCTGCGAGCTGACGATGTTCGAAGCCACCCTCCTGCCGAGCAGTACGGCCGCGGAGGTTTCGTCACAGCTGGTTTCTATTCCTAAAATATTCATGGCTTAATTTTCTCTGGACGTATGGCAAAAGCTAACAAACCGGTAAACAATAGCAAACCGAGGCTCAAGGTGAGCTTTCTGGGCGTGCTCATGATCCTTCTCGGGGCGGATCTCGTTCTGCTTCTGGCTCCCGAAGTCGGCATCCTGAACAGCGGGTTCTATATTCCCGACATCTACACATGGCCGGCTCTGATAGCCGGAATTGCGCTGCTTGTTACCGGTTTCAGGCATCTCTACAAAAAACCGTGACAGAAAAAGCCGGCGGGGATCGCCCGGCCGGTTTTACAGCAACCTCTTAACGGACGGAAGATATGCAGCATGCAGCAGGGCTCGAGGAACTGGGCCGGGAGATCAGGGATGCGTCGAGGTTCCTGGATCTCGCGGAGGAGCAGATTTCATCCCGGATCATCGGCCAGAAAGAGGTTGTCCACCGGGTTTTCATCGCGCTGCTCGCCGGAGGTCACATTCTGCTCGAAGGAGTGCCGGGACTGGCCAAAACCCTTATCGTCCGAACCTTTGCCGCGGCCATGAACCTGCAGTTCCAGCGCATCCAGTTCACCCCCGACATGCTTCCGGCGGATCTTGTGGGCACCATGGTCTACAACCCGAAAGACATGGAGTTTTACGCCCGTCAGGGTCCGCTTTTCGCCAACGTCATTCTGGCCGACGAAATCAACCGCTCGCCGGCCAAGGTGCAGTCCGCCCTGCTGGAAGCCATGCAGGAAAAACAGGTCACCATCGGCAGCAGCACCTTTCCGCTCCCCGAGCCCTTCATGGTGCTGGCCACGCAGAACCCCATCGAGCACGAAGGCACCTATCTCCTGCCTGAAGCCCAGATCGACCGGTTCATGATGAAGGTTATCGTCGGCTATCCCTCGTACGACGAAGAGCTCGGAATCATGCAGCTTGCGGCGGCGTCTGGAACCATCCCGGAGGTAAGGCCGGTTGTCGACGCGGGCGATATTGCCGCCGCGCGCCGGCTTGTAGACCGCATCTATGTCGATCCGCGGGTCCAGCGCTACATTGTGGACCTCGTGGTCGCCACCCGCAACCCTGCCGCCCACGGCCTTGCGTCGCTTGCCTCCATGATCGAATACGGCGCATCTCCGAGAGCCTCCATCTTTCTCCTGCTGGCTGCCAAGGCGCACGCATTCCTGCAGCACCGGGCCTATATCACGCCGGAGGATGTCAAGGCCATTGCCTACGAAACGCTTCGCCACCGCATCATTCCCGGCTACGAAGCCGAGGCCGACAACATAAGGACGGATGATTTCATTCGCGAAATTCTCCAGCATATAGAGGTGCCGTGAGTTTGACCCTGTCAGGCACCCCTGAAAAGCTCATTCCGGAAACCACGACATGAATCGCAGCGAGGAACAGAGCCCGAAGGCGTTCACGGACACAATCCGGCGGATTGAAATCCGTTCGCGGCGTCTGGCCGCAGAACTGTTCAGCGGCGAATACCACTCGTCGTTCAAGGGGAGGGGCGTCGAATTCCAGAGCGTCAGGGAGTACCAGTACGGCGACGACGTACGGACCATCGACTGGAACACCTCCGCCCGAAAGAACGAACTCTATATCAAGATATTCACCGAAGAGCGGGAACGGACCATGCTGCTGCTCGTCGACGGTTCGGCCTCCATGCTTTTCGGCAGCAGGGAGCGAAGCAAGAGGGACCTTGCAGCGGAGGTCAGTGCAGTGCTGGCCTTCAGCGCCATCCAGAACAACGACAAGGTGGGACTGGTCGTGTTTACCGACAGGGTCGAAACCTTCATTCCGCCGAGGAAAGGACGGCAGCAGGTGCTGGTGATTCTCGATGAGCTTTTCAGGATGAAGCCCGCAAGCCGCAAAACCGACATCGACGCGGCACTCTCGTTCGTCGGCCATATGCGCAAGCGCCAGGCCATCGTGTTTCTCCTGACCGATCTGTTCGACAGCAATTACGAGCGGGGCATGAAGCTCCTGAACGCCCGCCATGATTTCGTGCTCATGCACATCAGCGATCCGCTCGACTGCATGCTTCCGGCAGCCGGACTGCTCGATCTTGAAGATCCCGAAACCGGAGAGCGCATAAGTGTCGATGCCGGGAGCCGCAAATCGCTCGAACGCTACCGTGCAGCGCAGCAGCGTCAGGCGGACGCTCTCCGCGAAAAGCTCCTGCGCATGAAAATCGACACCGTCCGGCTCGACACCGGTCGCTCGTTCATCGGGGAACTCAACACTTTTTTCCGGTCCCGTGAACGGCGGTACTGATCATCCGGGGAGCCCGATGCGGGCGGCCACCCTGCTGCTCGCCCTGCTGCTTGCGGCGCTGCCCTTTCCGCTTCTGGCGGGCCAGACCGGAACGGCATCGACGGTTTTGGGGGTTTCGGTGGAACCCGACAGTCTCTATGCCGGTGAGCGGGTGATCTGTGCGGTAAGGGTACGGCACCCCGAAGGCACGCTTGTCTCCATCGAACTGCCGGACTCCACGGCGCTCGAGCCCTTTTATCCTGTCGGACAGAAGCACTCCTCATCGATGCTCTCCCGCGGCCTTGCCGAAGAGCGCTTCGAGCTGGAACTGGCCGTTTTCGGCTCCGGCAGCCAGCGTCTGCCGGCTTTCGCCCTCCTGTTCCGGGATACGAGGGGGCGTATGCTCGAGAGGCAGGAATACCGTCCTGCCGCGTCGGTTTTTGTCAGAACGCTCACGCCTCCCGGCATGCTCGAGCTGAGGCCGCTCAAGCCGCCGGTGGATCCCGATTTTCCTTTTCCGCTTCTGACGGCGCTGCTCCTTGCCGTGTTCGGCATGGCGGGAGTCGTGCTGCTTGCCCTTTTTATCATCAAGCGCAAGGTCCGGCTTTTTGCCGAAACCGTCGATCCTGCCCAGGAGGCTCGCCGCAAGCTCGGCAAACTCCATAACCGTCTTTCCTCCGGTCTGCCCCCTGCGGAGTGCTATGCCGAGCTGAGCGCCGTCATGCGGGAGTATCTCGAACGGCACTACCATATCCGGGCGCTCGAGGCCGTCACGCAGGAGATCGAGCGCGATCTGCGCAAACTCGGGGTCTCGTCCTTCGACGCCATCATGAATCTCCTGCGTCAGGCCGATCTCGTGAAGTTCGCCGACAGCCGTCCTTCCGCCGAAGAGACCCGGAACTCGACCCGGCAGGCCGAAGAGATCGTCAGCTCGGGGCGGAGCGGTTCGCATTGAATCAGGAAGCGGAGGACCGGTCTTCCGCAATGGTTGTGATTTTTACAGTATGGAGGAAAGAGGGTGTTAACGCGGTAACGAGTTGCCTATGCAGGAATGGCTGACGCATATTTCCGGGATCGAGATCCTGGAGCCGCTCTGGCTGCTGCTGCTTCCGGTGTTCGCCCTTGCGGTTTGGTGGACGGGCCGGCAGGAGAAGAAAGGCCGTACTGCAGCGGTGATGTTTCCCGATGTCGACCGGCTGCGGAAGGAGGGTTTCGAGGCTCCGCCGGTTTTGCGCCGGCTTCCCGGATGGCTGCGCTGGGCCGCCTTGGTGCTTGGCGTGGCGGCCATGACGCGGCCCCAGCTTGTGGTGGAGGAGACGGTTGCAGAAGCGAGGGGCATCGATGTGGTGCTTGTGCTCGATATTTCCGGTTCGATGGAGCAGCAGGACGCCGGCGGACGGAGCCGTCTCGATGCGCTCAGGGAGGTTGCCCGCGAGTTCATCGGCCGGCATCCGAATGACCGCATCGGGGTGGTGGTCTTCAAGGGCGATGCCTACACGCTCTGTCCGCTCACGCTCGACCACCGGGTGACCGGCATGCTGCTCGACGGCGTTTCGCCCGATGTCGTCCGCAATGACGGAACGGCAATCGGGACGGCCGTGCTTGTTGCCGTAAACCGGCTCAGGGTTTCGCAATCCGCCCGGAAAGTCATGATACTTTTCAGCGACGGCTCTTCGAATGCCGGCCAGATCGATCCACTGACGGCAGCCTCCTTCGCGGCCGCTCACGGCATCCGGATCTATACGGTCGGTGCAGGTTCGGGCGGCTCGACCGCCTCCGCCCTCGACGAAGATGAGCTTCGGAACGTTGCCCGGACGGGTGGCGGTCGTTACTTCCGGGCGGGAAGCAGGGCATCGCTTGCCGAGACCTTCGAGTCCATCGACCGTCTTGAAAAAAGCCCGCTTTCGAGTCCGGTCGCCAGAAACCGGTCAGGGCTGTTCGTGCAGCTTCTCGTGCCGGCCATTGTGCTGCTGCTTCTTGAAATGCTTTTATCGAATACCAGACTGCTCCGGATTCCCTGATTCCGGAGCGGCAATCCGGTTTCGTAACAAATAACAGCTGTATCCATGTGCTTTGCCTGGCCTGACAATCTTGTCTATCTGCTGCTGCTGATTCCGCTGGCCGTGCTCTTCGGTTACGGCTTTATGCGGCAGCTGCAGTCGAGGGAGCTGTTCGCCGGCAGGGGCATGATCCGCGGTCCCGGCCGCCGCAGGCTGCTCTTCGGCAGGATGCTGCATTTTTCAGCCATCGCCCTTCTCCTTTTCGCCCTTGCCGGTCCGCAGCTCTGCCGCGGACAGCGGGTGATCTTCCGAAAGGGCGCCGATCTGGTCTTCATGCTCGATGTGTCCACCAGCATGCTGGCTGCGGATGTTCCTCCCGACCGTCTCGAGCGGGCAAAGGACGCGGCGCTCCGCATCAGCAGCCAGGTGCGGGACGGCCGCCGCGCCCTCCTGCTCTTTGCTGAGGCCCCTCTGGTGCAGTGCCCGCTTACGCACGACCGCGATGCGTTCGAGGCGCTCATCGCCATGGCCTCTCCGGTTCTCGTGGAGGAGCAGGGCACCTCGTTCGCACCGGCTTTCCAGCAGGCTCTCGAACTTTTTGCCGTTCCCTCTTCGACCGGAGGCGAAGGACGGTTTCGCTCCGAACGGATCGTCGTGCTGCTCAGCGACGGCGAGGACCATACGGGTGGAGCCACAGCTGCAGCCGCAAAGCTCGGGCAGGCTGGCGTCACGCTTTTTGTGCTCGGCGTGGGAGATCGGGGTGATGCTCTCATTGCGGATCCTTTCCATCCGGGCGAGGTGAAGCGCGACCGGGATGGTAATGCGGTGAAGACCCGTTTCAGTCCTCTCGCACTCCGGCAGGTAGCCCGCGCATCGGGAGGTGCCTACTTCGATACGGCTGGCGGGGATGCCGTCTACGACGACGTCGCCGGGCGCATCAACCGCATCGTCGCCGGTTCGAGGCTGGTTTCGGTGCCGGCTGACGGATTCCCGCTTTACCACTATGTACTCGGCGCCGGATTGCTGCTCCTGCTTTTCGAAAGGCTTCTTGCCGCATGGAGAAGTACCGGAATGCCCTGAACCATTTTTATGCCGCCACTCCCGCGTCAGGTTCCTGTGCGGTCTGGTTTCTTGACGAAAGATTATTTACATTGTCAGGGTTACTCTACACTTTCAGGTACGTTAATACTTATTTTCAATTGCCATGGAGCAGCAGAATACCGGTCAGAAAATCCTTGATCCGATCGAACGGGCCAAACTCGGAGTCAAGGTGTTCACGATGCCGTTTGCCGACGCCGAAAAAGTGATCGACGACTATGTGAGCGGCAAGAATTACGACACCGCAAGCGTAGCGTTTTTCAAGGACCAGGTAGCCACCCAGCGCCATATCCAGGAGAAAAGCGCCGAACTGCTCGCAACCGGCGGAGAGATCATGCGGCTTGTGACCAATGCCTTCATGAAGAACCTTCCGAAACCGCCGGCAGGCGGAGGCCCGGTGTCCTGATACCGGCTTTTCCTTCGGGATGCGTTTCAGATGCTTTGAAGCCGCGGCAGTTCGATCTTCCGCGGCTTTTTCTATTTACCCCGAAAAATCTGCCGAGGTTAACTTTTTTCTCTTTCAGATGGTTATAAAAGAAAGCGTTACGATATCCTATCACGACTGAACCGTCCGGAAGCGTTCTTTCCCGATGTTTCCGGAGTCCGAAAAAAAAACAGAACGAACGATGCAATTCGATCCAAACAAATTCACCGTCAAAGCCCAGGAGGCCCTGCAGGCCTCGGCTACGCTTGCCGGAAGCAGGCAGCATCAGCAGATCGAGCCCGAGCATCTGCTTTACACCATGCTCGGCGACAGAACGAGCATCGCCGCGCAGATCGCCCGCAAGCTCGAAGCCCCTGTCGATAACCTGCTGGCCGCAGTGGAGCGTGAAATCGAGCGTCTCCCGAAAGTGACAGGGGCCTCGGCATCCGGCCAGTATGTCTCGCAGAATCTCGGCAAGGTTTTCGACGTGGCCCTCAAGGAGGCCGAAAGCCTCAAGGACGACTATATCAGTTCCGAACACCTTTTCATCGCCATGAGTGAAGCCGGGGTGAAGGTGTCGCAGATCCTTCAGGACGCCGGCATCAGCCGCAATCCCGTTCTCAAGGTGCTCGCAACCATCAGGGGTTCCCAGCGGGTGACCAGCCAGACGGCCGAGGAGACCTACAATTCACTGAAAAAGTATTCGCGCAACCTCAACGACGAGGCGCGCAGGGGAAAGCTCGATCCGGTAATCGGGCGCGACGACGAAATCCGCCGGGTGCTGCAGATCCTCAGCCGGCGCACCAAGAACAACCCCGTGCTGATCGGCGATCCCGGTGTGGGCAAGACCGCTCTTGTCGAGGGTATCGCCCAGCGTATCGTGGCAGGCGATGTCCCCGAAAACCTCAAGAGCAAGCAGATCGCTGCGCTCGATATAGCTCTTCTGGTCGCGGGCGCGAAGTTTCGCGGCGAGTTCGAGGAGCGGCTGAAAGCCGTAGTCAAGGAGGTGCAGTCCGCCGAAGGCGAGGTGATCCTCTTCATCGACGAGATTCACCTGCTGGTCGGAGCGGGTTCGGCCGAAGGCTCCATGGATGCGGCGAACATTCTCAAACCTGCCCTGGCCCGCGGCGAACTGCGCTGTATCGGGGCAACGACGCTCGACGAGTACCGCAAGCACATCGAAAAGGACGCCGCTCTTGAGCGCCGGTTCCAGACCGTGCTGGTCGACCAGCCGAGCGTCGAGGATACGGTTTCCATTCTGCGCGGTCTGAAGGAGAAGTACGAAATCCACCACGGCGTGCGCATCAAGGACGCCGCTCTCGTCGCGGCCGCCGAGCTGTCGAACCGCTATATAGCCGACCGCTTTCTGCCCGACAAGGCCATCGATCTCATCGACGAGGCCTCATCGCGCCTTCGGCTCGAAATCGACAGCAGCCCCGAGGAACTTGACCGGCTGAACCGCGAGATACGCCGCCTGGAGATCGAGCGCGAAGCCCTCAAGCGCGAACTCGAAGCAGGCGGAACAGCGTAAGACGCAGGCAGGAAAATCGCAAGCGGTGGGAGGTGAGCCGCCGGAAGAAGATGCTTCCGCAGCCAGCCGGCGAGTCGAAAAACTACTCCCGGCTTACTGCCGGCGACACACGACTCGCCCTCTGCGTTCTTTTACCGCCCACCGCCTGCTGCCTGCCGCGCACTTCTTGCGCCATTCTCTTTTCTTCCCGAAAATTCATACATTAAGGGTTGCATGACATTGTATGTTTTCTACGGTTTGATTTTATTAACCAACAAAAAACGGAGCGGAACGATGAAAATGATGAGGATTGTTGTGTTGGCCTTCATGCTGGCAGGAATGGTTGTACAGAGCGCTTTCGCAGGCTGGGACCCCCGCGATGAGGACGACGCCCGCAACGCGGTCGAGTTTTTCAGGAAAAACGCTCCGGGCCTTGACCGGTTTTTTGAGCACGCTTACGGCTATGCCGTATTTCCGGATGTCTACAAGGGGGGGCTCATCATGCTCGGCGGCGCTCACGGCAGCGGGTATGTTTACGAGCTGAACACCCTTATCGGGCGCTCCTCCATTACGCAGGTGAACGTAGGGCCGCAGCTCGGCGGACAGTCGTTTGCCGAAATCGTGTTTTTCAAGAGCAAGGAGGACCTCGACAATTTCAAGCAGGGGAACTTCGAACTGAACGCGCAGGCCACGGCCGTGCTGGTAAACTCCGGAATGGCCACCAATATCGATTATTCGAACGGTGTTGCGGTTTTCGTGATTCCGAAGGCCGGGGTTATGGCCGAAGCTACCGTCGGAGGCCAGAAGTTCAGCTACAGGCCGCTCTGAAAGATGTTCAGGGCTGCAGCGGCAGGGTGTTGTTTACAATAACGATGGAATGTATTCAATGAAGTACGAATTAGTTGTGGGCCTTGAAGTCCACTGTCAGCTCAATACCAACAGCAAGGCCTTCTGCGGCTGTTCGACCCGGTTCGGCAATCCGGCCAACACCAACGTCTGCCCGGTATGCCTGGCTCTTCCGGGAGCCCTTCCGGTGCTGAACCGCCGCGTGGTGGAGGATGCCGTCAAGCTCGGTCTGGCAACCGGCTGCTCGATCGCCCCCTCCTCCGTTCTTGCCCGCAAGAACTATTTTTATCCCGATCTTCCGAAAGGGTACCAGATCTCGCAGTTCGAGGAGCCGATCTGCACTGAGGGCATGCTGCAAATCGACGGCGGCGAAGGCCTCCGCGACATCCGGCTGATCAGGATCCATATCGAGGAGGATGCCGGAAAATCGATCCACGACATCGGTGAGGAGACCTATATCGACGTGAACCGCTGCGGCGTGCCGCTTCTCGAGATTGTCAGCTATCCCGATATCAGGACCTCGAAGGAGGCTTCGGCCTATCTGCAGAAGCTGCGTCAGATCGTGAAGTATCTCGGCATTTCCGACGGCAACATGGAGGAGGGGAGCCTCCGCTGCGACGCCAACGTTTCGGTCCGTCTGTTCGGCGACGGGGAGTACGGCACCCGCACCGAGATCAAGAACATGAACTCCTTCAAGAATGTCGAGAAGGCCATCGAGTACGAAATGCAGCGCCATATCGACGTCATCGAGGGGGGCGGAAAAATTGTACAGGAGACAAGGCTCTGGGATGCCGACAAGGGCGAGACCCGCTCCATGCGCGGCAAGGAGTTCGCTCACGACTACCGTTATTTTCCCGATCCCGATCTGGTGCCGGTGCTTGTCGACAGCGAGATGCTCGAACGCATCAGGCTGGAGCTTCCCGAGTTTCCCGAGGACCGGGAGCGGCGTTTCGCTGAAGAGTACGGCATTCCGGCCTACGATGCCGCAGTTCTGACGGTCGAACGTGAAGTTGCCGATTATTTCGAAGAGACCGTGGCGGTTTCGGGCGATGCCAAGGCGGCATCGAACTGGGTCATGGGCGAGGTGATGCGCACCCTCAAGGAGAAATATCTCGACATCGCGGAGTTCGCGATTTCTCCGGCTCGGCTCGGCGGGCTTATCCGGCTGATCGGCAACGGAACCGTCAGCAACACCATCGCCAAGCAGGTGTTCGAACTCATGCAGACGGGTGAGGCTTCCGCGGAAGAGATTGTCGAAAAGGAAGGACTTGCGCAGGTATCCGACACCGGAGCGATCGAGCGGACGGTTGACGAGATACTGGCCGCAAACCCGAAGCAGCTTGCCGATTACCGCGAGGGAAAAACCAAACTGTTCGGTTTCTTCGTGGGCCAGTGCATGGCGCGCATGAAGGGTAAGGGGAATCCGCAGATGCTCAACGAGGTGCTGAAAAGCCGTCTCGACGGCTGAGGGGATATCAGGAGTCGAAGAGATCCTTTGTGCGGGCAGTTTCCGGCCAGGTTTTTGCGAGTTCGGGGTTGATGACCTCGATCTTCCTCCGGGCCTCCTGCAGCCGCTCCTTGCACTTGCCGGCAATGGCGAGTCCCTCTTCGTAGAGGGCGATCGAGCTTTCGATGCCGGTATCGGGGTTTTCGATTTTCCGGGTTATCTCTTCGAGCCTGCTCATGAGCGCCTCGATCGAAAGATCGTTCTGTTTCTGCTCTGCGGCAGCGGTTTTTGCCATCGATGCAATGGTTGGGTTACGGGTTCAGGGGACATCTGTTGATTGCCGGTGAAACGGAAAAAATAAACAGATGCACCCTTTGCTAACGATAGATACATAATGAGGGTGATTATTCAAAAAGGCAGGTGCATGAGTGAAATTTGTCGATAGTGCCATTATCTCTGTCAAGGCAGGGGATGGCGGGAAAGGATGTGTAAGTTTTCGCAGGGAAAAGTTTGTTCCGAAGGGAGGTCCCGACGGAGGAGACGGCGGCAGGGGGGGGCATGTCTGGTTGAGAACCAACAGCCACCTGACCACGCTGCTCGATTTCAAATACAAGAGACAGTACGCAGCCGGACGCGGGGTGCACGGCCAGGGAGCCCGGAAGACCGGAAAGGACGGGGTCGATATCGTTATCGATGTGCCATGCGGCACCCTGGTGCGCAACGCGGCGACCGGGGAGACCATCGCCGACCTGACGGTTGACGACGAGAAGGTGCTTGTCGCATCCGGAGGCAGGGGCGGTCGCGGCAACCAGCATTTCGCCACGCCTACCCGCCAGGCGCCGAGGTTTGCCGAACCTCCGGGAAAGGGCGAGGAGATCGAACTGGAGCTCGAGCTGAAGCTGATGGCCGATGTGGGGCTTGTCGGGTTTCCCAATGCGGGCAAATCGACCCTGATATCGGTATTGAGCGCGGCAAGACCGAAAATTGCCGATTACCCGTTCACGACGCTGGTGCCGAATCTCGGCATCGTTCGTTACGAGGAGTACAAGTCGTTTGTCATGGCCGATATTCCGGGCATTATCGAAGGGGCCGCCGAGGGGCGGGGCCTCGGCCTGCAGTTCCTTCGCCATATCGAACGCACCAAGGTGCTGGCCGTGCTTCTGACGGCGGACTCCGGGGATATCGAGGCCGAATACGCAACACTTCTGGGCGAGATGGAGAAATTCGCCGCATCTCTGCTCCTGAAGCCGAGAATCGCCATCGTAACGAAAATCGATATCGCTCCCGATGACCTGGTTATACCGGAACTTGAAGACGGCACCAGGGTGCTGACTATTTCGAGCGTGACCGGCACGGGGCTCAAGGAACTGAAAGACGAGCTGTGGGTGAGGGTTTCATCCCACGCTTCCGATAAAAAGTATCTCGACAGGAGAGCGGAGGAGTGATGGCAGAGGAGTCCGGGGCAGTGGTCAGGTACGCGCGTCTCTCCGACGCAGGAGCCATTTCGGCCATTACCGCAGAGTACGCCCGCGAGGGGGTCATGCTCGAACGTTCGGCCGAAAGCGTGATCGAGAACATCCGCAACTTTTTTGTTGCGGAACATCAGGGGAAGATCATCGGCTGCTGCGCGATTGCCTTTTACACCTCGAAGCTTGCCGAAATCCGTTCCGTCGCGGTGCTTGCGCAGCATAAAAGAAAGGGCATCGGTCGTCTGCTGGTCGAAAAGGCAGAGGAGATTCTCCGGGAGGAGGGGGTGAAGGAGGTTTTCGTACTGACGCTCAGTCCCGATTTTTTCGGCAGTATCGGCTTTTCTGAAATTAAAAAAGAGTATTTTCCCCAGAAAATATGGAGGGATTGCACTCATTGCCCTAAACTCATGGCGTGCGACGAGATCGCCATGGTAAAAAACCTCTGACGAGCACTCAGAGCAGTACATTAATCCATTCAACAGCCCAGAATCCGTGATTGTTCAGGAAGTCATCGTAAAAAACAACGCAGGCCTGCACACCCGGCCGGCTGCAGCGGTTGTCAAGCTTGCCTCGCGTTTCAAGTCCGATTTTTTCATCGAAATGCAGGGCGTTGAGATCAATGCGAAGTCGATTATCGGGGTGATGAGCCTGGCTGCTCCCAAAGGAACGAAGCTCACCCTGAAGCTTGAAGGCGAGGATGCCGACGAGGCTGCCCGTCAGCTTGTCGAGTTTTTTGAACAGGGGTTCGGCGAGCAGTAGGACCCGTAAGGTTTTCTCTATCCCGTTTCCATTTTGCGTATAGCGTTCATCTCTCCTTTTTTTCCCCTCAAGGGGGGGATATCCCGCTTCAGCGGCCTCCTTGCGGATGAGCTGCAGGCGAAAGGACATGCTGTACAGCGTTCCGGTTTCAAAAAGCTTTTTCCATCCTTTCTCGTTCGCGGCCACTCGCCCGAAGCTCCCGAACACGCCACCGAAACAACTGTCAAGAGCGCCCAAGGTGCCCCTGGCACCGCGAGTATCAAGATCGCCCCTGGCACCGCGAGTATACATTCTCTCGTGCTGTACAACCCCTTTTCATGGCTATCCCTGCTGCACAGCCTGAAGCGCGGTCGTCCCGACGTGCTGCTCTTCGCTTACTGGACCGGCCTGCTCGCCCCGCTGCTTTTCACCGTCCGCAGGCTCTCCGGCATCAGAACCGTCGTGCTGCTGCACAACCTTTCCACCCACGAACCCTTCGTGCTCGAACCGTTTTTGCGGAAGCTGCTCCTTGCCTCGGCTGACGGCTTCATCACGCTTTCCCGGGAGGTGGCCGATGCGCTTGCGGCTGCGGGTAACACCAAGCCGGTCGCTTCGCTCTACCATCCCCCCTATCCCCCGGGCCCTCCCCTTTCCGGCAGCGCCCGGTCTGAAAAAAGCCGGGTCCGCCGCAGTCTCGGTTATGAGGGCGACGTGCCGGTGCTGCTTTTTTTCGGTTATGTGCGGCGCTACAAGGGGCTCGACCTCCTGCTTCGCGCGATGCCGGAAGTGCTTGCCGCTTTTCCCGATGCCAGGCTGCTGGTCGCCGGGCAGTTCTATGAACCCGAATCCGGCTACAGGGAGCTGATCGGGCGACTCGGCATAGCCGGAAGCGTTGACCTCCGTTCCGGCTACGCGAGCGACCGGGATACCGCCCGCTACTTCGCCGCAGCCGACGCCGCGGTGCTTCCGTACCGCCAGGCCTCGCAGTCCGGCGTGGTGCAGCTTGCCTACGGCTACGGCCTCCCGGTCATCGTCACCCCTGCAGGCGGGCTTGCCGCCGAGGTGGAACAGGGCCGGACGGGGTGGATTGCCGGGGCGATCACTCCGGAAGCCATCGCCGCCGCCGTGACCGGGTTTCTCCGCGACGGGGGCCGCCCGGCAATGGAACAGGGGGTCAGGGAGTACGCGGGCGTCCACTCGTGGGAGCGGTTTGCCGGCGAGGCGGCGAGCTTCATCCGCTCCGTGGCACACCGATGAACGCGCAGCCCCTGACCACGGTCATCGTCCTGAACTGGAACGGAAAGGACGACCTGCTTCGCTGCATGGGGTCGCTCGATCCCCTGCTTTCGGAACACATCTCGGTGCTCGTGGTCGATAACGGATCGACCGACGGTTCGACGGATGCGCTCCGGCAGCGCTTTCCCGGCGTGGAGGTGCTTGCGCTCGAAGGCAACCTCGGCTATGCGGGGGGCAACAATGCCGGGTTCCGCCACGCCATGCAGAAGAACCCCGAGTACGTGGTGTTCCTCAACAACGATACCGTCGTCGCGCCGGATGCCGTTGCCGGGCTGACAGCGGTACTGCGGGACGACTCCGAAGCAGGCATTGCCGTGCCTGAAATATTGTATATGGATGACCCCGACCGGATATGGTACGCTGGCGGTGAGGTGCGGCTCGGTCTCGGACTGGTGCGTCATGTGGGGATCAGGGAGCTTTATGGCCCGGCATACGCCCGCCGGGGGGAGACCGGGTACGCCACGGGGTGCTGTTTCGCCATGCGGTCTGCGGATTTTCTTGCGCTCGGCGGTTTCGACGAGCGGTTCGGCATGTACTGCGAGGATGTGGACCTCTCGCTGCGCGTGCGGAGTGCCGGTTTCAGTGTCGTGTACGAACCGGCGGCGCGGGTGTGGCACAGGGTGTCGGCCTCCTACGGCAGCGCTCTGCACCCCCGCAAACTGCAGGCAAAGAGCCGGGCCATGTTTCGTCTGATGGCTAAACACCGGGCATGGAGCGGAGTGCTGCTCTATCCCTTTGTCCTGGCGGCACAGGCGGCGCAGGCGCTTCCGCGCCTTTTCGGCAGTGGAGGCCGCTCATGAACCGGCGCGGCGTCGGGCGGACATCCTCGGCAACCCTCGATCTGGTCTGGTTTTCGGAGGTGCAGTGGGACTTCCTCTCCACCCGCAAGCAGCGGCTGCTGCAGCGGTTCTCGCCGCGCTGGCGCATCCTCTTCGTCGAACCTTACGCTCTCGGACGAAGCGCGCACTGGCTTCCCGTGACGCGGGGCAACGTCACGGTGGTCACCGTGCCCTTCCTGAAAACCGTGCCGTACCGCATCGGGCGGCTGCTCGACGTCGCGCTCCTGCGCAACGCGGTCGCCTCAGCCGGTGAACTCATCCTGCGATTCTGGCTGCGGAGGCTCGGTTTCGCTTCGCGCGAACGCATCATCGGCCTCAGCAACGTGTACTGGGGGAGGGTTGCGGCACGGATGCCGTGCGCCCTTCGCTTCTACGACGCCAACGACGACCACCTCGCCTTTCCCGGTTCGCCTTCGTGGCTGCCGGGCTACCAGTCCCGATACCTCGAACGGTGCGGCCTCCTCTTTTCGGTCAGTCCGGAGCTGACGGCAAGGCTTCCGCTCCCGTCAACCATCCGCTGCATAGAGCTTGGCAACGGCGTCGAGTACGACCACTTCGCCACGCCTCTTCCGGATGCGCCGCCGGAGCTTGCCGCGTTCGCTGCCGAAGGCGGCCCGCTGCTCGGCTATGCCGGCGCGATGGACTGGGTCGATACGGAGCTGCTCCGGGAGACGGCCGCAGCCTGTCCGCACTGCCGGATCGCGCTGCTCGGTCCCGCCTACGACCGCACCTGGCGGGAGCGGAACCGGGCGCTTCTTGAACTGCCGAACGTGCACTGGTTCGGCAAGGTTGACTACCCTGAACTGCCCGCATGGGTGCAGCGCTTTGACCTCGCGCTCATGCCGCTGCTTTGCGATCCCCTCAAACGGGCTTCACACCCCAACAAGCTCTACGAATATGCCGCGGCAGGCGTGCCGGTGCTTGCCATCGACTACTGCAGCGCGCTCGGCGCGGCCCGCGGGGTGATCCATATCGCAGGCAGTGCGGGCGAGTTCGTGGCCATGGTGCCCGAAGCGCTCCGCGACACACGCAGGGCGGAACGGCAGGCGTTCGCCAGGGCGCACAGCTGGGACGCGCTTGCCCTGCGGATGGAAGAGGAACTGCTTCGCGCTTCGGAAAGGGAGGCCGGATGAACAGGAACAGATCCTCGAGCCGGAACGCGCTCATCGCAGGGCAGGCAGGCATCTCCTACGGCGGATTCATTTTCGGCCAGGCCGTGCGCTTCGGTTTCAACATGGCGGTGGCCCGCATGCTCGGAGAGGAGGCGCTCGGCGTCTACGCCCTGGCGCTCGCCGTCATGCAGATCGTCGAGACCTTCGGCGTGGCGGGTTACGACGCCGCCGCGGTGCGTTACGTGAACATCTACCAGGCGGAAGGTCGCAAGGCATCGGACGCAGCGGGGCTCGCCATCCGCAGCGCGCTCCTCATGAGCCTCGTCCCGGCATTGCTCGTCATGCTCTTCTCCGCGCCACTCGCCCGGCTGCTGGGTGGTGGCGCTTCGCTTGACGTTGGAGGCAGCGCTCCGCTCGGGGGGGACGGCGGCGGCACGCTGCTGCACTTTGCGCTGCTCTCCTACGCCGTGGCCGTGCCCTTCAATGTGGCCGCCACGGTTGCAGGTCATGCGCTGCAGGGGCATCGCGATCTCGTGCCGAAAATTGTGGCCACGCAGATCATCAGTCCAGTCACCATGCTCGCCCTCACGCTGCTGCTCGCGTTTGCCGACACTCCCGGTCCGGCGCTGCTCGTGCCCTATACGGCGGCCTCCGTGCTCTCCTGCCTCTGGATCTGGCGGCAGCTTCGCCTGAAAACCGGCACAGGCATAAGGGAGGTGCTCGGCGCGCCGGCCGATCGCCGGATGAAGGATTTCGCCTTTCCGCTGCTCGGGGTTTCGCTTGTGAGCATGATCTCCTACTGGCTCGACGTCCTCCTGCTCGGCATGCTCGGCGGTCCGGTACTTTCCGGCCTCTACCAGCCAGCCGCGCGCACCGCGGGGCTGCTCAGGGCCGTGCTTCCGGCATTTTCCGGCATCGCCGCCCCGCTCGTCGCCGCCCTGCAGGCCGGGGACGAGAGCGCCGAAACCGGACGGCTCTACCGCCTTGTCACCCGATGGATGGTGCTTCTCGTCACCCCGGCCACGGTTTTTCTGATGGTGCTTCCCGAACCGGTGCTGCTGCTTTTCGGGCCCCGCTTTTCGGCCTCCGCTCCGGCGCTCGTGCTGCTTGCCGCCGCCGCGTTCGCCCAGGCGTTCGGCGGTATCGCCGGCACCGTGCTCTCCATGGCGGGCCACGGGCGCGTCACCTTTCTGAACGCGCTCGTCGGGTTTGCCGTGCAGGTGGCGCTCTCCGTGCTGCTCATTCCGCTCTACGGCACCGCCGGTGCGGCCGCGGCTTCGCTTGGCGCCATGCTGCTGCTCTCCGCGCTCAGGCTTCTGCAGGTCTCAAGGGTGCTCGGCGTCAGCTCCTTCTCCGGCGCGCTCTGGAAACCCGCGGCGGCAGGGGTCGGCACCGCACTCCTGCTCTGGCTTTGCAGGCCCTGGCTGCTCGGGTTAGGTCCGGCGGCTTCCTCGGTGTCGGGTATCGCGATCTGCACGGCAGCCTATTTCGGCCTCACCATCCTGTTCAGGTTGGAAGCAGAGGATCAGGAACTTATTTTATCCATTATGCCCAACCGTCGTTCCAAATCATAATGCCAGAAAAGTCAGCCAAGCAGCCAAAGCAGCTAAAGTCAGTAACGCCGGATAAGCCGGTCGTGCCGCCACTCGGCGGGATCCCTGCGAAGAACGGGGTTCTGCCGTACGCCGCAGCCGCTGCGGCGTACCTGCTGCTTGCCCTTGCGCTCTACTACCAGCTCGTCTTCCTGCCGATGACGCTCTCCGCACCCGATTCGCTGGTGCCCCTGGCCTCCTCAATCGCGCTCGACCGGCTGCGTGACGCCTCGGGTCAGTATCCCCTCTGGCAGCCCTGGACCTTTGCAGGCATGCCTACCGTCGAGGCGTTCAGCTACCTCGGAGGGCTCTACTACCCGAACATCATCTTTTCGCGTCTGCCGTTCGGCGACATCGGTTCGCAGATCCTGCACCTCTGTTTCGCCGGGCTCGGCGGCTACGCGCTCCTGCGCAGCTTCCGGCTGCACCATGCCGCAGCCTTTCTCGGCGGCGCGGCCTTCATGCTGAACCCCTATATGACCACCATGCTCGTGCACGGCCACGGCAGCCAGCTCATGACCGCGGCCTACATGCCGTGGGTGCTTTGGGGCACGCTCAGGGTGTTTAATACTCGCAGCGCCAGAGGCGCTTTGGGTGCCAGGGGCACCTTGGGCACTCGCGGCTCCAGTGGAGCCTTGAACACTCCCGCTCCGGAACTTGATACTCGCGCTCCGGAGCTTGACACTCGCGCTTCGCTTTTTGACGCGGGGATGCTCGCGATCCTGCTCGGCTTTCAGCTCCAGCGCGCGCATGTGCAGATCGCATGGTACACCTGGCTGCTCATGGGCCTGCTTGCCCTGGTGCTGCTTGTCTCCGCTCACAGGTCAGTGAAAGAGAGCCTGAAGAGAGCCGGATTCTTCGCTTCAGCCTGTGCCGTCGGCATCGCCATATCGGCCGCAGTGTATCTGCCCGCTTCGGAGTATGCCGCATATTCGGTCAGGGGAGCTGCCGGCGGAGGCGGAGCCGCAATGGAGTACGCCACGATGTGGTCGATGCACCCGGTCGAGCTGCTCACTTTTCTCGTGCCCGGTCTCTACGGGTTCGGCGGCGTTACCTACTGGGGTTTCATGCCCTTCACCGACTTCCCGCACTATGCGGGCATCGTGGTGCTGCTGCTTGCTTTCGCGGGATTCGTCGCCCGGCGCAGCGACCCCTTCGTGCTCTTTCTCGGCGGCAGCACGCTGCTTGCGCTGCTGATCTCCTTCGGCAGTTTCTTCAGCCCGGTGTTCGACCTCTTCTACAACTTCGCTCCGCTCTTCAGCCGGTTCAGGGTTCCTTCGATGGTGCTGATCGTCGCAGAACTCAACCTCTCGCTGCTCGCCGGTTTCGGCCTGCACTGGCTGCTCGACGCGCCAGAGAAGTCGCTCCGGATTCCGCTGAAGGTGCTTGCCGTTCTCTCCGCCCTTTCGATAGTGCTCATCCTGCTCGGCGGCGAAGGGTTCGAGGGCTTTTTCCGCTCGATCTTTCCCCCGCCGCCGGTGGAGAACTTCGATCTGGCCTTCATGGTGAACAAGGTTCGGTGGGAGAGCCTCCGGGACAGTGTGGTGATGTCCGGCCTGCTTGCGGTGCTCGCTGCGGGCCTCGCATGGCCCGGCATGAGGAAGTTTCTCTCCGGCGGGAAGCTCGGTGCAGTGATCGCGCTGCTCGCCATCGGCGACCTGCTGCTTCTCAACGCGAAGATCATCAGCCCCCCGGAAGCCTCGCTCCGTCCGCCCGTGCTCGTGCAGCGCCAGCAGGTCGAAACCGCGCTTGCGCCTGACGACGTCACGAGCTTTCTTGCTTCACAGAAAGGCCCGTTCCGCATTTACCCCGTCGGCCCTCTTTTCGGCGAAAACAAGTTCGCCCTCTCCGGCATCGAGTCGGTCGGCGGCTACCACCCGGCAAAACTCAGGAATTACCAGGAGTTCCTGCGGCGCACGGAGAACCTCTCCTCGCTTGCAGCACTCCGAATGCTCAACGTCCGCTACGTGGTCTCGCCAGCCGAGGTGCAGCATCCGGACCTCGAACCGGTGAAGCAGGGCACCCTCCGCCTCGTCTCCGGCGATGTTCCCGCATGGGTCTACCGCCTCAAAGCAGGCTGCCCGAGAGCATGGTTCGCCACCACGGTAACCGGCCTCTCCAGCCGCGACGACCTGTTCACGCAGGTGCTTCAGGACGGCAGTAACTGCCGTTCGGTGTACGTTGACGGCGCGGAGTGGCAGGGCACCAGACGCTTCGCCGAAGGCACCATCACCGCGATGCAGCGCACTGCCGAAAGCATGACGCTGAAAGTCAGCGCACCCTCCGAAGCCTTTCTCGTGACAAGCGAGATTTTCTACCCCCTCCGCTGGCAGGCGATCCTCGACGGCCGACCTGCATTTACCCTCGAAGTGAACGGCCTCATCCGCGGAGTGCAAATTCCCGCAGGAGAGCACGAACTCACCTTCATCTACGACCGCTCCGATTTCGACAAGGGCCGGTATATATCGTTTGCAGCGTTTGGATTGGCGGTACTGATGGTTATTGGTGGGGTTGTTGCAGAGAGATTTGGGAAATGACGCTTAAGTATTCCCGTCATGTGTAAATGATAGAAAATACAGTGCACGTTATAATTCAATGCAACATTATTTAAGTTTAAATTGAACTCTTAATGTTGATCGGTGCTCTTAATCCATATTAGCTGCAGGTATTCCTGAAACCGCACATGAAGGATCGCCATGATGGATGATTTTGAAGTGCAATATAAAGCTGCAATAGAAGCTGGTCAGCGTAATCTGCGAGCAATAAAGCTTTTAAGCAATTGGTGTTTTCATGCCGAAGTCTCTAGGTCTTCGGACAGGGGAATGATTGAAGCTTCAACTGATCTTCCAATCGGGCATATGGGTGTTCAGTGCAAGTTCTCCAAGAAAGGCTCCATGCATTCTTGGTTGCTGGAAGATTCGATTTACGACTTCTACCAGAACAACTGTAAGGATTGTAAAGAACGTGTTCCTGTTGGCTTTCCTAATATTTTAGGTTTTGTTGGCCCAAGAGAAGACGCTGCTGAAAAGCGAAAGAGGGATCGTGAACGAGAAGAAAAAAAGAGAGCGCAGAAACAGGCTGAGAGGCAGGAAGAACGTGCTAACCTTCGTTCCGAAATTTCTTTGGAGGAATCCTTCGTTCTCGATCTTTTGGATGAGCTTGATCGGGAAGATGTAGCAAATGACGATCCGCGTCTGGAGCAGCTTGCCAACCTTGCTCCTGAGACATTTACCAGAAAAGTAATTGTCCATCTCATGCCAGCAGTTCTTCATGGGTATTTCCCATATTCAATGTTTGCTGCGAAAGCGTTGTTCAGGGCCTCATTAGAACGCGAAGAAAAGCTGTTAGTTGCAGTGCGCTTGTTGCGTACTAATGAGAAATCGCAAGATGTTATTGGCTTTATTTTATCGAATGCGGAAGACCTTTCACAAAGCGACCTGAAAAAAGTTTTACGTCACTTTGTGACGATGGCTTTACCGCCATCGCCAGTTCTGCCTTTTAGCAGAACTGAGCCAATGCAGCTTGATGCTAAGCCAATCCAACAGCTCTTCCAGAAAAGGAAGGCCGAGATTGGTGAGGAAGTTGAGATTCTTCTAAGTGATGCTAACCCAGCGAAAATCGAAGTTGCTATTGAGATTATACTCGCAATAGATAGCGACGAACTGCTTTCAAAACATAGTAGAGACATATTCGCCAAGTTGATGCGCAGGCGAACTCTTCTTCCTGGGGAGCGTAGTGAGGGGAGTAGTGTGCTTTATTATCTTCGTGAAGCAGCTTCGAAGAGCTTCAAACGTTTTCCAGAGGAAGCTGATAAGATCATCCAATCGTTTCTCGAGGATAACGATCATATCGGAAGAAAAGAAGCTTATAGAGCCTATAGCTCGGTGTTGAAGTGCCACTATCGGGAACAAGTTCAGATAGGAATAGCAGAAAGGATAGCATTCAGAAGATTGCTTTGGGCTGCCGTGGAAAGCCCTGAGAATAACATGGATGATGCAGGGCAGTTTTTCAGGCATTCTCGGGATGAACTTTCTCAGCTTGCAATCGAGCATTTTGATGATTTGATCGGCGCGGCAGCTACACTCAGTGAGAAGTATGAGCAGGTAGATACAGCGAATTCATTGGAGTTGACTAACGATGTGCTCGCTCAAATGGATAGACGCAACAAACGAACATCAATTGATAGTTTGCAAGGTACACTGATCGAGTGGGCTGCGATAGGAGCAAAATCCAGGGGGCGTGAAGGAATTGAACAGTTCCTTAACCTTTATCAGAGATTGCCAGATAATCAAACCCAAATGCGCGGGAACATGATCCGCCATGTTTCAAAATTGTTGACTGGGGTTGAAAGTCTAACAATGGTGCTCTCCGATTGGTACCGTGCTTTAATGGACGAGAGTGCCCTTGTCCGAGGCTGTGCGGTGCAAGCATGGAAGAATGTTCCATACGACTTGGTACAGAATTTTCCTGATCTGTTTTTTGAGGCATTTGCCGTATTGCTAAATGACCCATATGTTTTTGTTCATAAATCTGTTGTTCATTCTTTGGGGCGTAGATCATTTCCAGAAGATAAGCGGGGACCTATTATTCAAGGGCTATGGTTGTTGATTGTTTATTACTCCCAAGAAAATAAGAAAGATGATTTCGTTGTTGACTGTATTGACGTGTTTGCCTCTCTCTGTCTTGTGCCAGAAGAAAGAGCCAGAAGGTTCGGGCAGCGGCTTTCGTCTATCTTACTCAGTTTAGAGGGAAGTGCCTTGTATCACGCCGTTGATCGCTTGCATTATGGCTTTAAGGATGTCCCTGGTTTTGTTAGGGTGGCGTTGAAGTCAATTCATGACGACTATACTCGATCTATTTCTATCGACGACTGCGCATCAGCGATATTAGAAGCACCTTCCAATGAGCTTCAAAACTGTATAAGTGACCTAAAAAAGGCATTCGAAGCACTTAGGCCATTCAAGCCAAAAGACTTTATTGAGGCTGTTCTATACGCTGCGGCTTTGTCTAAAGCCGGAAACTATGCTACGGCAAGCGAGTGCTTTCGGGAACTGATAGCAAGCATCCCAAGAGAAGATCGCTATGAACAGTGGCGGCTTGAAGCTTCTTTGATTGAGGTGGCTTCCAAGATTGAACATGCGATAGGGAACGGAGAGGTGTTTTTTGATCTTATTGAAACTTGGCGCAGTCTTAGTTATAATTTGGAGAAAGAAAATGAAGAACGAGCTAAACTTAGGGATTTTCCGCCAAGCTTTTTCTTCGAGAAGTGAGGTCGCAGCCGCACTTGCGGAAGCCCTGATGCCTTCGTTGAGTGGTCTTGAACGCCTAAAAAAAGCTAGTGTAGAGCTTGACGCAGCAGTATCAAAAATCGCTCAAGGCGATGTCGAGGATCAGTATCGTGCATATCAAACTGCTATTGCCATTTTTGTGCTTTTAGTGGAATGGAAGCATGCTATACGAAATGCTGAAAAAGATGCCCAAAGGTTCCTGAGTTCGGCGAAGTTGAAAGCGTCAGAAGTTGATAACTCTTTGAGTTTCGCTGCCGATGAGCGATTAAAAGTGTTTCTGAATCAAGTCAGCGGGCTGAAGAGTGTGGATGAACTGACTGGAATACAAGAACAGTTGAAACAATGGTCTTTGCCGCTTCTTTTGTTTGCCAATCTTCGGTCTCAAGCTTTTGGTGGGCTTCGCGTTCCTGCTTCTAATAGAAGTTCAGAAACACCTGAGAAGCTCGATACAACCGTAGCGTTTTTGAGGTTTGATATCGATGGAGAGCCAGCCAAGCACTGGAACTATCTTAAACCAAGGACAGCTTATGACCTTACTATTGAAGTTCGGGTTTCAAATTGGCCAAAAGGTGCCGAAGTTCTTTTTTTAACTCCGGTGACAATCGAAAGGCGTGAAAAGAATTGGTTGCCTGATTTTAGGTTCACGAAGCCAGATGGGGATGGCCCTTTTATTCTTACTGGCACAGGTCGCGCAGTTTTGGAAGTAGCTCATTCGTTCGGCTCAAGACCATACGAGTTTCTTTACGCAGCTGAATTTGACGATACGAGCAATTGTCGGGATGTTGCGATTGTCGGGCACCGTCGGTTACTCTTGGAGGGAGCTGATATTGCTTCAAACCCTTTGACTGGGTTTCCAGCTGTCGATCGGCATCTTCTCAGTGTTCGTGACAAGTTAAGAACCTTTCCCGGTTTGCATTTAGATGATATTTCGAAAACAATGACAGTGCTTGGCGGGTTGGGCAATATCGCAGCCCAAGCTCTGAGAGATGGGTTGTTTGAGGCTGGCATGTCTGAGCCGGAGTACCAAAAAGAAGCTACTAAAATGCTTCGAAACCGAAGTGATATAGGCGAACACTTGCAAGGTCATCCAGAAGCTGGTGGCGGGATCACCGATTTAACCTTCAAGGGCATACCGATTGAATTGAAAGTTGAGAACAGCAAAGTTCTATTTCCTAAGGATTTCACTAAATTCTTCAATCAAACAGCAGCTTATGTAATCGGGCTTGGGAAGCGAATAGGCGTATTGTCTGTGCTCGAAACCTCACCGAAATCAGCGCCCGTCGGTATCATAGAAGACGATATTAAGGTTTTCCCTCATCAGATCGGCCAGACCAAAATTGCAATTGTTGTGGTTGTTATTCGTGGTGGATTTCCTAAACCAAGTTCATACTCTCGGTGAAGCTGGTAATTCCGGGATAAGACTGGAGAATATCTTTTGTATTGGAACTGCTATAAAAAAGCAAAGCCCCTAAAAAGGAGCTTTGCTAACAATAGTTATATATCTATTCTTATTTATTACTTAATCTTTAAGAGCGATCTTAAGTTTTATTTTTGCTTTTTTTGAGCTTAAATCAACTTTAAAATAAATGCGATTTTTTTTCATCCATCTTAATGCTAAATATACGACGTGACCTATAAGGATTAATAATCCTTGTGGTTCATCGCTGATCATCCAAGAGATCTCCTTGATCTCCTACAAATAAATGTTTTTTTCATATTTTTTGAGTTTAAGTTATTATTAACCATTATCCAGCAATATAATGGAATTCATTATGTTGCTGGTAGACAAAGTATACTATTGTTTGATGAAGTTCCCAAACAATAGTAATGTTCCGGGATGCTGATCTTTATCATAAAAAGCCCATCTGTCATTAGGGAAAGCGGATGGGGAATGTCGCGGTGGCAACCGGCACGAGCATCTATGCCTGGGCGCTCTTGACCAACCATGCGCATATCCTGCTGAAGAGCGGAGCTTCCGGCCTGTCGACATTCATGCGCAAGCGGTAGATTCAACTTTAAAGCGCACCACAGAAGCTAAGGATAGGAGATGACAGAGTTTCTGGTATTCTGAAAGCACATCCAAATCAGAGCCAGAAAGGAGTCGGCCATGTCCTACCATCATCTTACACAACAAGAGCGCTATGTCATCAGTCATTTATCCGTAGCGCAATTCAGCATTCGCGAAATTGCTCGCCGACTGGGACGCCATCACAGCACCATCAGTCGTGAGCTTAAAAAAGCGAAAGACAGGCATCCCTGGACCGTTTATTGGTATAGAGGAGGGGACGCTCACAACTACGTAAACTAATGCGATAAAATTCTTACTTTTCAGAAACAACGCCAAGTCTCAGACAGGAAGGAACTCATAACAACGAACACCAATGCCGAGAGGAGCAAGACTGGACTCGCCGGGAACGCTGCATCACGTTATGGTGCGGGGCATCGAAGGCAACAGCATTGTTGCCGATGACGAAGACCGGATGTATTTCGTTTCGCGGATGGGGAAGGTCGCGGCGGCAACCGGCACGAGCATCTATGCCTGGGCGCTCTTGACCAACCATGCGCATATTCTGCTGAAGAGCGGAGCTGCCGGTCTGTCGACGTTCATGCGCAAGCTCCTGACTGGTTACGCCACAGGGTACAACCTCAGACACAAGCGTCACGGCCATCTTTTCCAGAACCGGTACAAGTCGATTGTCTGCGAGGAAGAGCCCTATTTTCTCAGGCTGGTCAGCTATATCCATCTCAACCCCCTTCGAGCAGGTCTTGCTGAATCGCTTGAAGATCTGGAACGTTATCCGTGGGGCGGTCATGCGGTGGTGATGAACCGGATACGGCATGAGTGGCAGGACCGGAACTATGTGCTCGGATACTTCGGCAAGCGGGAATCGTCTGCCCTGCAAGCGTATCGGGAGTTCGTTGCAGAAGAGAGTGGACGCGGTCGTCAGCCGGAACTGACCGGAGGCGGACTTATTCGCTCGATAGGCGGCTGGTCGGAAGTGAAGTCGCTGAGGAAACGACAAGAGAAACAGTTCAGCGACGAGCGGATTCTCGGAAGCGGCGAGTTCGTCAAAGAGATTCTCGACGATGTTGAAGAATCTGTGAAAGAGAGGCTGCCGGCAACAGCAGCAGCGACGGAAGCCGGGGAACGGCTGGTGAGCGCATGCGAAGAGGCGGGAATAAGTGTTCAGGCGCTGCAGGGCGGAAGCCGGAAGCGGGAGTGTACGGAGTTGCGGAAACGGCTTGCGCTGGAATATGTGCTCGAGCTCGGGATGACCTATGCCGGATCGGCGCGTCTGCTCGGGATTTCAGCAGCTGCGGTCAACCAGATCGTGAATCGTTGCGGGTTGTAAGTTTACGTAGTTGTGAGCGCCCCCTTCTTCTCCCTCTTTCTCTCATCCATCATGGATTGATCACCAAGGCCCCAGCTGCACTGTAAGGCTTTGGTCGGCAGCGGCTGGTTGCTTGGCAGTGAAGAATCCGTTACCTTTTTGTCAGAGGATTAAAAGGTGTATGGCAATCTGATGAACGGCTGTCAGGCTTCAAGATTCGCGTGAAATTTTCGGGATTTTCCGTACGATGCCTCAAGCCTCAATGTTTAATCATATGATTACTCGCAGACGGTTTATCATCTCTTCCATGGCGGCTATTGGCGGTTTGGCGACCGTATCGGCATGTTCACCAGGAAAAAATTCCGGCAGCTACATGGATGCCGCAAGCGGTATCTGGCGTCACGGAAAGGTGGAGGCCGGGAACAGGTCTGCGGTTCTGCGTGAGCTTGTGCGATATGCGACACTGGCGCCATCAAGCCACAACACCCAGTGCTGGAAGTTCCGCATTGAAGATCGTTCTATCTCAATTTTTCCCGATTTCTCACGCAGATGTCCCATAGTCGATCCGGACGATCATCACCTGTTTGTATCAATCGGGTGTGCGATGGAGAACCTGATACAGGCGGCATCAGCAAACGGGCTTGACGGCAATGCGGTATTCGATCCGTCCTCTCGCGGGAGCGTGCGTGTTTCGCTGGAACCGATGAATGCAGTTGTCACTCCTCTGTTCAATGCGATACCGGAGCGCCAGAGCACACGAGCCGAGTATGACGGAAAGCCGATTTCCATGAATGAGCTGGCGATGCTGGAAAGGGAGGGTACAGGCAATGGTGTCCGGATTATTTTTCTCACTGAACGTGCGGCAATGGAAAGCCTGCTCGATTATGTTGTTCAGGGTAATACTGCGCAAATGAATGACAGCGAATTCATTCAAGAGCTGAAAGCATGGATACGTTTCAGTGAGAGCGATGCGGTACGGACAGGAGACGGCCTGTATTCAGCATCGTCGGGTAATCCATCCGTGCCTTCGTGGCTTGGCAGTCTCCTTTTCGGTTTGTTCTTTACGCAGAAAAACGAGAACGATAAGTATGCGAAGCAGGTGCGCAGTTCAGCCGGAATAGCGGTGTTTGTATCGGAGGGCGAGAACCCTGAGCAATGGATAGAAGTCGGGAGATGCTACGAACGGTTCGCGCTCCAGTGCACGGCTTTGGGGATACGCAATGCCATGCTCAATCAACCGGTGGAAGTTGCTGCACTGAGACCGCAGTTCGGGGCCTTCCTTGGCATTGGGGAGCGAAGGCCTGATCTGGTTGTGCGATTCGGTCGTGGTTCGAGATTGCCGCAGTCATTGCGACGTCCTGTTGAAGCTGTTCTGGCATGAAGAAGCCCATTATCACGGGGGGTTCGTGCGTATTTTGTATTTGGAACCGGCTTTGTTCTTGGGGAATTTGTGGGCGGTGTTTTCTTTAAGTACTTATGGGTAAAGATGGGCGGTGAAGTCCTTGCGGCGAGGGTCAGGTCTGTCGGGGTTGCTGGCGCTGGAAGTAGTCGAAAATCTGTGTTAGGTGGGGTGGAAAGTGATAGAAGTGCATGTCGTCCCCTGATTCGATGTGATTACTGTGTGCCATGAGCAGGGCTCTCATGGCACGACAGATGATATCATTTGCGGGATTTACATGCAGACTCCTTCAGGAAACTCATCGATTGGCGCTGTTTATTGCCATGCACTGATTGATGTATACGCAATGCCTTCTGGACTCATTTCCCCTTCGATCTTGACTTTTTTATTCAGGAACGGGTGCAGCTTGCTGTCTTCCTGCCAGAGATTTGCCTGTTTGATGACAGGAAGTTCTTTTTCATCGAACAACTGGAGAAAATACGTCGGACCTTCTGCTCTGGTGCCGATATTTGCAAGTTTTGAAAACAGATACCCTTCAAAGCTGTTCATTTCAACCTCCATTGTTTGTGGTTAAAGCAAATGAAAAGCAAAACAAGTTCTTGTCGGTCACTTCTGTACTACAAAAAGAAACGGTAGGAACTACTGAACAGCGGAGCCAATACTCATGGAGTTGAGTCAGTTCTTGTCCGGATGAGGTATAAGGGTAAATGTAAGTGTTTCTATCGATCTATTGCAATAATAGTACTTGAAAAGTTCTCCATTCCCCGTTTTCAGTAGCGTTGTTCCCCCGGTGTTTACCGTGGAGGAAAACAGGAATGGCGGACTTCGGGCTGCTGCTTCGTAACCTGCAAAGCCATGCTGTTTCGACCGATTATTCCACAGGCCGCCATATGCTGCCATAATTCTCGTCGTCGCTGCCGATGCTCATCCGGCTTCCAGCGACGGATTCGGCAGGTCCGCTCAGCGCCTCGATCTTTACAGAAGCGACAGTCCGCCAGACTTCAGGATGCCGGTCGGCAACAACAGGAAGGCTGAAATTTCCGGAAATCCTGCCCGGAGAGTAGATCACCGACGTGAACGGTCCGTTATCGCCGTTGTCCTCTGCGGCCGATAGCCAGATTATGCCTTCAGGCGAGATATACATGTCGCTGATATCGCGGTTCGTGAGTCTGTTTTTCCATTTGCCGGGAGCGTTGATTTTTACGCCCTCAAGCCCCTTTCCGGTGAACTGCAGCTCATGGCGATCGAGATCAAGAACGCCCCATCGAATAACGCCATCCGGAAATCGTTGCGATCCGCCTCTTTCGCCAAGCAGCAGCAATAATCGGCCGTCAGTGCCTTTACTACAGGCAAGGCCCTCATACTGATCGCCAACCTGATGAGGTTTGTTGTCGGCCAATACCGGCAGCTTCATGACGCCAAGAATTACCGCCTGTTTTGTCGATGTGTCGAGTCGGAGATGAAATAGTCGCCCGTTTTTTCCCTGCCATGTTCCCGATTCAGCCATAAGGTATTCGCCCGGTCGCGAGGGAACCGGACACAGCGCCTCGAGATCGCTCGCCCTGCCGTCGGCGTCCTGCCAGGAGTCAACAGTGACAGGATGGAGAACCGGGGCTGCGTCTGCCGACAGCGTGATGATCGACATTCTTGGGCCGTTTTCAAACGACAGCGCATCGTGAACGACGAGCCAGGAATTGCCGTCGATCTGCGCCATTCCGCTTATGCCCGCACCGGGTGGCTGCAATGTGACGTCGGCTGCCGGCTGCATGGTGCTGCAGCCATACATTGGCAGCCAGAGCGGAAGCAATAAGGCTAAGAAGAGAATCCTGCATTTCATGAGAGGAGTACGATATCAGTTGTTCGACAAGTTTTTGTTACCCTCACCCTTGATAATGTATGAAAAAGTGCCGCTTCATATATTGCAACGATATCGTTAACCTCGGTGTTCATGGCTTCCATCGATAACCCTTTTTGCCGGATACGGATATGAAAACCCTGCTGATTTTGCTTCTGTTTTTCCTGACTGCGCCTGCCTTCGCAGGAGATACGCATCCTTTTGCCGAGTGGATACCCGAAGGCTGGAAGCTCATTGCGCACACATCGGGAGATTTGAACAGGGACGGATTTGATGATGTGGCGCTCGTCGCCGAACGGACAGACCCTGCCAAGTACAGGCAAAACAGGGAATCTCCCGGTGCATCCGTGCTCAATCTGAATCCGCGCCGTCTCATCATTCTGTTCGGAACGCCCGGCGGGTTCAGAAAAATTTTCGGCAGGGATGACCTGCTGCCGAGCGAACATGACGAAGAGGTCCCGTGCCTGGCCGACCGTCTCGATGGCGGCGGGGTTTCGATAAAACGGGGGAATCTGGTGATCGAACTGCATACGTGGCTGAGCTGCGGCAGCTATGGGGTGACGCATGAAACGTTCACGTTTCGTCCTGAAGGGGCGCGATTCCGCCTGATCGGTTACGACCGCTCGGAGTTTTCCAGAAGCAGCGGCGAACAGTCCGACTTCAGCATAAACTACCTTACAGGAAGGAAAAAGATCACGAAAGAATTGAACGCCTTTTCGGATTCGAAGCCGAACGTATCGTGGGAGAAGCTTTCCCTGCAGCGAAGGTTCTATCTGGACGACATGTCCCTGGACTGTGATCCGACAGATCCGGGAAACAGGAATAACTGGTGCCGGTAAGGTTGCCCGGCGGGAGACCGGATCGTGAAACGGTGTGAACCGTAAGTTTACGGAGTTGCGGACTTTCCCCGTTTTTCCTATTTTTTCCTACCCGGCAGGTTTCCGCTTTTTTTGCCGTTTCCGTGCGCCGGTCGTTTATCTCAAACCATAATCAAGGGCGATTACATGAGGGTTTTTGGCAATATACTGATAGTTTTTCTGTTTTGTTCAACGAGCGCGATGGCGGCACCTGCAAGTGAAAGTTCGATAAAGCAGTTGCTTGCGGTCACGCAAACGAAAAAGCTGGTTGACGGCATTGGCGTTCAGCTTGATTCGCTGATGAACAATACGATGCGGCAGGTTTTGGCGGGAAAGACTCCAACGGCCAGACAGCAGAAAGCTATAGGGAAGATGAAAAGCAGAACGGTTGCTCTCATGCACCGGGAACTGGAGTGGGAAAAGCTCGAACCAATGTATACTCGCCTTTTCCGGGAATCGTTTACCGAGGAGGAAGTTGCCGGCATGCTTTCCTTTTACGAAACGCCTGCCGGACAGGCCGTTATTTACAAAATGCCGGTGCTGATGCAGAAAACCATGCAGGATATGCAAAAAATGACCGAAAGGATCGCTCCGGAAATGCAGAAAATCCAGGAGAGTTTTGTGGCTGAAATGTCGGTTGCCGATTAAATAAACGGCTGAACCGGTGGACTCTGAGGGATGACCGATCTGTTTCAGTTCATCAGCGTTTTCGGTTAATCAAACCATTTTTTTTATGGTGCAAAAGGACGTGATTGTTCGGTGGTTCGCAACGTGTTTTTTCGTTTCAATGTTCATGGCCACAAACGTGATGGCGTACCAGATCCCCGGCACCTCGGTGAGCATGCGTCCTCCGGCCGGTTATGTCGCTGCCGACCGCTTTCCGGGTTTCACCAACGAAGCCTCGGGTTCCTCCATCATGGTTACCGAAATTCCGGGGCCATTTGAAGCTGCTACGTCAGGATTTGCCGACAAGCAGCGGATGAAGACACAAAATATGATGATTCTGAGCAGGCAGCCGCTCAAGATTGACGGCCATCCGGGAATTTTGCTTGAAGCTGAACAGCATGTCTACGGAACGTTGTTCAGGAAGTGGATCGTCGCAGTCGACCATTCCGGAGCCACAACGGTTATTGTCGCCTCGTATCCGGAGACGTCGGCGATGCAGGGCAAACAGCTTAAACAGGCGCTTCTGTCCGCCAGAATCGTGAAGGCTGGCGATCCGGCTGAGGCGCTTGACTATACCGCAGCGCCGGTTCCTCCCTTCAAGGTGGCGAGTGTCATCGGTCAGGTCATGCTTCTGACGCCTGAAGGCGTGTTTCCCGTAAAAGAGGAGACCGTTCCGCTGATGGTTTTTGCCCCTTCGTTCTCGAAAGGCATCGCTATAGCTGACAAGAAAATTTTCGCGGAGGATCGTATAAGAGCCTCCGCCGGGCTGAGGAACATTTCCGTCAGTTCGAGCAAGCCTGTCACCATTGACGGTATGCCGGGAATTGAGACCATTGCCGTTGGAGAGGGGGAGGCTGCAGCAACCCCTCTGACCATCTATCAGGTTCTTCTGTTTGACGGTTCGGGATACTGCGTGATTCAGGGGCTTGTCCATTCGAAAGAGAAACAGGCGTATATCCCTGTTTTTGAGAAGATGGCCCGGTCGTTCAGGATGAAAGCATCGCACCATAACTGACACGCTCATCCGCCAGTATCGGCGAAGGAACTTGCCAGTGTGCCGGAAGCAATACCGTCTTTCCTGGCGGCGGTCAGGATCGGGCGGGCGTTTGAGCGGCAGCAAGCGCCCGCAAGGGTATTTCCGGTACTGATTGCGGCAATGGCGGCTTATCTTGTCAATGGTTATCTTTCAGGAAATCCGGTTTTGGACGTATCCGCCTGTTTTCTGCAGGAACGGCTCCGTCGCGCAGGCAGTAACTTTTAATCAGGGATGCAGATGAACGACGAATACATTAGAAATGTGAAAAACGACAGGTTTGCACAACTGTTGGGAATTGAGATCGTTGAGGTATATCCGGGATATGCGCTGGTTGAACTGGCAATAGAGGAGAAGCATAAAAACGGGATAGGTCTTGTTCAGGGCGGTGTGATATTTACGCTCGCCGACTATGCGTTTGCTGCGGCGTGTAATGCCGACGGAAGTACTACGGTAGGAATAAACGCCTCGATCTCCTATTTCAATGCCCCAAAAGGAACTGCTATCAGGGCGGAAGCGAAAGCGGAGAGCCGGCAGAAAAAGATATGCGGGTATAAAGTGGAAATAAAAGATGAAGACGGTACGCTGATCGCTTCGTTTTCAGGGTTGGGGTACAGGATGAGAACGAAAGAAGGCGGGTAAGTCAGTCCTTTACGGAACAGGAGCAATCGCGAAACAAAATCAGGGAAACCATGAACGAGACCATATCGACGATACTCAGGCGGAGAAGCGTGCGCATCTATAGGCCCGATGCGGTCGGTCAGGCCGAACTCGCAGAGATGCTCGAAGCCGCCCGTTATGCCCCCAGCGCAATGAATCAGCAGCCGTGGCACTTCACGGCTATCCGGAACCCCGAACTGCTTCGGAAGCTCGAGGAAAACTGCAAAAGCGCCTTTCTCCAGTCGAATGTCGAAGCCCTGAGGGAGGTTGCAAAACAGGAGGGATTCTGTGTTTTCTACCATGCTCCGCTGATGGTCATCATCTCCGGCAATCCCGGTGCTATCGCCGCGCAGTACGACTGTACCCTCGCCATGGAGAACATGATGCTTGCCGCTGCCTCGCTCGGTATCGGAAGCTGCTGGACGCATGCCGTCATGATGTTCCACGCCTCCGAAAAAGGCAAGGCCATCTTCCGGGAACTCGGCGTCGCATTTCCGGATGGTCACCAACCCTACGCGGCAGCCGTTTTCGGCTGGCCAGCGGAACCGTACCCGGAAACTCCGCCAAAAAATTCGGATTGCATCACCATCATGGACTGAGTATCGGTACCTTTTTCCCAAACAACCATCGCAGGAGGTCCTCATGTCTGCACCGGGAATCCTTTTCGCCCTTGTTTTTTCGCTTCTTTGCGCCATGCCGCTTCGCGCAGCAGAACCCGTCCGGCAAACCGGCGAAAAGCTTGTCAGGCAGCTTTTCGCCGACATGAAGTCCGCTGACATCCCGGCGATCCGGAAGATCATCTCGCCCGAATTCCAGTCCGTCCATCAGGATGGCGTCCGCAACTGCGACCAGCAGATCGAACTGATCAAGGGGCTCGGTATGGCCTCCCCGGTGCTGGGTGACTTCGTTGAAACCCGCAGCGGGAGCGTCCTCGTCGTGACCTATACGGCAAGCGCGGAGGAGACCGTCGGAGGCAAGCGCCTTCCCGGAAAGCCGGCCCGCAGGCTTTCCGTGTTCCAGGAGACGCCCGAAGGGTGGCGCTGGGTCGCGCACGCGAACCTGCAGGTTATGCCGTGAGCGGTTTTCCGCAGCCTGCGCAGCGGCATGTTGCCGCTGTTCCCCGCCTTTTTCCTCAGGAACCCCTCATCTTTTCCGAAAAAGCATCGTGTGCCTGAAGGCGCCAGGGCGCGCCTTCTGTTACTCTTTTGTGAACTGGAGCGCAGCAGAACAAACGGTTGTTATTTTGATCCGCATAAGATTGGAATCGTACGGCCCCTCGGATACTCTTGTTGCCGGAGGCTGAACGTATGTAATTACAGCAGTTTACCGTTTGACCATGAAGCCAGGCCCGTCTGGAAAACGACCGTTCGCCCACGGGCCTCTTCATGAAGCCCTGCGTTTGCTCGTTCCGTCGATAAAACAGGTTGCTTTTTTCAGTTTTTTCACCAACCTCCTCGTGCTGGCGCCGAGCGGTTATATGCTCGAGGTTTACGACCGGGTGGTGAACAGCCGCAACCACAGGACCCTCTTGATGCTGACCCTGCTTGTGGCGGCCTTGTACCTGCTGCTCGAGGTGCTCGAATGGGTGCGGCGTCAGGTCATGCACGATGCGGGTCTCCAGCTCGACAGATATTTGCAGGGGCATGTTTTTCATGCCACGTTCGCATCCCGGCTTCAGAATAACGCAGCCGTCGGAGTTCAGTACCTGAAGGATCTGAAAACGTTGCGGGAGTTCCTCTCTTCTCAGGCCTTCCTCTCCTTTGTTGACGTGCCTTTCGCCCTGCTCGTGCTCATCCTCATTTTTCTGATGAACCCTTTTCTTGGCTGGTTTTCCCTGGGAGGAGCCCTCGTTCAGTTCCTGATCGGTTTTATCAACGAACGCCGAGTCCGTGAACCGCTCGAACTTGCCGGTCGCCATGCGATGGCATCTCAGGCCTATGCCAATGGCGTGATCCGCAATGCGCAGGTTATCGAATCGATGGGGATGCTCGATCATATCTACGAACGCTGGCAGATAAGGCAGAACGGTTTTCTTCATCATCAGGCGCAGGCTTCGGATTATGCGGGAAACAACGCCTCCCTTTCAAAAATGGCCCAGGGGCTCGTGAGCTCACTGTTGCTCGGGTTCGGCGGTTTTCTTGCAATTCGCGGGGAACTGGGCGGCTCGGGAATGATTGTCGCTTCAATTCTCGGCGGCAGGGTGCTTTCACCTCTTGTGCAGGTTATTGCCGGCTGGAAGCAGGTGGAAGGCTTTCGCGAGGCCTTTGTGCGCCTCGATGCCCTTTTTCGGGATTTTCCGTTACCCGAAAAAACGATGTCCCTGCCGGCTCCTGCCGGCGCGCTTTCGGTTGAAGGGGTTATTGCCGGGCCGCCGAAAAGCGGGGTGCAGATTCTCAAGGGGATCAGTTTTCGGGTTGCTCCAGGCGGGACGCTGGCCATAGCAGGTCCTTCGGCTTCAGGGAAGACAACGCTTGCGCGTCTTCTCGTAGGCATATGGCCTGCCATGAGCGGCAAGGTCAGGCTCGATGGGAGTGACATCCATGCTTGGAACAAGGACGAGCTTGGCCCGAATATCGGCTATCTGCCTCAGAATAGTGAACTGTTCGAAGGTTCGATTGCCGAGAATATCCGGCGATTCGGCGCTCCCGATACGCAGAAGGTTTTGCTTGCCTGCCGGATGGTTGGGCTTGAGTCCTTCATCGACTCGTTGCCCGAAGGCATCGATACGCTGGTGGGTGATGGCGGGGCCTTTCTTTCCGGCGGTGAACGCCAGCGGGTGGCTCTGGCGAGGGCGGTTTACGGAATGCCGAAATTCGTCGTTCTCGATGAACCGGATGCAAGCCTCGACCAGGCGGGAGACGCAGCGCTTCTGCATACCATCGGTGCGCTCAAGGCTCACGGCAGCACCGTGATTGTGATCACTCACCGCAGGAATATTCTCTCGGCTGTCGAGTATATGCTCGTACTTGCCGACGGCAGGATTCAGAAATCGGGCAGGTGCGAAGAGGTTCTTGCCGCACTGCAGCCTGAAACTGCCGTCAATGGCGCAGTCGCACCGGTGCAGCTTGCCGGAGGAGCGGCATGAAAAGGAAGGGGATGCAGGGCGGCGCTCTCGGAAAAAGCATTGCCGCTTTCAGGAAGGAATTTATCCTGGCCGGTATTTTCAGCCTGATTGCCAACCTGCTGCTTCTGACGCCCACGATGTACATGCTGCAGGTCTACGACCGCGTTCTTGTCAGCCGGAACGAGCTTACGCTGCTCGTTATCACCCTGGTGCTGATCCTGTTTTATGCAGCCATGGCTTATGCCGAATGGCTGCGTTCGAGGCTGCTTGTCCGTATCGGAGTCAGGCTCGATGAAGAGCTGAGCGCTCAGGTTTTTCACTCGAGCTTCGAATCCTATCTGCGCAATGCCGCCCAGAAGTCGCTCAATCCGCTTTCGGATCTCGTGACGGTTCGTCAGTTTTTTACCGGGAACGGCATCATCTCTTTTTTTGATCTTCCCTGGATTCCCGTTTACATCCTCATAACGTTTCTGCTTCATCCTTATCTGGGCTGGCTTTCGTTGCTTTTTGCCTGCGTTCAGCTTGTTGTTACCTATACGGCAAACCGTGTGGCGGTCAAGGGGATCGAGGATGAAACAAACTCGGCAGCAAGCAGCAACACCTTTGTGCAGAGCAAGCTGCGCAACATCGAAGCGGTTCACGCCATGGGGATGGTTCCTCATATGCGGGACCGATGGGTTGAGTGTCACGAAGCCTCGCTCGCGCAAAACGAAGATTCCCGGCAGCGGTTGCACCGCCAGCAGTCGTTTTCGAAGTTTGTCCGTTACTGCATGCAGTCGTTCACCCTCGGCGCCGGTGCGCTGCTGGTAATCGACGGCAAGCTGACGCCGGGAGCCATGATCGCGGGCAATGTGCTGATGGCCCGCGCTTTGCAGCCTCTCGATCAGATCATCGCCACCTGGCAGCTCTTTATTCAGGCCCGGATGTCCATGAGGCAGCTCGACAGGCTGCTTGACGAATATCCCCGGCGCGCCCGTGGGGCAGTTCATGGCGACCCTCGGGGCGCTCTCAGGCTCGAAGGGCTTTCGGCAACGGCTGCGGGTCGTCCGGCGCCGATTCTGCAGGACGTGACGCTCGACATTCCTGCGGGTACCGTTGTTGCGGTTCTTGGTCCTTCCGGTTCAGGCAAATCAACGCTTGCCCGCTGTCTTGTCGGGGTCTGGCCCGAAGTGCAGGGCAACGTGCTGCTGGATAACGAACCGCTGCAGAGCTGGGACAGGATGCAGCTTGGCCCGCATATCGGCTATCTTCCGCAGGATGTGGAGCTGTTTGACGGTACGATTGCGGAAAATATAGCCCGGTTTGCCGAAGTTGATGCCCGCAAGGTTATCGAGGCCGCCCGCAAGACGGGCATTCACGAGATGATCCTTCGTTTTCCCAGGGGTTACGATACCGAAATCGGAGAGGCCGGAGGGGTGCTTTCTGGTGGTCAGCGCCAGCGAATCGCTCTTGCGCGGGCGCTCTATGGCGATCCTGCCTTTCTGGTGCTCGACGAGCCGAACGCGAATCTCGACGACGGCGGAGAGCGCTCGCTCCTCCAGACCGTTCGGAATCTGAAAGCCGCAGGAAAGACGGTTGTGCTCGTTACCCACAGGGTAAACATTCTGGGTGCCGCAGACCTGCTGCTGGTGCTGGAAAACGGACGTATCGCCCTGTTCGGGCCGCCCGATGCGGTTGCCGTCGCTCAGGCCTCACAACCTCGCCCCTTGCCTGCAGGCGCAGTCTGATTTTTTAACCGAGACAAGAACAGTGTAACCATGGCATTTCCTGGAGCAAAGAGCAATATCGGCACGGCAGGTCCCGAAACGGTCAGTGCCGACAGCAAAAGACCGGCAGGAGAGCGCTTCAGCTCCGTTCGGATTGGGATTGTCGTGCTCATCATCGGATTCGGGGGCTTTCTTCTCTGGGCCGGATTCGCCCCGCTCGATGAGGGCGTGCCCTGCGACGGGATTGTGAGCATTGCAACCAAATCGAAGATCGTTCAGCACCTGCACGGAGGGCTCGTTCAGGCGGTGCATGTCCGGGAAGGGCAGATGGTCAAGGAGGGAGACAGGCTTTTTACCCTCGACAGCCAGACATCGAAAGCCCGGTACGAGGAGGTGCATCAGCACTATCTTGGCGTCCGTGCGGCCGAGAGCCGGTTGCTTGCCGAACAGCGCGGTTCGGGGAGGATAAGTTTTCACCGGGATCTTCTCGATGATCCGGACAGGCTTCTGGTGCAGCGTCTCATGCAGAACGAGCAGCAGCTGTTTCTTTCCAGAGAGCGAATCGTGAGGCTTTTGCAGGAACAGATCACCGGAATCAGGGATCTCGTTCGTGAAGGATATGCCCCCCTCAACCAGCAGCGCGAACTCGAAATGAAGCTTGCGGAAATAAAAGCCGGCCAGCAGAGCGAGATGGCTCAGGTGCAGCGGGAGGTGCAGGCCGACGCCGAGAAGTCTGCCGCGCTTGCCGGGGAACTTGCCATGACGGAGATCAGGGCTCCGGCTTCCGGCCAGGTTATTGGCCTCAGGGTTCAGACTGTGGGAGCGGTCATTCAGCCCGGCGAAAAGCTGATGGATATCGTGCCGCTCGATGAGGCCATGCTGGTCGAGGTCCGGATTCCTCCGCATCTTGTCGACCGCGTCTATTCGGGTCTGATAGCAGACGTTCGTTTCAATTCGTTTGCCCATTCGCCGCAGCTTGTCGTCGAGGGCAAGGTAGAGTCCGTTTCCAGGGATCTGGTTACCGATCCAAGGCTCAATCCCGTTCAGCCCGGAGCATCGTACTATCTCGTTCTGGTTTCGATCACCGCCGACGGACTGAAGGCGCTGGGGAACCGTCAGCTGCAGCCGGGCATGCCGGTTCAGGCGGTCATCAAGACCGGAGAGAGAACCTTCCTGACCTATCTGCTCAATCCGCTGATCAGGCGGATCGCGGTGTCGATGAAGGAGGAGTGAGGGTGCGGCGGTGCGTTTTTTTTGGATTGCAAATGTATCAGAAAAGCCGGTTAATCATGACGAGACAGCCATTCCTGTTCCTTCTTGCCTTTATGCTGCTCTGCGTTTCGCCTTTGCATGCAGGCGCCCTGGGCCTTTCGGAGGCGTGCCAGAGGGCTCTGGAGTATGATGCCCGGTATCGGGCAGCCGAAGCCGAACATGCCGTGCAGAAAGAGGAGACCGCCAAGGCCCGCTCGCGTTTCAGGCCGAGTCTGCGCATGAATGCGGCGAGCGGCAGGAGCGCTACCGAGAGCACATCCCTGGTGAACGATCTCTCGAAAGAGCAGTCCTACAATACCCGTAACTACAGTATCCAGCTCAGGCAGTCCGTTTTCAACCTTTCCGATTTCGAGTCTTACGGACAGGCAAAAGCCGTTGTCGCCAAAAGCGATGCCGTTCTGGAAAGCGAGTTATCGAGTCTTCTTGTCAGGACGCTCGAAGCCTATATCAATGTGCTGTACGCCAGGGACAATCTGGAATTCAGTCGTGCGCATGTCCAAACGGCAAAAGAACAGCTCGCACAGGCAAAACGGCGGCTTGCCGCAGGCTTCGGTACCATTACCGAAGTCAGTGAGGCCCAGGCGGGTTACGATATGGCTCTTGCCGAAGGGCTGGAGTTCAACAACACCCTCGAGGTCAATCGCAGGGCGCTTGAGAGCATGACCGGCGTCTACCCCGATTCATTGCAGGAGTTCGTTCCCGAAAAAATGGTGCTTGCCGTTCCGGCGCCGCACGACGTCGGGCAGTGGATACGGCTTGCCCACGAAAACAATCCTCTCCGTGAAGCCGCCGCACAGGATGTATCGTATTTCCGCAAACAGATCGACAAGAGTCGTGCAGCGCGCTATCCGGTAGTGGAACTCGTCGCATCGAAAACGTTTTCTGAAAGCGACAACAACTATTCGATCGGGACCCGATACGACACCTACGCCATAAGCATGCAGATGAGCATCCCCCTTTATTCGGGAGGTTTTGTCAGCTCATCGGTCCGTCAGGCTTCGGGGCAGCTTCGGGGAGCGTATGAGCAGCTCTCCCTTCGGGAGAGGAATCTTGCTCTCGATGTCCGCAAGTATTATACCGGCATTATCAGCAGTATCGCCCAGATCAGGGCCTATGAACAGGCGGTTAAGGCGAACGAAATTGCCCTGACCGGCACAAGAAAGGGGTTCGGTGCCGGCTTCAGGAGCAATGTCGATGTACTGAGCGCTCTGAAAAACCTGTACGACAGCAAACGCAATCTTTCAAAATCCAGGTATCTCTTTGTCCTTAACGTGATCAGGCTGAAAGAGGCTGCGGGGGTGCTGACGACAGAGGATGTCGCGGCAATTGCCGGCTGGACCCGTTAGCTGGGCGGCGCGGACGGAATATTCGATGAGGGTTCCGACCGGGGGCCGTGTATCGGCAGTGAGCCGTGCGCTTTTCTCAAGCCAGACTTCAGGAGTCCATCAATGACATTTCGGCACACCGGATATCCGTTCCGCCAAATCCGGCTTCTCGCGTTTCTGCTCATGTTTCTTGGCGTGTCCGCGTTGTACGGAGGGTACTCGCTCATGGCTGATCCCGGGGGCCGGAGACTGCAGATGTCCAAAGCTATCCTGACCGGCACGCCCTTTCATGACTTTTTCCTTCCCGGTCTTTTCCTGTTCTTTGGCCTCGGAATCGGATCGCTGGTCTCTCTGCTGGGGTTCGCCCTTCGCTCGACATGCTCCATTCCCTGTAGCGCCCTCGCAGGCATCGCGCTGCTCGTCTGGATCCTTGTACAGGTGCTTCTTGTGGGGTATATCTCATGGCTGCAGCCTTTCTATGCCTCTGTGGGGGCTGCGTCGCCGTTCTGGCAATCCGGGCCGCGAGGACCCAACCCTGAGGGTTCGCCCGACCTGTTTGCCGGAACAGTTTCCGGATTTTCCTTGCCGGAAAGGAATCGTTCTCTTTTATTGTCCAGGGCCGATCGGTCCATACACTGTCTGGTGACATTCTATGACGCAATTGAGTGATCCTGGTTTTGAACACTGGTTTGAAGGGCATGCCGACGCCACTCCCGGCGAGGGCCAAGACATCGCACGGGTGTCTGCAGTCGATCGGAACTCCTGCATGATCAGAAATGAACAGGGGGAAATTCCTGCCGAACTTTCGGGGAAGTTCCTGTTCAATGTCGGGTCGCCGGTCGATTTGCCGTGTGTCGGCGACCGGGTTGCCGTGCAGTATCACAATGACGGCGCTTCGGCAATCATCCACGGACTCTTCCCCCGAAAGACGTATTTGCGCCGGAAGTGTGCCGGAACGGAAGTGGATTACCAGATGATAGCAGCCAACATCGATATCGCATTCATCGTCCATTCGTGCCACTTCGACTTCAACCTGCCGAGACTGAACCGGTATCTGGTCATGGCTGCCGACGGCCATGTGGAGCCGATTGTCATTCTTGCCAAAACCGACCTGATTTCCGGCGATGAGCTGCAGGGGAAGATTGCGGCCATCAGAGCGGCAGGCATCACAGCCAGGGTGATTGCACTCAGCAACCTGACCGGCTCCGGATTCGACGAATTCCGACAGACAGTGCAGCCGGGCCTGATCCATTGCCTGCTCGGTTCCTCCGGAGTCGGCAAGAGTACCCTGATCAATCGTCTCACCGGACGGGATGACCTCGACACGAAAGCTGTCAGCAGCACGGGAGAGGGCACGCACACCACGACGCGCCGCCAGCTTCTCGTTCTTGACGATGGCGTCATGTTCATCGATACGCCGGGCATGCGGGAACTGGGCCTTCTGGGCGCCACTGAAGGGGTAAACAAAGGGTTTGAAGATATTACCGGACTCTCCACGGCCTGCCGCTATGCCGATTGCAGCCATACCGGGGAATCGGGCTGTGCAGTACTTGCCGCAATTGCATGCGGCGAGTTGAGCCGGGATCGCTATGCCGGTTATCTGAAACTCAGGAAAGAGTCGGAGTTTCACGAGCTGTCGTACCTCGGCAAACGGAAAAAGGACCGGGCATTCGGCCGCTTCGTCAAGATGGCCAGGAAGGATATGAAACGATGGGACAACCATCGGCCATAGCGGTGCCGGAGTTCATTGCGTTGGGCCGGGATTGTTTTGCTTGTTATCTTTACAGGGAGAACCGTGGTTCGCCGGCAATCAGTTTGCAATCCCCGTCAACAGACTGTTAAAAACTCTGGAGGTCTCGCTATGAAAATACCGACTCTGTTATCCGCTGCGGCGCTTGTTTTTTTTATGGTCACGGCGGGCTGTGCGCCAAGCAGCCAGGTGACGAACAAATCGGGAATGCTGCTGAAAAAGGTCAGGGTAAATACCGTCGGGTTTACCGAGAATCTTGATCATTGCGGGGACGGCTGTTCCACCGGATTCAAGGACGTGCCTGCCGGAAAGAACGTGATCTTCCTGCAAGTGGCAGAGGGCTCCGAATGGATGACATTGGGCGAACTGGGGCCGTTCGAGAAAAAGGCTCACTACTCGGTCACCATCACAAAAACCGGCGATCAGTTCTGTGCCGAATTATGGAAACGGCTGCAGACGGGCACCACCTTCAACGACGACGCCACAAGGATCTTTATCGGAAAGTCGTGTATGCCCTCGAAATAGCCCGGAGGCGAACCGACAGCGGGAGGTCCCGGCAATAACCATCGTGACGCCGCAGAAAGAAGACCGTTTCTGCGGCGTTTTGGCGCGTATCAGGCTTTCCTGACGAATTCAGACTTCAGCTGCATCGCTCCGAAGCCGTCGATCCTGCAGTCGATGTCGTGATCCCCCTCGATGAGGCGGATGTTCTTCACCTTCGTGCCTCCTTTTACGGACGATGACGAACCTTTGACCTTGAGATCCTTGATTACCGTCACGGTATCGCCGTTCTGCAGGATGTTTCCGTTCGCATCCTTCCACACGCGGTTCTCTTCCGCCGGAGCGTGGTCCGGCCCGCTCCATTCGTGGGCGCATTCAGGGCAGGTCAGGAGGTGACCAACCTCGTAGGTGTATTCCGAGTTGCATTTGGGGCAGTTCGGCAGATCGCTCATGATGCTTCTTTTTTTGAGATGTTCAGGCAAAATTTCGTGGCGGCATAGTAGCGATTTTTGGCAAAACATCTGTTCCGGGAAAAAGGGTCACGCTTTAGCTCCCTCCCTTGCAGCGAGTTCGCGGTAAAAATCCTCGAGATGGCGCGTGCCGGTCGCCGGGGCGACGTTGTCGAGTCCGCTGACCGATACCGCGAAAGCAAGGATGCCTGCCAGCGGCTTGTTGACGATGCCGGTGACGAAGAGCGCCGCGTCTCCAACCCACAAGGGGATGTGCGTGATCCAGGGATTTTTGCCGACGGCCTCGAACGCCATGTCGACGGTTTCGTTGAAGCTGTAGGTGGCGGGTCCTCCCACACTGATCTCTTTTTCGCTGCTTTCCACCGCATCGACGCACACCTTCGCGAGGTCCGCTCCATGGATGGGGTTTACGTGGTTTCTGCCGTCGCCGAGCATGAACATGTGGCCTGAACGAGCCGATGCGAGAAACATGCCCATGTCGGAAAAGAAGCCCGTGGGACGGATGACGGTGCCGGGTATCGGGGCCGACTGCAGGTCGCGAACGAAATGTTCGTGGGCTTTGACGACATCGACGTCCATCATTTTCTGCGCGTTGAAAACCGAAATGTAGATGAACTTTTTCACGCCGTGCGACAGCGCGTCCTCGAGCAGGGCCCTGTTGCCCAGATGATCGATCTCTTCGCTGGTGACGCCGTCCTGCGGTTTGGTAAGGCCCATGCAGGAAAAGACGATATCGACGCCCTTGCAGGCGTCTTTCAGAGATTCCCGTTCCGTGGCGTCTCCCCTGACCACCTCGTCGATCAGCGAAGAGACCGCAGGTTCGAGATTGGGGCCTTCGGACGCAAGCTTTTCCGGGTTTCTCACCAGAGCGCGGACAGCATAGCCCCGCTCGGCGAATTCTTTCACCACATACCTGCCGAGATAACCCGACGCACCTGCTACCAGTACTTTCTGTTTGTTCATGATGGTTCGCTGTTTGTTTTTCCTGTTTTTCACTGAACCGCAGCAGCAGGCTAATTGTTCAGTCTCCACTATAGATATATAGGATATATAGAACATACAGAGCATATAACCGGTCGCATTCGGGAGGACGCCGTTCATTCGTCATGGCAGAGCCCTGTATATCCGGGCAAAAGTACAGGCGCCGTCTGGTGTGTCACCTGCTTTTTTCATAACTTTCAGGGCTGTCGTACCGTGTCAGGTGAACCAACCCCATACTCCCCGGAGGTCTCCGCCATGAAGAACTTTTTCAGATCGATTTGTGCCGTCCTGTCAGTGCTGCTGTCGGCCGGATGTGCGTCGACCGCAAACAACAATTTCAACAGTCTTCTGTGGATGCAGTCGTCGGCGGAATACAGGGCCAATACGACCCAGGCTTACAATATGGCATTGAAAAACATAGACGCAGCACTCCGCGATCGCAAGTGGACGGCTGCCAAAGAACAGACCGGAGAGTTTTCGTCTTTGCCTCCTGCCGTGGTGATGGATATCGACGAGACCGTGCTCGACAACTCCAGGTATATGGGAAAGATGGTGCTTGACGGTGGCGAGTGGAGCCAGGCGACATGGGATGAGTGGCTTGCCTTGAAAGATGCGACGGCCGTTCCCGGAGCGGTCGAGTTCATCAACGCCATGAAAGACAAACATGTCCGGGTTGTTTTCATCTCCAACAGGGAGTGCCGGAAAGGCGGCAAGCCGGGGTCGGGATGTTCGCAGGAAGCCGATACGATAGAGAACCTTTCGAAAGTCGGTGTCGCAGGTGTGCTGCCTGAAAACGTACTGCTTGCGGGTGAGCGGGACGGATGGACTTCCGAAAAGAAAAGCCGGCGTGAAGAGATTTCGAAACAATACCGGATCGTGATGCTTTTCGGAGACGATCTCGGTGATTTTCTGGCGGATGTGAAAAGCAGTATCACTCCCGAGGAGCGTGACCGGCTGGTCGGCGAATACAAGAACAACTGGGGCAGAAAGTGGTTCATGCTGCCGAATCCCACCTACGGGTCGTGGCTGAATGTTCTTGGCGATCCGAAGTCCCGGTATATCAGGAAATACTGAGCGGGCCGCTGCGGCATGTTCAGAGAGAGATAGAGGGCGCGCGCGCGTGCATCCTTTTGCAAAAAATTTTTAAATTACAAGCCTCTTTGACGGAATATCCGGAAAGGAAAAAAGCCGCTGAGAAGCGGTTTTTTTTGTCAACAGCTGCGTTTTATTGAAACTGCCGGCATGTTGCCGGCAGGTAACTGATTACAAGTTTTTTCCCTTTTTTGATGAAAAAGATACTGTTTCTGTCGATCAACTACCCCCCGATGCTTACGACGGGCTCATTGAGGGCGTCAAGGCTTGTTGCCAGTCTCCCTGAACTGGGCTGGGCGCCTCTTGTGGTTGCCCCTGCCGATATTGCATGGAATGAGGACGGCAAAAACCGTGCACTCGGCGAGAGTGCCGAATTTACCGGCATCTACCGTACCGGGGAGCTTGTGGAGGCCGAGGCCTTCGGGCCTGAACGAACGGCGCAGCTGGTGCAGGGTATGAGCGCAACAGCCCCCACCGGTTCGCCGCTGCGGATGATTTCAGGCCTGCTCCCCGGACTGAATCTTGTTGCCGGCTGGGAAAAGCAGGCTGCTTCGGTTGCCGAGGGCATCATCAGCCGCCATGATCCGGTCGATGCCATCTACGCCCAGGGACCTCCTGCTGCTCCGCTTCTGCTTGCGCTCGAACTCTCAAAAAAACACGGTTTGCCGGTGCTTTTCGATCTGGTCGCTCCGCTCGACACGTCGTCAGTTTCAGGTTCACGCCAGAGCGATGCCGCACAGATCGAGGAGAGGGTGGTCACTTCCGGCCATGCAGTCATAACGCCTACCCGTGCGCTCAAGGAGTACTTTCTGAAGAAATACTTCGGAAAGGCCACACACGACGATATTACGATCATACCGGATTTCTGTACGGATTCCTTCTCTCCCTCGGCCTCACGAAGGCAGGCCTCTGCAGGCGCTCCCGGAGTGACGGTTCTTGTGGAGCAGGCATCGGGAAAGGAACTGAAGCTGTTTTTCTCGGCGCTGGGGCGCTATATGAATCATGCCGGATCGTTTTCCATGCAGCCATCGCTCCAGGTTCTTGGAGGTGACGAAAAGGAGATCATGAAATACATCCGTAAATATACTCCGGAAGCTTCCGTTTCCGTTGTCCGGAGGCTCTCCGGTCAGGATGAGCTTGAACGCATCAGGCAGTGCGACCTGTTCGGCGTGGTGGCCTGCAGTGACGGGCACGCTCCGTTTACGGTTCCGGAGCTGGCGGTCGATGCGCTCTGTATGAGAAAACCTTTTTTTGTCGTCGGTCCCGAAGGGCCGACAGCCCGGCTTGCCGTCGAGGCCGGCGGCTTCTGGGCCCCTCTGGAGAGCGCCGACGGTATCGCTCAGCTTCTCGGCAGTGCATTCGAGTCGATACGCAACTCCCCGGAGCGGCCGCCATATGGAGGCATGCAGGAGAAGCTGTCCGCTTCGCAGGTGCTGGGCGACCTGTCGAAAACCCTGGCCTATCTGCTTCCGGTATGACCGGATGCGCTGCGGCCGCGAGGCGAATTCCCCTCTTCCGAATGCATTGAAATGCAGCGCGGCGGCCCGTCGGAGGCCGCATGTGCAGGCCTCTGCCGCCCGGAAACGGTGTCCATGGCTTTTTTATCCTGAAAAGCAGAAAAATGGCTTTCCGGATTTTGTTTTTTATTCCGATTGAATTACATTGGTTGTCCTTATGGATTTTTATGATTTACATCGTGTAAAATCAGACGTTTTAAAAGAAAAAGATTTTCAGTATGCCGACGATCCAGCAGCTTATCAGGAGCGGAAGAAGTGTAAAGGCGTCTAAAACAGCGTCTCCGGCGCTTGAGAAATGCCCGCAGAAAAGGGGTGTTTGCACGCGAGTCTATACAACCACGCCGAAAAAACCGAACTCCGCGTTACGGAAAGTTGCGCGTGTGCGGCTTTCGAACAAGATTGAGGTTACAGCATATATCCCGGGCGAAGGTCATAACCTGCAGGAGCACTCGATTGTGCTGATCCGTGGCGGCAGGGTCAAGGATCTTCCCGGTGTGCGCTATCATATCGTGAGGGGTTCGCTGGATACGTCCGGCGTGGCCGACCGCAAGCAGAGTCGCTCGAAGTATGGTGCGAAACAGCCCAAGGCTGGCGCGGCTGCTCCGGCAAAAGGCAAAAGATAAATTGAATTTTTAATCCGGAAGAACGAATATGTCGAAAAAAGGTAGCTACAAGAGTGTCGGTGTTGATTTCCGTTACGGGGATGAAAGTGTAGCCCGTTTTATCAACGCGGTCATGCTCGACGGTAAAAAGGAAGTTGCGGCAAAGATCGTTTACGATGCCTTTGATATTATTGCCGAGAAGATGACCGGGGAGGATCCTCTTGAAGTGTATCGCAAGGCGATGTCGAATATCGCTCCTGTTGTCGAGGTTCGCAGCAAGAGGGTCGGCGGCGCCACCTATCAGATTCCTATGGAAGTAAAGCCTTCCAGGAGAGGCGCTCTGGCTTTCCGCTGGCTGAAGCAGTACTCGGCGAAGCGCGGTGGCCGTTCGATGGCTGAGAAGTTCGCAGCCGAACTGATGGATGCCGCCAACGAGCAGGGTGCATCGGTGAAAAAGCGTGACGAAGTGCACCGGATGGCTGATGCCAACAAGGCCTTCGCTCATTTCCGTTTCTGAGGTAGTAGTGATAACTGCAGGTAAAAAGCCAAAAAGGGTATTATGACAAGGCTGGTTGATTTAGATAAGGTACGCAATATCGGCATCATGGCGCACATCGATGCCGGCAAGACGACAACGACTGAGAGGATTCTCTACTATACCGGGCGTCTGCACCGGATGGGCGAGGTGCATGATGGCGGAGCCACCATGGACTGGATGGAGCAGGAGAAGGAGCGCGGTATTACGATCACCTCTGCGGCGACAACCTGTTTCTGGATTCCGAAGTTCGGTAACTATTCCGGTATCAACCACAGGATCAATATTATCGATACTCCCGGCCACGTGGATTTCACCGTCGAGGTGGAGCGTTCGCTGAGGGTTCTCGACGGCGCGGTTGCGCTGTTCTGTGCGGTCGGAGGCGTTGAGCCCCAGTCCGAAACAGTCTGGCGCCAGGCCAACAAGTATGGTGTGCCGAGAATTGCCTATGTCAACAAGATGGACAGGACAGGGGCAAACTTCTTTGATACCGTCAAGGCTATCAGGGAGAGGCTTGGTGCAAACCCCGTTCCGCTGCAGATCCCTATCGGTGAAGGCGAGATCTTTGCCGGTTTTGTCGATCTGATCAGAATGAAGGGGATTATCTATAACAAGGATGACGGCAGTACCTATAACGAAGTCGAGATTCCCCATGACCTGCAGAACGAAGCGAGGACATGGCGGATCAATATGCTTGAGGCGGTTTCCGAGGTTGATGATACGCTGCTTGAGAAGTATCTGAACGGTGAGGAGATTACCGAGCAGGAGGTGAGGGCGGTGCTTCGCAAGGCTACGCTCAACGTCACCATCATTCCGGTTCTTTGCGGTTCATCGTTCAAGAACAAGGGTGTTCAGTTCATGCTGGACGCGGTTGTCGAGTATCTTGCCTCTCCGGTTGATGTCGGCGCTGTCGAGGGTCACCATCCCCGTACGGAGGAGCCGGTATCAAGAGCGCCGAAGGATGAAGAGCCGTTTGCCGGTCTTGCCTTCAAGATCGCGACCGATCCCTTTGTCGGGAAGCTTACCTTTTTCAGGGTCTACTCCGGAATTCTCAAGGCGGGCAGTTATGTGCTGAACACCATGACGGGCAAGAAGGAGCGTATCGGTCGCATCCTTCAGATGCACTCGAACAAGAGAGAGGATATTGATTGTGTCTATGCCGGCGATATCGCGGCAGCTGTCGGTCTGAAGGACGTCAGGACAGGCGATACGATCTGTGATGAAGCCAATCCGGTGGTGCTCGAAAAAATGGTGTTCCCCGAGCCGGTTATCCAGATCGCCATCGAGCCCAAAACAAAAGCTGATAACGACAAGCTCGGCATGTCGCTTGCAAAGCTTGCCGAAGAGGATCCTACCTTCAAGGTAAAGACCGATGACGAAACCGGTCAGACGCTGATTGCCGGTATGGGTGAGCTGCATCTTGAAATTCTTGTCGATCGGCTCAAGCGGGAGTTCAAGGTCGAGGCCAATGTTGGTCAGCCTCAGGTCGCCTACCGTGAAACCATCAGGAAATCCGTTGAATTTGAAGGGAAGTTTGTCCGTCAGTCGGGCGGCAAGGGCCAGTTCGGTCTGGTTGTTCTCAGGGTTGAGCCTCTTGAAGAGGGCAAGGGATACGAATTTGTGGATGCGATCAAGGGCGGCGTGATTCCGAAAGAGTATATTCCTGCCGTCAATGCAGGTGTACAGCAGGCCATGAAAAGCGGTGTTGTTGCCGGATTTCCGATGCAGGATATCAAGGTCACTCTTCTGGACGGCAAGTATCACGAGGTTGACTCTTCGGAGATGGCCTTCAAGATCGCCGGTTCCATAGGGTTCAAGGGTGCGGCCAAAAAAGCCGATCCGGTTCTGCTCGAGCCGATCATGAAGGTGGAAGTGGTAACGCCTGAAGAGTATCTTGGTGATGTGATGGGTGACTTGTCGAGCCGTCGCGGTCATATCGAAGGTATGGGACAAAGGGCAGGAGCCCAGTTTGTTAATTCCAAGGTGCCGCTTTCGGCGATGTTCGGCTATTCGACCGATCTTCGTTCGATGAGCCAGGGCCGCGCAAACTATTCGATGGAATTCGACTGTTATCGCGAGGTTCCTCGCAGTGTCGCCGAGGCTATGCAGGAGAAGAGGGCAGGCGGGGATTCGGAATAATCAGGCAGTGCCTGTATCAGTTTTAACTATTACTAAATAATAACATATAACCGACACGGAGATAAGTTATGGCAAAAGAGTCCTACAAAAGGGATAAACCTCATGTCAATATCGGTACCATTGGCCACGTTGACCATGGTAAAACAACCCTGACTGCAGCAATCACTTCGGTTCTTGCAAAACAGGGCCTTGCCCTTCAGCGTGATTTCGGCAGCATCGACAAGGCTCCCGAAGAGAGAGAGCGCGGTATCACCATTTCGACCGCACACGTCGAGTACCAGACCAAAAAACGTCACTACGCACACATCGACTGTCCCGGCCACGCTGACTACATCAAGAACATGATCACCGGTGCAGCCCAGATGGACGGCGCGATCCTCGTTGTTGCAGGTACCGACGGTCCCATGCCTCAGACCCGCGAGCACATTCTGCTTGCCCGTCAGGTGAACGTTCCGGCTCTGGTCGTGTTCCTCAACAAGGTCGATATTGCCGATCCCGAGCTTCTCGAACTTGTCGAGCTCGAACTCAGAGAGCTTCTGACCGAGTACAACTTCCCCGGCGATGATATTCCGATCATCAAAGGCTCCGCACTGAAAGCCCTCGATGGCGATCCGGAAGGCGAAAAAGCCATCATGGAGCTTATGGACGCGGTTGACGAGTTCATTCCCGAACCGGTCCGCGACGTAGACAAGCCGTTCCTGATGCCTGTCGAGGACGTTTTCTCGATTTCAGGCCGTGGTACCGTCGGTACCGGCAGAATCGAGAGAGGCCGTATCAAGATCAACGAAGAGGTTGAAATCGTCGGTATCAAGCCTACCCGCAAGTCGGTAGTCACCGGTATCGAAATGTTCCAGAAACTTCTTGACGAAGGTCAGGCCGGTGACAACGCAGGTCTTCTTCTCAGAGGTGTGGACAAGACCGAACTCGAGCGCGGCATGGTTATTGCCAAGCCCGGCAGCATCAAGCCGCACACCAAGTTCAAGGCTGAGGTCTACATTCTCAGAAAAGAGGAAGGCGGCCGTCACACCCCGTTCTTCAACGGCTACCGTCCGCAGTTCTATTTCAGAACCACTGACGTTACCGGTTCCGTAACGCTTCCCGAAGGTGTTGAAATGGTCATGCCTGGCGACAACCTCTCCGTTGAAGTCGAGCTGATCGTTCCTATCGCTATGGACGAAGGCCTCCGTTTCGCTATCCGCGAAGGCGGCCGTACCGTCGGTGCTGGTTCCGTAACCAAGATCAACGAGTAATCCAGGGCGAAGCGCGTCCCGGGGCGGGGCTTATAACCCCCCGCCCCTTTTTTATTGCTAACAAAGAAACAGGGTTGACAAGTGGCTGTACAGCAAAAGATAAGAATCAAGCTCAAGTCATACGACCATAGCCTGGTTGATAAATGGGCTTTAAGGATTATTGATGTGGTGAAGCAGACGGACGCCATCATCTTCGGTCCCATACCGCTTCCGACAAAAGCACATGTGTATACGGTGAACCGTTCTCCGCATGTCGATAAAAAGTCCCGCGAGCAGTTCTCGTTTTCATCGCACAAGCGGTTGATCGAGATCGTCAATCCAACTGCCAGGACCATCGATATGCTGATGAAGCTTGAGCTTCCGAGCGGTGTGGATGTTGAAATCAAGTCTTAACGAATTAGAAAAGCTAATCATATATGGGTGCGATTCTTGGAAAGAAAATCGGCATGACCCGTTTATACAATGATAAACGCGAGGCGATATCCTGTACTGTTATCCAGGCAGGCCCATGCTTTGTCACGCAGGTGAAAAATGCGGACAAGGACGGCTATGACGCGTATCAGGTAGGTATCGGGGAAAGGGATGAGAAAAAGGTCAATAAACCTCTGCAGGGTCATTACAGAAAGGCCGGAGTCACACCAGGCTTTATGATGGCGGAATTCAGGAAAGACGATTTCACCGAGGAGCTGGAAGCAGGTAATCCTGTCAGTGTGGAGTCTTTCAGTGAAGGCGAGGTTGTCAATGTGCTTGGTGTCACCAAGGGCAAGGGTTTTGCCGGTGTCGTCAAACGTCACAACTTCGGCGGCGGTTCGAGAACCCACGGTCAGTCCGACAGGCTCCGTGCCCCTGGTTCGGTAGGAGGATCATCGGATCCCTCGAGAACCTTCAGAGGCACCAGAATGGCCGGGCGTATGGGCGGATGCAACGTCACGATAAGAAATCTTGTCATTGTCAAGATCATGCCGGAATCCAATCTGCTGGTAGTTAAAGGTGCAGTACCGGGCGCAAAGAACTCCTACGTAAAGATTGTTTCTACAAAAAAGTAAACGCTGATTGCACGAAGTTATGGAACTTAAAGTCTTAAATACCGGCGGCACTGAAACAGGGGAAGTTGTTACGCTCAGTGATGAAATTTTCGGCGCTGAAATATCTGAACATGCAATGTATCTCGATGTCAAGGCGATACTTGCAAACAGAAGGCAGGGAACACATAAAGCCAAAACCCGTGCTGAAGTGCGTGGAGGCGGAAGAAAGCCCTATCGCCAGAAAGGCACTGGTAACGCCCGTCAGGGTTCTACCCGTTCGCCGCTGATGAGCGGAGGCGGAACCATTTTCGGTCCCCAGCCGCGCAGCTACGAACAGAAGGTCAACAAGAAGGTCAAGCAGCTTGCCCGCCGTTCGGCGCTCAGCGCCAAGGCGCTTGCCGGCCAGATTCTTGTTGTGGAGGATTTCAGGCTCGAACAGATAAAGACGAAGCCGGTTGCCGATATTCTGAAAAATCTCGGTCTCGCAGAGAAGAAAACTCTCATGCTGACTCCCGAGTACGATATGGTCATGGCCCGTTCGGGAAAAAATATCGAGGTACTCAATATCATGACGGCTGAAAAGGCGTCGACCTACGATATTCTTGACAGTCAGGCGATTGTCTTCCAGAAGGGCGCATTGAAAAAAATAGAGGATACTTTAGGGTAATTGCAGGTTTCCAGTAAACAGGAGTGAATGAGATGAAAAACCCGTTGTTACGGCCGTGGTTAACGGAAAAAAGCACAGGCCTGACCGAAAAGAAAGGTCAGTATGTGTTTGTCGTCAAGCCGGATGCAGATAAAATCGATATCAGGAACGCTGTCCAGAACAAGTTCGGCGTGACTGTTACTTCAGTTCGTACCGTGAACTGCCTTGGCAAGGCGAAGCGGCAGTATACCCGGAAAGGGTTGATAGCCGGAAAGAAGAGTGACTGGAAAAAAGCGATCGTCACTCTTGCAGATGGACAGTCGATCGACTATTACTCCGGTTCTGCACAGAAGGGCGAAGGATAGAATACACAACAAGGATAGATTATAATTGCAATGGCAATCAGGAAATTAGCGCCGATAACACCAGGGTCACGGTTCATGTCATACCCTGGATTTGACGAGATCACAAAAAGTGAGCCGGAAAAAAGTCTTCTCGTACCGCTCAAGAAAAGCGGCGGCCGCAACAGCGCGGGAAGAAAAACATCGAGGCACAGAGGCGGCGGCCACAAGAGGCATTACCGCATCGTTGACTTCAAGCGGAACAAGGACGGCATTCCCGCCAAGGTTGCTTCCATCGAATATGATCCGAACCGTTCATCAAGAATTGCATTATTGCATTACAATGACGGAGAAAAACGTTATATTCTCGCCCCGAAAGGTTTGAATGTTGGCGACAGGGTTGAAAGCGGCGAGAAGGTCGAGATCAAGACCGGCAACACCATGCCGCTGAAGAACATCCCTCTGGGAACCGATATCCACAATGTGGAAATGAAGGCCGGTAAGGGTGGACAGATCGTACGTTCGGCAGGCGCTTTCGCTGTTCTTGCAGCCCGTGAAGGCGATTATGCAACCCTGAGACTCCCTTCCGGAGAGATCCGCAAGGTCAGGGTCGAGTGTCGTGCAACTATCGGTGTCGTAGGCAATTCCGATCACGAGAACATCGTGCTTGGCAAAGCGGGAAGAAGCCGCTGGCTTGGAATCCGCCCGCAGACAAGAGGTATGGCCATGAACCCGGTCGATCATCCGATGGGTGGTGGTGAAGGCAAATCGAAGTCCGGCGGTGGAAGAAGGCATCCGAAGTCACCGTGGGGACAGCTTGCCAAGGGTCTGAAAACGAGAAACAAAAAGAAAGCATCGTCAAAGCTCATCGTCCGCGGCAGGAATGCCAAGTAACTGTAGCGCTTAATTATAACAAGCAGAGAAAGTATGCCAAGATCACTTAAGAAGGGGCCGTTCATTGATTTCAAGCTGGAAAGACGGATTCTTGATTTAAACACCAAGGGTGAAAAGAAGGTTGTTAAAACCTGGTCCAGAAGTTCAATGATTTCACCTGATTTTGTAGGGCACACCGTTGCCGTACATAACGGCAAGACCCATGTTCCGGTGTATGTCAGTGACAATATGGTTGGCCACAAGCTTGGAGAGTTCGCCCCTACAAGGACGTTTCGCGGTCATGCCGGCGGAAAGGCTGAAAAAGGCGGCTCAGCACCAAGGAAAAAATAACTGAATAACGCGAAAGGGTAAGATTACCATGCAAGCTAAAGCAATATTACGTCATACGCCAACATCGCCGAGAAAAATGCGTCTTGTGGCAGGCCTCGTTCGTGGCAAACAGGTCGATCAGGCAAAGGCTATTCTTCTGAACTCTACCAAAAGCGCTTCAAGAAACGTCATGATGACCCTGAAGTCTGCTGTAGCGAACTATGCGCAGCTGAATCCGGATGAGCGCGTCAGCGATCAGGAGCTTGTCGTCAAGGCAGTGTTCGTTGATCAGGGCACCACACTAAAAAGAATGCTTCCTGCTCCGATGGGACGCGCATACAGGGTTCGCAAGCGTTCGAATCACCTGACTGTCATCGTCGATAAGGTTAAGCAATCCAGTAAATAAATTAAACAAGGAGAGAACATTGGGTCAGAAAGTTAATCCTACTGGATTCAGGCTTGGAATTATCAAGGACTGGACTTCTCGCTGGTACGACGACAGCCCGGTTATTTCGGAAAAGATCAAGCAGGATCATGTGATCCGCAACTATGTGCTGGCAAGGCTGAAAAGAGAGAAAGCAGGTATTGCCCGTATCGTTATCGAAAGAACGACCAAGCACATCAAGATCAATATATACGCCGCCCGTCCGGGTGCCGTTGTAGGCAGAAAAGGTGAAGAGATCAACAATCTCTCCCAGGAGCTTACCCGCATTACCGGCAAAGAGGTGAAGATCGACGTGGTCGAAGTGGTGAAGCCGGAAATCGAGGCTCAGCTGATCGGCGACAACATTGCCTACCAGCTCGAGAATCGCGTCTCTTTCAGAAGAGCCATGAAGCAGGCTATCCAGCAGGCGATGCGTGCCGGAGCCGAAGGCGTCAGGATCAGATGCGCCGGCCGTCTCGGTGGCGCAGAAATTGCAAGGGCGGAGCAGTACAAGGAGGGCAAGATTCCTCTTCACACCATCCGCGCCAACGTCGACTATGCAAGCGTTACCGCGCATACCATCGCCGGCACGATCGGTATCAAGGTATGGGTGTACAAGGGTGAAGTGCTCGTTCAGCGTATCGACGCCATCGAAGAGGACGAGATGAAGCGTATGAAGGATCGCCGGCAGGATTCGAAATCCAGGCCTCGCGACCCTCGCAGCAAACGCCGTCGCCGCACCAAGCGCGCATAATGACATATACATTATAATCAGAAACAGAATGGAGTTGTCGGTATGTTAATGCCAAAGAGAGTTAAGTATAGAAAGACGCAGCGTGGCCGCATGAAAGGCAATGCCGGACGTGGAACGATGGTGTCTTTCGGTTCTTTCGGTTTGAAGGCTCTTGAGCCTGCGTGGATCACCAGCCGCCAGATCGAAGCGGCGCGTGTGGCCATGAACAGGTACATGAAAAGAGATGGCAAGATCTGGATCAGGATATTTCCCGACAAACCGGTAACGAAGAAGGCTGCCGAAACCCGCATGGGTTCCGGTAAAGGTTCTCCCGAATTCTGGGTAGCCGTCGTCAAGCCGGGAAGAGTCATGTTCGAGGCCGAAGGCGTGTCGAAAGAGATTGCGACCGAAGCCTTCAGGCTCGCAGCGCAGAAGCTGCCGATCAAGACGAAGTTTATTGTCCGTCCTGATTACGAGGGATAACCGAACAACAAATTCCAGAAGAGGATTATAACTATGAAAAAATATGAAGTCGCGGCACTGAGCCGGCAGGAGCTCATCGACAGGATCCGTCAGCTTGAGGACAGGCTTGCCGATATCAATTTCTTCAAGGTGATAGAGCTGCCGCAGAACCCGATGGTGTTCCGGAATTCACGGCGTGATATCGCCCGCATGAAAACACAGCTCCATAAACTCAACGCTGCAGAATCCGGGCAGAACTGAACAAGGCAACAACAAACGGTTTACGATATCAATGGAAGAAAACAAAACAGGCGCTGCCGCAATGGAACAGCATGCTGCAGCAAGGGGACGAAAGAAGAGCTGGCAGGGAAAGGTTATCAGCGACAAGATGGACAAGGCGATCGTCGTTGCTGTTGAGCGCAGGGTTCAGCACCCGGTCTACAAGAAGTACTTCAAGAAGACGACCAGGCTTATGGCGCATGACGAGAACAATGAAGCCGGTATCGGTGATCTGGTTAAAGTTGTCGAATGCAGGCCGCTGAGCAAAAGGAAAAGCTGCCGTCTCGTCGAAATCATTGAGAAGGCCAGGTAAGAAGGGATTCTTTATACATTAAAAAGTTTGAAACAGGATGATCCAGAAAGAAACTAATCTGGTTGTTGCAGATAACAGCGGAGCGAAGAAAGTTCGCTGTATCCATGTGTTCGGCGGTACCGGAAGGCGTTATGCCGGACTGGGTGACCAGGTCATCGTATCGGTGAAAGCGGCTGTGCCGGGCGGAGTTGTCAAGAAGAAAGATGTCTGCAAAGCGGTTGTTGTCCGCTGCGTGAAAGAACAGAGAAGAAAGGACGGATCCTACATCAGGTTCGACGAAAACGCAGTCGTACTGCTCAACGCGCAGGGGGAACCGAGAGGTACCCGAATTTTCGGACCCGTTGCCAGAGAATTGCGCGACAGAAAATATATGAAAATCGTATCTTTGGCGCCTGAAGTTCTGTGAAAGCTTCAAGCGGGAGTAACTCAGTTGGTAGAGTCACAGCCTTCCAAGCTGTTGGTCGCGAGTTCGAGTCTCGTCTCCCGCTCAGGATTTTATGAATACTATCATATCAGTGAAAAATGAAAACAGGGATTAATAAAAAGGCAAAGCTGCATAACGTCAAGCTGCATGTCAGGAAAGACGACAACGTCGTTGTCATCAGCGGGAACGATAAGGGCAAGGCTGGAAAGATACTGAAGGTGTATCCGCAGAAATGCAGGGTGATCGTGGAGGGCGTCAACATCAGAAAACGCCACATGAAGCCGACCCAGAGCCACCCGCAGGGCTCGATTATCGAGAGAGAATTCCCGATTCATGCTTCCAATGTGAAGAAGAGCTAGAAAGTATCTGTATTTTATAAGAAAGGATGACCAAGACCATCCCGGTAACTGAAAGAAAATAATGACGAAAAACAAAGAAAACGCACCCGTCGAAACCGTCGAAGCCCGCCTTGAAACCTTCTACAGGGAAAATGTTGTTCCCAAGCTCATGGAGCGGTTCCAGTACAAGAATATCATGATGGTGCCGAAGCTGCAGAAGATCGCCATCAATATCGGTATCGGAGAGGCTGCAGCCGAGCCGAAGCTGCTCGAGACCGCCATGGCGGAACTTGCCCAGATCACCGGTCAGAGGCCGCAGATCCGCAAGTCGAGAAAAGCCATTTCGAACTTCAAACTGCGCGAGAACCAGGCCATCGGTTGCCGGGTGACGCTCCGCAGAAAGACCATGTACGAGTTTTTAGACCGTTTTGTCAGTCTTGCCGTTCCGAGAATCCGTGACTTCCGCGGACTGAACGATACCAGTTTTGATGGACGCGGCAACTATACCACCGGTATCAGGGAGCAGATCATTTTCCCGGAAATCGATATCGACAAGGTACCGAGGATTTCAGGTATGGACGTCACGTTCGTGACGTCGGCAGCAACCGATGAAGAGGCGTATGTACTGCTTTCCGAGCTTGGTATGCCGTTCAAAAAGAAGAACAACTAACTTATTCAGGAAACCCGAGATGGCCAAGAAAAGCGTTATTGCACGGAATGAAAAAAGGAAAAAGCTTGTAGAGAAATATGCTGCCAAGCGTGAGGAACTGCTTAAAGCCGGTGATTACGAAGCGCTCCGCAAGCTGCCGAGAGACAGTTCTGCAACAAGGGTGAGAACCCGCTGTGTCCTTACAGGCCGTGGAAGAGGTGTTTATGAGAAATTCGGGCTTTGCCGCCAGATGTTCCGCAAGCTTGCCCTTGAAGGGAAGATTCCGGGAGTCAGGAAGGCAAGCTGGTAAGTTGTTCAGTATTACAGACAAGAGAGAGAGATTTGTTCATTTTTGAAAGTAACCAACGTTAGCTATGCCTGTAACGGATTCTATTGCAGATTATATCACCCGCATCAGAAACGCGGGGAGAGCAAAAAACAAGACTACCGATATTCCGTATTCCAAGCTCAGGGAGAATATCTCTCAACTGCTTGTGGAAAAAGGATATATAAAAAACTTTACGGTCATCACTACCGAGCAGTTTCCGTTTATTCGCGTCGAGCTGAAATATTCGACGGCAGGCGAGCCGGCTATCCGTGAGATCACCAGGGTAAGCAAGCCGGGAAGAAGGGTGTATCAGGGAAAGGATATCAGGAAATACCTTGGCGGCCTCGGACTCTATATCCTTTCGTCGTCGAAGGGTATCATTACCGATAAAGAGGCCCGTGAGAAGGGCGTAGGCGGTGAAATCCTCTTCCGCATCTATTAATTCATAAGCCAAAGCGTACAAGAATATCATGTCAAGAATAGGAAAAATGCCGATTCCCCTGGCTGGTCAGGCCAGGATAGAGATCAGTGATGCCAACATCAAGGTGACCGGACCCAAAGGCGCGCTTGAGCAGGAACTGACTCCGCAGGTCAACGTGCAGGAAGAGAACGGCGTTGTTACGGTGCAGAGAGTCGATGACACCAAAAAATCAAGGGCGATGCACGGCCTTTACCGCATGCTTATCAGCAACATGGTAGAGGGCGTCACGAAAGGATTTACCAGAAAACTCGAAATTGCCGGTGTCGGTTACCGCGCCGAGCTGAAAAACGATCTGCTGGCCCTTACGCTCGGCTATTCGCACATGATCTATTTCAAGGCTCCCGAAGGTATCCAGATCGAGGTTCCCGATCAGACGACCATTCTTATCAGCGGCATAGACAAGGCTCTTGTCGGACAGGTCGCCGCCAAGATCCGTTCGTTCAGGAAGCCTGAACCGTACCGTGGAAAAGGCATCAAATACGAAGGTGAGGTAATCCGCCGCAAGGAAGGCAAGGCGGCCGGTAAGTAATAGCCGGAAAGAAAGCTATAACAGTCAGGCAATAACATTTTTAGGGTTGAAGAGAATGAGTCAAATCGATAAGGCCTCTCGCAGGCAGAAAATCAAGGACAGAAGCAGGGCGCAGGTCCATGGCACCGAGTCGAAACCGAGACTTTGCGTTTACCGCAGCCTGTCGCAGGTCTATGCGCAGCTGATTGACGACGATAACGGCAAGACCATTTTGTCCGTATCGAGCATGTCAAAGGAAAACAAGGCTCTTGAAGGCACAAAAACCGAGGTTTGCCGTCTTGTTGGAATGCAGATTGGCGAAAAGGCAGGGGCCAAGGGGATAACGAACGTCGTCTTCGACAGAAACGGATTCCGCTACCACGGCAGGGTCAAGGCTTTGGCCGATGGTGCGCGGGAAGCTGGTCTGGTCTTTTAAAAACCTTTCAATAGAGAAAGTTACATGTCGAAAATATCTGCTAATAAGAATATCAGGCCCGGAGAATTGAATCTGAAGGAAAAGCTGGTTCACATCAACAGGACGGCAAAGGTTGTAAAAGGCGGTAAACGGTTCGGGTTCAACGCGATCGTCGTTGTCGGAGACAAGGAAGGCCATGTCGGCTACGGTCTCGGCAAGGCCAACGAGGTTCAGGACGCTATAGCCAAGGGTGTCGAGGACGGCAAGAAAAACGTCATCAAGGTTCCGATCATCAAGGGGACCATTCCGCATCAGGTGATTGCCAAATACGGTTCGGCAAAAGTGCTGATGAAGCCCGCAACTCCCGGTACCGGGCTGATTGCAGGTGGCGCCGTAAGAGCGGTACTCGAGATGGCCGGCGTTCACGACGTGCTTACCAAGTCGCTCGGTTCTTCAAATCCGCACAATGTCGTCAAAGCCGCGATCAAGGGTTTGCAGAGCATGTCGGATGCCATGGATGTAGCCGAAAGAAGGTCGAAGAGCCTTAAAGAGGTTTTTGAAAGCTAAAAAGAAGAAAGTAGAGACATGAGTGATAAAACATTACGGATAACCCAGGTTCGCAGCGTGATCGGGTGTACGAAAAAACAGAAAGAGACGATCAAGGCGCTCGGTCTCGGCCGTCCGAACTACACCGTTGAACGGCAGGACAATCCTTGCCTGCGCGGTCAGATCAGGGTTGTACAGCATCTTGTCAAGGTCGAAGAGCTTTAAGATTTTACTAATAGCAAGTAGGGAATTGAGATCATGGATTTAAGTTCACTCCGTCCTGCAAAAGGCGCGGTAAAAAACAGAAAACGTGTTGGTCGCGGACAGGGTTCCGGTAACGGTACCACTGCCGGCAAGGGTAACAAAGGCCAGCAGGCGAGAAGCGGCTACCAGAGGCCGATCAACGAAGGCGGTCAGATTCCGGTTTACCGCAGACTTCCGAAGTTCGGCTTTACGCCGCCGGACAGAAAATCGGTCAGGACGCTCAATGTCTCCCAGATCGAAGCGTGGATCGAGGAAGGTCTGATTGACGGGACGGAAATCTCCGTACTGGATCTGAAGGCCCTGTGCAATGCGAGTTATGCTGATTATTTCAAGATTCTCGGCAATGGCGAGCTTACCAGGCCGGTCAAGATAACCGCGCACTTCTTCAGCAAGAGCGCAGAGGAAAAGATCGTCAAGGCCGGCGGCTCGGTTACCAAAGCATACCGCACCCTTGAAGAGGCTTCGAAAATTGTGGATCTCACGGTTGAGGAAGCTCTCCTGAAACAGAAAGCTCCGCTTGTCAAGAGAGTCAAGAAATCAGCAAAGTCCTGAATATCGCCTGAGCCGTTATGAAGCTTACCGAAAGTATACGCAACATCAATAAAATCCCTGAGCTTCGGCAGCGGATACTCTATACCCTACTTCTCCTGTTTATCTACAGGCTTGGTTCCCACATTACGATACCGGGTGTCGATGCGTCTGCCGTAGCGGGCGCATCTCCGGCTCACTCCAATGACCTTTTCGGGCTTTTCGATCTGTTTGTCGGCGGTGCATTTGCAAGGGCTTCGATTTTCTCTCTCGGCATCATGCCCTACATTTCCGCATCCATCATCGTTCAGCTCCTCGGTGCCGTCACGCCCTATGTGCAGAAGCTGCAGAAAGAGGGTGAGGAGGGACGTCAGCGGATCAACCAGATGACCAGGTATGGAACCGTGCTTATCGCCGCTCTTCAGGCATGGGGGGTGAGCGTGAGCCTGTCCAGTCCGGCTTCGTTCGGGACGGCTGTCGTTCCCGATCCCGGGTGGTTTTTCACCTTTACTGCGGTTGTCATGCTTACCGCTTCGACGGTGTTCGTCATGTGGCTCGGTGAGCGCATTACCGAAAGAGGCATAGGCAACGGCATTTCGCTTATCATCATGATCGGTATTCTCGCCCGCTTTCCCCAGGCGCTGGTGGCCGAGTTCCGTTCGGTTTCGCTGGGCAGCAAGAACTGGATCGTCGAGATCATCATTCTTGCCATGATGGCAGCCATTGTGGCCTTTGTGGTTGTCCTGACCGTCGGTACCCGCAGGATTCCCGTTCAGCATGCCAAGCGTGTCGTCGGCAGGAAAGTGTATGGCGGAAGCACCCAGTACATACCCATGCGCATCAACACCGCAGGCGTCATGCCCATCATTTTCGCGCAGTCCATCATGTTCCTTCCCGGAACATTTCTCTCCTTTTTTCCTGAAAACGAGGTGATGCAGGGTGTTGCCAAGGCACTGTCGTATGACTCATGGCTGCATGCGCTGATATTCGGCACCATGATCGTTTTCTTCACCTATTTCTATACCGCTATCGCGTTCAATCCCAAAGAGGTTGCCGATACCATGCGACGCCAGGGCGGGTTCATACCCGGTGTGCGCCCAGGCAAAAGCACGGCGGATTTCATCGACAATATTCTTACACGCATAACCCTTCCGGGGGCCATTTCGCTGGCGATCATCGCCGTACTGCCGACTTTTCTTACCAAGTTCGCCAATGTGACACCGGGTTTTGCGCAGTTTTTCGGCGGTACCAGCCTGCTTATCATTGTCGGTGTAGGGCTCGATACCCTCCAGCAGGTCGAAAGTCACCTGCTCATGCGGCACTACGACGGATTCATGAAGTCGGGTAAAACAAGGGGCCGTCAGAGGCCCTAAGGGACACGCCTTATGATCACCATAAAAAGCGAGCGTGAAATCGAGCTTATGCGGGAGTCCGGGTCCCTGACGGCAATGGTTCTCGATCTGCTCGAACAGGAGATCAGACCGGGCATGACGACCATGCAGCTCGACCGCATGGCCGAAGAGTTCATAAGGGATCATCAGGCAGTACCGAGTTTTCTGAATTATGCCCCGAAGGGGGACCCCGATGTCACGCCCTATCCGGCAACGCTCTGCGTTTCCATCAATGAAGAGGTTGTGCACGGCGTACCGAGCGCAAAACGCATCGTTCGCGAAGGGGACATCGTTTCGGTGGATTGCGGTGTGTACAAGGGAGGTTATCACGGCGACGCGGCCAGGACATTCGTGCTCGGCGCCATTGACGAAAAAGTGCAGCTTCTTGTCGATGTTACCCGGGAGTCTCTCGAACTGGGCATAGCGCAGGCCATAGAAGGAAACAGACTGCACGATATTTCGGCGGCAGTTGAGACGCATGCCCGTTCTTTCGGTTTCAGCGTCATCGAAAATATGGTCGGCCATGGAATCGGCAGCGAACTTCATGAGGACCCGGCCGTTCCCAATTACGGAAAACGCAATACCGGAGTGAGGCTGAGAACGGGAATGGCGCTTGCCATCGAACCGATGATCGCCATGGGGCGTTCCCGCAGGGCGGTCAGCAAGCGAGGCGGATGGGTTGCCGTCACCGAGGACGGGAAACCGTCGGCGCATTTCGAGCATACGGTCATCGTCAGGGCGGGGAAAGCAGAAGTGCTGACACGCTCGTTACTTGAGAAGAAACTGTCCTGACGGTTCTCGAACAAATCATTGAATTCAAAGGAGTATACTGTTGGCCAAAGAAGAAGCAATCGAGATTGAAGGCGTGATCGTGGATGCGCTGCCCAATGCCCAGTTCAAGGTAAAGCTTGAAAACGGGCTTGAGGTGCTTGCGCATGTATCGGGAAAGATAAGGATGCACTACATCAGGATCCTGCCGGGCGACAAGGTCAAAGTACAGATATCACCCTACGACATCTCCAAAGGCCGCATTACCTACCGGTACAAATAACTGATGAAAAATCAACAATCATCTGTTGATACTTTGGACTATTTTTTTTACATTACAAGCCTTTCAGATTTTTCGATAGACAGACGAGTTAATTATTGCATGCGGGGTCAAATATGAAAATATATTCTTCCATCAAAAAGCGTTGTGAGCACTGCCGTATCATCAAACGTAAAGGAAAGCGTTTCGTGATCTGCAAAGTTAATCCGAGCCACAAGCAGCGCCAGGGTTGATCTTCAGAAATAATCAATAGAACTACAAAGAGCATATGAGGATAGCTGGGGTAAATTTGCCGCTGAACAAACACGCGGTCATTGCTTTAACGCATGTTTATGGTATCGGAAGAACTTCTGCCGAAAGTATTCTGCAGAGGGCGGGTATTGCTCCCGAAAGGAAGATTTCCGAGCTGAACGACGAAGAGGCGCATGCAATAAGAGAGATTATTGCCGAGGATTACAAGGTTGAGGGTCAGGCCCGAGGCGAGCAGCAGCTTGCCATCAAGCGGTTGATGGACATCGGCTGCTACAGGGGGCTTCGCCACCGGAGATCGCTTCCCGTTCGCGGACAGCGGACGCAGACCAATGCCAGAACCAGAAAAGGCAAGCGCAAGACTGTCGCAGGCAAGAAGAAGGCGACGAAGAAGTAGTAGCAGCAATACATCAACATTGATACTATAAGAGTGTAAGCTCATGGCAACAGTAAGCAGGAAAAAGAAAAAAGTAAAGGTTACCCCGGAAGGCGTCGTCCATATCAAGGCATCGTTCAACAATATCATGGTGACGATTACAGACGTGCTGGGCAATACGGTCTCCTGGTCAAGCGCCGGCAAGAACGGTTTCAGGGGTTCTAAAAAGAATACCCCCTACGCGTCCCAGGTGACCTCCGAAGCCGCTGCAAAAGAGGCATTCGATCTCGGCATGAGAAATGTCCAGGTCTTCATCAAGGGGCCGGGCGCCGGAAGAGATGCGGCAATCAGGGCGCTGCAGGGAGCAGGCCTCGAGGTCCGTTCCATCAAGGATATCACTCCGTTGCCTCACAACGGCTGCAGACCTCCAAAACGCAGAAGGGTCTGATTTTATTTATTCATAGAATTTCAATGAAGCAATTGATATGGCAAGATTTAGAGGCTCAATAACAAAAGTATCCCGCAGGTTAGGTATTGCGCTTTCGCCGAAAGCTGAAAAATATCTTGAAAGAAGGCCTTTCGCTCCGGGTCAGCACGGACAGTCCAGAAAAGGAAAGGTTTCGGAGTATGCGCTGCAGCTCAGAGAAAAGCAGAAGATGAAGTATCTCTACGGTATTCTCGAGAAGCAGTTCAGAAACTACTACAAGAAAGCTGTAGCCCAGAGAGGCGTTACCGGCGACAACCTTGTCAAGCTTCTTGAAAGACGTTTCGATAATGTGGTTTACCGTTCCGGTTTTGCCGCCTCACGAGCAGCTGCACGTCAGCTTGTTTCCCATGGTCATCTGCTCATCAACGGGAAGAAAGTCAATATTCCTTCCTATCTGGTCGCTCCTGGCGATCTGATCGAATTCCGCCAGAAAAGCCGCAATATGGGTGCGGTTACCGATTCCCTGAGCAAGGCTCCGGAATCGCGTTTTCCTTCGTGGGTCCAGGTGGACAAGGCTAACCAGAAAGCCGTTTTTCTGAGTGTTCCCGAACGTGAAGATATTCAGGAGCCGTTTAACGAGCAGCTTGTTGTTGAGTTATACTCCAAGTGATTTTAATGAACCCCAAGGTATAAATGACTATGATATACCAGATGCAGATGCCTGCTAAAATAGAGGTTGACGAAGCTACACATACGGACAGCTACGGACGGTTCATTGCGCAGCCTCTCGAGAGAGGATACGGGGTGACGCTTGGTAACGTGATGCGTCGGGTGTTGCTTGCTTCTCTTCCCGGAACTGCAATTACGGGTCTGAAGGTGGATGGTGTTTTTCACGAGTTCTCTACCATAGATGGTGTCAGGGAGGATGTTCCGGAGATCGTGCTGAATCTGAAAAAAGTAAGGTTTCGCTCAAGCTGCAAGAGGAACTGCAAGACATCGCTTGTGCTTGTCGGCCCCAGAGAGTTTACTGCCGGAGACATTGTTGCCCAGGAGGGTGAATTCGAGGTACTCAACAAGGACCTCCATATTGCCACCGTCAATGAGGGTTCGACCCTGAAAATAGATATTTTCGTCGGCAGAGGCCGGGGTTATCTTCCTTCCGAAGAGAACCGCCCCGACGGCATGCCTATAGGCTTTATTGCCATTGATGCCATTTTCACTCCTATCAGGAACGTGAAGTTCACGGTAGAGAATACCCGCGTCGGTCAGCGTACCGATTACGAGAAGATGATTCTCGATGTCGAAACCGACGGGTCGATCACGCCTGACGACTCCATCAGTCTTGCCGGCAAGATCATCAACGAACATGTCACCTTTTTCGCCAACTTCTCGCCGACCGAGGAGGAATTCACCGAAGAGGAATACAAGCAGCAGGACGACGAGTTCGAGAACATGCGCAAGCTGCTCAACACCAAGATCGAGGATCTCGATCTTTCGGTACGTTCGCACAACTGCCTCCGTCTTGCCGAGATCGATACCATCGGTGACCTTGTCTCCCGCAAGGAGGATGAACTGCTCAACTACAAGAACTTCGGCAAGAAGTCTCTGACGGAGCTCAAGGAGCAGCTCGAGAAGTTCGATCTGAAATTTGGTATGGATATTACCAAGTATCAGATGAAAGGGTAACTAATTAACTGGATTATTTTTGAATTTTTGAGATCAGGAATCAGTCATGCGTAAAGTCAAGCCGGCAAGAAAACTCGGAAGAACCGCAGCTCATAGAAAGGCAACCCTGTCCAATCTGTCTACCCAGCTGCTGGTTTACAAACGTATCGAAACAACGGAAGCGAAAGCCAAGGAGACCAGAAAGGTCATAGAGAAGATTATCACGAAAGCCCGCAAGGGAACCGTTCATGCACAGCGGGAGATTTTCAAAAGCATCCGCGACAAGGACGCCGTGAAAATGCTTTTCGAAGAGATCGTTTCCAAGATCGGTGACCGCAACGGCGGATATACCCGTATCATCAAACTCGCTCCGCGTTTCGGCGATGCTGCCAAGATGGCGGTTATCGAGCTGGTGGATTATGCCGAAGCTCCTTCGAAGCAGCCGCAGTCGGGCAAGCAGGACCGTGCAAAGCGCGTCAAGGGTTCGAAGAAAACCGAAGCAGCGGCAGCAACGGCCTCAGCCGGAGAGTAATCGGGAGACCCAGGTCTTTCGCTCAATAGAAAAGTTGATAGTCATTGCCCGGACGGTTCTCTTACCTCCGGGCAATGACTATCTCTTTTTCAGCAAAAAACGGGCTGAACCCGCTTATCGGGAAGTGTTCGATACGGGCAGGAAATCCATGATGGACAAGCCTGGCTTCGAGTGCTGTCCGTATTTCCTCCTCGAGGTTTCCTCCTTTCAGGCATATCAGCACACCATCGGGCTTCAGAAAACGGCAGGCATAGGCGCAAAGCTGTTCCAGTTGCGCAACCTGACGGCTGAGCACCGTATCGAAAGAAAGTCCTTTCAGCTCCTCCACCCTCGAATGTACGGCTACCGCGTTGCTGATGCCGAGCTCTTTGAGCATGGCCTGGCATGCGGCTATTTTTTTTCCTGTGGAGTCGACGAGCAGAAACCGGGTTTCAGGCCATGCGATGGCCAGGGGAATTCCCGGCAATCCACCGCCCGTGCCCAGATCGAGTACCTTTTCACCCGCACCGAAGGGATGAAAAAGCCCCATAAGCAGGGAGTGAAAAATATGCTTGACGACAACCGGAGCGTCCTCCTTCCGGCTGATAAGGTTGATTTTTTTGTTCCACTGCTCGAGAAGCACAGCATAGCCCGCAAGCAGTTCGTACTGCAGGTCGCTTAACTCCATCTTCTCCTGATGGCAGAGTTCCTTCAGCGCATCGAGTTCCTCCGGGTGACGTTTCATCGTAACGGTTTATTGATTACCGGGATTGGTAACTGGAAAAAAAGACTTTTTAAGCTCAATGACAAATACCCGTTGCCCCTCCATGCAATTCAGCCGGAGGCTGAACGATGAAGGTCTCGCCGGGCGTTATCGGTAAAAAGGGAACCATACTTCCGATACCCTGGGTCTTACAGCCATGAACATTGCATCCAGCAACTCCGTTTACGCCGTTATCATGGCCGGAGGACCGGCCAAGGCGCTCTGGCCGGCTTTCAGACGGAAAAAACCTGCAGCATGCCTTGATCTGTTCGGTGAGGGAAGCATGATCGCCAGTACCCTCGAGAGGATAGCCGGGATTGTCCCTCCCGAACGAACCCTGATTGTTACCGGCAGGGAGGGCAGGGAGTGCCTTGTCGCCTCCGGCCTTGAAATCAGTCCGGACAACATCATTGCCGAGCCATCCGCCCGCAATACGGCACTCTGTATCGCGCTGGCTACGGCACATATCAAAAAGAGGGACCCCGATGCGGTAATCGTGGTGCTTCCGTCTGACCATCATGTGGGGGATGCCGGGGCTTTTTCGCGTATTCTCTGTGCGGCCATCCGCGTGGCCGCCTTGAAAACGGGGCTTGTCACCATTGGTGTGGTTCCCGCCTCTCCGGAAACCGATTACGGCTACATTCAGACTGCCGAGCGCCTTGATGCTGACGACTGTGCCGGGGGAAGTTCCGGCATCACGCTTTTCCGGGTGAAAACCTTTGCGGAAAAACCCGATTATCCCACAGCCGTCCGCTTTCTTGAAAGCAGGGACTTTTTCTGGAACAGCGGGATTTTCATCTGGCATATCGATGCGATCTGCCGGGAGTTCCGGCGCTCGATGCCCGAGCTCTACAGGGACCTGCTCGCCATTTATGGCGCACTGGGCTCCGCCAGCGAGAACGAGGTTATCGAGGATGTCTACAGCTGGGTTCATCCCGTCTCGATCGATTACGGGATTATGGAAAAAGCCGATCCGGTTTTCATGATTCCCGGAGATTTCGGATGGACGGATCTCGTAAACTGGGACGAGGTGGCGAAGGTCGCTTCCGGCATCGAGAGCGTCAGGGATGCCTGCGAGCTTGACGTGGTGCGCGGGGAGAGCTCCGGAGTGTTTCTCAGAGCGCCGAAGGGAAAAGCGGTTTGCCTGATAGGAGTCAGCGACCTGATCGTCGTCGATACCGGCGATGCCCTTCTGATCTGCGCCAAAGGGGAGTCGCACAAGGTTCCCCCGGCTGTCGACCGGCTGAGAAGGGAGAACGGCGAGGAGTATCTGTAGGGAAGACAGACCTTCCCTCAGGATTTAAGCAGCCAGGAGGAGCCTTCCCTGGTGTCTTTCACCTCGATGCCGGCTTCGAGCAGCTGGTCCCTGATACGGTCGCTCAGAGCGAAATCCTTGTTTTTTCTGGCTTCGAGCCGCATGTCGAGCAGAATGGCAACCGTTTTTTCAAGCGCCAGCCGGCTCTCTTCCGATGCCGGAGAGCCCTTTTCGGCGCCGGAATCCATGATGCCCAGAACGGTGCCTGCAAAGGTGTCCAGAAAAGCCGTCGCATCGGCTATCGCTGCCGCTGAGAGTCCCTCGGGCCTGTCGAGTGCTGCATTGATGGTTTTCGAAAAATCAAAAAGCACCGCAATCGCCAGGGGGGTGTTGAAATCGTCGTCCATGGCCTCGGTAAACCTTCCGGCGAATGCGGCAATATCGAGGCTTCCGCTTCCCGGTGCGGTTTCAAGCAGCCTTTTTCGGGTATCCTGGAGTTTTTCGAGTCCTGAAGAGGAGGCCCTGATTGCCGTTTCGGAAAAATCGAGAGGCGAACGGTAGTGCGACTGCAGGATGAAAAAGCGGATAACCATCGGCGGGGTTTCCCGGAACAGATCCTTCAGGTTGACCGAGTTCTTCAGGGACTTCCCCATTTTGATACCGCCGACGGTCACCATGTTGTTGTGCATCCAGTAGCGCACATAAGGCTTGCCGGTGACGGCTTCCGACTGGGCAATTTCACAGTCGTGGTGGGGGAACTTGTTTTCCATGCCGCCGCCGTGGATATCGACGGTTTCCCCAAGGTATTTCATCGACATGGCGGAGCACTCCACATGCCAGCCGGGAAAGCCCGTTCCCCATGGCGATTGCCATTTCATGAGATGCTCATCACCCGCCTTTTTCCAGAGAGCGAAATCGGAAGGGTGTCGTTTTTCGCTTCGCACTTCGACCCTTGTTCCCGACTGCAGGGCATCCTGGTCGGTTCTGCCGGAAAGACGGCCATATTCGGGAAAAGAGTGAACCGAGAAATAGACGTTCCCCTGCACCTCGTAGGCATGGCCCGATGCAACCAGCCGCTCGATCAGGGCGATCTGTTCGGGAATATGTCCGGTAGCTGTGGGTGCTATATTGGGCCGCTCTACTCCAAGACGGTCCATGTCGTCGTAAAAGCTTCGGGTATAGTACTGAGCTATCTCCATCGGGTCGGTTTTCTCGAGGAGCGCCTGGCGTGCGATTTTATCCTCTCCCTGATCGGCATCGTCAGTGAGGTGACCGACATCGGTAATGTTCTGCACATACCGTACCCGGTATCCGCTGTGGCGAAGCCAGCGGGCCACGACATCGAACGAGACGTAGCTTTTGGCATGGCCGAGATGGGCGTGTCCGTAAACTGTCGGGCCACAAACATACATGCCTGCCATTCCAGGATGAACCGGCACAAACGTTTCCTTCTGCCGGGAGAGAGAGTTGTATATCTGTAATGCCATTGGCGGCCCTCAAGTGATATGCTGATGTTTCCGGAAAACCTCACGAAAGTTAAACATTTGGGTTTTTAACGCAAGGTTTTTTAGCTTCCTTTTTTATGCAGCCTTTCAGGCCGGGGAAAGGCTGTGACTGATCGTTTTTGTCCTATCATTGCATGAACATTACAAGCGCGGTTTTTTATAAAAGTATTGCAGAACCCTCCGGTCTTCCGGAGGAGACGTTTCCGGAAATCGTTTTTGTCGGACGCTCCAATGTCGGAAAATCATCACTTCTGAACTCCCTTACCGGAGTCAAAGGGCTTGCCAAAACCAGCTCGACTCCCGGCAAAACCAGACTGATCAATTTTTTCACGATCAACGACCGGATCCATTTCGTCGATCTGCCCGGCTACGGCTATGCGGCTGTAGGCCACGAGGAGAAAGCCCACTGGGGAAAGCTGCTCTCGGCCTACATCGAAAGACGCCGTTCGGTGGCGCTCGTGCTGCTGCTGGTCGATGCGCGTCATCCCGCCATGCCTTCCGACCGCGAGATGATGGACTTTCTCGACTACCACCAGAGGACATACGGCATCATCATGACCAAGGACGACAAGCTGTCCCAGAAAGAACGCCATCTGGCAAGAAGAGCTGTGGAAAGTTTCTCGGCTAAAGCCGAATTTATTGTAAATTATTCATCTTTTTCCGGGAAGGGGAAAAACGAGCTTCTTGCTCATTTCGAACACTATATCGGTATAAAATAAACGACGTGGAATCAAAAACATTCACTAAGCCGGCTCGTAATGCTACCGTCATTGTCGGAACACAGTTCGGCGATGAAGGAAAGGGAAAGCTTGTTGACTACCTTTCCGAAAAATATGACATTGTTGTCCGGTATCAGGGTGGCGCCAATGCCGGCCATACCATCTGTTTCGACAACAAATCGGTCGTGCTCCATCTCATTCCTTCCGGTATTTTTCACGAGGGTTGCGTCTGCGTTATCGGCAATGGTGTCGTCATCGACCCCGTCGCCCTGCTCGAAGAGATCAAGAAGGTAGAGGAGCTTGGCTACGACGTAAAGGGGCGGCTGTTCATCAGCCATAACGCCCACCTCATCATGCCTTACCACAAACGGCTCGATTCGCTGCATGAAGATGCACAGGGAGATAATAAAATCGGTACGACAGGCAGAGGCATCGGTCCGAGCTATGAAGACAAGTTTGCCCGCAAAGGCATCCGGGTTGTCGATCTCCTGAATCCCGAAGTGCTTCAGGAGAAGCTCAGGGAGAATCTGGCCGCCAAGAACAAGCTGTTCAAAAGCATCTACGAAAAAGAGGAGTTCGACGTCGAGGATATGGTGCGCGAACACTCCGAATTCGACAAGATCATCGATCCCTACATCACCAATACCCAGCTCTATCTCAACCGCCAGCTCAAGGCGGGAAAAACCGTTCTGCTCGAAGGCGCCCAGGGCTGCCTGCTCGACGTCGATCACGGCACCTATCCCTATGTGACCTCGTCAAATCCCACATCCGGCGGAGCCTGTACGGGATCGGGTATCGCACCGAACTATGTCGGCAAGGTGATCGGTGTCGTCAAGGCCTACATGACCCGTGTCGGCAACGGCGCATTTCCTTCGGAACTGCTCGATGAAACCGGTGAGCGTCTCGGCCGGATCGGTCATGAATACGGCGCAACCACAGGCCGGAAACGCCGCTGCGGCTGGATCGATCTCGTGGCGCTCCGCTACTCACTGACGCTGAACGGCGTCACCGAAATTGCGCTGACCAAACTCGACGTGCTCGATACCTTCGAAGAGGTAAAGGTCTGCACCTCCTACCTGCTCGACGGCAGGGAGATTCACGATTTTCCGACCGATCACGAAACCCTCTCCAGGGTGACGCCCGTCTACAAGACACTGAAAGGGTGGATGTCTTCGAACGCTCATGCCAGGACTTTCGGGGAGATGCATCCGGAGGCGCGGAACTATGTCTCCTTCCTCGAGGACGCTCTCGATGTTCCGGTCACCTTCGTTTCAGTCGGGCCGGGCCGCGAAGAGACGGTTTTCCGTTAAGGGTTTCCGGCTACCGTAATGGCACTTCTCGACATCACCGTAATTCCTCTCGACGGCAGGATTTCCGGTTTCAGCTCCTTTGTCGCCAGCCTTCAGGAACTGCTTGCCGGCAGCGGCTGCAGCTACCGGCTGAACGACATGGGCACCACAGTAGAGGGGCCTGTCTCCGAACTTTTTGCGCTTGCCGCACGCCTGCACGAGCAGGCATTCGGGACGGGAGCGGAGCGGGTCTATACGGTCATGAAAATCGACGACCGGCGTGACCGGCAGGTGCATCTCGGCGACAAGATCGCCTCGGTTCAGACGAAAATAGCCGACTCCTGAGAGTACAGGATTAACGAAAAATATTTTATCTTCAGTTTCTAAAAGTTTGACCGTATCAGGCGCAGTTTTCGCGTCGTTCCCCTCTGGGAGCGGGAGCGGTCGGTAACGATTTCAGGAGGAAAAACTTCATGATGCAGGTTCCCGGCGAATTTCCGATAATCAAGGAAGATAACGTTACGCACAGTTTTTGCGGCCTTGCCTGTGTCGGCTGGATGTATCAGAAAATCAAGGACAGCTTTTTTCTGATTCTCGGTACCCATACCTGCGCGCATTTCCTGCAGAACGCGCTCGGCATGATGATTTTTGCCAAACCCCGTTTCGGCATCGCCCTGATCGAGGAGGGCGATCTTGCAAAGCAGGAGCCGACTCTCGAAGAGATTATCCGTGAAATCAAGGCCGATCACAATCCCTCGGTGATCTTTCTTCTCTCCTCATGTACACCCGAGGTCATGAAGGTCGATTTCAAGGGCCTTTCCCACCATCTCAGCACTCCGGACGTCCCGGTGCTTTTCGTGCCGGCAAGCGGTCTGGTCTATAATTTCACGCAGGCAGAGGACTCGGTGCTGCACGCACTGGTGCCTTTCTGCCCCGAAGCTCCCGCCGGCCTGAAAAACGTGGTTTTTCTCGGCTCGGTTAACGATTCCACGGCCGACGACCTCAGGGCGGAGGCGGAAGCGCTCGGTATACCGGTAGGCGGTTTCCTTCCCGAATCCCGTTTCGACAGGATGCCCGCAATCGGTCCCGATACCGTGCTCGCTCCGATCCAGCCCTATCTTTCAAGGGTTGCCGTCAAGCTGGAGCGTGAACGGGGAGCCCGCACGCTGCACTCACTCTTTCCCTTCGGTCCCGACGGCACCAGAGTGTTCTGGGAAGATCTTGCCAGGGAATTCGGCATTACCGTCGATCTTCGCGACCGCGAAAAAGCCGCATGGGAGAAGATCAGGAAGCAGACGGAGCTGCTTGGCGGCAAAAAGGTTTTTCTGACTGCCGATACCATGATGGAACTCCCTCTCGCACGTTTTCTCAAAAGCGCCGGAGCCGATGTGGTTGAATGCAGCAGCGCCTATATCAACAAGAAATTTCTCGGGCGCGAACTCGAGGCGCTTGCCGGCGTGCGCGTCGTCGAGCAGCCCAATTTCCACCGCCAGCTCGAGGATGTCGAGCGCATACAGCCCGATCTGATCGTTACCTCCCTGATGACGGCCAATCCGTTTGCCGGTCACGGCTTTATCGTCAAGTGGAGCATGGAGTTCATGCTTGTGCCCATCCACAGCTGGTCGGGAATAATATCTCTGGCCAATCTGTTTGTTTCACCGCTCCAGCGCCGCAGCAACCTGCCTGCGTTCGACAAGGAGGTATGGCTTGAAGGGGTCATGCCGAGCGCTGAGTAATTCTCTGAAAAGAAATGCAATAACAAACGTCATTAGAGTATGCGCTTAGCTTTCTGGCTCTATGAAGGCACAGCCCTTCATGGTATCAGCCGAATCACCAACAGCATGAAAGGGGTTCACACCGTCTATCATGCCCCGCAGGGCGACGATTACATTACGGCGACCTACAGCATGCTTGAACGAACTCCCGATTTTCCAGGCCTCTCCATCAGCGTGGTTCGGGGAAGAGACCTTGCGCAGGGCGTATCGAGGCTTCCCGGAACCCTGCAGCAGGTTGCCCACCACTACAGCCCGGATCTTACCGTTATCGCTCCGAGCTGCAGCACTGCGCTGCTTCAGGAAGACCTTCATCAGCTTGCCGCCCATTCCGGCGTTCCGGAAGAGAAGCTCCTGGTCTATGCGCTCAACCCTTTCAGGGTGTCGGAAAATGAGGCTGCCGACGGTCTTTTCGTCGAACTGGTGAAGCGGTTTGCCGTCGCACAGGAAAAAACGCCCGGTCCTTCGGTAAACCTTCTCGGTTTCACCTCTCTGGGTTTTCATCTTCGCGCCAACCTTACAAGCCTGCGGCGCATGCTGCAGACGCTCGGAATTTCCGTCAATGTCGTCGCTCCCTGGGGCGCAGGCATCGAGGATCTTCGGAAACTGCCGGCCGCCTGGCTCAATATCGCTCCCTACCGGGAGATCGGGGCGACAGCCGCCGGATACCTCGGCGAAACGTTCGGCATGCCGGCAATCTATGAAGCTCCGATAGGCGTGGAGCCCACCCTTGCATGGCTTCGTTCCGTCATCGAACAGATCAATGCCGTCGGTGCTGAACGGGGTGTTCCCCCGGTCAGCATGCCGAAGCTCAACGCCTTTTCGCTTGACGGCATGAGCGCACCAAGCGGCGTGCCCTGGTTTGCCAGAACCGCCGATATGGAGAGCTTCAGCAACAAACGGGCCTTCGTATTCGGTGACGCCACCCACACCATCAGCATCGTGAAGTTTCTTCGCGACGAACTCGGCATGAAGATTATCGGAGCCGGAACCTACATGCACCGCCATGCGGACTCGGTTCGCAAGGAGCTCGAAGGATATCTTCCCGGTGAGCTTATGGTTACCGACAAGTTTCAGGACGTTTCGAAAGTCATCGAGGATGAAATGCCGGACCTCGTCTGCGGCACCCAGATGGAGCGCCACAGCTGCCGCAAGCTCGACGTGCCCTGCATGGTTATCTGTCCGCCGACCCATATCGAAAACCATCTGCTCGGCTACTACCCCTTTTTCGGGTTTGACGGCGCCGATGTCATTGCCGACAGGGTTTACCTTTCATGCAAACTCGGTCTTGAAAAACATCTTATCGACTTTTTCGGCGATGCCGGTCTTGAATATGAAGACGAAGCTTCCTCGTCCGAAGGTGCGCCGCACGCTTCGAACGGTCACGACAGCGCTGCTGCAGGAAGTTCCGCCCCGTCGTCTCCGGCGCATGCCGCGACGGAAGGGGATGGCATGATCTGGACCGACGAGGCTGAGAACATGCTGAAAAAGGTTCCGTTTTTCGTGCGCAAAAAGGTGAGAAAGAACACCGAAAACTTTGCCCGCGAGCAGGGCGAGGTCTCGGTTACGGCGGATGTTTTCAGGCAGGCGAAAGAGTCGCTTGGCGGATAAGGATTTTATTCAACCACATTTTTTCCTCTTTCATTATGAGTCTAGTCTTAGCGGTATACGGCAAGGGCGGCATCGGAAAAAGCACCACAAGCGCCAACATTTCGGCAGCTCTGGCCCTGAAGGGCGCCAAAGTCCTGCAGATCGGCTGCGATCCCAAGCACGACAGCACCTTTCCCATCACGGGGAAGCTGCAGAAAACCGTTATCGAAGCTCTTGAAGAGGTTGATTTTCATCACGAGGAGCTGACGGCTGAGGATGTCATCGAAACCGGTTTTGCCGGTATCGACGGTCTCGAAGCCGGCGGTCCGCCGGCGGGAAGCGGCTGCGGCGGTTACGTTGTCGGCGAATCGGTTACCCTTCTGCAGGAGCTCGGCCTCTACGACAAGTACGACGTCATTCTTTTCGACGTGCTCGGCGACGTGGTCTGCGGCGGTTTCAGCGCGCCGCTGAACTATGCCGACTACGCCATCATCATCGCGACCAACGACTTCGACAGCATTTTCGCCGCGAACCGCCTCTGTATGGCCATCCAGCAGAAAAGCGTCCGCTACAAGGTCAAGCTTGCCGGCATTGTAGCCAACAGGGTCGATTACACCACCGGAGGAGGCACCAACATGCTCGATCAGTTTGCCGAAAAAGTAGGCACCCGTCTGCTGGCCAAAGTGCCCTATCACGAACTGATCCGCAAGAGCCGGTTTGCCGGAAAAACCCTTTTCGCCATGGAAGATCAGCCGGGAAAGGACGACTGCCTTGTGCCCTACAACGAAATCGCCGATTTCCTCATGCAGGAAAATCCGCAGGCAACCGTTCCCGTACCGATCGGCGACCGCGAGATATTCAGCATGGTAGGCGGCTGGCAGTAAGACGCCGCTCTGTCGGATTTCAACAGTGCAAAAGCGGGCGAAAAATGCCCGCTTTTGCGTTTATGGAAAGAGCGGAGTGTGGGTTCTACGGGACGAATGCGACAAACGGGACGAATAGTTTTTGCAATTCCCGAAAACACTGTCTTAATTCATTCCATAAGTCCCATAAGTCCCATAAGTCCCATAAGTCCCTTGAACGGGGTGCTCTCAGATCATGCAGCTGTAGCTGCAGAGTATGCTTTTGTTCTGCTCTTTGATCGTGGCCTTGATTCTGGTGTTCGGGTTCACCAGCTCTTCGAGCAGGGCTTCGAAGGTTCCGAGGTAGAAGTTGCCCACAACGGGTTTGCTCGGGTGCGTCACCCGCACCCTGATCTCCGGGTTTTTGCCGGTGGTGTAGCTGAACTCGCCGCTGCCGGCGAAGGTCCAGGCGTTCTTGCTGATGGCGAAAAGAAAGAGTCTGAATGCGAGTCCCGGAGGGAGCGGTTTGAGGATTTTCTGGAAAAGTCCCGGAATGCGCACCCTGAGCAGGTAGGCGGCGGTTCTGCGGCCCGCTTCCTCGAGGATTGCCGAGGTTTTTCTTTCGCCGATCTCTTTTTCGACAGCACTCACCAGGCTGTGAAATTTCGATTCCTCGGTCATTTCACTCGGCAGATTGCCGATCCAGTGCCCCTGTCCTATGCGGCGGAGTATGGTTTCGGCTTCGCTTTTTCCGAAACTCTCTTCAAGGGCGGCTACGGTTTGTATGATGGAATTGGGGCCTATTTTCGACGGAGCGTTCATGTTCGGGAGTTATATCGGTTGTTTCTCTTCAGTCGATCGCTTGCCGGCTGAAGAGAGGAATGAAAGAGGGCAGGCTTGCAGCGGTCATGGCCTGAGGTTGAAATCGATGGCGTCGGTAACCCAGCCGGGGCGGATTCTCACGGTATCCGGATAGACACCGAAAGCTTCCGACGGGGTGAAGGGGTCGAGGCTTCCGGGTTTCCATGCCTGCGGCTCCCGGTTTCGCTTTGTCGGAACCGTGGGTATGGAGGCGCTGACGGTGTAGGTTCCCGGAGGCAGAGCGGAGAAGTTGTAACGGAACACCCCTTTTGCTGCGCCGATAGCTGCCGTCAGGAACGAGGCATTGTCCTTGTGGCGACGGGCCTCGACGGTGAGCGCCTTCGCATTGGCCCTGCAGCTGCCCGAAAGGGTTCCCGTCTCTTCCTGTTCCGTTTTTTCAGCCGGCGCCGCCGGAACGGGCGCGGTTGTTTCGCCGGGAGCAAAACGGAGCATGAGCGATGTGGTGCCGACGGCGACTTCCTGCCTGTCGGCCAAGGCGACGGATTCCGAGGCCCGGTCGAAGCGCAGGTTCTGGTTCAGGTCGTTGACGGCATAAACGAGGTAGCGTCCTTCGGCGAGATTTTCGAGTCTGAAAGAACCGTCAGCTCCAGCCTGAACCAGATAGTCGGGTTCGGTTCCCCGGCTCGTTGCATATGCCAGCAGCAGAGCTTCAGGAGCAGGCGTCAGATTGTGGTGGTACACCGTTCCGGCAATCACCCCCTGATCGAGTACCGTACCGGTCGAGAAGGCTATCGAACCGGTATTGTCGAGGTTTCTGCCTCTGCCGTCGCGCATGTACTTGTTGAGGATGACCCTGTAGGTGACGGCCGGTTTCAGGGGTTCATATATTCTGATTTCCGCGGTTCTGCCCGTGACGGATACATCGTAATTGCCGATTGCCGGAGCAAAAACCAGAGATTTGAGCAGTTCGCGTCCGCTGACGGGGTGGCTGAAGGTGACATGGACGGTGCACGCAGGCAGTCCTGCCTTCGAATGCCGGGTTTCCGAGGAGAGTATCCGGAGCGGAGTGTTGTCTGCAGGGCCTCCGGAGGGCGGACGGTCGGATGCGCAGCCACCTGCGACGCCCCACAACAGCAGCGCCAGAAAAAGGGTTATGTAGTACTTGCTGCGTTTCAGTGTTTTTCTCCCTTAGCCGGTTGCCTTTGCCCGGATTGTATCTGTCTTTAAAAATTCGTAAATTAAAAACTAATGTAGTTCTATGAAAGTTTTTGATGAAAAATTATAGATCGATTGATATATAGATGGCCAGAAGAAATTTCAAGGTTCTTTATGTCTCTGGTGAAGTTTCCCCTTTTGTAAGAATCAGCGCACTCGCTGACTTCATGGCATCGTTCCCCCAGGCACTTGAAGAGGAAGGTTTTGAGGCCCGTATCATGATGCCGAAATACGGCACCATCAACGATCGGAAATTCCGGTTGCATGATGTGCTGCGGCTGTCTGATATCGAGGTGAACCTGAGAGATAAAACCGAACTGTTGCATGTCAAGGTTACGGCTCTGCCTTCAAGCAAGATCCAGACCTACTTTCTCTATAACGAGAAGTATTTCAAGCGCAACGGTCTTTTCACCGATATGCAGAATGGCGGTGACCAGAAGAGCAATACCGAAAAAGTCATTTTTTTCAATGTCGGTGTGCTCGAGACCCTGCAGCGCCTGGGCTGGAAACCGGACATCATTCACTGTCACGACTGGTACGCCTGCATGATTCCTCTTCTTCTGAAGACGGTGTATGCGTCGAACGGTTTTTTCAGCGATATAAAAACCGTGCTCACCATTCACAATGTCTATCGTCAGGGGGTTCTGCCGTTCAAGGTGTTTCAGAAGCTTCTGCCCGAAGAGGTCAGCAGTGCGCTGCACCGCAGCGGAGACGATGTGAACATGCTCTACACGGGGGTAGAGAACGCCGATCTGCTGACAACGACATCCAGGAGTTACGCCGACGAGATTGTCAGGAACGGAGAGGAGGCCTACGGGCTGGGACGCGTTGTCGAGGATCGCAAGGAGACGTTCCACGGGATTCTCAACGGCATCGATACCCGTCAGTGGAACCCTTCGACCGACAAGCTGATCAAGAAGCGGTATGGCAGCGACAGGATGGACGGCAAGCTGGACAACAAGAAGGCGCTGCTCGAAGAGGCGGGACTGCCGTTCAATGAAGGACGCCCGCTTGTTGGAGTCATCATGGGATTCGACCGCTTCCAGGGCGCCGAACTGATCAGGGAGAGTCTCGAGCGTCTTGTCGAACTCGATCTGCAGCTCATTATCTGCGGTTCGGGCGACAGGGAGTATGAAAAGTATTTTCAGGAGTTCGCCGCCGCTCATCCCGACCATGTTGCGGTGCTTACCGATTACGCCGATACTCTCCTGCATCTGATGATCGCGGGTCTGGACATTCTTCTGATGCCGGGGCGGATCGAAGCGTGCGGCATGCTGCAGCTGTTTGCCATGAGCTATGGAACGATTCCGGTTGCCTATGCCGGAGGCGGCATAGTTGAAACCATCGACGAGGTTTCAGGCGAGAGCGGTTCGGGCTTTCTTTTCCGCGACTACAGTGCCGATGCGTTTATCGGCAAACTTCTGGAGGCTGTCGCCTGCTTTGACGATGACGAACGCTGGCAACCGCTTGTCCTGGAAGCCATGGGCCGGGATTTCGCCTGGAAGAGTTCCGCCGAGGAGTACGATCAGCTTTACCGCAAACTGCTTGGAGAGTAAAGGGCATGGCTGAAACCATCAGGGTGCTTTTTCTCGATCGCGACGGTACGATCAACGAGGATGCCGGTTCATACATCACCTCACGGGAGCAGTTCCGGCTTATAGCCGGCTCCGGCGAGGCGGTTTCACTTGCCAGGGCGGCAGGATACCGGATTGTCGTCGTCACCAACCAGGCAGGAATTGCCCGGGGCATCACCACCATCGAGCAGGTCGAGGATATCAACCGCTATCTGAACGAACTGCTCGCCCGCTGGAATACGGCCTACGACCGCTGTTACTACTGCCCTTCCCACCCGGACTATCCCGATCCAGGCTACGACCGTTTCGAGGAGTGCCGCAAGCCCGCTACAGGGATGGTGGAGCGGGCCATCGCGGACTTTCTTGCCGAAGGGCTTGCCGTAGACCGGAGCGCCTCGTTCTTCATCGGCGACAAAACCGTCGATGTCGAATGCGGACTTCGCGCCGGGCTGCGTCCGATACTGGTGCGGACCGGTCATAACGAGGAGCGCCTCTGCCTGGAGAGGGGCATCAGGCCTGAATTTGTCGCCGATGACCTCTACCGGGCCGTAACCGGTCATATCCTTGCCTCCTGATCCTCCCGCCGCCGGGGAACTTCGGCAGGATGAAGAGCGGCCGCTCAGTCTCTATATTCACGTTCCTTTCTGCAGCGCACGGTGCAGCTACTGCGATTTTTTTCTTGTCACCCGCCTCGATCACATCGAGGCTTTTTTTCGGGCGCTTGCCGTCGAAACTCGCGCAGCCGGCCCGCTGCTTCGTGGCCGCACTGTCAAGTCGATACATTTCGGCGGAGGAACCCCTTCGCTTGTGCCGGTGCATCTGGTTGCCGGCTGGCTCGAACTTGCGGCTTCACTCTGCACCTTCGCTCCCGGCATTGAAATTGCGCTCGAAGCCAATCCGGAGGATCTTTCGGGAAATGCGATGGAGGAACTGAAGGCCGCGGGTATAAACCGGCTCAGTCTCGGCGTGCAGTCCTACCGGCAGCGCAAGCTTTCCGCTCTCGGCAGGCGGCATTCAGCCGAAGATGCCCTGCGCATAACCAGAGAGGCCGTGAGCCGGTTCGACAGCGTCAGTATCGATCTTATCTGCGGCGTGCCGGGGGAATCCACAGGGGAGTGGCTCGGAGACCTCCAGGCGGCGCTGGCCCTTGCGGCGCCGCACATTTCGGTCTACATGCTCTCCGTCGAACCGAAAACCCTGCTGGAGCGCAGGATTGCCAGGGGACTGGTGACGGTTCCCGATGAAGGGGTGCAGGCCTCCATGTATGCCGCCGCCATCGATATGCTCTCAGCAGGGGGATACCTCCATTACGAGGTGTCGAATTTTGCGCTTCCCGGTCATCACTCCCGTTACAATCTTGCCTGCTGGATGCGTGAGCCCTATCTCGGATTCGGCCCGTCCGCCCACAGCTTCATCTTCGACGGCGCATTCGAGAGGCGCAGGGCAAATGCCGGAAGCCTGCTTCGCTATCTCGACAATCCCGCCGGAAGCGCTGCATTCGAAGAGGTGCTTTCCGAAGAGGAGCGCTTTGTCGAGCAGGTTTTTCTTTCGCTGCGCATAAACCGGGGTCTTGATGTTGAGTTTTTGCGAAAACACAATAAATTAGGGCTGAACCTTCCGAAGGTGACCGAACGCTTTATTGCAAACGAATGGATTGTGATCGAAAACGGCCGGCTCCGGCTTACTGACAAAGGATTTCTGTTTGCCGACCATATTGCCGGAGAACTGATTTCCCCGTAACCATGACACCGAAACAACGACGCGAACGATGAGACGTATGACACACCGGACACTCAACCCTATTCTGGCCGTACTGCTGTTTGCCGCAGCCGAACTGCTCTACCTCATGACCATGGCGCCAACGCTCTCATTCTGGGATTGCGGAGAGTTCATTGCCACGGCCTATACGCTCGGGGTGCCCCATCCGCCCGGAGCTCCGCTTTTTCTCATGCTTGGCCGCCTCTTTTCCATGATTCCCTTTTTCAGCGATACGGGAGCGCGGGTCAACCTTATCAGCACGCTTGCAAGTTCGGCCACGGTGATGCTGACCTATCTCATAACCCTGCGGTTCATCGTTCTCTACCGCAAGAGCGATCCCGACAGCTGGAGCACTGCGGAAAAGCTGTCCGCATACGGCAGCGCCGCGGTAGCCGCGCTGGCGCTGGCTTTTTCGGACAGTTTCTGGTTCAATGCCGTTGAAACCGAAGTCTATGCGCTCTCGTCGTTCTTTACGGCAATGGTTGTCTGGCTGATGCTCCGCTGGCACGATGCATACCCGAATTCCGGCCATGAACGGTGGCTGATGCTGGTGATGTACATGGTGGGTCTTTCCATCGGCGTCCATCTCCTGAGCCTTCTTGCGGTTTTTGCCGCCGCCCTGATCTACTATTTCCGGAGGTACGAGCTTACCCTCAAATCATTCGCCCTGCTTGTCGCCGGCTCATCGGCGCTTTTTTTCCTGATCTACCAGGTGATCATCAAGGGGCTTCCGGTCCTGTTCCAGTTCGCCTCATGGTGGGGGTTCCTTCTGCTCTGCGCCCTGCTTGCATGGGGAATCCTGTATACCCAGCGGGGCAGGATGGCGATAGTCAACACCGTTCTGGTTTCGCTGCTTCTGATCATTATCGGGTACACCTCCTACGGTATGATTTACGTGCGTGCGCAGGCCGCCCCTCCCATCAACGAAAATAATCCGTCTACTCCCCAGGCGTTTTTTTCCTATCTCAACCGCGAGCAGTACGGTGAAATGCCCATCTGGCCGCGTCGCTGGTCGCCGGAGCCGGTGCACCAGTATTTTTACCAGCAGTACGGGAGCGATCTCGACTACTTCGTGAGCTATCAGCTCAACCGCATGTACCTGCGCTATTTCGGCTGGCAGTTCATCGGGCGTGAGCACGATATGGAGGGCGCAGGCGTCGACTGGTCGGTGCTCTGGGGCGTTCCGTTTCTTGTCGGGCTCGTCGGAGCGGTATCTCATTTCAGGCGGCAGTGGAAGATGGGGCTGGTCGTCACGGCGCTTTTCGTGCTGACCGGCGCAGCGCTGGTGATCTATCTCAACCAGAGCGAACCGCAGCCGCGCGAGCGGGATTACAGCTATGCCGGAAGCTTTTTCGCTTTCGCCCTCTGGATCGGCATCGGCGTCGAAAGCATCTGGAGCTTTCTGAAGGATCGTTTCTCCGTTCCGAAAGGCACGGCCCAGAACATTCTGGCCGGAGCGCTGGTAACGGCGGCCCTGCTGCTGCTCAACGGACGGATGCTGCAGGCCAACTACCGGATGCACGACCGTTCAGGCAACTATGTTCCGTGGGACTGGGCGTGGAACATGCTGCAGAGCTGTGAAAAAAATGCCATACTCTTTACCAACGGCGACAACGACACCTTTCCGCTCTGGTACCTGCAGGAGGTCGAGCGTATCAGAACCGATGTCCGGGTGGTCAATCTCAGTCTGGCCAACACCGGCTGGTACCTCCTGCAACTGAAAAACACCAGTCCCCGGGGGGCAATGCCCGTGGCGTTCAGTTCAGGAGACGGGGAGCTCGGCTCCATCACCTACGTGCCTCTCGACTCCATGGATGTTGCCGTTCCTGCCGGAAACGCCGGCGCCCTGCTGCAGCGGCAGGCCGCCCGTCACGGCCTTTCCCTTCCATCGCCCCCTGCCGAAAGCCTGAAATGGGTGATGAAGCCCGGTTTTTCCTACGACGGCCAGGGCTATCTCCGTCCGCAGGATATTGCGGTGTATGAAATCGTCACCAACAACTTTCCCGGCCGTCCGATCTGCTTTGCGCTTACGGTCGATCAGGAGAGCATGATCGGTCTGCAGCGCCATCTGAGGCTCGACGGCCTCGTCTACAAGGTGGTTCCTCTGGAAAGCCCCGATCCGATGAGTTTTGTGGATCCGGCGAGGCTCTACCGTTCGCTGACCCAGGTCTACCGTTTCCGCAACCTCGCCGACACGACCGTGACGCTTGAGGAGACTTCCCGGCGGCTGTGCGCGAACTACACGCCGCTTTTCGTGCGCCTTGCCCTCGAGCTGGCCGCCGATCCGGATGCGACCATCAGGGTGGACGGGCAGGACGGTTCCATGCGCACGGCCCGGCGAGGAGCGCTTGCCCTCGAGGTGCTCGATACCTCGTCGAAAGTGCTTCCGCCAGCCCGGTATCCGGTCAACCCCGAACTTGCCGGGTCGGTCGTTTCGCTCTACAGCAGGCTGGGAGCGAAATCGAAAGCTATACAGTATATTTCGTATCTTGAAAGCCTTGCGGCCGGCACCAGCTACCGTTCCGATCCCAAACTGTTTTTTGTGCTTGCCGGAGCTTACCGCGATGCCGGAAGACCGAAAGCTGCCCGCCAGGTCATCGAGGCGCTTTCGCGGGAGCTGCAGGAGCCCCGCATAAAGGAAGCGTTTGAACAACAGAAGGAACCATAAATCTATGAAGAGCAGTATTCATGCGACCGCAGTCGTCAGTCCGGGAGTCGTCCTGGGGGAAGGTGTCTCGATAGGGCCCTACACCGTTATCGAGGATGACGTGACCATCGGCGGGGGCACCAGGATAGGTCCGCAGGTGCATATCGCCTCAGGTACCCATATCGGCAGCGACTGCAGGGTCCACAGCGGAGCGGTGCTTGGCGGCGAACCCCAGGATCTGAAATTCTCCGGAGAAAAAACGGCGCTCTACATTGGCGACCGCACCGTCATCCGCGAATGCGTTACCCTGAACCGGGGCACAAAGGCCAGCGGCAAGACCGTCGTAGGTTCCGACAACCTGATTATGGCTTACGTGCATGCAGGTCACGACTGCGTTATCGGCAGCCATGTGGTTATCGCCAACTCCGTGCAGTTCGGCGGCCATTGTGAAGTGGGCGACTACGCCGTTATCGGCGGTCTGACCGGCGTCCACCAGTTTGTCAGGATCGGCCGCTACAGCATGGTAGGCGGTATCGCCCGGGCCTCGCTCGATGTGCCTCCGTTCGTCATGGCCGGCGGGCACGGCTCGTTCCGCTATGAGGGGCTCAACGCCATAGGCCTGAAACGGCGAGGGTTTTCCGGCGAATCCATCACACGCATCAGGGATGCCTACCGTATTATTTTCCAGTCAGGCCTGCTGCTCTCCAACGCGCTCGAAAAAGTGAAAGAGGAGTGCGCTCCGGAGCCGGACGTGCTTGAAATTCTCGATTTCTTCGCATCGGGCACACACGGCAGAAAATTCATCAGGCCATTCAACAGTTAAACGGGGTAACCTCAGCAGCCATGTCTCCCTGGGCAATCGGTATAGATCTCGGCGGTACCGCCGTCAAGGCGGCGGTCGTCAGCCTGCAGGAGGGCATCGTTCTGGACCGGGCGGTTCCGACCGATACCACGTCGGGTCCTGAAGGCATTGTCGTGCAGCTTGCCGATCTCATCGCATCTCTCCATGCGGAAGCTCCGGCCGATCTGCATCGTCACGATTTTTCGGGAATCGGCCTTGGGGCGCCGGGAGCGGTCGATACCGAAAAAGGCACGCTGAGCTATCCGCCCAATCTGCCCGGATGGACAACCTTTCCCCTTCGCAGCGCTCTTGAAGGCGCCCTGCAGGAGCGGCTTCAGGCCGGAGCGCCGGTATTCATCGAAAACGACGCCAATGCCGCGGCCTACGGTGAAGCGGTTTACGGGGCAGGACGGGGCTTTCGGGATTTTCTCATGGTGACGCTCGGTACCGGAGTGGGAGGGGGCATCGTGCTGAACCGGAAACTCTACCGCGGACCAAGCGGAACCGCCGGCGAAATCGGATTCATGATTGTCGATTTTGAAGGCCCCTTCATCCATGCCGGCATACGGGGCACCATTGAAGGGATGATCGGCAAAGAGCGTATCGTCGAGTATGCCTGCGGGCTGATCCGTGAAAACCCGGCGGAAGGTTCGGCACTTTCCTCGCTGTGCGGCAATGACTTCTCCTCGCTCTCTCCCCGCCATATCGAGCGGGCGGCAAAAGAGGGCGACAGCCTCTCCCTTGCGGTATGGGATCGGGTCGGTTCCATTCTCGGAGTGGGATTTGCCGGCGTCACCGCACTCATGGATATCAGGAAATTCGTTATCGGCGGCGGCATATCGGCGGCGGGCTCCCTGATTTTCGAACCGGCTTACCGGCAGTTCATCCGTTCGACGCTTCCCTCGATGCATGAAGGAGTCGAGCTGGTTCCTGCAGAGCTTGGCAACAGGGCAGGGATGTACGGTGCGGCGGCGTTGTGTTTTGCGTGAACCATCAATCGTGTTATGAACGGGCGGTTTTTTCACTTTCTGTTTCCCGAGGTCTGTATTGTCTGCGGAAAACTGCTGATGCCTTCCGAGTACGGGTGCTGCAGCGCCTGCCGGAACAGCTTCGAGGCGTTCAGCGACTGCACTGCGGCAGGCCACACCCTCATGCACTCCATCGAGTCGCATTTCAGGGGGAAATGCCCGTTCGAGCGCGCGTTCTGCCAATATGTGTTTCACCGTCACAGTCCGCTGCAGAAAGTGCTGCATGCCATGAAATACGAGGGTATGTACAATCTCGGAGTGGCTTTCGGCAGAGAGCTGGGAGCATGGATCAGCGACGCCTTGCCGCCGGAGAGCATCGACTGTCTCGTGCCGGTTCCGCTGCACCGGCTGAAGCATGTCGAACGTTCCTTCAACCAGGCGGAGAAAATCGCCCTCGGCATTGCTGAAACCTTTCAGAAACCGGTGCGCACCGACCTGCTTCTCAGAGGACGCTTTACCGTTTCCCAGACAGGTCTTCACGTAACCGCCAGGCGCAGGAATCTCGAGGGGGCTTTTAAGACGCCGCTTCCCGATATGCCCGCTCGTGTTCTGCTGGTCGATGACGTGGTCACAACCGGCGCAACCGTGGTCGCCGCCGCCGAAACGCTGAGGCGGGGAGGAGCCGCAAGCGTTTCGGTTGCGGCGCTGGCGCTTGCCGCAAAAGAATAGGTCAGTTATGGAACTCTTTTACGCTTCTTCCGGACAGATCGACCGGGCTGCAGGACGCATCAGGCTCGATGGTGACGAATTTCATCACCTTTCGAGGGTGCTGCGCAAAAAAAAAGGCGAACGGATACGTGTCACCGACGGTTGCGGGCTTCATCTCGATGTGTGCATAACCGATGTCGGCAAGAGCGCTCTTGAAGGCGAGATCACCGCAATGCGGCAGGTCCCGGCTCCGTCGAGCGCCGTTACGGTAGCGATTTCGCTGCTCAAGGCGCCGCAGCGTTTCGAACTCTTTCTGGAAAAGGCTACGGAACTGGGCGTTTCGGCGGTGATTCCCATGATTACGGCCCGTACCGTAGCCCAGCCGCCGGGAGAGCGGATTGCAAAAAGACTGGTGCGGTGGCGCTCCATCATGCTTTCCGCCGCACGTCAGTCGGGAAGATACTATCTTCCGGTTATCGGCGAGCCGCTCGCATTCCGGAACGCTGTCGCCCTTCAGGGTTACGACTGCCGGCTGATACCGTATGAGCTCTCGGAGCGATCCTCCGGAGGTGTCGCCGTGACGGGCGGAAAAACGCTTTTTCTGATAGGAGGCGAAGGGGGATTTACCCCCGAAGAGGTGCGCCTTGCCCGCGAGGCAGGGTTTACGGAGATCTCTTTCGGGCTCTCGATACTCAGGGCGGAAACCGCCGGTATTTTTGCGGTCTCGCTGGTCAGGGCGCGTCTTCTGGAACAGGATGTCGGGGAGTGGCTTTAACGCCGGAAGGGTGCTTCCGAACCGGCAACAAACAATCGTGAAACCATGAATACACTTACAGCCAGCCGGATAGTTCTTCTGCTGATCGTTTTTGTGATATCGGCGATATTCTTTGTCATGATCCGCTATTTTCTCATGGCTATTTTTCTGGCAGCCATCTTTTCCGCGCTGTTCATGCCGCTCTACAGCCGGGTCGAGCGTCTTTTCCGGGGACACGGGAGCCTGAGCTCCGCTCTTACCATGCTGCTGCTCTTCATTATGGTGTTTCTTCCGCTCACGGCCCTCACCGGAGTTGTCGCCGTTCAGGCCTTCAGCATAAGCAGTTCGGCTGTTCCCTGGATTCAGCAGCAGTTGCAGCTTCAGGAGCCTTCGGCCTATAGCGACATGCTGCACTCCTTTCCCTACTACCGCGAAATAGAGCTCTACCGCGAGGAAATTCTTCAGAAAGCCGCAGAACTTGCCGGAAAGGCGGGCGCCTTTCTCTTCAACAGCCTGTCATCGATGACGGTTTCCGCGGTCAACGACCTCTTTCTGCTGTTCGTTTTTCTCTACACCATGTTTTTCTTTCTCAAGGACGGCCGCTCGCTGCTCGACCGGATCATGTACTACCTCCCTCTTGCGGAAGCGGACCAGCACCGTCTGCTCGACCGGTTTCTTTCGGTCACCAGGGCGACCATCAAAGGCACCCTGGTTGTAGGTCTGATCCAGGGGTCGCTTGCCGGTTTCGCCCTGCACCTTGCCGGTATCCAGAGCGCGCTTTTCTGGGGAACCATCATGACGGTCCTGTCGGTAGTGCCCCTTATCGGCCCTCCGCTCGTCTGGTTTCCCGCAGCCCTTTATCTGGCCGCCATCGGCCGCTACCCTGAGGCGGCAGGAGTTTTCCTTTTCTGCAGTCTTATCGTCAGTCAGCTCGACAACATTCTCCGACCCATTCTTATCGGCCGCGATACCCGCATGCATGAGCTGCTCATTTTTTTCAGCACCCTTGGCGGTCTCGGCCTTTTCGGCATCTTCGGATTCATCGTCGGACCCATCATTGCCGCCCTGTTCATCACCGTATGGGAGATGTACGGTGAGGCGTTCAGCGACTATCTGCATGAAGTGAAAGGCAGGAAACCCCAGGATTCCGGGGTTTAGGGAGCCATGAAAAAAGCGGCCTTTCGGGCCGCTTTTCTGTGGTTGCGTGGTTCGCCGGTAACGTCAGTTGACCCTTACGGCCTCTTCGGCTGAAAAGAAGAACCCTGCCTCGATGGCTGCATTTTCAGCGGAGTCGGAGCCGTGGATGATGTTTTCGCCCTTGCTGTCGGCATAGAGCTGGCGGATGGTGCCTGCATCGGCCTGCGCAGGATCGGTTGCCCCGATCAGGGTGCGGAAATCTGCGACGGCATTATCCTTTTCGAGGATCATCGGTACGCAGGGTCCTGAAGACATGAACTCCACGAGTTCGCCGTAAAAAGGGCGCTCGCGGTGCACGGCATAAAATTCACCGGCGGTATCCGGGGTAAGCCTGGTTTTTTTCATGGCTACAACACGGAAGCCTGCGCGTTCGATTTTATCGATAACGGCGCCGATGAGCTGTTTGCGGACGCAGTCCGGTTTGAGAATGGTCAGTGTTCTTTCCATTGTGGCAATCGGGATTAGTTTTAACGCAAAGAAAATATCGTGCGAAGATACACAAACCCCGCCGATAATTGAAATATCGTTGCATTGAAACTTAGAAAGGGTATGCGCGGTTCATCAATAGTAAAGCCTATAGTATTGTTTCCCCAACTGTTATCCCCGAGAACCGGAGGTCCCTCGTTATGCCAAGATTAAGGCCGGCTGTTTTAACGATTATCTTCTCTTTCTGTTCCATGCTGCTGTTGCCCGGCTGTTCGTCGCAGGATGAAACAGACGCCTCCCCCAAGGAGCTATACCGTAAAGCATCGACACTCGCCCGGCAGGGGGAGTATGAACCGGCCATCGCTCTCTACAACAAGGCGCTGGCTGCAGATACGCTCACAGGGCTTTCGGAGCGGCCGGTGCTCGAGATGAACCGGAAACGGCATCTGGAAGGTCTTGTCGGCGACTACTCGGCTGCGCTGCATACGACCGGGTTTCTTGAAAAGCATGCGGGTTCGCTCCTTCCCGATTCGCTTCGCGGCGGAATGCTTGCCGAAAAAGCCATGTGGCTTTCCGAACTGGGCGACTTCCGGGGAGCGGCCGCAGCGCTTGCGGCAATTTCCGCGCCAGCAGAAGATCAGCTTTTTGAACTTGCGACTCTCGAACTTCGTATCGGAGAGGTTCGCAAGGCCGAAACGATCTACAGCCGGTATGCCCGGCAGCCGCATGATCCGGTCTCGGAAATGAGAGGGGTTGCCGGTCTTTTGCAGTGCCGCATGCGCGATGCGGTTCCCGACCTGAAGGCTGCCGACGATCTTGCCATGAACATTGCGGCCATGTCCGGAAATGTGCTCTCCCTCGACGGCGACCTGAAAAGACGAATCCAGGCCCTGCGTGAATCTTCCCGGAGCCTGCAGCTGCTTTCGAAACATCAGAGGAACGCGAGCTATCTGCTGTTTCGAGCGCTCATCCTTGCCGAAGAGACGCGTAACCCCTTTCTCATCCAGCAGCTTCGCTACGAGTCCAATGCGGCGATAGTCCGGAAACCCGCGCCTTTCCGCGAAACCGGGGATTTCTTCGGCATGAAGGATATGCAGTTTGCCGAAGCGGCGTCCCTGCTCGGTCTTGCAACGGGCAGCGGCGAACTGAAGCCATCCGAACAGATCGATGCGCTTCGCAGTGGATTGCTGTTATATCAGAACTATCTGCCCAGGTATCCGGGACCGGGGATGCAGCGGCTCGTCGATACAGCCCAGCGCAAGCTTTCGGGTCTGCTTGTCAGGGAATCGAGGATTTTCGAGCTTTTCGACGCCCTGCAGCAGTCCGAGATGCTCGATCTTCAGAGAACGCTGCAGAACAGTTCCGGTTATTTCAGGCTCGACAAGGAGCATGCGGCGCTGGAACGGCAGGTGACTTTCCTCCAGCGTGACATCTCGGGCCTCCTGCAGCGCAAAGCCGATATTTTTCTCAAAGGCAGGGGCTACGAAATGAACCGCGCCGCCGAAGCTGCCCTGCAGTCCAAACGGGGAAGGCTGATAGAACTGCTTGGCGAGGTGAAGAGAATCGACCCTTCAGCAGCTTCGGTTCTGCAGATGACGCCGGTAACGCTCCAGACGCTGCAGCGGTCGCTCAAAAGAGGCCAGCTTGTCGTGCAGCCGGTTTCCGCCGACTCTTTTTATGCCGTCATGACCATCAGCACCAGGGAGTTCGGTATTGCCGGAACGCCGGTTCCGCTCGATTCCCTTTACGATCCGGCATCGGGTCTCCGGCGTCTTGTCAGGGATTTTGCCGCGCAGGGAGTTTCGGATGTCGAAACGTTCCGCCGGCAGTCCGATCCGCAGTGGTTTATCAGGGCGGTGGCTGAACCGCTCAACGCCATGTCGGCCGGATACGACCATATTCTGGTCGCTGCCGATCCGGCGCTGCCGCTGCATATGCTCGGTATCGGTGATAAAAAGATATCCATGACCGCTTCCTTCAGGGAAATCGTGCATGCTGCGGCTCATTCCGGAGGGCAAGCTGGTGGCGGAACGGTAAGGTTTTTTCCTGCAGAGCGGATCGGGATGGCGCAGCTTTACACGCTTTTTCATCCCGGTGAAAGCGTTTTTCTGCTCTGGAAACCTTTCGGCAAAGAGTCCGAATCCCTTATGCAGGACGCACTCGAAAAGGAAACAGGCCGAAATCGCTCTCCAGCCGAAGCGATTTTCCGGCTTTCGGGTTCTTCCGGAGGTACGGAAACCGGAAAATGGATCTTCGTTTCCGCATACGGTTCCCGGTAATCCGTTGTGGTTTCGGATGATCTTATCCTCTTTGGTGACAAGGGTTCCAAACGGAACTACATGGTTGGTTTTGGCATACTCTCAGGTATTTTCGTACATTTAACGATACCGTTGTGCGCCGGCCATTATTTTCAATGCAATGATAGAACTTCATGGAAGAGAGCGGATTGAATTTATCGCTTGAACAGCTTGCGGCTGAACTGCAGACGGCCAGGGTTCGAAGAAATCTGTCGATTGACGATGTCAGCCGGGAGACAGGGATCAGGCAGTCCTACATCGAGCAGATCGAGGCAGGGAATTTCACCTTCATGCCCGGCGTCTATGTACTGGCTTATATCAAGGAATATGCCGGATTTCTCGAAATCGGCAATGCCGAGACTTTCGAACGCTGCAGGTCCGCACTGCTTGGCCGGAGTGCTCCGCAGCCCGCTTCGGTGGATGCTCCCGCAGCCAGGAACTGGAGCGACAACCATCCGCTTGATTCGGTTGTTTCACGATCGCCTTTTTTAGGGAAGCTTGTTTCGCCGAAAGGCCTTCTTGTTTCGGCAGGGGCAGTTGTGCTTCTTGTGGCAGTCGTTTTCGCCGTCCGTATGTTTTTTTTCAGTGCCCCGGCTCCTGAACAGTCTTTTTCAGGCCAGCCTGATGCGCTCATCGATGCCGATACCGCGGCTGTCGCCGAGCGGGTTGTCGATTCGGAATTTTTTCCTGTACTGGTCGCTTCCGATTCTGCCGCGGCTGACTCCGCCGCAGCCGAACCGAAAGATAAAGTCCGGGCGGCGCTTATCGCAAAAGAGGTCTCGCTGCTGACCGACTCGGCAAAAGTTGTAAAGCCGCCCCCTTCCGGCGGCAGGAAGCTCGAAGTCCGCATTATCGCCGACGAGACATGGGTGAAGGTCATCGCCGACGACAGCGCAAGGGTATACGCCGGGGGACAATTCAAAAAAGGGGATGTACTCCGCTATGAGGCACAGAAAAAGTTCTGGGTGAATATCGGACGTCCCTCATATGTCGAGCTGTTTCTCGACGGTAAAAAAATACCCCCTTTCACCGAAAGAACCGTTATTTTCCGGTAGTTTCCGTCCGCTCTGCGGCTGGTTTGCCCCTATCGCCAGCCTCTCTTCATGAAAACATCCCTGATAGCTTCTTGTGGTATCCATAAATAGGATAAAAAAAGTCCTTTTTAAAGGGAATTAATAGATTTGTTTGATCATTCGTTATTGCATTATATATGAAAACGGGATAAGCAAAGGCTCATAGTAACCGGAATGCGGGAATTTGAAAACAGGGTGGTTCTTGTAAGCGGAGCCGCCGGAAATCTTGGAAAAGCGGTCGGTTCGGCTTTTTATGAAGCCGGTGCGCATCTCGCCCTTTCCGATCTGCATCCTGAGCCGCTGTTGTCTGCTTTTGCGGACTCTTCAAGGGTAATGGTGCTCGGATGCGATCTGACGCAGGCTGATTCCTCCGGGGATATGGTTGGCAAGGTGCTTGACAGATTTGGACGCATCGACGCAGTGGCTGCGCTTACCGGAGGGTTTTCCAAGGGAGCCCCGCTGCACGAAACCTCCTTCGGGGAGTGGGAGATCATGATGAAGCTCAATACGGCAACGCTGTTCAATCTCGTTCATGCCGTGGTGCCGCATATGCGTCAGAGGAGAGCGGGACGTATCGTAACGGTGGGAGCCAGAACGGCGCTTTCAGGCAAAGCCAGGATGGCGGCTTATACGGCATCGAAAGCGGCGGTTATCCGCATGAGTGAAAGTCTGTCGGAAGAGAACAAGCATTACGGCATCAACGTGAACTGTGTCCTGCCGAGCATCATCGATACGCCGCTGAACCGTCGGGATATGCCCGACGCGGATTTCACGAAGTGGGTGGCGCCCGGAGCGCTTGCCGATGTGATCATGTTCCTTGCTTCGGATGCTTCGCGCGCCATACACGGGGCGTCGATTCCTGTATACGGGTTATGCTGAAACGGTTATAAAACAAATCATTCCATCATGAAAATATACGACAGCATCCTGCAGACCGTGGGCAGGACCCCTCTGGTAAGGCTCCAGCGGCTTGCCGAGGGATGCCGGGCCGATGTGCTCCTGAAGATCGAATCGTTCAATCCTCTGTCGAGCGTCAAGGACCGGATTGCGGTGGCCATGCTCGAAGATGCCGAGAAATCCGGCAGAATCGGCCCCGGCACGACGCTTATAGAGCCCACCAGCGGCAATACCGGCATAGGGCTTGCCTTTGCCTGTGCGGCCAAGGGATACCGTCTCATGCTGGTCATGCCCGACACCATGAGCATCGAACGGCGCAGGCTGATGCAGATCCTCGGCGCGGAACTGGTGCTGACGGACGGCACGGGAGGCATGAAGCTGGCCATTTCGGAAGCGGAGCGTCTTTCGGCTTCGATTCCCGGAAGCCTTATTCTGCAGCAGTTCCGGAACGCTTCCAATCCGGCGGCTCACCGGTCAGGCACCGCGGTTGAAATATGGGAGGACACAGACGGCATGGTCGATGTTTTCGTTGCCGGAGTGGGTACGGGTGGTACGATAACCGGCGTCGGCGAGTCCCTGAAAAAACATAAACCCGGAGTGAGGATCATCGCCGTCGAGCCGGCGGACTCTCCCGTGCTTTCCGGAGGTCAGCCGGGTCCGCACAAAATTCAGGGAATCGGGGCGGGCTTCGTGCCGGCCATACTGAACCGGGATGTCATCGACGAAATTGTAACCGTAAGCAATCAGGACGCGGGAGAGATGGCCAGAAAACTGGCCCGCCAGGAGGGCATTCTCTCTGGTATTTCCTCCGGTGCGGCGCTGCATGCCGCTCTTGAGGTGGCCCGAAGGGAAGAAATGGCAGGAAAAACGCTTGTCGTGCTTCTTCCTGACAGTGGGGAACGCTATCTTTCAACCTGGCTTTTCGAAGAACTGCCGTAAGGAATTTTAATTAACAAGGAACGTTGAAGTACCAAGGCCGCCATGAAGGTTTATTTTGATCATAACGCAACCACTCCGCTGCACCCGGAAGTGAAGAAGGAGATGGCTGAAGCGATGGAGATGTTCGGCAATCCCTCGAGCATGCATGCCTGGGGCCGAGAGGCGCGGGCCAACGTAGAGGATGCCCGCAAGAGAGTTGCCGGTTTCATCGGCGCAGGAGAGGATGAAATCGTTTTCGTCGGAAGCGGTTCCGAGGCCAACAATACGGTGCTCTCCCTTTTCATCTGCGCAACGAACCAGTGTATTCCCGGCACGAAGATGCGCAGCACCATCATCACCACGAAAATCGAGCACCCCTGCGTGCTTGAAACATCGGAGTGCCTCGCACACCGGGGGGCTAGGGTCAAGTATCTCGATGTCGACCGTTACGGGAAAATCGATCTCGATCAGCTCGAGAGCATGCTGGGAGACGATGTCGGTCTGGTGTCGGTCATGATGGCCAACAACGAGATCGGTACCTTCCAGGATATCGAAACCATATCGAAAATGGCCCGCAGCTGCGGAGCCCTCATGCACACCGACGCCGTTCAGGCTGTCGGCAAGGTGCCTGTAGACGTGAACGCGCTCGGTCTGGATTTTCTCACCATCTCGGGCCATAAAATCTACGGTCCGAAAGGGGTGGGCGCCCTCTACGTGAGAAAAGGCACGCCCTATTGCCCCTTTATCCGCGGCGGCCATCAGGAGCGGGGCAGGAGAGCCGGTACGGAAAATACGCTCGGGATTCTCGGTCTCGGAAAAGCCGTGGAAATGCGCCAGCTTGAAATGGCGGGTGAAGCGGAGCGTCTCGGTGCGCTGAAAGCCGCGCTGCGCAAAGGCATCGAAGAGCGCATAGACGACATCTATTTCAACGGGCACCCGACCGACTCGCTCTGCGGCACCCTGAACGTTTCGTTTCCCGGCGCCGAAGGAGAGTCGATTCTGCTCTATCTCGATCTCGAAGGCATTGCCGTATCGACAGGCTCGGCCTGCGCATCGGGTTCGCTCGATCCGTCGCATGTGCTGCTCGCTACCGGCGTCGACGCCGAGCGTGCGCACGGCTCCATCCGGATCAGCCTCGGGCGCGAAAGCACCATGCAGGAGGTCGAATACATGCTCGACGTCCTGCCGAGAACCATTAAACGAATAAGAGACATGTCAACGGCATACATTAAAGGAGGAACACATGCTGCAAGCAGGTGAGTGGGCATATACCGAAAAGCTGAAGGAACACTTCATGAGCCCTAAAAATATCATGCAGGGCGAAAATACCGATGAATTCGACGGCGTGGGCATGGAGGGCAATCTCCAGTGCGGCGACCAGATGATGGTGGTCATCAGGGTCGACAAAGAGAGCGAGGTCATTACCGACTGCCAGTGGAAGACCTACGGCTGTGCCAGCGCCATCGCCAGCACCTCGATTCTTTCCGAAATGGTCAAGGGCATGACCCTCGACCAGGCATTTCACATCTCGCCCAAGGAGGTCGCCAAAGAGCTCGGAGGGCTGCCGGAAAACAAGATTCACTGTTCGGTGCTTGGCGACAAGGCCCTCAGGGCGGCCATCAACGACTACTACACGCGCAACGGCATGGGAGACAAGGTGAAGCAGGAGCAGGTGAAGACCATCTGCCAGTGCATGAGCATCACCGATCATGATATCGAGGATGCCGTGCTCGAGGGCGCGCGCACCTATTTCGAACTGCAGGAGCGCACCAAGCTCGGAACGGTCTGCGGACAGTGCAAGCCGGAAGCCGAAGCGCTGCTCGAGAAGTTCAAGCATATCCATTTCGGAGCCTGAATACCGCAGCTTTCCGTTTCCGCCTCAATTCGACTGCAGCCGGCCATGGCCGAAAAGTCGGATTGAGTGCAAAAGGATTACCGTGTTGAAGAGAGACAGCCGAAAATTTCATATTCACACCTTCGGGTGCCAGATGAACCAGGCGGACAGCGGCATCATCGCGACGCTGCTGCAGAAAGGGGGATATGAGCCTGCCGTTTCCGAAGAGGAGGCGGGCATCATCCTCCTCAACACCTGCGCTGTCAGGGAGAATGCCGTCGAGCGCATCGGGCACTATCTCCAGCATGTGAAGGGGTTCAAGCGGAAGCATCCGGAGCTGACAGTCGGTCTTGCCGGCTGCATAGCGCAGTATCGGCGTGAATCGCTTTTCGCCGATTTCCCGGTACTTGATTTTCTTGTCGGCCCCGACAACTACCGGGCTATCGCATCACTGGTTGCCGAAGCCTCCGGAGGCTGCAGGGTATCGCGGCTCGATTTCGATCCCGCCGAGACCTACGAGGGTATTGTGCAGTCCGGGGCGGAGCCGCTGACAGCCTTCGTGCCGGTCATGCGCGGCTGCAACAACATGTGCGCATTCTGCGTCGTGCCCTTTACCAGGGGTCGCGAGCGCAGCCATCCGTTCGATTCGGTGCTTCGCGAAGTCCGCTCGCTTGGCGCCGGTGGGTGTCGGGAGATAACGCTGCTCGGCCAGAACGTCAATTCATACCGCGACCCTCAGTCCGGCGCGGATTTTCCGCAGCTGCTCGAAGCGGTCGCCGGTGAAGTGCCCGGAGTGCGCATTCGCTTTACCACATCCCATCCGAAGGACATGTCGGCGTCGCTTGTCGAAGCGATGGCCTCACAGCCAAATATCTGCAGTCATCTGCACCTTCCGGTGCAGTCGGGTTCATCCCGCATGCTCGAGCGGATGAACCGGGGCCACGGTATCCAGTCGTACCTCGAAAAAATCAGGCTCATCCGCCAAAGCATCCCCGGCATAGCGATCTCCACCGATCTTATTGCGGGTTTCTGCGGCGAAACCGAAAGCGATCACCGCCAGACGCTCGAGCTGATGCGCGAGGTGCGTTTCGATTCGGCCTTCATGTTTCACTACTCCCCGAGGCCGGGAACCCTGGCCGCCCGAACCATGGCGGACGATGTTCCCGAAGAGGACAAGAAAAGGCGCCTGCAGGAGATCATCGATCTCCAGAACGCCATTTCAGGAGAGCTGCTCCGGGAGGCGGTCGGCACGGTTGCAGAGGTTCTTGCCGAATCCGAAAGCCGCCGTTCCGCCGCTCAACTCATGGGCCGTACCTCGACCAACCGGGTTGTGGTTTTCGACCGGGGCGCCTTCCGGCCCGGAGATACCCTCAGGGTGCTCATAACCGGCTCGACATCGGCCACTCTCACCGGGAAAACCGTCTGACTATCCTATAAACGCGCGAAAAACCTTATCTGCATTCAGGAGTTTTTATATCTTTACAGCGATTCGTAAATTTGAATTTTAATGCAGGTATCATTTAACGCAGAAACAGCATGTCAGTTGCCGTACAACGACTTGGATTTACCGATAAACTCAGAGCCCATCTTGAACTGCTCGATCCGGTAACCTGGATCAGTGTTTTTCCCTGTCTTGCCGGTGGAGTCATGGCTTCGGGAGCCATGCAGCCGACTCTCCACGACTATCTGCTGCTTGCATCCATCTTTCTCCTCTACGGTCCGCTCGGCACCGGTTTCAGCCAGTCCGTCAACGACTATTACGATCTCGAACTCGACCGGGTCAACGAGCCGACACGTCCGATTCCTTCCGGTCGCCTGAGTGTGAACGAGGCTCTCTGGAACAGCATTTTCGTGCTCCTGCTGGCCATCGGCCTCGGCGTCTTTCTCGGCATTCATATCGGAGGTGTGCGGGGGATGGTCATCATCGTCTCGATCCTGACAGCACTGCTTGTTGCCTACATCTATTCGGCTCCGCCGCTCAAACTCAAGAAAAACATCATCACCTCCGCACCGGCGGTGGGATTCTCGTACAGCTTTGTCACGTTTCTGTCGGCAAACGCCCTGTTCAGCGAAATCCGGCCTGAAGTGATCTGGCTTGCAGGCCTGAACTTCTTCATGGCGATGGCCCTGATCATTCTCAACGATTTCAAGTCCGTCGAGGGCGACAAGGAGGGTGGCCTGAAATCGCTGGCGGTCATGATCGGTTCCCGGAACACCTTTCTGGTATCGTTCACCATTATCGACCTGGTCTTTGCCGTGCTTGCATGGCTCGCCTGGAGCTGGGGGTTCACGGTGGCGGTCGTGCTGGTGCTGATCGGCCTTGTCCTGAACATCGCGATCCAGATTCAGCTTCTGCGCGATCCGAAAAGCAGCATATCGTTCATGAAAGGCACGGTCGAGGACGGATTCGGCAACGCCATCGGCAAAAGCGAAGTGCAGGAGCACAACGCCTTTCTCCGCTATCAGGTCGCCAACAATTTTCTTTTTCTCCTGAACAACCTGATTGTCGCAGGCATGATCGGCGCGAAATACATGTAGGGTTCCGTCCGCCTGAAAAAAATTTTCTTTCTCCGAAAGCCGAAGGGTTGTTGCCGTTACCATAACCTTTAATCATTCATGCGCCATGGTCATGCTTCAGGCTGCCTTCTTTTCGCTTCCCCCTGTCTGGCATAATGCAATCGTTACGCTTTTTACCTTCGTCTATGTGTTCAGCGTCCCCCCGCTCATGGACTATCTGGTAACCAACCACGGGCTGCCGCGGGATATCAGCCGGAAAATAACCCATATCTGTGCGGGTTCGGCGATCGTCTTTCTTCCTCTCTTTATTGACGGCGACTGGTCGCAGTACCTGAACATCACGGTCTTTGCGGTCTGGACCGTTCTGCTCATCCAGAAAGGCCTTTTCGCCGCCGATGACGATCAGGCAGTAAAAACCATGACCCGCACCGGCGATAAGCGTGAACTGCTCAAAGGCACGCTCTATTTCGTCATTATCGCCATGCTGTGCGGAACCCTCTACTACAAGACCTTCGAAGGGGTGCTCGCCATGGCGGTGCTCGGCTGGGGCGACGGTCTGGCGCCCATAATCGGCACCCGCATGGGAAAAATGAAATACCGGATTCTCAGCGACAAGAGCGTCGAGGGGAGTCTGGCGTTTCTGCTGGGAAGCGCGGCAGCCGGCCTGTTTTTCGTCTGGCTGATCGTTCCCGAAGCTTTCGACGCCCCGAAGATTCTGCTTATCGCCCTCATCGCAACCGTGGTGGAGGGAATGAGTCCCAAAGAGGTCGATAACCTCACCATTCCGGCGGCGGTCGTTCTTGCCGCACAGTTTCTCTGATTCATGACGCCTCAGGACAGCGACAGAGAGGGCATCTACTTTATCAGCGATCTGCACTTCGGTCTTCAGGACCGTGAACAGGAGATGCTGAAATATGAAAAACTTGAACGGCTTTTCGCCCTTGTCAAGGCGGAAGGCCGTTCGCTCTATATGCTCGGTGACATTTTCGATTACTGGATGGAGTTTCGCCATGTCATTCCCAAAGGGTTCAGCCGGCTTATCTGTCTCGTCGGCGACCTGGTGCAGAACGGTATCGAGGTCACCTATGTGGCGGGCAATCACGATTTCCATCTCGGCGCCTTCTTCGAAACCGAGCTTGGCCTGAAAACCCTCTATGGGCTCAACCGTTTCGACTACGCCGGCCGCAGATTTCTTTTCGCCCACGGCGACGGTCTGGGCGAGGGTGACCACGGGTACAAGCTTTTCGCCCGTTTCGTGAGAAACCGTTTCAATCTCGGCCTGCTCACCGCCTTTCATGCCGATCTGGCGATCGCCCTCATGAAGCGGATGTCGTACCTCAGCCGCCACCACAAACCGGCCGACATTCCGAAGGAATCGAACCGGTTGTTAAATTTTGCCGAATCCATAGCCGCAGATCAGGAATTTGATTATTTTGTCTGCGGACATAATCACTCGCAAGGGATCTATCCTCTCGGAAACGGCGCAAGCCGGTATATCAATCTCGGCACCTGGATAGACGGACGCTACCCATACGGAGTGTTCATGCACGACTCGTTTCACCTGAAGGAACTTTAACGTCAATTACAACAGCTTACTTCCGACATGAGTAATCCCGTACTGAAGCTTGGTTTGCCGAAAGGCAGTCTGCAGGATTCGACCCTTGATCTTTTTGCACATGCAGGCTTTCATTTTTCCGTTCAGAGCCGCTCTTATTTCCCATCCATAGATGACGACGAGCTTGAAGCGATTCTGATTCGCGCCCAGGAAATGGCGCACTATGTCGAACTCGGAGCCTTCGATGTAGGTCTGACCGGCAAGGACTGGATCATCGAGACCGATGCCGAAGTGGTGGAGGTTGCCGATCTGGTTTACTCCAAGGCATCGATGCGCCCTGTCCGCTGGGTGCTTGCCGTTCCCGAGAGCTCATCGATCCAGTCGGTAAAGGATCTCGAAGGAAAGCATATCGCGACGGAAGTCGTCAACATCACGAAAAAATATCTGGCAAAGCACGGAGTCAGCGCATCGGTGGAGTTCAGCTGGGGCGCTACCGAAGTGAAGCCTCCCGATCTTGCCGACGCCATCGTCGAGGTAACCGAAACCGGTTCCTCGCTCAGGGCCAACAAGCTCAGGATTGTCGATACCATTCTCGAATCGAACACCAAGCTCATTGCAAACAAGGCTTCCTGGAACGACCCCTGGAAACGGGAGAAGATCGAGAGCATGGCTCTTCTGCTGCAGGGCGCCATCAATGCCCAGGGAAAAGTCGGGCTGAAGATGAACGCTCCGAAGGCCGCGCTCGATGCACTTCTTTCCATTATTCCCGCGCTTCGCCAGCCGACCGTTTCGCACCTTACCGATGAGGGCTGGGTAGCGCTCGAAGTGATCGTTACCGAAAAAATCGTCCGCAAGCTCATTCCCGAGCTGAAACGGGCCGGAGCCGAAGGCATTTTCGAGTACGATATCAACAAGCTGATCGACTGAGAACGGTTCACACTGTTACGAAAACAAGGCTGTCCCTGGACAGCCTTTTGTTTATGAACCATCATGCTGCTTCTTTCCTATCAGGTTATCGTTTTGCTTTCGCTGCTGGTTTTTGCCGGTATTCTGCTTTTCAACCTCGTCGAACTGCAGTACCTGCCCGAATCTCCGTCCGCTTCCGGAGAACGGCCCTTCGTTTCCGTTCTGGTTCCGGCCAGAAACGAGGAACATTCCGTAGAAGCCTGTGTGCTGTCGCTGCTCTCCCAGGACTATCCCCGCTATGAAGTAGTGGTGCTCGACGACGGATCCGAAGACGCAACCCCGGAGATTCTCCGTCGCCTTGCGGCTTCCTCAGGCGGCCGGCTCCGCATCGTGCAGGGCGATCCGCTTCCCGACGGGTGGCACGGCAAGGCATGGGCCTGCCGCCAGCTCGGCGATCTGGCTTCCGGCGAACTTCTGCTTTTCACCGACGCCGATACCCGGCACAAACCGGAATCGCTCAGCCGTTCGGTTGCCGCCCTTGATGCGTCAGGAGCCGGCATGCTCAGCCTCACCCCCTATCAGGAGATGGTCGGGTTCCTCGAAAAACTGGTCATTCCGCTGGTCTACTTCATTCTCATGTGCTATCTCCCGCTTCGGCTGGTTCGGACATCGCCCAGAAGCGTCTTCTGTTCGGCCATAGGCCAGTTCATGCTTTTCCGGCGGGAGACCTACCGGAGCATCGGCGGGCACCGGGCAGTGAAAGCAGCTATCGTGGAGGATGTCTGGCTCTGCAGGGCGGTGAAAAAAAACGGGGGACGTGTCGCCGTTTTCAACGGCGTCGATGTTCTGAGCTGCAGGATGTACCGCTCGGCCGGTGAAATCATCCGGGGTTTTTCGAAAAATCTTTTTGCCGGACTCGGCTACCGTTCTCCGCTGCTGTTCGGCCTCGTCGTCCTGACCCTGGCTTTTCACGTGCTTCCTTTCGGTTTCCTTGCGGCAGCCCTGCAGCAGGGCGACTTCGGCCCCGCTCTCTTTCTGCTTCCTCTCCTTCAGGCTGCCATTGCACTCTCCTGCAGGGTACTCATTGCCGTGAGGTTCCGCCAGCCGGCGGGCTTCGCGTTTCTGCACGCGCTCTCCCAGCTGGTTCTGATCGCTATCGCATTGAACTCCTTCGCGGTTACGCGGTTCGGAAAAGGTTCGCAATGGAAAGGGAGGTATTATAAATTTGTGAGCGGTGAGCAGTGATTTTTCTCCCTTTGCCCGATCTTCGGGGAAGGTTATAAATTTTTCTTAAATTGAGTCACTATACGCATCTCATATTTCAAACAGGATTTAACAATCATGGGGTTCTTATCTAAAGTATTCGGTAAAAAAGAGGTCGAGCTGAAACGTCCGAAAGTACAGGAGGACGTCAATCTCATCAAGACCATGGAAGGCCACCAGGACAGGGTGCTCGGTGTGAAATTCAGCGCCGATGGCAGCCGGCTGGTCAGTGGCGGGTTCGATGAACTGGTTATGCTCTGGGATGTGTCCAGCGGCAGGCCCCTGCATACCATGAAAGGTCACGAAACATGGGTGGAGTGTGTCGATTACAGCCGTGACGGCAGAAGGCTGGCCAGCGGCAGCACCGACAGCACCGTGAGAATATGGGACCCCGAGAGCGGAGCGTGTGTCCATGTATGCAAAGGGCACGACACGGCCGTGCGCATGGTCGCTTTCAGCCCCGACAGCAGGGTGCTTGCCAGCTGCTCGAGGGATACCACCATCCGCCTCTGGGATGTGGAAACCGGAAAGGAAACCGGGCAGCTTCTCGGACATAAATCATATATCGAATGTCTCGCATGGAGCCACGACGGCAAAAAGATTGCAAGCTGCGGTGAAGAGCCGGTCATTAAAATCTGGGATGTCGAATCCGGAAAAAACATCGCCAACTACCAGACCGGCGACACGCTCTCGCATGCCGTTGCGTTCAGTCCCGACGACAGCCTCATCGCCTTCTGCGGACGCGATGCGAAGGTGAAAATTCTCGATGCGTCGACGGGCCAGACCCTGAAGGTGCTCGCCGGCCACGAAGACGGTGTCCGCAGCGTCTGCTTCAATCCCGACGGTTCGGCACTCGCCAGCGCGGCAAACGACGAGTCGGTCAGGCTCTGGGATGTAAAAAGCGGAGCGCTTCTGCACACCTACAGGGGTCACACCCACGAAGTGCAGTCGGTCGATATTTCACCCGACGGACGGATTATCGCCAGCGGCAGCGACGACTTCAAGATCAAGCTCTGGGGTATCAAATAACGTTCGGGCTTACCGCTTTTTGCCGATTTACGAACGATGCCGGAGGAAGCCCTCCGGCATTTTTTTTATGCGCAGGAATCTCCGTCAGGCGTTTTTTCTCTCAGAGGAACTTCCCGATCATGTCGCCCAACCCCTTCATTCCTCCGAGGTTTTCTGCAAGGCCGTCGAGCAGCGATCCTTCGGGGCTGGCCTTGTCAACCATTTCGGGCAGCGCATCGGCGATGGCGGTTTTCGCGCTCTCCTCCGAAAGCCCGAGCTGTCCGGCGAACTCCTTCAGCTTCTCCTGACCGACAATACCCGCTAACGCATCGGGCGAAACCGGTTTGTTGGCTCCTTTTCCGAGCCAAGACGAAGCGATATCGCCGAGACCTCCAGCCTGCATGCCGGAGAGCAGGGCTCCGAAATCGGGCTTTCCGCCTTTGCCCCCCAGAAGCGATCCCAGGGCCGCCGTGATTTTGTCAAGCGGTATGCCTGTCGTATTTTTGTCGCTGTTGCCCTGAATGGCCGATGCTCCAAGCTGAATCAGTGATGCGATATCCATGTCGTGTTCTCCCGGTTTCATTATGCCGTCGTCCTGGCTGATCACTTGCCGCGCCAGCGTGTTTCTGCGGCTCTTGCATGCAAGTTTGCATGTTTTTATTGTATAAACAAGACAAATTGTGTCATTGAGAGCCTTATTGCAACAGGCCTATCTGACGATGATGGGAGCCGAAAAACTGTATCCCGCTCCATGGGAGGTTTTTACGGGTATGGAGATCTCGCTGTTTCCCTTTTTACGTCGCATGCGATGGACCAGTGCGTCGAGTGAGCGGTTGCCTGACGCGGTGTTTTCGTAATCGAGGGTTTGCAGAAGCTCCTCGCGTTCAACCACTTTCCTGGGGCAGGAGGCCAGCTTTTCAATAAAATCGAATTCCTTTGCCGTCAGAATTATTTTTTCACCTTCCGGCGTCAAGAGAGCCCACTCCTTCCTTGAAAGTACCCAGGGCTTTATTTCCGGGTCAGATGCGTATTCGCTCTTTTCCTCTTCCTGCTCGCCTGGGTGCGGGTTGTTGAGACGTCCCAGGATACTGGTGATCGATGCGAGCAATTCAGGGAAATCGACCGGTTTTGTCAGATAGAGATCCGCCCCGGCTTCATAAGCGACGATCTTGCTTTTCTGGGATGTTTGCGCCGTCAGCATGATAATGCGCATGTCCGTGTTTTTGCGGACGTATTCGGCAAGCACAAGGCCATCCTGATCCGGAAGCGCTATATCGAGAATCGCCAGAAGAAAACGATCCTGGGAGATTTTCTGATAGAATTCCAGGGCTGAAGCAGCCCCTGTGACATCAAACCCCGCAAGTACGAGATACTCCATGATGCTTTCACGGAAATCCCGATCGTCCTCAACAATGATGATTTGCCTGTCAGACATTGCAGCAGAATAAAATGTTGTTGTAACAAGCCTTCAATATAGCGCTTTACAAGGCCATATCGCCAGGGCGGTCAATAGTTTCCTGCTCGTCGCTGTCTCGCATGTTCACGCCGGTATCATCGGTAACAGGCAGTCGCACGGTTACCTCGACCCCCGAGGGGAATCCTTTGAGCGTCACGTTTCCGTTATGCTGTTCGATAATCTTCTTGACAAGCCAAAGCCCGAGGCCGGCTCCGCTGGTGTTCATGGAATTTCTTCCTCGCTGGTACTTGTTGAAAAGCGTTTCGCTTTCCTCTTTCGAGATCGTTGTTCCCCGGTTGCGTATCGTGATGACTACCTCGGCAGCCTTCTTCCGGCAATCCACCGTGACGGGAGTGCCGGGGGCGGAATATTTCCGGGCATTATCGACCAGATTGTATATAGCCAGCTTGAGCTGCGATGGTTCACCGAATACCTTGCTGTCTTCAAGGCGTTCGGTGAAACGGATGTCCACATCCGGCCACATGTTCTTGAACGATGCTATCTGTGAGTAGATGAGCGGGGCTACCGTGATATGGTTTTTTTCCTGTGTCTCCTGGGTTTCGGTCATGCGACTCTCCTGCATGGAAACCTCCATGACCTCGACAAGGCGGTCGATGGCTCGGTGTATCTTGTTGATTTCCGTTTTGATCAGCCGGTTGCCGCTCTGGTTTTTCACCTCGATGAGGTCGAGATTTCCCCGTATGATTGCCAGCGGTGTGCGGTATTCGTGAGAAACCATGCTGATGAACCGTTCCAGTCGTTCGATTTCGAGCTGCAACTGTTCGGTACGTTCGGTGACTGCCTCTTCGAGCTGGTTGATGTTTTTCTGCTGCAGTTCCTGCAGGGTGATGTCCGTCATCATGACGAGCAGGATCGAACGGTCCTTCAGATTGATGAATTCCGCCGAATAAAGGACGTTGAGCTGTTCTCCGTTTTTTTTCCGCAGTTGCACGGGGCGGTTGAAAAGCCGGCCATGGTTTTTGAGTATCGAGACGATCTGTTTCCACTCATCCAGCTTCACATACAGGGAGTGGTCGGTGACAGGACGTTCAATGGCATCCTGCCAGGTGAACCCGAAAAGATGCAGCCATGAAGAATTGACGTTGATCAAACGGCCACCCTGAAGATCCCAGATGCCAATGGCCACAGGTGCATGGTCGAAAATGCTCCGGAATTTCAATTCACTTTCGGCAAGGGCGAGATCCGTATTTTTTCGTTCCGTGATGTCGATCACGGTGCCGATATAGCAGGACACCTCTCCGTTCTTCTCACGCAGGGGCATGCCCCTGCACATGAGCCAGTGAATGGCCCCATCCTTGTGGCTCACCCGGTATTCGACGTTGATTTCCGTTTCACTGCTTGCTGCATGCATGACGGTCTGGAACGTCATGTCCCGGTCTTCCGGGTGAACGTTGGTTTCACAGAGCTTGTGTGAAGACTTAATGCTGTCAGGCTCCATCCCGTAAAGACTCCAGACCCGGTCCGACCAGAACACCTGATCGGACTTGACATTCCATTCCCAAATACCGGCGTTTGTAGCTTCCAGAGCCTGATTGAGACGTGTTTTGCTCTGGCTGAGAGCGATTTCAATCTGTTTGCTTTCGGTTACATCGATAATTGTTCCGATGTAACGGTTTATTTTGTTGTTTTTTTCATATACGGGTTTGGCTCGTGACATCAGCCAGTGTATCGAGCCGTCAGGGTGCATGACTCGGTATTGGATGTTGATTTCGTTGCAGTGCTTGGCGGCCTCGGTGACGCTGTTGGTGGCCATCTCACGATCTTCGGGATGGATGGTGTTCGCCCAGAGCCGGAAGGAGGGCTTGTCATCGCTTTTTGCCAGGCCGTAGAGCGCCCAGATCTCCTCAGACCAGATATTTTCGTTGGTTTGCAGGTTCCACTCCCAGACGCCGGCGTGGGCGGCTTCGAGCGCCTGGTTGAGCAGACTTTTGCTTTCAAGGAGTTCGAGCTCTATCTGCTTGCGCTCCGTTATGTCGATGATGGTGCCGATATAACGGATTACTTTGCCCTCATCATTGTGCAGGGGCATGCCGCGTGAAGTAAGCCAGTGGATGGATCCGTCGGTGTAGCAGACCCGGTATTCGACAGACGCCGGGTTCTGGTTTTTTACAGCCTCCTTTATGGTCCATGATGCCATCTCCCGGTCTTCAGGATGGATGGTATCCAAACAGAGCTGATGGTTCAACGGCACACTTTCCACCTGCAAACCGTACAATCCCCATACCTGTTCCGACCAGCTCAGGCGGTCTGTTTCGATGTCCCATTCCCAGATTCCCGAGTGTGCGGCATCGAGGGCATAGCTGAAGCGCATCTTGCTCTCGACAAGATCCTCTTCAAGCTGTTTTTGCCTGCTGATATCAACGCCGACAGCAACGACACACGGTTCGCCGTCAATGATCACTCTTCTTCCTCTGGTAGCCAGCCATAACGGCACGGGTCTTCCCGGCGGGCATATTTTCACTTCGCTGCTGTCCTCGGCGCCGGAGTGCAGAATGTTCAGGAACTTCTTTTTAACCGGAAAAATCTGATCGGCGCAGATGGTCTCTATCGGATCGACGCGCTCTGTGATGTTGCCGGTTTTGCCGAAGATGATGTCGTGGGCATACTGGTTCCACACCATCAGCTTTCCATCGGCGTTCAGAATGATGGCGCAGCCCGGCATGGCTTCAAGCAGGGCGGTTTTCAGCGCCCGTTCTTTTTCCAGCTCATCCTCAACCTGTTTTTGCCTGGAAGTATTTTCGAGGCTGATCAATAATTTCGTGACGGCTTTTTCTTCTGACCTGAAGGGATTGATGGTTACTCTGAAAGAGTCCCTTTCATCTTCAAACATCAGACGTTCTCCGGTATGGAAAACCTCGTTTGCTTTTTGCATGAAATGAACCGCAAGTTCCGGAAAAGGGACCACATCAGAGAGCAGGTCGGAGATGTTTTCGCCGATGCACTCTTGCGGACTTCTGTCGAATTGAGCGGCAAACAGGGTGTTTGCGTTGAGGACCACTCCTTCTGCATCAATGATGAAAAAAGCATCGGGAAGGGATTCCAGCAATGCGCCGATCCCGGTATCGTTGTTGCCGGATGGAATGTTTTTCTTGTGCATTGCCCTGGATTACTGTCGTTTGCGGTTCAGGATGCAGCCGCCGTCGTTACCGCCGCTCCTGATGCCTTTCCGAGAAAACCGGAAACTTTTCATGGAAAGGTTTTGATATTAGTAAGATTTTGTAAGAAAAAGCTACGATTTTTTCATAAAAATCTGTAACAGGAAACCGGGGCTTCAATGCAGGATATCCGGAATCCGCAGGCGGGGCGTCACGAAGGCGCCATGGTTTGACTTGACGGAGGGGCTCTTGCATGGATAGACTTATGCCTGCATGTATTTCATGCCGATCAGGCCGGCGGCGATAAACTGGTTGACGAGGAACAGGATGTTGTTGACCACCTGAAAGCGCAGGAAGGCGTTGTGCTCGTGTATTTCGCTTTTGCCGATCGTGTGCCCGAATCCGTCGTCTACGGCGATCTGCATGAAGTAAAGGCCTTTGTGGGGGTCACGGTAGAGTTGCACCTGAATGACGATATCGACAAAGAGCGTTACCAGCAGGAAATACATCAGCAGATGAAAACCCCAGCTCCATGCGAGCCATGCGAATACGGCAAACACCAGATCGACGATGGTAAAGGCGACGAGGAATGTGTTTTTAGGACCGATCATCACGGCCAGCGATTTCATCCCCCCTTTCGCATCGCCTTCCTGGGATTTGAAATCATTCATGATGATGAGTGCTGTGGCCATAAAGAAGTTGAGCCCCGCCATCCACAGCGCCTCGGGACGCAGTTCGCTGAAGAACGCGTTGGCCGAGATCCAGGTTATGACTCCATAGGAGATGCCGACCGCGGGCGCCGACAGAAAAATATTCTTTTTCAGCTTGAGCGGGGGAGCCGAGTAAATATAGCCGAGCCCCAGGCCGGTGGAGAGAGAAAGGCAGATGATCAGGCCCCGCTGGCCGCCAACGTGCAGGCTGATCCACGACCCGAGCAGCACTGCGACGGCAAGAACGATGCTCCAGTTCCAGAGAGCCTCCTGTTTGGTCAGCCGTCCGGAAGGAATCGGCCTTGTGGGCTCGTTGATCCGATCGAGTTCGAGATCGTAATAATCGTTTACCGACTGGCTGAAACCCGTGCCGAGAGGGCCGTAGATCAGAAACAGCAAAAAGAGGAGCAGGTAATCGTGTGCATTCGACTGCATGGCTCCCGACGCCATGGCGCCTCCTGCCAGGCAGGGGAAAACGCTGATCCAGGTGACGGGATCGAGAATTTCGATATGGGCCTTGATTTTGCCGATAAACCCGGCCGGTTTGACCGGTATTGCCTTTGCTGTGGTTGCCATGACTGCTCTCGAAATTCTGAGGTGTGTTAATGAAACATAGAATGGGCACCCAGTTCCTGACCTGCACATCCTTCTTTAAGTATCCGGGCATAAAAATCCCTGAGCGTGTCGTTCCCGAAGGAAGGCGTCGCAGCACCATCGTACGTTTTCGTTTCCGGGTCGAACACCAGCATCGATTCCGAGGCGTAATACCGTCCTGTTCTGGCGAATTCCGCCTTGTCTTCCAGTGCCGGGAACAGTTTCGATAGCAGGTTCAGCGCCGGAATGGTCAGATCGAAAATTCCGATCGGGATTTTTCTGAACTTCGGTTTCCTTCCCAGCAGTTCAAAAAGCAGTTCCCCCTGTGCTTTTGCAGAGACAGGCTCTCCGGGACCGCCTACGGGAAGGATTCTGTTGCTTTTCGACGGATCTTCAAGGCAGTCTGCCATGAAGCGCGCAAGGTCGGCCTCGCTGATCGGTTTGCACGAGGTAAGCTCTCCATTGCCGAATAGCACATAAGGCTTTCCTTTTTTCACGGCCTCCACCTGTCCGGCCAGGGACTTGAAAAAAGCCGTGGGCCGTACGATCGAATACGTCATACCCGAATCCCGGAGATCATGTTCGAATTTCAGCTTGGCTCTCTGGAACTCAAGCATCGGTTTCTGAACGCAGATCGCCGAGAGCAGGACGAACTGTTTCGCTCCTGCGGTTTTTGCCGCGTCGAGAACGTTGCGGTTTGCCTGGTAGTCGATCATCCAGGAGTCCTTTACCCCGCCGCTGCGTGAGGTCAGGCATGAGATAACGGCATCGAACCGTTCACCGCGCATGCCAGAGCCGACGAGGGATTCGCTGTCGCAGATATTGCCGAAGCGTACCTCGGAACCAGCCAGCTGTCTGCGGGTTTGCCCGGCGGAAACGGATCCGTCAATTCCCGAGCGCTCCCTGGCAAAACTTACCACATCGTATTTTCTTGCAACAAGTTCCTGTGTAACGAATTTTCCGATATATCCTGTAGCTCCGGCGACAAATACCCTCTTTGTCCGTTGAACTGCACTGCTGCCGGAAAAACCTGAAAGAGAACTCAATGGTACCTTGAATTTTATTGGGAAAAGTGCTTCCAGACCCTCACCGATGCTTGCGCATCACTGCAATTGTGCATTCAGTCAGGCTTCTGCTGCGAGGAGTGTTTTCCGATAAATCTGTTCAGCAGCAGAACAACAAGAATTCCTCCGAAAAAAAAGCCTACCGGAGCGATAATGGTCGTGTAATTGAATAAGTCTGTGTGCATGGTGGAGCTGTTGATGATTTTTTTATGGTACCGGATCACGCAGTAAACCGCAGTGAGGAGTATTCCCGCTTCGCCGGTCGGACCCTTCGTGCTTCGCGATGTTCACAGATACATGCCGATGTTCAGTTTTCTGGTGAATGCATGCATCTTGAAATTGGCCAGCCAGACCCAGTTGAGCGGTTTTCCCTGCATCCGCTCCATGATTGCCCTTCCTTTATAGACCTCCTGCTGAAGTTTTATGAAGTTTTCGAGCAGCTTTTCTCCCTGCATGTTCCTTGGCTCGAACATGTAGTGATAGGTGTCGTACCTGTCCCAGTCGCAGTGCCTTATCCTTGGTTTCATCTCTTCAAAGTATGGCGTTCCCGGAAAAGGCGTGACAAGCGAGAATACCGGAAACTCGATTCGGTTCTGCATGATGAAGTCATAGGTTGCCTGGAAACTCTTTTCACTGTCGTCGTCGAAGCCGAACATGAAGTATCCCTGTATGGCGATGCCGTTCCGGTGAAGGTTGTTCACCGCCGTCGCATAGTTCTGGAGGCGGTTGGCGCCCTTGTTCATGCTTTTGATGATGTCGGGGTTGAGCGATTCGAAACCGATGCTCATCAGATCGCATCCCGATCGACCGGCGATTTCCGCCACCTCGGGTTTATGCAGGAAATTCATGGATATGTTCGCGTTCCATCTCACGCCGATCTTCGACATGCCTTCGAGCAGTTCGGTAAAGTATTGGGGCCGGAAGCTGATATTGTCGTCCATGAACGAGAAGGTCGCCCTCTTTTTTCCAAGGCGCTCCTGATGGTACTGCATCTCCTCGAGTACGAGATCGATTTCGCGGTACCGGTAACTCTTGCCGTATATGGTGGGTGTGGTGCAGAAATTGCATCCTACAGGGCATCCCTTGGTGGCCAGAACCGGGATGCGCGAACTGTATTTATTGGCATGTTCCGAATTAAGGGCGTAGCTGAAATCCGGACCCCGCATGGTGGTCATCGGCTGCAGCTCGTGCGCCTGATAGAGGGGCCTGGGTGTACCCTGCAGAATATCGCGGGCCAGATCGTCCCATACGGACTCCACCTCGCCGTATACCACGCTGGTGCAGTGCTCTGCGGCTTCTTCCCGCATCATGGTCGGGTGTACGCCGCCGAACACTACGATTTTCTTCTGGGCAAGGGCCCTGTCGCCTATACTGTAGGCCCTCGAGGCATTGAGAGTCCGGAAGGTGATGGCGACAACGTCATAAGCCGAAAAATCTTCAGGAACCGGATCGCCGGTACGTTCATCGATGAGCGTTACGTTAAAAAATTCTCCGGCAAGCGTGGCGACCATGATCAGATTCAGCGGCATGCTGACGCTTCCTGAATCGACCATCATGCTCGTAGAGCTTTTTGGCTGGATGAACAGCCACTTTTTTCTGTTTTTCTTTTCCGCGGCAAGCTGCTTCAGGGATGTTCCAATCACCTCATGAAGTGTCGTCCCTGTGTTTCGGGTGTTTTCTTCGTCCATCCTGTCTGTTCTCTGGTAGTCGTATTTACTGCTGAAATAAATCGCCGGTCATGACGCTTCACGATTCGAACCGTTTTCGGATTTCCTTGGTTGGCGTCGCACGGCCTGACAGGGCGGGAGAGCTTCCCCGGTAACCGCCGGCCGTGCTGCTGCCGCCGTAAAGATGCGGATAGGCATTGGCTCCCAGCCTTTTGGTGCACTTGCCGACATTTTCGAGATAATCGCCGACAACCCACCAGTGCCCGTCAATGAAGACCTCGAGAAAACGCCCGTAAGCTTTGGCTCCCTGTACGAAAGCTCCCTGCATGTTGTTCATGGGTCAGTGTGTGTTTAGTTGTTCAATCAGGCTGCGGGGTGCAGGAACGCCCGTTCATCCGGGTATTCTGTTGCCCCATAAGGTGAAATTGCCGCAGGTGTCGGAAGTGATATCCGTGGCGCATTTGTTCAGCGCCATCTGCACCTCGTCAGTCGAGCAATCGAAGCCGCAGGACTTGATGAGTTCCATGCATTTTTCCATCCCGTCGGCGGCCAGCACCCTGTTGCGGAAGATCTCATCCGCCTGCAGCCGCTCGAACAATGCTTTCGATTGGGCTATTGTCATATCGTTACTCCCGGATTGGTTGATTGCATCCTGAGTTCCCGTCGCAAAACCGCAGCGACAGTTCGGACTTTTCAGATTCGTTTGGGCAGGCTTTCCGACGGCGTCTCGTTTTTCGCTCTCCGGCCGGGAAAGATCGTTTGTGGTTGTGATTCGGGCTGTCGGTTCAGGGGCGATGGACGCATCGAGAGATAACCGGATTTTGAAAGTCTTTTTATGTTCACTGCCCTGCAGCGTTTTGAAGGTCATAATCACTTCGTCTTGTTTTTTGGCAGCTCGGGGGCGCCAGACGACGCCTGCGGAAGCCCCCTCACATACATGCTTTCAAATTTAAAAAAATATATTACTTTTGTTATAAATATCATAAAAATGATGAAATCATATCGGATCATCAGACTATCTTTCCTGATAACTGATCCTGCGGATGTTGCTTATGCATTGCATGACTCTATATAGATGAGTCTTTTAGCGTATTTTTGGCAGACTCTTCGTGTTTACGGAAGAGAGCGGGTTTCCCGTTCCTTATAGATTCCTTAAGTAAGATTTGTAGTATTTTGTATGCGGGGTTCGGTCATGTATACGATAATGAACCATTCCAGCCATGGTAGCCGGCGGGTGGTGCCTGTCGAAGGGCTGGAACAATCCCGAACGCAGTACGGCGAGGTTATCCGGTCAGGCGATAGACCCGGATGCTATGGTGCGTTTTTCTGTTCCGATCAAATAATCTCCTGCAAAGCATAAACCATTACAGCTATGGCAAACGAAACATCCAGCGAGTACGCAAGCGCAGTCAGCAACCTGATGGAATCGGTTGGCAAGATCGGCCAAATGCAGATTGAGCTGGTGAATAGTGGCATCAGGTCGGCCGCTTCGGCTTTCGAACCGCTGAGCAAAACATCCATCGAGCTTGCCGGTAACGTTGTCAATGCCCTTAACCAGGTATTGCAGAACGTATCGTCGGCAATCGCTCCGAAAAAATAGGAGGCGGCGGCAGTGACTGAAGCGCCTCATGCTCCGGCGCGGGGCGCTTTCCGGCTGATTCTCATCACCATGTAACGTATAACACGCGACCCATGTCCGGATCAGATACTTTGCCCCTTCAGGTTCCTTCCGACGGCATAAAAGGCCTGGCAATGATGGCCCCTGTTGTCGGTCTGCCCTTTCTGCTGCACGCCGTCGGAGGCGCCGTTATTACAGGGATTGGTTTTGCGGCGGTTTCATCTGTCGTAAGCCCCTTTGCCGAAAAATTTCTGCAGGCAGCAAAAGGCTTGATTGCCCAGCCATCCACCGGCTTCGGTAAAGCTCTTCCGGCGCATCCTGTTCCCGTTGCCATTACGGTTGCCGGAAAAGCGGCGGCAGGCGAAGAGGACGGCACTTCGCCGGCAGATGCGGTCATCATGTGTTGATAATCGCGAGGCGGTATTTGTTTGATCGATAAACGCTTAAAAAAAAGCCATGTCAAGAATTTTATGGATGCAGGCGGTCAAGGGGGCATGGACTTCATACGTGAGAAAGATGAACAGAAGTATGAAGCCGTATAAAATGGAGAATTACCTCTGTCAGGAAATCGATATGGGCATGACGCTTGAGGAGTTTGCCGAGATCGTTTTTATTGAAGGCTTTGTTGCCGGAGAAAAGTATGGCAGGACGCTGACGATAGGAAGCCGGAAATGCGAACCCAAGCTCAACTGATCCGTGAAGATTTCCGGATGGGGGAGATGGCTGAACGGTTTCTATTCTGAAAAGCAGGGTTACGGAAATAAAATTTTTGGAAAGCATCATGTTATCGGATCGCAGAAAAGTGCGGCAGCTGTGGTTTGGCTGGTATTGCATAAAATGGCTGTTGCTTGAGAGAGATTATGTTCACTATCTGTTCACGAGCCGGCAGAGAGAACGGGAGATGTTCTGACGGGGAATTCCTTTCCCGTGACGGGCTGCCGGTTCCGCAGGTTAGTGCAATCCGATATTTTTTAACGGTAAACCAGGACGTCGATATGGGCCAACCTGACACAGCAACGATGATGAAAAGAGCGGCAGGCGTTGCCGGAGGGGCAGCGCTGCTCGCTCCTGTCGCACCACCTCTCCTGCATGGACTTGCCGGTCTGGCCGTGGTGGGACTCGGGATTTTTGCCGCCGGTTCACTTGTTTTCAAGGCCGCCGAAGTGTTTCAGGGTATGGAAAATCCTTTGAAGCCAAAAGGAGAGGAGCCGAAAATACCTTGAGCACGGAATTGCATAACTTCCGGTTTGTCAGGCCTCAGGAGATCCGGACTGTCATATGCATGAACTTCTTCCGCTAAGCTGGATGCGGGTAGACGCTATCCGCCCGGTTTACCGTGACATCACCCTTCCGTTTTCCCGAACCCGCTGGATTACCTGCGCGGATATTCCTCACGGGTATTCAGTGCAGATTCTTTACGAAGACCTCTCATGTTCCTATCCTGACGGGTATGTTTTTCGCGGATGTCCTTCTGCGATAGGGGCCTATTTTTCATCCGCAAATTGCAGCCTCCTGAGGACGGGTGCGGAAGCCGTTCTCGATTTGCATAAGCCGCATATCGAGGGGAAAGCCGTTGCCGGTTCGCTTGCAAGGGGCAAAAAACACGGATTTGTTGAAGAAATATCCTTGCATGAAGCAAACATGCGGCTATTCGGGCAATTCCGGAGCGAGACGAAACACGCAGGGAAACCCCAGCTTCAGCACCTGTTCAGGGATGACCCTGCAGCGGCATGTCGCAGCTTCGTGTTCCGTTCATTTTCCGGGCAGTGGCTGGCGGCTATGACGCTTTCGGAAAGAGGGCCGGCCGCGTTGCATACGGAGCTGATGCTGAGGCACCGGCATGCTCCCGGAGATAGTATGGAATGCCTTGTTGCCGGTATTTTTGAAGTCCTCGAACGCGAAGGCCTGCATGAGTGGAGTCTTGGGGAGGTGCCCTTTCTGATGCCAATGCACCCTTCGCAGGAGCCGCTCACGCCGATGGAGCGGTTTATGGTTTCATTGGCTTCCTGCTGCAAACATGCTTATGACTATGAAGGCCTTTACCGGTTCAAAAACAAGTTTGCTCCCGAATGGCGGACGGTTACGCTCTGTACCAATTGCACCCCTTCACCGGTCATGCTCGCGGAGCTTGCCCTGGCAATGGGCTTTACGGATCTTCTGGTGCATCAGTCTCTCGACCGGTTGCGGCAATGGATTTTCCCTTCCTGAAGAGGCGCGTTTTCTGCCTCGCGTCTTGTGCAAAAGCTTGGCTTTCCCGTGATGACCGGAATCGGCAGCCAATGCGGTGATGATCTCCATCGGCGGGGCGGTGAACGGTACGAACGGTCGCTGAAGATATGGATCGATGCAGGGTCTCTCTGGTATACGCACAACTTTGCCTATCTTTATCTTTCGAGCAAGAAGATTTTTTTCGGGGGAGTCCGTTATGGCCGGCTATTTTAACGACGTTCACTGTCATCTGTTCAACTTCGAGGACGTGCCCTTCTACGCAACCCTGCGGCGCAAGGTCAAGCCTATCGACACGCTGGGCATGCTGGCGGCTTCGCTTGGCATCGTCAACGTGGAACGTTTCAGGAAATTCATCATGTTTTTCGAACTGCCGGTTCAGGCGAACCTGACGGCATTTCTTGCCGAACTTCGCGAGGCCGCGCCAGGGAAAAACCTGCTTCTCACACCGCTGGTGATGGATTTTTTCGACATCAATCCGGAAGCCAAGCCGGTTCATCTTCAGGTTGAGCATCTGCGTGAAGGCATCGCAAAATGCACCACGCTTTCGCCCGGTGACCGGGTGCTGCCGTTTCTCGGTTACGACCTGCGCCGCCTGCGCAGCGGCTCGCTCGACGATTTTCTCCGCTACTGGGAAAGCTCCGGAGGGGTCAGTTCCGTCGAAAAACGCTCGAATCCCGAAGCCCTTGCAAACGGCGATGTGATCGGTATCAAGCTCTATCCCCCCATAGGCTTCAACCCCGATCCATCACGCGAACGCCATGCGGAAATACGCAAACGGTACTGCGACTTCTATCTCTGGTGCATCGAAAGGCGCATTCCCCTGACCGTCCATTGCCAGCACTCATCCTACTCCATGCACAGCGCGAACAGGATCCGGTACTACACGCACCCGCTCAACTGGCAGAAGCTCCTCGGCCGCCCCGGATTCGGGTCGCTCAGCATCAATTTCGCCCACGCCGGCGGATGGGAGGATATGGCTGAATGGCAGGGCACCCTGAAGCCCGGGATTTCAGGCGGCGAAGCCGCAAAACCTGAATCCATGCCCGGCTTCTGGTCGAAGGTGGTCGTCTCCCTGCTGAAAAAATATCCGAACACCTATGCCGACCTTTCGGCATTCAACTTCGCCTCGCGCTCTGCCCGCAATGCCCTCAAAAAACTGCTCGAGCGGGACGAACACGACCAGTCCGGCGGCTACCGGCTCAGAAAGAAACTGCTCTGGGGGTCGGACATTCCGATGGCCATACCTGCGAAAGCCTGCAAACAGAAGGGAGTGTCCGCCTACCGGCACCTTTACGGGCGCTTTGCTGAAACCATACTCGGCTGTTCGATAGAACGCCCGGAAGAGGCGCTGCTCGACATGACGGCAACCAATCCCGAAACCTTCCTGTTTCCATCGGCACAGCCATGAGCATCATTCTCCTCGATATAGGCAACGTGATCGTCGATGTCGATTTCCAGCGATTCTGCAGGTCGGTTGCGCGCGACCGGGCGTCGGGCGCGGCACGTATTTTCGAACGTTACTGCACAAGCGAGCTGAAAAACCGTTTCGACCGGGGTCTTGTCGCTCCGTCCGACTATCTCGGCCTGATCGCAGGAGATGCCGACACCCGCTCCATGTCGCCCGGTGAGCTGAAAACCGCATGGCAGGATATTTTTATTCCGAAGCCCGAAGCCGGCGATGCCGTGCGGCGGCTTCGCGAAAACCACACGCTCTGGATCATGAGCGATACCGATCCGCTGCATGTGACCTTTCTTTTCAACCGCTGTCAGGAACTGAAACTGGCCGAGCGGTACTGGTTTTCCTTCGAACACGGTCATCTCAAACGGGAGAAGGAGGCTTTTCAGCAGGTATTGGCTGCCGCCGGCAGGCCGGCAGGGGAGTTTATCCTGATCGACGACCGCCAGGATAACTGCAGGTGTGCGGAAACCTGCGGCATCCGGACAATCCTTTTCAGAAACTGGCCCGAGGCGCTCGAACGGCTGAAGGACTTATAACTGGTAGCAACGTCACCTCATGCTCTCCATCACCCCTTCCATACAGATACCCGACAGCGAGATCGAGCTGCACGCCATGCGTTCCCAGGGCGCGGGAGGACAGCATGTCAACAAGGTCGAAACCGCCGTTCATCTGCGCTTCGATATCGGGTGCTCCTCTCTTCCCGAAGCCTGCAGGGAGCGCCTTCTGCAGCTGAAAGACAGGAGGATCACCTCCGAAGGCGTCATCGTCATCAAGGCGCAGCGCTACCGCAGTCAGGAGAAGAACCGGGAGGATGCGCTGCTTCGCCTGCAGGAGCTGCTGCAGCGGGCAATGCATGTTCCGGTAAAAAGAAAACCGACAAAACCGACCAGGAGCTCCAGGGAAAAAAGGCTGGAGAGCAAGACAAGGCGCTCGAAGCTCAAAGCGACGAGACGCGGCGCGATCGATGAGGGGGATCGGTAGGAGATTATGGATTGGAGGGAATGGGGGGGCGTTGTGTGTCTACCGATATGGCACCCCTACGGGGTTTGAAGAGAAGATTGTATACCGGTGTCAAGTCCCGTAGGGACGGCATGTCGGTAGCGCAGGGTGAAACCCTGGGAGCCGTAGGGACGATATATCGGTAGAGCGGGAATCGGGAAGAGATTTTCGATAGGAAGGGAACGGTTGTATGAAAAATTCCGGGATCAGTCATGGGAGTTCCATAGGTCCCATGGGTCCTATTCGTCCCATCAGTCCCATTTTCCAGCCCCTGGGCATGTCGGCAGAGCGGAGGGTCTCCCCCCAAAGGGAAACCGGAGGGACGGCAAGCCGTCCCTCCGGTGGTATCCTACATAACCGAAACGGATTTTTTCACGTTTCCGGCAACAAGCACCCGGCTGTTGTCGAGCTGCGCTTTCATCACTGAAATCTCAGCCAGCAGGTTGGCTTTTTCCCGTCTTGAGAGTCCGGGTTCCGGCTTCGAGGCCGAAAGTGCGGCAAGCGGATTGACCGGCTTGCCGTTATGGATCATGCGGAAATCGAGGTGCGGGCCGGTTGAACTTCCCGTCGAGCCCACATAGCCGATAACCTCTCCCTGGCGGATCCTGCCGCCGTTGGCGGCTTTCGGGCTGTAGCGGCTCAGGTGCAGGTACTGGCTGTGGTATCCTCCCGGATGCTTCAGGGTAAGCATGTTGCCGGCTCCGCCTTTGCGGCCTCTGAAAATCACGGTTCCGTCAGCGACCGCTTTTACCGGAGTGCCGGATCGTGCGGCCATATCCACCCCGCCATGGAAGTGGCGCGTTCTGCGGATAGGATGAATCCTGTAGCCGTAGCCGCTTGAAATTCGTGAATAACTGCAGGGCTGAACGAACTGCGCGGTTCTTTCTGATGCCTCGAGCGCATTGCCCTTCTCGTCGTAATACCCGGTTTTGCCGTTAGAATCGGTGTACCGGTATGCGGTGTAGCTCTTTTTGTTTACCGAAATTTCGGCGGCAATGATTTTGCCGGTGCTGATAAATTCATCATCGAGCCATTTCTCTTCGAAGAGCAGGCGGAAGTCCGAGCCGGGCTTGATGTCACGCTTGAAGTTCAGGCGTCCGGCAAACAGTTTTCGTACCGGGCGCATCAGTCCGGAACGTTCCCTTTGGGCAAGTTCCGAAGAGAGGGTTTCCGACACCGACCCTTCGATGGAGGCGAGGCGGTTTTCATATTCCTTGGCGTCGCGTCGCACCCTCAGCTCTCCGCTGCCGTTTTCCCGTTCGATATGTATGGTTACGGCGCGGTCCTGAAAATAGGTGAATCGCTGAAAAATGCCGGCGCCGCTTTTTTCGATTTCATAATTCTGGCCGGGACGGAACCCCCGGATCGAGAACCTGCCCTTGAGCTGACCGGCAATGGCGTCGACATCCGCCGGAGTGAGGCCGTTCGAGGTGAGAATGGTGTAGAGCGACTGACCGGGCTGTACGGTTTTTTTGTCTATGGAGGGTTTTCTGATTTCGGATGCATCCTCGATAACGACATAATCGTCATCGCCGGTAAAGCCGAGTTCATCGATATAGGTGCCGGGTTCGGAGCTGAAGATGGTGAAAATGAAAAAGATCATGACAAGGGATGCCGCGGAAAAAGGAAGCCAGAACGAGCGTTCGGCGCGGCTCAGATAATCTTTAAGCTGTACGGCTGCAGCTGTCAGGAACGGTTTGAGTGTTTTCATACGTAAGCGTTTTCATGTACGGCATTCAGCAGTAGCGTTATTCATCGGGTAAAGGCTTCCAAGTTAAGCATATGTTTTCAGAAAAATAATTTAATTACTTTCCGGTTACGCTGTAAAGGGGATTTTTTCTTCCGGAAGGTATGTTATCATTGCTTTCCCGGCTCGTTCCGGGAGTGATGCGCCACCTGAAAATGCAAAACCATGTCTCTTTCCAGCAGCTTCATACCGGAAATCGACCGCTATTGCGACCGGTGGTGCGAGCGTTGTCCGTTTACGTCGCGCTGCCGTCACTACCATCTTGAACAGCACCAGTCGCCGCAGGTCGCTTCCGGCGAATCCGATATTTTCAACGCGGAATTCTGGATGCAGATGCAGCGCGGGCTCGCCGCGGCCGTGCATCGCATAAGCCTGCAGGCCGCCGCCCAGCCATTGACGCCTGGGGTCGCAGACCTTTACCCGCACCGTTCCGCCCGTGAGCACCCCTGTTCCCTGAGTGCGCTCGAATATGCAGGGATGCTCGACCATTGGAAAAGTTCCGACAGAATATGGCCACCCCTTCCCGAAGAAGCCGGAGAAATAATCCGGCAATATCACTATTTTCTCTATCCGAAACTGGTTCGGGCCATCGAAGTCGGCCTGACTTCCGACTCTGGCCTGCCGGTCGGAGAGGCCGCAGACGGAACGGCCAAAACGGTGCTGATCGCCATCGACCGTTCTCTTGCAGCATGGGGGATCGTCTACCAGGCATATCCCCGCTATGAGGACGATGTGCTTCCGCTGCTCCTCCATCTCGACCGACTCCGCAAATCGGTGGAGGTCCTGTTTCCCGCAGCGAGAGCTTTTCACCGTCCCGGTCTGGACGATTGACTTTTTTACAATAAACGATGTTTACCATGCTGAAAACCAATGAACCCGCTCTTGTTGAATTTCTTCTGCAATGCCAGCCCGGTCAGCCGAGAACCAGAGGCAACTGGGAGGTCGATCACCAGGGAAATCCGTTTCTTCTGCCCTCCATCGGGGGGATAACCCTCAACGTGCAGGTCGGCGATCCGGCATTCGGCTGGGCAGGCGACCACATCGAGCCCGGAGTGAGCTGCACGGCCGATACCCAGAAGCCGTTCGAGCATCCCAATATCGGGCTGCAGCTCTATTCCTGTGTCGGCAACAGCGCAACCATAACGGCCGGCGAGGCGAAAGGGGAGTGCGGCACGGTTATCGGCCATCACGGAGGCTCCGAACATCTCATCGTGGAATTTCCCCGCGCCGTCAAGGAAAAACTTACCTACGCCGATACCATCATGATTCGCGCCAAAGGACAGGGGCTGAAACTGCTCGATTATCCGTCGGTCGCGCTCTTCAATCTCGATCCCTCACTTCTCGAAAAACTGAAGATCAGGGAGGCGAAGGACGGTGTGCTCGAAGTTCCCGTCACAACCATCGTTCCTGCAGTCTGCATGGGTTCCGGAATCGGTTCCGCCCACGTGGCCAAGGGAGATTACGATATCATGACCAGCGATGCCGAAACGGTCAGGGAGTACGGCATCGACAAAATACGTTTCGGCGATTTTGTCGCCCTTCTCGACCACGACAACCGTTACGGCAGGGCTTACCGGAAAGGCTCCGTATCGATCGGCATCGTGGTGCACAGCGACTGTCTCGAAGCAGGTCACGGCCCGGGCGTAACCACCATCATGACCTGTGCGGAACCCGTCATCAGGCCGGTTATCGATTCCGGCGCAAACATCGCCGATCTGCTCGGTATCGGCACGGCGCTCTCCGGAGCGAAAGCCTGAAGAAACGGTGACTCATGGTGCAAAAAAAAGGCCCCCTTCAAGGGAGCCTTTTTTTTCCTGCTGAAGAAGCCGGACCGCCTTGTTTACATGGTCACGGCGGTGATGACATATTTGCCGCCGATGTGTTCGCCCGAACGGCTCGTCTTGCTGAAGTCGAGGTCCATTGCAACGCCGCCCAAAGTTGCCGAGCTCCTTGCGATACCGTTCAGAGGCACGGTTATCGATGAAGCCGATTCCTTGTCGCTGGTTACCTTCGCATTGGAGATGCCGATTGTCGAACTGTCTCTTGTCAGCGTGTCGCCGCCTTCAGGTATCGTTATGCTCACTCCGGCTTCGCCGTTTTCCGAAAATCCCCTTACCGCCCAGACGTTCGGAATTGTTACGGTGGTGAGGGTGCCGTCAAGTTCCAGCTTCGCTTCCTTCAGGTTTTTACCGTCAAGCTCGCTGTTGTTGCTCACCACGCCGTTCCAGGCTACATCCATTGTGTTGGAGCCTTCATCGACAGTGAGGCTTTCGGGTGTGGCGAAATTCAGGGTCAGCTTCGAGTAGTAGTGCAGAATGATGAAGTCGGGCACATTGACCACGACGTCGGCAGTACCTTTGGTTGATGCTCCGGCCGGGGGTAAAGCGACTACCGCTTCTGCTGCAGGGGATGTTGCTGCGATGATTGCTGCTCCAACGAGCGCTTTTCTGATGTTGTTGATGATGGTCATGGCGGGGGTCCTCCCTGTTGTTGTTGTATTCTGTTGATGTTTGTTTTCTATGTTTTTTTACTGTTTCTGATAATGATTAAACAATAACCGTGCCAGAATGGAATTATCCTGGATAAATCCAATCCATTTATATGGTAACATATTTTTAAAATGCGACTTATCGCGTTTCACCGGAAGAATGCGAAACCATTTTTTTATGGGCGGTGAAACGTATCGGTCTGTCGTGAATTGATACGATTGCGTTGTATTGCCGAGTCAACCGTATCGGAATGTCCTCCTTGCGGCGCGGGAATTTTTCCTGTCGGCACATTGTTTTTTAAAGTACCCTCAATGAAAGGAATGCGGCTTTTTAACCTTTAACGGAGATGCTGCCATGTCACTGAAACTTTACGGAAGAGACCCGCTGAAGATGTTCGAGGACGTTTTCAACGACAAGGTGTCGCCCTTCTTTTCTTCGATGATAACGCCTTCGTTCAGGGTCGATATCAGCGAGGACGAAAAGGCGATCTATGTTTCCGCCGATATGCCCGGCATGAAAAAAGAGGACGTCAAGGTCTCGATGGAGGACGATGTGCTGTGCATCAGCGCGGAACGCAAGCAGGAGGAGGAGGAGAAGAAAAAAGGGTATCACCGTATCGAGAGGAGCTGGGGAAGCATGAGCAGAAGCTTTTCGGTCGGCGATAACGTAGACGGTGAAACAATCGAAGCCGCCTACGACAACGGGGTGCTGAAAATAACGCTTCCGAAAAAAGAGTCCGAGCCGAAAAAAGGCAAGGAGATCGAGGTGAAGTGAGCCTCTCTGAAAAGCACTGCAATGAAAAACCCCCCGGAATCCGGAGGGTTTTTCTGTTTTCTGCGGACGAACGACCGATCAGCAGTTGCGCACCGTCGATGAGGTACGGTCCTTGATGGTGGTTTCGTCGAAGGCATCCCAGTCGTGCTCGTCGTGCTCGCGCTGGTAGCCGGCCTCTTTCAGACCGAAGCTCATGTCGGCAACCATTTCCGGGCGGAGTTCCTTCAGGTTCTTCACCTCTTCCTGGGTAAGAATCCTCGACTTGTCGAAGCCGAGATCGATCTCGATCTTGCGGTTCTTGGTCTTCACGCGGTCGATATCGTAAAAACGCTTCGTAATGGTGGTCTGTGCGAACGCTTTCAGACATCCGAGCATGTATTTGCGTACATAGGGATCCTTGATCCACGGATAACCGAAGAAGGTCTTGCGCGCGTAGAAACGTGCATAGGACTTCAGCACGCCCTTGAGCACATCCTCGCGCTCCATGTTGTCCGGCTTGATGATGGGCGACACGAAGTTGTACTTCGAATAGTCGCGCACCTCCACCCTGTCGCCGAGCTCCTTGAAGAGATCGGAGAATGGCCATGGCGTGTAGATGGTCCAGTTGGCCATATCGGGATCCCAGTCCTTGCAGAGCTGGTAGGTCTCCTCGATGGTTTCCGGAGTCTCGTGTTCGAGGCCCATCACGAACTGGGCTTCGGCCACGATGCCGTTTTTCTGGAGCAGCTTGATGGCGAACTTGTTCTCTTCGATGGTGGTCTCCTTGCGGAAACGGTTCAGGTTCATCTGGCTTGCCGCTTCGGTGCCGAGCGAGACGTGCACCAGGCCGGCCTTCCGGAAGAACGGCAGCAGATCGGCGTCACGCATGATGTCGGTCACGCGGGTGTTGATGCCCCAGGTCACGCCGAGCTTGCGGTCGATAAGCTCCTGGCAGAGGGCAACGAACTTCTGTTTGTTGATGGTCGGTTCCTCGTCGGCGAGAATGAAGAAGCCGACATTGTATTTCTTGACCAGGATTTCGATCTCATCGACGAAATGCTTCGGGCTTCGGGCGCGGTAACGGCGCCAGAACTGCCACTGCGAGCAGAAGGTACAGGTAAAGGGGCAGCCTCTTGCGAAGTTCGGTACCGCAAGACGGCAGTTGAGCGGAGTATAGATATACTTGTCCCAGTCGTAAAGGCTCCAGTCGGGTGTCAGGGTGTCGAGGTCCTCGATGACCGGATGGGCTGCGGTGGCGAACACCTTGCCCTCCTCGTCGTTGTAGGCGATGCCGGTAATGTCGCCGCGGACCTCCCGGTCGTTTCCTGCCGCGATGGCCTTGACCAGGTTTACGGCAACCTCTTCGCCTTCACCGCGGATGACGTAATCGGTTTCCGGCGCTTCGGTCAGTACCTGTGGATACATGAAGGTCGAATGAATACCGCCCATGATGGTTCTGATCTTCGGATCCACCTTCTTGGCGATTTTCATGATGTCCTGCGCCTTGAATATGGAGGGCGTGATGTTGGTCGCCATAACGATATCCGGCTTGTTCTTCCGGATAATTTCCTCAATCTGGTCATCCGGGAGGTCGTCGGCCATGGCGTCAACAAAACGAATTTGCTCGAACCCTGCCTTTTTCAGGGCGCCACCGATATAGGCTACCCAGCTTGGCGTCCAGTTACCGGCAATTTCAGCTCCACCTGAATGATAATTAGGCTGAATCATCAGTATTTTCATCGGTATCCACCCTCCAGATATGTGTGTTTTTTACAAAAATAGGGAAAGCTGCGGTGAAACATACCTAACCCGTGATGTTTCAATAAAAAATCCCTGAACAACCAATTTACGATTTATTTATAACATTGTCATACGGTTTTCTTCATCCGTTTACCGGCGCGAGGTGTTCATCAGCATGGTGTGGTAGAACCCGAAGCTGATCTTTTCGCTGTTTTTCACCGTCATCCTGTTTTCCGTCATGGCTTTCTGCATCTCTTCGCCCCGGATCATCTGAATGGTTGTCCTGCGCTCTTTTTTCGGGAAGTAGCCGCCGAGCCAGTGCTGGAAGGCGAGGATGTTGTTGTAGGGCGCATAGGTGAAGATCACCGGCCCTTTCGTCAGATTGCTCAGGTTTCCGAACGCCTGCCGGAACCCTTCCGCCGGATAGTGGATGAGCACATCGAAACAGACGACCGCGTCGTACGTGCCTTTGACCGACTCGATGGTGTTGACCTCGAAATCGATGTTTCCGGCCACTCCCGCTTTCGTTGCATCCGCCTTCGATTTCTCCACCATCTGCGACGCGATATCGACAGCCTTCACCCTGTAGCCTGCTTTGGCGAGCCTTATGCTGAATAGTCCGGTTCCGCAGCCCGCATCGAGCACGGTAGCTCCCTGGGGGAGATTGAGCTGCTGCAGCCATTCGAACGCCCGGTCCATCATGACAGCATGTCCCTGTCGGACGGTGTTGCGTACGGTTGAGAGTTTGTCGTCTCCGTAAATCGAGGCCCAGCGCTGGAAGCCCTGGCCGTTGAAATACGAGCGAAGCATTTTTTTGTGTTCTTCGGCATTGAAAGAGGAGCTGCTCATGTTTCGGTTTTTGACGTTGAAAGTAGTGTTACTGTGTATCCGGTTCACTCATGGGTGTTCCCGATTCCCTCAACCCTCGACTCGAGATCTTCGTACAGCCGCTGAAGATCCTCGATGGTTTTTTCGTCGGTGTTCCAGAAACCCCGGGCGTTCGCTTCCAGAAGCCGTCTGGTCATGGCGGTTACGGCATGGATATTCAGTTCGGTCAGCCGTTCAAGCATTTCAGGGTTCTGCAGGAACGTTTCGTTGAACTGCCGGTAGGTCCAGTCGCCTACCGCCGATGCCGTGGCGCTCCATCCGTAGGTATTGCCGAGGTGCGACTCTATCTCCCTCACCCCTTCATAGCCATGCTCCAGCATGGCGTCATACCACTTCGGATTGAGCAGTTTCGTGCGGGCTTCCAGCGCCACCATTTTTTCCAGTGTGCTGATCCGCTGTTTCGTTCCGAATCCGTTGACATCCCCAACGAGGATATCGGGCTTCGAACCGCTCAGATGTTCGACTGTTTTGGAAACCCCGCCAAGATACTCATAATAATGATCAATATCAGAAATCCCGATTTCATAACTGTCGATATTCTGGAAGGTCAGGGTGACGTTGCGCAGCGCCGAACGGAAGGCTTCGGGGCACTCCTGCCAGTTTCCGTCCTCCGTGACGGCAAAGCTTTTGCGGCTCAGGAACGCATCGGCAAGCTGCTCTTCCTCCTCCCACGAACTGCTTTCCACCAGATGATTGACGTTGGCGCCGTAGCTGCCGGGAGCGTTTGAAAATACCCTGTTCGAGGCTTCCGAAAAAGAGCAGTTTTTCTCCTCCATCTCCCGGAGCACATGTTTGCGGATGTAGTTCATCTCCTCCGGCTCATCAGCCGCCGCAGCCATTCTTGCCGCCCTGTCGAGCAGCCTTACCTGGGGTGCGAGCAGATCCCTGAAGATGCCGCTGATGGTGATAACCACATCGATGCGCGGTCTGCCAAGCTCCGCCAGGGGGATAAGGGCAACATCGCTGGTTTTGCCCAGTTCGTCGTTTTTTGGCACGGCTCCCAGCAGCGCCATCGCCTGGGCTATGCCTTCGCCGTCGCTCTTGAGGTTGTCGGTTCCCCAGAGCACCATCGCGATGGATTCGGGCATGCAGCCGTTTGTGTTACGGTACTCTTCGAGCACGGCATCCGCGGCCGCCCTGCCCGCCTGGCGAGCGAACGCCGAGGGGATGCTGTAGGGGTCGAGGCTGTGGATGTTGCGTCCGGTCGGAACGATATCGGGATTGCGCACCAGGTCGTTGCCCGGAGACGGCGCCGTGTACCCTCCTGAAAGCGCGCGGAGCACCGCATGCAACTCGTTGTTTTCGGCAAGGTTGCCGAGCACGACGTCGAGAAAATTCCAGAACTTCTGCATCTCTCCGCTTCTGATGCCGGTTTTCCGGTTCAGATAGCTGTCGGCTTCCGATATTCTTACCGGGAGGCTCCCTTCGAGGATACTCCGGATATCCGGACCGTTTTCCGAAGTCGGTGCTGAAAGGTGGCTGGTAAAGATCCTGACAGCCTCCCTGCAGGTCGCCAGAATATCCTGCCACTCCAGCATGTCGCTGTGGTTCTCTCCGATGCCGTCAACAAGCTGCCGGTAGTCGCGGTTTTTATGGCGGCAGATCAGTTCGGGCAGCGAACGGTTGTCGAGTTCCGGGCGGGTGTGGCATGCAAGCAGTGCGAGATGATCGACGAGGCTTTCTATCGAAGGGGCTTCGCCCATGACATGCAGGCCCAGGGGAATCATGCGCTCCTCGACAAGGTAGAGCTCGCCCGAGAGCCCGGCAAGATACTCATCCCGGTTCTCCGTCGATTTGCCGCTGCCGATTTCCAGTTCGGCCGCCAGTGCGGCGATCTCTTCGAAAATGTCCTCCTGCGGATGCTTTCCGGCTGCCGCCAGAAGCTCTTTCAGGCGGCGCAGTCCCTTGTAGAGCCCGGCATGTTCGAGCGGCGGGGAGAGGTAGCTGATGAGGGTGGCAAGCCCCCGGCGTTTGGCGATGGCTCCCTCGCTCGGATTGTTGACGCAGTAGCAGTAGAAGTTCGGCAGGTTGCCGATCAGCCGTTTCGGCCAGCACTCCCTCGAAAGTCCGGCCTGCTTGCCGGGCATGAACTCCAGCGCTCCGTGCGTGCCGAAATGCAGCACCGCATCGGCATCGAAACAGCGTTCGAGCCAGGTGTAGAATGCGGCGAACGCGTGGTTCGGCGCCGCGTCCTTCGCCATGAGGAGGCGCATCGGATCGCGCTCGTAGCCGAACGAAGGCTGCTGGCCTACAAAGATGTTGCCGAACGAGCAGCCGAGTATATGGAATCCGTTGCGGTCGGAGAGTATCTCTCCGGGAGCGTCGCCCCAGAACGGCTCGATGGCGGTGTATGCCGGAAAAAGCTTCCGGTACTCTTCGGTAGCAAGGTGGGCCTCCACGTTGCCGTCCGTACCGTAAATCAGCCGGTTGCCTTCGAGCAGGCGCTCCCTGAGATCTTCGACACTTTCGGGCAGTTCCACATGGTAGCCGCGCTCCTTCATCTCGCGCAGCAGGCGCAGGAGGCTTTCGAAAACGTTGAGATAGGCCGCCGTACCGGCATTGCCGAGATTCGGGGGGAAATTGAAGAGCACGATGGCGATTTTCTTCCCGGCCGGGGGCTTTGCGCGCAGCCTGAGAAACCGGTCGATTCTTCCGGTGATGGCGCTGATCTCCCGTTCGAGAGGGATGGTGCAGTCGTTGCCCGTTCCGGCATACACGTGAGGCTCTATGGTGCCGTCAAGCTCCGGAACCGCCACCGACAGCGCCGTCTGCAGCGGCGTGAGACCGAGGCTGTTCTCCTTCCACTGCTCGATGGGCTGGAAGGAGAGCGGTATGAGGTTATAGCAGGGCACATCGAGTTTTTTCAGGGCCTCGATGGCCTCCTTCGCCTTGTTTTCCGCCGGGCCGCCCACCAGGGAAAAACCGGTCGCATTGACCAGGAGCTGGGGCTTCAGGTTGTCGGGTTTTTCCGGATCGAAAAACTGATCGAGCGCCGGGCGGCAATCGAGGCCGCCACTGTAGGCGATGCAGGAGGCTATCCCCTGCGATTCCAGTTCAGCGACAAGGTGCTCCAGATGCAGCATGTTCCGGCTCAGCACGGTCGAGCGCATGGCCAGAATGGCTACCGGGCCTTTTTTCAATGCCGGCTTGTGCTTGTGCTGCCAATCCCTGAAGGCCTTTGCCGAAAAGAAGGGTTCGGCGGCCTCCGGATGGCAGAGCGCGGCGTCCGGGTAAAACACGGCGTCCTCCTGCGGCAGCTTTCCTTTCCAGCCCGGAACGTAGCGGTCGGCTATGAGGCTCAGAAAGCGCTCCATGTTCTCGCGCGATCCGTTCAGCCAGAACTGGTGCGCCGCGATGAAGGTATGCATATCCCTGGCCCTGCCGGGGAGGTGCTTCATGATTTTTCCGATATTCCGGGCAAGGGCGAGCTGCCTCTGGGTTTCGCCGTGGCTCTGCTTCGGCTTGAGCTTCTTCGCCCACTGCCGGAAAATTCCCGGTTCTTTTTCCCCTTCATCTCCCGACTTGCGCATCGAGAACTTTCCGAGCCTGGTTCGGGTGAGCAGGGCCGGGTTGCTCGTAATGATGCATATCGGGCAGGATGCCTGATCAAGAAGCAGTTCAAGCGGCCGGACGATCTCTTCGCTGAAGAGCATCGAGCCGAAAATGAAATCGGCGGTCCGGAACGTTTTTTCCAGTTTTTCCCACTGGAGGCTGTCGTGCTGGAGGCCAAGGTTGAACATCGAAACTTCGATGCCGGTATCGAACTTCCGGTTCAGCCGCTCCGCAGCGCTTTTCAGGGCGCTGTTGTTGGTGGCCTCCATCGTAAGGAACACAAAATGCATAAGGTCAACCTTTATTTAAAGGGCTGTTTTTCATGAAAATGCTACAGGAAAACATGCCTCTTTTCCGCAGTGTGCTCACCGCGGCGCTTCAGGTTTCGTGCATTGAGGACTGAGATGCACGCGACCTGTGGAAGGTTGGCGATTTAAATCAGAAGGACGGGATTCTGCTGGAGAAGGTTGCGGGGCAGTATCGCTGGCGCCTGCGGAAGCTGGTGCGGCGTGCAGCAGAAAGCGGCGGCGGCAAATGCGTATACAGCGCCACGGTGCGCGCAATGCTCCGCCTGGAAAATGGAGAGTTTCTCGACACTGTTTTTTGGGGGGGTATCGGAAAAGGCGTGCAGGAGTCTTGTGTGGTGGAGCTCATGGCTCGATGAGAGCCAGCCGTTGCAGCTGCCGTTTCCCTGAAGCTGCGATCGGGATTTCAGTTTGGAGTTGAGATTTGTCGTCTTGGCGCAGACGTTGAAACCAACCACCGAGATTGCGAAAAAAAGCGCTATCTCGAAAAAACGCCAGACACTCCGCGATATGTTGCTTCTGCCTGCCTGCATAAGTACCTTTTGCTTAATATAGCAAACGGATTGCTGAAAACGAAAACGCAGGAGCCTCTCCGTTCTCCCCGGAAAAGGAAAAGGCACGGTGCCGGTGCAGCGTGCCTTTTCCCTGATTGTCCTGATCGCATGGGTTGCCCCTTCGCATAAGGAAGGGGCGTCACGTTCCGGTCAGATTTCGATGCCTTCCAGACGGTCTTCGAGGTCGCTGTAGATCTCCTGCAGTTTCTCGATCATGTCGGGGTCGGCGCTCCACATGCCGCGCCCGCTGGCTTCGAGCATGCGACCGACGATGTTCTTGAACGCTTTCGGGTTGACCTTCATCAGCCGTTCCCGCATTTTCGGATCCATGGCATAGGTCTGGGCGGCTTCCTTGTAGACCCAGTCGTCGACGCCCTTGGTGACGGCGTCCCAGCCAAGCATGTAGGTAAAGCGGTTGCTGATTTCCGTTGCGCCGCTGTGGCCCTGTTCGAGCATGGTTTCGAACCATTTCGGGTTGAGCAGCTTGGTGCGGAACTCCACCTTCAGCGCCTTGTCGGCGTCATCGATTTTCACGTCGGCCGTAAAGGTCTCCACATAGTTCAGTTTCACGTTGTCGCCTTTCGGGTTGCGGCGGCGTGCGGAAAGCTGCAGTGCTCCCGACGAGGAGAAGTAGCGGTCGATATCGGAAATGCCGAACTCCGCCGAATCGACCTGCTGCACCACACGGTCCACCGTGCCGAGCAGCCCTTTGAGAATGTCGGTCTGCTGGTCGCCGTAGCGGTTGCCGCCGTAGGCGAAGCCGGTACGCTTGACGAACATGTTGTCGAGATCCTCTTCCGACTCCCATGCGGAATCCTCCACCAGCTCCTCAACCTGCGAACCGTAGGCTCCCGGAGCCTGGGTGAAGAGGCGCGAGGTGGCGCTTTCAAAGTCCTTGCCTTCGGCGATGGCAGCGTCCACATGCTTTCTGATGTGGTTCATTTCGTGCGGCTCTATGGCTTTGGCCGCGTCCTTGACCAGTTTGTCGAGATGATCGACCAGCACGCCGAAGGTGTCGCGGAAGATCGAGCTGATCTGGATAAGCACGTCGATTCGAGGTCTGCCGAGCCTTTCGAGCGGAATGAGCTGGTAGTGGCTGATCTTGCCCTGGGCGTCGTAGGCCGGTTCGGCCCCCATCAGGTGGATGATGACGGCTACCGCCTCACCCTTGCTCTTGATGGTGTCCAGGCCCCAGAGCACCTGCGCGATGGTTTCGGGATACTCGCCGCTGTTCTCCTCGCAGTGCCGTCTGATGATGGTCTCGGCAATCTGTTTGCCGCGCTTGAAGGCCAGTTCCGAAGGAATGCGCCAGGGATCGATGGCGTGGATGTTGCGTCCGGTCGGCAGAATGCCCGCGCCGTCGCGCACCAGATCGCCGCCCGGTCCCGAAGGGAGGTACTCGCCCCGGAGAGCCGAGAGGAGGCTTTTCATTTCGTTGCTGTTGTCCTGAAGGGCCACGCGCATGGCATTGCCCTCCTTCAGCGATGCGTTGACCGCTTCGGCATGCTCCTGCGAGAGTTTCGCTCCGCCGGTCAGCACGCCGAACACCGTGGTCGGGTTCGAATTGCCGAAAATGGTCTGTCCGATGAACTCCCTGGTGAGGTCGTCAACCTTTTCGCGCACCTTCATGGCCGCCTCCTCGCCCTTGCGGGCGCGGGTCGCCAGAGAGGCGTAATCGCCGTAAGTCTGGCTTTCGCCGATGGCGTGCAGAATGACCGAGGGGAGCGACTTTTCGTTGCCGCGCACCTTCAGGTACTCGATGATGGTGGTAATCTGGCTGTCCGGCAGCGGGGTCTGGCCGAACACATGCAGTGAATTGGATATCAGGCGGCTTTCCAGCTCGATCAGGTAGGTATAGAGCCTGCTGATGAAGCTGGTGAAGGTTTCGCCCTCCACGCGCGGGCAGTCGTCGGTAAGATTGAGCTGCGCGGCTTTTTCGATGATGGCCTCCTCGGTTTCCACGTCCACGATCTTTTCGAGGCCGCGTTCACGGTAGTCGTGCAGCATGTCCTTGAAGGCGGGCAGCTCCTTGTAGAGACCGGCGCGGGAAAGGGGAGGAATGTTGTGCGAAATCATGGTGGCGTAACCGCGGCGCTTGGCGATGTTCGCCTCGCTCGGGTTGTTGACCGGATAGATATAGAAGTGCGGCACCTCGCCGAGCAGCGCGTCCGACCAGCAGTCGCCGGTAACGCCGAGCTGGAGGCCGGGCATCCACTCCGCGGTGCCGTGCATGCCCACGTGGATCAGGGCGTTCGCCCCGAACTCGCGGCTGATCCAGCGGTAGAAAGAGATATACTGGTGGTGCGGCGTGTTCTCCTTGTCGAAGAGCAGGCGCATGGGATCGCCCTGTATGCCGAGGCGCGGCTGTACGCCGATAAATATCTTGCCGAGTCGGAGCCCGCCGATAAAGAGCCTGTCGGTGCCCACCGGAACGATGTCGCCGGGGAATCCGCTCCAGCGGCCCTCGATGCGCTCCCGCTCGCGATCGCTGGTGATCCGGTTATAGGTTTCGCGGTCGATCGAGAAGTTGTCCGCCTCGTGCGCCTGGATTTCGTAATCGGTCGCACGGTCGAGCATGGCCAGAAGCGCTTCGGGAGACTCCGGCAGTTCGCCGGTATCGTACCCTTCGCTCTTCAGGCGTTCGAGCATTGTATAGATGCTTTTCGGCACGTCGAGCAGTGCGGCGCTTGCCTTTTTGCCCATGCCCGGAGGATAGTCGTATACCACGAACGCAACCTTCTTGTCTTTGTTCTGAAGGGAGCGCAGGTCGGAAAATTTCTTTGCGATGCCCGAAAGCCGTTCGAGACGGTCGGGTACGGTCTGCAGGCGGCCATCCTTCACCGCGCCGAGCACCACCGGGCATACCGCGCCGTCCATTTCAGGCAGCGAGTAGGTCATGGCCGACTGCAGCGGCACGACGCCCTGCGATTTCCAGGAGTTGAAATCCTGGATGAAGAGCGGCTGGGAAACCACGTACGGAGCGTTGATCTTGCCCAGAATCTCGTCGCGCGCCGCATTCGATGCTCCCGGCGTGGTTGCGCCCGCGGGGCCGCCGACGAAGCCGAAGCCCATCATGTTGATCAGCATGTCGGGGTTGGCGTGGGTGAACCATTCGCGCGCCGCGACGTGCCCCTCCACACCCATCACGAACACCGGCAGGGGGTTGAGTCCCTTCTGTTCGATGGCGCGGATGGTGTTGTCGATATATTCCTTTTCCTGCAGGAGGTGCTTGCGGAAGAAGAGCATGGCGATGTTGCGCTTTTTCGATGCACCCTTGTCGTGCTTGTGCAGCCACTTCTCGTAGTGGTGAAGATCTTTCAGGTACTCCGGAGCGTCCGGATGGTAGAAGCCCATGGTGGGCACCTCCTGAACTTTTTCGGCTTTTATGCCGACCTCGAAATACTCGGCCATGATGTAGTTGAACATCGAGGCGAGATTCTCGGTGGTAGGATGCATCCAGTAGGTGTACACCTGCATCCAGTTCTTGAAATCCTTTGCTTTTTTCGGGATCAGGGGCAGCATGGTGCGCATGATCTTGAGCAGCTTCATGTAGCCGTACAGCGCATCCTCGTCGCGTCCCTTCACCAGCATTTTCGCCACTTTCTTTACGATATCGGGCATGCCGCTGCCGTCACCCGACACCACATAGTTGCCGACCTTCGTCATCTGCATGACCTCGGGCATCGACTCGTAGGCAAAAATCGTTTTTACCTGCGACTGCTCAATCTGCTGCTGCAGCCAGTCAGCCTGACCCTTGAACTGAATCAGGGTCGTGAAAATACAGTCGGCATTGCGGATCGATTCTGCAGTTTCAGGGTTCTGGTGTTCCAGATCCTGATCGGTCCATTGGGCAAGTTCCGCGTGAGCGCCTATTTTTTCCTTGACCTCACGCCATACCCGCTGGTTGCATTGCTCCATCCCGACAATAGCGGCGATTCTGATTTTATCGTGCATAGGATAACAAAGATGTGCTGTGATTGTGTTTTTCCAGGATTGGGAAATGTAAGAAAATCCTCCGATGAATGCTAACGGCAATTCAATCAGCAGTCGGTAGCCGGTAGTCGGTATTTCAGTCCCGTTAGGGACGGCATGTCGGTAGAATCGGTGTATGCCCCCCCAAGTAGGGGGTTTTTTATTTCCCCAGTCCCGTAGGGACGGTATATCGGTAGCGCAGGGTGAAACCCTGGGAGCCGCAGGGACGGCATGTCGGTGGAAATGGGGCTGGCCTCCAATATGGGTTTTGCGCGTGTGCCGCCGGGTTGACACCCGTCGTTACCGATATGTCGCTCCTCCGGAGCTTGAAGAGGGAGGGGATGGCGGGTTGTGTCTACCGATATGGCACCCCTCCGGGGTTTGAAGAGAAGATGAAGATGGTATGTCGGTGCCGGCATGTCGGTAGAACGGCTGTATGCCCCCCCAAGTTAGGGGGTTTTGTGGTTTTTCCCCAGCCCCGTAGGGGCGGTATATCGGTAGCGCAGGGTGAAACCCTGGGAGCCGCAGGGACGGCATGTCGGTGGAAATGGGGGGCTGGCCTCCAATATGGGTTTTGCGCGTGTGCCGCCGGGTTGACACCCGGCGTTACCGATGTGTCGCTCCTCCGGAGCTTGAAGAGGGAGGGGATGGCGGGTTGCTGTGTCTACCGATATGGCACCCCTCCGGGGTTAGAAGAGAAGATGGTATGCCGGTTTCCCCAGTCCCGTTAGGGACGGCATGTCGGAGGAAATGGGCATCATCCGAAATATGGGTTTTGCGGGTGTGTCGCCGGGTTGACACCCGTCGTTACCGATATGTCGCTCCTCCGGAGCTTGAAGAGGGAGGGGATGGCGGGTTGCTCTGTCTACCGATATGTCACCCCTACGGGGTTTGCAGAGAAGACGGCATGCGGGTGCCCAGTCCCGTAGGGACGGTATATCGGTAGCGCAGGGTGAAACCCTGGGAGCCGTAGGGACGGCATGTCGGAGGAAATGGGCATCATCCGAAATATGGGTTTTGCGCGTGTGCCGCCGGGTTGACACCCGGCGTTACCGATGTGTCGCTCCTCCGGAGCTTGAAGAGGGAGGGGATGGTGGGTTGTGTCTACCGATATGGCACCCCTGCGGGGTTAGAAGAGAAGATGGCATGCCGGTTTCCCCAGTCCCGTTAGGGACGGTATGTCGGTAGAATCGGTGTATGCCCCCCGAAATATGGGTTTTGCGCGTGTGCCGCCGGGTTCTCATTCGGCGTTACCGATATGTCGCTCCTCCGGAGCTTGAAGAGGGAGGGGATGGTGGGTTGTGTCTACCGATATGGCACCCCTGCGGGGTTTGAAGAGAAGATGGCATGCGGGTGCCCAGTCCCGTAGGGACGGTATATCGGTAGAATCGGTGTATGCCCCCGCAATATGGGTTTTGCGCGTGTGCCGCCGGGTTGACACCCGGCGTTACCGATATGTCGCCCCGATGGGGCTTGAAGAGGGAGGGGATGGTGGGTTGTGTCTACCGATATGGCACCCCTGCGGGGTTAGAAGAGAAGATGGCATTCCGGTTTCCCCAGTCCCGTTAGGGACGGTATGTCGGTAGCGCAGGGTGAAACCCTGGGAGCCGCAGGGACGGTATGTCGGTAGAAAAGGCTTACAAAAAAAACAGGCCCCTCGGTGAGGGGCCTGCAAAAGAACTGCGCGTTGCGCCTGTCGAGCTTGCGGCTCAGTAGGTCATATCGACACCCACGATGAAGCTTCTGCCCGGAGCGCGGAACCATTCGGCTTCCTCGTACTGCACGTTGCCGATGTTCTTGCAGAGCAGGGTGGTGCTGATGTTCTCGGTAAGCTGGTACTTCATGCCGAGGTTGAACACCACGAAGTCGCCGGGGTAGTTTTCACCCTCGGGGTTCGGGTAGGTGCTCACGGCCTTGTACTTGCCAACGTACCGTCCGGTCAGGTTGAGCGTCAGGTCGTCGTTGGCTTTCCAGTTCACGCTTGCCGAGCCGGTGTGCTCGGGACGGTAGGCCAGCCATTCCGGATCGGGGTTCTGGCTTCCTGCAAGAGCTGCGGCGTCGCCGGTCTTGTCCTTGGCGTTCATGTAGGCGTAGCCGAGGCTGAAGTTCCAGTGGTTGTTCGGCCGGTAGTTCAGGCTGGTCTCGATGCCCCAGATGCGCGCCTTCGCGACGTTCTGGTACTGGAAGACGATCGGGTAGCCCGAAGGGTTGATATTTCTCGACTCGATCAGGTTGTCGTAGTCGTTCAGGTAGGCGGAGAGGTCGAGCGAGACCTTGTCGCCGAACTGCTTGTAGACGCCGATTTCGTAACCGGTCATGGTCTCCTTGTCAAGCGCCGGGTTCGGGTTGCCCATGAAGAGGCCTGCGTCACGCACGAACCGCTCGGCGAGCGTCGGCGCGCGGAAGCTCTTGCCCCACGAGGCGCGGAAGCTCATGTCGTCCGCGGCCTTGTAGTTGAGGGCGATACGCGGGCTGATGGCGTCGACCGACTGGTTCTCGATGGGTGCTCCCAACACGTAGGTGTAAGGCGGGACATAATCCCTGTTATCCTGGTATGAAACTGCATCGGCATCGATGCCGCTCCAGTCGTACCGGAGCGAGAGCAGGGCGGTCAGGCGGTCGGTGATCTTCCACTCGTCCTGCAGGAAGACCGCGGCGTTTTTCTCCTGGATGTTGCCGAACTCTCCTGCAGCCGTCAGATCGGCCGAGTACTGGGTCGATTCGACGTCAACGATGTTGCCGTCCACGCCGAAGAGCAGCCGGTGGCTGTCGGCAACACGCCAGTCGAGCTTCAGGCCTGCACCGTAGCGGCTCGAGCGGTTTTCGTTGAACTCGCCTGGTGAGCGGTCATAAGGATTGATTGTATAGGTGTACGGATAGAACGGCACCGGGAATGAAAAGCCGAAGACCTGCGTCTCGTCAGTCGGATTGTAGTCGATCCGGTACTTGTTGTAGGTATAGTAGAGCCTTCCTTCAAGGGTCATTTTATCGCTCAGCATGTTCACATAGGTCAGGCCGGCAAGGATGTCCTTCCGCTTGACGGTGTCGTCGGCGTAAACCGAATCGGCGAGGTCGTATGCTCTTTCAGGATAGGGAGTATAGGAAATTGACGGTGGCGAGGTCGTAAGCGAGAGATCCATTTCATAGGGCCAGGTGCTGACGTAGCCGGCTTCGGTTTCGCTGTAGGATGCCGAAAGCTGCAGGTACTGTTTTGCGTCTATGTCGTAACGCGCTTTCAGCTTGACGTCGTTCAGCAGGGTCTGCGAGTTTTCGCGGTAGCCGTCGTCCTCGCTGTGCGAGTAGAGTACGCTGTAGTTCCATTTGCCGCTCTTGTTGCCGATGCCGACATAGGTGTTCCAGAGCCACGGGGTGTAGCCGTCGCGGTATTCGCTCTTGTCGCTGGCAGGGGTTTCGTCGTAAAACCCGAGGCTCGCGCCGGCCTTCACCTCAAGCTTGTCGGGCAGATGGCCGAAGACGTTCACCACGCCGCCCATTGCGCCGGAGCCGTAGAGGGTGGTCGATGCGCCCTTGACGACCTCGATCTTGTCGGCCGAGTTCATGTTGATGTTGGTCCAGACGATGCCGCCGGTTTCAGGCGTGGCGAGAGGGATGCCGTCGTAGAACGCCGCCACGCGGGTGCCGATGCCTCCGCCCTGGAAGGTATTGGAGCCGCGGATCTGCACGCTGGATGCGCTGTAGCCGCTCGAACGGTTGATGTTCAGGCCCGGAACGGTTTCGAGGGTTTTGTCAAGCGACGGGTTGGGTTCCTCCCTGATTTTTTCCTTCGACACCACGTTGGTGGTTGTGGGCACTTCAAGTCGGTCCTGCTTGTAGAGAGCCGCGCCGACGATCACTTCGGAGGCCATAATGGTGGTCTGGCCGAGCGTGAGGTTGACCACGGAGGTCTGGCCTGCGCCGACGCTGACTACCTGACTCGCGGGTGAGTAGCCCACGATGGAGACGGAAATTTTCTGCTGTTTTGCGGGTACGCCGCTGATGGTGAAGTTGCCGTTCATGTCGGTAGCGGTGCCGATGGTGGTGCCGGCAACGGTAACGGAAGCTCCGTAAACGCCTTCGCCGTCAGCCTTGTCGGTAACTTTACCTTTTACGGTGCCGGTATCGGCTGCGTAGGACGGCAGCGGCACCAGCAACGCCAGCAGGCAGAATGCTGACAGAACAAAACGGACAAGGGGGTAGACTTGCGCGTGTTTTGTTTTCATTGTTATGTGATGTGTTGTGTGGTTGCAATAATACGAACTGCTAAAGAACATGGTTAGTAAAGCCTTTCTTTGCATAAACATCAACACGGTACGTACGGTACAATCGGAATCGCAGAACAATAGAGCATTCGTTCACCCGGTATTCACACATATATCGGTAAATCTATTAAAAAAAAACAGAAAAGCGCAACTTTTACGTTCATTGCCCGTCGGGCCGCTTCCCGCGTGGGGTGATGTCGCGTTTCTGCCGATATATCGTCCCTACGGGTCCCCAGGGTTTCACCCTGCGCTACCGATATACCGTCCCTACGGGACTGGGGAAACATACAACGAAACCCATATTGGGGGGGGCATACACCATGTCTACCGGCATGCCGCCCCTACGGGGCTGGGAACACCGGCACACCATCTTCATCTTCTCTTCAAACCCCGCAGGGGTGCAATATCGGTAGACACAGCAACCCACCATCCCCTCCCTCTTCAAGCTCCGGAGGAGCGACATATCGGTAACGACGGGTGTCAACCCGGCGTCGGGTTTTGAAGAATGGGGCCTATGGGACTGATGGGACCTATGGAATTCCGAAGACTGATATCCGGGATTTTTCATGTGTCCTGTATGTCCCATTCGTCCCATTCCCCGAGCCCCGACAAGCCGGTGGCGGCGCCCGTAAATGCCAATCCCCGGCGGATGCCGGGGACTGAAGCGGTGTAACAGGGGACAGAAACGGTGAAGGTCCTCTCAGATGACGCCGAGTTCCCTGCCGATGGTGCAGAATTCGGTGACGACCTTGTCGAGGTGGTGTTTTTCGTGGGTTGCCATGAAGCTGGTGCGGAGCGCTTCGTGGCCGGGCATGACGCCGGGGCGGATGAAGGCGTTTACGTAAACGCCCGCTTCGAACAGTTTTTTCCAGAACACCAGGGTTTTCATCTGGTCGCTGATGAGCACGGTGACGATGGCCGTGCGCGACGGCATGAGCTTGAAGCCGGCCTTGAGCAGACCCTGGCGCACGTAGTCGGTGTTGGAGACCAGGCGTTCCATGAGCTCGGGTTCGTGGCGCAGGATGTCGAGCGTGGCAAGCACCGCGGCAACGCTGGCCGGGGTGGGAGATGCGCTGAAAATGAGCGACGCGGCGTTGTGCTTGATGTAGTTGATGACCGACCGGTCGCCCACGACATAGCCGCCGAGCGAGCCGAAGGTTTTGGAGAAGGTGCCCATGATGAGGTCAACCTCGTTCACCAGTCCGAATTCGGACGGAGTGCCCCGGCCGCCTTTGCCGATGACGCCGACGGCATGCGCGTCGTCGATGACGATGCGTGCGTTGTATTTTTTCGCGAGCTCCACCAGTTTCGGCAGATCCACGATTTCGCCCGAAACGGAGAAGACGCCGTCCGAAACGATCAGGCGTCCGGCGTTTTCAGGAATTTTCTGAAGCACGCGCTCCAGGTCTTCCATGTTATTGTGGTTGTAGCGGACCTGATTGGCTCCTCCGCCCTGGGCCATCACGGATGCCGCTACAAGGCTGGCGTGGTTGTCGCGGTCGGAAACGATGTATTCGCCCCGCTGCACCAGTGTGGGAATGATGCCCTGTCCGGTCTGGTAGCCGGTGCTGAAGAGCAGGCAGCGTTCCTTTTCGAACCAGTCGGCGAGTTTTTCCTCGAGCTCGATGTGCAGGTTGACGGTGCCGGTCATGTAGCGCGATCCGCTGCAGCTGGTGCCGTACTTGTTGATGGCGTTGATGGAGGCGGTCTTGACTCTCGGATCGGCCGTGAGGCCGAGGTAGTTGTTGGAGCCGGCCATAACCATCTTGCGTCCCGCAAAGGAGACTACCGGGCCTTCGGTTTCGTCAATCGGATGAAAAAAGGGGTATATACCCTGTGCCTTGACTTCGTCGGCAAGGGTGAAATCAAAACATTTCTTGAACAGATCTTTCGGTTTCTCCACAGTCATGCAATATTTACTTCAGCTGTAACAAGTCAGAGCTGGAATTTCTCGTTTTTGCGGTCGTCTCTTTTTCTTTATTCTTTCGGTGACCGGGTTTCAGTGCCGGGGCTTGCCCCGAAACCGAAATGTATTAAAATTTTTGTTTTTTCGGTAGAGCGGGGTTCCGTTTTTTTACAGCCGGCCACCCGTCGAGGGTTGCCGGATTGCCTGCAACGCATTAACGAAGCATACTGTCATATGGGTGAAACGATACTGGTTACCGGGTCGACGGGCTTTATAGGAGCGCGGCTGCTGAAGCTTCTTGCGGAGGAGGGTGCGTCGGTGCGGGTGTTCCTTCGTCCCGAGAGCGCCGCCGGCGCATTGCAGGCAAAGGGCGATGCGGTGAGGGGCAGTTTCGGCGATCCGGAGGCTCTCCGGCGTGCGGTAGAGGGGGTGGACCGGATCGTGCATCTTGCCGGAGTCACCAAAGCCGCCGGAGATGCCGGCTTCGAAGAGGGCAACGTGATGCCGGTGCGCAATCTCCTTGCCGCCGTGAAGGAGCACAACCCAGGGCTGAAGCGGTTCGTGTTGGTGTCGTCGCTCGCTGCGGCGGGCCCCGCCACGGAGGGCGTTCACGGCGTGCGGGAGTCCGACGACCCCCGCCCGGTAAGCGCATACGGGCGCAGCAAGCTGCGGGCCGAAGATCTCTGCATGGAGGCTTCGGCTTCGGTGCCGGTCACCATTGTGCGCCCTCCGGCGGTTTACGGGCCCGGCGACCGCGATGTGCTGCAGGTGTTTCTTATGCTTTCAAAAGGGGTGCTGGTATCGGCGGGAAACTCCCGGAAGCAGCGGTTCAGCATGATCCATGTGGACGACCTCGTGCGGGGCATCATGGCTGCCGCACGTTCGGAGCGGTCGGTCGGCCGTATTTATTATATAACATCAGCACAGGCCTGGTCGTGGGACGAGGTTATTGCGGCCGCGCGCCCGGTGCTCGGTTTCCGGAAGCTCTGGCGGATAACCCTGCCGAAGCCGGTGGTGTTCCTTCTTGGAACGGTGGTCGGCGCTGTTGCGTCGCTTTCGGGAAAGCCCGGCCTGCTCAACCGCGACAAGGCCAACGAGCTGGTTCAGGACTACTGGGTCTGTTCGCCCGAAGCGGCCGCCCTCGATTTCGGCTTTACCGCCCCTACGCCGCTTGGCGAGGGGGTGGCGAAAACCGTCGAGTGGTACCGGCGTGAAGGGTGGCTGTAGAAGATTGCCGGCCGCTTATCCGAGCAGCTTCTGCATGAGGCGCAAGAGCAGGAACCGCTCGTCGGGGTAGGGGATCAGTCCCTTGAGTGCGGCGTCGGTTTCCCTGAGCGCGAGCATGGCCGAGACGGTCTGCTCGGGGGAGAATGCGCCGGTGTAGCCGAGATAGTTCCGTACGAAAAACTCCTGCTTGCCGTACATGCCCAGAATTCTGGCGATCTCCGCCGGGGGGAGCTGCCTTACGGCGGGCGCCGAAAGCTTCCAGAGGCGCATGAAAAAGGTCGTCAGGTAGCGGACGATGCTGCCGAGCCCCTCCTTCTGTCCTTCCCGGTCCATGATCATGATCGAAATGCCGCTCGACAGCCGCAGGTTACGGCTTGCAACGGCTTTTTCGAGTTCGAAGACATTGTAGGTTTTCGATATGCCGACACAGTCGTAGATGTCGGTGGCCTTAATGGTGTTGCCCTGCCGCTTCGATGAGGCGTAGAGGATGATTTTGTCGATTTCGCCGGCAATTTCGCGTGAGGAGGGCTGAACATAGGCGGCAAGGAGCTTGAGCGCTTCCGGCTCGAACTCCCATCCCGCGGCTTTTGCCCTTTCGGTGGCGAAGAGGTCGGGATTGCGGATTACCGGAAAATCCGTCCTGAAATTTTTCAGCTCCCTGAAAGGCGATTTGTCGAGCTCTTTTTTATCGTTGCTGTCGCATTCGAGCACCAGCACGGTGAACTCTCCGGGGTTGGCGATATAGGCTGCGAACTTCTCTTCGTGATGTTTCTGCTGTTCCTTCGGGCCGGTGCGTTTGATTTTATCGAACTGCCGGACGATCAGCAGCTTTTTTTCGGTGAACATGGGGTACTCGGAGGCTTTCGAGGCCAGTTCGCCAAGAGTCAGGTCCTGTCCGTAGAGCAGCGTGGTGTTGTATGCCGCTTCCTCCGGCGACGGGAAAAGCGCGGCTTTGAGAAGCCCGCCAAGCTCTTCCTTGATATAGCTTTCAGGTCCGGTGAAGAAGTAAACGGGATCGATTTTTCCCGAAAGGATTCTTTTTTTCAGAGCATCCATAGTGTCTATCGGCAATCAGAAGCGAAATGGCCGGAGCCGGAGAGCCCGCCGGTCATGATGCGGACCTCCGGCTCCGGTGCGGTAAGTTCAGAACGGCAGGTCGTCCTTGTCCGGTTCCATGGCCGGGCCGGACGGCTGCGAAGGGTAGCCGGAAGGACTCTGCTGCCTGGTTTCGCGGGGCATCTGATTGTACTGGGGGCGCTCCTGCGACTGGCCCGCGTCGCCGTATCCGCCGCCGCTGCCCTGATCTTTCGGAGAGCCGAGCATCTGCATGTCGGTGCAGACGATTTCGGTGGCGTAGCGCTTTTCGCCGCTTTTGGTGTCGTCCCAGCTTCTGGTCTGCAGGCGGCCTTCGATATAGACCTGCCGGCCTTTTTTCAGGTACTGGTTGCAGATTTCCGCGAGTTTTCCCCACGCGACCACCCGGTGCCATTCGGTGCGGTCCTGCCAGTTTCCGGATGCGTCCTTGAAGTTTTCGCTGGTCGCTACCGTGAAATTGGATACCGATTGTCCCGAAGCGGTGGTTCTCAGTTCGGGATCGTTGCCGAGGTGCCCGATGAGCATTACTTTATTGAGTCCTTTAGCCATAATAGTGTTTCTGCTGAGGTTAGCGTTCCGGCAGACGGTATCCGGTGCGCAACAGTGAAATGCCGCCGCCGTTCTTTACTTGAACAATATATCGAACAAAGTCAGAAATCGAACAAAGTTACAAAACAAGCCGCCCGGCGTCAATGACCGGCCCTTCACGGCAGAGGAGGACGGTTTGGGTGCCGCCTCCCGGAGCCATGATTTCGACGGAGCAGCCGTAACAGATGCCGATGCCGCAGCCCATGATCGATTCGAGCGATACTTCGCATGCAATGGCGTGCTTTCTGCTGAACGCGGCCACGGCCCGGAGCATGGGATTCGGGCCGCAGGCGAATATTTTCAGGCGGCTTTCAGGGCCGAGCGCATCGATGTCGCGTTCGAGCAGCTCCAGCACGGTGCCCCTGAACCCTTCCGAACCGTCGTCGGTTGCCGTTCGGCAGTTCGAGAGGTTCCGCAGCAGCAGGTCTCCCGATGTCCGGCCTCCGACGAAGTTGATGCATTTCGAGCCCTGCAGGGCGAGCTGTTTTTCGAGGAAGAGCATCGGGGCGGTCCCTATGCCGCCGGAAACCAGGAGGGCGGTGTCGAACGACGGGTTCAGGAAATCGAAACTGTTGCCGAGCGGCCCGAGAATCTGCATGGTCGAGGAGCAGGGGGAGTCGGCAAGAATTGCGGTTCCGCATCCGACGTTTCTGGCCATGATGTCGATGGCGCTTCCCCGGACGTCGTGAATGGAAAACGGACGGCGGAGCAGCGGCTGCGTCGTATCGTTCACCTTGATGTTGACGAAGTTTCCCGGACGCGCGGCGGCGGCTATTTCGGGGCACTGGAAGGTGATGACCGAAACATCCGCGCTGATTTTTTGCGAAGCGGTAATGGTTGCGGTGACGTCGGTTATCGGTACGGGTTCTGGCATCATGGCGATATGCTGAGGAGTGGGCGCGGACAACTTGTTATGAATAAGATTAAGGTAATAACGGAACACGCGGGAGAATATGCAAATGGCAGGAGTCGGCAGTCAGCAGTCAGGAGGCAGGAAGAGATTATGAATTTTGAATGATGGATTTGAGGGGAACGGGTTTTGCGCGTGTGCCGCCGGGTTCTCACCCGGCGTTACCGATGTGCCGCTCCTCCGGAGCTTGAAGAGAAGATGGTGTGCGGGTGTCCAGTCCCGCAGGGACGGCATGTCGGCAGAGTCGGAATCTCCACATAAACTATGGGTTTTTGTTTATTTCCCAGTCCCGCAGGGACGATATATCGGTAGAAACCTGGCATCCCTCTGAAACCCGTTTGCTTTCTTTACGGTTTTTGTGTAAAAAGCGTAAGATATTATTTTATGCTTGAATTATACTGTGGATCGTGATTGCAATGCAACCGTTTCTGCCATGGCGAATACCTATTCCCAAATCCATATTCAATGCGTGGTTGCGGTCAGGCATCGTGAATCTCTGATCAAGAAGCCTTGGAACGCAGATTTGTACAGGTACTTGACCGGTGCCATCCAGTACTACGGCCACAAGGTTCTTGCCATAAACGGCATGCCGGATCATGTTCATGTGCTGTTCGGCATGAGGCCAACGCAATCTCTTGCTGATTTGATGCGAGAGGTCAAAACAGGTTCCGCAAAATGGATCAACAGCAACGGTTTTCTGTATGGACGGTTCGAATGGCAGGAGGGGTACGGTGCGTTTTCCTATGAAAAATCGGTTTTGTCATCGGTTATCGCCTACATAGACAATCAGGAGGAACATCACCGATATCGAACGTTTCGGGAAGAATATCAGGATTTACTGCGGGAATTCGCAGTTCCGTTCGAGGAGAAATACGTATTTCACGAACCGCTTTAAGACGCCGGGTTCTCCCCCGGCGTTACCGATATGTCGCCCCTCCGGGGCTTTGAAGAGGCGTGGGTGGCGGGTTGTGTCTACCGATATGGCACCCCTAACGGGGTTTGGAGAGAAGATGGTGTGCGGGGGGTGTTCAGTCCCGTAGGGACGATATATCGGTAGAACGGTGCATGCCCATCAAATATGGGGTTTTCCGTTTGCCGCCGGGTTGACCACCCGGCGTTACCGTTATTTCGCTCCTCCGGAGCTTGAAGAGGTGTGGGTGGCGGGCTCTGTCTACCGATATGGCACCCCTACGGGGTTTGCAGAGAAGATGGTGTGCGGGTGTTCAGTCCCGTAGGGACGGTATATCGGTAGAACGGTGCATGCCCACCAAATAGGGGTTTTGCGGGTGTGCCGCCGGGTTGACATCCGTCGTTACCGATATGTCGCTCCTCCGGAGCTTGAACGAGGTAGGGGATGGTGGGTTGTGTCTACCGATATGTCGCTCCTCCGGGGTTTGCAGAGAAGACGGTATGTCGGGGGTTCAGTCCCGTAGGGACGGTATATCGGTAGAACGGTGCATGCCCATCAAATATGGGGTTTTGCGGGTGTGCCGCCGGGTTGACACCCGGCGTTACCGATATGTCGCCCCGATGGGGCTTGAAAGAGGGAGGGGATGGTGGCTTGCTGTGTCTACCGATATGGCACCCCTACGGGGTTTGCAGAGAAGACGGTATGTCGGGTGTTCAGTCCCGTAGGGACGGTATATCGGTAGCGCAGGGTGAAACCCTGGGAGCCGTAAGGACGGTATGTCGGTAGAATCGGTGTATGCCCCCCAAGTAGGGGGTTTTTTATTTCCCCAGTCCCGTAGGGACGATATGTCGGTAAAATGAGGGCACCCCCCGAAATAGGGGTTTTGCGCGTGTGTCGCCGGGTTCTCACCCGGCGTTACCGATATGTCGCCCCGATGGGGCTTGAAAGAGGGAGGGGATGGTGGGTTGTGTCTACCGATATGTCACCCCTGCGGGGTTAGAAGAGAAGACGGCATGCCGGTTTCCCCAGTCCCGTAGGGACGGTATATCGGTAGCGCAGGGTGAAACCCTGGGAGCCGTAGGGACGATATATCGGTAGAATCGGGGGGCCTCCCAATATGGGTTTTTTTATCCCCCGGGGCCCGCAGGGACGGCATGTCGGCAGAGGGAGGGCATCCCCCGGAAACAGGGGCTTTTTTTTAAACGTGGCGTGAAGTGTGTATGTTTCACTCTTTGTAGAGTCCGGGGAGAGTTATATCTTTTGTCTTTCGATTGTATTCATAAAACCAATGTCCGGTTCATGCGTATTTTAACATTTACAGGTAAAGGCGGCGTAGGTAAAACCAGTGTTTCGGCTGCAACGGCCGTCCGTCTGTCCGAGTTGGGGCATCGCACCCTTGTGCTTTCAACCGATCCGGCTCACAGCCTGTCGGATTCATTCAACCTGGCTCTCGGTGCGGAACCGACCAAGATCAAGGAGAATCTGCATGCCATCGAGGTTAACCCCTATGTCGATCTGAAGCAGAACTGGCACTCGGTACAGAAATACTATACGAGAATTTTCATGGCCCAGGGCGTCTCCGGCGTCATGGCCGACGAGATGACCATTCTTCCCGGCATGGAAGAACTTTTCTCTCTCCTGCGCATCAAGCGCTACAAAACCGCCGGACTCTACGACGCGCTTGTGCTCGATACCGCTCCGACCGGTGAAACCCTCAGGCTGCTTTCGCTTCCCGATACGCTTTCGTGGGGAATGAAGGCGGTCAAGAACGTCAATAAATATATTGTACGGCCGCTCAGCAAGCCGCTTTCGAAAATGTCCGACCGGATCGCCTACTATATTCCTCCCGAAGATGCCATCGAATCGGTCGATCAGGTGTTCGACGAACTGGAGGATATCCGCGAAATTCTTACCGACAACGAGAAATCGACGGTCCGTCTTGTCATGAACGCCGAGAAAATGTCGATCAAGGAGACCATGCGCGCGCTGACCTACCTGAATCTTTACGGTTTCAAGGTGGACATGGTTCTGGTGAACAGGCTGCTCGATACCAACGAGAACAGCGGTTACCTGGAGAAATGGAAGGGCATTCAGCAGAAGTATCTCGGCGACATCGAGGAGGGATTCTCGCCGCTGCCGGTCAAGAAGCTGAAAATGTACGATCAGGAAGTTGTGGGCCTCAAGTCTCTGGAGATGTTTGCCCGCGATATGTACGGCGATACCGATCCCGCGGATCTGATGTACAACGAACCGCCGATCAAGTTTGTCAGAAACGGTGACATTTATGAGGTTCAGCTGAAACTCATGTTCGCCAACCCTGTCGATATCGACGTGTGGGTTACCGGCGACGAACTCTACGTGCAGATCGGCAACCAGCGCAAGATCATTACGCTGCCCATAAGCCTTACCGGTCTGGAACCGGGTGATGCGGTGTTCAAGGATAAATGGCTCCACATACCGTTCGATCTCAACCATCAGGGCCAGCATCAGCGCCAGCGGGAGTTCAATAAAGTTTGACCCTGAAGCTGAATGGCTGTTTGTTTGATGAGTGGAATTTTATTAATTTTTACCATACGTCAGACATTGTCCGACATACGCTTAACAAACATGAAAACGGGGCATCGCCACAGCGAGGCCTCAATTTAACCGGAGAGTAACCATGTCAGAATCCTATCAGAAACTTCGCAAGGACTTCAAAGAGCTTGATTTTACCGATCGTCTCACCTTTCTTGCCGAAAGCGTGCTCCTGACCGGACAGAGCGCTGTTGTCGGCGGTCTCGAACTTGCAGGCAGCGTTGTTGAAACCGTTACCGGCACCGTCGGTTCCCTGATCGACGCAACGGGTGTCGGCAACATGCTCGGCCGTACCGGCGGTGTTGTCGGTGAAACCATCGACCGTGTCGCAATTACCGTGAAGGATGTTTCGCGGTCCGCAGGCGAGCTGTACAGCGATGCCGTCAAAAATGTCGAGAACGTTACCGATAATGCAGCCAAGGCTCTCGGCGACGCAGGCGTGAGCGCTTCGGAAGCCGTGAAAAACATCGCCGGTTCGTTCCAGAAGACCACGGTGAAAAAATAAGATGAACCGATGCCCTCGCAAGGGTCTCTGAATTCTTTGTTTGTGTTTTTGTTTTTATTCCCGTAAATTGAAACAAGGTTTCTATTTCCAATTCAGGTAGATTTCCAATAATTAAATTCCAAAAGGAGGAATTATGAGTGGTGGAGGTGTATTTACCGATATCCTAGCAGCCGCCGGCCGTATCTTCGAAGTTATGGTTGAAGGTCACTGGGAGACCGTCGGAATGCTGTTTGATTCACTGGGCAAAGGTACCATGAGAATCAACCGCAATGCTTACGGCAACATGGGCGGTGGCGGTGGAAGCCTCCGCGGGTCATCACCTGAAGTTTCAGGTTATGCCGTTCCCACAAAAGCAGTTGAATCGAAGTTTGCAAAATAAGCAGACTCCTGATGCTGTATTGAATCGAGGCAGTGTAAAGCTCAGGCTTTCACTGCCTTTTTTGTTTTCCCCCCGTTTCTTTTCCGGGCAGTTGGCGTGCCCTTCCGTGATCCTTGTGCAGCCAGTGCGCCGGGCTTTTGCGTTTCCGGCAGGGCCTCCGGTGAAAGCAGATCGCTCAGGCCGGAATCTGTTTGCGGCAGAGTTTCTCTTTCTTCCCATATTTTATTAGATTTGACGTTCAACTGATAATAAGTGCAACGCGATCCGACACGGGTAATGGCTACTATTTCCTTATATGTTTCCGGACAGACAGAGCTGAACGATGTCAATGAGTTTTTTCAGAAGAATCTCATGAATGCCGGAGAAAATCCTGTAGCGTTTTTTGACGGGGTTTTCTATGAATCTCATCAGGAGCGTGTAGGTAATATTGTTTTTCAGGACTATCTGATCTACACCGACAAGGCGGTTTACCTCTGGGCAAGAGGCGCCAACAAGGACTACCTCGACCGCTTCAATCTCGGCACGGTTTCCGTGAACAGCCGGAACAAGGACAGCGATTTTGCGACGCTCAATCTCAAAATCAGGCGTGAGGAAAAAGAACCGGTTTACGTGATTTTCGACATGGTCGAAATTCGGGAGGCCGAACTGATTACCACCCTGCATACCGTTATCGAGTCAACCATAGAGGATGCCCTCGGGCTGAATTACCGGAAGGAGATTCCCGATGCCATAGCGATCAGGGTTCTTCAGGCCGGAAGAAATATCTGTCCCCAGCAGTCGGTTTCCATCGCTCTGGCGGAAGGACCCGCGCCGCGTCAGGAAAGCAGCATCGGCTACGGCCAGGACCTGCTCGAACAGTACAAGGCATCGATCGGTTATCCTCCCCAGGACGAGGCTTCGCAGGAGTACGCGTCGCATCAGCAGCGGGGCGGGGCTCCGGGACGTTCCGGTCAGCCTTCGCATGGAAATCCTGCCGCGGATGCCCTCAAAGGCCTTGAAAACATTCTGCCTGCCGATCCGGCGTCACTGAAAAGAATCGCTTCTTCAATAAAGGATATGGTTGGCGAGGCTCCCTTCAAGCTTCGCGACCAGGTCATGAAAGATCTGCAGCATGTGCCGGGCGACGTGGCTACGGTGCTGACGGCGCTCAATGAACTGCTCGCCAACATTGCGGGGAATCCGCAGGCCGAGCGTTTCGTGATGACGGCCATTACCACGGCGGTGAGAAACGACGGGGTTCTGGGTTCCATCGGCAAAATGCTCAAGCTTACTACCGGTTTCGGCGGAGGTAAAAAACAGCCGTCACGTCCGGCGTCGGGAAACGACCGGCATGATCGCGACGATGACGGTCCGCGCGGCGACCGGCGCTCCTCTTTTGACGACGACGACGACAGCTCGACCATCCGCAGGAAAAAAATAAGCATCAGGGATGATTCCCCTTCGGGTGGCTCAGGCATGTTTACAGGTGATCCTGCCGACGACTCGGGCCTGCCTCTGCCGGGTGAACGCAGCCGCAGGAGCAGCGTTCCCGAAGATGATGCCGATGACGGCGTGAAGCGCAAGAAAATAAGTATCAAGGCCGACGACGGTTCGGCTTCATCGGCACTGCTCAAGGATATGATGACGATGGATACGCCCCCTCTGGATGCCCCTCCGGCTTCGAGGCCGGAAAGAGAGTCAGGGATAGAGGCGAGGCAGGAAACAGCCGAGCCGGAGGTGCGCCGCAAGAAAATAAAGATTGTGGCCAATCCCGGTGATGCGCCGGTGATGGCTTCGCTGTCCGAACCTGCCGAACAGGATGAGCTGATGGCGGCGCTGTCTTCCGTTGAAGAGGAGTGTCCGGTTCAGCGTAAAAAAATTGCCATTGTTTCCGACAAGCCCGAAAACGATGAGCCGGCAATTTCTGAAGAGATGCTTGCCGGTGCTCTTGGAGAGCCGCCGGTTCAAGGTCAGGGTTCGGGGGTTTACACGACCATCGAGTCCGACTCCAGGGCCGCCCAGGCTTCCGAAAGTGAAGGCGCCGTCGAAAATCCGGCTGCATCGGTCGAACCCGGCGCCGGCGGAGATCCGTCGCAATCCGGGGAACAACCTGTGAAACGTACAATCAAGATCAAGTCTACTCAATAGTTCTGTAAACAACATGAGAATTATTCTTTATCTCGGTAAGGGCGGGGTTGGAAAAACCACCGTCTCGGCTTCGACGGCAACGGCAATCGCCCGGCGCGGAGAGCGTGTGCTGATTATGAGCACTGATGTGGCTCACAGCCTTGCTGATGCATTCAGCGTGGAGTTGAGCCAGAATCCTGTTGAGGTCGAAAAGAACCTCTTTGCCATGGAAGTGAATGTCCTTGCTGAAATCAGGGAAAACTGGAACGAACTCTATTCCTATTTTTCCTCGATTCTCATGCATGACGGTGCAAACGAGGTTGTGGCCGAAGAGCTTGCCATCGTGCCCGGCATGGAAGAGATGATCAGCCTCCGCTACATCTGGAAGGCCGCAAAATCAGGCAAATACGATGTCGTCATCGTCGATGCCGCTCCGACAGGTGAAACCATGCGCCTGCTGGGTATGCCTGAATCCTACGGATGGTATTCCGACAAGATAGGCGGCTGGCACTCCAAGGCTATCGGATTCGCCGCACCCCTGCTTTCGAAGTTCATGCCGAAAAAGAACATTTTCAAGCTGATGCCCGAGGTGAACGAGCATATGAAAGAACTGCACGGCATGCTGCAGGATCAGAACGTCACTACCTTCCGCGTCGTGCTCAACCCCGAGAACATGGTCATCAAGGAAGCGCTTCGGGTGCAGACCTACCTGAACCTGTTCGGCTACAAGCTCGATGCCGCCGTGGTCAACAAGATTCTTCCGACCAGCTCCGCAGACCAGTATCTGCAGAGCCTGATCGATATTCAGCAGAAGTATCTGCGCGTTATCGACAACTGTTTCTACCCGGTGCCCATTTTCCGTGCCCACCAGCAGACTGCCGAGGTGATCAATACCGACCGTCTCCATGTGCTGAGCCAGGAGATTTTCGGCGACAAGAACCCTGCTGCGGTGCTTTACAGCAACGACAAGACCCAGACGCTGGAGAAAGTGAACGGGAAGTATGTGCTGAGCCTCTATCTTCCCAACGTCGAGGTGACGAAGCTCAATGTCAACATCAAGGGTGACGAACTGCTTGTCGATATCAACAACTTCCGCAAGAGCATTATTCTGCCGAACGTGCTGGTTGGCAGGAAAACCGAAGGTGCAGACTTTGCCGCAGGCAACCTGAGCATCACCTTCGCCAACTGATTGTTCCGGAACGCTCTTTTGCATATTACGGCTTTCAGCGGGCAGCATCCGGAATGCTGCCCGCTTTTTTTTTGCCCGCCGGAATGCTGGAGGAATGGGACATATGAGACAGATAGGACGGATGAAAATCCTCAGGAATCAGTTCCGGGAGTTCCATAGGTCACATACGTCCTGTCTGTCCCATTTTAGGGTTTTCAGGGTAGGGCTACCCCCTCGCGCAGCCGCACCAGAACCGAGCGGTCCGGGCAGGTGACGAGGAGCGATGAAACCGGGCAGTGCAGGACGGGGTGCGGGGGATCGTCGAGGTCGAGCAGCGGGATGAGCACGAACATGCGGTTCGTCAGCTCCGGGTGCGGGATGGAGAGCACGCTGCTGTGCATGGTCAGATCGCCGTAAAGCAGGATGTCCAGATCGATCACTCTCGGGCTCCATCTGATGTACTGTTCCGGTCTGCCGAGATTGTGTTCTATGGCTTTGCAGTGGGATCGGAGGTTTTCGGGTGAAAGCGCGGTTTCAAGCCGCACAACCCCGTTGTAGAACCGATCCTGTTCGGTTACGCCTACCGGTTCGGTCATGTATATTTCCGATACTCCGGTAACGGCCGTTTCCGCCATCCGGTTCAGTAGTCCGACGGCCTCCTGAAGATGTGCGAGCCGGTTGCCGATATTGGACCCGATGCCGAGATAGACGGTATGACGGGGTATGGGTTCAGGCTCGTGAGGCCGAGAAGCATGCTTCTGCATAATCGCAAATTCCGTTCAGGGGAGGATTCCGTTTTCTGACCTTTATGGTGGCGGCTTCGAGGATTGGAAAGTCACCGAGCAGCTCATGCACGATATCGCAGGCGACCGCCTCGATCAGGTAGTAGCGCTTCTGGGTCAGCACCGCATTGATTTTCTGGTAGACGATGCCGTAGTCGATGGTTCTGGTGATGTCGTCGAGAGCTGCGGCCTGGGTGAAATCGAACACCAGTTCGGCATCGACCTCGTATTTGGCTCCGACCGCATGCTCCTCCTTGAGCACTCCGTGGTGTGCATAAAAGACGAGATTGACCAGTCTGACCGATGAGCGGGTTGTCATGTTCATAACGGATTGGTAGAGGTGAACCTGTACGGATCGAGTTCTGTAATGTGGGCAACAAACCGCTAAACTCAAAATGCTCTCTCACGATGGTTTTCCGCCGGCGGTTCCGCAAGACCGGATTCATGGAAAAATGTTACCTTGTGGTTACGTTGGGTCAACTTCCTGTGATACTTTTGAATAGCTATTTCCGATAAGATATGTCGCATACCGTTTCTGATTTTTATGCAGGATGCCGTTCGCGGGCGGTTATCCTCGCTCTCGAGGAGGACCGTTACACCGGCGACGTCACCTCCCTGGCCACCATTGAACCCGGCCAGCAGGGGCATGCCGTCATCAAGGCCAAGGCAGACGGGATCCTTGCCGGCGCTTCTGTTGCCGAAGAGGTTTTCAATGCCTGTGATCCCGGCCTGAAAATAGGTTTTTTTCACCAGGACGGTGACCCGATTCAGTCGGGGAATGTCGTTCTCGAAGTGTCGGGGAGCGTCGCTTCGCTCCTGATGGCCGAGCGCACCGTACTGAATTTCATGCAGCGCATGTCGGGTATCGCTACGCGGACGAACGTCTATGTCCGTAAGGTGAGCCATACCGGAACCGCCATTCTCGATACCCGCAAAACCGCTCCCGGACTGCGGTATTTCGACAAGGAGGCTGTCCGTATAGGGGGGGGGATGAACCACCGGTTCGGACTCTTCGACATGATACTCATCAAGGATAACCATATCGACGCCTCCGGAGGTGTTGCCAATGCCATCAGAAGCGCTTTCGCATACCGGACGGGAAAGCGGCTCGATGTGAAGATCGAAGCGGAAGTCCGTTCGCTTGAAGAGCTTGACGAAGCGCTTTCCTGTGGCCCTGATATCATCCTGCTCGACAATTTTTCCGTCGATCTGCTCAGGGAGGCGGTTGCCATTGCACGCAGGGAGTCTCCACTTGTGAAGCTCGAGGCTTCCGGAAACGTTGGACTGCACAACGTTGTAGAGATTGCCGAAACCGGCGTTGACTTCATTTCGATCGGCGAACTCACCCACAGCGTGACGGCGCTCGATCTTTCCATGACCATAGCCTTTACCTGAAGCCGCATGGAGATAGGGGTGGACATCGTGGCGCTCGATCGGATCCGTAATGCCTGGACCCGTTACGGAGCGGCCTTTCTGAACCGTTTTCTTACGGAAGACGAGGTTTTGTACTGCCTGGAGAAAAAAGATCCGGTGCCGTGCGCTGCCGGGAGGTTCGCCGCGAAAGAGTCCTTGGTAAAGGCCCTCGGTACGGGCATTTCCGGGCCTGTACACTGGAAGAGCTTCGAGATTCTCAACGACAGCCGGGGAAAACCGGTTGTCCGCATCACCAGCCCGGAGCTGGACAGGATGGTCCGCTTCGCCAGGGTGTCGATTTCCCACGACCGCCACTCTGCGGTAGCCATGGCGATTATAGAGTTTGGGATTGTGGGCAGTGAGTAGGTTCCGGGTCCCGTAGGGACGATATATCGGTAGAATCGGGGTATGCCCACCAAATATGGGTTTTGCGGATGTGACGCCGGGTTGGCCACCCGGCGTTACCGTTATTTCGCTCCTCCGGAGCTTGAAGAGGTGTGGGTGGCGGGTTGTGTCTACCGATATGGCACCCCTAACGGGGTTTGGAGAGAAGATGGTGTGCGGGTGTTCAGTCCCGTAGGGACGATATATCGGTAGCGCAGGGTGAAACCCTGGGAGCCGTAGGGGCGATATATCGGTAGAATCGGGGCATGCCCACCAAATATGGGTTTTGCGGGTGTGCCGCCGGGTTGACCACCCGGCGTTACCGTTATGCCGCTCCTCCGGAGCTTGAAGAGGCCTGGGTGGCGGGCTCTGTCTACCGATATGGCACCCCTACGGGGTTTGCAGAGAAGACGGTATGTCGGTAGAAATGGGCATGCCCATCAAATATGGGGTTTTCCGTTTGACGCCGGGTTGACCACCCGGCGTTACCGTTATGCCGCTCCTCCGGGGCTTTGAAGAGGGGGTGGCGGGTTGTGTCTACCGATATTGCACCCCTACGGGGTTTGGAGAGAAGATGGTATGCCGGTTTCCCCAGTTCCGTAGGGACGGTATATCGGTAGCGCAGGGTGAAACCCTGGGAGCCGTAGGGATGATATATCGGTAGAATCGGGGTATGCCCCCACCAAATATGGGTTTTGCGGGTGTGTCGCCGGGTTTTTACCCGGCGTTACCGTTATGTCGCTCCTCCGGAGCTTGAAGAGGCGGGGGTGGCGGGTTGTGTCTACCGATATGGCACCCCTAACGGGGTTTGAAGAGAAGATGGTATGCCGGTTTCCCCAGTCCCGTAGGGACGATATATCGTTAGAAAAGGCAGGTTCCCCAATATGGGTTTCGTTGTTTATTCCTCAGCCCCGTTAGGGGCGGCATGTCGGTAGAATCGGGGCATCCTTTTCGTCCCTTTCCCCCGGAAACAAAAAAAGCGGAGGGGTTCCTCCGCTTTTTTATTGTCTGCAAGGCGGCATCTCAGGCCTGGTGCGCCGGAATCGGTGTCGGCTCTTCGGTGATGGTTACCTGCGACTTGATGATGTCGTACACCTTGTCCTTGAGAATGGAGTCGGTGATGTAGTCCCTGAATTCGGTCGACATGTAGGTGCTGATTGCCTGTTCGACGCTCAGTGACGGGTTTTTTTCGGCCTCTTTTTCCGCGAACGCCCTGATGTCGTCATCGGTTACGCTGAGGTTGTTGAGCTCGGCGATCTTCTGGCTGATCAGAAGCCAGCGGGCGTGCTTTTCGGCATTGGGGGCCATGGCCTGGGTGAACTGGCCGGGATCGAATCCCTTGGGGAAGTTGCCGCCCATCTGCCGTTTTGCGTTTTCAACCAGCATGTTGGCGAACGATGCGATCATGGCTTTCGGAGCCGTAACCGGGTTCTCTTCGATGAGTTTTGCCGAAATGGATTCAATCAGATCGTCTTCGGCTTTCATGGTGAAGTGCTGTTCAAGCTGGAGACGCACATCGCCGGTGAAATCGGCGGCATTTTCGAAGCGCTGGCCGGAAATCTCTTTTACAAGGTCGTCGGTGAGTTCGGGAAGCTCCATGCGTTTGATCTCCTTGACGGCGATACGGTAGTGCTGGACCGGTGTTTCCTCGTCCTTGGGTTCCGTTGCGACATCGACATTTTCACCGGCTTTTTTGCTGGCAAGGGCCTTGCGGAACGGATTTTCTTCGGGCAGATATTCGAGATTGAAGTGGTGGTTTTCCGTGGTGGATTCTTCTTCGGGTTCGCCCTCGGCGTTCAGTTTGGTGACATCGCCGATGACGGTATCGGTTTCCGATGCGGGCTCGTCGACCGTAATGAGCGTGCCGTGTCCCTTGAGGATGAGATTGATCTCTCTCTGGACATCTTCGTCGGTGATGGTATAGCGCGCGAGGGTGAAGCTGTAGCCTTCAAAGCTCTTGAGTTCGAATTCCGGGTGGATTTCGTAGGAGAGTTTGATGGTGAGCTTGTCGTCCTCGAAGCTGAAGCTTTCGATGGATGCGCGGCTTGCCGGTTTGATGTTTTCTTCGTCGGCAATGGCTGCGAAGTGCTTCGTTGCCATTTTTTCGGCAATGGATGCTTCGATTGCCGGACCGACAAACTTTTTGATCATACCTGCAGGAACATGGCCTTTTCTGAATCCCTTGATCTGTACGGTTCTTTTTGCCTCTTCAAGTTCCTGGTTGTATTCCGTGCCGAATTCTTCAGAGGAAAGAATTATTTCCAGTTCCTGTTCGGTATCACTGATTTTCGTAATGTTCTTTTGCAAGGCTGTCTCGGTTTGTTGGTGAGTGTAATGGTCAAAAATTAAAAGTTCATAAGATACAAAAGAATCGCCGGATTTAAAACAGCGCCTGTTGAGGACCCGGTTATCGCATGGGTTTGTACACCAGCGTGGAGAGCGGCGTTTCTTCCAGAACCATCCGGGCGGCTTCGGCGACAGCTTCGACACTTACCGCTTCGATGGCCGCCGTTTTTTCTTCAAGAGGGACATGCCGGCCGAAGTAGGAGAGGTCGGTAGCCAGATGCGACATTCTGCGGGTCATTTTTTCAGTGCCCATCAGGAGCGATCCGAGAACTTTCGATTTTGCCGAAAGCAGTTCCTCATGGAGAGGCGTGGCGAGTTCCGGACTCTTCAGCACCGAGGAGAGCACGTCGAGCGTCTGCGCGATCTTGTTGCCGTCGGTTCCGGCGTAGATGTTCATGACGGTGAGATCGTCAAAGAAGGCGATCGATGAATAGGTGCTGTAGGCAAGCCCCAGCTTTTCGCGCAGCTCGATGTTCAGCATCGAGCTCATGCCGTTGCCGAGAATGGTGTTCAGCAGCATCAGCGGGTAGAAGGATGGGTCGTGCCGAGGAATTACGGTTCCCAGCACGATCTGCGCCTGGTGGACTCTTTTTTTCAGGGTCCGGTCGAACGGCTTGTAGCTTTTCCGGGAAAATGGCGCTCTTTCCGGCGCCGGAGCGCTGCCGGAAGAGAGCGGAGCAAAGCAGCGTTCGGCCAGCTTGATGAATGTTTCGTGGCGGATGTTGCCGGTTGCGGTAAGAAACATCTTTTCCGGCCGGTAGAAGTTGGCCATGAATGCGTTGAGATCGCTCTCCGAGAGGCCGGCGACGCTCTCTTCGGTACCCAGGATCGGACGTCCGAGCGGGTGCCGGCCAAAGAGGTAGCGGTCGAAATCCTCGAAAACCAGATCTTCGGGGGTGTCGTTCACGCTGCTGATCTCTTCCTGCACGACCTCTTTTTCTTTTTCGATCTCTTCAGGGGGAAATACCGGATTGCAGACAAGGTCGGCCAGCAGGTCGAGAGAGGGTTCGGTGAAACGGTCGAGGCAGCGGAGGTAGATGCAGGTCTGTTCTTTTGTGGTGTATGCGTCGAGGTAGCCTCCGTTGCGTTCTATGCCGCCGGCAATCTCGATGTAGTCGCGGTTTTTCGTTCCCTTGAAGACCGCATGCTCAAGAAAGTGCGCAATGCCCCCTTTCCGGTCGGGGTCGTCGCGTGAGCCTGCGTCGATATGGATTCCCAGCGTCACACTCTGTACCCAGGGCACATGATCGGTTACCACCCGAAGACCGTTGCCGAGGGTGCTGCTCTGGATGCCTTCGGGCGGAAATCCCTGTTTCTGCGCCTTGTTCGTTTCGGCCATACGGTGAAAAATTTATGATAGTGATGGTTGGAATTAAGCGCAATGTAGTTTTAATTCGTATGTTTATGAACAGATAACTCTTTGATATCGTTGCATGATTACGGTTCAAAGAAACGTCCGGGCGGATGCGGAATGCAGACGGTGGAACGATTTAAAGATACGGTTCTCTCTGAATGGTCACGACATCCATACTTGTTACCGGGGCATCCGGATATATCGGTTCGCAGGTGGTTCTTGAGCTGCTCGAACGTTATGGCGCCCAGTTGCGCCTGAAGGTCCTCGCCAGGCAGTCGTCCGACTGTTCGTTCCTTTCCGGTTTTCCTGTCGAGATCGTCAGGGCCGATCTGCTCGACGTGCCTTCCATGATGGAGGCTTTTGCCGGAGTCGATACGGTTTTTCATTGTGCGGGGCTCATCTCCTATTCCAGGTATTCCCGCAACCGGCTTTATGACGTCAATGTGCTCGGTACGCGCAACGTGGTCAACGCCTGTCTTGCCCACAAGGTGCGCCGTCTGGTGATGACCAGCTCCATCGCCGCCGTTGGTGGTTCCGATGACGGGCTGCCGGCTTCGGAGTCGTCGTCCTTCAAGGAGTGGCAGCGCCGGAACGGCTATATGGAGGCGAAGCATCTTGCCGAGCTGGAAGCGCTTCGCGGCGCGGCTGAAGGGCTCGATATCGTGCTGCTCAATCCCGGCGTGGTGATCGGTGTTGACCATGGCAACACGGCTTCCGTGAGTACCTCCAACAAGGTTCTCAGGATGATCTACCAGGGAAAGCTTTCGTTCTGTCCCTCGGGGGCCAGCGGTTTTGTGGATGTTCGCGACGTGGCTGCCGCACATGCACTGGCCTGGCGGAAGGGGCGCGCGGGGCAGCGCTATATTATTGTGGGTCACAACCTTGCCTTTGCCGGACTGATCGAAGGCGTGCGGCGCATTCCCGGAAGTTCCGTCAAAGTGTGCCGAAATATGCCGAAAGCCTTATGGTTTCTTGCTGGCGCCGGCGGGGAGCTCTGGTCGATGCTTTTCAGGAGACCGTCGTTCGTCAGCTTTGAAAGCAGCCGGATGGCCGCCGAAAAGCTTGTCTACGACAACACGCTTTCCATAGAGGAGCTTGGCATGACCTACCGTACCATCGAGGATTCCCTGAAGAGCGCGGTGCTGTGAATGCCGCTGTTTTAATTCAATCTTATGACTGTAACTGCCATGGACACCATGAATAGAGAAAATAATTCCGAAGGGGTCGATCCCGCAAAACTGAAACAGCTCAACCTTGCCGTTGACGCGCTTGAAAAGCAGTTCGGCAAGGGCACCATCATGCGTATGGGCGACGATTCCTCCATTCTGCAGGTTTCGTCCATTCAGACGGGTTCCATGACGCTCGATTTTGCGCTCGGCGTAGGCGGCCTGCCCAGGGGAAGGGTGACGGAAATCTATGGCCCGGAATCGTCGGGAAAGACTACTCTTGCGCTGCATGTGATCGCCGAAGCCCAGAAAGAGGGGGGTATCGCCGCCATCGTCGATGCCGAGCACGCTTTCGATCCCGGTTATGCCCGCAAGCTCGGCGTGGATATCAATGCGCTGCTTATCAGCCAGCCGGAATCGGGAGAACAGGCGCTGAGCATCGTCGAGACCCTGGTCAGAAGCGGTGCGGTTGATGTTGTCGTCGTGGATTCCGTTGCGGCTCTTGTTCCCCAGGCGGAACTCGAGGGTGAAATGGGCGACAGCGTCGTGGGTCTTCAGGCCCGTCTGATGAGCCAGGCCCTGCGCAAGCTTACCGGAGCGATTTCGAAGTCGAGCGCGGTCTGTATTTTCATCAATCAGCTTCGCGACAAGATAGGGGTTATGTACGGTTCGCCTGAAACCACCACCGGCGGCAAGGCGTTGAAGTTTTATTCGTCGGTGCGTCTGGATATCCGGAGGATAGCCCAGATCAAGGACGGCGACGAGATTGTCGGCAACCGCACCAAGGTGAAGGTTGTCAAGAACAAGGTGGCTCCTCCTTTCAAGACCGCCGAGTTCGATATTCTGTATGGAGAGGGAATTTCCATGATGGGCGAACTGATCGATCTTGCCGTGGAGTTCGGGGTCGTGAAAAAATCGGGTTCCTGGTTCAGTTTCGGTCAGGAGAAGCTTGGACAGGGCAGGGAGTCGGCCAAGAAAGCCCTGCGTGAAGACCATTCGCTTTTCCAGCAGGTGTATGTGCAGGTCAGGGAGCTCATGACCGGTTCTGCGGAAATCATCAACAGCTGAAGATGAAAATCGGCTCGATAGACATAGATCGTCCAGTTATTCTCGCTCCGATGGAGGATGTGACCGACCGGGCTTTCAGGCAGCTCTGCAAGCGCTGCGGGGCCGATATTGTCTATACCGAGTTCATCAGCGCCGAGGCGTTGCGCAGGGGCGTCGAAAAGACCATGCGAAAGCTGCATGTCGATGCCGTCGAACGTCCGGTTGCCGTGCAGATTTTCGGCAGCACCATCGAGTCGATGATCGAGGCTGCGGCGGTTGCCGAAACGTTCAGTCCCGATTTTCTCGATATCAATTTCGGCTGTCCTACAAAAAAAGTGGCAGGCAAGGGGGCCGGCGCGGCCCTGCTCAGGGAGCCGGAGAAGATGCAGGCCATAGCCGAGGCCGTTGTCAAAAGCGTCGCTATTCCGGTGACGGCCAAAACCCGGATCGGCTGGGACCACGATTCCATCAATATTGTAGAGGTGCTGCACCGGCTGGAAGACGCCGGCATCCGGGCGCTCGCCATCCATGGCCGCACCCGCAGCGATATGTATAAAGGCAAGGCCGACTGGAGCCGGATAGCCGAGGCGAAGCGGCACGCTTCGATTCCCGTGATCGCCAACGGCGATATCTGGTCGCCCCAGGACGCTGTTGCCATGTTCGCCGAAACCGGCGCAGACGGCATCATGATCGGGCGGGGCGCGATCGGCAATCCGTTTATTTTCAGCCAGTCGAAACAGCTCATCCAGAGCGGAACGGTGGCGCCTCCGCCGGATTTCCGTCAGAGGATTCATGCCGCCATAGAACATCTCAGGCTTTCCGTTCAGTACAAGGGTGAAAAGTACGGTAACCTTGAGATGCGCCGGCACTACGCCACCTACCTGAAGGGATTGCCGAAGGTTTCAGCCGTGCGCAACATGATTGTCCGCGAAGAGAGGTGGGAGCTGGTTGTCGAAATACTTCTCGCCTACGAAGGCGAATGCGAAGGGTACGCCAGGGAGGGCCGCATCAGGGAGTATGCGGAGTACCTCAACGACCATTCGGAAAAGCTTGTCCTGAATTATTAAAGAACCATTATAACCGCGTATGAGCATTTCAGATTCCCGCTACCGCGTAGCGGTGCTCGGTGCGACCGGACTTGTCGGGCGCACCATGATCCAGGTCCTTGAAGAGAGGAATTTTCCCGTTGCCGGGCTTGTGCCTCTGGCTTCTGCCAGAAGCGTCGGCCAGACTGTCCGGTTCAAAGGCCGGGATTTCGTTATTGCCGTTCCTTCGGCGGAGATTTTCCGCAATGTCGATATAGCGCTTTTTTCGGCCGGTGCGACGGCGAGCAGGGAGTGGGCGCCGGTTGCCGCCGAAGCCGGAGCCATCGTGATAGACAACTCTTCGGCTTTCCGGATGGAGCCCGGTATACCGCTTGTGGTGCCCGAGGTCAATCCCGATGCCATTTTCAGGGCTGACGGTACGCCCGAGAGCATTATCGCCAATCCGAACTGCTCGACCATCCAGATGGTGGTCGTGCTCAAGCCGCTGCATGACCGGTACGGGGTGAAGCGGGTTGTCGTTTCCACCTACCAGTCGGTTACCGGCAAGGGCAAGGCCGGACGCGACGCTCTTGAAAGCGAGCTTGCCGGCGAGGAGCAGGATCAGTTCACGCATTTTCACCAGATCGCCTTCAACGCCGTTCCACAGATAGATGTGTTTACCGATAACGGTTATACCAAGGAGGAGATGAAGATGGTCAACGAGACCCGCAAGATCATGGCCGACGAAGCCATGGCGGTCTCTCCCACCACGGTGCGCATTCCCGTTTACGGCGGACACGGCGAGTCGCTGAACATCGAGTTTGAAAACGATTTCGATATCGACGAGGTACGGGCTCTTCTGGCAGCATCTCCCGGCATCATTCTTCAGGATGATCCTTCGGCCCGCGTCTACCCCATGCCGCTTACCTCGTACGAGCGCGACGAGGTGTTTGCCGGCAGGATCCGCCGGGACTTCTGGAACCCGAAAACGCTGAACATGTGGATTGTTGCCGACAACCTCAGAAAAGGCGCGGCAACCAACGCCGTGCAGATTGCCGAAGTGATCGCCGCCAGGTGCTCCGCCGGGGTTTGAAGAGAAGATGGTATGCGGGTGTTCAGTCCCGTAGGGACGATATGTCGGTAGAAGGGGAGATACCCCAATATGGGTTTTGCGAATGTGACGCCGGGTTCTCACCCGGCGTTACCGTTATGTCGCCCCTCTCCGGGGCTTTGAAGAGAGGGGATGGAGGTTGTGTCTACCGATATGTCGCTCCTCCGGAGCTTGAAGAGAAGACGGCATGCCGGTATTTCAGTCCCGTAGGGACGGTATGTCGGTAGAATCGGTGTATGCTCCCCCAAGTAGGGGGTTTTTTATTTCCCCAGTCCCGTAGGGACGATATGTCGGTAGCGCAGGGTAAAACCCTGGGATCCGAAGGGACGGTATGCCGGCAGAATCGGGGCGTTGCCCCATTCAGTTTTCGAGAGCCATCAGGGCGGTACTGATGGCTCTCGATGTTGCCCATGAGTGGCAGGATGCGCTTTCTTTTCCGGCGAACTCCACTTTTTCCGGAATGGCGGGGGGAACAAGATTGCAGAGCGTTTCCTTTTCGAGCAGCGAGGTCATGGCCCTGTCGGCCAGTGTGCCGGCAGCCTGGACGGCGCTCCGGCGGCATTGCGGGTTGTTCTGCAGCTCATGTATGGCAAAATATTCTGCCTCTTTCCGGTTCCCTACCCGGCGGAAGTTGAAGTGTTCGAGCTGCCCGTTTTCCGTAACGGTAAGCACGACATGGCTTTTTTCAAGGTCCAGCATGGCGGTTGGTCCATCGGTGCTTCGGGAGCGGTGGACGGATGGGAGCAGGGGCGAGCCGCAGAAGTCTATCGGGTGGCGCTCCGCAAATTTTGCAGAGAGGGTTGCAAAGGGTTCGGCGCGGTAGAACAGCACCAGATGTTTTTCGAGCTTGTCCCCGTTCCGGCAACCGGAGTATGCGGTATGGTCGTGCAGAAATTCCTCGGGACGGATAAGAAAGTGCGATGCTTCGATACGGCACTGTTCCGAGCAGGCATTCCTTGCCGCATTGGCGGGAAAGTATGCGTTGAGGGGAAAATAGGTGTCGGGACAGAAGCAGAGCGCCAGAGCTTCGTCCTTCCATGCGTCGGTGAGCGACAGCAGTTTTTTGATGCCGCGGTCCGTTTTCCTCCCCTGGAGATCGCAGGCGCCGACAGGGACGGTTCTGCAGGCAGTGATAACGTATCTGCCGGAACCGGAGGTTTTAATCCGTACAAATGCGCTTTCGGTGCTGCTGATCGCACAGGCCAACTGACTTTTACTCATTTACTCGAGCGTAAGGTGCTTTTTTAGGATTTCCAGTTTTTTCCTGCCGATGCCTTTCACGTCCAGCAGCTGTTCGTGACGGTCAACCCGGCCTCCTTTCGATGCCCTGAAGGCTACAAGCCGCCGGGCCATGACCGGTCCTACGCCCGGAATCTGCTGCAGCTGTTTTTCTGTTGCCCTGTTGAAGGCAAGGGTCCCGTTAAATACCTTTTTTCCCGAACGTCTTGCCGTTTTTTTTTCGCGCGGTTTTTCCTCTTCGAAATCCTCGGGGTAGAGCTGCTCGTCCGAAAGGTTAAGGGCTTCGGTTTTACCGCCTGTTTCCGGGGCGGCGGTGCCGGCGGCAAGCGCCGATGCGACTCCTATCAGACTGTCGGTTTCTCTTTCGGAAAACCGTTCATCTTCCTGCCGCTGCAACTGGGCATCGGCATCGTGTACCGAACGGAAATTCCTGACTGCGCCGCCCAGTACGAGGAATACCACCAGAAGGGATATAACCGATATTTCGGCTCTGGTCAGGCTCAGCCTGACCGCAAGCCTTTCGAGAGGGTTCATGCGCAGGAACGGGCTTGTTCTTTCAGATAAAGAGACGCTTTACCCTGCCCGATACCGAGCAGAGCACCTCGTAACTGATACTTCCGGTACTGCCTGCAATGTCGTCGGCCGAAGGGCCTTCCCATCCGAATAATATAGCGTTATCCCCGGTTTTTACATCATGGTCGGTTCCGAGATCTATCATGATCTGGTCCATGGTCACGGTGCCGACCTGAGGGAAGGACTTGCCGTTGATGACCACCGTCGCTCGGTTGGAGAGCGCTCTCGGGTAGCCGTCGGCATATCCGGCGGCGATGGTGGCGATGCTGCGGGGTCCGGGCGCCGTCCAGGTGCGGTTGTAACTGACCGTGGCGCCTTGCCCGACGGTTTTGATGAACACCACTTTCGCTTCGAACTGCATGACCGGCTTTACGGCTATGGGAGAGGGCATGCCGGGGTCGGGGAGATAGCCGTAGAGCAGAATGCCTGGACGCACCATGTCGAGCCATGCATCTTTACGGCAGAGGATAGCGCCGCTGCTTGCGGCGTGCTTGCATACGGTTCGGCCGCTTTCCGACTGGTATTGCATGACGAGATCCCGGAACCGGTCGAGCTGGAATGCGGTATAGCCGTCGGGTTTCGATCCTTCGGCGAAATGGGTGTAGATGCCTTTGAGGGTGAGGTGCCCGGAACGGTCGATTGCCCGGAGCAGTTCCATGGTTTCCGCAGGCTGGAGGCCGAGGCGTCCCATGCCGGTATCGACCTTGACCTGCAGGGTGAGCTTTCTGCCGCATGCGGAGGCTTTTTCTTCGGCGGCACGGAGCATGTCGAAACTGCAGACGGTCATTTCGATATCGTGCTGCAGATAGGCGTCTATCTGTCCGGGAAGGGGAGATGAAAAGGCAAGAATGGCCGCAGGCTTTTTCAGCGCCTCGCCGGTTCTCAGCGCAACGGCTTCCTGAATGTTGGCAACGCCGAAATCGCTGACCCCTGCATGTTCGAGCGTTCCGGCTACACGGTGGACGCCGTGGCCGTAGGCGTTTGCCTTTACGACACCCATGATGCGGACATGCCCGCCCGTCCAATGCCTGATAGCGCGGATATTCCCGTCGAGGTGCGACAGTGCGATGCGGGCTTCCGCCATGGGCTGGGGAGCAGAGTCGGTCATGATCTGTACGGTTTTTTAGAGTTCCTGAAAAACGCCGCCCCAGTAGCGGCAGCAGGGTGTTTTCCGGTTATAAAAACGTCCAGTAATTAAACATTTTTTGTCCCGGATTATCAAACCTGAAGTTTGGCGGGCGGGTTGAGCCTCCGGCGGCGGTGCCGCGAACTTCGCGACAGTGGCCGGCAGTGCCGTTCGAGGTGTCGATTGCCGCTCTTTTCGGCATATCGGGGATTCGTCAATTTATGTATATCTTATACGGAAAACGACGCTGCGCGATGCGCGGCATGCAACCTATCATCATCATCATCATGTCGAACCACGATATTTTCGGGATTGCAGCCGAAACTCCTCTTGTGCCTGTCAGGCAGATGGCGCGCCATATCAAACCGCAGGTCACCGCAAAGCTCGAGTATATGAATCCGGCCTGCTCGCACTACTACCGGGCGGCTTCGGCGATCATTCGCGATGCCGAGGACCGGAGGCTGATCCATCCCGGCATGACCCTCGTGGACTGGACTTACGGCAACAGCGGCATAGCGCTTGCGATGGCCGGAGTGAGCAGGGGGTATAAACTGCTTCTGGCGGCTCCCGACAAGATATCCCGTGAAAAGCAGGATGTGCTTCGGGCGCTCGGGGCTGAAATGGTGATCACGCCTTCTGATGCCCTGCCCGGTGAACCGCGAAGCTGCATGAAGGTGGCCGAAAGTCTGGTCAGGAACATTCCCAACGCTTTTTTTGCCGATATGTACGAGAATCCGGTAAGCAGGGATGTGCATGCCGGCTATACCGGACGGGAGATAGCGCGCCAGACGGAGGGCCGGGTAACGCATGTGTTCGTGCCCATGATTTCCGGGGCGATGATTTCCGGCATCGGTCATTTTCTCAAAGCTGAAAAAGCTTCGGTGAAGATTATCGGGGTCGAACCTGTTGGTTCGGTTTACCAGAGTCTTTTCAGGAGCGGGACAGCCTGCAGGCCGGCGGCCTGGGAACTTGAGGAGATAGGCGCAATGCAGGCTTCAGGGTTCTGGGACCCTTCGGTTATCGACGATATCGTGCAGGTCAGCGACAATGATGCCTTCAACTGCGGGCGCGAGCTCCTGCGTGCGGAAGCGGTTTTTGCCGGGGGAGCCTCCGGCGCGGTTATGGCAGCGGCGCTCGGCGCGGCAGCGGCATATGGTGAAGACGATTGTGTGGTGGCCGTGCTGAACGATTTCGGAGGCTACTATCTCAGCAAGATGTTCAATGATGTCTGGATGAAGCAGAAGGGCTTCTACCGTAAGGCCAAAACCGCTCTCGAACAGATTACCGCCGAGGATATCCTGCAGCTCAAGGCGCGCATGGACCTCATTTTTGCAAGCCCTGAAACCACGCTCGCCGAGGTTTTCGAAATGATGAAGCAGAACGACGTTTCGCAGCTGCCCATTGTTTCCTATGGCACGCCGATCGGCAGTATCAGCGAAAACAAGATTCTTTCGATTCTTATCGAAAACGATGAGGCCATGAACTCCAAAGTGGTTGGTTTCATGGAACAGCCTTTTCCGGTCTGCCGGCCCGATGCAACCATTTCGGAGCTTTCGGGCAAGCTGCAGCAGAGCGCTTCAGGCGTACTGATCAGCCTTTCGGACGGCAGGCTGCAGCTGCTTACGAAATCCGATCTTATCGATGCCCTGACGCATAAATAGAGGCTGTCCGGTTCTGCGGGGAGCCGGATAACGGGGTTCGGTGAAGAAAGAAATAGGTTTTGTGCCGTCCGCGCCATATCATTCCCTTTGCGGAGCCGGGAAGAGGGCTGATGTGAGGTTGCTTCGTGCCGGGAAAATACAGACACCGGGACGTTTTCAGGGCGTTTTGCTGCATCAGGAAAATTATCCGGTTGTTTTTTTTTGGAGTTTTCCTTATTTAAGCAGTCCTGAAGTTTCCGGATTCTCTTTGCTGTATCCGCCGGTCCTCGGGTAAGCGACAGGTCCGCTTCGCAAGACGGATGTGCTTTTCACTGCCGCAGGGTCGGATGCAAGGTTATCGGGTGCACATTATCAATCAGCAAAGTCATATGAAGGTAGAGTCGAGAAAAAGACAGTTCATTTTGGAGGGTAAAATAAAGTCCGGCTTCTGTGAAGGGTGTGGACAGATTACCAAAAAAGTCTTTGTCGGCGAATGGATTCCCAGTGACAAACCCAAGGTTGATGATCTGCTTGCCGCCAAGCCTCCGAAAAAATCGAAAGAGGCCAAAGGCCAGCATGACGATATGCTGCCGTCGGCAGAAAACCAGTACTGGATCCGTTGTTCGGTATGCAATCAGGTACACCTGCTCAAGGAGTGGCAGATCCAGATCGACAGGGAGTTGAGCCCTGAAGAGCTGAATCCGTGCGATTGCCAGGTGTATTCTCCGCACGGCATCTATGCCAAGGGCGACGCGCTTTACCATCAGGCTCTCGATGAAGTCGGGGTGGTTCGTGAAAAACAGGCCACCGGAAGCGGAGCTTATGTTATTATTGTAGAGTTTTGCAAAAGCGGCAGAAAACAGCTGCTTGAAAACGTTCAGGTCAATTCCGGCAAGGAAAAGAGTTCCGAAAGCCTGACCGATCTTATCAAACTGAAATTAAGACGTTGATCTTTATTATTACAAAGGGGGTGAATACTTTTGGTTAGTGTGCAGATTAATGATAACGAGTCCATCGACAAGATGCTGAAGCGCTTCAAGAAGAAATACGAGCGGGCCGGCGTGTTGAAGGAGTTCCGTAAAAGAGCATACTTTGTCAAACCGTCAGTGGATAGCCGTCTGAAACGTTCGAGATGCAAGCGCAGAGCGCAGAGAGCGAATGAAGAATGCAATTCCTGACCGTCAGGTTTGAATCATGATGTTAAAAAGCAACTCCTTTCGGAAGGGAGTTGCTTTTTTTTTATGGCACCTTCCGGAAAAGAAAAAAATATAGAACTATATGGGTGTTTTTAAAGGTGAAGTAACGGCGCTGCCTCCCGACAAGTCGATCTCCCACCGTGCCGCGCTGATCGGCTCCCTTTCGGAGGGGGTCACGGAAATAACCAACTTTTCAGCAGGGTTCGACAACCAGTCGACGCTCGGCGTGCTGCGGGATGCCGGTATCGGGATTATCCAGGAGGAGGTCGAGGGCGCTTACGGATTCCCTGTCAGAAAGGTAATCGTCACTTCGCGCGGGCTCTGGAGTTTTACCGCTCCGGACAAGCCGCTCATGTGCAACAACTCCGGCAGCACCATGCGGATGTTTGCCGGCATTCTTGCCGCACAGCCTTTCGAGAGCGAGCTTGTGGGCGACAGTTCCCTCATGAAGCGTCCCATGAAGCGGATTGCCGATCCCCTGCGCCGGATGGGCGCCGACATAGAACTCTCCCAGGCGGGAACGGCGCCCGTACGGATCAGGGGCGTGAAGGATATCTCTCCGATCGATTATGTGCTTCCGGTTCCCTCGGCCCAGGTGAAATCGCTTGTCGCGTTTGCCGCCCTGCATGCCGACGGTGAGTCGAGAATTCTGGAACCGGTCCGCTCCCGCGACCATACCGAGCTTATGCTCGGTCTTGAAACCATAGACAGTCCGGATGGTCAGCGCACGATCGTCATTCCCGGCAGAAAAACCATCCCGGCCCGGCCGTTCCATGTTCCCTCCGATCCTTCGGCGGCATGTTTTCTCGTTGCGCTCGCCCTTCTCGGCTCGGGTTCGGAAATCATCATCAGGGATGTATGTCTCAATCCGACGCGCGTGGGGTTCATTCCGGTGCTGAAAGGGGCCGGTGCGCATATCACCATCGAGAACAGCCGCATCATTGGCGGTGAATGCATCGGCGATATTCTGGTTCGCAGCACTCCCGGCCTGAATCCGCTTGTCATCAGCGACAGGACGGTTGTCGCCGGGGTCATCGATGAGCTGCCGATGCTGTCGGTACTGTCGGCTTTCGCTTCCGGGGAGTTCGAACTGCATCATGCCGAGGAGCTTCGAACCAAGGAGAGCGACCGCATCAATGCCATTGTGGTGAATCTCGAGCGTCTCGGTTTCGACTGCGAGCAGTATCCCGACGGCTTCAGGGTGATAGGCCGCCGGAGAAGGCCTTCCGGAAGGGTAACCGCGGAGTGTTTCGACGATCACCGGATAGCCATGAGCTTCGCTGTGGCCGCGCGCGCTACCGGCGAAGCCATTGAGCTTTCCCAGTCCGATGTTGTCGGGGTTTCCTTTCCCAATTTTTTTGCAATTATCGACAGCCTCACCGTCTGAAGGGCTTGGGGCATATCGGCGGGCTCAGTGTGTTCCGAGCCTGCCGATGTGTTCGAGCAGGGCGCGGTTGAACGCTTCCGGCTTTTCCATGTTCGCCAGATGGCCGGCATCCGCGATCATTTCGAGCCGGGATCCGGCAATTCCTTCTGCAATGGAGCGGGCGGTTTCGGGAGTGGTGAGCCGGTCTTCGCTGCCGTTCAGCACCAGAACCGGGCAGGTGATGCCGGAGAGCAGGGCTGTCGAATCCGCACGCTTCATGATGGCTTTCATGGCCGAGGTGATGGCGGCGGGGGACTGGCGGGTTATCATGGCTGCCGCCCGTTCGACGAGCGAGGGGTCGGCCGTGTATGTTGCCGGAGAGAAATAGTTCGGCATCATTCTCTTTACCGCTTCGCCGGGTCCTTTGGTTTCCACGGCTTCGATGAACTCCTGCCGCTGTCGCGCCGCTTCGGGGGCATCGGCTTCCGCACGGGTATCGCACAGCACCAGCGATGCGGTGCGTTCGGGGTAGAGCCGGTAAAAGGCGAATGCCTGATATCCGCCCATCGAGAGTCCTGCAACCGTTACTTTTCCGCAGCCGGCTTCATCCAGCATGGCCGAAATGTCGCGGGCATATTCCTCGAATGTCCAGTCCGTTTTTTCCGGCGATCCTTCGATACCGTATGCGTTCGGTGCTATGGCGGCAATACCGGCCTCTTCAAGCGCCATGAGCTGGGCGTCCCACATCGCAGCAGAAAGAGGGAAGGCGTGCAGGAGCACGACGGTGTGAAGGCCGCGGCGTGATTGCGGGTTTTTGGTGGTTCTGCAGGTCAGCATGGGTTCAGGCATTTTCCGGTTTTACATGTCCCTTGATTTCCCGGATAATGTTGTTCGCCTCGTTGAGGATTTTTTTCGCTTCATCGCGGGCGGTATCGATGATTTCCTGAGAGCGCTTTTTTGCCTCGTTGCTGTAGGTGCTGTCGTGTTCGGTGCTCTCATAATAATCGGAGGCCTTGTCGATTGCGTGCTTGACCTTTCCGGAAATGATCTGCTGGGTTTCGGTACCCTTGTGCGGGGCGAAGAGCAGTCCCATGATGGTGCCTGCCGCCGCTCCGAGCGCAGCTCCGAAGAAAAGCCCCTTGTAGAATTTGTCCTGCTGCTGTTCCATGATTATGTCCGGATTAGAGGGCGCCTCTGCAACGTTATTGACCGTTCTCCCACCGTATGGAGGTTCCCTTGATTAGAGTAGTGATCGTCTGTCTTACTTATAGATACATAAATTTCAGGATTTCATGACCGGAGAATCTCCATCACCTGATGCATCGAGTCCGAAATTTTTTCGGCGAGATTTTCACGGCAGAGCAGCCTGAATTTTTTAGTGTAACGCTCGAACGAGAGAATAAAATCCGAACGGAAGACCGATTCTCCGAAATCGTCGAAACGGCAGTACTCCGAGGAGAGCTGCAGCCCGTAGTGAAGATGCTCCGACCGGGTAGGATAAACCCGAAGTTCCCGGAGGTCGTTGTAGTCGAAAATGTCCTTGCCGGAAGGCGGATCGATCAGTACTTCCAGGCCGCTGAGGTTCAGATGGTACCTGCCGGAGAGAAAACGGCAGATCTCCATCTCTTTTTTCCGGCAGAGCGAGCTGTCCGCTGCGTAGGCGAACAGGCGGCTGTCCGCTCCGGTTTCCGTGTATGGCTGGATGGTCAGGGCGCGTTTGTAGACCCTCCGGTGCAGGATGTCTTCGAGCAGCAGGTTTTGCGCTGCGGCAAGCCCGGGAAGCATGGCTTTGAGTTCGAACAGTACCCGGTCGTCCGCATTGTCGTAAAAGAGATCCTGCAGCTCGCGTTCCCCTATCAGCTTTTCGTCGATCACCGCCTGCAGCAAACGGCGGAGCATGGCCGAAAGCGATCTGCCTGTATGGTGCCAGTAGACGTTGCGCATCATCATGTATTTGGCGAACAGCAGGCTTTCAAGCGGTGCAATGCCTTTTTCGGTTATGGCAAACCGCTCCCGTTCGGGATCGGGCACGAACGATTCGATCAGCCGTTCGATGTCGATGCTTCCGTACGGAATGTTGCAGTGGTGCGCATCGCGCATGAGGTAATCCATTTTGTCGGGATCGAGCGTGCCGCTGATCAGCTTTCCGAAACCGCTTTTCGAATTGCCTCTGATCAGGGCGATCACCCCGTCCGGCTCGACCTGCCACTCTTCGTGCAGAATTTCTGCGATGGAGGGAAATCCCGGCTGTTCCTGATGGATGAAGCGTCCGCAGAGATCTTCATGATGAGAGAACGCCGGTCCCGAACTGCCGGAGGGGATCTGTTCCTCGATTACATGGGCATGGGGGTAGTGGCCGATATCGTGCAGGAGGCACGCTGCAAGCAGCAGCCGGCAGCTTCCGTCGTCGAAACGGAAGCTGTTTTTCTGCAGGCTGAGGGCAAGCGGGTTGCTTACCATCCGCTGCAGAATCAGCTTCATCAGGTGGTATACGCCGATCGAGTGTTCGAACCGGGTATGCGTTGCGCCTGGATAGACCTGCTGTGAGAAGGAAAGCTGCCGGATACCCTTAAGCCGCATGAACGAAGGGTGGGCAAGAATCCGCTTCAGCGGGTCGCTGAGAGGGATATGGCCCCATACCGGAAGCCTGATGAACCCGCCTTCGGCGTGGAAAAGAAATTGTTCGGCGATCATGAAAATCTTTTTTGGAACTCCCTGGTCAGTCTCCGGTCGCACCCTTACGCTGCTTTCAGGGTTTCAAGATACGCAACAAAGCCTGCAGGACAAACAGAAGGGTTGAGGGCGAAGTGGAATTGAGAAAAACAGGGCAAAAAAAAAGCTGCCGTTTTGCAACGGCAGCTTTCGCGTATCCTGTAAACGGTAAGGTTCAGTACCTTGGGCGGGACATCGGGCGCTCTTCACGAGGTTTTGCCTCGTTGACCTTGATGGTTCTGCCGTTTAAATCGCTGTCGTTCAGGGAAGAAATCGCCTGCAATGCTTCTGCATTGTTCGGCATTTCAACAAAACCGAATCCCTTGGAACGGCCGGTGAACTTGTCGGTGATGACGCTGGAGCTTGATACTTCTCCGAATTCGCCGAAAGTGTCACGAAGATCGGCTTCGGTAACGCCGTAATCAAGATTGCCAATGTAAATGTTCATACTTGTAGCATAGTAATTCGTGCTTTGATCAAAAAGAGAAAGGCTGTCAAATAACCAAAAGCACAAATCACTTGAAAGCTTTCAGGCCAACTGTTGGCCTAACGAATCATTATACCGTTTATTTTTTCATAAAACAAACGGAAAATAATCCGGGTCCGTTATCATGCCGCCCGCCGGGCGTCTTTGAGATGAAGGCGGCAGACCTTGCGGAAATGGTGGCCGTATATGGCGAGCGTTACGGCAAGCGAGAGCGACTGCTGGCGGTTGAAGAACGTCCATATCAGTATTTTCCAGTACTGGAACCGCTCTTTTCCGATTATGCCGAGCATGACCGTCGAGCGGGCAAATGCCATCAGCTGGCTCATCCTGAACCTGCCCTTGATCTGACCGACCGGCGCCCTGTATTCCTGCAGGAGCGTCCGTATTCGCCTGTAGTAGTGTTTCGGGGCGTAGAGGTGGTTCATCATCTCCCGGTACCCTTTTTTCAGCAGGTCGGCGTCCATTCTCGGGATGATGTTGGTGTTGCTGTCGGCGTTGTCGCCGCTGGAGTTTTCGAGCAGCCGCCCTTCGCTTTGCATGCGTTCGTAGAGCTTCGTGCCGGGCAGCGCCTGCAGGATGCCGACCATGGCGGTTACGATCCCGCTTTTCTGGATGAACTCGATCTGTTTCTGGAAAATCGACGGAGTATCGCTGTCGAAACCGACAATGAATCCGCCCTGCACCTCTATGCCTGCGTTCTGGATCCTCCGGATGTTTTCCAGCATGTCTCTCGACATATTATGCTGTTTGCCGCAGGCCTGCAGGGCCCTGTCGTCGGGGGTTTCGATGCCGATGAAGACCTGGTTGAATCCTGCGCGGACCATAAGAGCCATCAGATCGTCATCGTCGGCCAGATTGATGGAGCATTCGGTATAGAATTTCGTCGAAACGCCGTTCGACTCTCTCCATGCGATCAGTTCCGGAAGCAGCTCTTTTTTCAGATACGATTTATGGGCGATGAAGTTGTCGTCCACAAAAAAGACGCTGTCCAGCCAGTTCATGCTTCTGAGTCTTTCAAGTTCGGTTATGATCTGCGCGCTTGTTTTGGTGCGTATTTTATGGCCGAACAGGGTCGTGACATTGCAGAAGTCGCACCGGTAGGGGCAGCCGCGCGAAAACTGGATGGCCATCGAGGCGTATTTCCGCATATCGAGCAGTTCCCACTTCGGCGCCGGTGTTCGGGTGATATCGGGGAACTCTCCGGTTGTGTAGAGCTTTTTCGCGCAGCCGTTTTTCAGATCCTCGAGAAAAAGCGGAAGGGTAAGCTCGGCTTCATTCAGCACAAAGTGATCGACTTCGCCGAACTGGTCGTGTCCGGTGGTGAAGAGCGGACCGCCGGCGACCACGGTTATGCCGGCAGCCCGGCATCTGGCGATCACATCCCGGGCGGATTCCTGCTGAACGCCCATGGCGCTGATAAAGACCATATCGGCCCAGTCGAGATCGTTCTGTTTCAGCGGGCGAACGTTCAGGTCTACCAGCCTCTGCTCCCAGCTTTCCGGGAGCATGGAGGCTACGGTTACAAGGCCGAGCGGAGGGAGCGAAGCTTTTTTTCTTACGAATTTGAGCGCATGTTTGAAGCTCCAGAAGGTGTCCGGAAATTCAGGGTAGACAAGAAGAAGTTTCATGGTGTCGAATAGTCCATCGGGTTAGGAACAGAAGACCCGACCGCAGCCTCCACGGAGGCAACGGCCTGTAACTTTAAAAACAAGAGTAATGGTCTTTTAATTCCTGAGAGGATACGATTGGGGGTTGTCCGGATCCGGCCCGCTCAGTAGCGTTCGAGGCTGAACTTTTCGCCGAGATAGTGCTTGCGGGCTTCGGGGCTGTCGGCGATTTCCTGCGAGGTGCCCTGCATGAAGATGCTCCCGTCGAAGAGCAGGTAGGCGTGGTTGGTGATGGAGAGGGTTTCGTGGACGTTATGGTCGGTGATGAGCACGCCGATGTTGCGTTTTACGAGATCCCGCACAATCTGCTGGATATCTTCGACGGCAATAGGGTCAACTCCGGCAAACGGTTCGTCGAGCAGAATGAATTTCGGGTCGAGCGCCAGTGCCCTGGCGATTTCGGTGCGGCGGCGTTCTCCCCCCGAGAGTGCGTATCCCATGCTTTTGCGGATATGGGCGATGCCGAGGTCGTCGAGCATTTTTTCGGTTTTCTCATGCTGTTCGGCTTTTGAAAGGGAGGTGAATTCAAGCACGCTCCGGATGTTCTCTTCGACAGTCATCTTGCGGAATACGGAGGCTTCCTGCGGCAGATAGCCGATGCCGAGCCGGGCGCGTTTGTACATGGGCAGACCGGTGATTTCGGTTCCGTCGAGCAGTACCTTGCCTCCGTCAGGGCGCACAAGACCGACAATCATGTAAAAGGTGGTGGTTTTGCCTGCGCCGTTTGGCCCCAGAAGCCCTACGATTTCCCCCTGCTTCACTTCCAGCGTCGAGCATTTCACAACCTCGCGCTTGTTGTAGATTTTTTTCAGCCCGCTGCAGCTCAGTGTGGATTTCATTCCTTGTTGTCTATGTCTTCGGTGACGGGGGACGGTTGATTTCCCTTGTTTGCGATACGTAAGGAAATGTAAAATTTATCGGGTCAATAGCATGGGGAAAAGTGACGCACCGGAATGCTATCCGGCAATATGGCGTCTTGTAAGGAGAAGCATCACTCCTCCTGCAAGGTGAGCCGGTATGCGGATCTCCTCTGGCAGGTCAATTTCGAAAAGCGGGTTGAAGCAGACGGCAAAGAGGGCGTACATGAGGGGAATGTACAGTGGCGGCTTCGTGAAATTGGTGTAGGCGCCCCATGCAAAGGTTCCGAATGCGATAACCCGCACCAGGGCGTAGTAGCTTTCGGGAACTGGCAGTATGGCAAAGAGCAGGATGACTGCCGTGATGATGACGATCTGTACTGGCATAAAATCGCATTGATTTGAAGGATAGACGGAAACTGCCCTGCGGATCCGCTGGCGCTTCAATTCCGGTTTCTCCTGTTATGTTACATTCGAAATTATGAAGTTCCCGGCTCTTGAACTATCATAAAAAGAGGAAAAGCAGCATTCAGGTTTACAATCAGGTACGTTTATGGGAAAAATAATGCCTTACAGGGGAGTATGGCCGGTGGTTCATGAGTCGGTGTTCATGACTGACGGTGCATTTGTGATCGGCGATGTGCATATCGGTGCGCAGTCGAGCATCTGGTTCAACGCGGTGGTGCGTGGCGACGTCTGTCCGATACGCATCGGAGAAAAGTGCAGCGTTCAGGATAACGTGACCCTGCATGTCACGCACGATACCGGGCCGCTTGTCATCGGCAACTCCGTGACCATAGGTCATGGAGCCGTGCTGCATGCCTGCACGGTGAAGGATTTTGTGCTGATCGGCATGGGCGCGGTGCTCCTTGACGATTGCGTGGTGGAGCCCTACTCGGTTGTCGCCGCGGGTTCGCTGGTGAAACAGGGGTTTACGGTGCCTTCCGGCATGCTGGTTGCCGGAGTGCCGGCAAAGGTGATTCGTCCCATTACCGATGCCGAGCGGAGGAATATAGAAGAGTCGCCGGAGAACTACGTGCGCTATGCACAGAACTATCGCGACGGCGAAGATCGGCAATAACCGGTTCCTGAGCCTTTGCGGTTTCCGCATTATTTCAGGTTCAGCAACCGATTTTTTCAGCAGAGTTCTTTTCGGTTTCAGTTTTAGCTAAATTGTCCCGGAAGGTGATGCTGAAGCAGTTTCTGTAACGGAGCCTGTCAGGCACAATCGGTTTTTTTATATCCTATGAATTTTTTTCTGCCATGAAGGAACATGATGTTGTTGTCGTCGGCGGTGGTATCAGCGGTTTGAGTCTTGCCTATTACTGTATCAAAGGAGGGATGAAGACCGCTCTGCTTGAAAAGAACAGCGAGGTCGGCGGTTCGTTCGCTTCTTCGAAATATGCATCTTCAGGAAAAAACTTCTGGCTTGAACTCGGAGCGCATACCTGTTACAGCTCCTACCAGAATCTTCTCGATATCATTGAAGGGTGCGGGGTCACGGACACCATCATTCCGAGGGCGAAGGTGCCGTTTTCGCTCATGATCGATGGCCAGATCAAGTCCATCGTTTCGCAGCTCTCCATTCCCGAGCTGCTCATGTCGGTTCCGAACCTCTTCAAGCTGAAGAAGACCGGCCAGAGCGTGAAGTCCTATTACTCGAAGATCGTGGGCGAGCAGAACTACCGTGACGTCCTCAGCCACTTTTTCAATGCCGTGCCCTCGCAGCCGACCGATGATTTTCCTGCCGAAATGATGTTCAAGAGCCGCGAGAAACGAAAGGGTGTGCTTAAAAACTATACCTTCAAAGATGGCCTGCAAAGCGTGGCCTTCGCTATTGCGGCACAGCGTGGCCTCAATATTTTTACCGGTACCGAGGTGCTTGGCGTGAGGCTTGAAAACGGGAAGTATTTCATAAGAACTGCCGGCGGCGATGAGTTCATCGCTTCGACGCTTGCGCTTGCCATGCCTTCGGCGGTTTCGTCGAACCTGCTCAGGGACGTCAACCCTGATATCGCCAATCATCTCGGCCAGCTGAAGGCCGCTACGGTCGATTCAGTCGGGGTGATTGCAGGGAAGGAGCATATAAACCTCAAGCCTGTTGCTGCCGTCATATCTCCGGGCGATGTGTTTTTTTCCGCTGTTTCACGCGATACCGTGCCTGACGACAGTTACCGCGGGTTTGCCTTCCATTTCAGGCCGGGACTTGATGAAAAAACCAAAAGGGAGTGCATCACCAGCACTCTGGGCGTCAGCATGTCGAACATAGTGCACAGCGTTAACAGAATCAATACGGTGCCGTCGCTTCGCATGACTCATTTTCAGTGGCTTGAAAAAATCAATACCATGCTTGAGGACAAAAAGAACCTGCTTCTCTGCGGCAACTATTTCGGCGGTATGGCTATTGAGGATTGTGTGATTCGTTCGAAAAGCGAATATGAACGACTGAAAGGATAGTCATGTCCTCGTAAGAATCCGAACCGATGAACACATCCGAATTATTCCGTGATTTCATGCAGGGCACCTATCTGGTGCCCTTGCTGATTGTTCCGCTCTCCCTGCTTTTCTTTTTTCTTGCGAACTTGGTTTTCAAAAAGGCCATTATCCGAATCCGGGCATCGATAAAGGAGCGTGCTGTTCCTTTTGAACTGCTGGCCTGGCCTTTCAGGCTCTTTACCGTCCTTATCGGCCTCGGTGCGTTGCTGCACTACATGCCGCTTTCGACTGACCTGAAGGAGTTGCTCCGTCACGCCCTGCTTATCGCGTCCATCATCGAATTTGCGTGGCTGCTGATGCGTCTTATCATGGTCGTCGAGCAGTTCATGCTGCAGCACTATCCTACCTCCTCGTCTCAGAGCGAGGAGTCCCGGAAAATCGCCACCCATGTAAGTCTTGCCCGGAAAATCCTCAATGTGCTCATTGTGCTGTTTGCCGTTTCAGGCGTACTGATGAGCTTCGATACCGTCCGCCAGGTTGGTCTGAGCATTCTCGCTTCCGCCGGTATTGCCGGTGTGATTCTCGGTTTTGCCGCGCAGAAGAGTCTCGGCACCCTGATTGCCGGGATCCAGATTGCCATCACCCAGCCGATCAGGATAGACGATATTGTCGTTGTCGAAGGTGAACAGGGAAGAATCGAGGAGATAACGCTTACCTATGTCGTGGTGAAACTGTGGGATGAGCGGCGGATGATCGCGCCGATCACCTGGTTTATCGACCGGCCGTTCGAGAACTGGTCGCGTAATTCCACTGCGCTGCTCGGCACGGTTTACCTGTACACCGACTACAACGTTCCTCCGGATGAGATCCGCAGGGAACTCGAACGGATTGTGGCTTCGACGCCGCTGTGGGACGGCAGGGTGGTGAAAATGCACGTGACCAATACGACGGACAAGTCGGTGGAGATCCGGGCGCTGGTGAGCGGCAGGAATTCTGCCGATGTCTGGGAGCTGCGGAGTTTTGTGCGTGAGCAGCTTGTCTCGTTCATCGGAAAAGACTATCCCGGCGGTCTGCCGAAAATGCGCATGGAAATGGATCAGAGCGGTGCGGGCGCATCTGCTGCGGGGATCGACGAAATTGCCTGAGGGTTTTTCCCGGTGTGTTTTTTGTTCTTTTTTCCATAGCTTTGAAGCTGTCGTGAGCATTGCTGTTACAAAAGCTACCGGTGATGGTTCGGCACCGTATGAAAAATTTCGATCATTGTTTTAAAAGGAGAGTACATATGGCTCAAGCCAAACAGGGAGATACCGTAAAAGTCCACTACACCGGCACGCTCGACGACGGCGCCATGTTCGATACGTCGGCCAACCGCGATCCGCTGCAGTTCACCATCGGGGGCGGGCAGGTTATTCCAGGATTCGATATTGCCGTGCTCGGCATGGAGCCCGGTCAGGTACGCACTACGGTAATAGAGCCGGATGACGCATACGGCCCGCACAGCGCGGAACTGGTAACGCCGGTCGCTCGCGAACGCTTTCCCGCCGATATGGAACTCGAAATCGGCCAGCAGCTTCAGGTCGGTCTTGCCGACGGGCAGCAGGCTATCGTGATGATCGTCGATCTGTCGGAGACGGAGGTCACGCTCGACGCCAACCATCCGCTTGCCGGCCAGCAGTTGACCTTCGAGATAGAGCTGGTCGAGATTGCATAGGTAAAACCGCCGGGAGCGGCTCGGCTGCTTTGCAGGGGTTCACTCTGCGCTGGCAGCATGTCGCTCCTCTGGCGCTGATAAAGAACCGCTCCCGGCGGTTTTCCTGTTTACCCGTTACTAATCGGAAAGTCAACTGCTTTCGCCTTTCCACTCATGAAAACTCCAGCAACATTTTTTGTTTTGATGCTTCTCCTGCTCGCCGTCGCGGCCTGCGGTGCGGAGGGCAGGCGCTACGCGGCTGCGACGTCCGACATGCCGGCAGCCGGATCGGCAGTGGAGAGCAGGGTGGCAGCCGAGTCGCCTGCTGCGCCTTCTCCCGAGGTCGCAGCAGGGGAAAGGAGCTCCGGATCGACGCAGCCGACCGCAATCCCGCAGGTTGCCCAGCAGATAATCCGCGAAGGACAGGCCGTGTTCGAGACCTCCGATCTCAAAAAGACGAAAACATGGATAGAGAGCCTTGTCAGGCGTCACAATGCATATGTTTCCAATGACGAGCAGTACAAGGGATCGGACCGCATCGAGCAGCGCATGACGCTGAGGATTCCCGCCGACAGGTTCGATGCTTTTCTCGCCGATTTTGAAAAAGGCGTTGTCCGCTTCGACAGCAAGTCGGTAACCGCTACCGACGTGACCGAGGAGTTCATCGACGTCTCGCAGCGTCTCAAGGTCAAGAAAGCCACGGAGGAGCGCTATATCGCCCTTCTGGCGAAAGCCGCTTCGGTGCGCGACGTGCTCGAAACCGAAAAGTACATCGCAGAGGTACGCGCCGAAATCGAGTCGCTCGAAGGACGTCTGAAATACCTCCGGAACCGTATCGGCCTCAGCACGCTTACGATCACCTTCTACCAGCTCAAACCCGAAATGCAGGGCTTCGCGTCCCGCTTCGGCCTGGCCTTCAGCGAGGGGTGGAACAACTTCCTCACGTTCCTGCTCGGAGCCATCTCCCTCTGGCCGTTCCTTTTTGCCGGCGCGGCGATTGTTGCAGGTGTCCGTTTTGTCTGGAAGCTGAGGAAGTGAAGAGCGATACTATGCATAACCTGCAGCACTGACGGAATAGGGCTTGTGGTGGCGAAGAGGTGTACGGGACGGTCATGGAGATTGCACGGGGCGGCTGTAACGGCGAGTATTTCGAGAACCTCCGGCCTGCACGCCACTCACCGGTCGCCGGAGATCCTGGGGCCAGAAAGAAACTTGCCGAACTGACCGGCATGATGCTGAAGCGCTTCGAGTTCTGACAAAACCCACTAATGCACCGAGCATGAGATGCAGGGGTCGTAAGAGCGGACCAGCATTTCGGCGAGCTTTTCGATTTCCCGATCGGTTTTTCCCTCTTCGAGCGACTGCAGGGCAAGTGCATGCAGGTCGAAATGGATGTTGGCGTTGTTCTGCGTTGTGGGGATGATGCAGTCAGCCTTCGTGACCCTGCCTTCCTCATCGGTTTCCAGATGGTGGTAGAGAATGCCGCGCGGAGCTTCGACGGCTCCGGTTGCGCTGCCCGCTTTCGGGGTGAAGTGCGTGCGTATCTCCTGCAGATTTGTGCCGAGGAGCTGTTCTATGAGCGCTTCCGCATCGTAGAGGATGTGCACGCACTCTGCGAGGCGCGCGATATTGTTCATGAAGGGGTTGTGCGAAACCTTACGGAGCCCGAGCTTTTCGGCAGCTTTTTTCGCTTCGGGGTGCAGGAATGCGCTGTTGTTGTTGAAGCGGGCGAGCGCGCCTGCTGCCGACGATTCCCGGCTGCAGCGGGTGAATTTGGATGTGGAGAACTCCGTGAGGTACTCGTTGGTCATCAGGAGGTAATCGTTTTCACTTCGCCTGACTCCGTCTGTGGAAACCAGTTCTCCGCCGATGAAGGGATAGGTCGATCCGTTATGGAGCGAAATGAATTCGGTTTCCCGCTCGAACTGCGGAATATCGAGCGAAGCGAAGAAATCGCAGGCAACTTCGAGCGCAGACTTCCGTTCACCGATTATGTCGAGGAGCTGCTGCAGGTGGTTCCTGTCGGGCGCCTTGCTGAGCCCGCCCAGCACGAGGCTGACCGGGTGGGTGCACCGTCCGGCGGTGACGGTGCTGATTTCGTTGCCGAGTTCCTTGAGATGCAGCCCTGCCCTTACCAGTTCCGGGTGCGATTCCAGCAGCGGCAGTATGCCCGGTGTGCCGGCAAAGTCGGGCAGGGCAAGAAAGAAAAGGTGCAGGGCATGACTCTGCAGGGTTTCGCCGTGCATGGCCAGCAGTCTCAAGGCTTCGGCGGCGGGAGGAGGCGTTACCTGCATGGCCCGTTCGAGCGCCCTGATGCTTGCAAGGGCGTGGCTGATCGAACAGATGCCGCAGATTCGCGAGGTGAGGAACGGCACCCGTTCGGCGCTCATGCCTTTTACCATCACTTCGAAGAATCTCGGGGTTTCCACAACCGCCCACCGGGCTTCCACGAGTTTTCCTCCGCTGATCCTGATCAGGATATTGCCGTGGCCTTCAACCCTTGTCAGATGGCGGATATCGATCGAGCAGTCACGTTTCATGGACGGTATAGGCTTCAAATGCGTTATAGAAACCGAGTTTCTCCTGAAGGTCCCGCCGACTGAGCCCGCGCTCTTTCACCAGTTCCATGAATGCCGGAAAGTTGCTGTCCTCCGCCGGTCCCCTGCAGCCAAGGCAGGGGGTTTTTCCTGAGGTGCAGACCGCACTGCACCCGGCACGGGTAACCGGACCAAGGCAGATTTCCCCGAGATCGAAAAGGCAGGTGTTCAGGCGCTCCTTGCACTCCACGCAGACCGGGTATTTCGGCATTGCCGGAAGCGATCCGGTTACCAGGTTCACCACAATTCTTTCGATCTCCTCCTTGGCGACCGGGCACCCGGGGATGGAGAGATCGACCTTGACGATATCGCTGATTTTGCGCACAGGCAGGGTTTCAACCGGCAGACCGTCGTATACCTCCGCAATGCTTTCTTTGATGGGGAAACGGTTTTTCAGGCTGTTGACCCCCCCGAAACAGGCGCACGTTCCGAATGCGACAAGCGTTTTCGCCTGGCGGCGAATAGCCAGAAGCCGTTCGATTTCGTCGCTGCGGCTGATGCTGCCCTCCACGAAGGCGATGTCGTAGTCGTCATGTTTTTCCGAAGAAATTTCCCTGAATGTTCTGACATCGAGCAGGCTGAAAAATGCCTCGAGCGACGCTTCGCGGTTGGCAAGCTGCAGCTGGCACCCTTCGCAGCAGGTGAATTCGAACGAGGCGAATTTCAGTTTTTCGAATGTGTATACCGGGTTCTTCATAGGGCAGCAGCTTCAAATGGCCTCTTTGAGGTTCATGACCGACCAGTAGTCGAAAACCGGTCCGTCGATGCAGGTGAAGGTTGAACCCACCATGCAGCGGCAGCACTTGCCCATACCGCAGTGCATTCGCCGTTCAAGCGAAACGAACATCCGGTTCATGGGTATGCCGAGCCGGTCGAGGTGACTGCAGACAAATTTGAACATGACGGGCGGGCCGCATACGATGGCATAGGTGTTCTGCGCTTCGATGGAAACATTGTCGAACAGCCGGGTGATCATACCGGTTTCTCCTTTCCATTCCGGACCGGCCTGCTCGACGATCGTGTGCAGCTGGATATGGCTGATCGCTTTCCACTCCTCGAACTGGTAGGAGAAAAGGAGCTGGGAGGGTTCTCTGGCTCCGTAGAGCAGGTGAACCTCCCTGAAGCGGTCGCGGTGTTCGTTGATCCAGAAGAGCGGCGCCCGGAGCGGCGCGATGCCGAGTCCTCCGGCAATGAGCAGCACATGGTGGCCTGCCATCTCGTCCATGGGAAATGACGACCCGAACGGGCCTCTGATGGCTACATGCATGCCGGGTTCCGTTCTGAAGAGCGCCGAAGTGACGTGTCCGGCATTACGGATGCAGAGCTCGATGAACTCGTGGTTGCTGTTGGAACTCGATATGGAGATCGGTACGTCGCCGTAACCCGGCAGTTCGAGCATGAGGAACTGGCCCGGTTTGAACCGGAAAATGCTTCGTTCGCGAGGGTCGGCAATGCGGAGCTGAAACAGCATTTCCTGATCGGTCAGGCTGATGATGTTGGTTATGCGGCACTTGTAGCCGGTATCGGTTTTCATGATCTCCGATTTCCGGTTGAAATCCGGAACCGACGAGGCGAAGGCCTCACGGTTCAGGTCCTGCCGGGGGATTGCGAAACGCATATCATGCATGAATCCTTCTCCATTCTGAGGTCGTTGATCACATCCCTGGGGTTGATGCCTGCAAGGCATGCCCTGCCGCACCGGTTGCAGCCCACGCAAATCTGCTGGTTGCCGTTTTCGGCAAAACCGCGGTGCTGGTGGTAGTAGCGGTATTTCAGACGGTCGCCGTTCTTGGGGCGGAAGTTGTGTCCTCCTGCCACCACGGCAAAATCGACCAGATTGCAGGAGTAGAGCTTCCGGTTGCGTGAAGCTCCTTTCAGGTCGATGTCGAAGCGCTCCTCGACCGAGTAACAGTAGCAGGAGGGGCAGACCATGGCGCAGGTGCCGCAGTTCAGGCACTTCGTTCCCCATTTTTCCCATACAGGGGAGTCGAACTCGATGTCGAGAATGCTCGGCAGGCTGGTGACGTCAACCTCGGTCTGAAAGCTGCAGCTGATAAGCTTGCGCCGCTCGGTAAGAAGGCAGTTGTCTTCGTAGGATGGTTCTTCGGTCTGGAAATCCTTGAGGTAGTTGAACGCTTTCGAAGAGTTGATCGAGAGGTAGTATTTCTCCCCGATGTCCGAACAGAAGAGATTGAAGCCGGTCGAAACCGTATGGTGGGCAAGAGATTTGCAGAAACAGCCGGGGAGCGGCAGATGGTCCATGCCGATCACGAAGGTGTTCTTGCGCTTTGCCAGATAGTAGGGCGATGGGTAGTTGCCTTTGAGCAGCACGTCGTCGAGAATGTTCAATGCGCTGATGTCGCAGGCCCTCAGGCCTATGAGTACGACTGGCTGGGCCTCGTAGGAGATTTTCTGCTCCCAGTCGCGCTCGTGAAAGCAGAAGCGGGAGAGTTCTTCGGAAAACGGAAGAAAAAAATGCTTGGCCGACGATGCTGTTGTGGTGTAATCGAACTCGATGTCATCCGCCGAGCCCACCGGCATGAACTGGTAGACCGGATCTCCGTTGGCCGCCGTGTCCACCCGGCGAGGGCCGAACGAACTGTTTGCCTGTACCAGAGCGTCGATGAAACTTCTGAACTCCGGTTTGGAAATGACTCTGTAGATCATGATTGCCGGCTCCTCAGTTTACCGTTTGCCTGAACGGGGCGAATGAGATTTGGCTTATTGGCTTACGGGAGGCCATACGGCAAGTTAAGGAAAAGCAGTCCCGCAAAGCAAGCTGTGCTGAGGGATTTTGCGAATCCTTAAAGTAACGGGACCGGGACTAAAAGGAGATAATGGATGAAAGGGGCGAAAAAAACCGGTGTGTAGGGTGGCGCCCTATCCCTGGGTTGCCCCCCGAGCTACCGGCATGCCGCTCCTGCGGAGCTACTGGCCCACCGCTCACCGCTATTCAATAACATACACCTTGTCGCCCTTGCGGACGCGGTCGCATTTGATGGTGACGCGGTCGCATTTTCCGGCCTGTTCGGCAGGGGCTTCGCTGCAGTAGAACCGGGCATCATCGAATCGCACGAGGCCGCTTTCAGGTCCCTGGATCGAGAGGGTTTCGCCCGACTGCAGACCGCGCGCATGGATCAGGATTTCAGCTACACCGGCTTTCGGCCAGTATTTCTCAACGATGCCGATATAGGTTTTCTTTTCGGTACCGAGTGATCCGTACCGTTTCGCCCAGGCTTCGAAAGGCTGTCCGAAATAGAATCCGCCGGAGAATCCCCGGTTGTAGACCCGGGCAAGCTCTTCCTTCAGGGTTTCTGCGGTTTTTCTGTATCGCAGACGCCCTTCAGGGGAGTTTTCTTCGCTCATGCATGCGTCGATTGCCCTGCGGTAGGATGCCGTGGCGAGCTGCACGTACTCCGGGCTGCGGTTGCGTCCTTCGATCTTGAATCCGGTAATGCCGGCCTCGACAAGTTCGTCGATGAATTCTATGGCACAGAGATCTTTCGGGCTCATTACGTAATCCTCACCGAGATCGAATTCGAACTTCTCGTCCGTATCGGTAACGCGGTATTTCCGCCGGCACGGCTGCAGGCATTCACCCCGGTTGGCCGAGCGGCCGAAGAGATCCTGCGACATGAAGCATCGTCCCGATACGGCAACGCACATGGCGCCGTGCACGAAACACTCGATCTTTACCGGCAGATCATCCCTTTTTATTGCATCGGTAATGGATTTTATCTGTTCGATCGTAAGCTCGCGCGCGAGGACGATCATCGCGGCCCCGAGAGCCGCGTAGTGCTTTACGGCGGCGTAGTTGCTCACCGACGCCTGGGTCGAGAGGTGGAAAGGCATGGCGTGCTCGCGGCAGGCTTCGATAACAGCCATGTCCCAGCAGATCACGGCGTCGATGCCGGCGGCTTTAGCGGCAATTACGGTTTCGTGCATGCCCGCTATCTCGTTATCGTAGATCAGCGTATTGAGCGCAAGGTACGACTTCGCTCCATGTTCGCTGCAGGCTTTGGCAACTTCGGGCAACTCCTCCGGAGTGAAGCTGCGGCTCGACGCGCGCATGTTGTAACCTTCGGCGCCGAAGTACACCGCGTCGGCTCCCGCCTGCAGGGCAGTGCGGAGGCAGGTCCAGTCGCCTGCCGGGGAGATGAGTTCTATGGCGTTGTTCTGCATGCTGTGGTGTTGAATTTAGGGGATAATAGCAAAATGATCGGGGTTATTGTAACTTTTGAGGAGTAAGAAGTGGACGGGGTGGAGGAGGTAGACCTGGTGGACAGGACTATTTCTCTTCGTCCATCAGGTCAAAAAAACTTTTCCGCTGATGAGCTCTGAACCTCTGATTCCTAAACATGGCGGCTACCGGAATTTCAGGTGGCGCAGCTTGTTTACGATGTGACCGTTCGTTTTTGCGACCGTTTCATCGACAGGAAAAGCCGCACGCACGACCAGATGGTGCAGGCTGCGCGTTCCGGGGTGCAGAATATTGCGGAGGGCAGCTCGGCTTCGGGTACGCCGAAGAAAACGGAACTGAAACTGACCAGCGTGGCCCGAGCCAGCCTCGAGGAGTTAAGGCTCGATTACGAGGATTTTCTCCGGCAGCGAAGCCTGCCTCTCTGGCATCGTAGCGATCCCCGAAAGCAGCGCCTCGCCGATCGGCGCTGCTCGACTGTTGATGAAATAGCACTGTGGGTGAAGGAGGAGTTTAATTCTGGAAGTTGCAGCCAACGCGGCACTCACGCTCATTGCTGTGGCCTGCGCATTGCTTGATCGCCAGATTTCTGTGCTTGCGCAAGCGTTCGAAAGCGAAGGGGGATTCACCGGGAGACTGTACCGCGTGCGTTCTTCGCGTCTTCGCAACCAGCAGCCCCTTTCTGGAGATGTTGTGTTATTTTCCTGTATAACATGTACATTGATTGCATTACGGAAAGCATAAAACAAGGAAAACGGTCTATGGACGAACGCCTTACAGGGAAACTTCTCTTCACGTTCTCGGCCGCGCTGCTCCTGGCCGAACTGGCTATTGCGGCTTTTGGCGGTATGGACGCCGGCTGGATGCTGCTCGCGTTTTTCGTGTATGTCGGGTGTTCCGGCATGCTTTTCGCCGGCGGCATGATGCGCGAGGGCGACGGTTCGGCAATCGAATCGGTTTCCATGCGAAGGGCCCGCGCCATGCGTGAGGACGGGATGAAGGATCTTCTCGAAGGGTACGATGTCGATGAGGAGTTTCTCGGCAGGAGGAGCTCGAAGCCGAAAGCAGGGAGTGCCGGAGGCGGGCTTCCGCCTGTGCATCTCGAACAGGCGATACGGGCTCATGCCGATCTTTTCGGAGGGCTTGACAAACTGCATGAAGCGCTTGAACGGCTTGACGAGCAGGCTTTTCTGCAGCTTGCCCGTAAAGCCGATATCGAGGGTGTGAGCCGGGTCGAGGTTATGGAGAAAATCCGGGTGATGGCATCGGGCGAAAAGGATGACCTTTCCGAAAGCGTCTGCCGTTCGCTCGACGATACCATCAAGGCGTTCGCGCTCGATCGGGGCAGTTTCGACGATTATATCAAACGTTGCATGACCTCTCCGGATCGCAGCGACGATTCCGGCGATGACGGATTTTCCGTCGATCTCGATATCGCAGGGCTTTCGCAGGGCAGCAGCGCTCCGCCGACCGACTGGTCCCACGATCCGAAAGCCATTTTCGCCAAGCTTAAAAAGCCCGGAGCGAGACCGTGAGGCATTCCGGAGTGCAGCCCCTCGGAGGGGCGAAGTTCAAGCTCTACTGTAAATTGCAGCAAAAAAAGTATCGCGACGGCGAAGGGCTTTTTCTTGCCGAAGGACTTCGTACGGTCAGGGAGCTGTGCGGCAGTATTCCTGACGGTAACATGCTTCAGGCGCTGCTTTTCAGGGAAGGAGAGCCGGAATCTGCCGTTTTCGACCGGACTTTTCCCGGAAAGGTTTTTACGCTTACCCGGAAAGAGTGCGCCCGTCTTGCCGAGACCGCAACTCCGTCGGGGATTTTCGGCGTCTTCCGCCAGCAGCCAGCCTCAGCGTCCCGCTTTGCAGGCGGTGAAGGCAACTCCTTTCTTGTTGCGCTCGATGATGTGCAGGATCCCGGCAATGTGGGCACTATTCTGAGAACCGCAGCATGGTTCGGGGCCAGCGCCCTTATCTGCAGCACAGGTACGGCCGACCGATACAACCCCAAGGCTGTGCGCTCTTCGGCGGGCAGCATCTTTGCTTTTCCGCATTACGGGGTCGCCTCTCTTGAATCGGAACTGCGGAGGCTTGCCGATGAGGGTTTCTCTATTGTCACATCTTCGCTCGATGGCCGCGACTTCCGTGAGTTTGCCTCATGGCCGGAGAAACAGGTGCTGGTTATCGGCAACGAAGCCAACGGCGTCAGCCCTGCGGTGCAGGCCCTTTCGCACCGGCTCGTGAAAATACCCCATGCCGGAAAAACTCCCCGTGTCGAATCGCTCAATGCATCGGTTTCGGCGGCCATACTGATGGAGCGCATGGTGCTGAGATAGGCTCGGGGCTTTTTCTCTTGTTTGTGTGTATTCTGTCGTGATGACGCTCGACAGGGATGCGTAGCTGTGGGGATACCTCATAACGCCCCGGCGCATTATGGTGGGGCTACCTGGAGGTGTTGAGGCAGCAGGCAGGATAGAGGGGGAATCAGTTGTTGCTGTTTTCGACGGCTGCCGGGAAGGAGTCGCCGGCCTGCATGTGGTCAGCAGGCCGATGGATGTTCACAGAGGCCCTCGATCCGGGGTTATGCCTTTTGTTTCGAAGAGCTGAACATGTCCAGAGCCAGGACCAGCCCCATACCGGCGAGAAGGCCGCCTATTATGCCGAGCAGCAGATACGTTTTCATATCGGGAGAGTCCTGGGCAGGAGGGGGCAGCGCTGGCGAAATGATCGCTATCCTTCCTGAATTCGACGCTACCTTGATGCGTGCTTCATCGAGTTTTTCTTTCAGGAACACAAGGGTCTTGTTGGCGACTTCAAGATCGAGCTTCAGCCGGGCATAGGTGATCTGTTTCTGCGGGAGCTGGTTCAACTGTTCCTGATACTGGTTTCTCAGTTTCAGGTATTCCTGTGCGCTGTTGTCAAGTTCGGCAAGCCGGATGCTTGTCTGCATTCTCGTTGCGATCTGGTCAAAGCGGTACTTCTTTGTGTTTTCCGTGCTGGCCAACTCCCCTGCTATTTTCTGTCGCGTGATCTTGTCGTATTCAACTTTCGCGGCGTTCAGCCTGCTCAACGCGATTTTTGTTTCAGGGTCATCAGCTCCCTTTTTCATGAAAAGGGCGATATAGTCGTTCTGTTTTTCCAGGATGTTCTTATGGATGGACCGCAACTGCGCGTTGATGCTCGCAGTCAGGTTCTGGCTGTAGAGCAGTTCTTCCTCGGACAGGCGGCTTCCCACGAACGCAAGCTGTTTTTTCAATATGTCGGCCTGTGCCTTGTTGTTGTTGTATTCGGTTTCTGCTTTGCCGAGTGCGTCCTGTATAGCCTCGACGTTTCCGTTTTCTTCGTAGATCTCCCGGTTTTCCATGAAGGATGCAAGTTGCTTCTCGATGGCGTTCACCTTGCTTCGCTGCTGTACGATCTGCTGCTCTATGGTTTTGCTGAGCGAGATGTCCTGGGATGCGCTCCATTCGTCGTCCTTAACCTGATAGGTTTTGCACAATGAATTGGTCAGCAGGGCGGCTTCGGTTGGGGAGGAACTCGATGTCGATACGTTGATCAGATTGGTACCCCTGACGCCCTCGGCGTTCACACTGCTCAGGAGCCTCAATGCAATGTCCCGGATTTCTTTTTCGGAAAGCGGAGCGTTTTTGCTCTTTTTGCCGAAAAGCTCAAGCGGCCGTTGCTGGTTGTCGCCATTCATCAGCGATCGGACTGTTTCGGCTGCGAGCGGATAGGATTTGAGCAGCTCGATGTCGGTTTGAAGGGTAGACTGGGCGTCGCCTGAGGTCTGTTCGCTGATCAGTTTATCCTTGTCGGGCGCCTTGACCATGATGACAGCCTGCGCGCTGTAGACGCGGGGCGTGATGTAGTAATAGCCGAAAGCTGCAGCGGTTGTGACCACCAACGTTGCAAGAATGATGAATTTTCCCTTCCACAGCTTCGGCAGCAATGCGCGGAAATCCGTTTCAGGCTTAACGGTTATCAGGTCGACCATAGAGGGGACTCCATTTTAATCGGTAAAATTAAATATAGACGTGCAAAGGGCGACGAAGCGGACTTCGATTATTTTGTTATTGCATAAACTGATGCAGCGGTCGCAATAATGCCTATAACCGTCGCAAAATCAATTCCTTTGCCTTTAGGGATGATGATGGTGTCGTTTGGCTGCAGGGCTATCAGCATCGACCGGTCACCGGTTTTGGCGTACCTGTCGAGATCGATCAAGTAGGTCATTTTGCCGTTCTCGTCAGGAAAGGAGCGGTTGATACGTATCTTTTTCATGTTTGCCTCGTTCGTCGGCCCCCCGGCAAGCGAGATCAGTGTCGAGATGTCGGCTCCTTCAGGGATGGTTACTTGGCCCGGACGTCCCACATTGCCCCATACGTTCACGTTCATGAGGATGTTGCCGCTTGCATCCGGGAAGTAGTTTGTCGTCTGGTATGGCGTAGACCCGTATCCCGTTGCTCCGGCGGATGGCTGTGTCGGCACGGGAGAACCGGTGGATTCGAATGGTGATGCCGCAATGGCTGTTATGGTGAATACGGGCATCATCAGAGCCTGAACGATGAGGATACTGGATACGACCCTTTTCAGTAAATTGTTCATAAACCGATTCCTTGCCGTTTTTGATGTAAAGTCTCGAACACTCCGCTTCAGGGCGGACTGTTACTTTAAACTTTCAAAGTTCAATGAAATTGATAGGGGCTGCAACACTAAATATAATAAAAAGGTCACTGTTTTCTTGTGCCCGAATATAATACAAATTCAGATGCGCCGGAATACCATTTTTCCTGATAGTGCAATTTTAGTGCAATTCATTGTCATAACAGTATGATACCGTTCAGCAGGTATTCGGTTGCTGTGTGTTTATGGGATGCGGGTATGTGCAAAGCGGCAACCTTGTTTATGGTGTCCGTATTGTCTCGATTTTTTACGGTGTGTCCTTGTTTGTCTTGAAATGAGACGACCCGGATGTTCCGTTTTTCATCGTTCCGGAACTATCTCCGAAATGTTCTTTTTCGGAATGCAGCAGCATCGGGAATTGATGGGATATTACGCTGTTTTGTGTTTTTGTCGGCATGGTATTTGCAGTGTAATTTGCATATAACTTTGCCGCTATACGGCGAAACCTAACAAGATTTCCCCATGTTCCACTACCTGCTGATTTTTTTTCTGGGCATCTTTCTCGCCGCACTTTCTGCGGTTGGACAGATGGCTTTCGGGGCCACCGGTGACTTGCAATGGAGCCATTTTCTGACGACCTCTTTCGAACATGCGAGGATTTACGTCGTATCTCTTTTCGTGGCACACATCTCGATTCTTGGCCTTTCGGCTTCGGCAGGCAGGCTCAAGCTGCTTGACATGCCCGACAACAATCGCAAGGTGCATACCGAAGCCAAACCTCTGGTCGGCGGACTTGGAATCATTGCAGGCGTACTTGTCGCCATGTTTCTTTTTTTCCCGATAGCAAAGTATATCAGCCTTATCATATCGATTGTTCTGATACTTTGCGTAGGCGTGCTCGATGATCGTTTTGACATCAGTTTCAAGTGGCGTTTTATCGTTCAGATTTTCGCGACAATGATCACCATACACTATTTTCCGGGTATGAATCTCAGGTCTTTCGGTAATCTTCTGGGATTCGGCCCTGTCGAGACCGGTCTGCTGGTTGTTCCCGTAACGATATTCTGTACGCTCGGCGTGATAAACGCCCTCAACATGATTGATGGCCTTGACGGTCTTGCCGGTACAACCGCTCTTCTTGCCTTTATTACCTTTGCAGGCCTGGCATGGCTGAACGGCATGAATGCCTTTATGCTGCTCAGTCTGGCGTTCGCCGGTGCGCTTGCAGCTTTTCTGCGGTTCAACTGGCATCCGTCCAAGCTGTTTATGGGCGATGCCGGGAGTATGACGCTCGGTTTTGTGCTTGCGTTTTTTGCCGTGCAGTTGACCCAGAGGCCGGACAGCGTGGTTTCGCCTGTAGCCGCTCTTATCGTGCTGGCCATTCCTGTAACGGATACGCTTACCGTTATGGCCAGGAGAATGATGAACGGAAAAAGTCCGTTCGAACCGGACAAGACCCATTTTCATCATATTCTCAGGGATATGGGGTTTGGCCACGTGGGTGTGGTCAGGATAATAATGAGTCTTTCAGCGCTTTTTTCGCTGCTGGCCATTGTTGGAACTATCCTTCATTTTCCTGATTATGTACTGTTTGGAGTGTTTGTCTGCTGGTTTGTTTTTTATTTTATTTCTTCTGGCTCCAAAGGCGGTCTTTTTTCAGGCATCGAGTTGCTGAAGAGTTAAAACCATCCCCAGGACGTTCGAGGGTCAGCAGAGAGGTTCGACGGATAGATGAATTTACTTTTACGGATAGCGTGATGATGATATGGTTGCCTATATTACGTGAGACTTGTCTATCTTAAATCCCCCTAATCTGATGAAGAAAAAAGCCCTTATTACAGGTATTACCGGACAGGACGGTTCATACCTTTCCGAATTGCTGCTTTCCAAAGGCTACGAAGTCCATGGTATCATACGCCGCAGCAGCAGCTTCAATACCGGACGAATCGACCATATCATTCATGACAGCGGGTACGAAGGGCAGTTCTTTTTTCATCATGGCGATCTCACCGATGCAAGCAACCTGAACCGTCTTCTTGAAAAAATCCAGCCCGATGAAATCTACAACCTTGCGGCACAAAGCCATGTAAAGGTTTCTTTCGATATTCCGGACTATACCGCACAGGTGGATGCTCTCGGTACGCTGCGTTTTCTTGACGCCATCAGGGAGACCCGTATCAAGACCCGTTTTTACCAGGCCTCGACCAGTGAACTGTTCGGGAAGGTGCAGGAAGTTCCCCAGACTGAAAAAACCCCGTTTTATCCCCGTTCTCCCTATGGCGTCGCCAAGTTGTACGGATACTGGATCATTGTGAACTACCGGGAGGCATACGGGCTTTATGCCTGCAACGGCATCCTCTTCAACCATGAGTCTCCCAGACGTGGGGAGACCTTCGTTACCCGCAAGATTACCCGTGCTGCAGCAAGAATAAAAGCCGGGTTACAGGAAAAACTGTTGCTTGGCAATCTGAATGCGAAACGCGACTGGGGTTTTGCGCCGGAATTTGTCGAGGGGATGTGGCGTATGCTTCAGCAGCCGGAACCGGATGATTACGTTCTGGCTACGGGAGAGACGCATACGGTGAGGGAGTTTGCTGACCTTACCTTCAAAGAACTTGACATCGAGCTGGATTGGGTTGGCAGCGCAGCTGATGAGCAGGGAATAGACAGAAGAACAGGTAACGTGCTGGTAGCCATCGATCCGGAATACTACCGTCCTACCGAGGTTGAATTACTTATCGGTAATCCTGCCAAAGCGAAGAAAATGCTTGGCTGGGAGCCGGAAATCAAATTTGAGGAACTGGTCAGGCTTATGGCGAAATCTGACTGGGAAAAAGTGCAGAAAAGAGGGTTTTAACGACTATTTCCCCTGATCTTGGAAAAAAACGCGAAAATATTTGTTGCGGGACATAATGGCCTTGTTGGTTCCGCGATTGTTCGCCGTTTAAGGCTGGGCGGCTACAGCAATCTCCTTCTCAGATCCCGCCGGGAGGTTGATCTGCTTGACCAGCAGGGTGTCTTCGCATTTCTCGAGTCCGAAAAGCCCGATTATGTGGTAATCGCAGCGGCAAAGGTGGGAGGCATCGTTGCCAATAACACCTACAGGGCAGAATTTATCTATGAAAATCTCGTGATTGAGACAAATATCATTCACGGGTCATACCTCGCAGGAGTCAGGAATCTTCTGTTTCTCGGTTCGTCTTGTATCTATCCGAAATTCGCTCCTCAGCCGATGCCGGAGGATTGCCTGCTTTCCGGAGAACTCGAGTACACCAACGAGCCCTACGCCATCGCCAAAATAGCAGGTATAAAGCTCTGCGAAAGTTACAACCTGCAGTACGGTACGAACTATCTGTCAGTCATGCCGACCAACCTGTATGGTACGAACGATAATTTCGATCTTGAAAAATCGCATGTACTGCCGGCTCTGCTGAGGAAATTCCATCTTGGCAAATGCCTGATGAACGCTGATTGGCATGCAGTAAGAAGGGATCTCGATCGCCTTCCTGTTGAAGGCGTATCAGGCTCCTGTGATGATGCGGAAATTCTCGATGCACTTTCCCGATACGGCATTTCCTTGTCACATAACGCATTGTCATCAAACGAATCTCCTTTGGCTACGGTAACCATATGGGGCAGCGGAAATCCACAGCGGGAGTTTCTGTACAGTGACGACCTTGCCGATGCCTGTGTATTCGTCATGGAAAACGTAAACTTCAGAGATGCGAGGGAAGAGGGCGATAGGGAAGTCCGCAATACCCATATCAATATCGGAACCGGAAAAGATCTGTCTATTCGTCAGCTTGCCGAACTGATCATGAAGGTGACGGGGTACAACGGAAATATTGCTTTTGATTCGTCAAAACCTGACGGTACGCAAAGAAAGCTGCTGGATGTTACAGCGCTTCAGCGGCTGGGATGGCGATACAGGGTCGAACTTGAGGAGGGGATCCGCAGAATGTATGCGGGATACCTGTCCATATAAGAAGCTTTTCATTCCTGTTGAGATCGGGCGATTGTAATTTTTAGGTAATATATACGTATGAAGCAGCATCTTCCTGAACTTGTCAATTTGCCGAAATTTGATGACCCTCGGGGTAATCTTACCTTTATTGAAGAAAAAAAACATATTCCCTTCAAGATAAAAAGGGTCTACTGGATTTATGATGTTCCCGGCGGTCAAAATCGCGGCGGCCATGCCTTCAGGGAACAGGAGGAATTAATTGTGGCTTTGAGCGGAAGTTTCGATATTGTTGTCAGTTATGGCTCGGCAACACAGAGAGTTCATTTGAACCGGTCATACTTTGGGCTGTACATGCCACCGGGCTTATGGCGGCATATGGAAAATTTCAGCACCAATTCGGTTGCCCTCGTACTGTCGTCGACCAGTTATTCTGAGGATGATTATATTCGTGATTTTGACGAATTTTTAAGGTTTAAGGCTGAAGTATGAACTACTTGTAATTGCTATGGATAGAGTCATTAAAGGTGTTACCCGAAATATTTATTTCAGGCTTGTTGATGAGTCAGATGCTCAATTTATTCATTCTCTTCGTAATGATTGCACTATAAACAGATATCTTTCTCCAGTCAGCGATGATGTTGTCGCTCAGAAAGAGTGGCTGAAAGCATACAAGCAAAGAGAACGCCGGAAAGAGGAATATTATTTTATAGTAACTGGGGCGCATGGTGATGAATTCGGGACAATCAGATTATATGATTTTATCCATACATCTTTTGTTCTGGGAAGCTGGATTTTAAAAAAAGGTACTCCCCGGTATGTTGCAATTGAGTCTTTGCTTTTTGCGACCGAAATTGGTTTCTATCGATTAGGCTTCGATAGCGTAAGAGTGGATGTCCATAAGGAGAACATGAAAGTGCTCAGTAATGAAAAACGATTGGGCGGGATAATGACGGGAGAAGATGATGCCAAAAAATATTTCAGAATGGACAAGTTGAAGTATGAGCATTATGTCAAGAAAAAATATATAAAATTTTATGTGGAATAATAATGAATAATAAAACATCGGTTTACGATTGTTCAATTATTAAACTCCCCTGCAGAGAAAGTCGTGAAGGCAGTATCAGTATTCTTGAAAATGGAGTCAATCTCCCTTTTGATGTAAAACGTGTTTTTTATATTTATGACATTCCTGCAGGAAAGGACCGCGGTGCTCATGCTCACAGGATATGCCACCAGATTCTTGTGGCTGTCAGCGGGAGTTTTGAGATTGAGCTGGATGACGGCTATACAAGGCGGACAGTTATTCTTAACCGTCCGTTTTACGGAGTACATATACCTCCGGGTATATGGGCTGCCGAAAAAGGGTTTTCTTCAGGCTCGGTATGCCTTGTCCTTGCCTCTGAGGCCTATGACGATGATGATTATATAAGGGATTATGAAACATTCAACGCGACGTTCAAATGATTACCATACATCCATCTTCTTATGTGCAGTCGAAAAAAATAGGTGATAATACCGTTATTTGGCAGTATTGTGTCATACTCCCGGAAGCTCAAATCGGAAAAAACTGCAATATTAACTGCCATGTTTTTATTGAAAATGATGTTATTATTGGTGACGATGTAACAGTAAAATCAGGAGTTCAGCTCTGGGATGGCATGCGGGTTGCGGATGGCGTTTTTATCGGTCCAAACGCTACCTTTATCAATGACATGTATCCGCGATCAAAGGTTTACCTTGATAAGTACATCGCCTCCATTCTTTGTGAAGGTGCAACCATTGGCGCCAATACAACAGTTCTGGGGAGTGTTACAATAGGCAGATATGCCACTGTCGGCGCCGGCAGTGTGGTTACCCGTGACGTGCCCCCGTTTGCTCTGGTGGTAGGGAACCCTGCAAGGCAGTGCGGTTATGTTACAAAAAGCGGGACAGTGGTCAATATGAATCTTGTGGACAAGCAGGGCTTCAGCTATACGCTTGTCGATAATGAGCCTGTCATACTGTCACTGAATCAGACTTCAGGTACGTTGCCTTAATTTCCCCAAGTCAATCAGGTTGTCCTGGTGATCCAGGTCGTCGTCATGGAGTATAACCGATTGGAAAATGTACTGTTTATGATTGAAGTTGTTCCATACGTTCCGGAGTTGCGCACGGCGTGGGATGCATTTATTCCAGCATGCAAGAATGCAACATTCCTGTTTTCAAGAAGTTATATGGATTATCACAAAGAACGGTTTGAAGACAGTTCTTTTATGGTATATCAGGATAACCAGCTTGTTGCGTTGCTTCCCGCTAACAGGCAGGATGAACATACCATTGTTTCCCATCAGGGATTGACTTATGGAGGGCTGCTTGTCCGTCATGATGAGTATTCCGACAATACCATACAATACCTGGGAAGTATTCTCAGGTATTGTAATGAATCGGGAATAAATCGGCTGGTTTTCAAGCAGATACCCTCATTTTACACTTCGGTATCCTCCGAAGATATTGATTACGCCTTGTTTCTTGCGAAGGCATCGATTTCAAGGGTAGATCTTGTTTCTGCACTTGACCTTCAGTCGCCAAGAAGAATCCCGTATCAGCGCCGAAGGAAAACGGGTGTAAAAAACGCACTGAAAAATGGCATTGAAGTTGTCGAAACATCTGATTTCAGCCAATTCTGGAATGAGCTGCTCATTCCCAATCTTCAGCAGAGGCATGCTGCAGCTCCTGTTCACTCACTGCAGGAAATCGAATTTCTGTTTCATGAAAACCCCGGGTGCATTCGGCAGTTCAATGCCTTATACGAAGGACGGGTTATGGCTGGATGTACAGTATTCGAAATGAGCGAATGTGCACGGGCACAGTATTTTTCAGGATGTGATGAGGGGCGTGAAAACGGTGCGCTCGATTACCTGATTCATCATCTCATCACCGAGGTATATAATGAAAAGAGCTACTTCGACTTCGGGAACTCCAATATTGCCCAGGGCCAAAAAGTAAACACCGGGTTACTTGGGTGGAAGGAAGGGTTTGGCGCCCGGTCGTATGCCCAGCGATTCTACGATGTCGATACTTCTCATTATGATCTTATCCATCAAGCGTTTACGTAACGAATCATGATAAAATTTCTTGATCTCAAGGAGGTAAACAAACAGTATGTTGATGAACTGAAACAGGCAGCATCGGAGGTTATCGATTCAGGCTGGTATCTTCTTGGCAATCGAGTAAAAAACTTTGAAACAAATCTGGCGGAATACATCGGAGTAAGGCATGCTATAGGGGTCGGCAATGGACTGGATGCATTGCGCCTCATTCTTCGGGGGTACAAGGAGCTTGGTTTCATGAAGGACGGCGATGAGGTTATTGTTCCTGCAAATACCTACATCGCTACCATTCTGGCGATTACAGACAACAGGCTTAAGCCTGTACTCGTCGAGCCGGATATAAAAACCTACAATATCGATATTTCACTGATCGAGCAGCACATTACCGAGCGCACCAGGGCGATCATGGTTGTACATCTTTACGGACGTGTCTGCTGGTCTGATGAGCTTGAGCGTCTTGCGAGGAAGTACAATCTCAAGATCGTTGAAGACAATGCGCAGGCCATCGGGGCTGTATGGCAGGGGAAAAAAACAGGATCACTTGGTGACGCTGCAGGTTTCAGCTTTTACCCTGGGAAAAATCTTGGGGCGCTGGGTGATGCCGGTGCCGTTACGACTGATGATGCTGAGTTTGCCGATGTTGTAAGAGCATTGGGGAATTATGGATCGAGACAAAAATATGTTAACGAGTATCAGGGTTATAACAGCCGCCTCGATGAGATTCAGGCTGCGTTTCTCGATATCAAGTTGCGATACATTGATACCGAGAACCAGAGGAGACGCGAGATAGCAGGTTATTATTGCGACAATATCCGTCATCCGGGTCTGTTTCTTCCGGCATCGGGTGAAATCAGCCCCATTGCCGATGACACATCACATGTATGGCACCTGTTCGTGGTTCGTTCAGAAGACCGCGACAGGATACTCCGCTACCTTGACAATAACGGCGTGCAGACGCTTATCCATTACCCGGTGCCACCACACAAACAGGCGGCGTACCGTGAATGGAATGCCCGTTCACTACCCCTTACTGAGTCCATGCACCACGAAGTATTCAGCCTTCCCATCAGTCCGGTAATTGATGCTGTTTCATTACAAAAGGTGGTTGATGCGGTAAATGGATATACATGATTTCGTTTTTTTTATAGTTATTTTTTGAAACTCTTTTTAAGAGGAATGCATGGCCTCCCAGAAACATATATTGAAATCATTTGGTATAATTGGCAGTAGCAAACTTATTACAATTGCAATCGGGGTTGTCAGGACAAAAATTATAGCAGTACTTTTAGGTCCAACAGGCGTTGGTATTGCCGGCATTCTGGATTCCACAATAAGTCTTGTCTCAAACTTTACTCATATGGGGATTGAGTTTAGTGCGGTACGTGATGTTGCTGAAGCCGCCGAGACTGGTGATAATAAGAAAATCGCAAAAGCTATTATAATACTGCGAAGATGGTCATGGTTTACAGGTGGTCTTGGCATGTTAACTGCGATTTTGCTCAGTGAGAAGTTAAGCCTGCTTGGTTTTGGAAATGATAAATATGCTCTCGGAATAGCAATCTTGTCCGCTACAATACTGATTTCATCTGTTTCAAGTGGCCAGATGGCATTGCTGCAGGGTATGCAGCAGCTTGCGTCTATAGCAAAATCAAATGTGCTGGGTGTGGTTATCGGTTTTGCGATAACAGTTCCTGTCTATTATATCTATGGGATAGATGGAATCGTTCCTGCATTGTTTGTTTCCCCTGTGGCTGCGCTATGTCTTTCATGGTGGTATGCCAAAAGAGTTAGTGTCGAAAAGATAGCACTGTCGATATATGAAACTTTTCTCGGTGGTATCGGAATGGTTAAGCTTGGGTTTTTCATGGTTCTTTCGACGCTTATGATGACAGGAACCATATATCTTGTGAAAATAATTATAATTTCTAAATCAAGTATTGATGTTGTTGGGCAGTTTCAGGCTGTCTGGACGTTGTCTTCCGTGTATCTCATGACAGTTGTGAATACTATGTCCGTTGATTATTATCCTCGTCTTGCCGGTGTTAATAAAGATAATTCAACAGTCAATTTGCTGGTGAATGAGCAACTTGAAATTGCAATGCTTGTCTCTGCTCCTCTTATTGTCTTTATGCTGTCATTTGCATCGGATATTATCCCGTTTTTTTATTCCAAGAGTTTTGTCGGTGCATTGACTATTTTGCAGTGGCAGCTGCTTGGTGATTTTTTCAAGATTATATTTTTCCCTTTAGCATATGTGTTGCTGGCTAAAAAAGAGGGTATGTATTTTATAGTTGGAGAATTTTTGGCTGCGGCTCTTTTTGTCTGTGTTATATATTTTGGCTGGGACTTTTTCGGGAAAGACTCGTTAGGTATTGGCTATTTTATCAGCAGGTTTTTTTATATGGTGCTGATCTGGCTTTTTGTCAGGCAAGTTTCCGGCTTTCGCCTGAATACCAAGAATTTTTGGTATATGGTCTTTTTTGCTCTTTTTGTTTTGGTTTCATTCCTGAATTCCTATTTTATCGACGGTTATATGAGATATGTTATTTCATTATTATTAGTTCTGGTGGTTGGAGTTTTTTCGGCGTATGAGTTGAACAGGGTTATTGATGTTTTAGGTTTTTTGAAAAAGAAGTTTTCTTCTAAATAACGATTTTATAGCAAAGGGATGTATATTTTTACAAATGTTGTATATCCAAATCCGAATGGGGGTGATAACCTCATTTATTTATTGGCAAAATATTTGCTCGAGGCATATCACGAAAAGATTGTGATATTCGGTGATGCAAATAGTTATTTGATCAAGCGAATGACGGATGAGAGGATTGATTACTGCTTCTATGATATGAATGACGATTCTGCATATGATAATGTTTCCAAAGACGATATTCTTGTACTGTTTGATAATTATCATGGTTTAAGGAAATTCAAGAAAACAAGTTGTCGGGTTGTTACCTGGTGCATTCTGGCTCCACAGCTGATAAACTGGAATATTTTTAATGATTACGGAATTTTTATGGGTAAGCAAATGAAGCGGCTTTTAAATAAGCGGCTTCTTGGTTATCTCTATAAAAAAAAATCGATCATATGTATGTGTGGAGATACTCGCCTGCATGTCGAGCGATTTTTAAATAGAAAGTTAGCTATTGATCTTGTTCCAATACCTATCGAGTATGTCCGGAATAGATATAACGATATTGATCGTGCATCTGTATATGCCTCAAAAAGTATACAGTTGTCTTATATTGGCAGAGGTGATGTTTACTGGAAAATAAATCCACTGAAGAAAATATTATCTGATCTTGCTTCTGTTGACAGAAATTTTGTCCTTAATATTTATACTTCCGAAACAGGACTGTATGATGAGGTTCTTCTTCCTTTATTGCCTTCTAATGTTCAGATAAAGTATTTTCTTGGTTATTCGGGATTGCGTCTTCGTGAGTCCTTGTGTGAAGTCAGTGATTTGAATTTTTCGATGGGAATGTCTGCACTTGAAAGCGCCATAGTAGGTATTCCGACCATACTTATCGATGCGACAGATTCGGATTTCCCGGAAGGATACAGATATCGCTGGCTTTTCGAGACTATTGATTATACCTTGGGTTGTTTTGTTGGTCCACAAACACCACTGAATTGTGGCCATAACATGCAGCTTGTTATAGATTCGATCGTAAGTAATGAAGAGCGTTTCCGGATTTCTTCCGAATGCTGGGCGTATGTCGTAAAAAATCATTCCGTCAAAAATACTGTGGAGAAACTGAAGAGTCATAATGGCTATGTTTCAGTAAAGGAGATTGCTCGATATACCCCAAATATGTGGTTTAAGAAATAAAGCTGCCTGTTTGCTTGTGCAGCTTATCGACGGCCGTAAGCCGACCGTTCAGAATACGGAGCAACATTATACGCTGTTCGCTGAAATCGGAAAATAATGTCGGGAGTGTTTATGCAATCAATGCTGGTGACTATAATGATTCCGACGTATAATCAGGCATTCTGCCTGGCGGAAGCTATTGAAAGTGCATTGATGCAGGATTACCCGGCACTTCAGGTAGTTGTTGCCGATGACTGTTCGACAGACGATACGGGTCTGGTTGCGTCACGCTATGAACACGATCAAAGGTTTGTCTATGTCAGAAATCAGCAAAACATAGGACGCGTCAGGAACTACTGCAATACGCTTTTGCATCATGTTGACGGTGAGTGGGTTGTCAATCTTGATGGAGATGATTACTACACCGATAAAGGCTTTATTTCTGACGCTATCAGGGATATTGTCCTTGCAAAAGATAGGGGTTATGATATTGTTGCATATATGGGAAGCCATAATTTAGGCACTGTAACGAAATGGATTCCTGGGAGTATACGGCTTCAGAGCGGTGCATTGTGCTGTTCAGGAAAAAGGTATTTTCTGGAATATGCCCGAGCCGGTCAGTTTACCCATATGTCATGTCTCTATCATACCGAAACGGCAAAGCGGCTTGGTGGATATGTTTTTGATTTTGTTGCATCTGATTTTCATGCACTCATGAGGCTTTTTCTTCAGGGAGCACTTGTGATAAGCGACAAGAACGTCGGGGTCTGGAGAGTTCACGATACCAATGCATCGCTCAATAATTTGCGCCATAAATATCAGTGGGCCTATACCATGTATGAAGATCTGGCGAGCTTTGCTTCGTCTTTTTTTACAGATGATGATCTCGAAGTATGGAAGCAGGAAATGCAGGAAGGGGCCTATAACGATTATATCCTGACTGTTTGCGCTTATGCTTCGACATGGCGGGACTTCAACATTTTGATTAAAGATTTCAAATTCAGGCGTGTGTATGTGCTGGCGTTTTATACCCTTCTGAAAAGAGTGTTTTCCGCATTGACAGGCAATCATAAATAAATTTGCCCATGCGTTTTTCCGTTGTCATTCCCGTCTATAATGGCGAGCGCTTTCTTCGTGAAGCAATAGACTCTGTGTTGGCGCAAACGAGGGCGGTAGATGATCTGGTTGTGTATGACGACGGTTCAGCAGATACCAGCAGGGAAATTTGTGCGATGTATGGAAGTGCGGTCAGGCTGATAAAGGGGGTGAACGGTCCATCGGGATTTGTAAATGGATGGAATAAGGCGCTCACTTATGCTGCGGGCGATTATATTGCCATCCTGCATCAGGATGATTTTATCTACCCTGGTTTTTTCAGTCAAATCGAGTCTACTCTGCTGCGTCACCGGGATGTACGTCATCTATTTGCCGTATGTGATTATGTCGATGAGCGTTCAGCCACAGTGGCCGCATTTCCGGTTATGGGAGCACATGAGGTCCGTTATTCCGGGAGTGCTTATGTCAAGGCATATCAACAGAGTTACGGGCAGTTTCCCCATATTCACCGCTGTCCTGGTGTTGTAACGCATCGAAGCATTTTCGAAAAGGATGGCTGCATGTATCGGGCTGAAGCCGGTCATATTGCAGACGATGATTTTTTTTACAGGGTTGGGCAGCATACCGATGTCGTCGGTTTGTTGACGCCACAGGCGGCCTACCGTCTTCATGATGAATCTGCGACCGGAGTTCTTGATAATCAGCAGATCACATTTCAATTGGCAAAGGATTACCTGTATCAGGTGAAACAATGGAAAAACTCATCGTTTCTTGATGACAATCAAAAATATTATTACGAGTACTGGGCATTGAAATATGCGCTTAGAAGCTTGATCGGCGCTTTGAAAAATAACGATAAAAACCGCTTCATCGGGTCTTCGCAGATTTTTGCCTCTTTGTTGTCGGTAGGGCTGATCAACAATCATGGGTGGCTGTTGCGCAAGATACAGTATCTGATTGCATTGGAAAAAGTCACAGGGTTCTCTCTTCTTGGTTTACTCATTCGAAAGTATGCGTGATATTCTTCGACTGCTCAGATATTGGGTGCGGCGCACGTTTTTGCGGTGCCGTCTGGCATTGGTCAGTAAGGAAACCCTCGACGATTACCAGTCTATCATGGTTGTTGCACCTCATCCGGATGACGAGATTCTCGGATTGGGGGGGTATCTTATCCGGCAGGTTCGGTCAGGAAAACGGATCACTATTGTTTATCTTACCGATGGAGAAAAAAGTCTTGAAGAAATCGAGTCCGATGTTGTTGCCGCCCAGAGGAGGCATCTGACTTCAGAAGTGCTTGCCCGGCTTGGAGTTTCTCCTGAACAGGCAATATGGCTCCATCTTCCCGATGGCGCCATTCCCCGCCGGGACAGCGACGGATTCGGCAAGGCTGTTCTGCAGCTTGCATCGATAGTGACTGATGCCGCTCCGGATGCGCTTTTCGTGACGCATCCGCTTGACACCTGGCCGTTTGATCACATTGCGGCTTTTGATCTCGCCGGGGAGGTGATACGCAAGGGACGGCTGCATTGCGATCTTTATGGTTACTGGGTCTGGCTTTGGTATTCAATGCCGTTGACGAACGTCTTCCGGATTGACTGGAATGCGGTCTGCCGGCTCCCCTTTCACGATGTAAGACAGGAAAAAAAGGAGTTGTCGGATTTATATTTAAAGCCCGCGGCGCCTGACGGCAGGCCCTGGAGCGGCGTGTTGCCGAAAGCCATGCGCAACGCTTTTCGTTATCCTTACGAAGTTGTAGAACGTATCATTTGACAGGGCTGACGTGCTTTTCGCCAGCAAATTGACGTTACTGTTATGGAATATTCATGGACGCTTGACGTATTCACGACATGGGATGAGGTTGACGATCCGGATTTTCTGGATCGGTGGCTGGGGTGGTATGACAGGGCCCCGTTGTCTCACGTCTTTTATCATCCTGTTATTCTTAAGACCTGGACGGATTGCTACCGGAAATACCAGAGGATAGAACCGCTGTATTGTGTTGCAAGAACCGATGATGTCGAGATTTTTCTTCCTCTTGTGTTATGGCACAGGAACTGGAAGAATGCGTTTCTCCGGGTTGTTATACCGGCAGGGTATTCCGATTATGACTATCATGATCCAATTGTTGTCGGGCCCTCTACCGAATCTTTGATGAACTCGTTCTGGGGACTTATACGGGAAGAAGTCTTTGACGGGGGGTTTGCAGCCTATGATAAAATCGATCTGACCGGCATGCATATTTCCGGTTCAGAGAGCGGCTGGGATCGGGAGGAGTCTTGTCCGTTTATCGATATAGGCGAGTATGATGATTTCAGGCATTATTTTGATTCCCTCGGAAAAAGTCTCCGCAAAGATATCAGGCGCAAGAGACGCATGCTTGGAGCTTCAGGCGTTCTGGATTTTCATGTTTACGGCAAGCAGGAGCTTGAAAATGCATTGAAGGTTTTTCCGGCATTTCTCGATGTTCATACCCGGAAGTGGCCGTATGCTTTCAAGACTCCGGGTTTTCATGAGAAGCTGCTTTCAAACGGACTGCCTGCGGGCCTTGTTCATTTTTCAGAAATACGTGTTGATAATGATCCCATAAGTTGGGAGATCGGTTTCCGGGATGGCAGGAAGGCATATTCATATATGCCGGCCTACCGTGAAGAATATGCCGGTTATTCACCGGGAAAGCTACATCTGGCTTCGCTTATCGAGGATTGTTTTAAAAGCGGGGTGAAGATTTTTGACTTTATGCGGGGTTCTGAAGAGTACAAGGGAGAGTGGACTGATTCCGAGATTTTTGTTTACAGTTTCCAGCAGTTTGCAGATGGTCTCAAAAGTAGGGTGAAATTGATTGCCGATCAAACAGCCAGGGGGATAAAAGAGCAACTGGGCTCTTTAACCTTTATTGTTTTGTCTACAGGTTTGTTGAAAAAACTATGGTTGTTATTGCGAAATCAAGCTGTTTCTTATACTGATTTCTATGAAATATTTATGGAAGTTACGGGTTATTCAGTCGTGGGATGAGGTTGATGACCCTGTTTTTCTTGAAAGATGGAAAAAGTGGGTGAATGATTCCCCGGATGTGCATGTGTTCAACCATCCAGTCATGGTGAAGGCATGGACGGATAACTATCGTATTCTTCAGGACATATCTCCCCTGTATATTATTGCAGAAACAGAAGGAATAAAGATTTTCCTTCCATTGGTGTTGTGGAAAAGGAACTGGAAAAATGCCTTTCTTCGAATGATAGTTCCTGCAGGATATTCTGATTACGATTACCATGACCCTCTGACAACGGGTTATGCCGAAAAACAGCTGATGGTTTCCTTTTGGAATATGCTTGAAGAACGCGTTCTGGGAAACCAGGCCTTCAAATGCGATATAGTTGAACTTACGGGGATGCGGAGCCCCGGTGAGGGGGGGGCGTGGTCGCTTTCAGGAGAGACCTGTCCCTATGCTACTCTTTCGGAGTATCGGGATTACGCTGACTACATCTCCAAAATCAAAAAAAGCCTCAGACAGGATATAGGACGTCAGAAAAAAAGACTTGGACAGCAGGGTCTGCTTGAATATTATCTCCATTCATCTCTGGTAACAGAGGATCTCCTGACCTCATTCAGGATGTTTATGAGTACGCACGCAGGGAAATGGCCGAACGCCTACAAGGCTCCAGGTTTTCACGAAGCTCTCCTTCAGAAAGGGATACCGGAAGGACTTGTCCATTTTTCGGAACTCAGGCTGGATGGCCATCCGGTATCCTGGCATCTTGGATTTCTGTTCGGTGGCAGGTTTTATTACTACATGCCCGCCTATCTTGAGGAATTCAGCAATTATTCTCCGGGAAAGGTTCACCTTGCAGCTCTCGTTGAGGAGTGTTTCGAAAGAGGTATTCTGATTTTCGATCATCTTCGCGGCGCTGAAAACTATAAGGCCGGATGGACAGGCGATGCGGCACATGTCCACTGTTATAACAGACGGATCGATTCGTTACCGTCAAGGCTGAGATTGTCAGCCTACGATACCATTCAGGAGTTGAAGAGATGAATGTTCTTCTGGCGATTCCGTGTCTCATGCGGGGCGGTACGGAGATGCAGACACTTTATCTCGCAAAAGCGCTTCTGGCCGGAGGGTATGAGGTTCATACTGTCTGCTATTTTGAATTTGATCCACTGGTAGTGGACGATTTTATACTGGCGGGGAGCAATGTCTCTTTGTTGAAATTAAAGAGAAGTGTTACCAGTCGAGAGTTTATCCGGATCATGAGGGATTTCTATCGGGCATCAAAACCCGATGTGCTTCATGTTCAATATATGACACCGGGAGCGCTTTCTATTGTAGCGGCAAAGCTGGCCGGACTTTCCAAAATCTTTGCAACTGTTCACCAGCCGTATACCAAGAACCATGGATTGAAATCCCTTCTTTTTTTACGTACATCGGCCTTGCTGTGTGATCGATTTATAGCGGTTTCCATGATTGCCGAATTGTCATGGTTTGGGTCTTCAAATAATTTCACGGACGAGACATGCGGGACTTTCCCCCGGCATTTGACACTGTATAATGCAGTGGATACATCTCGCGTTATTGCGTTGTCAGGATTGGAGCGCGCCGAGGAGTTGAAAAACAGATACCTGTTATCAGGTTCATTTGTTTTTGGCTATATCGGAAGGCTGAGTCATGAAAAAGGAGTTGATATTCTACTTGATGCATTTGCTCAGGTGGCGCCGGGTAGAGATGATGTACGTCTTTTGATTGTTGGTGCGGGTCCGGAAATGGCGAATCTTGAGGTTCGTTATGGTCAGGAATGCTGGTGGAATAAGATTGTTTTTACTGGTGGACAAACATGGGAGAATGCCATGTCACATCTCTCCGCGATAGATGTGGTTGTTGTTCCGTCAAGGTTTGAGGGTTTCGGATTAAGTGCAGTTGAGGCAATGGCGGCCTCGAAGCCGGTTATTGCGGCCAAAACCGGAGGGCTTATGGAAATTGTCGAACACAATCGGAGCGGTTTGCTTTTTGATCGGGGAAATTGTAATGAGCTTGCATCCCTGATGGTTACCCTTCTTAATGACGGAAACAAGTGTAAAGAACTTTCATTGAATGCGCGCCTTCGCGCCGACGATTTCGATATGAGTCACTTTGTACGAAAAATCCATAACCTGTATATGATGGAAATGCAATGACAGATAATAAATTTCATCTCTTTTACAATGGACTTTTTTTTACGGCCTTCATGCCGTATCTGCCATACATTTTTCCATTTTTCCCTTCTGCATTTGGTGGATTTAATATGACGGGATGGGCATGGATATCTATGTTGTTGATCACTGCTTATATTTTATTGACTGACAGTACTGAAAAAAAATTCCCTGTTATTTTCTGGATCCCATGGGGTATATATATATTCGTATATTTGCTTTTTGATTTTTCCGTTTCAGGTCTTCAGCTTACAACGCAATATCTTCTGCCTATTTTAATCGGTGTCGGAGCATCGGGGTTTACTTATAACAAGGAAAAGTTTCGCTGGCTGTTTAAGTCATTTATCCGATTGTCATTGATAATTGCGGCCGCATTTTTCTTTGGTTATTTTTTCAGAGGCAACTATACTCCAATGGGAGCTCAGACGCCAATGCTGTTGTCGATAACGGCAACAATATTGGCTGGTATATATTTCATGACTGACAGGAAGATTTTTTTGATATTATATGGCTTATTTTTTCTTGTGCCTTTTCTTGGAGTCACTCGAATGGGGATAGCTGTTTATATTGTGATTTTTATGCTTCATTTTTCCAATAAAAAAATAGCTACAAAAGCGTTTTCATTAATTGTCGGTGTTCTTATCGTTATCGCTGTATTTAATTCGGAATCCTTTCAGAAAAAAACTTTTTTCGGGGGAAAAGGCTCATTATCCGATCTGTCTCTTAATTACTATGATGAAGGTGGATTGGTTAATTCAAGTGGACGGAGGCTGTGGTATATCACGCTTGAGAAAGGTTTGAAAGCTGCGCCGGTTTTTGGGAATGGACCACGTTCTGATCTTTTGGTTCTTGGTCAGGCAACAGGTACCGGGCATGGTGAGGCGCATAATGACTATCTTGGTATAAGATATAATTATGGTTATGTGGGTTTGGGTTTGCTTCTTTTTGGTTATGCGGCCAGCTTTTTAAGCTTGTATGGTATTGTCAGAAAAGAGAAAGATGTTTACCGGGTTTTGATAGCCGGTTCGGCTCTTGTGCTGTTTGTGGGGCTTTTAATGTTCATGTATTCGGATAATATACTCAAATATACAATTATGTTTCCGGATATTTTTTTTGCGTTAATCGGGATGTCTTACGCGAAGTATGAGTCATAATAGCTGCTTTATCATATGAATATTTCTGTCATTATACCTTTATATAATAAAAGCGGGACCGTATGCAGGGCGATTCAGTCTGTTTTGCGTCAGACTTTTCAGCCTTTGGAGATAATCGTTGTTGATGATGGGTCAACTGATGATTCTGTGTGTATGGTCGAGTCTATGGGTGTAAAAAATCTCACACTGATCCGCCAGGAAAATGCAGGAGTTTCATCTGCTAGAAATACAGGGATCAGATCCGCAAAAGGAGATTGGATAGCGTTTCTTGATGCTGATGATGAATGGATGTTTGATTATGTCCAGTCTGTTGTTATGTTACATGGCGAGTTTCCGGAATGTATGGTTTATGCAACGGCTTATATCTATAGAGATGGTGAGAGTGAGATGTTGCCATCAATAGCATTTCCGGAAAGAAAAGGTTGCATGCAGAACTATTTTAAAGTCGCCTCAGGCGGTTCGCCTCCATTGTGTACAAACGCAGTGACAGTGAATAAAGAAGCTCTGCTCAGTATTGGTTGTTTTTCGAATAAAATAAAAATCGGTGAGGATTTGCTCGTATGGGCTAAATTGGCCTATCAGTATGATATCGCTTATCTGAATGAGCCGAAAGTGGTTTATTATTTTCCTTTAACTATTAATGTCGATTCTAAATTCAGGCTGCCTGATGATTATGATCTTGTTTATAGTGAGTTGAATAATATGTATATTAGCGAGCAACGCTCTGAGTATAAGAAATATATCAGGAAATATATCGGATATTGGTGCAAGATTCGATTGCATCTTTATTCGTTTTACCGGGTAAAAGATAGAGCCGTAATGGAGTATCTTAAAATGTTCAAAGCTACTCCATTGAATATTAAGGGGTTTGTTCTTTTGGTTTTGGCTGTCTCTCCAAAAGTGATCCATGATTATGTTTTTAATTCTTATCTGAATAAAATGAAGTAAGCTTTTTTTGCATGTAAACGATGATCTTGCGCTCATGAAAAAAATCATATATTATATTTATTTTTATCTTTCAAAGATACTTAAGGTTTTTAAAGCGAAAGATAAAAGTATGCTCCTTTATGAGATGGCATTAAGACTCAAAGGCGTCACTTTTCATGGAAAGCCTCGTTATATTGATCATAATACATATCTGGATGCTACATACGGGTTGACGTTCGGAGATAATATTGTTATTTCAACTGATGTTATTATCTTGACGCATGATTACTCTTATACGGTCGGCAGAATTGCAATAGGGAAAAAACCGGATACTGATATTGCCTTTTTAGGGCCGGTAACAGTCGGTGACAACTGTTTTATTGGTGCAGGAGCCATTCTGTTGCCTGGAACTGAAATCGGTTCCAATGTGATAATCGGTGCAGGTGCTGTTGTCAAAGGGATTGTTGAAAATGATTCAATCGTTGTTGGCAACCCTTCGAAGGTTATTGGAAACACCAGGGAGTGGGCGAAAAAAAATGAGGAGCATGTGCAGGATTTAACTTTGCTTGTGGATAGAAGTTAAGCGTTTTTTTCTGAAATATTTCAAGGCTCCGGTGCCAGTTGATGAGAATTCTTCAGTTACATAACCATTACGGTAGCCATTCCGGCGAGTCCACGGTGCTTGACGCGCACGCTTCATTGCTGAAAAGCCATGGACATGAAGTGTTCAGCTATACGAGGAGCAGCGTCGAGCTTGAATCGATGCGTTTCGGAAAGGCTATGGCTTTTTTTACAGCGTTATATAGTCCGTTTTCCATCCGTGAGACAGACCGGATCATGAGAGAATTTCGACCGGATCTGGTGCATATTCACAATCTTTACCCGTTTTTGTCTCCTTCCGTTCTGCCATCGATCCGGAAGCATGGAGTTCCGATCGTCATGACGGTGCACAATTACCGGCTTGTCTGTCCAAATGGGCTGTTCTACAATAAGCGGGGTATCTGCGAACGGTGTGGGGGGGGGCGAGAGTGGAACTGCCTTCTTATGAATTGCGAGGAATCCCTGCCGAAAAGCCTCGGGTATGCGGCACGGAATGCGTGGGCGCGAGTTGCCGGTTACTATACGAACCATGTTGATGCTTTTCTCTGTCTGACGGAGTTCCAGAAAGGCAAACTTGTTGAAAACGGTTTTCCTTCCGGGAAGTGTCATATTCTGCCCAATTTCACTGATGCTGAAGCATATGGATCGCCAATCGAATCCTGCCCGGCATCAAAACAGGGCTTTTTTTTTATCGGGCGGCTTAACCGTCAGAAAGGGGTGGATATCATTGTCGACGCCGCCAGACGATGCCCCGACATCCCGTTTTTTCTTGCCGGCGCTCTGGACCCGGATTTCATCGATCCCCGGTCATTTCCGCCTAACGTGCAGTGGCTTGGCGTACTGGGAGAAGATGAGAAGATGCAGGCTTTCAGGCGGGCAGTGGCGCTTGTTTTCGCCAGCCGTTCTTACGAGGGCTTTCCCATGGTTTTTCTCGAGGCGATGCAGGAAGGTTTGCCGGTTATTGCGCCCAGGCTTGCTGGTTATCCGGAAATTATTCGTGAGGGATGTAATGGATGGCTGTTTCGTCCCGAGGATGTCGTTGACCTGGCTGAAACACTGTCGGCAGTCAACGGGAATCCATTGCAGGCCGGGGAGTACGGGAAAAATGGCAGGGAAATTCTTCTCAGGGAGTACAGTCGCGGGATATGGTATGAGGAATACATGCGTATTGTTGCCGGACTTCTTCAGAAATAATTAAAGGATAGCCTCCTTTTTAAAAAAAATCAGCTATGCTGTTCAACTCTATAGCGTATTTCGTTTTTCTCCCGCTGGTTGTCCTGCTGTATTTCTTGCTTCCGCAGCAATGGCGCAACATCATGTTGCTTGCGGCAAGCTGTTATTTTTACATGGTTTTTATTCCCGTGTACGTCCTGATTCTCGGATTTACGATCGTTATTGATTATTACGCAGGCATTTATCTTGAAAAATTTCAGGGGGATCGCAGAAGGTATTTTCTCATTCTCAGTATCGTAGCGAATGTCAGCGTTCTCGCCTTTTTTAAATATTACAATTTCGTAAACAATAATATTTCCGTTTTTCTTGCATCTTTTGGATACATCAATCCGGTTCCCGACCTTGGCATTGCCCTCCCGATAGGCCTTTCCTTTCATACTTTTCAGGCAATGAGCTATACCATAGAGGTCTATCGTGGCAATCAGAAAGCAGAGCATAATTTCCTGACCTACGCTCTCTATGTGATGTTTTTTCCTCAATTGGTTGCAGGCCCTATCGAGCGGCCCCAGAATATGCTGCATCAGTTTTATGAAAAGCATCATTTTACGCTTGACCGGCTCATAACCGGATCAAAACTCATACTCTGGGGTTTATTCAAAAAAGTGGTTATTGCCGACAGGCTGGCGGCCTATACCGATGTTGTCTACAGCAACCCTCATCAGTTCGGCAGTTCGACCCTGCTTTTGGCGACTTTCTTTTTCACCTTTCAGATTTATTGCGATTTCAGCGGTTATTCGGATATTGCCATCGGCAGCGCCCACATACTCGGGTTCCGCCTGATGCAGAATTTCAATCTTCCCTATCTTTCGCGATCGATTTCCGACTTCTGGAAACGCTGGCACATTTCCCTGTCGACCTGGTTCAGCGATTATGTCTACAAGCCGATGGGAGGGAACCGTGTTCCCCGATACCGCTGGGTATTCAACATTTTCACGGTTTTTCTCCTGAGTGGATTATGGCATGGAGCTAACTGGACCTATGTTATCTGGGGAGGGCTGCATGGGGCATATTATCTTGTCGAGTATACTGCAGCGATAATCGGCAGGAAAACAGGGCTGGACAAACGTATCGGGTCCTCCATTGTTTGGAAAATATTTCAGACCATGTATGTGTTTGTGATTGTTCTTGTTGCCTGGGTATTTTTCAGGGCGAGCAGTGTCGATGATGCAATGTACATTGTTACCCATATGCTGACAGGATTTACGTTGCAGCTCTATACCGGATCGTCGGCTTTTGAGACCGTAGTGAGCCTTGCCCTTATCTTGCTGCTTTTTGTCGTGCAGCTTTTCCAGTATAAAGGAATTGCAGGTATTTATTTTTTCCCATCACGAATACCTTGGCTGTTCAGGTGGACCGGTTACGCCTTCACGATCATTCTGATCGGCATGCTCGGCGTCAGCTCGGAAAAGTTTATCTATTTTCAGTTCTAGTTACAGTTATGAAAAATGACCTGTTTGAGGATATAAAAAGTGACCGGAGTTTTACAGGAAATCTCGGACGGATTCTTCTTTTTCTTGTTTTTCTGCTTGTGCTTGACTACACAGTCTCTTTTTTTCTCGAGAAGGGAATAACAAGATACTATGGTTTGGAGAACGATGCCGACATCGTTCTTGTCGGCCACTCTCACCTTATGCTGGCCCTCGACAAGGAAACGATTGAAAGGAAATTGGGAGTCAGAGTAGCAAAATATACCAGACCAGGGGTAAATGTCCATGATCGATATATCATGTTTCAACATTACTTTTCGGGCCATAACAAGTCACCAGGGATAGTCGTCTACAGTATCGATCCCTGGCTTTTTACGAGTGAAGGCTTGAGCGCGAATTCTTACAAGCTGTTTTACCCGTTTATGGATAACCCGTGGGTTGACCGGTATGTCCATGCAGAGGCGAAAGACCTGTTTGATTATTTCGGCCATAAATTTTTCAGGTCTTCGCGATTCGATGTTTTGCTGGTCAATGCAGCATTCCGGGGATACCTCGGTAACTGGAGCAATCTGAAATTCGGGGAGCTCGACAGGGCGGCGCTCAAACGCGAAATTGACTCGGGGGAATACCGGAAAATCACAATAGAGCAAGAAAATATCAGGTGGTTTGAAAAAACGCTCGATTTTCTGGCTGAAAAAAAAGTTACGGTTATTTTGCTTAATACCCCGATCTATCATCTGCTGACCGATATTCAGCCTGAAAAATATGCCGCTGCCATGGGGGCGATACGGATGACGGCAGCCAGATATCCCAATGTGCGGATAGTGGATATTTCTCAGGGGCTTTCCTCGCAGCCCCGTTATTTTTTCGATGCCGTTCACATGAATCCCGAAGGCCAACGCACCGTTACCGGAATTTTTGCAAGGACGCTTGATTCATTGGTCGATCACCATCAGGCGGACTGATTCCAATTTATTGAAACCATATCATGCACGACAGATTTTTTATCGATAGGATCGGGATCAGCAAGGTGAGCCTGGGTGACGTGTTGGGCATACTGGAAACCTGCACCAGGAATCGACGGTTTGGTTACGTATGTGTTACGAATTCACGTACCGTTTATCTGGCAAATCACGATTCGGTATACTGTTCCATACAGAACAACTCCCTTCTTACAGTTCCTGATGGCATCCCTTTGGTATGGATAGCACATAACCTGGGTTATCAGGGAGTCGAAAAGGTTTCGGGGAAAACCCTTATGGATGAGTTGTTTCGACTTTCGGAAACGAAAGGGTATTCGCATTATTTTTTCGGCAGTACGACCGAATCCATTGAGAAGATGCAGGACAACATCCGGCGTACATACGGGGAGCTCGATATAAAAGGAGCGGTTTCCCCGCCGTTTCAGCCGATAGATGCATTCGATGTTGAGGCTATTGCCCGTGATATTAACAGGGTTCGTCCGACCTTTTTCTGGTGCGGGCTTGGCGCACCGAAGCAGGAACTGTTGATGGCGAGGCTTCAGCCGCTTCTGGAAGAAACGTTTTGTATGGGTGTCGGTCTGGCGTTCGAATATTTTGCAGGTACAGTCAGGCGTGCTCCTGACTGGATGCAGAGAACAGGTCTTGAAGGCGTATACCGCATTCTGCAGCAGCCCGGTCGCGTGAATGTCCAGTCCCTGAAGATGTGGCTCAGTACGCTGCCGGTTTTATTAAGGACCTTTATCCTCAAAAACAATGCAGAAACTGGAAAAGGTGACATTTGAGCGTCCGACGAAATTCGGTTATTTTCTGAGTATTCTGCAGACCGTTTTTTCTCCGCTGTTTGTGAAGCATTTGCTTGATCTCGGGGTATATTTTGTGGTGAATTTCAGCAGAGGAAGGCAAGTTGCAACCGTGGGCAAAAAAACAAAGCTTCACCCGACCGTTCTTCTCCGGGAGCCGGAGCGTATCGTTATTGGCGATCATTGTCTGATCAATCATAACAATGTTCTGCAGGCCGGAAAAAAAAACGCATACATAAGAATCGGTGATTATGTCCATACAGGTCCGGGTGTGATGATGTTTGCATATAATCACGCTTTTGATGAATCCGGAGTTCCTTCGATTCAACAGGATTATTACGATGGAGAAATTATCATTGGCGACGATGTCTGGATAGGCGCAGGGTCAGTTATTCTGCCCGGTGTTACGATAGGGAAAGGCGCCGTTATCGCTGCTGGTTCTGTAGTCAACAAGGATGTTCCGTCATATGCTGTTGCCGGTGGAGTTCCTGTCAGGGTATTGAGAATGAGACATTAACCATGACTTTGAATTTTTAATTGTTTATTAATGGCCACGGTACTACTGCTTGCCGGTCATACGATTCAGGCGCTGCCGGTCATGCGTTCCCTGAAACATTCTGGCCATAAAGTCATTATTGAGTGCGAGACAAAAAGTTCATATGGCTATTACAGCCGCTATTCCGACAGGAAAATTCTGAATCCCGGTTATCCTTATGATTCCGAAGCGTATCTCGATTTTGTTTTAGGGATTCTGAAAGAGTATGAAGTCGATGTTCTTCTTCCTCTTTTTGATCCTTCTGCGGAATTTGTAAGCCTGAACAGTGACAGGCTTCGGGATCGGGTTCTTTTTGCTGTTCCCCCCTATGAAGTGTTCATGCGCGGTTATAGCAAAAACCGCTTGATGGATCTGTGCCGTGATAATGAAATTCCTCATCCCAGAACCATTGAAATCGACATGAATAATGTCGAAAAGTCATGTGAGTACACAGGCTTTCCTGCCCTGATCAAACCGGATATTACCACTGGAGGCAGAGGTATGGTGCTTGTGATGTCCTCTGCGGAAGTGGAAAAGGCTTTTCCTGATATTCAACGGGAGTATGGAAGTTGTACCCTGCAGGAATTTATTCCTGCAGGGGGACGACAGTTCAAGGCCCATCATTTCAGAACGGCTGCCGGAAGGTGTATTGCTTCAGTGGTGGTCGAAAAGACAAGGTATTATCCCGAGCACGCCGGCAGCAGTTGCTGCAACAGGACCGTTGATTTTCCCGAGATCATCCGCTCTACTTCGCAGGCGCTTCATTTGCTTGGCTGGGAAGGTTTTGCCGATTTCGATCTGATCGAGGATCCGCGGGATGGGAGGATTAAAATAATGGAGATCAACCCGAGGTTTCCCGCAAGCATCAGGTCCGCGTTCGAGGCCGGAGTGGATTATGCACGCATTTATGTCGATTATTGTCTGGGAAATCCTCTTCAGGAATATACATGTCGGCCGGGGGTCTGTTTGCGTTATCTTGGACTTGATCTTTTGTGGTTCATAAAAAGTAAAAACCGGTTCCGGACGGAACCATCATGGTTCAGGTTTTTTGGACGGGATGTTTATTATCAGGAGGGCAGTCTTAAAGACCCCTTGCCCTTTGTTTTCGGTACATATTCAGGTATAAAAAAACTTATGGATCAAAATTTCAGGAAGTCGAAGTCCGGAGTTCAGCCTGAATAACCGTACAGATTAAAAGTGAGCAATGAACATTTTGACGTTTGACGTTGAAGAATGGTTTCATATTCTTGATTATGAATCCACAAAAACAGCTTCCGAATGGTCGGGATATGAAAGCCGAATTCGCCGGAATATGGAGAGGATTGTCAATATCCTCCAGCGACGGGGTCAGAAAGCCACATTTTTCTGTCTCGGATGGATTGCGCAGCAATATCCCGATATTGTTCTTGATCTTGTAAAAGAGGGATATGAAATAGGTTCGCACGGTTTTTCGCACCAACTGGTTTATGAACAGACACCGGATGATTTTCAGAAAGACCTCGAATCATCGATCAGGATACTCGAGGATGTCACAGGTACGCAGATCCGGTATTATCGGGCTCCGGGTTTTTCGATCAGGGAGGATACCTCATGGGCCTTTGAAATTCTTGCCGGGCAGGGCATCGAGGTCGATTGCTCGGTTTTTCCTGCGCCAAGAGCCCATGGCGGCTTTCCTTCGTACCGTACTCCTGAGCCCTCCATACTGAGTTTTGGTGATATCCGGCTGAAAGAGCTGCCTATCGGGTATGTCACCATTGCGGGAAAGCCGCTGATATTTTCGGGTGGAGGATATTTTCGTCTGTTTCCCTACCGGTTTATCAGAAAATGGACGGCCAGCTCAAATTATGTCATGTCTTATCTTCATCCGAGAGATTTTGACGCCGGTCAACCCAGAATGGCAGGTTTGCCGCCGGCAAGGTTGTTCAAATCGTACGTCGGTATTCCCAGTGCTTTGGGCAAGCTTGAAAAATGGATCGATGAGTTCAGCTTTGTCGATATTAAAACGGCACTGGAGCTTGTCGACTGGCAAAACGTACCTGTTGTCGATGTGAAGTGATCCTGCTTTCCGGACAGATTACTTCTGCAGGACTGAGTGGTCTGATTGCATGAATTTTTTCATGTGCCCATACCGGCCAGAAGCTGACGATTTTTTTCCTGGCCGTCGTATCGGAAAAAATCCCCCCGCTCTTTTTCCAGGGATACAAGTATTTGTGCATATTACATGACTGCACTGTGCCCGGTTTTATGGAGAACTATAAAGACAAAGCTTATGAAAGCGGTTATTCTGGCCGGGGGTCTGGGTGTTCGCCTCAAACCATTTACCCAGGTCATTCCAAAGCCTTTACTGCCAATCGGCGAAAAATCGATGCTTGAAATCCAGATTGAGCGGCTCAGCCGCTTCGGGTTCAAGGAGATTTACCTCGCGACAAACTACAAATCCGATTATATCGAGCGTTTTTTCGGAGATGGTTCGGAATTCGGAGTGAAGCTTGCCATCAGCAAGGAGGATAAACCGCTTGGAACGGCAGGCCCGCTTCATCTTCTCAAAGAGCAGCTTGATGCTCCGTTTATGGTAATGAACGGCGACATTCTGAGTCTTGTCGATTTCGGCAAACTGTATGAGTTCGCACTCGCACAGGATTCGTTACTCACGCTGGCCATCAAAAAGGAGATCACGCCTTTCGATTTCGGGAATATCTTTTTTGACGGCGATACCGTTACCGGCATCGAGGAGAAGCCGGATATCGTTATGTATATTCTTGCGGGAATTTATGTGATGAAGCCGGATATATTCCGCTTTTTTCCGGAAAACGAATTTTTCGGCATGGATATGCTTATCAAGCGGATGCTCGAGGAAGGCCAGCATGTTACGAAATATGATCTCCATGAATATTGGCTCGATATCGGAAGGGCGGACGATTACTATACTGCACAGAAAGAGTACAACAGCCATTTCAACCCGCCGGCATAACGGATGAGGGGCAGTTGAAAAAAAGAATCGGGATCATAGGTGCCGGTATTTTGGGTCTTGCCGTAGCATACCGGATTCAGGAGCGCTATCCTTCTGCAGAGGTTAAGGTTTTTGAAAAGGAGAATGGCCCTGGCAGGCACCAGAGCAGTCATAACAGCGGTGTCCTGCATTGCGGTTTGTATTATCAACCGGGCTCCCTGAAAGCCCGGCTGGCTGTTGCCGGGATTCGTTCCATGATCGATTTCTGCCGTCAGCATGAGATTCCTCATGAAGTGTGCGGCAAGGTGGTTGTCGCATCGGATGCCAGGGAGCATCGGTTTCTTGAAAACCTTGCCGGACGGGGAGCCGCCAACGGGCTCAAAGGATTGAAGTTTCTGAGTACATCGGAGCTGAAGAACCGTGAGCCGTTTGTCAGGGCAAGTTCTTCGCTGCTTGTGCCTGAGGAGGGTATTGTCGATTATCTTGCCGTAATGGATTCCCTTGCCGGAATTATTCAGTACAAGGGAGGCCACCTGCAGTACAACAGCCAGGTCAGTGCGGTGAAATCACATCTGCAGAGTGGCGCCGTTGTGGTTGAAACCCCACAGGGAGAGACGTCGGTTGATTTGCTGCTGTGTTGCGCCGGTCTGCATTCCGACAGGCTGTATCGCGCATGCACATCTGAAATGCCACCTTTGAAAATCGTGCCGTTCAGAGGGGAGTACCGCATGCTGAGGCCGGAAGCCGAACGTCTGGTCAATCATCTGGTCTATCCGGTTCCGGATCCGGCCTATCCGTTTCTCGGAGTTCATTTCACCCGCCTGGTTCATGGTGGCAGGGAGGTCGGGCCGAATGCCGTTCTCGCCTTCAAGCGTGAAGGATACAGCGGTCGGGATTTCTCGTTGCCTGATACCCTTGATACCTTTACCTATAGGGGATTTCTTCGTTTTCTTGCCCGTAATTTGCGTTTTACCGCAAGGGAGTTTTCAAGTTCATTTTCCGAAAAGGCTTTTCTTGCCAAGGCCCGTAAGATGATTCCTGATATAACGCTCGATCAGCTTGTGCCCGGTACAGCGGGAGTCAGGGCTCAGTCGGTTGCCGCTGACGGAACTCTCGTGATGGATTTCAACATCATCAGGCAGGGCAGCCAGATTCATGTGCTCAATGCGCCCTCCCCCGGTGCGACGGCCTCTCTGGCCATAGCCGACCATATCGTTAAAGAGTATGTTCATTAATCCTAAAACAATCGTCATGAAGGAAACAGTGCTTGTAAGCGGAGGCGCAGGATATATCGGTTCGATACTGGTAAGGTTGCTGCTTGGAAAAGGTTACCGGGTAAAGGTTCTCGATAGCCTCATGTTCGGAGGTGTTCCGGTCATCGATCTTCTCAATGACGATGACTTCCTGTTCATCAAAGGTGACGTCCGCAGCGAGGCGGACCTTCGCCATGCACTTGAAGGCGTTGATCATGTCGTGCATCTTGCGGCGATCGTCGGCGATCCGGCCTGTGCCAAACAGCCCGATCTGGCCCGCGAGATCAATCTTGAAGGAAGCAGAAGGACCTACGATCTTGCCGATGAGCTTGGGGTGAAGCGGTTTGTTTTCGCTTCGACATGCAGTAATTACGGCAAAATGGAAGATCCTGAATCATTCGTGGACGAAACTTCAACCCTTGCCCCGGTTTCGCTCTATGCGGAAACCAAGGTCGCTGTCGAACAGTATCTGCTCGGTCAGCCCCGCAGCAACCGCTGCAAGCCGATCTCACTGCGCTTTTCAACGGTGTACGGTCTTTCTCCAAGGCCACGTTTCGACCTGACGGTCAACGAGTTCACAAAGGAGCTGGCACTTGGCAGGGAACTTGTGGTGTTCGGCGAACAGTTCTGGCGGCCGTACTGCCATGTTGTCGATCTCTGTCGCTCGGTTCTTGCCGTTCTCGAGGCGGAAGAAGACAAAGTGGCTTTCGATGTGTTCAATGTCGGTGATACCAGGGAGAATTACCAGAAGCAGATGATTGTCGATGAAATCCTGAAGCAGCTTCCGGAGAGCCGTATCCGGTATGTGGCAAAAAACGAGGATCCGAGGGATTACCGGGTTTCCTTCGAGAAAATAAAGAACCGCCTCGGTTTCAGTATCACCAAGACCGTGCCGGACGGCATCCGGCAGATCATCCAGGTGGTACGTGATGGTTTTATTCCGGACCCCGACACGAAAGAGTATCGCAACAGCTGAACCTTATCGTTTATGTACAGGATTCCCTTGTTTGATCTGAACTTCGGTCTTGAGGAGGAACAGGCGGTGCTGGAGACGCTTCGCTCGAAATGGATTTCCACCGGTCCGAAAACAACGGCTTTCGAAGCGGATTTTGCCGGAATGCTGGGTGCCCGCCATGCGCTTGCGCTGGCCAATTGCACGGTTTCCCTTCATCTGGCCATGAAGATACTCGGCATCGGTCCGGGGGATGAGGTCATCTGTCCTTCGCTTACCTTTGTGGCCACGGTAAACGCCGTTCGGTATGTCGATGCCGTACCGGTTTTTGCCGATATATGCGGGGACGCCGATCTCACGATGGACCCGCAGGATATCGAACGGAAAATAACTCCCAGAACAAAGGCCATTGTGGTCATGCATTATGCCGGGTTTCCATGCGCGATGGACGAAATTATGCGGATAGCCCGAAAGCATGATTTAAAGGTGATAGAGGATGCCTGTCACGGGCCGCTCTCGGATTACGGAGGCCGTAAGCTCGGCACCATCGGCGACGTGGGTTGTTTCAGCTTTTTTTCGAACAAGAATATCAGCACCGGAGAAGGAGGGATGCTGGTGACGAACGATATGGGTTTGTATGAGCATGCGAAGCTGCTGCGCTCGCACGGCATGACAACATTGTCTTATGAGCGTTCAAAAGGCCACAGCACAGGGTATGATGTCGTGGAATCGGGATATAATTACAGGATGGATGACATCCGCGCTTCAATCGGTATCGTCCAGCTTCGCAAGCTCAAGGACGACCTGAAGAAAAGAGCTGCGGTGCGTCAGTGGTATGAGGAGGCGTTTTTTCCGGTCAGGGGAGTGACGGTGCCGTTTACCGGACACGGGGGTTTTGTTTCGAACTATATTTTCGCCGTGCTGATCGATGAAGAACATGCCGCGTTCCGGGATTCGATCAGGACCGGCCTGCATGAAGCTGGCGTCCAGACCAGCATGCACTATCCGCCGGTGCATCTTTTTTCCATCTACAGGGAGTGCTCCACTCCTCTGCCTCTCACCGAGAGCGCCGCACGGAGGCTCATTACCCTGCCAATGTATTCAGGTATGAAAAAAGAAGATGTTGCGTATATTTCGGCATCCATGAATACAATACTTGCTTGATAAGACCGTATCTGTTGTTTAAAAATTTTACGTAAAAGAAATTGTATTGAAGGTAGAAATACAAATCTGATAGAGTGTTTTATGGGAAATGATAAGTTGTATTTTCCTGGCTTGAACGGGTTGAGAGCAATAGCATCCCTGACCGTGGTTTTTTGTCATATTGATTTGTTTTCTGGTTTGTTTGGATTGAGAAAACTGGGTTTTTCGTTGGGGAATGCTGCGGATCATGCGGTTACGCTTTTCTTTGTGCTCAGTGGCTTTTTGATAACACTTCTTCTTTTAAAAGAAAAATCGATAAAATCAGATATTAATATTCGCAATTTTTATATTCGACGGATTCTTCGTATTTGGCCGCTTTATTATACTGTAATTATTATTACACTTCTACTCGTACCTTTTTTGCCTACTATCGGATATGATCGATATACTTTAGTTCCATCTGTCATGTTGTTTGCTTTTTTGATGGCAAATATTTCTTATGTATTTTTCTTTTTTTCTACACTTGCTCCTTTGTGGTCGGTTGGTGTTGAGGAACAGTTCTATCTGGTATGGCCATGGATTGTTAAAAACTCAAAAAAACTCCCGTTATTTCTTTTTATTTTTATTTTTGCCTATCTGGTAATTACGTATGGTCTTCGTGTTTTTGAGAATGGAGTGTTTTACGAACTGTTTCGTTTATCTTCATTCGACTGTATGGCGTTTGGAGCAATCGGGGCATGGATGGTTTTTAATAAATCCAGGTATCTGGTTTATCTTTATCATATTGCGACACAGTTGGTGGCGGTTGGCCTTATCTTTTTTTCGGAGGTTTTATATAAGTATGTACATATACCAAATCCTGTTCAAAGAGAGTATTATGCGCTTTTATTTCTTGTTGTTATCTTAAACGTGAGTACGAATCAGTCCTCGTTTATCAAGCTTGAAAATAGATTTTTTGATTTCCTGGGTAAAATTTCATACGGCATATATATGTATCATATGCTGGTGATAAGTGTGCTCGCATTTTTTCTGCGTCCAGTGCTTGTTGCGATGGATTTTGGTTATGCAAGCGTGATTGTGTATATGTCTGTTGTGGCGTTTACGGTTTTTGTGAGTGCAATATCATATTTTTATTATGAAATGAGGTTTTTAAGTTTAAAAGATGCTTATGGTGTGATTCATAGTTCTAATTCAAGATGGTAAGGAGTAATTGTTTTCGTGATTTTAAAAAGGGTGTTTTTCGAGAAAATCGCAATAGTTTCATTTTTAATGATTTGAGTTATAATTCAACCGGAATAATATAAAAATACTTATGAAAGGAGTCATACTTGCCGGAGGTTCCGGCACGAGGCTTTACCCTGTTACCAGAGGTATTTCGAAACAGTTGCTTCCGGTATACGACAAGCCGATGATCTACTATCCCCTTACAACCCTTATGCTTGCAGGGATCAGGGATATACTCATTATCACCACGCCCGAAGATCAGCCGATGTTCATGAAACTGCTGGGGGAAGGCAGCGACTGGGGCATTACGCTTTCTTATATCGTCCAGCCCTATCCCGACGGGCTTGCCCAGGCCTTCATTTTAGGCGAATCGTTTATAGACGGTGACGATGTCTGCCTGATTCTCGGCGACAATATCTTCTATGGTTATGCGTTCAGCTCGATGCTTGACGCTGCTGTTCAGACGGTAACGCGGGAGCGCAAGGCGAATATTTTCGGCTATTATGTCAGCGATCCTGAACGATATGGCGTTGCCGAGTTCGATGCGGAAGGAACGGTGCTGTCGATAGTCGAAAAACCTGAAAATCCCAAGTCGAATTATGCTGTGGTGGGGCTTTATTTTTACACCAACGATGTTGTTGATATCGCTAAAAATGTCAAGCCATCTCTGCGAGGAGAACTGGAAATCACTTCGGTCAACGAAGAGTACCTGAATCGGGGAAAACTGAAATGTACCTTGCTTGGACGTGGATTCGCCTGGCTCGATACGGGAACTCACGAGTCATTCCAGGAAGCGGGGAATTTTATTCAAACCGTTGAAAAACGGCAGGGCCTGAAAATCGCCTGTCCGGAAGAGATTGCATGGCGCAATGGATGGATCAGTGATGAGGAGTTGTCGAGGCTTTCGGTTCCCATGATGAAAAGCCAGTATGGACTATATCTGATGCAGTTACTTTCCAAACGATAAATGTGCCCGGATCGATTCAGTATGGTTCCCTGTTTTTTGTTTGCTTTTCAGCATGATGATTTTTAGGCGCTCTGATGTCAAGTATTGGTATTGCTCAATGGATGGTGTTTTGAAAAAACGGTGAATTGGTATTGTTCTACGCGCAGTGATGCTTGGCTCATAAGTGTTTCTTTTTAAAATATAAAAGGAGGTTTTATGGAAGAATACGGGGGTTATCTTTCGTTGGAATTGCCGAGAAAAAAGGAATATTTTTGTGAGATATCAGAAAATAAAATTGTCAGATTAAACTTGGGGAGAAGTGCATTCTGGTATGCTGCAAAAAACATTAACCCTTCTAAGATTTATGTTCCATATTTGAATTGTCCTGATTCAACGGACCCATTTATTAAAGAAGAGATAGAGATTGAGTATTACAGGCTTACGGATGACTTGACGCCCATGGATGTAAACCCGAAAGAAGGAGAGGCTATTCTATGGGTTAATTATTATGGGAATGCAACTGAAAATCAGATCGCAACTGTTGTCGATAAATACAAAAGCAGGAATTTAATTATTGATAACTGTCACGCATTTTTTTCAAAACCATTAGATGGAGTTTATAACTGCTATTCTGCAAGAAAATTTTTCGGTGTCTGTGATGGGGCATATTTAATTGCTGATAATTTAGGGGACATTGCCCTGTCAAGTTCTTATTCATATGATAAGATTAATTATTTATTAAAGGCGACAGAGCTGGGGACTAATTCGGCATACCCTGAAAGCTTACTGCATGAGGCAGAGCTTACTAGAGGAGGTGAGAAAAGTATGTCACTTCTTACAAGAAGAATTTTGGAATCGATTGACTATAATGAAGTCAGGTCCATCAGGAAAAAAAATATGCTCAGGCTGCATGGTTTTCTGGAGGCATATAATGAGTTCCCTGTGAATTTAAGATCCGAGACGCATATGTTTTATCCCTTAATGGTTAAAACGAATGGGTTGCGAGAGCGAATTATTGCAAAGCAAATCTATATGCCAACATTGTGGAGGCATGTCCCTGAATATTTTAATGAAGATGTTTTGGAGACCAACTTGACCAGATATATGCTGTTGCTCCCAATAGATCAAAGGTATACAGAGCACAATATGGACAAGTTGGCTGAAATAATCCTTGATGAGCTAAAGAAGTAATTGAACTGACCTGAGAAACAGGTTTCTGTTTTTTTCTGTTTGTTCAACGAATTCCATGGGTATCAAGTCGCTCAGGGAACAGGTTTTCTGGAGAAATCCAAAGCCGGTGCATATGACCTGATCATCCGAGACAGATATTCGGCGATCAGGTCATATGCACTCGTTTTGTAATGGACATCGTCGTAAAAATAGGCAGTTGTTTTAGGTACGGCTTTTTCGAGATCGACAAGGATGACCTGTTCATCGGCAGCTACCTTGCGGATCATATCATTGTATGCATTAAGCCCGGTAAACGCGGTTTTATAGGACCATTTTCTACCTGAACCGGAAGTTTCAACGTTCAGCATATTAAGCATCGCAAGCTCTTCGCTGCTCATTTTTTCCTTGTAGATATTCGGTTGGGTCATGAGGATAACTTTCGTTCCGTCATGTTTTGCCAGGGTTATGATGGTTCTCAGGTTTCTTTCGAACGATGCCAGCCCGGGGAATGTTTTCATTTCAATTTCCGCAGGTTTTTTCTGGTACCATATGGAGGCAAGCGATTCCTGGAGCATCGCTGAATAGCTGCCCATTTTTACCGTCCGCATGATCGGGCCTAAAAAGTGGCCATAGTCACTCCTGAAACTGCCGTTGCTCATTCGGGACATATCAGCGTTATGCAGGAGATCATTGATGTTTTCCATTACGATAATGGCATTCGGCTTGTATGGTCGTACGTTCTGGGTGTAGTGAATAAGGATGTGCAGGGTTGAATACCACTGTTTTCCGCAGTTGAAAAGCCTTACCTGCTTATAACCGTACTGCCTGTCGAGTTTTTTTTCAACAAGGGAAGGCCAGTCGCGTCCCGTCTCATCCTTGAATTCGGTTGTGGAGCCTCCGAGGCAGAAGATGTTGTATTTTGTTGTATCTACACCGGTAATATCTTTGGGCTTAAGCTGCAGAAACGTATGAAATTCTTCTGTCTGCTTTTTGTGTGAACGGTTATAACGAAAATCGTTGACAGTGAATGCCAGAAGGGATATGAAAAAAAACAGCAGCAGCACCAGTAAAGCTGATGAAGTCTTGATCTGCTTAAGATAGGCTGCCCGGTAAAGAAAAATCAATCCTACAGCTCCCGCCGGGAAAAAAAGCAGAATGGCGACTCTGAATTTGTAGGCACTTACAAGAAGAGGGAAGCTTGAACGGTCAGGATAGAAAAAGCCGGCATACAGGTACAGGCAAAAAGAAACAAACAGTGTGACAGCAATGACGTTGAAGGGGGTCCAGAAAGACTTTTTTTGTTCTGTCATAAAACTATGATCGGTTTTATCGACTGGATTTCTTCAGTCGAGTTTGAATTCCTTTTTCCAGTCTGTATCGTTTTTCAGCTCTTTTTGGTGACGTTTGTCGAACAGGTAATTACCCATTACAAGATAATCGATCTCCGTGCGCATGAAGCAGCGGAATGCGTCGTCAGGAGTGCAGACGATAGGTTCTCCCCGTACGTTGAAACTGGTGTTGACGATTACTGCATAGCCTGTGAGTTTTTTGAAATCGTCAATGAGTTGCCAGTATCGGGGATTTGTGTTGCGGCTCACGCTTTGCAGACGGGCAGAGTAATCGACATGGGTAATCGCCGGCATGTCGGAGCGGAGAAAATAGAGGCGTTCTGACAGGTTTTGATTGTGGTAACCTTCGGGGAGAGGAATCCGCCGGTTGTTGACGACCGGCACGACGAGCAGCATGTAGGGCGATGTCCGGTCAAGTTCAAAGTATTGATCGATCTCTTCTTCGTTCACTGACGGGGCGAATGGCCGGAACCCTTCTCGGAACTTGATTTTAAGGTTCATTTTTTTCTGCATCTCGGGATTTCGCGCATCACCGAGGATCGAGCGGTTTCCAAGAGCCCGTGGGCCGTATTCCATTCTGCCCTGAAACCAGCCGATGACCTTTCCTTCAGCGATCAGTTCGGCTGTTTTTTTCGATAATTCGTCGAATTGCTCGAAAAAGGTAAACGGGGCATTGTATTTGCGAGCCGTTCTTTCTATTTCGATGCCTGAAAATTCCGGTCCAAGGTATGACCCTTTCATGGCATCCGGCTTTGTTTCAGGTTTGCGCTCGTTGCCACCCCAGATATGCCATGCTGCAAGTGCAGCTCCAACGGCGCCACCGGCATCACCTGATGCCGGCTGAATCCAGATGTCGTCAAAGATTCCTTCGGCAAGAAGCTTTCCGTTCGCCACGCTGTTGAGCGCGACACCGCCGGCCATGACAAGATTTCTGCTGCCGGTAAGCTCCCTGGCTGTGCGGGCAAGCCTGATCATCACCTCTTCGGTGATCTGCTGTATGGCAAGCGCCATATTCATGTAGGGCTGGGTCAGGAGACTTTCTTCGGATCGGGGAGGTATTCCGAACAGCTTTTCCCATTTACGGTTGTTCGTCATGGTAAGGCCGGTCGCGTAGTTGAAATACTCCATGTTCAGTATCACTGAACCGTCCGTGCGGATATCGATCAGTTTTTCGAGAATGATTTTTTTGAATTCATGCGTCTCCGGAGATTCCGGGTTTCCGTAAGGCGCCAGCCCCATGAGTTTATATTCACCGCTGTTCACCTTGAAGCCGCAGTAATAGGTGAATGCCGAATACAGCAGACCGACGGAATGCGGGAAATGCAATTCCCTGAGGATCTCGATATCTTTGCCCTTTCCGTGACCGATAACCGAAGTCGCCCATTCGCCAACACCGTCGAGCGTAAGGATTGCCGCATTCTCGAATGGTGACGGATAAAAAGCGCTTGCTGCGTGTGAAAGGTGGTGTTCGGGAAACAGTAACGGAACCTTGGGCATTCCTTTCTTTTTCCCAAGTTTTTCAAGCTCTTCCTCGAGCATGTTTTTCATGAACAGCTTTTCCTTGATCCAGACCGGAATAGCTGATTTGAAACTGACCAGACCATTCGGGGCAAAAGCATGATAGGTTTCAAGCAGCCGTTCGAACTTGATGTATGGCTTGTCGTAAAAGGCAACGGCTTTCAGGTTTTCAAAAACGAGACCAGCTTCGTCCATCGCATAACGGGCGGCATGCAGCGGAAATCCGGGATCGTGCTTCTTGCGGGTAAACCGTTCTTCGTGAGCCGCGGCGATGATTTCGCCGTCAACAACAACAGCGGCTGCGCTGTCGTGATAATAGGCCGATATTCCGAGAATCGCATCCGACATAAATGTATCGCAACCGGTTAAAACAGTGTATAGATGAATGGCGCGATAGCTGTGCCGCTCGTAAGAACAATCAGAACGCCGAAAAGAAGCAGTACCACAATAAGCGGCACGAGCCAGAATTTTTTTCGTTCGACGATAAATGAAAAAAGATCTTTAAGGAAATCCATGTTCGCTTAATTAATAAGGTTTTTCGAAATCTCCGGGTTGAAACCGATGGTTCCTTACAACCAGAACGGAGCTGTTGCCTTTCTTGAACTCTTTCAGCCTGAGGCTGTCCTTGCCGGCAAGTTTTCTCAGAAAGGCAACGGGTACGACAAAAAGAATGAAAACGAGCGAAAGTAATATCTGGGACATCACGGTCCCCAGCAGATGGGAAATGCCGAACCAGATCACCGCAAGTGGACGAAAAATACCTGGGACGGTCATGACAACAAGAAGAACCCCGACTGACAGCTTGAAGTAAATCAAATTGCCGGAATTGATTCCAATGAGCAGCAGGATGAGAATCATTGCCAGGCCGGTATCCTTTGATTGCTCCTTGCCGATTGATGTCGAAAAAAACGACGGCTTTGTATTCGAGAGTTCTGTCATAGTTTTTTGCTGGCGCTCAAAGTGAAAACTACCATGCCTGTTCTTGCATCGGTTACGTTATACAAGCATTCAGTTTATTTGGGGCTCCGTTATTTCCTGTGGATAAGGGTATTGGGTGTGATCCTGAATCAGCAACTATTGTACCAAATCAAAAAGGAGTTTTTTTTACTCTTTGAAAGCGAAGACAACAAGGCTTTATTTTGACTTATACAAAGGAAATACGTTTTTTTGGATGGCGTTCTCGTTTATTGATCCATTATGCCGGCCAGTCTTGTTTTGAGACGTTTTTGCTGTGTTGACCGATCCATTTTGATACAGGGCGACTCTCGTTTTTTCTGATCGGAAAAAGAGGATAGGCCCGCCGGCTTACTCTGCAGATTTTTTCAAAGCCGTCATGATCATGTCCGGCACGAAATGTCAGCAGTGGATATGTTTCCCTTGACCTGCCACTATGCGAACGACGTAGCGTGTTTCCGGTTCGATTCTGCTACAGCATCCGTGAAGCTTGTGAGTTTTGCCTGCCTGCTTTTGCCGGTTGAACGCTCAGCCTTTTGTGTCCGGAGGTACGAGATACTGGAAATGCGCGCCTGAAAGCAGTCCAAATCAATCGTGACCGGAAATTGGCCATTCCCTCCGGAAGGATTCCCGCGAGGACATGGTTGTCTTTTTGCAGGGTTCATGCATGAAACGTTTTCGGTTTTTGCTGTGAACGGGCTATTGCAGTATACTCATTACGTTGTCGATAAAGAACAAGAGTACAGGTTTGACCGTTTCGCTGAATACATTCCTGGTGGTGCTCATGGGAGTCATCTTCTTGCATCTGATTTCGTACAGCGACAAGGATTCGCTGTACCAGTCGTTTTTATAGGTTTCCGATCCTCTCATCGAGTCATAGACGGAGAACCTGTTCTGGATGGCCCATTCGATGCAGTTGACCAGGTGGATGTTGCCGAGGCCGAGTTGCCTGTATGAGTAGTTTACGGCAGGTATGTATGAGTAGAAGGTTTTACCGTCAATGAATCCCATTCTCCAGCTGGCTGATGCATTGTCCAGCTTAAGTACCGAAAAGTGCAGCAATCCGGCTTCGAGGCCTCGTTCCAGGAGTTTTTCGTGGAACCCTGGAGCCTTGTAGGCTTTTGGCCAGCGCAGTGCATTATGGTGCAGCAGTTGTTCCAGTTCTTCCCTGGCTTCTTTCAGATCATCCCTGCTGAAAACAACATAGTCCAGGGTGTGCTGCTCAAGAATCCTTTTCTTTCTGCGCCTGAGTTCATGAACGGTTTTTCTGGATAGTGTCGCAAGATAATCGTCTACCGACCTGAAATCCTTTATCGTGATATACCGGCAGGTTTCTTCGGGCAAGCAGATGGACAGGTCCTGGTCTGAAACCAGGGAAAGTCCGTTGATGTAGATCGCGTCAAATTTGAACTTGTTGAGGTGACGGTACAGTTCCTGATGGAACGCCACGAGCTCCTCCTGGGTGACATCGCCGGTAACAAGCGGATTGTGGTAATCGTAATCGGCGAAGCCTACCGGTACGATGACTTTCTGGAAAAGGTTTTTAATGTTTCTTTTCCAGATGACCAGCGGCATCAGGATTCTGCCATTTGTTTTTTCCGCGATACAGAAGAGCGGAGCGATGTTGTTTTTCGGGCGGTAGGTGTCGGTCCAGATTCCTGAAAGCACCGGGTGGTTGAAGATGCATGCGGACGCTGCGGAGGTATAGGCGTTGTGCCATTGCTCGAGAAAAGCCGGATTTTCGACATCTTCCCAGCTTCCGAGAAACCGGAATGTCCATACCGTATTCATATAATCGGATAACAGGGATTATGAACTTTCTTTCTCTCAGGTTATTGCCAGTGCTGCCGGCCATTGTATTCCTGCTTCAGGCTTGATACTGGGAAGGGGCCCGCAAGAACAGACTGCAGTTCCACAGTCAACGCGGGAGCCTGAAGCGCACTTTTCGCCATCTCTGAAGTATAACCATTAAAACCGGTTTTTGAAATAACTGCGTTTCACTTTCATTTTAGCGCATCCATCCCGAAGATTGTTGTCGAACGTAACTGTTTTCAGGTGCGTCGCACTTGCACGGTTTCGGCCGGACGTGCATTCATGCATTCTGCGCCCTGACCAGCAGCACAGGATAGTCGATCTCGTTGATCAGACCGTACACGGTTTCCTGGGGCAGGTTCATGCGGTCGCTGAGCACCAGCAGCCCTGAATCGGCAAGACGGATATAGCGGGCAAGGATTCTGGTGTCGGTTACCGGCGGCAGCAGGTGGTATTCCACCCTGAGTTGTCCGGCAGGAATGCTGCGGGAGATCTCTTTTTCCATCTCCTTTCCGCTTCCCTCGTTTTGCGGCAGCATGAGGATATGCAGTATGTTCCCCGGACGTATCAGGTTCAAGGCGATGGCGACGGCGGTTTTCGTGGCTTCCGATCCGTCGTAGAGCACCAGTACGGCTTCATGTTCGGCCGAGAACCCCGTCCGCATGAGCAGCACGTTTTTTGCGCTTCCGGCTATCGCGCTTCGGGCTGTCGAACCGAGCCCCTTGCGGCAGGTGGGAGAGCGTCCGCTTCTGCCAAGCACGAGAAGATCGGCCCCGAGAGCGGCGGCAATCATCTCTCTTGGGACAATGCCCCGGCGGACATTGAACGTATGGTGAACCCTGAGGATCCCGGCCTCCCGCTGCAGCGATGTTTCTGCCTGCCGTGCCTGCATTCGGAGCAGCCTTTCCAGTTCTGCGGTGTTCATGCTTTCCGGTTCGGAACTGAGAAGGCGGATTTCCTGGCCGAAAGGGAGATCGGCAATGCGCAGAAGGTTGATATCCTCCACGAATATGCCGATCAGTTCGGCGTTCATTCTTGCCGCAAGTTCTGCTGCGGCTTTCAGTGAGGCCATACTGTGGGGAGAGCAGTCAATGCCTACAGCAATGCTCCTTATCGAATACCGCTCCGGTTTCGGAGGGGTTTCCCGGTTTCGGTTCTCCTGATGCTGCATGCCTACTCCGCCTTCCCGTTTGGTTTTTCATTGAATTTTTTCAGTTTCAGCGCCATTTCCTGCAATCTTGCGCTTATTCTTCCGTTGATGCTTTCCGCAGGATAGAGGCCTTCGGCATCGGGCTCGCCCGCCGGAATGCCGGTAAGGATTTCAATCCCTTCGTCGATATGGCTTACCGGCCATATTGAAAAGAGACCTGCTTCAGCAGCTGCAACAACATCTGCCCTGAGCATGAGATTGTCGATGTTGGATGCCGGTATCAGCACGCCGTGTTTTCCGTCGAGGCCGCGGGCCGCGCAGAGGTCGAAAAAACCTTCTATCTTTTCGTTTACGCCGCCGATCGCCTGCACCTCTCCGTGCTGGTTCACCGAACCGGTTACGGCAAACCATTGCCGGATGGGGGTTTCCGACAGTGCGGAAAGCAGGGCATACAGTTCGGCAGAGGAGGCGCTGTCGCCTTCGACGCCGCTGTAGGACTGTTCGAACACCAGCGAAGCGGAAAGGGATAGAGGCTGCTGGACGGCGAAGCGTGCGGCAAGGAATCCTGAGAGTATCAGCACCCCTTTCGAGTGAATCGGGCCCCCCGTCTTGACTTCCCGCTCGATATCGATAACCTGACCCTTGCCGAGGCTTACCCTTGCGGTGATCCTTCCAGGATGGCCGAAGCTCTGTCCACCCGGAGAGTAAACGGCAAGTCCGTTGATCTGCCCGGTTTTTTCCGATGCGGTATCGATGAGAATGGTGTTTCTCAGGGTCGCTTCCCGGATTCTTTCGCGTATCCTCGATGCTCGCACGGTTCTCGAGTCGATGGCCATCTGCACATCTTCGGCGGTTACCTGTTGCCGGTTGTTTCTTCGCGTGTAGTAGTCGGCTTCATGAACAAGGTCGGCGATGCTCTGCATGTGGGCGGTAAGCTTTACGGCATCGCCGGCGATGCGGCTTCCGTGTTCGACAATTCTTGCGACCGCGTTTTTTTCGAAGTGGCAAAGAGTATCTTTTTTCGCTATGGCGGCTATGATGCGGGCATAGGCCAGCCTGCTTTCGGCAGTGTTCTGCAGGTCGTCCTCGAAGTCCGCCGCAACTTTGAAGAGCTCGCTGAAATCAGGATCATAGCTGGAGAGGAGGTAGTAGAGCGTGCGTTCTCCGAGCAGGATGACCTTCACGTCGAGCGGGATCGGCTCGGGGTCGAGCGAGACCGTGCTGACAAGGCTGTAAAGCTGGGCAAGCGATTCGATCCGGATCTGCCGGGTGCGCAGGGCTTTTTTCAGCGCTTCCCATGCGAGGGGCTCGAGCAGGAGCCGGCGGGCGTCGATGAGCAGATAGCCTCCGTTTGCCCGGTGGAGCGCTCCCGCCTTGATGAGCGTAAAGTCCGTAACGAGGGTTCCCATCTGCGAAAGGTGTTCGATATCGCCGATGAGGTTCTGGCTGGCGGGTTTTTCTTCGATAATGACGGGCGCTCCCTTCGAGCGGCTGTTATCGACCAGCACGTTGACCTTGTAGCGGTTGAAGAAATTCCCTTTCATCGCCGACAGGCCTGGCAGGAGTTCCTGCGGGGAGCTCTCCTTTTCGAGAAAATGGTCGAAATGCTCGATGATGTCGTTTTCAACCCGCCCGAGATAAGCGGTGACCTGCTCAATCCTGCTGTAGCTGATTCCGGGTTCAGCAAAAAGCGGCTTGACTGCAAAGCCAGCAATCAGCCGGTTCAGCTCCTTGATTTTCTCCTGGGCTTCCCGCTGCCATTTCGGTATCTGCGCCATGATGGACTGCATGGCGTTTTTCAGCGATGCGATCTCTTTTTCAATCTTTTCGCGTTCCGCTTCCTTGAGCAGCATGAATTCGTCCGGCTTGAGTACTTCACCGTTTTTTATGGGGGCGAAGGCAAAGCCGGCAGGAGTCCGGATAAGGGCGATATTGTTTTCCGCTGCGCGTTTTTCAAGTTCTTCGATGGCCGCGGTCTGCTGTTCCTGGAACGTTTCCCGTATGACTTTTTCCTGAGCCTGGTAGTCCTCGCTGCTGAATGCCGCCGGTATGACGGTGAAGAGCGCTTCAACGAGGCGTTCCATCTCGCCGGAGAGCGCGCAGGCCATGCCTGCCGGAAGCCGGAGGGCTTCAGGATGGCGGGGTTTTTCGAAGTTGTAGACGTAACACCAGTCGTCAGGTATGCCCGCAAGGGGGGCCATGCTTTCAAGATAGTGCATGACTGCAGTCTGCTTTCCCGCTCCGTTCGGACCGAGAGCAAATAGGTTGAAGCCGTCATGCTGCATGCCTACGCTGAAGCTTATGGCATCGAGCGCCCTCTTTTGGCCTGTTATTTCAAGCGGCCCGTCAAGTTCTTCGGTGGTGGTGAAACCGAACTCCAGGGGATCGCATTTCCTGTAGAGTTTGTCGGGATGCAGTGCAGAAGGAGTGGACATATCGATCGCTCTTTTCAGGTTGACCGGATGAGGCGGGCCTGATGCCCGTAAGGATATGATACCGAACCCCCGCAATAAAAGTTCTGCTTGCAGGGGGTTCGGTATCATATCCTCTCTTACGACTCGATGTCCATGCTTTTGTGCAGGTGGATGGGTTCCGAGACTTTGGTGCGGAGGCGGATATTGAGCATTTCAACGGTTACGGAGAATGCCATGGCAAAATAGATGTAGCCTCTGGGGATTTCGTAGTCGGCGCCTTCGGCAAGCAGGGTGACGCCGACAAGAATGAGAAAACTCAGCGCCAGCATTTTGATGGTGGGGTGGCGTTCGACAAATTCGCTGATGGCTTTTGCTGCAAGCATCATGATGCCGACGGAGATCATGATGGCAATGATCATGACCTCGACATCTTCGGCAAGCCCAATGGCCGTTATGACCGAGTCGAGAGAAAACACGATGTCGATAATGGCTATCTGCAGCATGGTGATGGCGAATCCCGCAGCTGAACCTTGCTTTCTTTCGGATTCGGAGCCTTCAAGGCTCTGGTGAATTTCATGGGTGCTTTTTGCAAGCAGGAAGAGCCCTCCTCCGATGAGGATGAGATCGCGCCCGGAAATGTCGTGACCGGCAAAGGTGAAAAGCGAAAGCGTGAGACTCATGACCCAGGTTATCGACAGCAGCAGGATAATACGGGAAATCATGGCGAGGCCGAGGCCTACAACCCGTCCCCTGTTGCGCTGCGATTCGGGAAGCCGTCCCGAGATGATCGAGATAAAGATGATATTGTCGATTCCGAGAACGATTTCCAGGGCAGTCAATGTCGCCAGAGCGATCCACGCTTCCGGTTGTGTTATCCATTCCATAAGAGAGCGGTGTAAAGGTTACGGTGAAAAAAGTTGTAGTAATGTAGCGAACCTCCGCACTACTCTCAAATCAGGGGGGCGATGAAAAATCCGGGCACTTCCTTTTATCCCGCAAATACGGCATGGCCGGACCGGCTTTTTCATGCCTGATGTGTCTCCTGTTTGAATTTATAGCTGTCCGGAGGGATTACTACTGAGAAGCTGTGGTTCCGATCTCCTATAACAGGCAAGATATCGTTGTCTTATGAGCAAAACCGCCTCCCGTGCCGACAGGGAGCATTTCCGGCAGGTTGCCAGGCTTTTAGGCTATCTTGCCCCGTACCGGGCGAAATTTTTCATGGCGTTGACGGCCATGCTGATTTCAAGTCTGCTCGGGCTTGCCTTCCCTTATGTTACCGGCCGGCTGATCGATACCGCAGTGGCCGGCGATTCCGGCAGTGGGCGAGGATCCCTCGATACCATTGCGCTTTTCCTTGCAGGCGTTCTCGCGTTGCAGGCCTTTTTTTCCTATTTCCAGTCGGTCTGGTTCGTTGAAGTAGGGGAGCGGATTCTTGCCGCTATCCGCAGGGACACCTATGCCACGCTTATCAGGCTTCCCATGACCTATTTCGCAAGCAGGAGAACAGGAGAGCTTACAAGCCGGATTGCCGCCGATCTTTCGCAGATTCAGGATGTCCTGAACTCTTCGCTTTCGCAGCTTGTCCGCCAGATTGCCACGCTTGCCGGAGGCGTTGTGCTGATCGGCATGATATCGCTGAAGCTGACGCTTGTCATGATCTCTTCCTTTCCCTTTCTTGTTCTTGCTGCAATTGTTACCGGGAGACGGATCCGGCGTCTTTCACGCAAAGCGCAGGACGAGCTTGCCGCCGGCAATGCCGTTGTCGAGGAGACCCTTCAGGGTGTCCAGACGGTCAAATCCTTTTGCAATGAAGCCTACGAGTCCCGTCGCTACGGCGAACTGATACAGCGCTACGTGCTCGATGTGCTGCGGGTCGCACGTTTCAGGGGCGCATTTCTTTCGTTTATTATTTTCGGACTGTTCGGAGGTATCGTTCTGGTTTTGTGGACAGGAGTGAAAATGGTCCAGCACGCCGAACTTTCCATCGGCAGCCTGACCTCTTTCATGCTCTATACCACCTTTATCGGTGCGGCGATGGGGAGTTTTGCCGAGCTGTTCAGTCAGCTTCAGAAAGCTTTGGGTGCGACGGAGCGTATCGACGAGATTCTCAGGGAGGTTCCCGAACCGTTCACTTCCGGAATGCATGCGTCCGGTCGTGATGAGGAGGTTTCGCTCAAGGGTGCCGTCACTCTGCAGCATGTGCAGTTCAGTTATCCGGGTCGAAGGGGTGAACCGGTTCTTCGGGACATTTCCTTTGAGGTCAATGCCGGGGAGCGGCTTGCGCTTGTTGGATCGAGCGGTTCGGGCAAAACTACGCTTTTCGCTCTTCTTCAGCGGTTTTATGATGTCGATGAGGGCATCATCCTCATTGATGGAAAGGATATCAAAGAGTATCCCCTGCAGGCAATCCGCTCGGGCATGGCGATTGTGCCCCAGGATATTCTCCTGTTCGGCGGTTCCATCAGGGAGAATATCGCCTATGGCAAACCGGGAGCTTCCGATGAGGAGATCATGCGGGCTGCAGTGCAGGCCAACGCTCATGATTTTATCATGAAGTTTCCTGACGGTTACCTTACCCTCTGCGGCGACAGGGGCATTCAGCTTTCCGGCGGTCAGCGGCAGAGGATCGCCATAGCCAGGGCTGTGCTTTCGGATCCGGCGATACTGCTTCTCGATGAAGCGACAAGTTCGCTTGATTCGGAGTCTGAAAAACTGGTGCAGGAGGCGCTCGAACATCTCATGCAGGGGCGCACCTCCTTTATTATCGCCCACCGGCTTTCAACCATCAGAAATATCGACAGGATTATGGTTCTAAAGGAGGGCAGGATCATTGAAAGCGGTACCAGCCGGGAATTGCTGGAAAAAGAGGACGGATTTTACCGTATGCTTTCGGCCCTGCAATGCGAGTTGAACTGATTCACTTCCTTTACTGACAAGGGTAATGGCAGAGAGGCAATTTTCCCGGATGCTCGATGAGCTTCGGCAGGTTTTTCAAAGTGGACGAACCGTCCCCTACGCATGGCGCCGGGCCCAGCTGCTTGCACTGCTGCGCCTGCTCGGGGAGCGGGAGGCGGATATTGCCGCGGCGGTTCATGCGGATCTGGGCAAATCCTACCGGGAGACATTTCTGACGGAAACCTCATTTCTTGCCGGTGAAATACGATATGCCCTGAAGCATCTCAAAGCCTGGATGCGGCCTTCCGGCAGGGGTGTTCCGCCGCATTACCAGTTCGGGCAAGCTTCGCTCCAGCCTGAAGCGCTCGGAGTGGTGCTCATTATCGGTGCGTGGAACTATCCGATGCAGCTTGTGCTCGCTCCGCTTGTTGCCGCTCTTGCGGCAGGGAACTGTGCAGTGCTCAAACCTTCGGAACTCGCCCCCCGTACGTCGGCACTCATTGCCGGTTGTCTTGGGGAGTATCTCGACAGCCGGGCGGTTCGTGTTGTGGAAGGCGGTATTGCAGAAGCCCAGGAACTGCTTGCCGAGCGTTTCGACTTTATTTTTTACACAGGGAGCAGAAACGGAGGGCGCCAGGTTCTGCGTGCCGCAGCCCGCCATATCACGCCGGTTGCGCTCGAACTGGGGGGCAAGAATCCCTGTATTGTCGAAAAGGACGCGGTTTTGAAAACGGCAGCCCGCCGTATCGTATGGGCCAAATTCCTCAATGCAGGCCAGACCTGTATCGCTCCGGACTATCTGCTTGTTCATGAAGACGTCGAGGATGCTCTGCTTTCGCTCATGCAGCAGGCCGTCAGGGATTTTTTCGGTACTGATCCCCGGACAAGTCCGGATTATTCAAGAATCGTCAATGACCATCATTTTACGAGGCTTGAGCGGTTATTGCAGGATGGGACCATTGTTGTCGGCGGACAGACACACAGAGCCTCCCGCTATATAGCTCCGACAATCCTTCGTGGGGTTACGGCCGGTTCCGGTATTATGGATGCCGAGATTTTCGGCCCCCTTCTTCCTGTCCTGACCTACAGGACGCTCGAAGAGGCGCTTGGATTCATCGCCGAACGGGACGACCCGCTGGCCATCTACCTTTTTTCATCGAGGAGGGCGACAGGAAAAAAGGTTCTCCGCCGGACCCGTTCGGGGGGATTCTGCTGCAACGATCTGCTCTTTCAGTCGGCAATACACACGCTTCCATTCGGCGGAACCGGGAAAAGCGGGTTCGGCGCCTATCACGGCAAGGCCGGGTTTGAAACCTTTTCCTTGCGGCGAAGCGTTCTGTTCAGGTCGGTATATCCGGATCCGGCACTGCGTTATCCGCCTTATGGCGGAAAGAAGTTCGGTTTTCTCAAACGGCTCGTTTCCCTGTTCGGCTGATGTTTTTTCAGTCAGGCAGTCTGACTGGCCAAATGAAGCAATTATGGATGCACAAAAACAAACTGCTCTTGCGCTCGGCGGCGGCGCGGTGCTTGGCGCGGCCCATGTAGGAGTGCTCCGGGCTCTCGATGAATTGCATATTCCCATCGCCATGATCAGCGGCACCAGTATCGGTGCGTTCATAGCCTCGCTTTTCGCTTTCGGCAAGAGCTGGCAGGAAATCCGTGAGATCGCCCTGGGGCTCGACTGGCTGGACCTGTCAGGTCCGGTGCTTTCGCAGTACGGACTGCTGTCGAACAGGAAGTTCGGCGATATCGTCAACCGTCTGCTCGGGCATAAAACTATCGAGGATGCCTCGATTCCTCTCTTCATGATTGCCACCGATATCGGAACCGGAAAAGAGGTTGTTTTCAGAAAGGGTGATGTGGCTTCAGCGGTGATGGCGAGCAGCTGCATCCCCGGCGTATTCAGGCCCGTGGACTATTGCGGCGCGCTGCTGGTCGATGGCGTGCTTGTGGAAAATGTTCCTGTTTCGCCGCTGCTCGCCTGTGACGGAGTGAGGGTCGTCTGTGTCGATCTCCTTGGCCGTCATGCCTTCAAAAAGCCTGAAAATATTGTAGGTCTGCTGCTTAACGCCTTTTACAGCACGATTACCAATACCACCGCCATACAGACCGGCAAGGCGGATTTGTGCATTATACCGGATCTTTCGGCATTCAGTCTGGTTGATACGTCCAGGGTATCCGATATTATGGATATCGGCTACCGTGATGCGTATTCCGCCCTCAGCGTGTGGCTCGATCGGGCAAATGCCGGCCGGAAGCTTGATTAAAAGCCAGCAATGGATTAATTTGATTAAGGCTGCTGGTGTTCGCCTGGCAGATCGGCGCCGGAACAGGCTTCGCCGTTGCTCCGAAAATGATGTTTGATGTGAAATAATGGTATTTTTACGCTTCCAATCCCGAACTCGTTGATGATGTGGAGTACAGCATCGGTTCCCACAATTTCATGCTCGGTATGAGAATAGGGTTCTGAAAAAGGACTTTTGAGCGATTTTCAGAGGCCGTCAGCCTTTTGCAGGCTGTCGCCTGATTTACCTGTTGTGTGGAGGATAGCATGACCATGATGTTTCGGGGGTTGATTTTTCTCTTTTCGCCCTTTTTTTTTCTTGCTTCACCAGTTCTTGCCGCTACCCCCTATGTCGGGGGTTCAAAAGGTTTTGCTTTTCCAAACGGGGAAAAAATCTCCATAAACGGCAGTTGTCTCGGCGATCCGCAGTACGATACCGGTGCGGCGTTCAGCGGTGTTTTCGGTAAGGATTATGACGGTTACCGGCTGGGAGGCGAGGTAGCCTATCAGAAAAATGAAATCGATAATCTCGGCAGCGATGTTTCTGTTTTTTCGGTCATTGCCAACGGGTATCTCAATTGCCGGCTTGAACAGCATAAAGTCACACCCTTTCTCAGTGCCGGATTGAGCTATGCAAAAGTAAGCGTGGATGCTCTTGGAGCGCGCGGCAGCGACGGCGTCGTGACCCTTCAGCTTGGCGCGGGTGTTGGCTTTCAGGTTTCAAGTGGTGTTACCATAGACGCGAAGTACCGGTACTTCGCGGGAGTCGATCCGGGCATCGAGCTCGGTTCCCGTAATATTGAAATGGATATCGACAACCACAATTTTTTGTTCGGCCTCAGGGCCGGTTTCTGACCATATTTTTTTTCGCGTGCTTTTCCCGTCGCCGAGCTCCGATAAGGGGAGTCTCTTTTTTTAATGCCCGGCCTGAATTCCTTGTTGTTTTCAATCAACCAAACAGGAGATGTTTCATGCCTATACGCAGATTGAGAGAGTTTCTCGACAGCCACGATATAAAGTATTTCGTGGTGAGCCACTCTCCGGCCTATACGGCCCAGGAGGTTGCCGCATCGGCTCATGTCCCCGGCAAAGAGCTCGCCAAAACCGTTATGGTGACCATAGAAGGCAAGCTGGCCATGGCGGTACTTCCCGCCTCGAAGCAGCTCGATCTTGAGCGGTTCAGGTCGATTGCCGGTACGAGGGATGCCTGGCTTGCAGGAGAGCAGGAGTTTGCATTTCTTTTCCCCGAATGCGAAACCGGCGCCATGCCGCCTTTCGGCAACCTTTACGGGCTGGATGTGTATGTTGCCGAAGAACTTGAAGAAGATGATGATATTGCCTTCAATGCAGGCTCCCACACCGAACTGGTCAGGCTTGCATACAGGGATTTCAAGAGACTTGTCAATCCTGTTGTTGCTGCATTGACCCTGAAGTAATATGCTTCGGGTAACGGCATGATGGTTTTTCGTGTGGAAATGTTACTTTAGCTTTTTTACTGCCGGCCGACGTGCTGTCCAGAACAGCGTGCCGGAGTGATTCCAGGGAAACTGCCATTATCCGTTATTCCGGGATTCCATGAAGATTGCCTTATACGCGGGTACGTATGTCAAAGACAAGGACGGAGCGGTGCGGTCCATCTATCAGCTTGTCGCCTCGTTCAGGAAAAACGGTCATGAGGTTGTGGTCTGGTCGTCCGATGTATCTGAACAGGATAATCACGGCAGTCTGAAAGTCTATCGTCTTCCTTCGGTTCCCATTCCTCTCTATCCCGATTACAGGCTTGGTTTTTTTGGATCTGTAACCGGCAAACAGCTCGATGCCTTTGCTCCGGATATCGTGCATATATCGACACCGGATATTGTCGGACGAAAATTTCTTCTTTACGCAAAGAAGAGAAAACTTCCGGCGACATCGGTTTATCATACCGATTTCCCCTCTTACCTCAGCTACTACAGGCTGGGATTTGCCCTCAAGCCGGTATGGAAATACCTGAGGTGGTTCTACAATACCTGTGATCTCGTATTTGCTCCCAATGAGGTTGTACTGGGCAATCTTAAAGACCGGGGGATCCGCAATCTCGCAATCTGGTCGAGGGGCATCGACCGGAATCTTTTCGACCCGTCCCGTCGTTCCGGGCCGCTTCGCGAAGAGTGGAACGCCGCCGGGCGGACGGTTTTTGTCTATGCCGGACGTTTTGTGCTCTACAAGGATATCGAGGTGGTCATGAGTGTCTATGAGCGCTTCGTGGCCGAAGGGTTTGAGCAGAGGGTGCGTTTTGTCATGATCGGTTCCGGACCGGAAGAGGCCGAGATGCGCCGACGGATGCCCGAAGCGGTTTTTACGGGATATCTGACGGGGACAGCCCTTCCGGAGGCTTATGCGAGCGGGGATGTTTTTCTGTTTCCCTCGACTACCGAAGCGTTCGGCAACGTCGTGCTCGAGGCTTTGGCCTCCGGTTTGCCGGCGGTAGTTTCGGATATCGGAGGCTGTATGGAGCTGGTCGCCAATTCGGAGGCCGGACTGGTTGCAAAAGCCGGCGATATCGATCAGTTTTACCGGCATTGCCTCACCCTGATCGATGACCGTGAGACATTTGCCGCAATGCGTGAAAAAGGGCTCCGCTTTGCAGACGGAAAATCATGGGATGCGGTCAATGGCGCCCTGATTGACCGCTATATCGGGCTGACAGCCAAAAAGCCCGGCTGAATCGGCAGGTTTCGACCGGGAGCGGATCCGTCGTCGCCCGCCGTCCTGTTTTTTTGCTCATCCGGCTCGAGGAACTTTTGATGCCGGCAATTCCTTCTGAAAAGGGAGTGCCCGGATTCTCTTCAGAAAACCTTTCAGTGCAATGAACACCAAACGTACATCGGAAGCATTCATTCTCGGCGCTTTTCTCTGTGCCGGTCTTGTGCTGGCCGGATATCTTGTTTCTTCCGGCTTTGTAACGCTCAAGGCACTCGAACGCTCCGTTTCGGTAAAAGGACTGTCCGAAAAAGAGGTCCCGGCAGATATTGCCATATGGCCGATCAAATTCGAGGTGGCCGCTGACGATCTGGGAGCGCTGGTAAGCGGTATAGAGGAGAAAAACAGGGTGGTTTACGATTTTCTGATTTCCAGCGGTTTCGATGCAAAAGATATTTCGGTTTCGGCGCCTGCAATCATTGACCGCCAGGCTCAGGGATATGGGGATGCGAACAGGTTCACCTTCCGGTATGCCGGCAGCTCAACGGTAAGCGTCTATACCGGCAATGTCGCTCTGGTGCGCAAAACCATCAGGAAGCTTGTCGATCTCGGCAAACTTGGCGTGGCGGTTTCAGGTGAAAATTATGACGCCAAAACCGAGTTTATCTATACCGGACTTAACCGCCTGAAGCCCTCCATGATCGAGGAAGCGACCAATAACGCACGTGCTGTGGCCGAGAAATTCGCCAGCGATTCAAAAAGCCGGCTGGGAAAGATAAAAAGCGCCAGCCAGGGTCAGTTCACCATAGAGGATCGCGACAGCAATACTCCTCATATCAAGAAAATAAGGGTGGTGTCCACGCTCGAATACTATCTGACCGACTGATTGCATGGAGGCAAATCTCCTGTCCGTCGAAAAGCCCATTTTTCCCGGTCCGCATGCCGGCTTGAACGCTGCCGCCGGCATGCATGTGTTTTTACCGTTCCCAGCGTGCCGTAATGCTTTGTTCGCCATCACCATAACGCAGGACGAGATTTCCCTTGAAGGCTTTCGATAAGGCCTCTCCGATTCTGCGTGCGACATGAATTCCCGTTGTCGTCACTTTTGCTGAGCTTCCGTTATCCGTAACAGTCATGATTCTTTCGAGCGGGTGGAGGTTTTTTTCCTGGTTTTCGGTATTGCGGACAAGATTGATGATCTCTTCTTTATGGCTGACGAGGAAGCTCCCTTTCAGTTCGATTTCACCTGCGGGACAGTTGTCGGCTGTCCTTCGGCATGCAGGGCAGACAACCTCGGCGGCATGTTTGTCCGTATCCAGCCATTGCCATCTTCCGTTTGCAAAAACGCAGCCACAGACGGGGCATTTTGCCGGTTCGGAATGTTTCTGATTTTCCCTGTATACATCATGCCGTTTTTCCTTCAGAAAACGGTCCTTTCTTGCAAAAGATGATCCTGACATGAGTTTTCCTCCATGGTTATTGTTGATGAAGGCAAATGCTCAGCAGCTCGAGAAAAACGGCGGGCGCCATTTTAACCTGTAAGTTTCATAACACCCCGTTTTTCTAAAATGTTGAGGTGCCGTGATGAAATTTTGAGCGGGAAAGTTATTGTTTCCCCTTTGGAAGGGTGCTTGTTATTTTTATGCAGGCTTCGGGTAATGTTGAGAAGTGTTGTATAATTGAAGGGTAAAACCGATCTTGAATCAGTCGGTAACAACAGCTAAAAACAATAAGGAAAAATGACCCCCAGAGATGTGTTCAAGCTTGAGGAGCTTCTTGTGAGGCTGCAGAACGATGATGAAATCATACGTATAATCCTCAGGCAGTTTATCAGCGATACCCCGCGGCAGATCGCCGAAATGCAGGTTTCAGTTTCCGCCTGCGACCATGAGGCGGTTCGCATACTTGCCCATACCATTAAAGGGGCAGCGGCTACGGTTGCCGGAAATGAACTGAGTTTTCTGGCTTCTGCAATCGAGCAGGCGGCAAAGTCCGGTAAGATGGAAAAGGCCGGAGGTCCGCTGAGGGATTTGCCGAATGCCTTCAGCCGTTTTCTTCAGGAGGTGATACGCACCGGTTTTTATTCGGGTGCCACCAGCGACAATTTTCAGGAAAAATCGCAGTGAATACGGCTTTTATCGGTCTCGGAAAGATGGGGCTCAACATGGTCGAGCATCTGCTCGAACTGGGCGAAAAGGTTGCGGTTTATGATCTTTCGAGCGACGTTGTCGAGGCGCTTGCCCTGAAAGGGGCTGAGCCGGCATATTCCCTGGAACAGCTTGTCCGTACCGTACAGCATCCACGTGTAGTATGGCTGATGGTCCCGGCAGGAAATCCCGTTGACGAGGTGCTGGCTTCGCTTATGCCTTATCTCGATCGGGGGGATATTGTCGTTGATGGAGGAAATTCGCACTATGCCGATTCGGTACAGAGGGCCGTCCGTCTGCTTGAGCAGGGGATCCGTTTTCTTGATGCCGGAACCAGCGGAGGACTCGAAGGCGCACGGCACGGCGCATGCATCATGGTGGGCGGCGATCGCGATGCATACATCGCCATTGAACCGCTGCTTGAAGCGCTCTGTGTTCCGGGCGGTTACGGATATATGGGCCGGTCGGGATCGGGGCACTACGTGAAGATGGTGCATAACGGCATCGAGTACGGTATGATGCAGGCCATGGGGGAGGGTTTCGATCTGCTCGAATCGAGTGGTTTCGAGCTCGACCATGCTGAAGTTGCCCGCGTATGGTCGAACGGTTCGGTAATCAGGGGGTGGCTCATGGATCTTGCCGCAAGGGCTTTCGAAAAGGATGGAAAACTCGGCTATCTGGCCGGGAACATTGCCGATTCGGGAGAGGGCCGCTGGAGCGTGGAGGCTGCACTCCGGCAGCAGGTTTCGATACCGGTGATTTCCGCCTCGCTTTTCAGACGATACCGGTCTCGCAGCGAAAATAATTTTTCCGATAAGGTTGTAGCCGCCCTTCGCCACGAATTCGGCGGGCACGGTTTCACGTCCGAACGGTAACCGGGAGCGGGATATGCATGCAGAGAGGGTTGATTTTACCATTGTGCTGTTCGGCGCCAGCAGCGATCTTGCGGCGCGCAAGCTCTATCCTTCGCTCTATCAGCTTGCCCGCTGGGGGCAGCTGACAGGTGAATACCGCATCATCGGAGTCGGCCGCAACGACCTCTCCCACGAGGAGTACCGGTTACAGGTCGCTGAAAAAATACGTTCCTTTTCGCCTGGCGCAATCGACGACGAGACTCATTTTGCCGGGTTTACCGGCAGGCTGTTTTATGTGATGGCGGACATCGAGCACATCGAGGGTTACTTCAGGCTCCGGAATGAGATCATGTATGCTGAAGGGAAGCCCGGCGTTTGCAGCCATCTGCTGTTTTATCTTTCAACACCTCCGGATCTTGCCCCGCACATTGTCCGCAATCTCCACCAGGCCGGGCTTGGCGGCAAAGAGATGAGCTGCAGCGGGTGGAGGAAAATCGTCGTGGAGAAGCCGTACGGCAGCGACCTGAAAACGGCAGGTGAGCTCAATGCCGTGATCGGTTCCGCATTCAACGAAGACCAGATTTTCCGCATAGACCACTATCTCGGCAAGGAGACCGTCCAGAATATTCTTGTGTTCAGGTTTTCCAACGGCATATTCGAACCGCTCTGGAACCGCCACCACATCGCAGGCATAGAGATTACCATCGCGGAGAATTTCGGTATACGCGACCGGGGAGCTTTTTATGAGCATGCCGGACTGCTCAGGGACATTATCCAGAACCATGGCCTGCAGCTGCTCGCCTCCGTTGCCATGGAGCCTCCTGTGGATCTCTCCGCTGATGCCGTGCGTGATGAAAAGACCAAAGTGCTCCGCTCGATCCGCCTCGTTACTCCCGAAACGTTTGACCGGTCGGTGGTTCTCGGGCAATATGAAGGTTACCGGAAGGAAAAACAGGTTGATCCCGATTCCAGAACCGAGACGTTTGCGGCAGTGCGGTTTTTTGTCGATAACTGGCGATGGAAAGGCGTTCCTTTTCTGATCAGGGCGGGAAAGATGCTGGCCGAAACCGTTACCGAAATTGTCATAACCTTTGCCTGTCCGCCGCAGAATTTTTTCGGTCCCGCCGAAAGCTGCAGTTATACGGCCAATCAGGTGATTCTGCGGATTCAGCCGGAAGAGACCATTGCCATACGTTTCGGGGTGAAACGTCCCGGTGAATTGGTCATTACCGATCCGGTCTACATGAAATTCGATTATCGCGATACCTTCTCCCAACCGGGAATGACCCCTTATCACCGTCTGCTGCTCGATGCACTCGACGGCAATCAGATGAATTTCATCCGTCAGGACAGCGTGGAATACTCCTGGGCAATTATCGATGCCATACGGGAGTGCGTGGCAGACCGGATGCCGGAAGTTTATTCTGCCGGTTCATGGGGGCCGCCCGCAGCCGGCGAACTCAAGGGATCGATATAAACCAGAAAAGCCTGCCGCTGAGAGGTTTTACCATTCCTGCTGGCAGGGATGAAGGGGCTTTGCCGGCTCTGATTGTTTCTGCAAGAGCCGCCCGTTTTTCTCCCGCGGTAAAAAACAGGATGCTTTCTGCGTGGTTGATGAGTGGCAGGGTCATGGTCAGCCGCGGAACCCTTGGGTTTGCCTGCGGAGCTTTCACCGCAACGACGAGGCTGTGCGATTCGTTCAGGGTTCCGGGATCGTCCGGGAAGAGCGAAGCGGTATGGCCGTCTTCGCCGAGACCGAGAACCATGAGGTCGAAAGCAGGGATGTTCCGGCTTGTTCCGGTGTCCACGCAGCCTGAAACGGTCCGGATGGTTTTCTCGTATGCTCTGGCAGACTCCTCCGGGGTCCGTCCGTTGCATGGCATCCTGAATACCCGGTTTTCTGCAATTCCCGGTGCGCCGAGCAGCGTTTCCTTCGCCATGCGGTAGTTGCTGTCCGGGTGATCGGGCGGAACGCACCGTTCATCTCCCCAGAAAATCAGGGTTTTCTGCCAGGGCATGCGGATCAGGCCATCCTGCATGGTTTCGCCATATTCCGGATTCTGAAAGGCCGGGACCTGAATGCCGTGAAGCTTCATCAGTTGAGCGTCTACGCCAGCGGCAAGTTTTCGGTAGAGCGTTCGGGGCGAGCGGCCTCCAGAGAGTACGAACGTGAATCTGCCCCGGGAGGCGACCGCCTGCCAGGCTTTGCTGACAATGAGTGCCGCGGCATGCCCGGTGACTTCGGGTTCGCTTCCGGCAACGAAAGATGCGGGTGTGTTCATGATTTTTCTCCTCAACCTGAAAATACGCTATATCCTGTTCTGACTCCTGATCTTTTGTCATCGTTGACGGGAGCGCTATCTTGGACGTATGGTTATTTTATGCAATAAACGAATCAGTTCATGCCTCTTGACGACGGGTACGGGGTGCTTGCCGGAACACTGCACAGTTATGCATGCGATCACGCTCACCGTGACGGCGAATATTACCATTGCACCCTGAACGTCAAGGCGGGTCCGTTCATTTACCGCTGCCCGGTTGACCTTGACAGTAAAAAAACATCCGACGGTTTCCAGTGGCGGGTTGTCGAGCTTGGCAGAACCTCGCTCAAAGGCGTTGCGGGTTTCAGGGACGGATGGCATTCCCTTCGTTCAGATAACCGTTCCGGAGCACTTGACTACTACCGTTCGGAAGAACTGCAGCCATCCGGTGCATGTGTTTCCGTTGCAGGGCAGCCTGTCGAAAAGAGTGCAAATAACGACGGATCGGACTGCGCTCCATGGCGGTTCGGAACCGGTAATGCGGCTTTTCGCGATCTTGAGCCCCTCCTGAAACATGCCCGACGAATCTATGTATTCGGCGAATCCTTCAGAAACGGCAAAGGGGTGCATAATATTCACCAGAACCAGGGCGACCCGCCCGGAAGCCGATGGTACAGGGAGAACGGTTCATGGCAGGATGGCGGCGTCGTTGCCGAGCGGTGGAACCATACGATGGCTGCATTTCTCTGCAAATTCAAGAGCCAGGGGTTTCTCTTGGACGCAGAGCCCTCGCTTTCAGGGTCTGCCGGTTCAGCGGTAACCGGTTCACACAGGGACCGTTCGTCTCGAAAAGCCCGGTTATCGAATGGCCTGAAGCCGGAACCAGGGGGTGATGGGACGTAACGTTTTTTTTACATAAAGGTTACCCTTTACGGTTGCGGTATGTTCATGCCTTGTGTAACTTGGGTGAAAAAGAATGCAGGTGTTTCGTTGCGCTACCGGATGCTTCAGGGGCCATATCTGCCGGTTTAATCTGACCTTCGGTATGTTTCGGGAACCGCATTTTCAATTTCAACTACTATATGGAGAAAACCATGGCTGCTTTTGATTACGGACAAAAAGTCGATCCGCAGCTTTTTGACAGACACCTCAGTGCAGCCCTCACGATCGATGTGCAGGACTATATCAGGAAAGGCTGGGAAATGTTCAGGGAGCATATCGGGGAGTTTGTCGGCTTTACGCTGATTATTTTCGTTGTTTCAGCACTCAGCTCGAAATTCGATTTTGCCGGTTCTCTTGTTTTTTCGGCGCTTGCGGCGCCTTTTTATGCAGGATACGGGATCGCCGCTTTCCGGCTTGCAAGCGGCCAGACTTTTCAGTTCGGCGATTTTTTCAAAGGGTTCAACTATTTCCTTCCTCTTTTTCTTGCCGGTCTTGCAAGCGGACTTCTGGTGAGCATCGGTTTCGTGCTGCTGATAATTCCCGGCATCTACCTTGCCGTCGGGTACATGTTTGCCACATTTCTCATTGTCGATTATCGCATGGAGTTCTGGGAGGCCATGGAGACGAGCCGCAAAATCATCACCAAAAACTGGTTCGCATTTTTCGGTTTCGCTTTCGCACTGTTTGCCCTGAACCTCCTTGGAGCGCTTGCTCTCGGCGTAGGGCTTCTGGTAAGCGTTCCGGTAACTTCCTGTGCCGCGGCGATAGCCTACAAGGAGATTATTGGCCTCTACTCCAGCGAGTGGTAAGAAAGTTCTCCGGCAGCAAGCGAGCGCAGGTTTTCCGGGGGAAGATCGTCATAAGAGTTATTGCGTAATCCAAACGGAGACAGACCATATGAAACCCTTCAGGCTGCTTTTTTTTGCGTTCTTCAGTTTTGTCCTTTTTTCGGCGTTCTCTGTGGATGTTCTTGCCGAAGAGAACCAGATTGTCGTCGGGGCATCGGGCAAGGTTTCGGTGAAGCCCGACATGGCGGAGTTCGGGGCACTGGTGAAATCCGAAGCCAAGACCGCCGACCAGGCGGCCGCACGTACCGCCGAGAAGTACCGCGCTGTGCAGCAGGCTCTCCGGCAGGCGGGAATACCTGCCGAAGATGCTCCAACCGCCAGTTTTACTGTTTCTCCCCAGTGGGAATGGGATCAGTCACAGGGAAAGAACGTCCTGAATGGCTATTCGGCGCGTCATCTCGTCATGGTCAAGGTCCGGAATCTTTCGCTTACCGGTAAAGCTGTCGATGCGGCCGTAAAGGCGGGAGCTGACGAAGTGCAGCAGATCACTTTCAGTTCGAGCCGGTATGATGCCCTGCGTCGTCAGGCACTTGCCGCTGCGGTTGCAAACGCGCGCGGGGATGCTGAAATCATGGCAAAAGCTGCGGGCGGACGTCTTGGAGGGGTGATCGAGCTGAGCGTCGGTCAGCCGATGTACAGGCCCTCTCCGGCAATGGATGTCATGGCCATGAAAGCGGCAGCTCCCGAAGCTGCTCCGACCGAAATCGCTCCTTCCGATGAGGATATTGTTGTCAATGTGAGCTCCCGGTGGCGTTTTCTTGGTGCTTCGACCCGCTGAACAGGAGGTAGCCTTTATTGCTCCCTCCGGTGGAGGTGCAGATGAAAAAGCAGATACTTGACCGTTATGAAAAGAGTTCCGCCGGCAGCCTCATCATCGATGTTGCCGCCAGGCGCGTTGAGGATCTCTACGAGAATTTCGATAAAAATGCGCCCTATCACCGCAAGGATCTCGACGGGGATCTCGTGGCCTATATTACCGGATGTGTCCGCGAAATAGGACCGAGAGATTTCGTTGTGAGGTTCTCGATAGAGCATGCGCTTTCGGATGAGCTCATGGCGATGGTGCGTGACGGCATGCACGCCTTTTTCATGTATCAGAAAGAGCTGGAATACATCGCCATGAAAAAAATGGTGAGAACATCGTCTTTTCTTCTGGTAACAGGAGTTCTCATTCTCGGCGTTTCTCTCCGGGTGAACCATCTTTTGGCCTTGTCCGGAACCGTCTCTTTTCTGAACAGGTTTTTTGCTGAAGGCCTTACCATCGTCGCCTGGGTTTCCATCTGGGAGGGGTTGGCCACCTTTCTGCTGAACTGGGCCCCCTATCTGTTTCGTGCCCGCCTTTTTCAGCGAATCGCCCAGGCTCCCGTACTTTTCCGGTTTGCCGGAGAGCGTACCGAAAGCGTAACCTGAAAGGCATCCCAGGGCGCCTCTGGTTGGAGCGTAAAGAAAAAAAGCCTATCTTTCGGCTTGTTTTATGATTTGTATATATGATTGATGCGTACCGGATTCCGGCGTTGCCTGGCTTGTTGCGGCAGTGCATCCGCTTTCAATGTTACGGCGTCAGAAGGGCTGAACCATGCGTTCTGCATACTGATACCGGTTCCGGTTTTGTGCCGTGTCCAGTTACATGTTAATGAGCCGTTCGCCCGGCAGGGTACGGCATCAAACTACAGTGAGGTTGCTTATGATCCGTCTGATCGTGATGCTTTTTTTTATGCTTGCGGTGCTTCCCGCACAGGGCCATGCTTTCTCTTTCCAGCAGAATTCGCCTCGTAAACAGGTTTCCACTCTCTCCCGCTTTTCCGAACTCAGAAACAAGATCGACCAAAAGGTTCTCAATATGGCTCTGGCCGGGTATTACTCCCTTAAAGAGCAGGGCAAGGTCAGCCGCGACGGCATTCTGACCGTGATCGATTTCAATAAGCCTTCGGTCGATGAGAGGCTTTTCGTGATCGATATCAACCGCGGCAGGCTGCTTTATTCCGGTCTGGTCGCCCATGGCAGCGGCAGCGGCGATAACTTCGCCTACAGTTTTTCAAACGCGCCCGGTTCGCATAAAAGCAGCCTGGGATTCTATACCACGGGAACGACCTATGACGGCAAGCACGGTTATTCCCTGAGACTTCAGGGTATGGAACCCGGAATAAACGATATGGCGGAATCGAGAAGCATTGTCATCCATGGGGCCGACTACGTTTCATACGATTTTATCCGCCAGCACGGTCGTCTTGGCCGGAGCCAGGGATGCCCTGCCGTCTCGTTCGACAGTTTCCAGCATATCATCGATCTGATCAAGGATGGAAGCTGCCTGTTTATCTACCACAGGGATGGAACCTACACGTCCCGTTCAAGCCTTGTCAATCCGGATATTGCCGCCTTGCGGGTGAGTTCCGGCACTCTGGCATCATAATCATCCGGCAACCCATGGGTTTCTTCGTTTTTCTTCTTCTTCTGCTTGTGCCGGTCCGTGCCGTTCAGGCTGTACCGGTGTCACTCAAAAATCAGGCAGGAGCAGGGAAAACCGCTTCATTGCAAGTTACGGGCAGCAGCGCGGTTGCAGAACAGCTGCAGTGTAATTTCAGGGATGTCGCCTCGAGGCCGGGGAGTCCCGACAGGAAGCGGCTCAACAGTCAGTTGGCCCGTTTTTATGCCGCCCGCGGCTACCAGCCGGTCTGGACAAAACCGGCAATGACTGCCGAACTGATCCAGGCCATCCTCGAAGCGGAAAACGACGGTCTGGCGGCGGACGATTATCATATCAGGGAGATCAGGGAATTATCCTCCCGACCGCCCTCTGCTCCCGAACTGCAGGCAAAATATGATCTTCTGCAGAGTGACGCGTTTCTGACCCTGGCCTACCATCTGCGATTCGGCAAAGTCGATCCGGTGAGCCTTGACCCGAACTGGAATCTTTCCGATCCGGTACGCCGGTCGGCACTGGAGTTCAGGCTGCAGGAGGCTGTTTCGGCAGGGCGTATCGGAGCGGTGCTCGATGAACTCCGTCCCCGGCACCAGAAATATGCCGACCTGAAAAAAGGTCTTGCCCGGTATCGGGCCATCGCCAGAGCCGGCGGCTGGCAGAAGATTCCCGAGGGGGAGACATTCAGGCCGGGAGCGAGGGATCGCCGTATACCCCAGCTTAGAACGCGGCTCCAGGAGTCCGGAGATTTTCCCGGACGAGTTTCCGATACATCGGGTGTTTACACTTCAGTCATGGCTGACGCTGTCAGGCGTTACCAGAAACGAAACGGACTCGAGCCGGATGGCGTTGCCGGAGCCGCAACCATCAGGGAACTCAATATTTCTGCGGAAGAGAGGGTCGATCAGATCCGCCTGAACCTTGAACGTCACCGCTGGTTCATCAGTGATATCGAGCCAACCTACATTCTGGTGAACATCGCAGGTTTTACCCTGAATTATGTTGAAAACGGACGTTACCGCTGGGGGACGAGGGTCATCGTCGGTCAGCCATATCGGGAAACTCCGGTATTCAAGGCCGATATGCAGTATATCGTGCTTAACCCGGAGTGGGTGATTCCTCCAACCATTCTTGCCAAGGACGCCCTGCCTGCTATTCGCAAAAGCCGGAGCTACCTCGAGCGGAAAAAGCTCAGGGTGATCGATTCGAACGGCCGGGTTGTCAGCCCCTCGTCGATCGACTGGTCTCAGTATACGGCGTCGAACTTTCCCTATCGCCTGCAGCAGTCAGCCGGTGATCACGGAGCGCTGGGAAGGATCAAATTCATGATGCCCAACAAACACGTCATCTATCTGCACGATACTCCAGGCAAGGACCTTTTCGAAAAAAGCACGCGAACGTTCAGTTCCGGCTGTATCAGGGTCGAGAATCCTCTCGATCTTGCCGAACTCGTGCTTAAGGATACGCTGCAATGGAGCCGCAGGAACATAGAGGCGGCTATCGCTACCGGGAAAACCACTACGGTCAGTCTGCCACGCAGGATTCCGGTTTTTCTGCTCTACCTGACAGCCGTTGCCGAAGGCGAAGAGGTGTTTTTCCGTGAGGATGTCTACGGTCGCGACGGCAGCCTTCTCAAGGCTCTCGATACGCCGGTTCCCGATTACAAAGTCGAAAGCTGCGGATTTTAGCACGATGGCTTTTACTGTTGACATAAACCTGCAGCGCCTTCTTCTGACCTCCTGCAGCACGGCAGAAGTTTTCAGCCTGCTTGCCGATGTGCCTCGTTCGGCAGCCCATTTCCCCAGGGTTGACAGGCTTGTGGCTCTCGGAGGGAACGCTTACCGCTGGGAGATGGAGAAAATCGGTATCGGCGGCTATACGCTTCAGCAGACGGTCTATGCCTGTCAATACCGGGACGATGTCAGTACCGGTCGTGTTTTCTGGACGCCGATCGAAGGGGTCGGCAACGCCTCGGTGGAAGGGGAGTGGATCGTTGCTCCGAAAGAGAACGGGACGACGGTGAGGCTCAGTACCAGAGGCCGACTGACGGTGGATTTTCCCTCCTTTCTGCAATTCGCGCTCGCTCCGCTTGTACAGATGGAGTTTACCGGTATGGTCGAGCAGTACATCGCAAACCTGAAGGATGCCTTCAGCAGCCTGTAACCCAGTTGCATTTCAGCATTGTGTCCGGCGGACAGACCGGAGTCGACCGCGCAGCTCTCGATGCCGCAATTGCCGCGGGAGTACCGCATGGCGGGTGGTGCCCGAAGGGGCGCCTTGCCGAAGACGGTCCCATTCCATCCTGCTATCAGCTAAGAGAAACATCCTCTGTTGCATACCGGACAAGAACCTCCAGGAATGTGCGCGACTCGGACGGGACGCTGGTGATTCTGCGGGATCGCCTGCAGCGGGGAACGCGTTATACCGTGCGATATGCGGAAAAGATCGGGCGACCGGTTTTGATGGTCCGCCTCGATGGTCTGCAGGATCAGGCTATAGAGAGCGTCATCAGGTGGCTCCGGCAGCATGCCATCGCCGTTCTGAACGTGGCCGGTCCCAGGGAAAGTTCCGAGCCCGGAATCCATACCGAAGCCCGGCAGTGGCTTCTGAGTCTGTTTGTGCGGATAAGGGAGTGATCACATGATCGGTGCAACGCTGTTTCAGCGGGCCGTCAGTTCATTTCAGAATGGTGCAGAAACTCCCGTGTCCGCTCATCCTGCGGGTTTTCCAGCAGTTGCTGTGTCCTGTTCATTTCAATGAGTTCCGATTTGCCCATGAATGCGAGATAGTCGGCAAAGCCCCTGAGAAATCGCACGGAATGCGAAACGATGACTACGGTGTGGCCTGTCGCGGCAAAGTCCTGCAGCAGGTTCCGTACATCACCGCTTCTGATCGGATCGAGCGCGCTTGTGGGTTCATCGAGCAGCAGCACCTCAGGGTTCATCGCGATGGCGCGAAGGATGGCGACCCTTTGCTGTTCTCCTCCGGAGAGCTCTTCCGGGTACTTGTTCCTGTGCTGTCCGATGCCGAGTTTTTCGAGCAGGGCCAGTGCTTCTTTTTCCGCTACGGCTTTCGGTTTTCCGCTGACGTGTACCGGTGCCTCGGTGATGTTTTCGAGTACGGTGAGGTGCGGGAAAAGGTGGAGGTGCTGGAAAACTATACCGGACTGCCGTCGGAACTGCCAGATTTTTTCCGAGCGCAGCGAGCTTTCTTCGGCAGTTATCGACGTGATCCCGATAGTGATGCTGCCCCGGTCAAAGGGCAGGAGTCCGCTGATGCAGAGCAGCAGGGTGGTCTTGCCGTTTCCCGAAGGGCCGATCACGCCGAGGATTTTTCCTGCGGGAAACTCCATGCTGACGTTGCTGAGCAGCGGCGTGGCGCCGACGGTTTTGCCTATTCCTGAAATGGTGATCATTGCTCTGTTCCCGAAGTGAGGATGCCGGTTGATTTTCTTTGCAGTTTCCGTTCAAGCCTGTGTGCATAATGAGCAAGCGGAAGGCTCATTGCAAGATAGTAGAGACAGACGATCAGGCCGATGCCGAGATAGCTCTGCGTTGCGTTGGCAAGTTCCCTGTAGGCTGTTGCAAGTTCCCATACGGCAATGGCAAATGCCGTCGAGGTATCCTTGAACAGCGCGACGAAATCGTTGGTCATGGGTGGCAGGGCGATACGAAATGCCTGGGGGAAGATAATTCTCCGGAACGCCTTGAAGGGTCGCATTCCGAGAGAGTACGCTACCTGCCACTGCCGTTCCGGTACGGCCTGGAATGCCGTGCGGTAGACCTGTGATTCGTATGCTGCATAGTTGAGTCCGAGACCGACGATGGCGGTCAGCCAGCCGGGCAGGGTGATGCCGACCACCGGGAGTCCGAAATACAGGAAGAGGAGCTGAACCAGCACCGGCGTGCCCCTGAAAAATTCTATGTACACGGTGCAGAGCGTCCTTGTGATTCTGCCACCCTTCGACTGGCCAAGTGCAAGCGGTATGCCAAGTATCACCGCAATGATCATCGCCCCGAATGCAAGGAACACGGTGACCGCTGCCGCTTTAAGCAGTTTTATCAGTCCTTCCGTCCAGTTGAAGGTTCTCGATGTCATATCGTAGGTTTCTGCCCCTTTCGTGCGCAGTTTCAGCTGTTCGTCGTCCCAGAGTTGCCATTTCCGGAAAATCCGTTCGGTGGTGCCGTTGTCGGCAAGCGAATCGATGGCGGTATTGATCCTCGAGGCAAGCAGTGAATCGCTTTTTCGGATGCCGACAACGTAAGCCCCTGTATGGAAAGGTTTTCCTGCAGGCTTGAGTGAGGGGTTCCGGCGGGCATAGAACATCTCGGCGGCGACATCCATCAGTACGGCATCGACACGCCCCAGTTCGAGGTCCTGATAGGCGCCGACAGGGTCCTGGTAGCCCTTGACGATGTAGCCTCCGTTTTCAAGCAGGCGCGAAGCTGCGCAGTTGACCAGCGTTCCAACACTTTTGCCGCTGGTTTTGCAGTCCTGCAGAGATGAAATCAGATTGTTGTCCTTCCGAACAGTCAGTTGCAGCCTGAAGAGGTAGTATGGTTTGCTGAACAGCATTTCCCTGGCCCGGTCTTCGGTAGGTTCGAAGCCGTTGATGATGACGTCGAACTCCCTGCGGTTGAGCGACGCCACGATGCTTTCCCAGTCTGTAGGAACGAATTCCGCGTTCATTCGCATCTGCCGGGCAAGCGCTTCGGCGAACTCATAGTCGAAACCGGTGTAAGTCTGCGGATTGGCGGGATCAGCGTACACATAAGGGGCTCCGCCGCTGGGATCTGCTCCCCAGCGCAATGTCGGGGAACCGTAGGCTGCCAGCGACTGAAGTGCAAGCAGCATTGAGAGAAGAATCAGCTTTTTCGTTGCAGGACAGCGTTTACAGTTGTCGAAACTCCAATTGGACAATTCTGCAAAGTTAAGAAATGAAAAGCTTTCCGCAATGTGTTATTCATCAACCTTCAGTCCGTCACGTTATCCTGGGCCCGATGTTCGATGCAGCGGGATTTCCGGTTGTCGTAACGTCCGGTCCGCAGTTGAAAGAACAAGCGAATCCTCTGCGGGTGCCTGAAGATTTTTCCGCCTAGAGTGCATCCGGTTTCATGCCGTCGATTTTCGCAAGCAGGTCGCGGGTCGACTGATAGAACAGCGGCAGGAGGTCGTTGAACGAAAGCCGCACCGTACCGTTTTCGTCAACGAGCACATAGGCGCGTTTCGACATGCCGAGAAAGTCCATGGCGTCGTAGAGCCGGCTTACCTGTTTATCATGATCGCTGAGCAGGGTGAACGGCAGGCTGTTCTTTTCGCCGAACTTCCTGTGCGAATCAACCGAATCGGTGCTGATGCCGAGAATGGCAATGTCCCGTCCGGTGAATTCGGTATAGTTGTCGCGGTAGCTGCAGAGCTGCGTGGTGCAGACCGGCGTGTCGTCGCCGGGGTAGAAGACAAGCAGTACCTTTTTTCCTGTATAATCAGACAGGGAGACCATGTTCCCGTCGGAATCGGGAAGGGTGAACTCCGGTGCTTTGGTTCCTTCGGCGACCATAATGATTCTCCTCGTTTGATGTGAATGAGTTTCCTGTAAAGAAGAAAACCCCCGAAGCTTCTTTGGGGTTTCAGCAGGCCGGAAAAATTGTCGGCGGACCGTGCAGTGGCCGGGTGGAGGATGTGGGCAGGCAGTTCTGTCAGTCAGTGCCTGTCCACATCGTTCCTGTTTTTCCTACTCCGGATCGTAGTTGAGTGCCGGTGCGAGCCATTTTTCAGCTTCATCCATACTCATGCCCTTGCGAAGGGCGTAATCCTCGACCTGATCCCTGCCGATCTTGCCGAGTACGAAATACCGTGCTTCGGGATGGGCGAAGTAGAAGCCGCTGACCGATGCCGCCGGGTTCATGGCATAGGTTTCCGTGAGTGTGATGCCGGTAGCGGCTTCGGCGTTCAGCAGGGTGAACAGTTCGGCTTTTTCCGTGTGGTCCGGGCAGGCCGGGTAGCCGGGAGCCGGACGGATGCCCCGGTATTTTTCCCTGAGCAGTTCCTCGTTCCCGAGAAGTTCTTCCGGTGCGTACCCCCAGAGCTCACGGCGAACCTTTTCGTGCAGCATTTCGGCAAACGCTTCCGCAAGACGGTCGGCCAGAGCCTGGGTCAGGATGCGGTGGTAGTCGTCGTGCTCCATACTGAACCGCCTGAGAATTTTCTCGATACCGAGGCCCGCGGTGACAGCAAAAGCGCCGATGTAATCCTCAGCTCCGCTCTCTCTGGGGGCGATGAAATCAGCAAGGGCAAGATTGGGTTCTCCTTGCGGCTTTTCCTGCTGCTGACGAAGGGTGTGCACCTGCATGAGCACCGATGAGCGGCTGTTGTCGGTATAGATCGTGATATCGTCTCCGCTGCTGTTTGCCGGAAAAATGCCGGCAACGCCTTTAATCCCGAGCAGTTTTTCCCGGTCGATCCGCTCGAGCAGTTCGTTTGCCTCGTCGAAGAGTTTTTTCGCTTCGCCGCCGAACTCCGCATTTTCGAAGATCTCGGGGTAGCGTCCGTGCAATTCCCAGGTGAGGAAGAATGGCGTCCAGTCGATGTAGGGACGAAGATCGCCGACCCTGACGTCTTCGAAGAGGGTTATGCCGGGTTTCAGCGGGGTTTTCCGGGTTGTTTCATCCCACTGCAGGGCAGGGCGGTTTTTCCTCGCATCTTCGATCGGAAGATATTTTTTCTCTTTTGAGCGCGATGCATGGTTCTCGCGCATCGTCGCCTGATCTTTTTTCAGCCTGTAAAGGTAGTCGTCGCTGAGAGCCGGATTGAGCAGGCTGCTTACAACCGGAACGCTGCGGGACGCGTCGAGCACCTGCACGACAGGGCCTGAATAGACCGGCGCTATTTTCACCGCGGTATGCATTTTCGACGTTGTCGCTCCCCCGATGAGCAGCGGTATCTTCATGCCGAGACGTTCCATTTCACGGGCGACATGCACCATCTCGTCAAGCGAGGGGGTGATAAGGCCGGAGAGGCCGAGGATGTCCGCTTTTTCGCGCTCGACAGCTTCGAGAATCTTTTCGCAGGGCATCATGACCCCGATATCGATAACCTCGTAGTTGTTGCAGGAGAGCACCACCGAGACGATGTTCTTGCCGATGTCGTGAACGTCGCCCTTTACCGTGGCGAGCAGTACTCTTGCGGCAGGCCTGCTGTTTTTCTGCTGTGCCTTCTCCTCCTCGATATAGGGGATGAGCCAGGCAACCGAGCGCTTCATGACGCGGGCGCTCTTGACCACCTGGGGAAGAAACATCTTGCCTTCGGCAAAGAGGTCGCCGATGGTGTTCATGCCGTCCATGAGCGGCCCCTCGATTACCTGCAGTGGACTCACATAGAGATTGCGGGCCTCTTCGGTATCCTGATCGATATACTCCACAATGCCTTTGACGAGCGCGTGGCGAAGCCGTTCCTCGACAGGCAGGTTTCTCCATTCGGCGGCTTTGGCTTCGGTTTTTTCTCCTCCTTCACGGATGGTTTCAGCATGGGTTACCAGACGTTCCGTCGCATCGGGACGGCGGTTGAAGAGCACGTCCTCGACCCGCAGGAGCAGCTCGGGTTCGATATCCTCATAAATTGCCAGCTGGGAGGCATTGACGATGCCCATGTCGAGCCCGGCTTTTATGGCGTGGTAGAGGAATGCCGCATGCATGGCCTCACGCACCGGCTCGTTGCCGCGGAAGGAGAAGGAGACGTTGCTGATTCCTCCCGATACTTTCGCATAGGGCAGGTTCTCCCTGATCCAGCGAACGGATTCGATAAAGTCGAGTGCGTAGTTGTTGTGCTCCTCGATGCCCGTGGCAACGGTCAGCACGTTAGGATCGAAAATAATGTCCTCCGGAGGAAACCCGACTTCTCTGGTGAGTATATCGTAGGCGCGCCGGCATATCTCGATGCGCCGTTCCAGACTGTCGGCCTGACCCCGTTCGTCAAAGGCCATCACAACGGTGGCTGCGCCGTACTGGAGAATTTTCTGCGCACGTTCCCTGAAGAGCTTTTCTCCCTCCTTGAGACTGATGGAGTTGACGATGCTTTTGCCCTGTACGCACTGCAGCCCCTCTTCGATGACCGACCATTTCGAGCTGTCGATCATGATCGGTACACGGGATATTTCAGGCTCGGAAGCGATCAGGTTGAGGAACTCCTTCATCACCTTTTCGCTGTCGAGCATGCCTTCATCGACGTTGACATCGATAACCTGAGCACCGCTTTCGACCTGCTGCCGTGCAATCGAGAGCGCCTCGTCGTAGTTGCCCTCCTTGATGAGGCGGGCGAATTTGCGTGATCCGGTTACGTTGGTGCGTTCGCCGACGTTGATGAATCCGGTTGTCTGGTTGACCAGCAGCGGTTCGAGGCCGGAAAGCCTCAGATCATGCTTCGGTTCAGGTTTGCGCCGGGGTTGCAGGGTACTTACCGCATCGGCTATGGCCCTGATATGCTGGGGCGTGGTGCCGCAGCAGCCGCCTACGATGTTCACGAACCCCGACTGGGCGAAACCGGCTATCTGGGCCGCCATGTATGCCGGAGAGTCGTCGTACTCTCCGAACTCGTTGGGAAGACCGGCATTGGGATAGACGCTTACATAGCTTTCGGCGATCGAGGACATTGCCTCGATGAAGGGGCGCATCTGTTTCGAGCCCAGTGCGCAGTTGAGGCCTACGGAGAGCAGGTCGGGCATATGGGCGATGGAAATCCAGAAGGCTTCGGTGGTCTGGCCGGAAAGGGTGCGCCCGCTGGCGTCCACAACGGTTCCCGAAACCATCACCGGTATTCTTTTTCCTATGGTGCTGAAATACTCCTCGACGGCAAAGAGCGCCGCCTTGCAGTTCAGGGTGTCGAAAACGGTTTCTATCAGGAGCAGGTCCACGCCGCCCTCCATGAGCCCTTCGAGCTGTACGATGTAGTTGTCGACAACCTCTCGGAAGGTGACCGCCCGGTAACCGGGATTGTTCACATCCGGCGAGAGGGAGAGCGTTTTGTTGGTCGGGCCGATCGAGCCGGCTACAAAACGCGGTTTGTCGGGAGTTTTCGCACTGTACTCATCGGCAGCTTTTCTTGCAAGTCGCGCCGCTTCGACGTTGAGTTCCTTTATCAGTTCGACAGCGTTGTAGTCCGCCTGTGAAATCGGGTTGGCGTTGAAGGTGTTGGTTTCGATGATATCAGAGCCTGCTTCCAGAAAATCGCAGTGGATGGCATAAATGATATCGGGCTGGGTAAGCACGAGAATGTCGTTGTTTCCGATCAGCGGGTGGTCGTGCGAAGCGAACCGCTCGCCACGGTAATCGGCTTCCTGCAGCTTGTGGCGCTGGATCATGGTGCCCATCGCACCGTCGAGCACGAGGATGCGCTGTTCAAGCAGGTGTAAGAGAGTGTCCTTCATTCGTTACGGCATGACATCGTTAGAAAAAAAGAAGAATATACTGATAACTCGGCAATTCCTTCCTTTCACGAGTCCGCTTCCGAACTAATTTTCGACGTGTATTTCAGCTCTGGAATGCCTACATTCAATGCTTCACCCCCATTACTGTTATCGTAATCCATCCAATCAGCCAAGGAGGCCCCAATGCATACTCGTGCGACAAAAACCTTTTTCTGCGCTCTTTGTATTCAGGCGGCTATGCTGCCTGTCCTGCAGGCCGAACCATCCCGTCAGGGAGCGCATTTTGAAATAGGACCCGAAATTTCCACTATCACCTATGAGGAATCGGGCCTCATGGAAGAGAGCGGAATCATGTACGGGATTTCCGGATCATTCACCTACCGTGCGGAAAATATGCTTGGCCCTATCGATATGGTAAAGGTTGACGGCACGGCGGCATGGGGCGAGGTTGACTATACCTCTCCGATTTCAGGCAGGATCGACGGAATCGATGATTCCATCTTCGAGGCCAGGGTTGTGCTTGGAGCCGATCTGAAAGGCAAGGGAACCATTATTATTACTCCCTATGCAGGTTTCGGGTTTCGTCAGTTGACCGATGATGGCGGCGGTATGGTGTCTACGAATGGAGCGCAGGCATATGACCGGAAATCCACGTATTATTATAGCCCGGTTGGTGTGGAAATCATGTCCGATCTTGAAAATGGCTGGTCGATTGGAGGCATGTTCGAATTCGACATTTTCTGGGATGGTACCCAGGATACCTATTTCTCGGATATGAACGAGACGGGCTTTACCTATCAGGACGTAGCTTATGACCAGAATGGAGGGTATGGTCTGAGAGCTTCAGTCAAAGTGTGCAAGGATATGGGCAGTACAGGCAAACTTGTTGTCGAGCCGTTTTTCCGTTACTGGGATATCGACAATTCCGAGTCCGAGCCATTTGTCGTTAACGGAGTGCCAAGCGGTGATCCGAATGCCCCGACGGTAGAGCCGAGAAACAGTTCGACGCAGTTCGGACTTAAGGTTGCGCTGCTCTTCTGAATGATTTCCCGGAATTTTCCTCTCCTGCCGAAAAGCCTCCCTTGCCGGGAGGCCTTTCGCTTTTGGGAAGGTTTTTACGGTTCTGCGATTCTTTGCACTCTCTCTTCAAGCCATGACCTTATCAGTTCGATACCGCTCTGGGAGATCTGGTGCGCTACGGGGTATTCCCTGTAGGTAAGATCCCTGACGTTCTCTTTGAGCCATTCATGTGCGGCGCGTCCTTTCGAGACCGGGAGCACCTCGTCGAGGATGCCGTGCATGACCAGAAAGGGAAGCCTTGCGAGCGACTCCCTGACCGGTTCGGCGGGAAGCGTTTTTTCCGGAAGCTGGCCGGAGCAGGCGATCACCCCGTGCAGCAGTTCGGGCTGCTCGAATGCCGTCAGGTAGCTCATAACCGATCCCTGGCTGAAGCCCATGAGAAAGACCCGGCCTCCCGCAGGGTGGTACTCGGCGATGATTTCGCCGATAAATGCGATCAGCTGCCGACGGGCCTCTTCAGCCGCCCGGTAATCGACAGTGATGCCGTTTGCGGTAAACTCGATAGGAAACCAGCCGAACATGCCGAAATCGAGGGTGTGCGGAGCTCTTGCGCTGATATAGCGAATGTCCTCATGCAGCATCGGGGCGAGCTGGATAAGGTCTTTTTCGTTGCTTCCGTAACCGTGCAGCATGATCATGACCGGAGCGTTTTCCGGATCACGGGGAGCCATGTCGAGATAGGTCAGTGAAAGGTGTTTTCGTTGCAGCATGGAATAAAAAAGTTCCGGTTTGTATTCATGGTTGATGGACGGTGCCGATAATTCCGCCTCCGAGCACTTCGGCATTGCGGTAGAACACCACGGCCTGTCCCGGCGTGACGGCATGTTTCGGGGTCTGGAGTGATACCCTCACGTCATCCCGGCCGAGCGGTTCGACCGTGCAGGGGGCCTCCCTGTCGCGGTAACGGATCCTGGCTGCGGTTTCAAATGCCGACGTTGGCGGTTCGATGCCGATCCAGTTGAGGTTTGAAGCCGTAAGGGTGCGGCAATCCAGATCGGCCTTGCTGCCTACCCGGATGCGGTTTTGCCCAGGCTCGATTCCGGTGACGTAGAGCGGTTCCGGCGCCGAGATGCCGAGCCCCCGACGCTGGCCGATGGTGTAGAAGGGGTACCCGCGGTGCAGGCCCAGTACGTTTCCCCCTGCGTCAACGATTTCGCCGTCCGCAACCTGTTTCTCCAGCCCGGGGATCGAGTTTTTCAGATACCCGCAGTAATCGTCGTTCGGTACGAAGCAGATTTCCTGACTCTCCTTTTTTTCGGCCGCCCTTACCCCGAAGGTGCGGGCCAGTTCACGCACTTCCGGTTTTTTCAGGCCTCCCAGCGGCAGCAGGGTTTTCGACAGATCGCTTGGCCGGAGCATCCAGAGAAAATAACTCTGGTCTTTTTCCGGGTCGCAGCCCTTCAGAAGCCGGTGCCGGCCATCGCTGAAGGATGTTCGGGCATAGTGGCCCGTTGCGATCTTTTCCGCCCCAAGCATGCGGGCGCCTTCGAGCAGACCGTACCATTTGATGGTTTTGTTGCAGACCATGCAGGGGTTCGGCGTACGGCCGGAAAGGTAGTCGTTCCGGAAATACCGGATGACATCGTCAAAAAACTTCGCACTCAGGTTCAGGCTGAATACCGGAATCTGAAAGTCGGGATGGTCGCTGATCACCAGTGGAGAGGGGTGGAGCGAAGGGTTTTCGACAGGAGTGTCGAGTACCCTGATGTTGATGCCGGTGACGCGGTAGCCCGCTTTTTTCAGCAGGCAGGCGGCAACGGCGGAATCGACGCCGCCCGATATGCCGGTTACAACGGCAGGTGAGCTGTTCATGTGCTAACTGAGTTTATAACCGGGTCCGCCACCGCCTTCGGGCGGCGTCCAGGTAATGATTCCGTAAGGATCGGCAAGAGCGCAGGTTTTGCAGTGCAGGCAGTTCGATGCACTGATTTTCAGAGCCGGTTCCGGTGTCCGGGTGAACTCGTATACCTTGGCCGGGCAGAACATGGTGCAGGGGTTGTCGTACTCCTTCCGGCACCGCTCAAGACAGATTTCCGTCATGTCGCCGGAGCTGATGCGGAGGTGGCAGGGCTGATTCTCTTCATGCACGGTTCCCGAGCGGTAGAGGCACTCCTCTTTGCCGAAGGTGATTTTTCCGTCGGGCCTGAAAGGCGTGAGAGGAAGAGCGGAGTGCTTTTTTTTCTCCTGTTGCCGCTTTTCGGTGCTCTCTTTTTTTTTGAGAAACCCTGACCCCAGCGAGAGACCGGGAATGGTAAACTGCATTCCCGCCTGCAGAAGACCGTTATAGAGTCCTTTTTCAAAAGCCTGCCGGAAGTTCCGGGCGTTGTACAGCTCCTCATAAGCCCAGGATTTTCTGAACCGCTCCTCATAGCCCTGGAGTGTCGGGGGGGAGCTGTCGTTCCGGAGAAGCGCCTCGAAAATGGTTTCTGCCGCCAGCATGCCGGACTTCATTGCCAGATGTATTCCCTTGATGCGCTGCATGTTGAGCATGCCGGCAGATTCGCCGGTTACGAGAAATCCCGGCCCGCAGATGCGCCCCATGGCGTTCAGCCCTCCGGAGGTAATGGCTTTTGCGCCATACTCGACGAGCGAGCCGCCTTCGAGGATTGATGCAATGAAGGGGTGCTGCTTGAAGAGCTGCAGGTTCCGGTGCGGGTCGCATTCCGGCGCCGACCGCTCTATTGCCGTTACGAAGCCCAGAGAAAGCATGGTGCTCGAGTATGCGTAGAGCCAGCCCCCTCCGTATCTGTCTGCCGGGAGGGGGTATCCGAACGTATGGCGTACTGCTCCGGCCTTTATGCGCCCCTCCGGGATCTGCCAGACCTCCTTGACGCCGGTTTCGTAATGCTGTGCCTCCGATTCCTGCTGCAGGGAAAAAGTTTTCTGCAGTTCCCCGGCAAGGCTTCCTGCGGCGCCTTCCCCGAACACCGTGATCTTTGCCCTGAGCTCGATGCCTGGAAGATAGCCGGGTTTCGGCTTTTCCTGCCGGTCGAGCCCCAGTTCTCCGGCAAGTATGCCGCAAACCGCTCCATTTTCAACAAGCAGCCCCACGGCAGCAGTGCTGTCGAAAAGCTGTACCCCGGCTTTTTCGGCTTCACCGGCCATCCATGCTCCGAGCCTGCTGAGTGAAATCAGGGGATAGCCGATGTTCCGGAACGGTTCGGGCAGAAAGGGGAATGCAAATTTTCTCTTTTCCGTGAGAAAGAAAACTCCTTCGTCGTTGGCGACCGATTCAAGCGGACAGCCGCGTTCCCGGTAGTCCGGCATCAGTTCTTCAAGTGCCCGGGTATCGAGTATGGCACCGGAAAGCAGATGGGAACCCCAACGGCGCGATTTATCGATGACCGCTATGTCCGCTTCCAGCTCTTCTGCCGGATGCAGTGCGTTGTGGCGGACGATCAGGTTTTTCAGATGGATCGCTGCGGAAAGGTTTGCCGGTCCGCCTCCAGCGAAAACCACATCGAATGCAAGCGATTCACGTTCCTCTTTCACGGAGCATCTGTTTTCAGTGAATGCAGAGTCTGTCGTTCAAAGCAGGATGCCGCGCAGGAGCAGCGAGGCAACGCTGAAGTAGATGACGATGCCGGTAACGTCAACAAGTGTTGCAACAAACGGTGCCGAAGAGGTTGCCGGATCGAGACCCAGCCGCTTTAATACCAGGGGAAGCATGGAGCCGACGAGGGTTCCGAAAATAACGATGCCGATCAGGGAGATTCCGACGGTTATGCCTATCAGCGCCCATTGAAACGAGTAGCGGTCAAGAATCATTGCCCAGACAACCACCCTGAAAAAACCGATAATACCAAGAAGGCTTCCAAGCGCAAGGCCTGAGAGTATTTCGCGGCGCATCACCGTCCACCAGTCTCTTATGGTGATCTCTCCAAGAGAGAGGGAGCGGATGACGAGGGTTGCCGCCTGAGAGCCTGAGTTTCCTCCGCTTGAAATGATAAGGGGGATGAAGGTGGCCAGAACAATCGCTTTGGCAAGTTCATCCTCGAAGAACGCCATGGCCGAAGCGGTCAGCATCTCTCCGATAAAAAGCACGACAAGCCATACCGCGCGTTTTTTGATGAGCTGGAGGATGGGCAGATCGATATAGGGCTCTTCGAGGGCTTCGATACCGCCGAATTTCTGGATGTCTTCGGTTTCTTCCTCTTCGGCGACGTCGAGCATATCGTCAACCGTGACCACTCCGATGAGGTACCCGTTGGAATCGACGACCGGCAGCGCCACGTTGTCGTAACGCTTGAAGGCTTCGAGCGCATCCGACTGATCCTGAGTGGCCGTCAGGGTAACGATTTTGTCTTCCGAAATGATGTCGCGCACCTTGTTTTCGGGAGAGGAGAGCAGCAGCTCCCTTGCCAGCAACTCACCTTTCAGCTTGCCGTGGTCATCCACGACGTAGATGACGTTCAGGGTTTCGCTTTCGTGGCCGTATGTACGGATATATTCAAGTACCTGGGTTATATCCCAGTCTTTCTTCACGCTGAGAAAATCCGGCGACATGAGACGGCCAACGCTTGCTTCCGCATAGGCGAGCAGGGTTTTGGCAATCTTGAACTCCTTGAAGGAAAGCAGCTTGAGCAACTCCTGTGCAACCGGTCCGGGCAGCTCTTCGAGCAGGGCGGTACGGTCATCCGCCGACATGCTGTTGAGGATGTGGGTTACATCCTTCTTGGTAAGTGCGGTCAGCAGGTTCTGCTGCGAATCGAAATCGAGGTACTCGAAGGTTTCGGTGGCAAGCTCTTTGGGGAGCAGCCTGAAAAGGATGGCCTGTTCGTTTTCAGGCAGGTCTGAAATGAGCTCCGCCAGATCGGCGGGCATCCAGTCGTTGAAAATCCGCTGCAGCGCGCTGAAGTTCCGGCGCTCGATCAGTTCCCTGATTTCAGGAAGTATTGGGGTCCCGATCATGCTGTATAGAGTTTAGAGTTCAGCCGAAAAAAAGAAACTTTTTCCGAACTTTCCAACACCTGAAGGCACTAATCCGTAGCGTTCCTATTTATAATATTTTATAAGGATATTTCAGTGATTTTTCCGCTTTTTTCGATAATCGAGGCCGAATTTTGACGTGAGGAAAGGTGACGTCCCCCCTCAGAGCGTGGAATGCCACTGTAGCAATACGGTGAATCCTTGGCCCCCGCAGGGCATTTGGCTTCAGGAAGTTCATCGCATGGGCGGGAAACTGACGGGTGTCGAAATTCAGCGCTTCCTGCTCATTGCAGAATACCGTTTTTCCCTGATAAACGGTGCCCGGTCTGCTCTGCGTTCAGGTCTGTCTGGTTTATGATGGCAAAGCGGGCAGGAGTTCCTCATCAAAATTCCCTTACCCGATCTCCGCTGTTGCATGACAAAACGGCTTGATCCGATTCGTTGCGTGGCAGGGCTGATGATGACCATGTGAGTTGAACGCGGGAGCTTCGGCTGTAAATTTCAGAGGCCTGCATCCATCCGGGTTGAGCACGGTGAATGCAGGCCTCTCTAACAGCTTGGGATGTTCGGGTATCATGTGACGTTCTAATCGATATATACAAGAAGATTTATTCCTCCGTTCTCCTGGTTGGGCTCTACTTTAACTCCGGTATCGTCCAGTATGGCTCCGACGATACCGCCGGCAATCCATGAGAGCAGATCGGACGCACTGAAATTCTTGTCGGTGCTTTCTTTTACCAGTCCGATTGTTGCCGGCACGGCTACGGAAACCAGAGGGCTCGCTCCATTTGTTTTGAGCATATGGGAAATACCAAGCCCGATGCCGACATGCAGGTTCTTGTCCAGCGGAGCATTTTTCTGCGTCCAGGTATTGGCGGCCCGGTACCATCCGGCGTATGCTGGAGCTGCTGTCATGAGCAGCGAGGCCAGTACTGCGAAAAGTGTCATCTTTTTCATCTTTTTCTCCTTTTCCTTTTGTTTGGGGTTGTACACGCTGTCCTTTCAATCCTGGGGATTGATGACCGTGACGATTACCTCGTTGGAGATCCTCATGCTGAGGGTGTCGGAGATGATGCGGTTTTCAGTTCCTGTCATGATGACTCTCCTTTTGGTTTCCGTCTTCTACAGCAGAAGGGTCAACAATCGTGCCAAATCGGACTTTTTTTGGACAATATCAGATTATATTGTTTTTATAAAAACAGATAGCGATATTTGACGTGTGGCGTTGAAGTGGAGTGATATGACTGTTGCCGGTGGTTTATGCGGACTGTTACGATGCAGTTGTTTCAGAACAGGACATCAGAGATGAGCAGGGAGTAACCCTGTTTGGGGCGAAAAGCATGGAGAGAAACATATCGGGATGCCGAAGGTAACGCCCCGGGTGTGAGATGCCGGGAAAGGCTCGTTATTCAGCGTTGCAGGGGAGCGTCTGTGGGTTTTGCTGCCAGAGATGGGCGGGCAACTTCGCATTCAGGAAAGGGGGGAGGACAGTCGTCTCCCATCGATATCGTTCAATCAGCGAAACCGATAAGAGCATAAACTGATTTTTTTTGGAAGAGGTATCTGGGGAGAGTTGTGCTGTACTCACCCAGGCACTTTCACCCTTGAGACGTGCGGGTTTCCGATGATGAATTTTCGCCACGGCAGGTCGCGGCTGCGGGTGATGCCGATTCTTGTGCTGGTGCCGATGGCCTCTTCCGGCAGTCCGGGCGCATCCTCGATGAAGAACTCCCCGTCGAAGAGAGAAAGACCGTTGCAGCTCCGGTCGATGCCCATAGCCCGGGTGAGCTTTCCCGGACCGCTCATGAGGTTGGTGTCCAGGGTGGTGTTGCGCTGTTCCCGCATGAACGATTCACCGGAAAGGGGCTCCATGGCCCGTATCAAAACGGCTCCGGCAGTATGCAGGGGTTCGCTGACGATGTTGAGCATGTAGTGGCTGCCGTAGGTGAAGTACACGTAGAGGCTGCCGGGTTCGGCGAACATCATGCTGTTCCTTTCCGTTCTGCCCCGCCAGGCATGACAGGCCTCGTCGCCGAGACCGAGATAGGCTTCGGTTTCAACGATCCGGCCTTTCAGAAAAGGGCCTCCAGCTATTCTCCGGACAAAGATTTTCCCAAGCAGTTTTTCTGCAAGTTCAAACGTTGGACGTTCAAAGAACTGTTTTTCAAGCCGCTGCATCAATCAGTCAATACAGTTTGTAAAAGTGCAGGTAAGTATTATAATGTAACAAGTCATGACTGAACTTTAGGGACCTCTTCCGATTTGTTTCGCCGTACGATTGCTTCGTCGGGCTTCCCCTGAGATGCCGATATTTCGTTCCCGGCCATGTCAGGGGTTCTGAATGCAATGCTCCCGGCAAGTAATGGAGGTCCTCTTCAACTGCTGTAAAATTCCCTGTTTGGTACATGGGCAGAGTTATTGCGATTGCAAACCAGAAAGGAGGGGTTGGCAAAACAACCACGGCCGTAAACATAGCGGCTTCGATCGCTATTTCCGAATTCAGGACGCTGTTGATCGATATCGACCCGCAGGCAAACGCAACTTCCGGATTCGGCATTGAAACCGGCGACGAAATCGACAACACCTTCTACCAGGTTATGGTGAAGGGCGGCAACATCGAAGACGCCATTCATCCATCGAGCCTTGAATATCTTGATGTTCTTCCTTCCAACGTCAACCTTGTCGGTATGGAGGTAGAGCTGGTGAACATGCGTGAGCGCGAGTACGTCATGCAGAAGGCGCTCAGGGATGTTCGAGGAAGGTACGATTACATTATCATCGACTGTCCCCCGTCGCTTGGCCTCATAACCCTGAATTCCCTTACCGCTGCGGATTCCGTACTCATTCCGGTGCAGGCCGAATACTATGCGCTTGAAGGGCTTGGAAAGTTGTTGAACACCATCAGTATTGTTCGTAAACATCTCAACCCGAAGCTTGAAATAGAGGGTGTTCTGGTTACCATGTTCGATTCCCGCCTGCGTCTTGCCACCCAGGTTGCCGAAGAGGTGAAAAAGTTTTTCAAGGACAAGGTTTACAAAACCTACATCCGCAGGAACGTCCGCCTTTCGGAAGCTCCAAGCCATGGTAAGCCTGCTTTGCTCTACGATGCCCAGAGCCTTGGCTCGAAAGACTACCTCGATCTGGCCAGAGAGATATTTGAGAGAGATGGCAATATTAAAAAATTTAAGGTACGGAAGCCTTAGCTGACCGTAAGGATGGTGCCGGTATGTCGAAGAACGCGTTAGGAAAAGGACTCAAGGCCCTTATACCCGATGAGGGGTTTGTGGCCTCGCCGAAAGACGAGGAGCAGGAACCCGTCAGAGAGGGTTCCATCGGCAGTCTTCCTGTGGAAAAAATCAGGGCGAACCCCTTTCAGCCTCGCAAGGAGTTCGACGAAAAGGCTCTCGAGGAGCTGAAAAACTCGATTATCGAAAATGGCGTTATCCAGCCGGTCACGGTTTGCAGGGATGGTGACGGCTATCAGCTCATCAGCGGCGAGCGGCGTCTCAGGGCGGTCACCCAGGCGGGCTTCAAGTACATACCGGCATATATCATCGAGGCGCATGAGGATTCCAGCAAGCTGGAGCTTGCGCTCATCGAAAATATCCAGAGGGAGGATCTCAACGCCATAGAGGTGGCTCTCGCCCTGAAAAGCCTCACTACGAAATGCCGGCTTACACAGGACGAGATAGCCCAGAAGGTCGGCAAGAACCGTTCTACCGTAAGCAATTTTCTCCGGCTTCTGAAGCTCCCCATGGCCATACAGGACAGCATCCGCAAAAGGGATATCTCCTCGGGTCATGCGCGGGCGCTGATCAACCTGCCAGGAGAACAGCAGCAGCTCAAGGCGTGGAAACAGATTATCAGTCGCCAGCTTTCGGTCCGTCAGACTGAGATGCTGGTGAACCGGATGTTCAAGGAACAGCCGAAACTGACTGAAGGCGAGACAAGGCCCTCTCCGCATATCAATCAGCTTGAATCGAGATTGAGAGGCCGACTTGCCACGAAAGTCAGAATTATCGAAAAAAAAGCTGGAAAAGGGGAGATCCATATCCAGTATTTCTCGCATGATGATCTCGACAGGATTCTTGATCTGATGGGAGAGGTGTAAACAAAGAAGCAGATTACCGGAAAGATGAAGTTCACTCTTGTAGGAAGCGGAAGAATGGGCCAGCAGATCGCAGGCATCATCAACCGCTCGGGGATTCATGAAATCGCCGCGATTCTCGACGATCGCAGCGTCGTTACTGCAGAAAGTTTTCTGGGCAGTGACGCCATAATCGATTTTACCGTCAGGGATGCCTTTCTCCAGAACCTGCCCTCCATGCTGCAGTCCCGTGTTCCGGTCGTTGTCGGAACGACGGGCTGGGACGACGAGATGGATTCGGTAAGGCAGCGCGTTGTCGAGAGCGGCTCGTCGCTGCTTTACTCGGCAAATTTTTCTCTCGGTGTCAACATTTTTCTCAGAACGGTCAGGGAGGCGGCGCGCCTGATCGCGCCGTTCGAACAGTTCGATATAGCGTTCGCGGAACACCATCATACCGGCAAGGCTGATTTCCCGAGCGGCACCGCGCTCCGGGCCGCGGATATGATTCTCTCGGTCAATCCGAGGAAACGGACGATCGTGCGGGAGCTTTCCGATGACCGGAAAATTGCCCCTGATGAACTGCAGGTAGCTGCACTTCGTCTCGGCAGCGTTTGCGGCAGGCATACAGCCTATATCGATTCCGAATCGGATGAAATTGCTGTTTCGCACAATGCCAAAAACCGCGAAGGTTTCGCCGCAGGTGCCGTGCAGACCGCCAAATGGCTTGCGGCGCGTCATACCACGTCGCCGGGTTTCTATACCATGGATGATTTTCTCAACGAGATGTTTGCATAAGGCGGAACATGGCTGCTGAAAAGAGTGACGGGGTCCTGCTTCCGTTATCAGGAAAACTGAAGGCTACAGCTCTTGGAGCGGTGCTGGTTACGTTTACAACCACGCTGCCCTATCTGACGCTGCTCAACACCTTCTTTTTCTCCGGGGTTTTTCTTGCCGGCATGGCGGCTGTCTATTACGCCGTGATCGCCTACCAGGCAAGGCTGTCCTACAATCAGGCCTTTGTTCTGGGAAGTTTCTGCGGTATTGCCGGAGGTATGTTTTCCGAAACCATCAGTTATCTGCTCATTGCTCTGGCAGGTTACCGTCCCGGTATGGAAGGACTGAAGCTGATGGTCGACTGGGCAAGGGATATGGCGGCCGGAAAACCGGAACTGACCGAACAGCTCAGGGTGCTTACCGAAATGGAGGCGCTTGCGCTCGCACCTGTTTCACTCACTCCTGCGGATCTGTTTACAGGAATTCTCTTCGCTGCGGTTTTTTATGCCCCGATAGCTGGTCTGGGCGGATTGTTCACCGTGTTCAGGCTTAAACGCCAGGCGGCGAAGGGACGTTAGAAAAGTTGCAACTGATGCATTGCCGCAGCTTGTGACATGCAGCAGGCCACTTTCAGGAGCGGTACCGGGGTTCTTTTTCCGGACCCGCGACAGGAACAGCTCACGGCCATGGGGGGTTTTCTTCGCCAATCTGCCGGAGATACCATTTCCTGTCGATTTTCTGAGATCCCGGCAGCGTCGTCCACCCGGAGACCCTGATATAGCGCACCGGGGTTTTCAGCCTTCCTGCGATGTTCAGCATGGCTTCGGTAATGGCGTCGTCAGGAGGATTTCCCGGTTCAGCCGTTTTGATGAATGCTGCAGGTCTCTGGCCATACTCCGGGTCAGGGAGCGGCACTACAAGAGCCTGTTCGATTCCCTTGACTGCGCCTAAGGACTGCTCGATCTCTTCGGGGTGCAGATTTTCGCCGCCGGATATGAACATGTTGTCCTTCCGTCCGAAAACCCGGAGGTTTCCGTTCTCATCGAGGCTGCCGGTATCTCCCGTATGAAACCAGCCATCGTCATCAAGAGAGAGAACCGGTTTCCCGCCGACCAGATATCCCTGAAAAAGGCAGGCGCCTTTAACGAGAATTTCCCCGTCTCCGGCAATGGAGATCTCCCTCCAGGGGAGCGGCTTGCCGCTGTTATCCTGAACAAATCTCACTGGAGCCGGTGTTGTGGCGATCTGTGAGCACATTTCCGTCGAGCCGTAACTGAGGTGGATCGGAATGCCTTCCCTGATGCTTTTTTCGAGCAGCGGAGCGGGAACTGCGCTTCCACCGAGAAGGACTGCCTTGAGCTTTCGCAGGCGTGGCAGTGCCGAGGGATTGCCCAGAAGCCGGAAGAGCTGTGTGGGAACCAGCGACAGGTGTGTTACCGGATAGCGTTCGAGACTTTGTTCCAGGGGTTCCTGCGGATCGGGTACGGCGACAGCCGATCCTGAGGCCAGAGCCCTGAAGAGTATGGCATAGCCTCCGATATGGAAGAGAGGCAGCGAAAGCAGCCAGCAGTCCCCGCATTCGAGCCGCATGTTCCGTGCCGCTCCGAGCGCGCTGTACCAGTGATTGCCGAAACTGTGCAGGGCGGCTTTGGGCGTTCCCGAGCTTGCCGATGTATGGATGATGGTGACGGGGCGATCCATGCTGTTCTGCCGGTCAAAGGGTATCGGGATCGCATACCCTGAAGGGGCAGCTGCTGTCTCAGGCAGGCTTACCGTTCTGCATTCGCTTTTCAGCGGCATTGAGGATGGGTCGGCGGCCAGCACCAGATCGGGATGGAGCGCCTGCAGGGTTCTGCCGAGCTGTTCCGGCGGAAAGCGATGGTTCAGGGGTGCGCAGACGATACCTGCCCTCAGCAGCGCCATGGCCGCAAATGCCGCTGCAGGGGTGTTCGTCGAGAGTATGGCCGCCGTGCTGCCGGGATGGAGGCCTTTGTTGTGGAGCTTCAGCGCCAGATGCGACGTTATGGCGTCGCACTGCCTGAAGGTGTATACGGTTCCGGAGGAGATCAGTGCGGGCGAGCGGTTGAAAAGCAGGGATGCACGGTTTACAAGGTCCATATCGAGGTGAGCTTGATGCTTCGCAACGCAACCTTCTGCCCGTTCCAGTAGAGGTTCTGCGTATCAAGCCGGGCATTGACGGGAGCGAAAGGCGTGTCGAGCAGGTCGTGTTTGAGAAAGCGGAACGTATCGAGCCCGCACGCGGCTGGCAGGGATGCGCAACATGCCGCCATCCAGGCGTAGAAACTCAGGCTGATGCCGCTTTCAAAGGTCGAACTGAAAACGGTCTGCAGGTTTCTGTTTTTTGCCTGTTCAGCCAGCGCAAGCGTTGCCTTGATTCCGCCCAGACGGTTCGGCTTGAGGATGTATGCCTTCAGGCATGCGGCGGGAATGCTTCCGGCAAGTTCCGGATTCTGCCAGAGGGTTTCGTCGAGCGCCGAGGGGATCGAGGTCCTCGCATGCAACTCCTCGATCTGTTCCGGATTTTTCAGCGGCTCTTCAATGTATTCGATACTTCTTTCCGGAAGATTCCGGCTGAATTCAACCGCCTCGTCGAGACTCATGGACTGGTTGGCATCGAGGCGCAGGGCGATGGAGCCGTTATAGGCGTTTTTCAGCATCCTGATGCTTCTGAGTGACTCTTCCGCGCTTTCCGCAGTCACTTTCAGCTTGAAGGTGCGGTACCCTTGCCGGAAATACTCGTCCGCACGTTTTCCGACGGTCGCCGAATCTCCGAAAAGCAGGGCGTTCAGAGGTACGGCTTCAGCAGGAGCACGTTTGGAAAGGGGGGGCGGCAGCTGAGAACGCTGGGCCTCGAGGTTGAAGAGCGCCATTTCCAGACCGGTTCTTACCGAAGGGTACAGTTGGCCGGAGAGCGGCCCCGATTCTGTGAAATCATGTTTCGTGAGCACCTCCATAAGCTGCTGTTCGGCAGCGGGCAGCGGTTCGCTGTGCAGGCCTGGAAGCGGCGCTATCTCTCCATAGGCGGTGGTTTTTCCGTCCCGGCTTTTCAGGGCGAGCACAATGCCTTCCCTATGGTGCAGCCGGCAGCCTTTTACGGTTACCGGCTCGCTGAAAGGGATAGAGTACCTGTAGAGATGTGAATAGTCGGCGTTCACGGTCGTTTCGGGAATTTCGAGAAATCAGGCTTGCGTTTTTCGACAAAGGCATTTTTTCCTTCCTGGGCCTCTTCGCTCATATAATAGAGCAGGGTGGCATTGCCGGCAAGTTCCTGCAGGCCTGCCTGACCGTCGCAGTCGGCATTGAGCGCCGCTTTCAGGCAGCGGATGGCAAGCGGAGAGTTGGCAAGGATTTCACGGCACCACCCGACGGTCTCCTCTTCGAGGCGTTCAAGCGGAACGACCGTGTTGACCAGGCCCATCGCAAGGGCCTCCGAGGCATTGTACTGACGGCACAGGTACCAGATTTCGCGGGCTTTTTTCTGCCCTACAAGCCGCGCCATATAGCTGGCTCCCCAGCCTCCGTCAAACGAACCAACCTTGGGTCCGGTTTGACCGAATACGGCATTTTCGGCGGCGATGGTAAGATCGCAAAGCATATGCAGGACGTGTCCTCCTCCTATAGCGTAACCGGCTACCATGGCGATCACCGGTTTAGGGCAGGTACGGATGTCCCGCTGGAAATCAAGCACGTTCAGGCGATTGACGCCCTTGGCATCGGCATAGCCGGCATAGCCGCGGATTTTCTGGTCGCCCCCCGAACAGAAGGCCATATCTCCTGCTCCTGTAAGGATAACGACGCCGATCTCCTGATCGTTGCGCGCGTCCGACAGCGCCGAGATCATCTCTTCGACGGTCTGGGGACGGAATGCGTTGCGCACTTCAGGCCGGTTGATGGTGATTTTTGCTATACCTTCGGCTTTGTGGTAAAGAATATCGGTAAATTCGCCCGCAGGTATCCATTGTACAGCGTTCATAAGGGTTTTACTCTCTGGTTAGCGAAAACAGCAGGCGGTCGATAAACAGCTCCCTGTTTTCAATGTGCAGGGTGTGACCGCACTGTGGAAAGATGTCAAGATCCGAGCAAGGACATAAATTAACCATTTGACGACCAATCTCAACATATTTGCCGTCTTTTTCCCCGGCGAAGAAGCTGATGGGGTGCCGACAGTCCGGCAGTTCGTTCCACAGGGATGGCTGGCTTCCCGTTCCGAGCGTGCGCAGTGCCGCCGCAAGCTGTTCCGGGCGATTTTTTTTTCTTGCTTCCAGAGTGGATTCGAACAATGCGTGGTTTTTCAGGCTGGAAAAGAGAGGAAGGCCATACCAGCAGTCGAGAAACTTTTCGAAGCTTTCTTCAATACTCAGGGCGAGGCTTGCATCGCTGTTCTGTCTCTGCAGGCGTTCCTCCGCCGTTTTCAGGCCGGGCGAGGCTGAAATGATCACGGTTTTCCTGAACAGGTAGGGAAAGCGCAGCGCGAGATAGAGTGCAATGCGTCCGCCCATCGAATAACCGGCAAGAAACGAGGGTGAGTCCTGTTTCCGGCCGATCGCATCGGCAAGCTGCCGCATCTGTTCCTCGAAGGAGTTTGTTCCTGCAGGGGTTCGGCCATGTCCCGGAAGATCGAAAAGCATGCAGTAATAGTCACTGCCGAGTTTTTCCGCTACGGGGAGCCACTCTTCCGACGAGCCGAGAAAGCCGTGCAGAAGGATCAGGCCAGGGTTGTTCCGGTAGCCCCTGGTCAGGATGCTGAAGTCTGAAGGGGCAGGCATTATCGGCTCAGGGCGCTTGCCGCGAGAGCGGTGATTTCCGACTGGAGCGCACGGTGCTGCTGGACGTTCTCCCTACGGCTTCCCTTTACCTCGATAATGGTGGTGACGGCGTTCTCTCCGGCGCTCCGGCACGCCGTTTCAAATTCCTGGTTCGTTACGGGCATGCGGTAAGCGATTCCGAATGCCGCGGCTGCATCCCGGATGCTGTAGTTCTGCGGAGTGGCGAAATGCGTTTCGAAAACATCTTCTTCGGATGCGACCGGAAGGAATGAGAAAATTCCCCCGCCGTTGTTGTTCAGCACCACAATCCTGAGCGGCACCCGGAGCGATTGCAGCAGGCAGAGCGCATTGAGATCGTGCAGGAAGGCTATGTCGCCGATCAGCAGCGTTACCGGTTTGCGGAGTCCGGAGGCAAAACCGGCCGCGGTCGAGATAATGCCGTCGATGCCGCTGGCTCCGCGGTTCGTGCCAGTCATGAAGCAGGCCGGCTGAGATGTCGATGCATACAGATCCATATCTCTTACCGGCATGCTGTTGGAGAGAAACAATCCCTCTTCTCCGGTGATGATCTTCGAAATGATTCGTGCCGCGGCTATTTCTGAAACCGGTTTGTCGGCAATGCAGTGCTTTTCGATGCACTCTTCCGCCTGCCGGAAAAACGTTTCAGGCAGAGGGTAGCTCTGCGGATGGAGAGGTTTACGGCTTCCCTCCAGGGCGCGGGCAATCAGCGAGGGCGATGCTTCGATGCTGAGGGTGACGTTGTGGTCGGGGCCGAATCGGTTCGCATTCGGTTTGACGACAATGAAATTTTCCGGATTCCACTGCCGGATAGCCGCCGCCGGATAGCGTGCGATGAGGGGACCGCCGAAATGAATGACCGTATCAGGCCTGAATTTTTCAGGAAAAAGGGATGACTGAAAAGCCAGTTGCAGCGGGCTCAGCGACGCGTCGAAGCGCAGCCCCGAGGAGATATCCGCATAGAGCGGGATATTGAGCGAACGGGCCAGATTGCCGACAGCCAGGGCATCGGTTTCGTTCTGGAGTCTTCCTGCAATGAAAAAAGGCTGCCTCGAACCGGCAAGCATGTTCCGGAGCAGGGGAATGATCCCGGGAGCCGGTACCCGTTCAGGCTGCACGGAACGCGAGAGCGGTCCGGAACCATCTATCCACCCTGCAACCGGGGCAAGCCATGGGTCATGAAGTTCGGGTATGACCGGTTCGAAAGGTTCCCTGAACGGAACGTTCAGATGGACCGGTCCGGGCATCGAGCCGGTTGCCATCGACAGGGCGTGGTCGATCGAGGTAATAACCGAACGGAGCGGAATGTCGGATGAAGGTTCAGGGAGACGGAAGTTCCATCGGCTGTAAGCCCCGAACATTCCGAATTGCTGAATGGTCTGGTTCGCGCCGGTTTCAAGCAGTTCAAAGGGTCTGTCGGCTGAAAGAATCAGCATCGGCTGGCCGTCCATCGAGGCTTCGACTACCGCAGGATAGTAATTGGCCGGGGCAGTTCCGGAGGTACAGATCAGTACGGCAGGCTTGCCGGTTGCTCGGGCGTGACCGAGCGCGAAGAAACCCGCGGAGCGTTCGTCGGGAAATATTTTCCATACCGCTCCGGGATGGCGTGCCGCCGCAACGGTAAGGGGTGTCGAGCGGGAGCCAGGGGAAATACAGAAAAATCCGGCGCCGAGCCGGACAAGTTCTTCAATGATGACCTGGCTCCATAGCGAGGTGATTTCCCGGTTGTTCATGCGGTGTGACTGGTTATAGCCATAATATCGCCGATCTTCTGTTCAACCTCTTCCCATTCAAGGTCCGGATCGGAGCCTTTTACCAGGCCGGCTCCCGAATAGAGATTTGTGTTTCCGGAATTGACCAGCGCAGAGCGTATACCGACGCAGAATTCCGCGCTGTCGCGGCTGATCCATCCGACAGGAGCTGCGTACCAGCCCCGGCAGAAGGGCTCGAGATGCATGATATGCTGCAGAGCCTCCTCCCTGGGTACCCCCCCGACCGCCGGTGTCGGATGAAGCAGGGAGAGAACGGTGCTGTCGCTGCAGTATTCAGGTTTGAGGGTTGCCGTGCAGCGGGTGTATAAATGAGCAAGACGGTTCAGCTGCAGCACCCGGAGCTTTTCCTCCATTTCGACGGAGCTTGAGACCGGCTGCAGCTCCCTGTAGATGGTATCCTTGACGAATCCGTGTTCCCTGATATCCTTTTCAGAGTTGAGCAGCATTTCCGATGCAAGGTCATCGCTGCCCTTGATACTCTCTTTCATGCAGGTTCCTGCAAGGGCCTCGGTAAGAATTACCGGCCCGTTCCTGCGGTAGAGGCGCTCCGGGGTGAAGCTTATGAATGCCCGGTTTTTTTCGGGTTCGAAATAGAACCGGTAGGTCGAGTTTTTCGGATAGGGATAGTGGAGCAGATACAGCATCGGAGAAAAACCGGTGCTGAACTCGAGAAAGGTCCTGCGGGCAAGCATGATCTTCTCCATTGCGCCCGACTCAAACAGCTCAAGAGCCTGTCTGCAACAATCGGTCCATAGCTCCCTGTCGGGGATGCAGGTGATCTGCATCATTTCCGGGAGCTGATCATCCTCGCTGTTTTCGGCTGTATCCAGATGGTCGAGTGTGTCGAGCAGTTGTGCCCGCTTATCGGCAATGTCCTCTCCGTTTTCAATCCTGAGATGGCAGGTCAGCTGAAAAACGTTCTCTTCCAAAGTGAGCTGAACCAGCGGAAGCACGAAACAGAAGGAGGGGAATCCCTCCCACGTGCCGTCCTGTTTTTCCTGGTTGTTGAACCGGAAGCCTCCCAGATAACGGGCGGAACGGGTCGAAGGGTCCTTTGCCGCAAGGGTGCTGACGAGACGTTCGAAGCTTTCCCTGTTCGGTCCCGGTTCGTCGAGTTCGATGCGGTCGGCGCATCCGATGCCGGCAATGGTGAAATTTCTTTCCCGGTTCATCCAGAATACTCTGGGAAACAGATTCTGCCTGGCAAGCCATCGAAGCGGATCGGCGGCCATAAGAGGCTGACTGAACGTATAAAGGCCTGGCTCAGGTCTTGCGATGGACTCGGTGCAGTTGTATATGGCCTTCCGGAGCGTGGCGACAGCCTGGTCTATCTGCAGGGTTTCTTGATCGGGTATGATAATGTTCTGCTGTTCACACATAAGCATTTATTGCCATTATGATACACACTGTAAGACGCTCTTGCGGGTCTTTCTGAAAAACAGGAGACATAAGCTTTTCGGGCGATCCTGTCCGTCATGATTTACTCCAGGGCCTTAAGAAGAGGCTCTCCTTATGAAAAGCCTAACGCCCGGAGGACCCAGCCCTGTTGAAATGGTTTTTCAGAGAGACGGCAAGATAATTGTTTTTATTTACAAGCAACTTATAAATTTCTTCGGCTTCAGCACCTTTTCCGGTGCGGGCGTAGCAGACTCCCAGATTGTAGTAGGCAAGGTCGAACGATGCACTGTTGGCAATGGCCCGCTGGTATGCGGCAATGGCTTTGTCGTACTCCTGCAGCTGCAGAAAGACATTGCCGAGATCATAATTTCTCAGGGAGTCGTCCGGGGAAAGGGCATGATATTTCGTGAAGTAGACAAGCGCACCGCGGTAGTTCCCCTGATTGAAACTGGCGGCTCCCAGTGCCTGGAGACCTTCCTCAAGTCCGGGATCGATGGAGAGCGCCTCCCGGTAAGCGTCTTCCGCCTTCCGGTACTGTTCATTGCGGGCGTAGGCATTGCCGAGGCGGAGCCAGGCGCTGGCGTCTCCGGAATTTTTCCAGGCCTCCTGCTGAAGATCGTTTATTTCCTTCGAAGCCTGTCCGGAGCATGAAGACGCGATACCGAGACCTGCCAGCAGGAGCAGGCCGAAAAGAGGTTTTACGGCTCTCCTGAAATGTTTTAGCATATGAATCATAAGAAAATTAATATAATTACTACAGGAGTCATCTGCCAATCCCTCCTACAACGGCAGTTGGCACTCAATCAGTTCATATATAAATAATTGCGGGGTTCGGTCATGAAAAAAGAATTCAGGGTTTCCGGGATGCGCTGCTCCAGATGTGAAATACTTGTAAAAGAGGCGCTGGAGGAGCTCGAAGGGGTCGATGCAGTCACGGTTTCATTTGCCGACGGCGTCGTTGCCGTAGAGTATGACCCGTCAATGGTCAGTCCCGTCGCGATGAGTGCGGTTATCGGGGAGCAGGGATTCAAGGTGCTGGCATAACACGTTTCACGGATTACCATGGCATATGAAAAATCAGGACGGCTCGCAGTGCTTATCGACGCCGATAACACCCAGCCGTCGATAATCGAAGGCATTCTTTCCGAAATTGCGCAGTACGGTACGGCAAGTGTCCGGAGGATATACGGAGACTGGACATCTACAGCCCTGAAAAGCTGGAAGGCGCTTCTGCTCCAGCACTCGATACAGCCGATACAGCAGTTCGGTTATACAAAAGGCAAAAATGCAACAGACAGCGCCATGATCATCGATGCCATGGATCTGCTCTACACCGGTAAATTCGACGGGTTCTGCATTGTTTCCAGCGACAGCGATTTTACGAAGCTGGCATCGAGGCTGAGGGAGTCGGGTCTTACCGTTTACGGCTTCGGCGAAAAAAAGACGCCGTCGCCTTTTGTTTCGGCATGCGATAAGTTCATCTACACCGAACTTCTCCGGGCAAAGATCAACGAAAACGAGGTTATCGTCAAAAAGACCGCCACAGAGCTGAAAATGGACAGCCAGCTGGTCAGGTTGCTGAGAAATGCCGTTGAATCCTCTTCCGATGAAAGCGGATGGGCTCATCTTGCTACACTGGGCGCAACCATTGCCAAACAGCTTCCCGAGTTCGATCCCCGGAATTACGGTTATGGCAAGCTTGGTGAGCTGATCAGGGCCACCTCGCTTTTCGAAGTCAATGAACGGCTTATTGGAGAAGGGCCTTCAAAAGCTATTTATGTCAGGGATAAACGTAAAAAGAACGAGTCATGAAACGCATTCGGAATGGACGGCTTTCCGGAAGGAGCATGAACATCCTGAAGCTTCTTTCCCTTCTTCTCTTTTTCTGTGCAACAGGTCAGCTTTTTGCAGCCGATATCCCGGGTTCGAAAGACAGCCCGCTTCTGAAGCGGTTTGCCGGATCGGAAATCATCGGCTATCAGACGAAGAGTTTCGATGAATATGAGTTGCAGACTTCGACCTTCATGCGTTACAACCTGGAATCGAAAAGAAGGGAGTTTGCCAGACCGCCCCTGAAGCCTGAAGGCCGGCTTACGAGGATATGGTATGAGGCTGCGGGCGATACCGGTTCGCTCGAAGTGTACCGGAATTATCTCAACGAGCTGCGCTCGAAGGGCTTCGTCATTCTCTACGACTCCCGAAAAGATCCTGCAGCCACGAAATGGACCAACTATCTTGCTCCGTTTGGAGGCGTTGATCTTGCGACCAGCCGAAGCAACTATGTATTCTATGCAGCCGAGAAAAACGGCATCTGTGTTGCAAGTGCAAAAATGAAACGTCCCGAGGGGGATGTCTATGTCTATCTGACGGTTGTCGAATGGGGGAAGGACGACCGGGTTTACAAGGCGCGGCGCGGCGCTTATGCGGCACTCGATATCATCGAGACCCGGCCCATGCAGCAGAAGATGGTAACGGTCACTGCCGACGAAATGTCCCAGGCTATCGCCTCGACCGGCCGGGTATCACTGTACGGGATCTATTTCGACACCAACCGCTCGGAGATCAAGCCGGCTTCGAAACCGGCGCTCGGCGAGATAGCCAAACTGATGAAAAAACAGCCGGCCCTCAAGCTGCATGTCGTAGGCCATACCGACAATATCGGCGGTTATGCATTCAATATTGCGCTCTCGAAACGCCGTGCCGATGCGGTGGTCGGTGTTCTGCAGAAGGAGTACGGAATCGCCGCAGGGCGTCTGACGGCAAACGGCGTTGCCTATCTTGCTCCTGTCGCTCCGAACACGACCGAAGCAGGGAGGGCGAAAAATCGTCGTGTCGAGCTGGTGCCGGGATAATGGCGGTCAGGGTTCAATGCGAATCGCCAAGTTGCGGAAATGAAAAAAGCCCTGGAATACAGGGCTTTTTTTGCGGAGCTGACGGGGCTCGAACCCGCGACCTCCTGCGTGACAGGCAGGCGCTCTAACCAAACTGAGCTACAGCTCCTTGTAGAGAGTTGTAAAAGTAGATAACGAAAGGGTTTTATCCAAAAAGTTTTTTCCTTTTTTTCTTTTTATAATTAACAGCCTTAAGAGTCCTGCCGTCATGAACCGTGCAGGAGTTTCTGCTGTATTTTTCGTGGTGATCCCGTTTGCCGTTTTTCGGTTTCTTTTAATGATTGTTAATCAGGGACGTGCATATATAATCCCCGAGTTTTGTAAATTCATATCGCAATGTTTTACGGCATTTCCGGATAATCTTATGCCTTTCTCTGTGTGTGTTTCCACCGGGATCTTCTTCAATTCTTAACCCACATCAGTCATGACGGTTACAGCCCCAAGGAATTCTCTGACAATTGTAGATAACCGGACAGGAAAATCTTACGAGGTTCCAATCGAGTACGGTTCCATCAATACCATGGAACTGCGTAAAGCAAAGGTTTCCGAAGAGGATTTCGGTTTGCTGGGCTACGATCCGGGTTATCTGAACACGGCCTCATGCAAAAGTCGGATTACCTATATTGACGGTGACAAAGGTATTCTCCGCTATCGAGGCTATCCCATCGAGCAGCTTGCCGAGAAAAGCACCTTTCTTGAAACGGCGTACCTTCTGATCAAGGGCGAGCTTCCGGACAAGGAGCGTCTTGCCGTCTGGACCTACAATATCCGTCACAACACCATGACTCACGCCAACATGACGAAGTTCATGGACGGATTCCGTTACGACGCCCACCCGATGGGTATTCTTGTCGGAACGATCGGTGCGCTTTCAACATTTTATCCCGATGCGAAGGATATTTCGAACGAGGAGTCGAGGAAGCTGCAAGTCCGTCGCATGATCGGCAAAATCCCCACGCTTGCTGCGATGAGTTTTCGCCACAGCATGGGTTTCCCTTACGTCTTGCCTGACGATGATCTCAGCTACAGCGGCAATTTCCTTTCCATGATGTTCAAGATGACCGAGCTGCACTACAAGCCCAATCCGGTGCTTGAAAAGGCTCTCGACGTTCTGTTTATCCTGCATGCGGATCATGAACAGAACTGTTCGGCCAGCGCAGTCCGAGCTGTGGGAAGTTCCGGTGTCGATCCTTTTTCCGCTATCGCGGCCGGTTGCGCGGCGCTTTACGGGCCGCTTCATGGCGGCGCCAACGAAGCGGTCATTCAAATGCTCATCAAAATCGGATCGCTTGACAAGGTTCCCGAGTTCATTAAGTCCGTCAAAGCCGGGGAAGGCCGTTTGATGGGTTTCGGGCACAGGGTTTACAAGAACTACGATCCCAGGGCGAAAATCATCAAGGACATCGCTTTCCAGGTTTTTGAGGAAACCGGCCGCAATCCCATGCTCGATATCGCGCTCGAGCTTGAGCGAATCGCTCTTGAGGATGATTATTTCGTCAGCCGCAAGCTCTATCCCAACGTCGATTTTTATTCCGGTCTGATTTATCAGGCAATGGGTTTCCCCCTCGACATGTTCCCCGTTCTCTTCGCTATCGGCAGGGTTCCCGGCTGGCTGTCACAGTGGATCGAACAGGTCAAGGACGGCGAGCAGAAAATATCCAGGCCTCGTCAGATATATCTCGGCCAGGAGAAAAGAGACTATATTCCCATGGAACAGAGACCGAAAAACCGGCTGGACGAGGAGAAATTCGGAATCTGCAGGCTGTAGACCTTTTAATTACCAAACGCATGATCAATGTCTGTCACCAGAGATGATGTCGCTTATATCGCCGGTCTTGCCCGCTTGCGTTTCAGCGACGACGAAATGGCTACCATGACCACGGAACTCAACAGTATTCTGCACTACGTGGAAAAGCTCAACGAAATCGATACGGATGGTGTTGAACCGCTCAGCAGCATCCACGACCAGGCAAATGTGCTCAGGGATGATGCCGAAGGCGATACCGTTTCCACCGAGCTTGCACTGCAGAATGCTCCCGACCGGCAGGATCGTTTTTTCAAGGTTCCGAAAGTGCTCGGGTAGCGTCTCGGGACGTGGAACTTTCAGAGAAGGACGGTGGAGTGCTTTTTCAGGTGAAGGCTCAGCCCCGCTCGTCGAAAAGCCGGATTTGCGGGGAGTATGACGGGCGCCTGAAAGTCACCCTGAAGGCGGCTCCGGTCGATGATGCCGCTAACCGTGAGTGCTGTGCGCTGTTTGCGAAGCTTTTCGGCGTGGCTCCTTCCCGTCTCAGCATTGTCGCCGGCATGAGCTCCCGCAACAAAACCGTCCGTGTGGAGGGCATTTCTTTTGAAGAGGTCGCCCGGATTCTTCTGCGGGAGGGAGCTGCAACGTGAGAGCGGTTGTACAGCGAGTGCTTTCAGCTTCGGTCACTGCCGCCAGCCGGAATCCGTCGGAAATCGCCGGCGGTCTTCTGGTGCTGCTCGGCGTGGCTCCCGGCGACACTCTTGCCGAGGCTGAATGGATGAGCAGGAAACTTGTGCATCTGAGGATTTTTGATGACGATACAGGAAGGATGAACCGCTCGGTGCATGATACCGGGGGAGAGATGCTTCTGGTATCGCAGTTTACCCTTTACGGAGACGCGAGCAGGGGGAACCGTCCGGGTTTTTCAGGCTCCGCTGACTTCGAAACAGCCCGCCCGCTCTATGAGTCGGTTGTCCGCCTGACCGGGCAGGAGCTTGGCCGGCCGGTCAGGACCGGATGGTACGGCGAATCCATGCAGGTGGCTCTTGTCAACAATGGTCCAGTAACCCTTATTCTCGATACCCCTCGACGCCCATGAACGCTGTTATCCTGATTCCGGCAAGGCTTGATTCAAGCAGGTTGCCGAAGAAAATGCTTGCCGATCTTGAGGGCGAACCGCTGATTGTGCGTACTTGGCGGCAGGCTCTTCAGTCGAAATATGCCGACAGGGTCGTTGTTGCTACCGACAGCAGGGAAATTGCCGGAGCGCTGGAGGCTTACGGCGCCGAAGTGGTGATGACCTCTCCGGAGGCGCGTTGCGGCACTGAGCGGATTGCCGAGGCGGCCAGGAGCATTGATGCCGAAGTGTTTCTGAACCTCCAGGGAGATGAGCCGCTCATTGATCCCGGCAATATCGATCGTTGCCTGGAGCCGTTTCTCGGCCTCGATCCTCCCGATTGTTCCACACTGGTTTTTCCGATGCTTTCGGACGATTGCCAGCAGATTGAAGACCCCAACGTTGTCAAGGTCGTTCTGGACCGGCACGGCAACGCGCTTTATTTTTCAAGGAGCCCGGTACCCTTTCAGCGGGAGGTGTATGCTTCCACACAGTTTTACCGCCACATAGGGCTCTATGCGTTCAGTGCCGACGTTCTGCAGCGTTACGCAGCCCTTCCTCCCTCCATGCTTGAGCTGGCCGAATCGCTTGAACAGCTCAGGCTTCTTGAAAACGGGTTCAGGATACGGTGCGTTACCACTACCGTCGATCATCCCGGAGTCAATACCCAGGAGGATCTCGAACTGGTGCGCCGGATTCTCAGGGCATCGCTTTCCCGCTGACCGTTGCCGTTACACTGCCGTCGTGAAAGAGAATTTCCGCCCTGTCGGAGCATGCAAGCTCGCATGATCCGGTAATGAAGCGGCCATCTTTTTTCACCAGTGCATACCCCCGTTCAAGCGTTTTGCGGTAGTCGAGCAATGCCAGATGCTGATTCGCTCCCGCGAATTCCACCGCTTTCTGCAGCCATTTTCTTCTGATGGACTGGGCAAACTGTTCGGGAATGTTTTCCAGTTTTTCCGAAAGCTGCTGCAGCTGTATCAGGGGGCGGTTGAATGCGTAACTCTGCCGCAGCGAGTCGATTTCCATTTCTGCACCGTCCAGTTTGGCCTGCATGAGGGTGTTTTGACGTGCTTGAAGATTGTCGATGGTTTTCAGGAGATCCATTCTGTCGGGGACGGCAAGCTCGGCGGCCATCGAGGGAGTTCCCGCCCGGAGATCGGCAACCATGTCGGCTATGGTGAGATCGGTTTCATGGCCAACGGCGCTGATGACGGGTATCGATGAACGGTAGATCGCTTCGGCGACCCTTTCTTCGTTGAACGCCTGGAGATCCTCCATGGAACCGCCGCCTCGGGCAACGATCAGCACATCCGTTCGGTGCCGGGGGTTCGGCGGATTGTTGAAATAGTCGATTCCCCGCTCTACATCCCGTGCGGCATCGGCGCCCTGCACCTTGACAGGGTAGAGCAGAATTCGTGCTGCGGGAAAACGGCGTTCGATCACCTTGCCCATATCCTCGATTACCGCGCCGGTCGGGGAGGTGATGATTCCGATGGATTCCGGTACCCGGGGCAGCTTTTTTTTTCTTTCCGGATTGAAATAGCCGGCTTTTGCGAGTTTCTGAAGCAGAAGGGCAAAGGCCTGTTGCAGCAGTCCCTGTCCCGCCGCATGGACGGCGGTGCAGATGAGCTGATATCGTCCGGAGGGGGGATAAACCTCCAGGCGTCCTTCGGCGATCACCTCCATGCCGTCCTTCAGTTCGGTGCCGATCCGGTTTCCGGTATTCTTCCAGATCACCGCGGCGATCTGAGCCTGCTCATCCTTGAGGGTCATGTAGCTGTGCCCTGAGCTGTGCCGCTTGTAATTGGAGATTTCACCTCTGACCCTGACCAGAGGGAAGAGGCTTTCAAGCTCGTTTTTGATCTGCATGGTCAGTTCACTGACCGAAAGTGAGGCCTGGCTCATCAGGATGATGCGGATAATGTTGGAAAAGCAGCTTCATCATAGATAACAAAAACCGTGGAAAAACGGGCCTCTTCTCCTGTTCTTCCGATTCCGCACACTGATGGCGGGGTATGATTTGCAGGGGATATAGTATATTAAAACCCAAAAGCTATCGAGGGGCAACGGCCTGACCATGCAATTATGACACTCCGTACCAGAAACGATATTTCCCTGCCTGACGGCGCAGAACGTGATGCTTCGGCAGAGCGCTATCTTCCGGCGCTTTCAGGTGCAATGTGTGCGGAACTGCTCGAAAACCGTTCGGTTCCGGTTTCCGGTCTTGGCATGTTCACCATCAGGCACCTTCCGGCTGAACGGCGTCCCGGAAAAGAGGGAATGCAGTATCATCCTCCCGAAAATCGGGTTGTTTTCGAAAAACGCGATGTGGCAGTGGCGGATTTCGTGAAGATGATCTCGATGCGCATGCATCTCGAACGTTCCGAGTGCGGACCCCTGGCATCCGTTTTCCCCCTGTTTTTTAAAAACAGGATGAGGGAACAGGGATCGGTTGTTTTTCCCGGTTTCGGCACGCTGTTTTCAGAAAAGGGACGGTTGGGGTTTGAGACCGACGCGCTGCTTCAGGAGCTTATAAACAGTGAATACCGAAACCTGGGAGCGATAGCCCTCTCTTCACCGCCCGCTCCGGAGCCGCTCAGGCGGAAGCGGCGGCTTCCGGTTATGGTGGCCGCAGGTATCGTTCTGGCGCCAATCGCGTCGCTCTTTGTTTTTTTATGGCAGAATCAGGGAGCGCTTCCTGTCGCAGCCGATCGTCCCGTCACATCCTTGTCCGCTCCGGACAAGGATGTGACGGCGGCGGGCGGGGATGCGAAGAGCGGCACCCTGGTATCGGCGCGGGATGGAGCGCTTCTGGAAGTGGGAGAGTATGCGGTGGTTCTGGCAACGTTTCAGCGGAAACAGTCCGCCCTGCAGGAACGTCGCCGGATAATGGTTCCCGGGGCAGTGATTTTCATATGGCCGGTTACCGGAGGCGGAAAGCAATATTACCGGCTTGCCGCAGGAAGATTCAGAAGTTCCGGAGCAGCCGCCGCATGGATGGATTCCACCGGTCTCGGACGGGACGGCAAAGCGTATATACAACAAGCAAAGAGGAGGGTAGTACCGCATGGAGAAGAAGGGTTGTAACAATCTGCATCCCCAGTCGATGTGTCCTGCATTTGGAGGTTTGCGGGTACTGATGAGAATCGACGGCGTTCAGGTCTGTCTTGTAGCCGATCAGGGCTGCGCTTACGGGCTGACTTTCGTTTCACATTTTTATGCGGCCCGCAAGTCGGTAGTTACGCCTGAACTGATGAACGTGCAGATTTCCGGCGGCACCATGATCGACGATCTTCGCCGCACCATCGCCGAAATCGGTATGGACCCGGCCGTGAAATTCATTCCCGTTGTCAGTACCTGCGTTGCCGAAACGGCAGGTATAGCAGAAGAGCTGCTGCCTGCAAAAGCCGGTAATGCCGAAGTGCTTCTGGTGCGTCTGCCGGCATTTCAGCTGCGTACACACCCGGAAGCGAAGGATGTTACCGTCGCGACGCTTCTCAGGCGATTCGCTTCGACGGATGGCGCAAAAAAGAAAAAATCTCTGGTGATTCTCGGAGAAATCTTTCCGGTTGACGCCATGACTATCGGGAGTGTTCTGCAGAAAATCGGGGTCGAGTCGGTTATTGCCCTGCCAGGAACCTCCCTTGACGACTATATGGAGGCGGGAAGAGCGGCCGCCTGTGCGGTACTGCATCCGTTTTACGAACGTACCGCCGAATTTTTTGAAAAAAACGGAGCGGTAATCGTTAAAGGCAACCCTATCGGCGCGAACGGAACGGCTCAGTGGATAGCGCGTGTCGGCGAAGCGCTCGATCTCGACAGCGGGCTTGTCGCTTCCGTGGCTGAAGAGGAGCGTCAGAAAGCCCGTGACGTCATGTCGCGTTTCGGTGATCTCAAGGGCAGCGTCATCGTTGCCGGTTACGAAGGTAATGAACTGCCGGTTGTCAGGCTGTTGCTCGAAGCGGGTCTCGATGTGCCCTATGCCTCTACCTCGGTAGCCCGCATGCCCCTCGGGGAGGAGGACCACAAGGTGCTCACCATGCTTGGAACCGAAATCCGCTACCGTAAATATCTCGAGGAGGACATGGATGCCGTGTTGCGCTACAAACCCGATCTGGTGATCGGCACCACTTCGCTCGACAGTTTCGCCAAGGAACAGGGCATTCCGGCTATCTACTATACGAACAACATCTCGGCACGCCCGCTGTTTTTTGCTGCCGGTGCGGCCACCGTGCTTGGCATGGTGAGCGGTCTGCTTGCCCGGAAGGAGGTTTTCCTCTCGATGAAGGAGTATTTCACGACGTGAAGATGCTTCTTCCGGTTCAGCGAAATCCTTTGCCTATATAGTCTTCCACCGCTATTTCTTCGGGTAGAATATAGACGATGCCGCCCTTCGGTTTGAACAGCGGGCTGATTACGGTTTTATAGAACGAGGACGTGGCGTTGATACATCCCCATGTTATCCGGTTGTCATCAGGAGTCGCCGACTGCAGCCGCACGGTTCTCTGCTGACCTGCTACCTCCGCGACGGGATGAATGGCAATTGCGTAATCGTAATCGACCCAGAGCAGTTCCCTGCCGTGAAGATCCCTGCCCGTTCGTGCGCGGTATCTTCCCGCCGGAGTAACCCGGTCTTCGGCGGTTATATCACCCAGTTTCGCGTTCAGGGTGCCCGGATTTATGCGATCCAGTCTTGCTATCCCCAGCAGTACCGGTGCCGATGCGACAGGCGTGCCGTTTGCCTGAAAAACAAAAATTTTCGCATTTTTTTTGTCGATCAGAGCAAACGGCAGCTGTTTGTTGTCGTTTGTGTCGCCTATCCAGGAAAGGGTCCGATCGACGGCTTTCTCGGCATTCGTAACCCTGAAGCGAGTTGTATCCGTTGGGTTTTCACCGCCATAGGCGGGGTATATGCCATTGGTAACGGCAAGAACTGCCAGGCCGAAAGCATAACGGGAAAGACGAACGGCAAGACTATCTCTGAGGGACATGCCAATGGGGATTTATTGCAGTATGTATGGTCTTTTTGTTGCTGTACCAGCTATAAGGTCAGACTCAAAGGCAAGAATTTTCCGGTTTTCCGAAAATAAAGCGGTCAACCGGTCCGGTCACAATCATGGCAGTTATAGTTACGCCACTGGTGAATCGACTGAATCGGGATCATTCCTGTCCGGGATATCCGATCCCTGTATCCAGGGTCACTTTATCGGAGTTTTTTCTGCAGACCCTTTGTTTTCTGGTGGCGCAGGCGATTCAACAGGGTTATTCCGTTCTGTTGCTGTTTTTGAAGGAACAGTGCCATTGGCGTTAAACTGCGTGACATTAACATGCGTGATGATGATTTGCGCGGCCGGATTTACGGCGGTGGTTCCGACAGTCGGGGCTGCCGGAGGCGGCGTGGATATCGAGATTGATTTTGCGATCAATGGCGTTGAAGAGAGTGATAACAGCATGGCAACTGTTATTCGAAGAAATACATGGTTGTGTTTCATGACAGTTGTTTATTCAATAGGAAAGTTTTTTGATACTCCGGGATCTTGAATTCAGGCTGTTTTAAGTAAGGTATTGACATTGAATGCATTAAATGGGGGCGCTTTGGGTTGTCTGTATCATCCGGTTTACGATCCCAGCGGCGTTCAATGACCTTGACGGCAGTGTCCTCTCTTTTTCAATATACTGTATGTGAAACGGCAAAAACAACCGCCACGGAAACATAACGGTGAAATCGAAAGATGAAAATATGGGGTCTGTTCAGAACGGTGTGCAAGCGGTCATCTCCATCGATGCTGTGAGCTCTGACAAAAATTTCAAGCATTATCCCGACCAGCCTGAACGCAAAAGAACACCGGAGGCATAGCCGCCCCGGTGTTCTTTTGCGTTCAGGCTGGTCTTTATTCGGAACTCCTTCACCATCCAGGCCGGGTCGGGACTAATTTCTCGGACTTTTCGGTGCAAGTTCGCCGTTTTCAGGCGGTGCGACCGTTTCTGCAGCAGGGGTATCCTGTGCGACAGCTTTGGGCGTTTCAGGGTCTCCCGTCTTGAACTGGGTCACATTGATCGTGTTGGCTCCGATTTGCACTGCCGGAATGATGCTTGGAACATTGATGGCAGGCACCACCGGAGGAGGTGTTATAACTGGCGGGCATGTCGGAGGAGGTTCCGGTACGCAGATAGCCATTGATGTCACCGGAGAGAGCGACAACAGCATTGCGGCTGTCAACGGAAGAAATAGGTATTTGTGTTTCATTGCGGTTGTTTGTTTGATGCATTAAGCGAATTACAGCATGAATCCGGTTCCGATACCTGCTATCAGGCGGACACCGTCACCGGAATTATCCGTAAGATCTGCTGCTCCAAGCGTTATGACGACCGGTACCTTATTGCCGACAAAAAAGTTTTTCGATATGCCGGTATTCAGGTTTACACCATTCCAGTCGGCAATGACGTTGAATGCATTAAACACCTCATAAGCCACATTGCCGAATACATAGGTACCGTGTTCTCCTTTTCCTTCGGCGATATCCCGGTCGCTTTTATTGCCGAAACGTCCATTGCCCGCTCCGATGCTGAAATGGAGTCTGGAGCTGTTGGTTTCTGTATCGACGAAAGCATCTCCTCCGACGCTGTGGCTGAATACCACGTAATAGCTCTCCTCGATATCCCACCTATTCGAGTCGCAAAGATCGATATTTTCAACGCCGGCGCCAATGGCAGAAGCATTTCCGAGATTGCGGAACGCGTGAACGTTCAGGGTGAAGTCGTCGAGCTTGCCGGGATCGAGCGCGATCAGCGTGGCCTGAATTCCGAGATTTTTATAGGGATTGCCTATGCCTACTCCAAGAGCCGCTGCGGTTTCCGTATCATCGGTGTAGGGCGCCGGTGTCGTTAAAGCCGCTCCGGCATAAACTGTCCCATAGGCATTTCCCCATGCTACAGGAGTTGTAAGCGATTTGCCGTGCATATTGGGATATACGGAAGAGAAAGCGTGAGCCTGGTTCGGAAAGTAAGCGGTCATCGCAGCGGCACACAACAGGAAAAACAGGGCATTTACTTTTTTCATGGGACTCAGTGTTGAAAGATTAGGTTATCATTATGTCTCATAATGAGACGTCGCGTCTGGTTCTCGTACATTAAGTATCAAGAACAGGACAGCTGTTTTGCTGCCAAAGCTTACCCTTCGTGTTTGTTTGCTTCTTTCCTGCCGGAGTACGCTGGCTTTTCGCCGTTCACCCAGGGAGGCTTCTTTTTACTATCTACATATACTGTGCCATGATTTGTTTTCTGTTATCTTTAATCGTATATTTACGATGAACTATAATTATGACCATGCAGAGATCATTATCGGCGGTTGAGTACAGCAGGGACGAGGAGGTGCTGGCTGGTATGGCCAAGGCGCTGAGCCATCCGGTCAGGGTGAAAATCCTCAAGCTCCTTTCCGGAGAAAGCTGCTGCTTTACCGGGGAGCTGACCGAAATCATACCCATGGCGCAGTCAACCATTTCCCAGCACCTGAAAGCCCTGCTCGAGGCCGGGCTTATCCAGGGTGAGATAGAACCGCCCAAAGTGAAATACTGCATCAACAGGACAAACTGGATACTTGCACAGCGGATGTTTTCCGTTTTTTTTACCGAGGGAAGTTCTGCGGAATGCGATTGCTGACCCTGGGGTTCGGGCCTGATAGGGCTGGCGTGTTCGCTTTTGATAATCGTTCATTTGCGATAAACAAATAAAAGGAAAGAAAGATCATGAAACAGGTGAAAATTCTCGGTACGGGGTGTGCAAAATGCAGCCAGCTTGCCGATGCCGTCAAGGCGGTTATCGCTTCGCAATGCATCGACGCTGAGGTGGAAAAGGTGGAGGATATCCAGAAAATCATGGCCTACAACGTGCTCTCCACCCCGGCGCTCGTCGTCGACGGGGAAGTGCGCTCGAAAGGTCGTGTTCCCGGACTCGACGAGTTGAAGGATTTGCTAACCAGATAAAAAAAAGGAGCATCAAATGAACAGTGTCGTTGAAGTCTGTCCTGAGACAGCGTTGAAAATGATCGGAGAGGGCGCCTTGCTTGTCGATGTCCGTGAGCGTGAAGAGGTTGCCGAAGCATCGTTCGATGTCCCCGGCGTCATGCTGATTCCCTACAGCGAGTTCGATGAACGGTTTCGTGAGATTCCAGCTGACCGGGATGTGATTATAGCCTGTAATGTAGGCGAAAGAAGTCTCATGGCTACCCGTTTTCTCATGCACAACGGCTACCGGAATGCCGTCAACATGCAGTACGGAATCGTCCGCTGGGCGGAAAAGGGTTTTCCCGTGAAAGGCGAATTGAAACGCAAGCAGGGTGGATGCTGCTGTGGCAGCACTTCCGGCAGTTCGAACGGCACGGGAAGCTGCTGCTGAGTAACTCCATCAAGTGAATGAACATGAATCAGCCCGAACAGACCTCCTCCAGCCTGAAGGCCGCAGCCATGACTGTCGTGGCAGCAGTCGTCTGGCTGCTGCTCTACGGTAATTTAGAGCCCGCCGCGGATTTCCTGCTGGGGGTGGCCGGCATCAGTCGTGCGACCCGTTTCGGTGAAGCACTGCACTTCTTCATCTACGAAGTCCCCAAGGTGCTGCTTCTGCTGACAGGCGTGGTGTTCGTTATGGGAGTCGTGCATACCTTCATCTCCGCGGAACGGACGCGGGCCATTCTGTCGGGAAGGCGCGCCGGTGCCGGCAACATGCTGGCCGCCTCGCTCGGCATCGTGACTCCGTTCTGCTCATGCTCGGCAGTGCCGCTCTTCATAGGATTCCTGCAGGCCGGCGTACCGCTCGGCGTAACCTTCTCCTTCCTGATCTCGGCTCCCATGGTCAACGAGGTTGCCCTTGCGCTGCTTTTCGGCATGTTCGGCTGGAAAGTCGCACTGCTTTACATGGCGATGGGATTGCTCGTGGCCGTGGCAGCCGGCATGATTATCGGCCGGCTCGGTATGGAGCGCTGGCTCGAGGACTGGGTGCAGCAGATGCAGCAGAACTGCAGCTGCGGTGCCGATGAAACCGGCGATGCCATGAGCTGGAACAGTCGCCTGTACAATGGCGTAACGCATGTCCGCGAGATCGTGGGCAAGGTGTGGCTCTACATCGTGCTTGGCGTCGGACTCGGCGCTGGCATTCACGGCTACGTGCCGGAGAATTTCATGGCTTCGGTCATGGGTAGAGATGCCTGGTGGTCGGTGCCCGCGGCGGTGCTGCTCGGCGTGCCGATGTACTCCAACGCCGCAGGGATCCTGCCCGTGGTGCAGGCGCTGCTCGGAAAGGGCGCTGCGCTCGGTACGGTCATGGCCTTCATGATGAGCGTGATTGCGCTCTCGGCACCCGAGATGATCATTTTGCGCAAGGTGCTCAAGCCGCAGCTTATTGCGGTATTTGCCGGCGTGGTGGCACTCGGCATCATGCTGGTGGGATTCGTCTTCAATGCAGTCTTTTCAACCTTATGACTACAGGGCGCCTCTATAAAGTTATTGCGCACCCAAATTGCTGCGTTGGTCGGTGCTCGAAATCCTCATGTACTACGTGTACACTCCGGTTTCTCCGCTCCGTCCGCCTTGCACTTTGAGCGCTCATCACACTTTATAGAGGTGCCCTACAATACTCAATACTGAATTTATGAAACAGTCCGTGCTCATACTCTGTACCGGGAACTCCTGCAGGAGCCAGATGGCCGAGGGGTTCCTTCGTTCGTTCGATTCCGAACTCGATGTCTTTTCGGCGGGTACGAACCCGGCTGAAGCAGTGCATCCGCTTGCCGTCAGGGTAATGCGGGAAGAGTGGATCGATATCGGCGGCTGCCGTCCGAAAAGCGTCGAGGAATTCACTTCGAGACCGTTCGACTGGGTCGTGACGGTCTGCTCCGGAGCCAAAGAGTCCTGTCCCGTCTTTACGGGAGAGGTCAAACACCGGGTGCACATCGGGTTCGACGACCCCGCGGAAGCCGAAGGGAGCCGCGAAGAGGTGCTTGCTGTTTTCCGCAGGGTTCGCGATGAAATCCGCGAAGGGTTCAGAAGCTTCTACAACGCAATGCAGACGGGAGGGTAGCACCATGGGCATGTCAACCAGACAACTTTCCTTTCTCGATCGCTATCTCACGCTCTGGATATTCCTCGCCATGGGTATCGGTGTGCTCTCGGGCTATCTTGTTCCCGGTACGGCAGCGTTCTGGAACACGTTTCAGTCAGGCACCACCAATATTCCCATCGCCATAGGGCTTGTCGTCATGATGTATCCGCCCCTGGCCAAGGTGAAGTACGAGGAGCTTGGCGATGTTTTCCGCAACACCAGGGTGCTCGCACTCTCGCTGGTACAGAACTGGGTGATCGGTCCGGTGCTCATGTTCGTCCTTGCCGTACTCTTTCTTTCCGATATGCCGCACTATATGGCGGGTCTCATCATGATCGGCCTTGCCCGCTGCATCGCCATGGTGATCGTCTGGAACGAACTGGCAAAAGGCGATACGGAGTACGCAGCAGGTCTCGTTGCCTTCAATTCGGTTTTCCAGGTGCTCTTTTTTTCCGTCTATGCATGGGTTTTCCTCACGGTGTTGCCCGGCTGGCTCGGTCTCTCGTCGTTCAGGGTCGATATCACCATCTCGGAAATCGCCTCGTCGGTTTTCATCTATCTCGGCATTCCCTTCATAGCCGGTTTTCTTACCCGGTTCGTCATGCTCCGCCTCAAAGGCAGGGAATGGTACGAAACCGTTTTCGTGCCGCGGATCAGTCCGCTTACGCTGGTTGCGCTGCTCTTCACCATCGTGGTGATGTTCTCGCTCAAGGGTGAGTATATCGTGAAAATTCCGATGGATGTCGTTCGCATCGCCATACCGCTGCTCTGCTACTTCATCATCATGTTCCTCGTCTCGTTCTATATGGGAAGAAAAGTCGGAGCGGATTATTCCAAAACAGCCACGCTCTCCTTTACGGCGGCCAGCAATAACTTCGAGCTTGCCATTGCCGTAGCCGTAGCGGTGTTCGGCATCGACTCCGGCGAAGCCTTTGCAGCCGTAATCGGCCCGCTGGTCGAGGTTCCGGCCCTTATCGGCCTGGTGAACGTTTCGCTGTGGTTCAGAGAGAAATGGTTCGGAGGGGCCACTGCGGACTGAGCCTTTTTCAGGAGTCTGATCGATACTGGAAGCTTGCGGCTTTTTTATTATACTGTCATTCGCCCGGTTTTTTCTCACGTTATACGTGCCGATGACCCTCGTCCGGAATCCTGCCGGCGACGATGGCCGGGCTTGTAACCGATCAAGGAGCTGTAAATCTGATGTCTACTGAAATTCTCAGGCTCGAGGGCATCCGCAGGGAGCTGGAACTGTCGCGCGATGTGCGCCAGACCATCATTCCGAACCTTTCGATGGAGGTCATGGCTGGGGAGTTTGTCGCCATTACCGGGCCTTCGGGTTCCGGCAAGTCCACGCTGCTTTACATCATGGGAGGTCTCGATAAACCCAGTTTCGGCAAGGTGTGGCTTGACGGAGAGGAGATCACCGGAAAGGATGAAACCTCGATGACCCGGATCCGGAACGAAAAAATCGGTTTCATCTATCAGTTTCATTTTCTCCTGCCTGAGTTCAACGCCGTTGAAAATGTGAGCATGCCGATGATGATCAACGGACGGTTCAGCAAAAAGGAGATCCGGGAGCGGGCCATGAAACTGCTCGACACCGTGGGTCTGGAGAACAAGTACACCAACAAACCCAGTCAGCTTTCCGGCGGTCAGCAGCAGCGGGTTGCCATTGCACGGGCTCTTGCCAATGATCCGAAGGTCGTGCTTGGCGATGAGCCGACAGGCAATCTCGATTCGAAATCCGCTCGCAATGTCTATGAACTTTTCGATCGTCTCAACAGGGAATTGAACCAGACGTTTATTGTCGTTACGCACGACGAGGAGCTTGCCAACCGTGCAGGGAGAAGAATCCATCTCGTCGACGGCATGATAGAGAGCGATAGCCTGCTCAAGAACGCGGCACTTTCCGTATAATGCGGTTGTAACCAAAACACTTTTCGTCGCTATGCCTTCCCCAGCGCTCCAACAGATTCGGAACTCCTATCCGCTCGTTTACAAGGCTTTCAGCGACCTCGATGACGGGGAGCGCCATCTGCAGCGAATCATGGAGCTTGACCGGTACTGGGAGGATCCTTCGGGAACGGCTTCCCGTGTCATCAGGCCAGGTTCGGAGCTGCCGGAGGGTGCGGCTGTGAGCGGGGAGTTCGATCTGATCTATGCAGGCGGCACCCTGAGCTTTCTGCATGCCGCGGTTATGGTGAAGCAGCATAACCGGAAGGTACTGGTGTTCGATCGTCATTTTCCTGCGCAGTCCACAAGGGACTGGAATATTTCACGTGATGAACTGCTGCGGCTTGCCGGAACGGGCGTGTTCAGCGAAGCCGAGCTCGATTCGGTGATCGTTCGCCGTTATACGTCCGGCTGGGTGGAGTTTCACAAACCTGACGGGAGCCAGAAACGGCTCTCCATGCAGCACGTGCTCGACTGTGCCGTGGACGCCGACCGGTTGCTCGGCATGGCCAAAGATCGTGTGCTGTCGGGACAGGAGAACAGCGTGCTTGACGGCATGAGCTTTTTGGCATGTTACCGGTTTCCCGATCATATCGTCGTCGAAGTCGAAGATCGCGGAGGTGCCAGGTTTTATTTTCGAGCAAAGGTGCTTGTCGATGTCATGGGCATTCTTTCGCCCATTGCCCGCCAGCTCAACCATGGCCACCCCCAGACACATGTCTGCCCAACCGTGGGTACTATCGCCAGCGGTTTTGAACACGTGGATTTCGATACAGGAGAGATTCTTGCAAGTACCGGTCCGGCCGAAACCGGTGGAGGTGGAGGTCGCCAGCTGATCTGGGAGGGTTTTCCTGCAGAAGGGGACCGGTATATCACCTACCTGTTTTTTTACGACGAGGTAGACTCGGAAAACGACAAAACGCTGCTCGGTCTTTTCGAAACCTATTTCCGGAGACTGCCCGAGTACAAGCAGCCGGGTCGGAATTTCGTTATCCACCGCCCGGTTTACGGCATCATACCGGCCTACTTTCATGACGGCATCAGCCGCACCAGGGTTATTGCAGACGACCGTATCGTGCTGTTCGGCGACGCGGCATCGCTGGCTTCCCCCCTGACATTCTGCGGTTTCGGTTCAATGGTACGCAACCTGCAGCGGCTCACCGACGGTCTTGAAGGGGCGCTTCGCGACGGCCTTCTCTCGAAAGAGCATCTTTGCGTCATCAGTGCCTATGAGCCGAATGTGGCCTCCATGGCCAATCTCATGAAGTATATGTGCTACAATGCCAGGACCGATGAGCCGAATTTTGTCAACGACATGATGAACGAGGTCATGATTGTGCTCGACCAGCTTCCCCCACGCTACAGGGAAGCGATGTTCCGTGACGAATTGAAACTCGAAGAGCTGGTGACAGTCATGCTGAAGGTTGCCTTGCGATACCCGAAAATTCTTTACGTGACATGGGAAAAGCTTGGTATACAGGGTTCGCTTGGTTTTCTGAAAAACCTTGCCGGATGGGCGCTTTCACCGACGAAGTAACCGGAACAGAGAGAGATGGAGAGAGCGAAAGCTGCAGAAGAGATGGTGAAGCTCCGGGAGGAGATCGACCGTCACAATTACCTTTACTATGTACAGGCAAGGCCGGAGATAGCTGATTACGATTTCGACCGTCTGCTGGAAAAGCTGGTGGCGCTTGAAAAGCTTTATCCCGATCTTGTGACCCCCGACAGCCCTTCACAGCGGGTGGGCGGGCAGATTTCCAGGGAGTTTTCTTCCGTTCAGCATCGTGAGCCGATGCTGAGCCTCTCCAATACCTATTCGCTGGGAGATGTGGCCGATTTTTACAGCCGCGTCAGAAAGCTGCTTCACGAGGAGGGTATCGAAAAACAGGAGATGGTGGCCGAACTGAAGTTCGACGGTGTCGCTGTTGGCCTGGTCTATCGTGACGGCCTGCTGGTTCAGGGAGCAACGAGGGGCGATGGCGTCAGGGGCGACGATATTACCGTCAATCTCAGGACCATTTCCACCATTCCGCTGCGCATTGAAGCCTCTCTTGCCGAAAAACACCAGGGCCCGGACCGGGAGATCGAAGTGCGGGGGGAGGTGTTCATGCGGAAGGATGATTTCGATAGCCTGAACGAGGGGCGGCCCGAAGAGGACCGGTTCGCCAATCCCCGCAATGCAACGGCAGGCACCCTGAAACTGCAGGACTCCGCCGAAGTCGCTCGCCGCAGGATGATCTTTGTGGCGTATTTCCTTAAAGGTATCGCCGATGAGAGCACCCGGCATCTCGACCGGCTCAGGTTGCTCGAAAAGCTTGGTTTTTATACTGGCGGGCAGTACCGTCTCTGCAGCGAACTGAAAGATATCGAACAGTTTATAGGCGACTGGGATGAAAAGCGCCATGCGCTTCCCTTCGAGACCGATGGAGTGGTGTTGAAGCTTGACGATGTCACTCTGTGGGACCGGCTTGGCGCCACTTCCAAAAGTCCCCGCTGGGCAATCGCTTACAAATATCCCGCGCAGCAGGCGAAAACCGAGTTGCTTGGCGTCGTTTTTCAGGTTGGCAGGCTCGGCACCATCACTCCTGTAGCTGAACTGAAGCCGGTGAAGCTTGCCGGTTCGACGGTATCCCGCTCAACCCTGCACAATTTCGATGAAATCGACCGGCTGGGTGTGCGTCTTCATGACCGGGTAGTGATCGAGAAATCCGGAGAGGTGATTCCCAAAATTATCCGGGTCGCCCTGGAGGAGCGTTCGTTGTCCACCGAACCCATAGTCGTTCCCGAACGTTGTCCTTCGTGCCGTACGCCTCTCGTGAAGCCGGAAGGGGAGGTGAGCTGGTACTGTCCGAACGAAGAGGAGTGCCCTGCGCAGATACGGGGCAGGGTTCTGCATTTCGCCTCGCGCAATGCCATGGATATCCAGTCGCTCGGCGTCGCTCTGGTCGATCAGCTGGTTGCCAGAGGGCTCGTCAGGGATCCCGGCGACCTCTATGCTCTTCAGGTGCCACAGCTTGAAGGGCTTGAACGCATGGGCACAAAATCTGCCGTAAACCTGGTGCGGGCGCTCGATGAAAGTCGAAGCCGCAGTTACGAACGGCTGCTCTACGCGCTCGGTATCCGCCATGTCGGCCAGGCGACCGCACGGGAACTTGCCCGGGCATATCCCCGGTTTGCAATGCTGCGGGAGGCCGGTGAAGAGGAACTTTCCTCGGTGCCGGATATCGGCCCCGTTGTCGCCCGAAGCATTATCGACTATTTTGTCAGGCCATCGACACCCGCTCTTATAACGAAATTGCAGGAGGCCGGTCTTTCGTTCATGGCTGCCGAGCCTGAAGAGCCGGTAAACAGGAATTTCGAAGGAATGAGGGTTGTTTTTACCGGAGAGCTTGAGCGGTACGCCCGAAGCAAGGCCTCCGGACTGGTAATGGCCAGAGGAGGAATGGTTACCAATTCGGTGAGCCGGACTACCAGTCTCGTAGTGGCGGGAAATGATGCGGGCAGCAAGCTGGAGAAGGCGCTCAAACTGGGCGTGAAGGTTGTCAGTGAGGACGAGTTTGAATCAATGCTTTAGCATGATTACCGCTATGGAACCGCATTACAGGGTGGCTATTTTCGGATCGGCGAGAATCAGGGAGGGCGACCGGGACTATCAGGATGTGTTCCGGATTGCCCAAGGCCTTGCCGAAGCGGGCTTCGACATTGTAACCGGCGGTGGTCCTGGACTTATGCAGGCCGCCAATTCCGGCTCGAAAGCCGCACATTCGGAAAACAGCTCGATAGGCCTGAACATCACACTGCCGAGAGAACAGGAGCCGAACCCCTTTCTTGACATCAAGCAGGAATTTTCGATCTTCAGCAGCCGGCTCGACACCTTCATGCAGCTTTCCGACGCGGTTGTCGTCGCTCCCGGAGGAATCGGCACCATTCTGGAACTGTTCTATGCCTGGCAGCTTGTCCAGGTCGAGCATATCTGCGATACGCCGATTATCCTTTATGGCGAAATCTGGACCAGCCTGCTGCTCTGGCTGGAAACCGAGGTGCTTCCGAGAGGGCTTTTCAGCAGGAAGGATATGCACATGATTTTTCACGTGACGGAGCCTGATCATGCTGTGAACCTCGTCCGGAAAATTCATGCGGATCGCCTCAGGGATGCTCATGCCTGCAAGAATTTTACGAAATACAGAGTCGAATTGCGCTCATCCGACCGAACTGAAAATATTTCCCCTTTGTGAAAAATATCAAGAGGTTTCTGACTATCGGGAGCCGGCTGCTGCTCGTTATCTGTATCGTACAGATAAGCATGCTTGCTCTTCTGCCGTCGTCCGCCATCTTTCCCGCAACGGTTTCCGACAAGGTTCTGCATGCACTTGCGTTTTATCTGCTTTCCCTGCTTGTGGATTTCGCTTTTCCGAAGACATCGTTCAATGCTTTCAAGATCATCTTTCTGCTCGGATACGGTGGGGCCATAGAGATAGTCCAGTCGTTTTTCCCCTACCGCAGCTGCTCGTTTGCCGATATCGTTGCCGATGGCGTCGGCATAGCGCTTTATCTGTTCACGATACCGCTGCTCAAGCGTCTTCCGTTCATCCGTGAACGGTGGTCTTCCTGAGGCCTCGCGCCATACTGGCACGGGGCTTATTTTGATGCTACGTAGAGGATCGAGGTCTCGAAGGTCATGGGGAAATACTGTGCGCTGCGGAATCCGCTTTTTTTCAGGACAGCCGCAAAGGCTTCCGTCTGCGGAAACTGCTCGACAGAGTGGGGGAGATAGTCGTAGGCAAAAGTCGACTTGCTGAACAGCGCAGCGATTTTCGGGAGCACCTTCTTGAAGTAAACCAGGTAGAGCTTTTTTACAAGGGGATTGCGTGGAATCATCGGTTCGATGATGAACGCATGGCCGCCGGGCTTGAGCACCCGGTGGAACTCCCTCATGCCCTGTTCGAGATTTTCGAAATTTCTCACCCCGAAACCTGCGCTGACCACATCGAAGCTTGCCGTATCGAAAGGGAGTTTTTCGGCATATCCCTCGAGGAAGGCGATTTCCGGATATTTCCTGCGGGCAATGACGAGCATTTCCGGGGAGAGGTCGAGAGCGGTGACCTTCGCTCCCGGGATTTTAGCCATGGAAGCGGCCAGATCACCGGTGCCGGTTGCAACATCGAGAATCCGCGGATCAGGATTGCTCCCAAGCAGTTTTTTTGCCCTGGCGGTTGCCGCAGCTCTCCAGTAGTTGTCAATTCCGAGGCTCAGCAGGTGGTTGAGAAAATCATATGTCGGGGCAACCTCGTCGAACATGGTGCGGATCGAAGATCGCGACTTTGTCTTGTTCAGCGATTTTGCAGTCTCTATGGGTTGGCTCATTGATGCTCTCTCAGCTTTTTTTGCCGTATACTTCTTCGGGATCGAACATGAGCGTATCGCAGATCTCCATCGAAAGGTCGCCTTTTACCCGTCGGTAGAAACAGGAGTGATATCCGACATGGCAGGCGCCGCCTTTCTGCGAGACCTTGAGCAGAAGGGTGTCGCCGTCGCAGTCGATAAGGATATCGTGAATATCCTGCATGTTTCCGGATGATTCGCCCTTGAGCCAAAGTTTCTGGCGGCTTCGGCTCCAGTAGCAGGCCTTTTTTCTTTCCAGCGTCATTTCAAGGCTTTCACGGTTCATCCAGGCCATCATGAGCACTTTCCCGGTTTCGTGATCCTGGACAATCGCAGGCACGAGTCCCTTCTCATCGAATTTGACGGTTTCGAGAAAACTTTTCTGAAGGTCTTGGTTCTCGCTCATCTGCGTGTAATGGTTAAGTATTGTTTATGGAACCATCCCGGAACACGGAACAGTCATGAAAAACGTTTTTAAAGATTCATAAAATAATGGAAAAACCAAGGTCGGAATAGAGAAAAAGTTCAAAACATGTAACTTCCAAGAGCCAAATCTAAAATGCCACAAGATCTATGAAGACCCTACAGAAACTCCTTCCGAAATATACTATCGCTCTTGCCGTTGTTTTTCTTGTTACCGTCGCCTATCTCGTAACCCGGGGCAATACCGTCGATGTTGAGGCAGTCGAGGTTACCTATGCCGAACTTGTCCAGGCCGTCTATGCGACAGGATTCGTCGAGGCGGATGCCGTCGCCAACCTGAGTGCCGAGCTTTCGGGAACGGTCAGCTCTGTCGGAGCTCTCGAAGGGGAGCGGGTTGCTGCCGGTCAGACGATCATCGCCTTTGAAACACTCCAGCCTGCTCTTGCCGTACGCGAAGCCAGAGCTGCTTACGAGGAACAGCTTGCGCTGGCAGGAGAGAGAAAGATCAACTATACGAGAATCAGCAATCTTTTCGGTGAAGGGGCGGTTTCCCGCCAGGACCTTGACGATGCCCGTAAAAACCGGCGTCAGGCTGAAGAACTGCTCGAACAGAAAAAACTGCGCCTTCAGATCAGGGAGGATGATCTGAAGAAACTGACGGTAAAGGCGCCCTTCAGCGGCATACTCGCCCTGCAGAATGTCAAAAAAGGCGATTATGTCACGGCCAATACCATCGTCGCAAGAGTTATCGATACGACAGGGTATGTGGTCAATGTCGAAGTGGATGAACTTGATGTTCCGCGTATCCGAACCGGGCAGAAAGCGGCGATTGTGCTCGATGCCATGCCTGACCGGCGCTTTGGGGCCGTAGTCTCCCGTGTTGTGCCCCAGACCGACACCGTCACGAAAACATCGAAGGTTTATCTGCGTTTTTCGGAACCGGTCAGTGGTGTCCAGGCCGGAATGACGGCAACGGCCAACATCATCTACAACAGGAAACCCCGAACACTGCTGGTAAGAAAAAGTTCGGTGTTCGACGAGAACCATGTCAGCTATGTCTGGAAAATCGAGAACGGCGAACTGAAGAAACAGCCGCTTAAAACCGGCGCCGGAGATCTTGCCTTTGTCGAGGTTCTCGAAGGTCTCAGAAAAGGCGACAAGGTTGTCCCTGTTCCCGAGGAGCGATTCAGGGAAGGTATGGATGCCCGGGTCGTCACGGGCAGTGACAGGCATTGAACCTCAAGATCACGGTATGGAGGAACCTAAAAAAATAGCGGTTATTCTGGCGGCTCACGGTGAGGCTGAAAGTGCGGGGTTCAGGGAGAATTACCTGGTCAGCCGCCGGACGCTGGCGCATGCATCAACGGTCATGGCCGTTCCGCCTGTCCTGCAAACCGGGATTTCACTGCTCTCCACGCTGAAGAAAAAACTGCGACCGGCAGCAACCGGATCGCCTCATAACAGGATTACCCGTCAGCAGGCTGAACTCCTGCAGCGCTATCTCGATGCATGTTTTCACGACAGCGGCCTGTCCTTTGCTGTGCATGCGGCTTTTTCCGCTTCCGATCCCGCCATAGAAGGGGTGATCGATGCAACGTCGCATTACGATGGCCGTATTCTCGTTTCCATGTCACCGGCCGATAACGAACTGACCTGCGGTCAGCTCTGCCGCTACCTTGCAGAGAAGCGGGAGGAGGACGACCTGAGCCGGGTGAAGGTGCTCGGCAGGTTCTGGTGCGATCCTGTGCTTTACGGTCTCTGTACCTCCCATATCGCAGCCGAGAGTGCTTCGCACGGGTTGCAGCGCAGCGAGGCCAACGCCCTGCTTCTGCTCTTTCACGGTACGCTGGTTAGCGACAGCAAGGGGGAGCCGCCCCGATTCCGTACCGGCCACCATGAAACCGCCCATTTTGCTCAGCAGCTGACCGCAGCAATAGAACGAGACGCAACGCATCCCTGGGGTCGGGTTATGACCGCCTATCTCAATCACGATGTCGGGGGAGAGTGGACCAAACCCTCTTTCGATGAGGTCGCAGGGCAGCTTCGCCGTTCCGGTGTCGCCAATGTCGCCCTGTTCGCCGCAGGATATTTTGCGGACGGCAATGAAACCATTCACCGCGCAGGGGAGCTGCTCCGCATGATGTCGTCTTCCTGCGCCGTGCGAACCATCCCCTGCCTGAATGCGTCTCCGGCCTTTACCCGTTATCTCGGACAGCGAGTTGCCGGAGCGGTCTCGCAGCTGCTCTGCCGTCCGTTTCCATAAGGGGGTCCGGTTTCATGTTTGAGCCCGATGCGATCGTTTTTCCCGCATCGGGCGCATTTCCGGCGAACGTGACCGGTCATTCCGGCGGCGAAATGGTTAGCTCATTTATCGAACCCCTTTTCAGTATGCAGAATCTCGTTCTTCTTTTTGTCTGTTTTCTTGCCGGGGTTCTTCTGCGGAGCCTGAAACGGCTTCCGTCGGAAACGCCGGCGGTGCTGAATGGTTTTATTATCCATGTTTCCCTTCCTGCGCTTGCCCTGCTCTATCTCCACGATCTGGAACTCACGGCGGAAGTGTTTGTGCTTGCCGCCATGCCATGGATTCATTTCTGCCTTGCGCTCGTGATTTTTCCGCTGCTTGGCAGATTGTTGCAACTTCCCCGGATGACCGTCGGAGCGCTTATTCTTACCGGAGGCCTCGGCAACACCTCCTTTGTCGGTTTGCCGATGATCGAAGCCTATTTCGGCAGGGAGGCTCTGGTGCACGGCATTGTCGTCGATCAGCTCGGCTCTTTTATGGTGCTCTCGACCCTTGGCATCGTCACTGCCGGTATCTACTCGAGCGGAAAGCCTCCGGCAAGGGTGATCCTGCAGAGGATTCTTACGTTTCCTCCCTTTCTATCCATGGTGGCAGCGGTTCTTCTGATGCCGTTCGACTATCCGGAATGGTTCAGTCTTCTGCTCGGACGCCTGGGCGATACCCTCGCTCCGCTTGCCCTGCTCTCTGTAGGTTACCAACTGCACCCAGGGCATCTGTCAGGCAATATCCGGAATCTCACTCTCGGCCTGTCGTTCAAACTGCTTGCAGCTCCTCTGCTGCTCAGTCTGCTCTATCTGGGCATTTTCGGCCTGTCGGGCCTGCCGGTAAGAGTTACGCTGTTCGAAGCCGCCATGCCGCCAATGATCACGGCCGGCATCATTGCCACCGAACACGGCATCAATCCGTCTCTTGCTTCGATGATGGTTGCCCTTGGCATTCTGGTTTCCTTTTTTACGCTCGCTTTCTGGGGTTTTCTTTTGGAAGGCGTATAGCCGTTACCGGGCTCTTGAAATGGTTAATGCTCTTCCTGTGTTCTTGTTTCTGTTTCCCGCAGCTATGGGGAACAAGCTTGAGGAGAGGGAACAACTATAATCGGGCATGCAGAAAGCCGCGCTTTTTATCGATGGGGCCAATCTTTTCTTTACGCAGCGCCATCTTGGATGGCAGATAGATTTCTCCCGTCTCATGAACTATTTCACGAACCGTTACCATGTGGCATCGGTGCGTTATTACGTGCCCTCGACCGATCCTCCTTCCGAGGATCAGAGTGCATTCAACAGGGTTCTTCTGACTCATGGTTTCGAGATCATCTCCAAACCGGTAAAAAAGATCGTCAATAAAGAGACCGGAGAGGTTGTCATGAAAGGCAATCTCGATATCGAGCTTGCCGTTGATGCCATGCTGACCGAGAGTATCTACGACCGGTTTATCCTCTTCAGTGGCGACAGCGATTTTTTGCCGTTGCTCAGGGCGCTGCAGCTGAAAGGAAAAACGGTTTCCGTCTATTCGACCAGGGGAATAAGCTCCCGTGAACTCTACAGCGGGCCGGATATCGATTTTCATGATCTTGCCCTTATGGGAAAAGAGATCGGCCAGTCGGAACCGGGAGGCGGCGCTGCAGGTCAGGAGCATGGTTATACAAGGCTTCCGGAAGCAGGGGAGCGCTTTACCGGTTCGGTGCTTTCCGTCAAGGCCTACGGCATATTTCTTGTCAATCCCTTCCATGTCAAATGTCTGCTTCCGCTGAGTTTTCTCGGGGTGACGAAGCGCATCGCCGATCTTTCCTCGATCGTGAAAATGGATGACCGTTTCGAAGTGACTGTCTTTGCAGTCGATACCGCTCATGATGTTCCCCAGATCACGGTCAAGCTTTCGAGCAAGATCATGTCGGAAGAGCTCGAAAGACGGGTAACGGCGCTGGCCTGAAGTTTCCTGAGCCGTTTTCCCCGTTACTTCTGCATCCTCAGCGGCAGCTCCAGGCCGTTTGCCTCAAGCAGATTCCGGTCACTCAGCAGCTCCTTTGCAGGACCTTGCGCAACTATGCGCCCTTCCGCCATGACATAGACATGGCTGCAGGTTTCCCAGATAAAGTCAAGGTCGTGTGAAACCGTAACTCTTGTTGCCTGCAGGTCTCTGACGAGCGAGATGAGCTTTTTACGGTTGCGCGGATCGAGGTCCGAAGTGGGTTCATCCATAACCAGCACCGAGGGGTGCATCACCAGCACGGCGGCGAATGCCGCAAACCGTTTCTGTCCCTGCGAGAGTTTCGAAGGAGGTTTGTCGCGCAGTTCCCACAGTCCGAAATCCCTCAGGAGTTTTTCGCTCTCCTCCGCGCTTCGCTCTGGATCCAGACCGAGGTTTTTCGGACCGAACATGATATCGTCGTAGAGCCGGGCCATGAAAAGCTGGTCGTCCGGGCTCTGGAAAACCAGTCCGGCCAGTTTTCTGATGCGCTCCAGGTTTTTTTTTCTGACTTCAACCCCGTCGATGGTGATCTTGCCTGATTGAGGCAGATACCAGCCGTTCAGATGGTTGACCAGCGTTGATTTTCCTGCACCGTTGGCGCCCACAATACCGACCGAATCTCCAGCCGTGACCGTGAGCGAGACATCGTGCAGCGCTCTTGTTCCGTCGGGGTAGGAAAAACTGACCTGTTCGACTGTAATCATTCCGGTTTACTTCTATTCTGTTACGGGGCGAACAGCACTCTTACCGCGGCAAAACAGATGAGTGCGGCCGTGATGGCAGCCGTGTCTGTTGCTGTAAAAGGTTTTTTCTGTTCCATAGAGAGGCTGTGCCTGAATCCCCTGGCGCACATGGCCATATATATCCTCTCGGCTCTCGATGTTGTTCTCAGAAGCAGTGATCCGATCAGTTGCGCCGTGCTGAAAAGGTCATTTCCCCTGCCGCCGAATGAACGCAGATCCCGGGCTTTCCGGAGTGAACGGGCTTCGGGGACGAGCAGAAAACTGTAACGGTATACCAGCTGCAGCTGGGTTACAAAAACTTCCGGAACCCCGAAAGAGCGCAGGGCGCTTCCGAAACGATGGAATGGCGTGCAGAGGGAGAACGCATGCATGGCGCCGAGAGCGACAAACGTTTTGGCTACGATTACACTTCCTGAAACCATCCCTCCGGTTATCGTGAAACTTCCTGCTGCGGAAAAAGGGGTGCGGTCGAAATAAAGGTTTCCCGCCGCCATGAAGAGCACGAAAGGGGAGAGCCGAAGCAGCCTTTTTGCGATGGGGCGCAGCGGAATGCCGGCTGCGGTTATGAAGAAAACCGGGAAGGAGCCGTAGGCTATCACTGCCGGAAGGTTATGCTTCGGGACGGAAACAACGAACATGATGAACAGGGCAAGGATGCCCAGCGAAGCCTGGTCTCCTGCCGGGAGGTTGCCGGACGCTTCCGGAGCATCCCTCTGTTCTGTTGCCGTTCCGAAACTCATGGAGAACACTCCTCGTGCTGCGGTTTTTTCCGGAGCAGCAGACCGGCGCTTCCTGCGACGAGCAGCACCAGAAGGCTTCCCGCAATGCCGGATAGTGTTGTGCCTGTATTGACCGGATTGTCAGCGGCCGGTGTCGTTTCCGGCTGCCCGGCCGGGGTCCTGAAGCCGTAATCGGGCAGGAAGGCAAGACGCTGCTGTATCGAGGCGAGAGCCTGGTGAACCGTAGCCGCGTTGCCCTGAAGCTCCTCCTTTCCGGATACTCTGGCCATCGACCATTCCAGACCGTCAGGCTGTGACGATGCAAACCACGAGAGGACCCCTCCGACGGCCAGTGTCGTGATGATGAATGCCTGGAAAATGAATGCCGGTTTGCCGCTCGGCTGCGACTGCATCGAGAGCAGTGCCGGTTCGGTTTTTGCCACGAACAGCAGGACAGCCATGGTGACAAGGCCTTCGACAATACCGATGGCAAGATGTATCGGGAGCATGAAGAGCACGAAGGTGCCGAAAGGCAGTTCACTGATGCCCGACAGCGTGGTCTGGATGACGACGGAAAACGCACCCATCAGAAGTCCGGCCGTCGCGGCGGTGATGCTTGCGGTGGCAATTCTTCCTGCAGAGAGAGAGTTGCCGGCAATGACCCGGTAGAGAAACGGATAGGCGATGAATGCCGGGAAAAACGCAAGATTGAAAATATTGCATCCCAGGGCCAGGAGGCCGCCGTCGGCAAAGAACAGCGACTGGACGACCAGCACCGATGCCAGGGCCAGCAGGGCGCGGTAGGGGCCGAGGAGCACCGTCAGGAGCAGTCCTCCGCCGAGGTGTCCGCTGGACCCGGTGCCGGGAATCGTGAAGTTGATCATCTGCGCGGCAAAGACAAAGGCCCCGAGAACTCCCATCAGAGGGGTTTTCACGCCGTCTGGTTCATGAGCGATTTTTTTTGCGCTCCAGGCGATGAGGGCGCCGCTTGCAACCCAGAACGTCCCCCCGATTGCGGGCGAGAGCAGAGCATCCGACATATGCATGGTTTTTCCTCCGGTGGTTGGCGGGCTGCCCGGCAGGGTCATCCCTTTTTATTGACAAGGTACGTTTTCGATGCGGATCGGCGGTTTTACCGGCTGACCTGCCCTTTTCAGAATCTCGACGCCAGGCCGACCAGAAGCGCGCTGTCGGTTTCGGCATCGTTCAGACCGCATTTCAGGCCGATGTCGAGATCAAGGTTTTCGGAAACGCTGTAGATGAGCCCTCCGATGAGAAATACCGGATGCGTGTTGCCGGTTACGTCCTCGCAGGTTTCAACGCCGATATCGGCAACCGAGCGCAGACGGTCGGTCATGTTGATCTCTGCGGCAATTGACGCATGCCAGATGTCATCGCGCGATGCCGCGTCATCGTCATCGTTTTTATAGTTGTTGCGGCTGTAGCCGACATTGGCGTGCAGTGCCCCGAAGTCCCCTTCATGGGTTGCTATCAGCGTGATGCCGGGTGAGAACTCACCGCTTCCGAAACCCTGCTGCTCGTCGCCTGTTGGAACGGAAATGCCAGGTTTAACGGCAAAGCTGAGCCCGTTCTCTTTATTTTCATAGATTCTCAGCTTGATTTCAAGACTCATGTCGCCGATACCGCTGTCATCGGCAACCGTCAGGCCGTTTTCCCTCACGGAGTACCAGGAGAAGGGAATGCCGACGACGAGATCGATATTTTCTGCGAGTCCGCAGGAGAGAGCCAGAGCTGTTTCTCCGGTGTCCTCCTTCACGTTCACTCCGCCGTCATCCGTTCTGTTCCATGCGAATTCACTGTTCACTTCGATCTGGAATTTCCCTTTTCCCTGGGTTCCGGTGTCGTCGGTAATGAGCGGATGAGCTCCGAAAACAGGTGCTGCCGAGAGCATCGAAGCTGCAGTAACTGTAACAAGAGTGATTTTTTTCAACACAGGCGCTCCGGTTAAGGTTGATGGTGGTGGCACAAAAATACGATTTGTGTTACGAATCGCCAACAACAATTGTTAATAACCGGATTCGGGGAGTTACCCTGCGGAAGAAATGCTGAAGCTGAGATGCTTGACGCCCGCGAGCACCTTGAGCTGTGTTGCAAGTTTTTCCACCTCCCCGGCAGTCCCCTTCACCGCGATGATTTCCAGGCAGTGGTGATGGTCCAGGTGTATGTGCTGCGTTGAAATAATGGTCTCCTGAAAATCATGCTGGACGTCGAGCAGCTGGCCGACCAGTTCCCGTTTATGATGGTCGTAGGTCATGACGAGGGCTCCGGCAACATCGCCGCCTTCCACCCACTGTTTTTTCAGAAGCTCCTCCCTGATGAGATCGCGCAGCGCCTCGGAACGGCTTTTGTAGTGCTGATCGCCGATATGACGGTCAAAAGCGTCGAGCAGTGTTTTTTCAAGGGAAACACCGAACCGGTAGAGTTCGCTCATGGATGGTTTCTCCTGCTGAATAAAAAAAGCCGGCCTCAGGGCCGGCCTCCTGTAAACATGGTTACTCGTTATCGAAATCAGGGGCTTGCCCCGAAAGTTTTTCATGAATGGCTTTTGCTGCCGTCCGTCCGGCGCCCATGGCAAGAATGACGGTTGCTCCTCCTGTGACGATATCGCCGCCGGCATAGACATTTTCTTTCGAGGTGGCCATGGAATTGATGTCGACGACGATAGTGTCCCGCCTACTGACCTCGATTTCTGGCGTTGTCTGCTTGATGAGCGGATTCGAACCGTTGCCGATGGAAATGACCGCCATATCGATCGGAAGCAGGAATTCGGAGTCTTTTACCGGTACCGGTTTGCGACGGCCGGATTCATCAGCTTCTCCAAGCTCCATCCGGATGCATTTCACGCCAGTCAGCCACTGCTGTTCATTGCCGATGAATGCAATCGGATTCATGAGCAGCAGGAACTCGATGCCTTCATTTTTTGCATGATCGATCTCCTCTTTACGGGCCGGCATTTCAGCTTCCGACCGTCGGTAAACGATATAGGCGTGCTCGGCGCCGAGTCGTTTCGCCGTACGGACAGCGTCCATTGCCGTATTTCCGCCGCCGAACACTGCGACGTTTTTGTCCCTGCAGTCGAAAACCGGAGTGTCGGATTGCGGGAAATCGTACGCTTTCATCAGGTTGACCCTGGTAAGGAACTCGTTCGCCGAATAAACTCCGAGCAGATTTTCTCCTGGTATTCCCATGAACCAGGGCAGACCGGCCCCTACCCCGATGAAAACAGCGTCGAAGTGCTCCTCCTCCATGAGCTCGTCGATCGTGACCGAACGTCCGACCACCGTATTGGTGACGAATTCGACCCCGATCTGTTTCAGTCCGTCAATTTCGGCCTGCACGATATCCTTGGGAAGGCGGAATTCGGGAATTCCGTACATCAGTACTCCGCCAAGCTGATGCAGGGCTTCATAAACGGTCACCGAATGGCCAAGTCGGGCAAGATCGTTGGCACAGCTCAAACCAGCGGGGCCACTGCCTATAACAGCGATTCTCTTGCCTGTGGCCGGCAGAATTTCAGGCAGTTCGACATTGCCGGTTTCCCGTTCGTAATCGGCCACGAACCGTTCGAGATTGCCGATGGCGACGGATTCATGTTTCTTTTCGAGAATGCAGACTTTCTCGCACTGGTCCTCCTGAGGGCAGACCCTGCCGCAGATCGCCGGAAGAATGTTGTCCTCCTTTATTTTCCTTACCGCTCCGAGAAAGTCGCCTTCCGCTATCAGTTTGATGAACTTGTCGATCTTGATGTTGACCGGGCACCCCTTGATGCATGCCGGGTCCTTGCACTGAATGCACCTCATTGCCTCCCTCTGTGCCAGTTCAGGAGTATAACCGAGATGAACCTCCCTGAAATTCCGGATACGCTCCTTCGGGTCCTGTGCAGGCATGGGCTGGCGCGGTATGGCAAGACGCTCCTTGGTCGTCATAGGTTTTAAATCCATAGTACTTCCTCTGTAGAAAATCTTCTGTTTTATGAGTGACTGCACATTCGGCCAGGCTGCCCGTTCACGATTCAGGGAGACTGGCCGGTTCAGGTTTTGAATGGGATTTCGGATGCTACTTCTGCTGGCCGAGCTGGCACTTGTGCGAGAATGCCTCGACGGACTGCTGTTCCTCCTCCAGGTACATTCTGTTTCTGTCGGAGAGGTTTTTGAAATCCACTTTGTGGGCATCGAATTCCGGTCCGTCAACACAGGCGAAGCGGATTTCGTTGTCGATCGTAACACGGCAGCCTCCGCACATGCCGGTTCCGTCAACCATCACCGGGTTAAGGCTCACCACCGTCGGGATGCCGTAAGGCCTGGTCACCTCCGCCACGGCTTTCATCATGGGGATGGGCCCTATGGCAAGCACGTAGTTGATGGTTTTTCCGGAGTCGATCAGTTCCTGGAGTTTCTGGGTGACGAAGCCGTGAAATCCGTATGATCCGTCATCGGTCGTTATGTAGGCTTCATCGCTGACCGCCTTCATTTCGTTTTCAAGAATGACCAGCTCCTTCGTGCGCGCTCCGTTGATGGTGATTACATGGTTGCCCGCTTCCTTGAGCGCCACTGCTGTAGGATAGGCTATGGCCGTGCCTACACCGCCTCCGATGCTGACGGCGGTGCCGAAGTTTTCGATATGCGAAGGGGTGCCGAGCGGACCGACAATATCATGGATGCTCTCGCCCTCCTTTTTCAGGTTCAGTTCGCGCGTGGACTTGCCCATACCCTGCACGATGAGGGTAACGGTCCCCTTTTCCGGATCGGAGCCTGCAATGGTCAGCGGAATTCTTTCGCCGTGTTCACTTACTCGTATCATGACAAATTGACCGGCTTTTCTTTTTTTAGCTATCCGGGGAGCGTGTATTTCAATTTTTTTGATATTTTCAGCTAAAAAAATAGCAGAAACAATATTGTTCATTTGTTTTTTTTAGGCTCTGTATGATTATGGAGAACTGCCGATCTTTTTGGTAAGGCAAAAGGAAGGTTATTATAGGAAATAAATACCGAATTAAAAAACGGGCTTCAGGGTAAAGTGCGCCCGGCCGCGGTTTGCGGTTTTCCTGCTGCGGGTTGCTCATCAAAATATGCTGGTATGATCTTTATTGCTGATTATGGCGCGGGAAATCTTCATTCGGTACAGAAAGCGTTCGAATATCTCGGTATCAAGGCTGTCGTAAGCAGCGATCCCCTCAAACTCGCCGGTTACAGGAAGGTGCTGCTTCCAGGGGTCGGAGCTTTCGGCCAGGCCATCAGTTGCCTGAATGCTTCGGGTTTTACGGAAGCGGTTCTTGAACATGTCGACAAGGGTGGTCATCTGCTTGGTATCTGTCTCGGCATGCAGCTTCTTCTCAGTGAAAGTGAAGAGATGGGCTCGAACAGGGGGATCGACCTCGTGCCCGGCAAGGTACTCCGTTTCAGGAGCGAAACCGACAAGATTCCCCAGATAGGCTGGAATTCGGTCGATCTGAAGAGAGAGAGCGTCCTGTTCAGGGGCATTGCCGACCAGACTTTTTTCTATTTCGTGCACTCCTATTACTGCCAGCCTGAAAATCAGGAGGACATTGCGGCAACAACCTGGTTCGCCGACAAAAATTTCTGTTCGGCCATTGAAAAAAATGGTATTTTCGCTGTACAGTTTCATCCGGAAAAGAGTTCCGAAGCCGGACTTCAGGTTCTGAAGAATTTTGCCGGATGTTAAAAGCTTTCAGTTATCGATATCATGTTTTTTTGCCATGCTGATTATTCCTGCCATTGATATAAAAGACGGTAAATGTGTTCGTCTCACCCGGGGCGATTTCAACCAGCAGAAAATTTACCTCGACAACCCGCGTGACATGGCCATCATCTGGCGCAAGCAGAATGCCAAGATGCTGCACATTGTCGATCTCGATGCCGCCCTTACCGGGGAGATGGTCAATTTCGAGCGCATAAAGGAGATTGTCGAAGAGCTCGACATACCCATACAGGTGGGTGGAGGCATCCGTTCGGTTGAAGCGGTGAAGCGCTATCTCGACATCGGAGTGGGACGTGTCGTGATCGGTTCCGCGGCAGTCACCAACCCTGAGCTTATCGGTGAGCTGCTCAGGATGTACCGTCCGTCGAGAATTGTTGTCGGTATCGATGCCGAAAACGGGGTACCGAAAATCAAGGGCTGGACGGAAAGCAGCGGAATGAAGGATTACGAGCTCGCCCTTGCCATGAAGAAAATGGGTATCGAGCGCATCATCTACACCGATATTACCCGCGACGGCATGATGCAGGGTTTCGGATACGAGAGCACGAGGCTTTTTGCCGAGAAGGCAGGTATGAAAATCACCGCTTCGGGAGGCGTAACCAGTTCGGAAGACCTGAAGAAACTGGTGCAGCTCCAGAAGTACGGGGTTGACTCCGTCATTATTGGCAAAGCGCTCTATGAGAGCAATTTCCCCTGCCAGGAGATGTGGTACAATTACGAAGGGGGGATCTGTCTTGATCATGATTTTTCAACTGCCCGGAAACGGTAGACGGGTCTGTTCCATTTCTGCAGCCCCTTCATTTCAATCACTACCCAACAAGCAGCAGTGCATGAACCTGAATTGCCATTGCAGCAGCAGATCGAGGCGTTGATATTCGCTTCGGAGGAAGCCGCATCCCTCTCCCTCGTCAGACAGGTTACCGGAGCCGAGCTTACCGCCGGTCAGCTTGACGCTCTGGTAATGGAACTGAATGCAGGATATGCCGCTGCCGGGCTCAGCTTCCGCATTCACCGTATTGCTTCAGGCTATCGCTTTCTTGCCGAGCCGCAGTTCGGCGATCTTCTCAAACGGCTGCTCGCTCCGCGAATCCGCAGGAAGCTTTCGCAACCGGTGCTTGAAGTGCTTTCGGTTATTGCCTACCGCCAGCCGGTTACCAAGGGAGAAATTCAGCAGCTTCGGGGCACCAGCCCTGATTACGCCGTTGACCGGCTGCTTGAAAGAGGTTTCATTACCGTGTGCGGGCGCGCCGATTCACCGGGCCGTCCGCTCCAGTACGGAACGACAGGCGAGTTTCTCGATCTTTTCGGTCTGCATTCCCTGAGGGACCTTCCGCAGTTGAGAGAGATTCGCGAGATATTGCAGGAGCATGAGGAGCAGGAGTATCTTGCCGGTGGCGGAGCGTCTCCGCAGTCGGGACTTGAGCATAACGATGAGTAACAGTTTAGAGTACTATGAGTAAAAATACCCGGGAGGAACGGCTTGTCAGGATCAACAGATATCTGGCAATGAGCGGAATTGCGTCAAGAAGGGCTGCCGATCAGCTTGTTGTGGCCGGGAGGGTTACGGTTAACGGCCTTCTCATCACGGAGCCGGGTCTGAGGGTCGATCCCAAGACCGACGAAGTTATCGTCGACGGACGGCGGCTTGCGGAGCCCGAAGCGAGAAAGGTGTATATCCTTTTCAACAAGCCCAGAAACGTCATCACGACAAGCAGCGATGAGAAAAACCGCGATACGGTACTTGACCATGTAAGCGTAAAGGAACGGGTCTATCCTGTCGGCAGGCTCGACCGGAAGACGACAGGGGTTCTTTTACTGACAAATGACGGCGATCTTGCGCATAAATTAATGCATCCTTCTTCAAATGTGAAAAAAGAGTATATTGCGGTATTGGATAACAAGTTTCCGCATGCGCTTTTACTTCAACTGACCGGCGGGATGCGCCTGAAGGATACCGGAGAGAAGGTCATGCCGTGCCAGGCCAGAATACTTGACGACGGTCTGCAGGTGTGGATGAGTATTCACGAGGGGAAAAACCATCAGGTCAGAAGGATGTTCGAGACTCTCGGTTTTGAAGTAAAAAGACTCGAACGCATTGCCTACGCCGGACTGAAGGTCGGCGAACTCCGGCGCGGAGAGTGGCGGTATCTCGGTCGTAAAGAGATTCAGCAGCTTCAGCAGCTGGTATCAGGCGGCGTTTGATCGACAAGGTCGTTCTCATTCCGGGAGTACCGATAGAGACGACTTTGGTGTGCGGTCATAAAAAAACCGCCAGAGATGAACCTTGTCTGTCATGTGCGTAAACGTCGTGTCGCGCGAGCGGTTATGGCGTTTTCTCTTTTATCGGCATGTTTCAGCACCCTTCCGCCACCGGCCGCTGCCGAAGATGGTCTCGGCGATCTGCTCGACAGGGGGCAGATCGGCGGCGATCTGGAGCAGCTGCAGGAGAACCTCGATGCCCTGAAAGCCCGAAAGATCAGGATCAACGAGGCCGAACCCGATGCATTGCGCCAGCTGCCCTGGCTGAACAGCGGGGATATTTCATCCATTGTCGAAGTGCGCCGAACTCGAGGCGCCATTCTGTCCCTCCGGCAACTGGAAGCTATTATCGGACCGGAGAAAACGGCACGAATCGCTCCGTATGTCACCTTCGCGCGGAAAACCCGCTTACCCTCTCCGGAAGAAAAAGAGCCCCTCTCAGGCAGCTTTTCCAGCAGGGTTTTATGGGATACAACCCCCCGCGACGGCCTGTCCGACGGTCGCTACCCCGGCGATCATTTCAAACTGTACAACCGTCTTCAGCTCGATTACGGGAACTTCCAGGCAAACCTCGTGCACGACAAGGATATCGGAGAGCCGGATGTCGCGGATTTCGTATCGCTGAGCCTCAGCGCCTCCGACCTCGGGATCGTGCAGCAGGCCGTGCTTGGAAATTACAGGCTGAATTTCGGTCAGGGGCTTCTCGTCGGTCAGAGCCGCTTCATGTCGAAAGGATCCGAACCCTCCAACAGCGTCAGGATTGGTTCGAAACGGCTCTCGCCATCCTCTTCGAGTTCCGAGTACGGCTTTTTCCAGGGAGCTGCGGCCACCCTTGATCTGAAACCGCTGGAAGTGACGGCGTTCTGGTCAGCCAACCTTGTCGATGCCAGAAACACCACCGGGACGATAACGAGTTTCGATGAAGCCGGCTATCACCGGACCATGACGGAACGGAACCGGAAGGACAACGTTACGGAAACCGTCTATGGCGGCAGTCTGCTTTACCGCTTCGAATCCGGAGCGGTCAGGGGAAAAGCCGGCGGTTCGTGGCTGCGCTATGACTACGGCGAACCGCTCAAGGCGCTCGGCTCCGTTGACGGTTCATCATCGCTTGGAGGCGTCGAATGCGATCTCCTGATAGGTCGTCTCGGATTTTTCGGGGAGGCTGCATGGTCGGAAAAGCCTCACGGGCGTGTTTCCTGGATTGCCGGGGCGGACTATCAGGTGCTTCCGAAGGTGAATCTGCTGTTCGCCGTCCGCGATTATGACCCCGGCTATTACTCTCCGTTCGCCGGTGCATTTGCCGAACGGGGCGACAATGCATCGAACGAGAAAGGTTGCTATTTCGGCATTGAAGGGGCCGTCAGCAGCAAGGTTTCACTGGGAGCATACGTTGACTGGTTCCGGTTTCCGGTTCTGGATGATCATACGGACTATGCTTCCGACGGCTTTGATACCAGGGTGTTTCTCGATTACAGACCCTCCGGTGCTGTTGCGTTGGCTTTTCAGTACCAGCACCGCTACAAGGAGGAGCAGAAGAATCAGGGAAGTTCATCGAGTCCAGTCTGGACGGCTCTGCCGCATATTACCGACCGTTTCAGGCTGGATTGCGATATCGACGTTTCCCGGAGGCTGCATCTGCGAACCCGTGGCGAGGTGAAAAGAGTCGTCAAGGAGTATCTCGCCGGTGATGAAACCTATTACGGCTGGCTGCTCTATCAGCAGGCAAATTTCAGGGTGGGCAGCTTCGGTCTTAAAGGCCGCTTCACCCTGTTCCATACGGATGACTACGATGCCGCAATCTATACCTATGAAGACGATCTTCCGCTCGTATTCAACAGCACGGCGTTCAGCGGCAGGGGAAAAGCCCTCTTTCTGGTTGCATCCTGGGATGTTTCCAGAAACCTGAAACTGGCCGGCAAGTTTGAAACCACATGGTACGATGACAGGGATGTCTACAGCAGCGGCCCTGACGAGCGGGACACCAGCGCTCCCGGCTCATTCCATCTGGGATGTTCGCTGAGGTTCTGAGTGTTTTTCCGCTCAGTGACCCGATGCGGCCCGGTCGAGGCGGTCCCTGATAGCCCGGCCGATCCCTTCTTCGGGAGGCAGTTCGCAGTAAATGACGGCGATGCGGCGCGAGTCGCAGAGACGGAAGAAGTCGAACAGCATTCTGGCGTATTCATCCGGCGTACGGCAGATCCTCGAGAGCGACAATCCTCCGGCTTCGGGTACGGACAGCCCGATGTATGCGGCGCGCACTCCGGGCGGAGTTGTAACGGGCTCACGGGATCCGCAGCGCACGACACGCGCGGCGGGTGCGTAGTGGGGGTATTTCAGCCCGGGACTTCTGGGGGTTTCATCTGTCAGCAGGCAGTCGCTTGTTTCGAGTGCGCCGACGACGCTCCGAAGTTCTTCCATGCTGACCGCGCCGGTTCTCAGAAGCCGGGGGGTGGGGCCCGAACAGTCCACAATGGTCGATTCCAGACCGATAGCGCTCGGCTCTCCCCTGAAGAGGCAGTCGATTTTCCCGTCGAGATCCTCCAGCACCGCTCTCCAGCTCGTTGAACTCGGCTTTCCGGAGAGGTTTGCCGACGGTGCGGCTACCGGGCACCTGCAGTGCTGCAGAAACGAGTGTGCATCCGGATTGGAAGGGCAGCGGACTCCTACCGTATCCAGACCTGCCGTGACCGAATCCGGAACGTTACTGTTTTTTTTCAGGACGATGGTCAGCGGTCCCGGAAAAAAACGGCGAATGAGTTTTTCGGCGTCGCTGCCGATATGGTCGGCAACCTTCAGGACATCTTCGGGGCGGGCGACATGGACAATCAGCGGATTGTCCGGGGGCCGTCCCTTTGCAAGAAATATGCGCAGAACAGCTTCGGGGTGGCATATTGCCGCGCCGAGTCCGTAAACGGTTTCCGTCGGAAACGCCACGATACCCCCATCGTTGATGAAGCGCGCGGCTTTTTCAGGAGAATCGGTGACCATGGTCTGCATGAACGTGATGCGATGCGGCGACTACCTGCAGAAAGCCAGAAGCGCCAGCTGTTCGGGGAAAAATATGCTGTAACAGAGCAGGCCGGAACAGGCGCTGAAGAGCGGAATGGTGAGGTTGTCGTCAACTTTGAACCTGCCGACATGCATGTCGAAGGCCTCCGTTCCGGTTGCCGTCATGGCCATGACAAGGCCGACCTGCAGATTGAGGTTCGGCACAACCGCTACGATGAGAAGCGCGGTCATGAGAAAAGCCGCGCTGCCTTCCAGGCTCTTGTGCCCGAAACGGTGTTTTCCGAATGCTTTTCCGACAAGCGCGGCAGCGGTATCGGCCAGCGCGACCATCGAGAATGCAGCAATTGCAATGATCTTCGGGAAAAAAAACACCAGAAGCAGTGCTGAAAGAGTGATGCAGGTTGCCCCGTTCATCTGCTTGTGTGTTTTTTCGAGTTCGTGCTGCCGGAGCATCGATCCGAAAGTGCGGTGATACCATTCCGATACCGGTTCCGATATGTTTTTCAGCATGTCAACGAGAAAAAATCCGCTAAAGAGCGGCACCAGAAGGAGGAGCGCAAGATCACGGCTGATATGGCAGTAGATCAGGGCAATGGAGATCGAAGAGATATGGATTGCCTTGCGCGCCAGTTCCGCACGAAAGTCGAGTTTGTCGGCCTGTCCGGTTCCGTATTGTTTTCTGTTCTGGTTTTCAGTCACGGTGCCTGCTGTGGTTCGATCATGTTTTTTTGCCGGCCGATACGCTCTCCGGCATGATTCCCATATGACAATGCATGCGGAATATACATTGAAAAGGCGTATGACGAAAACGGAGCGGTCGGGGGCATGCCTGCTTCACGGTTGAGCACAACCGCGGCATCTTTTCCGTCTCGTCACCCGGCCCCCCGGTTTTGTTTCGAAAGCTGCCCCTGGCCATGGGATCTCGTTGGTTCCCGGGCTTTTCCGGGGCTCGCTGCGGCTTCCGGAGGCTTCGATGCGGCGGTATATCCCTATTCTCCGGGAGGTTTTATTTTCCTCACCAAAACATGTACTTTACAGCTGCTTTTTCAACCTTATTGAGCTTTTGCTGTATGGCTTCTGATGCACTTCGGGTTGCTGCCGTCGATCTCGGCACCAACTCCTTTCACATGATTATTGTCGAGGAGAATCGTGAAAAGGGTATTGTAGAGATCGACCGGGTGAAGGATATGATCTGTATCGGCAGGGGCAGCATTTCAACGAAAATGCTCAGTGAGGAAGCCATGCAGGCAGGCATCACGGCTCTGAAAAACTTTCTCGTGCTTGCCTTTCAGCATGGCGTAGCGCCGGAGCATGTGCTTGCTTTCGCAACCAGCGCCATCCGGGAGGCCCGGAACCAGTCCGAGTTTATCCGCAGGGTTAAAGAGGAGACCGGTTTGAAGGTCAAGGTGATATCGGGAAGGGAGGAAGCCGAGTTCATCTACTACGGAGTCAGAAATGCGGTGAAGCTTGGAACCGTCAGTGACCTGATTTTCGATATCGGAGGGGGTTCGGTAGAGTTCGTGATTGCCGACCGTTCCGGCGTAAAGCTTCTTGAAAGCCGCAAGATCGGAGTCGCAAGAATGTTCGAGCGGTTTGTCACCGCCGATCCGGTACCGGAGTACGACATCAAGCTCCTGGAGCAGTTTTTTGCCGCCGAGATGGTTTCAGCCGCCGACAAGGCTGCGGAGCTGGGTGTGAAGCGGGGGATTGCCTCTTCGGGTACTGCCGGGAACATCGCCCGGATGATCCGCTCTCTGCAGGGGGAGGATATCGAGGCCTCCCTGAACAACAGCGGATTTACCCGAAGGGAGTTCAACCGGCTTTACAAAACGGTGCTTCCGCTTCGTTCGCCCGAACGGCGCAAGCTGACCGGTCTCGACGAGAAAAGGGTTGATCTGATTGTGCCGGGGCTTATTCTTTTCGATACCGTTTTCAGGACGTTCGGCCTCGAAGAGATCGTCATATCCGATTCCGCGCTGCGTGAAGGCATGGTGCTTCACTATCTGCAGCAGAAACATGACAAGCCGGGGAAACATCCCGGCCGGGATATACGCCGGGAGAGCGTCTATGAACTCGGCTTCCGGTGCAACTGGAACCGGCAGCATTCGGAGCAGGTCGCCAGACTCTGTCATCAGCTTTTCGACCAGCTTTCGGATCTCCACTGTCTTGATCTCCGTTATCGGGAACTGCTCGAATATGCGGCCCTTCTGCACAATATCGGCACCTTCATTTCCATTTCCTCGCATCACAAGCACAGCCAGTATATTATCATGAACGGCGATCTTCGCGGTTTTTCCCCCTCTGAAACCGGTATTATCGGTAATGTGGCGCGTTATCACCGGAAGTCGCCCCCCTCTGAAAAACATACCCAGTACAGCCAGCTCAAGCCGGGGGACCGCAAGGCTGTCGATGTGCTTTCCGGTATTCTCCGTCTGGCCAACGGGCTTGAGCGCGGCCACCGGCAGAACATTCAGTCGATCGAGATCTCGTTCGACGAGAAGACGATTACGGCAGGCCTGCACAGCCGACTCGAGCCGGATATCGAAATATGGGCGGCGGATCTTCTCAAGTCATGGCTTGAAACGGTTCTGCAGCGCGATATCGTGTTTGAGCCTCTTCAGGCATGAGCAGGAGTGGTTTCGGGATGTACAGTGAAGATTTCCTCATCTCAAGACCCGGCACGCTCTGGTTTGAAACGGCAGGTACAGGATCTGCAGGCGGTGACGGGCTGCTTTTTTCCGATCCTCTGGAGGCGCTGACACTCGATACGCTCTCCGGCCTGCATGATTTTTTTTCGGCGCTTGAAGACCGGCTTCGCAAGGGGTTTTTTCTTGCCGGATGGCTGAGCTATGAAGCCGGCTGCGGATTTGAATCGCAGTTGCAGCGTACGTCCCGATTCGCTTCAACTGCCGGTCCGCTCGCATGGTTCGGGGTATACCGCGAACCGCTGCGTTTTACCGGTGATGAAGTGGAGATCTTTCTTTCCCGTCAGAGGTCCCGGGAATCTTTCGCTCTCGGTGCGCTTTCTTTCGATCTTCCGGCTTCCCGCTATCGTGCCGCTATCGATACCATAAGGGAACGGATAGCCGCCGGTGATGTCTATCAGGTCAATTTTACCGGCAGGTACCGCTTTTCGTTCAGCGGCTCCCCGCTGGCGCTTTTCGAAACGCTTCGCAGGAGTCAGCCTGCCGCCTACAGCGCGATGCTCAATACCGGTGACCGGATGGTGCTGTCCGTCTCTCCGGAGCTTTTTTTTCGATGCCGGGACGGGATGATCGAAACCATGCCCATGAAGGGCACGGCTTCCAGAGGGGCGAGTCCGGAGGAGGATGCCGCCCTGAAGCAGGGACTCAGGGAGTGCGGGAAAAACCGGGCGGAAAATCTCATGATCGTCGATCTCCTGCGCAACGATCTCGGAAGGATATGCATGCCTGGTTCCGTCGAGACTTCCGACCTGTTCGCCCTGGAATGCTACCCCACCCTCTACCAGATGGTTTCGACGGTGCGCGGAAAACTCAGGTGCGATGCCGGGCTTTATGATATTTTCCGGGCGCTCTTTCCGTCCGGCTCGGTTACCGGAGCGCCGAAAATAAAGGCGATGGAACTGATCGGAGAACTGGAGACGGCCCCCCGAGGGATCTATACCGGAACGATGGGCTTCATCGAGCCCTGTCGCGATATGGTATTCAATGTCGCAATCCGTACCGTCGAACTTGCGGGAGACAGGGGCGTTTACGGTTCCGGCAGCGGTATCGTATGGGATTCCGATCCTTCGGAGGAGTACCGGGAGTGCATGCTCAAGGCCCGGATTCTCGACGATGCGGCCAAGGAGCCTCCCGGGCTTTTCGAAACCATGCTCTGGGCCGGCAGGTATCTCTGGCTCGATGAGCATCTTGAGCGGATGCGGAGGTCTGCTGCTGCGTTTGGTATCCCTTTCGATGAAGAGGGGGCGCGAATGGTGCTGGAATCCCTCGAAGACGGGCTTGCGGCGGGAGGCGGACGTTTCAGGGTCCGCATCGGGCTTTCCTCGAAGGGAGAGCTCGCTCTCGAACATGAACCGTTCGAAATGGTTCATGCGAGTGCTCCGGTCAGGCTCTGTCTTGCCGGAGAGCGCATCTTTTCGACCGACCGGTATCGCCGGCATAAAACCACGTCGAGAACGTTATATGACCGGTTTTTCAGGCTTGCGGCGCTCCGTGGTTTTGACGAGGTGCTCTTTCTCAACGAGCGGGACGAAGTTGCCGAAGCCGCAATCAGCAATGTGATTGTCCGGAAAGGATCCTGCTATTACACGCCTCCGGCTGCTTCAGGCATTCTCGACGGCATATTCCGGAGCTATTTTCTGCATACCCGGATCAACTGCCGTGAAAAAGTGCTTTTTCACGGTGATCTTCTCGCCGCCGATGCAATCCATGTCTGCAATTCGCTCAGAGGTTTGCGCCGTGCAGTTTTCGACGGAACGGTAATTACAGGTAACGGTTGATAAGAAAACGGAATAGGCGTATATTGCCGTAAAGCTGTGCCGTCCTTCTATCATTTTACCGCCTACCATCATGCGAGATCATACGCCCGACTTTAAAATGCATGAGCTTTCCGACGCCAGTAAAGCTCTTATCCGCCAGACCGTGCAGCAGCTTCTCGAAAAGCTTGCGGCGGACGGTAAACTGGTGGGGGATTCGCTTCTGGAATTCTGGGTTGAGGTTCCCGGTCTGCAGCATTCCAGGGGGACGTTTCGCGGCGGTTTTCACATGCCGGACAGCTTTATCTACATCACGGACTATTTCCTTTCCGGGGAAGCGGCCCTCAAACCCCTTCCGGCCTATACCGGCGATCCCGCCAGGGTTTGGGAAGACCTGTTCGACGAGCTTTTCTACCAGATCGAAATTTTTACCTCTCCCGTTTCGGACCCCAGGGGAATAACGCTTGAGCTCTGGGCGGGAAACCGGCAGCGGCCTGAAGGAGAGTGGATTTATGCCGTGGACCGGAAGATCGAACTCGCGTAGCGGGTTACGTCTGGGTTCTGCTCTCAATTAATAGGGATGCCCTTCAGCTTTTTTCGGGCCAGTCGCAGATATCCCTGAGCACGCAGCGCGCACACTCCGGCTTTTTCGCCTTGCAGGTGTAGCGTCCGTGCAGCAGCAGATAGTGGTGAAAATCGATGACCCACGCTTCGGGAATGATGGCGATCAGTCCGGCTTCGGTCTCTTCCGGTTTGGAGGTTTTTACCAGGCCGAGGCGGTTCGATACCCGGTGCACATGCGTATCGACCGGCATGACCGGACGGCGGAATGCGTTGCTCAGCACGACGTTGGCGGTTTTTCTTCCTACCCCCGGCAGGCTTTCCAGAGCATCTCTCGATTCGGGAACATCGCCGTTGTACTCATCTGCCAGTTTCCGGCTGACGGCAAGGATGTTTTTCGCCTTGTTGTTGAAATAGTTGATCGAGCGGACAAGAGTTGTGACGGATTCCAGATCCAGCAGGCTCATGCTCGCGGCATTGGGAGCTATCCTGAAAAGCTCTCCGGTGATTTTATTGACTTGTTTGTCGGTTGCCTGTGCGGCAAGGATGGTGGCGATGAGCAGCTGAAAGGGAGATGCGTAAACCAGTTCGCTTTTCGGTTCGGGATAAAGCGTGCCGAGCGTTTCCCTGATGAAGCTGACTTTTTCCGGTGCGGTCGTTCTCGATGGCATTCAGTCAAGATTTTCGGTTTGCAGGAGTTGTCTTGAAGGGAGAATCACGGCGGTGAGTCTGCCGAGCAGGGGATTATTGTGGTAGACGCATCCGGTGTCGATGGCGATAAGGCGTTCCAGCAGCAGCGGTTTCGGAACCGGGGTATGGGCGCAGACCAGGGTTTTTTCCCAGGGATAACGTTTGCTTTCCAGGAAGGATGTTCTCATATGGAGCCGCTGCCAGCAGAACTCCTCGGGTTTGTAGTACCGGAGATTGTCCCTGACGGAGAGTTCCGGATCGAGTCCTCCGTGGGTGAAGAAATAGTTTTCCGTTTCGATGTAAAAACGGCCGTTTCTCAGAAAATCGAGATGCTCTTCGGGAAAATCGAGCCCCCTGCTGCTCGCATACGAACGGAGCGTAGCCTGACCGCCGTTGTAGAACCAGGTTACGGGATCACGGTTTTCAAGATACTGCAGGTACATCACCTCGTGGTTTCCCTTGATGAAAAAACAGGCGAACCGTTTCTGCAGTTCAAGCAGAAAGTCGATCACCTCCCTGGAGCGGGGGCCCCGGTCGATATAATCGCCAAGGAAAACAAGCTGATCGTCGCTCTGAAGCTCGAGCTGTTCGAGAAGGTGCTGCAGGGAGAACAGACACCCGTGGATATCACCGACTGCGATGATCCTGCAGTTTTCCGAGAGTGTATGTTCCATCTCCCGTCCTGGTGAGAAAATTATTTGTCCGGTTCGGTTTTCTGCAGTTTTACCGTCGAGTGATCGATCAGTCCTCTTCCGTTTTTATGGATTTTTCCCTGGGTTTTCAGTTCGTTGAATATCGCGTCGAGAATGCCGTTGACGAATTTGCTGCTTTTATCGGTGCTGCTGAATTTTTTTGCAATCTCGATGGCTTCATTGATGGAAACTTTAGGGGGAATATCCTCGCAGTAGAGAATCTCTGCAAGCGCCATTCTGAGGATGTTCTTGTCGATAATGGCAATACGGCTCATGTCCCAGTTGAACGTATGATTTGAAATATAACGGTCGATTTCACTCATATGTTCCTTGATGCTGCCGATGAGGATGTTGAAAAATTTCATGGCATTGGCATCGTCAAGAATTTCCCTGGTCAGAAGCCATCCTGCTGCGGAGTCAATATCGGTATCACGGAGTTCAATGGTGTAGAGCGCCTGTAATATTTTTTCCCTGATCTGTCGTCGGTAGGTCTTCATAAAAGAGCGGTGTGTTGATTTTATGGGTTGAGAATAGAATGGATAACGCTCTGTGTCCGGGTTAAGTTTTCAAGCAGGCATCCGGGAGTGTTTTTATGCAGCTCATCCATAGGCACGTTTCCTGTAGCTACTGCAATGGAGTGGGCCTGCAGCGCTCTGGCACAGGTAATGTCGTGAACGGTATCGCCGATGATGACGATATCTTTTCCGGAGAACTTTTTTCCGGTCATCCGGAATGCCCGTTCCACGGCAATCGGGGGAAGGTCGTTACGGTGGAAGGCGTCGTCGGCAAAAGCGCCGAACGGGAAGTAGTGGTCTATTCCGGGCAGCTTGAGTTTATGTCGTCCGGATGCCTCGAAATTACCGGTAAGGAGACCGAGCAGGAGATCGGTACGCCCGGCAAGCGCGTCGAGAAGTTTGCGTACGCCGGCCATCAGGGTGACATCCGACGGGCGGGTTTCCTGGCGGAAGCGCCTGATATAGGACTCTTTGGCCGCATCGAATTTTTCCGCTATCCGGTGCTTTTCGAGGCCGGTCTCGGCGAGCACCTCATAAATGATGGATCCATCCATCCTGCCGGAAAAATCATGGGTGGCGGCGCTCCCCTCTGTCCCGTAGACCTCCCTGAGGGCATCGATGAGGATCCGCCGGTTGATACTGCTCATGCTGAGCAGCGTTCCGTCTATATCAAATAACACCAGTTTTCTCAGCATAAAAGGATCCGGCAGCCTCAATGGCTTGATTTTTCAAGCCTGACGGGAATCAGTTTCGATACACCCTCTTCTTCCATGGTTACGCCGTAGAGCGCCTGACAGGACGCCATGGATTTCTTGTTGTGCGTAACAATAATAAATTGAGTGTTATTCTCAAATTTTTTCAAGAGTTTAATGAAACGGCCCACGTTTGCGTCGTCGAGAGGAGCGTCCACTTCGTCGAGAATGCAGAAGGGGCTGGGCTTGACAAGATAGATGGCGAAGAGGAGTGAAAGGGCTGTCAGGGCCTTCTCGCCTCCGCTGAGCTGTTCGATGGAGAGCGGTTTTTTGCCTCTCGGTTTCGCTACGATTTCAATATGCGCTTCAAGCGGATCTTCGGCGCTGCTGCAGAGAAGATCAACCTCGTCTTCGGGGTCGAACAGCTCATGGAAAATGGCGATGAAGTTCTTTCTCACCGCGTTGTAGGTCTCCCTGAACTTCAGGAGAGCAGTTTTGTTGATCTCCTCGATGGTGTTGCGCAGCAGGGTTTCGGCAGAGAGCAGGTCCTCTTTCTGGGCAAGCAGAAAATCAAGCCGTTCTTTTTCCGATTCATACTCTTCAAGCGCCAGTTCGTTGACCGCTCCGAACTGTTCACGCTGCCGCAGCAGGAACGCCAGCCGGTTTTCCGCCGAGGCCCTGTTGAAATCCGCAGGGAGCTTCTCCGGTTCAACGATCTCCAGTTCACAATCATGCCGGACGCGGATCGAGGTCATGAGATGATCGAGCAGCTGTTCCGCCCTCGACTGCTCTCCCTGCAGTTCCGAAACCAGTTCCCGGCTGATGTCGTGTTTTCTTCGCAGCTCCCGCACGGCTGTACGGGCATCGTGATTTCCCGCCTGCAGCTCCCGACAGACGGTCTCAAGCTCCATGAGCGAGGTCTGTTCTCCGGCTGCGGCGACAAGCGTTTTTTCCAGTTCGGCCTTCAGTAAGGAAACGGCATGCTCCGTATCGCGGATTTTCGTCGAGGCATCGGCACTCTCCCGTTCCAGCTTCCGGATATCATCATGTACTGCCCGAAGGGTCTGAAGTGTCGCATTGATGCTGAAAAGCAGCTTTTCCAGCTCAAGCTGTGCATCCCGGTGCAGACTCTGGCGCGACTGGACATCGTGACTGAGCCTGTGGTAGCGGCTTTCGAGCTTTGTCAGCTCTTCCTGGGAGTGCAGAATGGTTTGCTGGAAGCGGAGCACCCTCTCTTCAAGGGTTTCGATTTCAGGGACGAGCGCGGAGGCGTTCAGGTCGAGCTGCTGCTCTTGCAGGGTAATTTCCATAATCTCCTGTTCGGCACGGCTGATGCTCTCCCGTCGGGAGTTTTCTTCAGCTTCAATGCGGGCGAGATCTTTTTCCAGCACATTGAGCGCCTGCTGCTGCGGCACGCTCTGAACCTGTTTCAGCCTGGTCGCAAGGGTATCGAGTTCCTGGCGGAGCTGAAGAAGCCGGGCTTCCGCATGAGTGCATGTTTTCGCTATGGCAGCCTCTTTTTTCGCCAGCAGGTCTCGTTCGGCTTTTTTGCCGAGCCGGAGCCCTTCACTGTTGTGGGCGCTGCCGCCGTAAAGCACCCCTTTGCCGTTGAATTTTTCCCCTTCCGGAGTAACGAAGACCGATTCCGGATGGAGGCGGGAAAGCGTTTCGGCAGTTTCAAGGGTATCGACCATATAGTGCCCGCCGAGCAGCAGATTCATGGCCGGAGAGAGATTCTCGGGAAAACTCAGGAGGCTGATGAGGCTTTTTGCATTGTCGGGCGCGACGGTTCCGTTTCCGCGACTCTCCCGGATCAGTTCAAGCACCAGAAAATGCAGTTTTCCCTTTTTCGACTGCAGCAGCTGTTCCATCGATTGTTTCGCTTCGGCAAGAGAGTGTGATACATAATAGCCGAGAGCTTCTCCAAGGGCGGCATGAACAGCTTTCCGGTGCAGCGGGTCCAGCGCGATGAGATCGGAGAGGCATCCCGGTGTCGAGCCGGGAGCTTTCATGTTTTCAAGGAAAGCGATGCCCTGGGGCAGTCCCTCGAAATTGTCGAGCACGGCATTGCAGAGCGCTATCTGGTTGCCGATGTTTTCACGCTGTGCCTTCAGGGAGAGCAGCTCATCCCTCTGCAATTCGATAGCCGTCCGGCACTCCTCCGTTTTTTGCTGCAGCAGCTGTTCTTCCTGCCGAGCCTCTTCTATCCGTGACTTCTGCAGGACGATTTTCTTTTCGGTTGCCTGTCGTGCCTCACGGATATCTTCTATCTGCCGGATTGTCGCTGCTTTTGTTTTTTCCGCTCTTTCACGAGAGGAGCGGAGGTGTTCCCTGCGGCTTTCACAACTGTTTTTTTCAAGGACGAATTTTCCGAGCGCTTTTTCCGTTTCAGCCATTTCCCGCCTTTTTTCGGCAATTGCGGATCGCTGCGTCTGCAGTTCGGCGTTAAGGCTGTCCTGTTCCAGAGCGAGATTCCTGTACTCCTCCAGCTTCGCCCTGGATACCTCTTCAAGCGGATTTTTCCGGTCGGTCAGTTCGGTGTTCCGCTTTTCAAGCATGAGAATTTTCTGCTGTTTTTCCTGCAGAGCCGATCGGATGCTGCCAAGAGCAGCCGTCAGGTTTTTTTTCTGTTCCTCCTGCTGCAGCACTTTTTTTTCGAGGTCGTGAATCATCGTACTGCGCCCGTTGAGCTGCTTCTGGGCCGTCGAAAGCTCCTCCTCGCGGCGCAGCTGCAGCAGTTCGGCCTCCTGCAGCACACTGTCGTGGCCCGCTATCGACGCGGCCAGTCCGTGGCAGATCTCCTCCTCCCTTTCGATCCGTTTTTTCAGCGGCTCGAGTTTTTCGAGCTCTTCATGCAGGGTAATGCCGGCAAGCTGCAGATCCATCGCCCTGATATCCTGTTTCAGTTCCCGGAGTTTTTCGGCTTTTTTGACCTGCAGTTTCAGGTTCCGTACCTTTTTTTCCACTTCGGCAATGACATCATCGACTCTCGAAAGGTCCCTCGACGCGCTTTCGAGCTGTTTGAAGGTCTGTTTTCTCCGCTGCTTGTACCTGGTTATGCCGGCGGCTTCCTCGAAAAGCTTGAGGCGTTCCTCGCTTTTGTTGCTGATGATCTCTTCGATCATCTTCAGCTCGATCACCGAATAGGCGTCGCTGCCCATGCCGGTATCGGTGAACAGATCGAGAATATCCTTGAGCCGGCAGGGTACCTGGTTGAGCAGGTAGTCGCTGTCTCCGTTCCGGTAGAGCCGGCGGGTGACGGTTACTTCGGTATATTCGGTCGGCAGGACGTTGCGGGTGTTCTCGATGGTGATGGAGACTTCGGTAAGGCTGAGCGGCTTCAGGTTTTTCGAGCCGTTGAAAATGATGTTTTCCATTTTTGCCGAGCGAAGCAGGGAGGTGCGCTGTTCACCGAGTACCCATCGAATGGCGTCCACCACGTTGGTTTTGCCGCAGCCGTTCGGTCCGACAATTGCCGTAAGCCCTTTGTCGAAAGAGATTCTTACCCTGTGGGCGAAGCTCTTGAACCCGAAAAGCTCGATTTTTGAAAGGTACATGAAGGGGCGTTTTTGTCGATCCTGTTTCAGCCGGAAATCAGAAAAGTAATAAAATAAGGGGTACCCGAAAAATACGGAACAGTGGCTGCTATGCCATGGCGTTTTTCATGGCGCTGACCACAGCGGCGGCGTGAACCGCCGATCGGATGTCATGCGCACGGATGATGGAAGCTCCGTTCATGAGCGCTATGGTCTGTGCTGCAGCGGTGGCGTCGTACCGTTCTGCCGGCGGGAGATCGCTTTCCCCCTGTTTCTTTACGGCGTGGCCGAGAAATGATTTTCTCGAAACCCCGGCCAGCAGCGGACGCCGGAGTTCCAGCAGTGCGCGGAGATTGCCGAGAAGCCTGAAATTCTCCTCGACGCTCTTGCCGAAGCCGAAGCCCGGATCGATGACGATATTGTCGATGCCCGCATCTTCCGCCAAGGCGACGGCTCTCTGCAGAAAAGCCATGACCCTTCGGTTGATCTCTTCGGATGCGGACAGGGTTTCGGTGCTCCATTTCATTGCCTGAGGCGTGAGCGGAGCGTGCATGAGCACTGCGGCGGCCCGGTATCTGCGGCAGACGGAGGGGAGTGCCCTGTCGAAGGTGAACCCTGAGATGTCGTTGACGATCTGCGCTCCCTCACCGAGGGCGGCATCGGCCACCTCCGCCTTGTAGGTGTCTATGGAGATCAGTACATCCGATTTTTTGCGCAGAAGTGAAATAAAGGGAGCGGTTCGGCGGATCTCCTCCGCGGCTGAAATTTTCGCCGATCCCGGCCTGCTCGACTCTCCGCCGACATCGATGATGACGGCGCCCTCCCCGATCATCGAGAGGGCGTAATCCACAGCCCGGTCAAGGTCGGTTTTTTTGTCGGCGAGCTGAAACATGCCTCCGTCCGAGAACGAGTCGGGAGTAAGGTTGACGATGCCCATGACTGCCGGATTCCGCCGCAGGTCGAGCTCGCAGCCGGAGCAGTCGAGCAGGTAATGTTCCGGATTCACTTTCATCAGGTGATGCCGAACGGTACCGGTGTGAACGAGAGAAAAAATACGGCGACAGCCAGCCATCCGGTTGCGGTTCTTTTTGTGTCGAGCGGATGGTCGTAGCCTGTCGGGGGATGGCCGATGCGGATGAAGCGCACAAGAATCAGAAACCAGAACATCCACCCCGGCCAGGACCAGTGCAATACCGAATCCGGAATATGGAGCTTCACGCCCGGCAGAAAAAGGGGCGAGATCAGTTCGAGAAATGCCGGGAGTGCAAGCAGGAAAATAAAGCCCATAAAGAGCCTTGCCGTCTGTAGCTGACCCTTTCGGCCGAACATGGCGTAGATGATGTGCCCGCCGTCGAGCTGGCCTACCGGCAGCAGGTTCAGGGCCGTTACAAATGATCCGAGCCACCCGGCGAACAGGAACGGATAGTGGTACATTTCGGTCATCGGCGGCAGATTCTTCGGATGGATCAGCCATTCCAGGATGATCCAGAGCAGGTTTCTGCCGAGAAAAAGAGTGCCCTCAGGGGGTGATCCGCCAATGACTCCCGTTGTGAGGTATTCGGGGTGGATCGAATAGATGTACCCTTCCGGGGGCAGGTTGAGAAATCCGTAAATCAGCAGGGCAAGGCAGACGGCAAAGCCGGAGAGGGGCCCCGCGGCGCCGGTATCGAACAGCGCCCTTGTATCGGGGATCCGCTCCCGGATTCTGATGACCGCACCCATGGTGCCGAGGTTAAGGAGAAAGGGCAGCGGCGGAACGGGAATGAAGTAGGGCAGGCTTGCCCCTATCCGGTGCCGGAGTGCGGCAAAGAAATGCCCGAACTCATGGACGCCGAGGAAAAGCAGCAGGGATGCGGAATATGCGGCGCCGTGTCTCAGATCGGAGACCACGGTGGCGGCGCTGTCGAGCCGCACGGGATGTCCGGTCCAGAACGCACCGGCCCAGAGGGTGCATACTACGGTGGCGAGGAACAAAACGATATGGAGGAGATGGTTCTGATCGGCAAGGATAGCTTTTCTTGAATGCACGGAAAGACTCATGAAAATTGGGTAAACAGGATTGATTCTTTTGTAAGGTATATGCTTTCGATAGAAAAACCAATCGGCATGCCTTTGCTGCGGGGGTGCCTGGGGGGCGCGGACGCCGCAAAGGCACCCCCGCAGCCCCGGTCAGGCGGGTTCAGGGTGTTGAAAAAAGAGGAGTGTTCAGTCCTTTTCGCCTTTTTCTTTCTTTTTTTCTCCGAAGGTCGCCACCAGACCGCGCACCAGTTCCTCTTTTTCGGTGGCGTCGAGTTTTGCTTCAGGGTGAGCCGGCAGATAGAAAAATGGGGGCATCTTTCCTTCCCTGACCTCTCCGGCAGCTTCGTCCCCTTCGTTTTTCCCTTCGCGTCCCCATTCGGAAACATTGAACTTTTTCCGGCCTATGGAGACATCGATCTGGGCCAGCCAGGATGCGGGCGCGATGCTGCTGTACCATGGCCAGGTCGTTTCATTGGAGTGGCAGTCCTTGCAGGCGCGGAAAAACAGCTCTCTTGTTCTCGGCGAATCCCATGCGGGTTCATTGGCAACCGGCGGATTCTGGTGATCCCTTCCGTAGGGAACGAGCTGGATTGCAGCAAGGACGATGAGTGCCGTACCGGCGAGTTTTCCGATGTTCATTGGTTGTGGTCTCCTCTGGATGGTTGTTGTGAACTGTCTGAATGCCGCTCTGGACGGCTTCGGATATTTCAGCGCAGGCGCTCTCCGGCCAATGGTTTGCCGCCGTCGAACCGGATGCTCAGCACACTCATCGGCCAGGAGCAGCCGACTGCGTGACGTCCGGCTCCCGCCGCACTTTCGGCAATAAGGTGAAGCTCCGGTTCCGAGTAGAACCTCCTTGCCGATGTGATACTGTCCTGTGCGAATGCGCCTATCCGCTGAAGGCCCGCCACAAGAGGCATGCCGAGGCCGAGCAGGAGGTCGCGGTAACCGTCGATTCCTACAAAAGCGGAAGCGTTGCGTTCTTTCGCTTTTGCGATTATCACGGCCAGCTGGCCGGGAGTGAAATGGTGCAGACTCTGGGAGATGAGCACGATATCGTAAGGTTCGCTATCCGGATCCTCCATGGTGAAGGCGTTCAGTGTCCTGAAGGTTACCGGAAGCTTTTTTTCGGCGGCACGGCGCTTTCCCTCCTCCATGTACCGGGGGACAATGTCCGATCCCGTTACCGAGAGCGGAATGCCTTGCCTTTGTGCCTCGGATGCAAGCGCAAGTGCAAGCCCTCCCGACCCGCTTGCCAGTTCCAGCAGTCTCGGTGTCCGCCGTTTCCTTGCGGCGATATCGCCGATCAGCGGGAACAGAAGGGACGCATACCGGTAGTAGAGACCCATGGCGTCGTTCTGCCGGTCAAGGGCTTTGACCAGCTCCAGTTTTTCGCTTTCAGGGAGCTTGCCGTCGTCCATGATTTCCGGTTCATCGGTACGCAGGGCCCTTTCGAGCAGCTCGCCCAGGAGAAACCCTGCTCCGAGCTCTTCGGAAACGGCAAGCCTTTCGGCAAGAAATTGTCGCATCAGCCTGTCGGTCGCCTCTTCGAGCTCCTGCGTGTTTTTCCACCGGGGCGGAAACAGATTCCGTGAACGGAGGTTGTCAAGTGCTTTATAGCCAGCGGTTCTGAGCTGCAGCATGGTATCAGGAGAATCCGGTTGAGAGTTGGTCTCGTTCAGGAAGGGTCTTCTTTCAATATACGAAGGGATCGGTTAACCGGAAAAAAAGGGTGTTTTCGCCTCAGGCGTCGGATAGCGGAGGGTCCGGCCCAAAAAAAAGAAACAGCTTTCCTGACGTGGAATTATTAAAAAAGATTTTTGTTTTCAATTAACTGATACTAAATTGGTATCAATTAAAAAAAACCATGAAAGTACTCACAAAAAATACCGACTACGCCATCAGGGCCCTGCTTTCGCTTGGGGCGGGAAAGGGCGATTACCGTTCGGCAAGGGCCATTGCGCTGGAACAGGATATTCCCTACCAGTTTCTTCGCCGTCTGCTTCAGGAGATGATCCGTCACGGTCTCGTTCTGTCGAAAGAGGGCGCGGGCGGGGGGTTCATGCTTGCAAAAGCGCCGGACGATATCCGGGTCAGGGAGCTGATCGAGATATTCCAGGGCAGGGTGCAGGTCTCGGAGTGCATGTTCCGCAAGCAGATATGCGCAAACCGGGCACGCTGCGTGCTGCGCCATGAGATCCTCCGTATCGAGCAGGTGGTCGAGAGGGAGTTCGACAACATCACGATAGGCAAGCTTCTGCGGGATCTTGAGGCCGCCAACGCCCTGAACGCTCACGGATGCATTCCGGCCGCCGCTGCGGCAGGGGAGGATGGATCGCTTGCAGGGGATGGGAAGGATATGAAACACGAAACAAAAGGGGTTACACAAGCATGAAACGTCAGATCATCACCATAGATGAAAAAAAGTGCACGGGTTGCGGGGACTGTATACCGGGATGCCCGGAGGGCGCACTGCAGCTGATCGACGGCAAGGCGCGACTCGTCAGCGACCTTTTCTGCGACGGGCTCGGCGCCTGCATCGGCCACTGCCCGACCGGGGCCATGCGCATCGAAGAGCGGGAGGCGGAGCCGTACGACGAGAAGAGGGTGATGCAGGAGAGCATCGTCAGGGGCGGGCCGAACGTGATCGCAGCCCATCTGCGGCACCTGCGCGACCATGGCGCACACGACTACCTGCAGGATGCGCTCGACTATCTCGAAGCGGCAGGCATTCCGAACCCGCTCGAGCTTGTCGGCCAGGAGGCTGCGGCACCGTGTCATCAGGCGGAACCCGCTCCGCCGGCCCACGCTCATCACGGCGGAGGCTGCCCCGGGAGCCGGACGATGGATTTCCGTTCCGCCAACGGGCATGCTGCTTCAGCGACGCCTGCAGCCCGCGGGGCTGCAATATCCAGCGAGCTGCGTCAGTGGCCGGTGCAGCTGCATCTTGTCTCCCCGCTGGCTCCCTACTACGAGGGTTCCGATCTGCTGCTCGCCGCCGACTGCACGGCCTTCGCCGCGGGTGATTTCCACCGCTCGCTGCTTCGCGGCAGGACGCTCGCCGTCGCATGCCCGAAGCTCGACAGCGGCATGGACGTCTATGTGGAGAAGCTGGCCGCCATGATCGACATGGCGCGCATCAACACCATTACCGTGGCAATCATGGAGGTTCCCTGCTGCGGAGGGCTCATGTCGATCGTTTCCGAAGCGCTGCAGCGCGCAAAGCGCAAGGTTCCGGTCAAGAAGATCGTTATCGGCGTACAGGGCGATACCCTCAGCGAGGAGTGGGTGTGAAATGCTGAAAGACGCGCTTGGGGGGTATCGCGGCACCGCCGAGGAGATCACGAAGGTTATCGCCCGGCATCCGGAACATGCCGAAGGGTGGTACGACCGTGCCAACGCGAAGAGCAGTACCGGGGACTTCAGGGGTGCAGTGGCGGACTACACCATGGCGCTGAAGCTCGGGCTGCGGTTCCGCGAGGCGGTGACGGCTTACGGCAACCGGGCAATCGCACGGGCCGAACTGGGAGAGATCGATGGCGCCATCGAGGATTGCAGTGCGATCATCGATCGTCGTCCGAACAACAAACGCCTGCTCTATACGGCGTTCATGCAAAGGGCTTTACTGAAAGAGAAAAAAGGGGACAGCGAGGGTGCGGCGGGGGATAGAAAGATTGCCGTTCTGGTGGGACCCCGTATTTAAAAAACCGGCGCCTCTAAAAAATGTCATGAGCGATCTTAGTGCGAGGCGGACGGAGCGCAGAAACCGGAGTGTACACGCAGTACATGAGGATTTCGAGCACCGACCAACGCAGTAATCGGGATTCGTAACAAATACAGAGGGATGCCCAACAACACAACGGAGGATCTAATGGGAATGTATTGCGATCAATGCCAGGAGAGCGTCAGGGGAACCGGCTGTACGGCAAGAGGCGTGTGCGGCAAGGACGAGTTGACCGCCCGGCTGCAGGATGTGCTGGTGTACGCCGCCGAAGGGCTCGCGCTCTGTGCTGAAGGACTTGACGGTCAGATTCCTGCGGAGTACGGCCGCCTGATCAGCGAGTCGCTTTTCGTGACGGTCACCAACACCAACTTCGACGACGAGGCCATCGTCCGGCAGATATGCACCACGCTCGACAGGCGCGACGAGCTGAAGGGTTCGCTCAGGGAGGTGCCTTCACACGACGCCGCCCTTTGGAACGGGCGCACGAGGGAGGAGCTCCTCGATAAATCCGTGGCGTGCGGTATCGAATCGCTCAGCGGGAACGAGGATCTCCGTTCGCTGAAAAGCCTGGTGCTCTACGGTCTCAAGGGGCTTGCGGCATACACCGACCATGCGGCGGTGCTCGGTTACGAAGATCAGGAGATCTACGATTTCTATGTGAAGGGGCTTGCATCGCTGCTTAAACCGCTCGGCGCCGACGAGCTGACCGCTCTGGTGCTCGAAACCGGAGGCGTCGCAGTGAAAGCCATGGCGCTGCTGGACAAGGCCAACACCGAAACCTACGGCAACCCTGAAATCACCACGGTCAGGACCGGCGTCGGCACGAATCCCGGCATTCTCATCTCCGGCCACGACCTGCGCGACATGGAAGACCTGCTCAAGCAGACCGAGGGAACCGGCGTGGACGTCTACACCCACTGCGAGATGCTTCCGGCACACTACTATCCGGCTTTCAAGAAGTACAGGCATTTCGTCGGCAACTACGGCAACTCATGGTGGGCGCAGGACCGCGAGTTCGAGTCGTTCAACGGTCCGATTCTCATGACCACCAACTGCATCGTGCCGGTGAGGGAGTCGTACCGCAACAGGATGTACACCACAGGCATGGCGGGTTACGCCGGTCTGAAACATATCGGCGCGCGTCCCGAAGGCGGCAGCAAGGACTTTTCCATGCTGGTCGAACAGGCAAAAGGGTGCCCTGCGCCGAAAGAGATCGAGAACGGCGAGATCGTGGGTGGTTTCGCGCACAACCAGGTGCTTGCGCTTGCCGACAAGGTTGTCGATGCCGTCAAATCGGGAGCCGTCAAGCGGTTCGTGGTGATGGCCGGATGCGACGGACGCCACAACTCGCGCCAGTACTATACCGACGTGGCGGGAGCGCTGCCCGACAACACGATCATCCTGACGGCCGGTTGCGCGAAGTACCGCTACAACAAGCTGCAGCTCGGCGATATCGGAGGCATTCCGCGCGTGCTCGACGCCGGCCAGTGCAACGACAGCTATTCGCTTGCCGTGATCGCCCTCAAGCTCAAGGAGGTGTTCGGTCTGGAGGACATCAACGACCTGCCGATCTCCTTCGACATCGCATGGTACGAGCAGAAGGCCGTTACCGTGCTGCTTGCGCTGCTCTATCTCGGCGTGAAAGGCATCCGTCTCGGACCGACGCTTCCCGAGTTCCTCACGCCCAACGTGGCGGCGGTGCTTGTCGAGAAGTTCGGCATCAAGGGTATCGGAACGGTTGAGGAGGATGTAGACGCGATGATGGCTGGCGTTTGATGTTGCCCATATTTTTCATCATACCCAGTTCAACGGCGGGCTTCGGCCCGCCGTTTTTGTTTATTCGGTTTTATGCTGGAGGAATAGGTCCCGGAGACGGGCTGTTCGGGCTGGGATGAGAGGCGGTTACCTGTTACTCAGCCAGAGCCCGTTTGACTGCTTCGGGTTCACGAGCGATAACCTGCAACAGAATTCTTGCCGACCGTTCCGGCTGGCGGCGTTTTTGCTCCCACTCCTGTACGGCCCGAACATCGAAACCGAATCGAATGGAAAACTCCGGTTGCGTCAGTCCCAAACCGAGCCGGATTGCCTTGACATCGACCTCTTCCGGAACATGCGCAACAAAGCCTTCCGTGATTTCGCCGCGAGCGTAGGCCAGAGCCTCCTGGGCTGATTTGATCAGTTTACTTCCTGCCTTTGACATGGCGTTTGACTCCTTCTCTGTAGGCTTCAGCTATTGATCCCAAAACCTCTTTCAATTCATTTCTTTCAGATGGGGAAAGGTTTGCTTTTTCCCCCTTGGAAAAGATCGATAACAGAAACACGGGAATATCTTTTCCGGAAAAGAAGGTTACGACTCGATACCCTCCGCTTTTTCCTTTTCCTCGTCCGGCAAACCGGATTTTCCGTGCTCCGCCCGTGCCTTTCATTTCATTGCCTGCATCAGGATTTTGCGCCACATAATCGACAATCGCTCGGCGCTCATCCTCCGTTAGCTCGAGTGTTTTGGCATCGGCGAGGTAATCGGGTGTTTCTATGACGACCTGCATAATATGAATGTACGGCAATGCCGTATGTAAAGCAAGAGGGATTTTTCAGAAAATAGGTGCTCGAACTGTGTCGGTTCACTGTTGCTCTACCTCGGATTAAAAGGCATCTGTCTTGACCCGACGCTTCCGGATTTTCTCATGCTCAACGTTTATATTTGTGTATAGAGTGATTTAAAAGAATAGTGTTTTTGGCTCCGAATTAAACCGTGCCACGAAGTGACATTTGCTTGACATGAATTGTTATCTGTCAAGTTTGTCGACAACTGTTTGGACGTATTGCATTACTTTTGCCGAGAGATCAAATATGTCTTTGGCGTTTATTTCGTGTTGTTCAGATATTTCGAAAACATCAACCGCATTACTCAAACGCATTGAGCCTGGGTCCGGGTAACGACCAGCCCAAACGATAAAGTGAGAAAGTCCCCGCAAGATCGCTTGCTCTTTTATGCTGAGGTTCGGAATGAAGCTGGCTAGTTCTTCCAGCCGGTGATGGAAATGATTCTTCTCTTGCCTGATGAATTCATCCACTCCCAGTTTGATCAAGATCATAGCTTTCAAACAGACCTCGAGACTATAACCGACCAGCATTAACGCTACGGCGTGGTACTGACTATGACAGATAGTTCTTATCTCTGATGGGATACTTTCAAAGTTCGGAGGGTGTCTTACTAAAGAGATGCCCGCTTCGGATAGTGCATTGGCATGACTTAGCCAAAGAACCGGATTTTTCAGATCTGCGACAGTTGGTAGTTTGCTGATATCCATGGGGAGTCCGTTTGTCGAAGCAAGCAATTCCCACTTGTGCCAAGCAAGTGCGCTATAACCAAGTGGGTCAGCTGCGAATTCTTTCGAGTTCAGTTGTTGTGATGATTCCATAGATATTTAACGTTGGATGTAAGCGGCGTGCCGCAGGGAAGTCAGCTTGACCGACGGGTTAGGTGCTGACAGTATAAGCCAGGTGGGAGTGTACATGCTTACTCTATCATGGCTCTGTGGTGGCTTGGATGACTGTCTTCGTTAGTTTTACCCACTCACCAGAAAATCGAGCAAACGTGGTTAGCAGCGAATAGAACTCATCAGAGTCTTCTTGACCAAACCGGAGAAGTTGTTCTGGTGTATCTTCGCAATAGTGATGCCCGACTTTGTTGCGATAGTCAGTGTAGTTGTCTGCCCTTCCAATTGGATGAATCGCCTTCAGTTCCTTAAGCTTCTGGTCTACAATCTGCGTACCGCACGACTTTCGACTAGCGATTTGACGCAGTGCCTTTGATCCCGCCCCAAGGTACCACTTCTTCGCTTCGTATAGCTTTGATGCGATGTCCATCATTGACAGCAGTTTAGCGAATCCGGGTTCGCACTTGTCTAGCGAGACAAGGGCTCTGCACATATCGCAATGAATGAGTGCTGCCACGGCCCACACCACCTTGTCCGCTTTTGGCACATGCTTGTACTTCATGGCGTTCACTGCTTCGAACGCGAGTTCGGCGTTCCTATATGCACCGCTGAGTGCATTCTGGCTTGTGCTGCTGCGGTTCATTGTCTGGGTTCCGACGCCTAACGATTATTAGATTGATCCACCTAAACCGCGGATTTTTGATTTGCTGATTCATATAAGACGCTTGTCGATATGTATAATAAGGGCATTTAACGTCTACTATTTTAATCATTTGAATCTGATTATGCTGTTCGCAGGTTCCTAATGCTGGTCCGTATAAGCTGATACCATCACATCCTAGGGACGGAGCTGCTGCCAATATGTGGAACCAAAGTACAGCGATTGTATACGTTGCTTTCAGCCAGTCCTACTGCAAGACAAAATAGATAATCCATCTCAATATTACGTCTGCATTTGCCGTAAAAGGCATATGCTTAACCGGCTCATAATCATGAGCATGCCCGTCCTGATCCTCCGAACCGGCAATGCATGGCTGCCGTTATCCGTTTGTAGGAAAATGCTCCGGGGTATCTATATTGCTGTTGTAGAGCACGCCGTGCTCTGGTTGCCTGTTCGGGACCCGAATCCTGTAACAAATGGCAGGCCTCCAATGATACATACCTTCAGAACTGTTTTTGCCGTGCTGCTGCTGGCACTGGAACTTGCCGGGTGTACCGCATCCTATCAGGCTGTGCAGCAGCGTCCGATTCTTTCGCTGTTGTACGCGACCGACCGGGCCAGGTCCGGAAGCAGCGAACCGGGGGAGTTCTACAATTCGGATCACGCTCCGCTGCAGTATGGTACCTGCACTGTCTCGGTGCCGCAAAAGCATCAGATAGCCGAGCTTGAAACGCCGGTGCTGCGTATGCATCCGGAACGTCATTTTGAACTTCTTTCGATCGATACCCTCGACCAGCAGGTTTTTTTCGATAAAGTGGGGCTCTTCATGCAGCGGACCGGCAGCCGGAAAACTGCTCTGGTATTTGTTCACGGTTTCAACATAAGCTTCGAGGCCGCCGCCCTGCGCATGGCCCAGATGACCTCCGATCTCGATTTCAGAGGCACACCGCTGGTCTACAGCTGGCCGTCGGACGCCTCGCTCGGTTCATATCGCAAGGACGAACGGAGCGTTGTCGAAACCGAAGGTAATCTGTACCGTTTTCTTTCCGGTATAGCCGAGCGTTCCGGCAAGGCAGGCATCTATCTGCTTGCCCACAGCATGGGAACCCGTGCCCTGACCTCGGCTTTCATCATGCTTGCCAAAGAGCGCCCCGAACTGCTTTCCCGTTTCGCGGCCATCGTGCTTGCCGCGCCGGATATCAATGCGGAACGCTTCAGACGGGAACTGGCGCCATCCCTGGCAGGCAACGGAGTGCCGGTAACGCTCTACGCTTCGCGTTCGGACAATGCGCTCATGATCTCCGAAAATGTCAACGGCAACCCGAGGGCCGGTGAGGTCACGGATATTCCGCTTATCGTGCCCGGCATTGAAACCATCGACGCCACCGATGTCGACAGCGATCTTCTCGGGCACGCCTATTACAACCGTTCCAGAACGGTGCTTTCGGACATGTTTTATATCATCAGCAGGGGGCTTCCCGCCTCGGAGCGTTTTTCTCTCCAGCCGGTCGATACCCCGGAGGGGCGGTACTGGAGGTTCCGTAAATAGCCTCATTGCGGCAAGACTGGCTTTTCGGGGGGAAATCGGCGGAAATGCCTTACATTCTCCAATGCCTGTCAACGATTCCACGCTTGAGGGAACCCTGCGAAGGGTTTTCGGTTTTTCCGGTTTCCGCGCGAACCAGAAAGAGATCATTCTTGCTCTCATGTCGGGGCAGGACGCCTTTGCCGTCATGCCGACCGGAGGGGGCAAATCGCTCTGCTACCAGCTCCCTTCCGTGATGATGCCGGGAACCTGCCTGGTGGTCAGTCCGCTCATCGCCCTGATGAAAGACCAGGTGGACGGGGCGCGCTCCAACGGCATCAGGGCTGCGTATCTGAACAGCTCCCTGGACGAGGCGGAGCGCCGGAATGTCATGCAGCAGCTGCTCTCCAACTCCCTCGATCTGCTCTATATCGCGCCGGAGCGGTTTGCGCTCGACCATTTTCAGGAGATGCTCAGAAGGGTGCAGATCAGTCTTGCCGTCGTCGACGAAGCCCACTGCATCTCCGAGTGGGGGCACGATTTCCGGCCCGATTATCTGTCGCTTTCGGCTCTCGTGACGCTGTTGCCGGAAGTCCCTGTTGCCGCGTTTACCGCGACGGCGACGCACCGGGTAGTGCAGGATATCCGGAACCGGCTTCGCCTCCGCACTCCCTATACCGTCAGGGCCTCCTTCGACCGCCCCAATCTCTACTATGAAGTTGTCTTCAAGGACAATGCCGACGCCCAGCTTGTTTCGCTGCTCCGGCAGAACCCCGGACGCTCGGGCATCATCTACCGCACGAGCCGGAAAAGTGTGAACGATACGGCCGCGATGCTGCAGTCGAAGGGGTTCAGGGTGCTGCCCTACCATGCAGGACTCTCCGATGAAGATCGCAGGAAAAACCAGGACGCGTTTATCCGCGACGAGATCGACGTGATCGTCGCCACCATCGCTTTCGGAATGGGGATCGACAAGCCCGATATCCGGTTCGTGATCCATGCCGACCTGCCGAAAAGCATCGAGAACTACTATCAGGAGACCGGGCGCGCTGGCCGCGACGGCGAAAAGGCTCACTGTACCCTGCTTTTCTCACAGGCCGATATCCACGGCGTGCGTTTTTACATCGACGCTATCGCCGGAGAGCAGGAACGCGCCAGGGCGCTCGCCTCGCTTTCCGAAATTTCGGCCTTTGCCTCTTCCCCGGTTTGCCGACGCAAAACCCTGCTCGGCCACTTCGGGGAAACCTTTCCGCACGAGAACTGCGGCTCCTGCGATATCTGCTGCCAGCCGAGGGACACGGTGGACTGTTCGCGGGAGGCGCAGATGCTGCTGTCGGCGATTGTAAGGACCGAAGAGCGGTTCGGGGCGTCGCACATCGTCGATATCGTAACCGGCAGTCGAAACAGGAAAATCCTTGAGCTGGGGCACGACCGCCTGAAAACCTGGGGTGTGGGAAAGGAGCGAAGCAAAAAATTCTGGCGGCAGCTCATCGATGAACTGCTCGTGCGCCGGATTGTAGCCCGAAGTGAAGGGCTCTATCCCGTGCTTGTGCTTCTGCCGAAAGCCGTCGCTATCCTTCGGAAGGAGGAGGCCGTCCATATGAGCACGCCCAGGGAATCTCCCGTGGCTGCAAAAACGAAGGGGAGCCCGTCGGATGTCGCCCGCCCGGAACTGTTCGGGCTGCTTCGCGCATTGCGCCGCGAGATTGCCGAAGAAATGAACATTCCTCCCTATGTGGTTTTTTCCGACCGTTCGCTCGGCGAGATGGCTCAGGGCATGCCGCAAAGTGATGAAGAGCTGCTGGCCGTTTCAGGAGTTGGGGAGGTCAAGCTTCGCCGTTACGGGAGGCGTTTTCTCGACCTGATAGAGCGGTACAGGAACAGTTCCGGAGGCGGCGAAGCATTCGGGGCATCCGGTCCGGCGGCGGATGAAGGGTAATGGCGAGAGCTGCTGACGGCAGCCTTCCGGCCGTTACCCTTCGGTGTGCAACGTGCGTTACTTCTGGGTCTCGGGATTTCCTGCGCGGTTCATCTCCTCTGCAAGATTGACCTCTTTGACACTGTAGCCTGCAGGGATATCGAATTTCGAGGAGGGCACGGGGGCGTTTTCCTCGATTTTCGAGGCGATGACGGTGATGCCGCCCATCTGGCTCTTCATCACGATGTTCTTGTACATGACGCCGTATACCCTTGCCTCCGGCTGCTCCTTGTTGAGCGCCACGGAATATTTCTTGCCGGTTACGCCGGCGATCTCTTCGGTTCCCTCCTCACGGTAATCGAAGTTCTTTTTCAGCTCTTCTACATCGAGCGTCTTTCCCATCATGAGCGCCATTTCGCGCATCTCTTTCATATCGGTTTTTGTCGCCTCCCTGCTTGTCTCGTCCTTCCCGTTGACGGTTTTTTTGATCTCGTAGGAAATGCTGTAATCCCCGTCGGTGATCTCCATTTTGTGCTCGAAGGATTTCATGCCCATGATATCGGATTCCAGAACCGTCTCCCTGGCTTCCCGGCGTCCGTAGTCATCGAAATAGAGCGTCTCGCTGCTTTTTACCCCCATCATGCTGACCGGTTCGTAATGGACTATGCCGGATTTTACCTCGTAACGTTTCTGCATCGAACCAGACGATGCTGCGGCCGGAGAGCCGGACCCGGCGGAATCGTTTTTTGAACATCCGGTAAAAAGAGCGAGAGCTGAAAGCAGGACAACTCCTGCCGTCTTTTTCGTGAAATGGTTCATTATGGGCTTGGTTTAGATATCGTGTTTATTTTTAGGAATTTGCAGTATCTGTCGATGGGTTTTCCGCTGGAATATAGTTCTCAGGGTCAAAAAAAATAAAAAAATAAGGCAATGTTGTTCTTTTGGCGTAAAACCTTGCGGCGGCGCATCAGTTGAGGCGCCCCGATTTTCCTGTCTGCGCTGCCGCAGAACCGCCGGATTTTTTTTGTGCGGCAGGATGCCGCGACAGGGTTCGGTTATTTTATGCCTTCGAGTACTTTGGGGCTGACGCCGTGCTGGCGCTCGAATTCGGCGAGCTGACTGCGCAGGTGGTTCCTGAAGGCAAGGCTGGTGACCAGGTTTATCAGCTTTTTCGGGTTGTACCAGGTTCGGGCGGCGATGTGGCGCCAGGAGTAGATGCCGGTATAGCTTTTGAGCACCTTGTACTGGAAGAGCAGGGGATCGTATCGGTCTGATTTGATGACCAGGTGCAGGGCGTTGTATTTTTCCCAGTCCTCGTCGGTGATGAGACCCTTGTTTTTGTAATCCCAGTACATCTGGGTGCCGGGGTACGGGGTGATGATCTGGAATATCGGCATGAAGATATGGTTCTTCGTCACGAAACCGACAAGTTCGTCGATATCCTCGAAGGTATCGATGGCCGGATTCATGAGGAAGTTTCCCTGGATGTTCAGGCCGGCTTTGCGGCAGTCATCGATGATTTTGGAATATTTTTCCGCCGAGTTGACATGGCCCTTGTTGTAGGCTTCAAGGGTGCTCTGTTTGATCGATTCAAGTCCGGCCAGCACGAAATTGCAGCCGGCGTCAACCAGCTTTTTGACGGTTTCGGGATCTTCAAGGAAGTTCACGCTCAGAAAAACGCTGAACGTTATATCGCACTCCTTGAGCAGATCGAGCGATTCCCAAAGCTTTTTCTTGTTGATGCCGAGATTTTCATCGGTCAGCATGAACCAGGGTTTCGATGACCGGCCGCTTTCCCTGAAGAAATACTTTTTTGCGGCTTCCACCTGCTGCCTGAGCAGTTCGGGCTTCTGCGAGCGGTACTGTTTTCCCGTGAAGTTCGGCGTTACGCAGAACGAACAGTTGAAAGGGCAGCCGCGGGTGAGGTAGATGGGGATGGATTTCGTGCCGTCAACCTTTCCCCTTTTGGATACTTTTGCGATACGCGCATAGTCGATCGGGGTGATCTCCTTGACCGGCGGAAAATCCTTCGAGTTGTAGAGCGGTTTCAGGTTGCCGGCGGCCACATCGTCGAGCACGGTTGTCCAGAGGTTGTCGGCTTCTCCGACGACGATGCTGTCCGCATGTTTTGCGGCTTCTTCGGAATTGAAGGAGATATGCAGGCCGCCCAGCACGACTTTTTTGCCGTGAACCCTGAAGGTATCGGCAATTTCATAGGCCCTGGTGGCTTCGAGCGTCCGGGACGTGATGCCTACAAGATCGTAGTCCCCGTCGTAGTTGATCGGATCGTGAAAGTGTTCGTCAACGAGTTCTATCTCATGCTGCTGCGGCGTCAGGCTTACCAGAACAGCCAGAGCCATATGGAAGAGCGGCTTCTGGTTGCTGTCGTCATCCATTTTGCCCTGAGGTGAAATAAGGAGGATTTTCAGGGCTCTTGTCGCTTCAGGTTTCAGCATGTACATCCGGTGGAACGAGCAAAATTGAAAAAAACTCACGGAAGAAAGCGTGCTTTCTCTTCTCAAGAAAGGTCAAGAACAGTTTAAACTGTAAAATAGGCCATTTTTCCGGAAAAAAAAGACATCCCGGAAGCTCTTGCCCTGGATACGGTCCGAATACAGCGCCGTTTCCTGTGTTCAGGCCGAGCTTGCGGCTTTTTCTCTCCCCTGCATTTTACTATATTCCCTGCTTTATGTTCCCTGGCGCGCCGGCGGGAAAGCCGGGTGTCGGTACAACAGTTTTTTCAGTCAAGCGCAGCAGTTTCTTTATGCCTCGTTATACTCCCGAACAGCTTGCCAAACGGAATGCGTCGATCTGGACCGATATCCAGATTATTCTCGCTCCGATCCAGTTTCTTGTTTTCGTGACCGGCGTGTCCGTCACGGTGCTCTACCTGAATGGCCTTTTCATTTCGAATTTTTACTGGGTGAGCGTGGCGATTCTTTTCAAGACCCTCTTTTTCGCCCTGCTGTTCATTACCGGAATGTTTTTCGAAAAGGAAATTTTCAACAAGTGGGTCTATTCGAAAGAGTTTCTGTGGGAGGATATCGGCAGTACGGTGGCGGCGGCGTTCCATCTGCTTTATTTTGTCATGGCCTATCTCGGTTATTCCGATGATGTTCTGGTCTGGGAAGCCTTTCTGGCCTATTTCACCTATATCATCAATGCGCTTCAGTATCTGGTGCGCATTATCCTGGAAAAGCTCAATGAACGGAAACTCCGGATCGAAGGAAAGATCTGAGGCGAATTTTCCGGTTTGGGGGAGATTATGGAAAATCATATGAAATACAGTTTTACAAAGCTCTGGAACATAACTTTCCTTTTTGTCGGGCCGTTCTGGTTCGTTCTGGCATGGATGATATGGACTTCCGGCCAGCTTCAGACGTTCAGCGACAGGATGATCTACCTCGGGGTGGTTATTCCCGGCTTTCTCATCATCTATTTTTCGGGTTTTTTTATCGAAGGGTGGCATAAAAAGAAGCAGGAGAGGGCCTCCCGGAAATAAGCGGCACGAATATGGCTTACGGGATTCTCATTATTTTTCAACACGCCGGAAACCGGTACAAGAAGCAGTATTTCTCATGCAAAACCTCTGGAACGATGCCGATCTTCAGCGCTCCGTAAGCGGGCAGCGCAGCGCCAACGATATTCCTGTCGAACTTGCCGAACTGGTCTACGCCTCCCGTCTGCTCGGCAGCGAGAGCTCGCTGGTGATGCACGGAGGGGGCAACACCTCGGTAAAATGCGAGCTGCACGATATCATCGGCAACAGGGTCAATGTTATTTTCATCAAGGGGAGCGGCGTCGATCTGGCGGGTCTGGATGCGCACGATTTCACTCCGGTGCGGATCGACCCCCTGCAGAAGCTGCAGCATCTCTATGCTACCGGCGGGCGCAGCAGCGAGGAGGACATACAGCGGTTCTCCACGAGGGAGTTCAAGCACTTTCTCTACCTGAACCTGTTCTACCTGACCGACCACATGGTGAACAACTCGCTTTCACCCTCGATCGAAACCCTGCTTCACGCGTTTCTGCCCCACCGGTTCATTTTCCATACGCACTCCACGGCGCTTCTGACGCTCAGCAACCAGCCCGACGGCGAGAGTCTCTGCCGGGAGGTGCTCGGAGAATCGTTCGGCATGGTGCCCTATATCAAACCGGGTCTCGGGCTCGCCCGTTCAGCCGCTGCGGCCTACGAATCGGCTTCCTCCATCAGGGGACTGGTACTGCAGAAGCACGGGCTCGTCACCTTTGCCGATACTCCGGATGAGGCGTACCACTGCATGATCGAAAGCGCAAACCGTCTTGAAGCGCGCATAGCCCGCGCCGGCAGAAAGGTGTTTCCTTCGGTTCCACTTCCCGTAGGGATCGCATCCATCGAGGATGTTGCGCCGGTGATCAGAGGGGCGGTTGTCGAAGAGATAACGCCAGGGAGCCGCGATTACCGTCAGTTCGTGCTCGAATTCCGTACTTCACCCGATATTCTTGCCTATGTCAACAGCGACTCTCTTTCCGATGTAAGCCAGAGGGGCGCCATGACTCCGGACTTCATTATCCGGACCAAAAACCGGCCACTGGTCGTTCCTGCACCCGATGCCCTTGACCTCGACGGCTTCAAGGCGGCGGTTCATGAAGCGGTGGAGCGCTATGCCGGGGAGTACAGGGCCTATTTCCAGCGCCAGCAGCAGGCTTCGGGAATCGAGGTTACCATGCTCGATCCCATGCCGAGGGTTGTGCTGGTGCCCGGTCTCGGTCTGTTCGGCCTGGGTCGTACTGCCCGGGCGGCGTCGGTCAACGCCGATATCGCCGAAAGCACGGCATCGGCAATTCTCGACGCTGAATCGGTCGGACGTTTCGAGTCGATCAGCGAACGGGAGGTTTTCGATATCGAGTACTGGGAGATGGAGCAGGCCAAGATGACGAAGGTCCGTCACGACGTGTTTGCCGGCAAGGTTGCCCTGGTGACGGGAGCTGCAAGCGGCATCGGACTGGCGACGGCAAGGGCGTTCCGTCAGCGGGGCGCCGAACTGGTCATCCTCGACCTGAATCCTGACGCTCTCGGGCGTGCGGCCGAAGAGCTGGGCGGAGGAGTGCTTCCGATAGCCTGCGACGTTACCGACCGTGCTGCCGTCAGGAGGGCTTTCGACGAAGTGTGTCGCCGTTACGGAGGTCTGGATATCGTGGTCTCCAATGTCGGGGTCGCCCTGCAGGGCCGCATAGGCGACGTTCCTGACGAGGTGCTTCGCCGGAGCTTCGAACTCAACTTTTTTTCGCATCAGACCATTGCCCAGGAGGCGGTCAGGATCATGAGACTGCAGGGAACAGGGGGGGTTCTGCTTTTCAACGTTTCCAAGCAGGCGGTCAATCCCGGTCCCGATTTCGGACCGTACGGCCTGCCCAAGGCTGCGACGATGTTTCTCGTGCGCCAGTATGCGCTCGATCACGGCCGCGACGGCATCAGGGCTAACGGCATCAATGCCGACAGGATCCGCACCGGCCTTCTGACCGACGAAATGATCAAAATCCGTTCGACAGCACGGGGGCTGAGCGAGCGGGAGTATATGGCCGGCAATCTTCTGCAGGTAGAGGTTACCGCCGAGGATGTCGCCGAGGCATTCGTGCATCAGGCGCTCGAAACGAAAACGACCGGCTCGATCGTCACGGTTGACGGAGGCAACATTGCCGCCGCGCTCCGCTGACACGGAAGTTCCTGAAAAACAGATTGTTACAATCAAACTTTAACCGAAAGAGGAGAAGACCACCATGGCTGAATACGACAAGGACAAGCAGGCAAAGGAGTATTACACCGATGTTCCTGTTGAAAAACACGGCTTTTTTCTCAAGGGGGCGCACTCGCTTGACTGGGGCATGAAAAACCGCCTGTCGAGGATATTCAGGCCCGATACGGGAAGGACGGTCATGTTCGCCATCGACCACGGCTATTTTCAGGGGCCGACCACCGGTCTTGAGCGTCCCGACGTCAACATCGTGCCGCTCATGCCGCATGCCGATGCCATCATGCTCACCAGAGGCATTCTGCGCACGACGGTTCCTCCTTCACTCACCAAGGCGGTCGTCATGCGCTGCAGCGGCGGCCCGAGCATTCTCAAGGAGCTCTCCGACGAGGAGCTTGCCGTGGATATCGAGGACGCCATCCGCATGAACGTGGCGGCAATCACCCTGCAGATTTTCATCGGCGGCGAGTTCGAAACCCGTTCCATCCACAACATGACCAGGCTGATCGATATGGGTCTCCGTTACGGCATCCCGACCATGGCGGTCACCGCCGTCGGCAAGGATATGGTGCGTGACGCCAAATACTTCAGGCTTGCATGCCGGATTGCGGCCGAACTCGGGGCGCAGATCGTAAAAACCTACTATGTACCCGAAGATTTCGAAACGGTTGTGGCTTCCTGCCCGGTGCCGATCGTGATGGCCGGAGGCAAGAAGATCTCCGAACTCGAGGCGCTCACCATGTCCTACCAGGCAATCCAGGAAGGCGCTGCCGGTGTGGATATGGGCCGCAACATTTTCCAGAGCGACGCTCCGCTCGCCATGATGAAAACGGTCGGCAAGGTCGTTCATGAAAACATGACGCCCTCCGAAGCGTACGAGTATTTCCAGAGCATCAGGGCTGAAGGGTGACCGAACCCGGACGGGCATAACATCAATAACTGACTTTCCAATCTGGAACCCGGTGCGTTTCATCTGCGCACCGGGGCCATGAGCACAACGTTTATTCTATGAACACTGAGGATATCAAGGGTTTTTTTGCCTCACCCGAACAGCTCGATATGGCTGATTACCTCACGCTCGACTACTATCTGGAGTGCGTGGGCGATATCGAGACAGCGCTGGCTCACTTCTGCAGTGAACAGTCCACGGCCCAGTGGAAGCGTGTCGATCTCGATGAGGATTTCAGACCGCTTTATGCTGCCAAGGTTATCCGGCTCACCATCGAAGGCGAACTGCCCGAACTCAGTTATCCGGTCAAGCACTCCGAAACCGGCCCCATTCACGCATGCCGGGTCACCATAGCGCATCCGCACCGCAATTTCGGGCCGAAGCTGCCCAATCTTCTCAGTGCGGTTTGCGGCGAGGGCGCTTTTTTCACTCCCGGCGTTCCTGTCGTCAAACTGCTCGACATAACCTTTCCCGAGCCCTATCTCAACGCGTTCGACGGTCCGAAATTCGGTATCGAAGGCATTCGCGATCTTCTGCAGGCATACGACCGTCCGATCTTTTTCGGGGTCGTCAAACCCAATATCGGCCTGAAGCCTGCATGTTTCGCCGAAATTGCCTACCAGAGCTGGCTTGGCGGCCTCGATATCGCCAAGGACGACGAGATGCTGGCCGATGTGGACTGGTCGACGCTCGAAGAGCGTTCCCGGGAGCTCGGAGCTGCCCGAATCAGGGCGGAGAAAGAGACCGGTGAACCGAAAATCTACCTTGCCAATGTCACCGATGAGGTGGACCGTCTGATCGAACAGCACGATATGGCCGTGCGCAACGGCGCCAATGCCCTCCTGATCAACGCCCTGCCGGTAGGGCTCAGCGCGGTGAGGATGCTGGCAAGGCACTCGAAGGTGCCGCTCATCGGTCATTTCCCTTTTATTGCAGCATTCAGCCGGATGGAAAAATACGGGGTGCATTCACGGGTCATGACCAAGCTTCAGCGGCTTGCAGGACTCGATTCCATCATCATGCCCGGTTTCGGAAGCCGGATGATGACTCCTGAAGAGGAGGTGATGGAAAATATCCATGAGTGCCTGCAGGAGTTCGGCCATATCCGTACCTCGCTTCCGGTTCCCGGAGGCAGCGATTCGGCTCTGACGCTCGAAAGCGTTTACCGGAAGGTCGGAAGCGTCGATTTCGGATTTGTGCCCGGCCGGGGCATTTTCGGCCATCCGATGGGCCCGAAAGCAGGTGCCGCCAGTATCCGGCAGGCGTGGGAGGCCATCAGGCAGGGCGTCTCGCTTGAATCGTATGCCGAAGGCCGTCCTGAATTGCAGGCTATGGTCGATGGCGCAGTCGGAAAAAAATAATCGCTCCGCCAAGGGAGCACACAGATGGTTTCGAGATGGGAAAACTAGAAAACAGGGTTGCGGTCATTACCGGTTCGACACGCGGGATCGGCAGGGCCATTGCGCGGAGATTCGTTGACGAGGGAGCATCGGTGGTGATCACCTCCTCTTCCCGCGCCAATGTCGATGCGGCGGTTGCCGGGTTTCCCTCCGGAAGTGTTTACGGCCATGCCTGTGACATCAGCTCTCCGGATGAAATGGAACGTCTTGTCGAAGCTTCGTCGGCGCGTTTCGGACGGATCGACTGTTTCATCAACAATGCAGGCATATCGGATCCTTTCTGCGATGTCGCTTCCAGCGATCCGGCTCTGTGGGGCAGGGTGATCGACACCAATCTCAAGGGTACCTACTACGGCTGTCGGGCGGCAATCGGTTATTTCCTCTGCCGAAACATTCCCGGAAAGATCATCAACATGGCCGGTTCCGGAACCGACAGCGGCTCGAACACTCCTTTCATCACGGCCTACGGCTCCACCAAAGCCGCCATCGCGCGCTTTACCTATGCCGCCGCCGCCGAATACCGCCAGACGGATCTTTCCATCATGCTGCTGCATCCCGGTCTGGTTCGAACCGGTATGGTCAGCGTCGAAAATCCGACGCCTGAGCTTCAGCGGCAGCTCGAAACCTTCAATACCATTCTCGATATTTTTGCCCAGCCGCCCTCGGTTGCCGCAGGGCTTGCCGTGAAAATGGCCTCCTCCTGGAGTGACGGCAAAACGGGCATCTACCTTTCGGCACTCGGCGCATGGACAAAAAAGAGGTTGCTCCTCAGCTATCCCTTCCGTAACATGACCCAGAGGATCGACCGGCGTACCTATTAATCTTATTTATCGAGACGGGAGACAACCACATGCGACATACCGGCCAGAAAGCGGTGCTTCTGCTGTCCTTTATCGCGGCTCTTTTCCAGGGGTGCTACAGTTTCAGCGGAGGATCCGTACCTTCTCACCTGAAAACCATAGCGGTGCCGGTTTTCCAGGACCGCTCACAAGCCGGCATCGCACAGTTCCGTGCGGAACTCACCCGGCGCCTGACCGAGAAGATCGAATCGCAGAGCCCGCTTCGCATCACCCCTTCACGGGCCACGGCTGACTGCCTGCTTGAAGGCACCATCGTCTCCTTCAGCGACGAGCCGAGTCAGCTCAGCAGTACGACGGAGCGTGCGCTGACAAACCGGATCACCATTTCCGTTTCCGCACTCATGCAGGACAGGGTGAAGAAAACCGTCCTTTTTGAACGGACCTTCACCGGTTTTGCCGACTATCCGGTCGGCAGTTTTTCGGCACAGCAGGAGGCCATTTCCCGTTCTCTGGAGATGATCGCCGCAGACATGCTCGACGGCATCGTGTCGGACTGGCAGTAGCAGGGGAGTTTCAGCTTCCGGGAGGGGCGTCGTAATTTTCGTCATAAAAAAAGGGATCGGTTCCGATCCCTTTTTTTATGGTTTCATCTTTCAGGAAGACACACGGTTATTTCGCGCGGTATGCCGAGTACTCCTGAAGGCTTTTGACGCCGAATTCCTGGCGGCGGATGCAGTCCATGGCCTGTACAGAGGCTTCGGCGGCCTCGATGGTCGTGACGAAGGGCACATTGCTCTGTACCGAAGCCGCTCCGATGGCCTCCTCGTCGTGCAGCGCCTTTTCCCCTCTGGGGGTATTGATCACGAAATCGATCTTGCCATGCTTGAGGATGTCGAAAATGTTGGGCCGTCCCACTTCGCCTACCTTGAACACCTTCTTGCATTCGATGCCGTTCTCCGTAAGAAAGCGGTGGGTTCCTGCCGTGGCGACAAGGTCGAAATCCATGCGGTAGAGCTCTTTTGCGATGGCGATGATGCGCTGGTTCTTGTCCAGATCGTTCACGCTGATAAAGACCGCGCCTGAAAGCGGCAACTGCATGTTCGCCGCCTGATAGGCTTTGGCGAACGCTTCGGGAAACTGTTCGGCAAGGCTCATTGCCTCCCCGGTGGAACGCATTTCCGGGCCGAGATAGACGCCGGATTTCAAGAACTTGGAGAACGGGAAGACCGGTTCCTTGATGGCCATGTGCTTCATGCCGAGTTCGTCGCAGTCCTTCAGATCGTACTCCTTTCGCAGATCGGAGAGTTTTTCGCCGAGCATGACCCTTGTGGCGATCTTCACGACGGGAACCGCGGTGGCCTTGCCTACAAAGGGAACGGTACGGCTCGCTCTCGGATTCACCTCGATCACGTAGACACTGTCGTTCTGAACCGCGTACTGCACGTTCATCAGGCCGACAACCTGGATGTGTTCGGCAAGCCTGCGGGTGTGGGCCTTCATGGTGTCGATCACCTCGCGGCTGATATTGCGGTAGGGGAGGATCGAGGTCGAGTCTCCGCTGTGAATGCCGGCGGCTTCCACATGCTGCATGATACCGCTGATGACGCAGTCGGTACTGTCGGCAATGGCGTCGATGTCGAACTCCACGGCGGTTTCAAGAAAGCGGTCGATGAGCAGCGGATATTTTTCGGAGATGAAGAGCGCCTGATCGACGTACTCCTTGAGAGAGTCGTTGTTGTAGATGATTCTCATGGCCCTTCCTCCAAGCACGTAGCTGGGCCGGACAAGAACCGGATAACCGATTTTCTTGGTGATGGCCAGTGCCTCATCGAAGCTGATGGCCGTGCCGTAATCGGGGTGCGGAATATCGAGTTTTTCAAGCAGTGCGCCGAACTTTTTCCGGTCTTCGGCCAGATCGATGCCTTTCGACGAGGTGCCGAGAATCGTGACGCCGGCCTCCTCGAGTCTGGTTGAAAGCTTCAGGGGGGTCTGTCCTCCGAAACTGACGATGACGCCGAGCGGCTGCTCGTGCTCGATGATGCGGATGGTATCCTCGAAGGTCAGCGACTCGAAATAGAGCTTGTCGGCAATGTCGTAGTCGGTTGAAACCGTTTCGGGATTGCAGTTCACCATGATGGTTTCGTAGCCGGCCTCGCGGAGCGCGAAGACCGCCTGAACGCAGCAGTAGTCGAATTCGATTCCCTGTCCGATACGGTTCGGACCTCCTCCGAGGATGATGACCTTCTTCCTGTCCGAACGGACGGATTCGTTTTCCTCGTCGTAGGTCGAGTAATGGTACGGCGTTTTCGCATCGAACTCGGCGGCGCAGGTATCGACGGTCTTGAAAACCGATTCGACTCCGTAAAACTTTCTGAGTGAGCGTATGACCGGTTCGGTGGTTTTGAAAATACTGGCAAGCTGACAATCGGAAAAACCATACTCTTTTGCCTTTACCAGCGTTGCTTTCGGGAGTTTGCGGGTGAGGCCCTGGACCTCTTCTGAAAGGCTGGAAACTTGTGTGGTCATGCAGTCTCTATGGATTGTAGATGCTTCGGAATACGATTGTCCTGTAAAGTAACAATTCGGCGATGGATATAAAACCGCAGGAAAGATAAAAAAAGCCTGCCGTTCTCAAAGCCGCCCGGGACGGGTTGCCTTTTTGAAGCGCATTCGATTCGCTGTCAACGGTTCCGGATTTTTTTTACATTACAGGGACTTTGTGAGAAAATCCGTTCCGGAAAAGTTGTCATTAACGCTATCAGGGTTTGAATCAATAACATGAAATTCGATACTATCGAAGCGGCGCTTGAGGATATCCGGCAGGGCAGGATGATCATTGTGATCGATGATGAGGATCGTGAGGATGAAGGGGATTTCATTGCGGCAGCCGACCATGTCACGACCGAAATGGTGAATTTCATAACCCGTGAGGCCCGGGGCCTGCTCTGCGTTGCCGTTACCATGGACCGGGCGCGTGAACTGCAGCTCGACCCCATGGTGCAGAGAAACACCTCCCAGCATGAAACCAACTTTACGGTTTCGGTCGATGCCATAGCCGAGGGGGTGACTACCGGTATATCGGTTTACGACCGGACCATGGCCATTAAAATGCTTGCGGACCCGTCATGCAGGGCTGACGATTTTTCCCGGCCCGGCCATATCTTTCCCCTTCGGGCCATGGATGGCGGCGTGCTCCGGCGCGTAGGCCACACCGAGGCGGCCGTCGATCTTGCCCGTCTGGCCGGGTGCAATCCCGCCGGTCTGCTCTGCGAAATTCTCCATGAAGATGGCAGCATGGCGCGTCTTCCCGAACTGATGAAAATCAGGGATAAATTCGGCCTTAAACTCATTACCATCAAGGATCTGGTCGCCTTCCAGATGCAGCGCCAGAAACTCGTTCACCGGGCAGTCGAGTCGAGGCTTCCGACCGTCCACGGCGAGTTCCGTCTCATCGCCTACGAGTCGTTTACCGACAACCAGAACCACATGGCTTTCGTCAAGGGGGACGTGACCACCGGCGAGCCGGTGCTTGTCCGGGTACACTCCCAGTGCGCAACCGGCGATACGTTCGCCTCCCTCCGGTGCGACTGCGGCAACCAGCTTGCTTCGGCGCTCAGGATGATCGAGAAGGAGGGGCGCGGTGTGCTGGTCTACCTCATGCAGGAAGGGCGCGGCATCGGCCTCATCAACAAGCTGAAAGCATATAATCTTCAGGATGAAGGGTTCGATACCGTCGAGGCCAATGAAAAGCTCGGCTTCAAGGCCGATCTTCGCGACTACGGCATCGGCGCACAGATTCTCAAGGATCTCGGCGTGAAGAAAATGAAGCTCCTGACCAACAATCCGAAAAAGATCGTGGGTCTTGAAGGTTACGGCCTTGAAATCGTCGAGAGAATGTCGCTCGAGATCGCTCCGAATCCGGCCAACAGAAACTATCTTGAAACCAAGCGCGACAAGATGGGCCACATGATCGGCGTTTCCTGCGCCAGCGAACAGCATGTATTCGACCAGATGGTGGCTGACAAAATGAACAAAGGACAACACAACCCGTAAACACCCAAAAAGGAATTGATGCCATGATGGATACCGAAATCCTTCAGATGCAGGATAAAGAGGTTTTCGATGCGATAGCCGGTGAAACCCGGCGGCAGACGGAAACCCTTGAACTTATCGCATCAGAAAACTTCACCAGCCGGGCTGTCATGCAGGCCTGCGGTTCGGTGATGACCAACAAATACGCCGAGGGTTATCCCGGAAAACGCTACTACGGCGGCTGCGAGTTTGTCGATGTCGCAGAAAATCTTGCCCGCGACCGGGCAAAAAAACTTTTCGGATGCGAGTATGTCAACGTTCAGCCGCATTCCGGTTCAAGCGCCAATATGGCGGTGCTCTTTTCCGTGCTCAAGCCGGGTGACCGCATCATGGGTCTCGACCTTTCCCACGGCGGCCACCTTACGCACGGCAGCGCGGTGAATTTTTCGGGACAGCTTTTCGAGGCGCACTCCTATGGGGTCGAGCGCGAAACCGGCTGCATCGATATGAACCGGGTCGAGGAGATTGCCCTTGCGGTGCGTCCCAAACTCATTATTACGGGAGCGAGCGCATACTCGCAGGGGTTCGATTTCAAGGCCTTCCGCCAGATCGCAGACAAGGCGGGCGCTCTTCTGATGGCCGATATCGCCCATCCTGCAGGACTGATTGCCGCGGGCCTGCTCACCGACCCCATGCCGCACTGCCATTTTGTCACCACTACCACGCACAAGACGCTTCGAGGTCCGAGAGGCGGCATGATCATGATGGGCAGCGATTTCGAGAATCCGCTGGGCATCACCATCAAGACCAAGACCGGTTCACGGGTGAAAATGATGTCGGAGGTCATGGACGCCGAAGTGATGCCGGGCATCCAGGGCGGTCCGCTCATGCACATTATCGCAGGCAAGGCTGTTGCGTTCGGCGAGGCGCTGCTGCCCGCTTTCAGGGAGTATGCGGTTCAGGTGCGCAAGAACGCTGCGGCAATGGCCGAATCCTTTATCGGCCTCGGGTACAATATCGTCAGCGGAGGCACGAAAAACCATCTCATGCTGCTCGATCTGCGCAACAAGGAGGTTACCGGAAAGGTGGCCGAAAACCTGCTGCATGATGCCGGTATCACGGTCAACAAGAACATGGTGCCCTTCGACGACAAGTCGCCTTTCGTCACCAGCGGCATCAGGATCGGCACTCCGGCCATGACCACGCGCTCCATGACCGAGAGCGACAGCCGGGCTATCGCCGCCATGATCGACCGCGTCATCGCGTCGGCAAACAGCGCCGGTGTCGAGGATGTCTGCCGTTCGGTCAGGCACGAGATCAGGGAACTCTGCCTCAGCCGTCCGCTCGACGGATACGGGATGACGCCCTGAATCAGGGAGCTGCCGGCCGGCATCGAAACAAAGCCGACCCGGAGCGATACATGCTCCGGGTCGGCTTTTTCTTTTTTCAGGGATGTGTTGCCGACCGGAGCCGTTCAGCGGCTTTCAATGATGCCGGTAATCATCGCGCCGAGGTCGGCTGTGGTTTTTCTGATGGTGGCGTTGAGCTTTTTGATCTCCTGCTGCAGCTCCAGCGCCCTGTCGTTGTCCTCCTCCCTGCGCAAGGCTTCCGTAACGGTTTTCTTCCGGTGCGAGAGCGGTTCGAGAATGATGTTCCTGAATGCGTCGAGAAATGCCGTAAGGCAGCGCCGGGCATGTTCCCGGTCGGCATCGGGCTGCTCCTGCCATCTGCTGCTGACCGGCTGTTCGATGAGGAGGCCTGAGGCCAGATCCCTCGCCTCGGCACTTCCGAACATGCTGATTTCCGTTGCCGTATCGATGTGTTCGTCGGGATTTTCACCGCTTTCCCTGTATCGCCGGATCATATGGGCAAGAATTTCGCGGGCTGCCGGATGCGGCAGCTCCAGCATAGCCTCGTGCGAGGCGGCGAACTCAAGCACCACATTTCCGTAGAGCGTGCTTTCAAGCAGGGCCTTCAGAAAGGTTTTTTCAAGCACCGACAGCTGCTGCTGCGCTTGGCGGCTGCCGGCGGGAGCCCGGACCGGCGTCTCCTCCTCCGGCGTCTGAAACTCCTTTCGGGCAGGCTGTTTTTTTATGAGCTCCGCAAGCGCCTCCCGGCTTACAGAAAGCTTTCCGGACAGCTCCTGCAGGTAGAGTTCCCTGCGGATGCGGTCGGGAATGAGCGAAATGGTGTGCATCATCACGCCGATGGCCCTGGCTTTCGCGTCGGGTTGATCGAAGTTTCCCGAATCGCTGAATACGCGGATCTGGAAATCCTGAAAGGCGAGGCGGTTCTTCGAGGTGTACTGCAGAAACGAATCGCGGCCTTCACGTTTTACGAAACTGTCGGGATCGTCGCCTGCAGGAAGCATGACCACAAACGGGGTGACGCCTTCAGCCAGAAGAATGTCGATGCCGCTCATCATGGACTTTTTTCCTGCCGGATCGCCGTCATAGATGAAGAGTACGCTTGAGGTGTAGCGCTGCAGGATTTTCGCCTGGTAGCGGGTCAGCGACGTCCCGCAGGATGCCACGGCGCCGGTTACACCCGCCTGATGCAGGGCGATCACGTCCATATACCCTTCGACGAGAAAGGCGGTTTCCGTTCTCCTGATCTCCTGCTTGGCCGCGTGCAGTCCGTAAAGCAGTTTCGACTTCTCGAACATCCGGTTTTCCGGGGAGTTCAGATATTTTGGGGTATCGGGATCGCTCGCGAGTGTTCTGCCTCCGAAGCCGACAACCTGGCCGCCGACGGAAAATATGGGGAAGATCACCCGGTTGCGGAAGGTGTCGTACCGGCTGTTTTTCTGGCGGTTTGCCGTAACAAGACCGAGTTCGGCAAGCTGCTCTTCGGCGATTCCGGCCCGCCGGGCTTCAACGAGAAGATGATCCCATGATTCGGGAGCATAGCCGAGACCGAAGGATGTAAGCGTTTCCTGAGAAAGCCCCCGCTGTGCGGTAAGATAGGCCAGCCCGGCTTTTCCCTTTTCGCTCATGAGGGTGCGGTGAAACAGGCGCGCGGCCCACCGCAGCGTTGCCGTACGGCTCTCTTCCTCGTTTCCGGGAGCGGCATCGTGCGCCGTATACCGGCTGATATCCACGCCGGAGCGTTTTGCGACAAGTTCCACGGCCTCCGGGAAGGTCACCTTTTCCATTTCCATGACGAAGGAAAAGACGTTTCCTCCCTTTCCGGTTGAAAAACACTTGTAGATCTGCTTGTCGGGCGAAACGACGAACGAGGGGGTTTTTTCCTGGGTGAAGGGGGAGAGCGCCTTGAAGTTGCGGCCCGAGGGCTGCAGTTTGAGATAGTCCGACAGGATGTCGACAATATCAGCGCGCTGACGGACGTCGTCAATAACGTTTTGCGGAATCATGTCATATCCTTTTCTCTCTTGCAAGCAAGCCGGTTTCGTGTTTTTGCCTTCTCCTGTTAGATAATCGAAAAACCTGAATTGTCAAGACACGGTTTTTTCCTTTGGCCGCGAAGCAAGAGTATTCGTGTATTTGTTGTTTTTTTTCAAAAGAAGTCATTATTTATGATCTGGTAACGATTCGCTGCCGTAAATATTTTCTGAAGGCCATCACCAAAAATTGTTCAAAAAATTTTCAATCATATGAAACAGGGTTTCTTCACGGGGTTGCTCATCGTTGTAACCTATGCCGTATCTCTGGGATTTTATGCGTGGATGGGCACCACTCCTCCCGAGTCGATGTTCCATGCCATCTGGAAAGGTGGCCCTGTCGTCTCGGTACTGATGGCTCTGATTCTCATGGTGATCGCCTACATTGTGGAACGCATTATCGCGCTGAACAAGGCTTCCGGCAAGGGAGACATTCCCGGTTTCGTGCAGAGCCTCAAGCTGGATATCGAAAACGGATCGATCGATCAGGCCATCGCCAAATGCGACGACCACCAGAGTTCGCTTTCGGCCGTGCTCCGCGCGGTGCTCGACCGCTACCAGAAGATGGTGGGCATGAACGTCACCGACCGCGACAAGAAGATCAGTGAAATGGAGAAGGCCGTCGAAGAGGCGACGGTTATGGAGATGCCGCTCCTGGAAAAAAATCTCGTGGCGATCTCCACCATTGCGTCGATCTCCACCATGGTGGGGCTTCTGGGCACCACGCTCGGCATGATCCGCGCTTTTGCCGCCATGGCCACCAGCGGGGCTCCCGATGCCGTGCAGCTTTCGCTCGGCATTTCCGAAGCGCTTTTCAATACGGCGCTCGGCATTGTCGGCGGCATCATGGGCATTGTCACCTACAATGTGTTCACCAACAAGGTTGACCGGTTCAGTTACATGATCGATGAAGCCGCATTCTATATCATCCAGACACTCGGAACCGGCAAAAACCAGTAACGCCCATGTCGAGAATCAAGGCAAAGCGGGTAGGATTCCGGATCGATATGACGCCGATGGTGGATGTGGCATTTCTTCTGCTGACGTTTTTCATGCTGACCACCAAGTTTCGTCCTCCCGAAGTGGTTCGTATCGATCTGCCCTCTTCCCACTCGGAGCAGAAGCTTCCCGAGTCCGATGTGCTTACCGTCACGGTAAGCGGAGACAACAACTTCCTGATGGGTGTCTCCTCGCAGCAGTCCCGTGAAAAAATTTTCAACTCGGTCGTCCGGCCGAAGCTGCAGGCGGCAGGTCTCCCTGCGTCCGCAATCAGCGATTCTCTGAGGAGTTTCCGTCTTGCCGAAAGTTTTTCGGTAGGGCGTGACGAACTCGACAAGTTTGTCGTGATGGCGCGTTTCGCCGACCAGAAACTCAGGCCTGTTATCAGGGCCGACGCCGATGCGGATTACGAAGCGGTGAACCATGTCATCAAGGTGTACAAAAAAGCCAATCTTCTGACCTTCAATCTTGTAACCGTTCTGGAAAGGGGGGTGCGCTGATCTATGGGAATGGTTGATTCTCCGAACGGAAACCGCCGGGCGAAAAATGGAAGGCGCAAGCAGCGGCGCATAGGTTTTCATCTCGATATGACGCCGATGGTGGATGTGGCGTTTCTCCTGCTGACGTTTTTCATGCTGACTACCACCTTTTCCAAATCGAATACCATGGAGATCAATATGCCTCCCGAACAGGGGGAGGTGAGGATTTCCGAGAACAACGTCATGATCGTGCGTATAGCCGGCGACGGTATGGCATACTGTTCGCTCGGGGAGGAGGCGCCGCAGAAGATATCCCTCTACGATCCTTCCGATTCACACCGGATGGCTCTGAGCGGAGAGCTTCGTTCGCTCCTCAGGCAGCAGACCGCAGCAAACAGGAAAATGGTCATCGTCGTCAAAATCAGTGAAAAGGCAAAGTACAAGAGTCTTGTCGATCTTATCGACGAGCTGAACCTGATGAAGATCGACCGTTTCAGTCTCGACGACTATACCGATCAGGATGAAGTGGAAATCAAAAGAGCTGTTTAACCCGCAGGGGACAGCAAAGGAGCAAGTGGCAGGTGTATTCAAAGTTTGATAAAATCCACGAAAAGGCCTCCAGGAAAGCCTCCGGATGGTCTTTTGCCGAGGAGTTTCTCGACACCGAACGGGTGCGCAATATCGGATACGGAAACCTTGTCCTGCGCCGGCAGGCCCATCTGTTTCTGTCCCATGGCGTCATTACCGCAGTTCTTCTTCTGGGAGCGTTCTGGCTTGTGAGCGCAAACTGGCAGGCTATCCTGTCGATGACCGGATTTGCCTCCGCGGATGACGAACCCATGATCGAGTGCTACGAGGTGGTCACCAATGTGACGCAGCTTCCCCCTCCACCTCCTCTTTCCCAGCCCGAACCGGCAGTCGTAAGACCCGCGACGGCTGCGCCTGTTGCGCCAAATGTCGGAAAAATCAGGACGGTCAAGGAGAGCGACGCGCCGAAGGAACAGACGCTTGCCACACAGAAGGAGATCAAGCAGGCCAATCAGGCGCAGGGTTCAGGTTCCGGTACGGGGAGCGGCGCCTCGGCCGGCGATGATGTTCCCATGTTCGTGCCCTGCGAAAAAATGCCGGGCTTTCTCGACCAGAAAAAACCGGCCTATCCCGAAATGGCCCGGACCGCGGGAATCGAGGGAAAGGTTTTCGTCAGCGTGCTGATAGGCGAGGACGGCCGGCCGATAAAAGCCAAGGTCATGAAGCGTCTGCCGGCGGACTGCAGTGTATTCGATGCCGTAGCCATCAAATCGGTCATGGATTCGAAATACTACCCCGGTATTCAGAACGGCAGCCCGATCAAGGTCTGGTTCACCGTGCCGATACGTTTCCAGCTCGATTGATTTCAGGCCCGGACCCGGTCGCCTGGCGCCCGAGATAGAGATCCGGATGTACCAGATTCAGGGCCGTCGGGGATTTCGCGCCGTCGCCTGAAGTTTGCCGATGTTCCCCCGTGTTTTCCTTCCTTGAAAAGAGCAGCGTGTTCTGCCGGTACCAGAACGGGATCCTGCTGTCGTTCCAGATTTCCGGCCTGATGATGTCATGAACCCCGTAGCCCTGTTCATCGAAAAGCTCCGCCCAGTACTCAGGCCATTGCTCGTTGATGTGGCCGATGCCGCCCTGGAAGGGAATTGCCGCAGAAAAGAGCACGCGCCGGGAGAGCGTTGTCAGGAAAGTGATGAACGCCCTTGCCGATTCGGCCGGCAGGTGTTCGGCTACTTCCATACAGATGGCAAGATCCCAGGTTCGTCCCGGCAGCGGCGTCGAGTGCTGCAGGTCGGCCTGCATGAACGAATTCTCCGGAATTTCCAGGAGAGCCCGATCGACCCAGCTGCCGTCGATGCCCAGTATCTCTTCAGCGCCTTTTGTGCTGAGCACCGAAAGCCAGGTGCCTACACCGCAGCCGATGTCCACGGCAGAATGAACCGCGGGAATATGCTTCAGAAGGGTGGAAAGTACCGTGGCTGCCGAATAGAGGGTGCGCTCGTGCCTGTCTGCATAAAATTCCCTGGCATACTGTTCCATGCTCTTCTCCGGTAAATAGGGTGACGGACCAGGCTGTGTCCCTGTTTTTTCCATGGTCTTCACCCTGGAAGGGGATCTCCGGGCTGCGGCGCGCCGGTTACGATGCTTCTTTTTTCCGGCGCAGCAGAACGGCAAAAACAGTCCAGGCATAAGCGGCAACCAGCGTGAAAGGACTGATATAGAGTGAAAAGAACCCGTCCACGTCCCGCTCGAGATACATGCCGAGATAGCTCAGGGCTATGACAGCCGCGCCGCAGGCGATCATCACGTAGTTGATGGCGCCGAGGGGCATGTCGGCGGGTTTGCTTTCCGGTTTTTTACCGGCTTTCTTCGGTAAGGATTTCATCGAGTACGGTGATACAGCGTTGTGCTTCGTCCGTGCTGATGCAGAGCGGAGGAAGAAGCCTGATGACATTCTGGCTTGTAGCATTCACGAGCACCTGTTTCTGCAGGGCTTTTTCCACATACACTTTCGCCTCTTTATCGACCGTTATGCCGATCATCAGTCCGAACTGGCGGATTTCGAGGATCTGCGGGTGCCTTGTGGCAAGTTCCTCCAGGGCGTGCTTCAGCATCGCTCCGATCTTCAGGGCATTTTCCATAAGCCTGTCGGCATGGATCGCTTCAATCATGGCAAGTCCTGCCGCGCAGGCAACCGGGTTGCCTCCGAAGGTGGTGCCGTGATTGCCGTAGCTGAACACGTCGGCCATTTTTTCGCTGCCGATCACGGCCGCCAGAGGCAGACCGCCGCCCAGCGGTTTTGCCAGACAGACCACATCGGGCTCGATGGCGAAGTGCATGTAGCTGAAAAACAGGCCTGTCCTGCCGCAGCCGGCCTGAATCTCGTCGGCGACTATGAGGAAATCGAACCGGTCGCGCAGTTCTGCGAGCCTCAGGAGAAACGCTTCCGAGATGCAGTGTATTCCTCCTTCACCCTGCACGATCTCGATAAAGACCGCCGCGGTTTTTTCGGAAACCTTCGCTTCGAGATCGGCGAGGTCGTTGAAGGCTATCATGCCGGTTTCCGGAAGCAGCGGATCGAATCCATCGGTATATTTCGCCTTTGCGGTCAGCGACATGGCTCCGTAGGTTCTGCCGTGAAAACAGTTGCTCAGCGACAGGATCTCCTTCTTGTCGCTCCTGCCCGACATGGCAGCCCGCTTTCTGGAGAGCTTTATTGCGGCCTCGATCGCTTCAGTGCCGCTGTTGGCGAAAAACACTTTCGAAAGTCCCGAAATATCGAGCAGTCTTGCGGCCAGATCGAACTGAGGCTGGAGCAGAAACAGGTTCGAGGCATGAATCAGCCTGGAGGCCTGGCGGGTGATGGCGTCGATGAGCCGTTTGTCGCCGTAGCCGAGCGCGTTGACGCCGATACCGGCGATCATGTCCAGATAACGCGTCCCGTCGTCGCTCACCAGCCAGCAGCCCTCTCCATGGGTCAGGGCTATCGGCAGACGGGCATAGTTGTGAAAAAACAGCTCTTTTTCTGTTTCCTGTGTCAGCGGCAGTGGTTTCATGCGTGCTTGTTTCCTTCCTGGAGTGTTTGCTGTTGCAGCAATGCCTGCAAAAACTGATTATAATGATCAATCATGCTGCTGTCAAACATTTTCTTCAGCTTTTTTTCCGGCAAGCAGGACCCTGATCAGCCTCCAGACGCCGTAGGCTCCGGTAAGCGATGCATAGAGCAGGAGGTCATGGCGGGCGTCACGGGATGGCGGATCCGCGAAAAAAAAGACATAGAGCGCAATGCCGATAAAGAGCAGCGAAAGCAGGATGTTGAGCGCTGCCGTCAGTTTTCGGGAACGGCTCATTCCGGTTTCTCTTTAGTGTCTTCCGGCTTGCAGATGGAGGCTTCGGGATAGAAACGCCACTCCCGGTTCACGATCAGCCGGGCCCCGTAGCCGAAGGTGAAGTAGGACCATCCCCATTGCATCAGCACGAATATGCGGTGCTTGAAGCTGGTCAGGTAGTAGATGTGCACCAGAAGCCAGGCGAACCATGCCGGGGCTCCGTCGAACCTGATGCTGCCGATCTGGAGAATGGCCTTGTTCTTGCCGATGGTGGCCATCTGCCCCTTGTCGGTGTAGTGGAACGGTTTTCTGGGTTTTCCCTTCATGTCGAGCAGAATGTTCCTGGCGATTGCCCGTCCGGCCTGCAGGGCGACCGGAGCAAGCCCTGGAAGCGGGCCGGGCATGCCGTGCGAGAAATGGGCCTGGTCGCCGCCGACAAACACATTCGGGTATCCCGGTATGCTGAGATCCTCCTCCACGACAATGCGGCCGATCCGGTCGGTTGTCGCTCCCATCTCCTTTCCCGTATCGATGGCCGTTACACCGGCTGCCCACAGCACGGTTGCCGCCTCGATGCGCTCCCTGCCGATCTGCACTCCGCTGGCATCGACATTGCTTACCATGCTGCTGGTCCAGACCTGCACGCCCAGTTTTTCAAGCGAGCGGGTAGCCTTGCTGGCCAGGTCGGGATCAAACGAACCGAGAATCCGCGGAGCGGCCTCGACGATGAAAATTCTGGTCAGCTTCGGGTCGATGTGGCGGTAGAGCTTGGAGAGGGTATACCGGCTCATTTCGCCGATCGAACCGGCCAGTTCGACACCGGTAGGTCCGCCTCCGACAATGACGAAGGTCAGCAGCTTCTTGCGTTCGACCGGGTCGTTGGTGCGTTCGGCCGCTTCGTAGGCCTCGAGCACCCGTCTTCTGATCTCTTTGGCCTGTGCCAGGGTTTTCAGGCCGGGAGCGAACTCCTCCCACTGGTTGTTGCCGAAGTAGTGGTGCTTGACGCCGCAGGCGAGCACGAGATAGTCGTAGGGTATATCGCCGAAATCGGTTCTGACGATCCTGTTTTCTGCATCTATTTCTTCGGCTACCCCTTTGAATACCGTGATGTTGTAGTAGTTGGCCAGCATGTTTCTCAGCGGGGCGGCAATATCGCCTTCACCGAGAGCGGACATGGCTACCTGATAGAGCAGGGGCTGGAAAAGGTGGTAGTTTTTCCTGTCGACGAGGGTGACTTCGATATCTTTCTTATTGCCAAGTATTCTTGCGGCGTTGATTCCCGTAAATCCACCGCCTACAATGACGACGCGCTTTTTCATCGGTTAAGGTGTTTCTCTTTCTTTTCTTTGCGTGCCTTTTCGCAGGGTCACGGCTGATAATCTTTCGCTTCAATGCGCGCGCTCCCTTCGCCAGGGATGCGGCGCGTGGTAAAGTACAAAAAAACAGTGAAATCACCTGCCCGGTTCCTTTTTCCGGATGACGGGAGTATTGCGGAGGGCAGCCGTTCAGCAGAGACGATCGATAATCGCTGAAAATTCCGGATATTTTTCAAGAAGGGGTTCTTTTGCGGCAAAGGAGAAATCCCTGAAGTCGAAACCGGGAGCGACGACACAGCTGACAAGGCTGTATCCTTCCTCCGGGGCCCTCTGCAGCGGGTGACAGGCGCCGAACCAGCTTTCCGCGGCAACAGCCGCCTGCAGCAGTTCACCCCTGTCCGGCGAACAGCCGAGGGTGAACGAGGATGGCGGGCCATCGGGAGGGAAAACATGGACATCGAGCGGTTCGCCCGCATGGAAAAACCAGAGTTCGTCCGAATGAATGCGGTGCAGCCGCGACCGTTCACCTGTTTTCAGAAGGTAATGGATTGCGGTCGCATAATTGCGGGGTCCCCGGAAAGGACCGGCGTCGCTGAAATCGTACGACGGTCCGCTCCTGTAGGTTTCCCGGTAGAAGCCCCCTTCGGGATGCGCTTCGAGCCCGAGCCTCTCTATCCAGAAATCAGCTGCCGGCATGCAGTTTTTCCCGGATTTTGGCGGTTTTCTGTCGGGATGCGTCGGCAAGTTTCAGGCGGAACCCTTCAAGCGCCTCCATGATCGAACTGTCGGAAAGCGCCAGGATTTCCACGGCAAGCAGCGCCGCGTTGCGGGCGTTGTCGATGCCGACCGTAGCGACGGGAATGCCGGCCGGCATCTGTACGATCGAATAGAGTGCGTCCTGTCCGCTGAGCTTTTTGCTGAAAATCGGCACTCCGATTACCGGCAGGATGGTCATGGCCGCCGTGACGCCCGGCAGGTGAGCCGCTCCGCCGGCGCCCGCGATAATGATTTTGAGTCCGCGGTTTCTTGCTGAAGCGGCGTACTGTTCCAGATCCTGCGGCGTGCGGTGTGCCGAGATAACCGAAACCTCAAAGGGTACGGCGAATTCGTCGAGCACGTGGCAGGCCTCTTTCATGATGTCGAAATCCGAATCGGAACCCATGAGAATGCCGACCAGCGGCGTGTTGTCCTGCGTCATAAAAAAAGGTGGCTCTGGCGGGACGGGGAGCGTGCCGCCGGTTTACAGATGTTTCTGAAATTGTCGAGTTTTATGTATTTTACGAGATGGAATTTTAAAAATAATACATGCAGAGGAAGATTACAATGGCAACGAATCTCGCAGTCAAGTACAGCAATCCCGGTCCGCGTTATACAAGCTATCCGACCATTCCTTCCTGGAGCAGCGACGGCGTTACCCAGGAGCAGTGGAAGGATGCCATGGTGAAAGGTTTCAACGACAGCAACGAGACCACCGGCATCAGCATGTACATTCACATTCCCTACTGCGAGAACTACTGCTATTTCTGCGGCTGCAACGCGCACCGCACCCAGGACCACTCCTTCGAGGAACCCTATCTCGAAGCGCTTCTGAAAGAGTGGCAGATGTACCTCGACGTATTTCCCGGCACCCTGAACGTCAAGGAACTGCATATCGGCGGCGGAACCCCGACCTTTTTCAGCCCGGAAAACCTCACCCGTCTTGTCGAGAATCTTTTCAGTACCGTCAACCGGATGGACAATTACATGTTCAGTTTCGAGACCAATCCCCGCTCCACCTCCAGGGAGCACCTCGAAGCGCTCTACAGTGTCGGTTTCCGCAGAATGAGCTTCGGTATCCAGGATTTCGATCCCGTGGTGCAGCAGGAGATCAACCGTCCCCAGTCCTTCGAGCTGGTCAGGGAGAAGGTGGACCTTGCCCGCCAGATCGGGTTTACCTCGGTGAACTTCGATCTCGTCTACGGCCTGCCGAAGCAGACGCTTGCGACCATCACCGACACCGTCGACAAGGTCATGCAGCTCCGGCCCGACCGCCTTGCCTTTTACGCCTACGGTCACAACCCCCACATGTATGAAGGGCAGCGCAAGTTCAGGGAAGAGGACCTTCCTGTCGGCGACGTCAAGCAGGAGCTTTACGACAAGGGTCGCGCCATGCTCGAATCCATAGGCTACCATGAAATCGGCATGGACCATTTCGCGCTTGAGGGCGATTCGCTCTATCTGGCGGCCAAAGAGGGCTCCCTGCACCGGAACTTCATGGGCTATACCGAAAACACCACGCAGATGATGATCGCCCTCGGCGCATCCTCCATCAGCGACACCTGGTACGCCTTCGCGCAGAACGAGCGCGGCGACCAGAAGTACATCGAGGAGATCAACAAGGGCCGCTTCCCGATTCTGCGCGGCCATCTGCTTACCGACGAAGATCTTGTGCTCCGCCGCCACATTCTCAACCTCATGTGCCGTCATGAGACTTCGTGGGAAGATCCGAAAATGTACACCGAAGAACTCGACATCGCGCGCTACCGGCTCGAGGACATGGAGAACGACGGCATGGTGGTGCTTCTGGAAAACGGCGTGCGGGTGACCGACATCGGCATTCCCTTCCTCCGGAACATCTGCATGGCTTTCGACGCCCGTCTCTGGCGTTCCGACAGCCTGTCGAAGGCATACAACGTATCGAGGGATATCCAGAAAGAGTATATCGAACGAGCCCGTCAGGCCAAGGCCGGGCAGCAGGTCGGCTGACAGCTGAAATGCAGAAAAAGAAAAAAGGGTGATGGCAGTCACCCTTTTTTTATGTCCCCATCATCAGGTACAGGTATGAAAAAAACAGTCAGAATAGGTTTTCTCGGCAGCGGATGGGCGCAGGTTGCCCAGGCTCCGGCTTTTTCGCTGCTCGAAGATGTCGAGCTTGCCGCCGTGGCAAGCCCGACCGAAACGCGCCGCCGCAAGTTCATGGACCGTTTCGGCATTCCCGAAGGGTATGCCGACTGGCGTGACCTGCTCGATCTCGATCTCGACCTGGTCTGCGTGACCACCCCCCCGTTTATGCATGCCCCGATGGTTACGGCGCTGCTTGAGTGCGGTAAAAGCGTCCTGTGCGAGAAACCCTTCGCACTTACGATGCAGGAGGCTACCGCCATGCATTTTACCGCGCTCCGTTCTCCGGGTCTTGCCCTGATCGACCATCAGCTGCGGCTGCATCCGGCCGTACGGTGCATGAAGCAGATGATCGACAGCGGAGAGATCGGCAAGGTGTATGAAGTCCGCGCCGTCGTCAACCTTGCCACCCGCAACCAGCCGGAACAGCGCCATTCGTGGTGGAGCGACGCAGCGAGAGGGGGCGGGGCGCTCGGCGCGATAGGTTCGCATCTCATCGATCTGAACCGCCATCTTGTCGGAGAGATATCGGAGGTCTGCTGCAATCTCGCAACCTCGATTCCGCAGCGTCCCGATGAAGAGGGCAAGCCCAAAGCGGTCACCTCCGACGACAGCTTTGCCATGTTCATGAAATTCGGTCCCTCGTCGATAGCGCTCAATTCCCCTTCACTCATGCACGTCACGACGGTCGGTTCCTATACCTGGTTATCCTTCGAGGTGGTCGGCAGCATGAAGACCATCCGGCTCGACGGTGCAGGAAAGCTCTGGGAGATCGCCAACGGCGAGGCAAAGGGGGGGCGCAGTCTTATCGATGCGCCGCGCTGGAAGCAGATCGAGCCGATGCTTCCGTGGGACGAACTGGTGCTTCAGGAACGCATAAGGCTTTCGTCGCTTGCCATGCATGGCGTTTTTGCCGTGGGTTTCGCATTTCTTGCAAACAGGATCGTCAGGGCGCTGCGCAACGGCGAACAGAAGCTGTACGATGCCGCCGGTTTTGCCGATGGCGTGATGACCCAGAAAATTCTTCACGCCGCTGCCGAATCGAACCGGCAGCGGCAGTGGATAAAAGTATAGACGCCTATGGACTGGATGCTGCTTGCTGCCGCCGGATGTCTTGAATGTGTGTGGGCTGTCGGACTGAAATATACCGAAGGGTTTTCCCGCCCGCTGCCGTCGCTGCTTACGCTCGGGGCGATGATCTGCAGTTTCTGGCTGCTCTCGATCTCCATGAAAACCATACCGGTCGGAACTGCCTACGCGGTCTGGACCGGTATCGGGGCAGCCGGAGTTGCCGTTGCCGGAATCCTGCTTTTCGACGAACCCCGCGATACGCTGCGCATTCTGTGTCTTTTGCTCATCGTTGCCGGCGTTGCCGGATTGAGAATTTTTTCCCGGTAAAGTTTTTCGTCCCGGCCGGCAACTGTGGATTTTTTTATAAGCGATCCGGCTAATTTTAATACATTGATTCAAGCGCTTTCTTGCGCAACCCCAAAGCCCCCGATCAGTTACATCGATATGTCAGCAGGATGATTGTTTTCGGACAATCGGATGCCTGCCGCTTTTTTCCTGTTGCGTGTGGCCCTCTTGCCCAGGTGATGTTTTTTGTTGAAAAAAGCTTGATGAAGATTGTTTTTGTGCCGCAATAACCAGTACAAAAAAGTTCAGAAAGGTTTTTCTGATGAAGCAATACTTTTCCGGCCGTCCTGTCGCCGTTATTCTTCTGCTCGGAGGCCTGATCTTTTCAGGTTGGTCGATCTATCTGTCGGACCGTCAGCTGCGTTCCGAACTGCTCACGGAAATGGAAACGGCATCGCAGAGCATCAGCCATATTCGGATCGGTGCGTTAAGCGCAAGTGCGGCAGATGTTGATAATCCGGATTACCAGGAACTGAAAAACAGGCTTCTGCTTGTATGCAGGCTGAAAGAAAAATGCCGGTTCGTCTATCTTATCGGCCTGAAACCGAACGGCAACGTTTTCTTTTATGCGGATTCGGAACCGCCCGGTTCATCCGAGATGTCCCCCCCCGGTCAGTTATATCATGAAGCATCCTCCCTGCTGCAACATGTTTTTGCCGAAGGAAAGGCCGCTGTCGAGGGCCCTGCACCCGATCGATGGGGCGTATGGGTAAGCGGGTTTCTGCCGATCGTCGACAAGGAGCGAGGAAAGGTCGTCGCGGTACTGGGTATGGATATCGACGCTGCCGACTGGGCGTGGGAGATCGCGTCCCGCTCTGCACTGGCCATCGGCAGCATGATCGTCATATCGATTGTTATCACAAGTGTTTTTCTTTCATCGCATCGTTATGCCCGGAGCATAACGAGTCCTGTTCTCGGCAGGCTTCTGCCTTTTCTTGTTCTGGTTCTCGTCGTTTTTGTATCGGTGTTCGCCTCGCTGCTCTGGTTTTTTCAGGAGAGGCGCTTGCAGGAGATGGTTCACCAGACGGACACCGAAGTGCTGAATGAGTTCAGGAATGCCCTGCTTGTTCAGTCCGAAGATCTTGAAATAGCCATGAACATGATCAGGATCGATACGACCGTTGCCGATGCGATCGTCAGCCGCGACATGATGCTTCTTTCCCGCAAATACCGGACGCTTTCCGATTATATGCGCAGGAAGCACGGCGTTTCCTATTTCTGTTTTTCCGACTCTTCCCGAAGATGCCTGATGCGTTTTGACAATCCGGGCAGGAGGGGCGTGCTCAATAACCGGTTTACCATTCTTGAAGCACAGAAAACGGGCAACATGATCACCGGACTCGAACTCAATGCCGAGGGGATGATGACGTTGCGCGTCGTACAGCCGGTCTTGCAGCGCGGCAGTATCGTCGGGTATATCGATTTCGCCAAAGAGATCGAGGCGGTCGTAGGCAAGGCGCATTACCCCCGGGGGCTCGCCGTAGCTTTTTTTCTTGACAAGCGCCTTGTCGAGAGAGCATCATGGGAAGCCGGGATGCGGCGCTACGGAAGAGATGCCGATTGGGAGCGTTTTGCCGACAGGGTTCTCGCCTATACGACGCTGTCGGATTTTCCCGGAGTTTTTGACTCCGCCCTTTCAGGCCGAAACGTCCGGAAGCAGGTTCATTCAGGCGAAATCGGGTGGAATGGAAAACCATGGATGGTCAGGGCGCTTCCTCTTGACGATGTGTCGGGAAAAACGATCGGCACCATGCTTGTCCTCCAGGACGTTTCGGCACATAAAACCGCTTTTTTCCGGATGCTCTCCCTCTCCGGCATTTCCCTTGTGGTTATTCTGACCCTGCTTTTCGGTCTCCTCTATATTGTGCTCAAACGGATCGACAGGGGGGTCATCAACCGTGAACGTGAACTGTTCGAAAGCAGGGAGCGGTATATGCTTGCCGTAAAAGGAAGCAACGACGGCATATGGGACTGGGATATCAGACGAGGTACGCTTTTTCTTTCTACGAATTTCATAAGCATGACCGGTTACGACGATGCGGCCTTTACCGGCATGTACGAGTCGTTTGAGGAGAAACTCCATGTTGAGGACAAGCCTGTTTACCGGGAGCATCTTGAGCGCTATCTCAAGGGAGGGATGCCGGTATTCAGCGTCGAGTTTCGTTTTCTCCGGCCAGACGGCTCCTTTCTGTGGCTGTTGGGCAGGGGTGAAGCTCTCCGTGACGAAATGAACCGTCCCTGCAGGATGGCCGGTTCGTTCAGCGATATCACCAAAAGAAAAAAAACCGAGGAAGAGCTCCGTCACCGGTCGGCATTTCAGCTGTTACTGATGGAGCTTGCCATCGGTTTCGTCAACAAGCCGCTTGTCGAGCTTGACCTTTCCATCAACAAGGCTCTTGCGCTTGTCGGAGAGTTTCTCCGGGTGGACAGGGCCTATCTTTTCAGGTATGATTTTGAAAAGGGCACCATGAGCAATACGCATGAGTGGTGCTCGGAAGGTACCTGCCCGGAACTGAACCATCTTCATGAGCTGCCGAATGCAAGCATTCCCGAACTGGTTGCAACGCATCTTAAAGGGCGTATCGTCCATATTCCGGATGTCCAGGCGCTTCCGGAAGGGGACCTCCTGAAATCTCATCTCGCATCGCAGAATATCAGGTCCATGATTTCGCTTCCTCTCGTTTACGGGGAGCGGTGTTTCGGTTTTACGGGATTCGATGCCGTGAAGGGGAAGATGGTTTGGGGAGAGGAGGAGATCTCTCTTTTACGCTTGTTGACCGAACTGTTCACGAATGCGGAGCTCCGCTTCCGTCATGAAACGGCCCTCATGGACGCCCGTCATGCAGCTGAGGCGGCTAACCAGGCCAAAAGCGAGTTTCTTGCCAATATGAGTCATGAAATACGTACTCCGATGAACGGCGTGCTCGGCATGACCAGATTGCTGCTCAACACGCCCTTGAGCGAAGAGCAGCGGAATTATGCCGAAACGGTACGGGCGAGCGGAGACGCGCTGTTGACGGTCATCAACGACATTCTCGATTTTTCGAAGATAGAAGCGGGGAAAATCGAATTCGAGGAAATTGTTTTCAACCTTCGCACCCTGCTCGAAGACATCGCTTCGATCATGGCTGTCAAGGCTGAAGATCAGGGTCTTGAATTTATCTGTGTGGCGCTTCCGGACGTGCCGGTGCATGTCAAAGGTGATCCCGACAGAATCCGTCAGATTCTGACCAATCTGGTGGGCAACGCCATCAAGTTCACGCATGAAGGGGAGGTTGCCGTTTATGTGACGCTGCAGAGCGAAACGGAGGGGGACGCCCTGCTGCGTTTTTCGGTAAAGGACACCGGTATAGGAGTTTCTCCGGACAAGCTCGACAAACTCTTCAGAAGTTTCACCCAGGTTGACGCATCCACGACCCGGAAATACGGCGGGACAGGTCTGGGGCTTGCGATCAGCCGTCAGCTTGTCGAACTTATGGGCGGAAAGATAGGCGTCAACAGCGAAGCGGGAGGCGGTTCGGAATTCTGGTTCACCCTTCCGCTGAAGAAAAACGTTTTTTCGGCTGAGGATGTCTCCTCTATCCAGTGCACGATTTCAGGCACCCGCATCCTTGTCGTCGATGACAGTGATGCGAATCGCAGGATGCTGAGCCTGTTGCTTTCATCCTGGGGGATCAGGGTATCCGATGTCGCTTCGGCAGCGGAGGCTCTTGAGGTGCTTGAAAACGCCGTCGCCGGAAATGACCCTTTCAGGGTGGCGCTCATTGACAGGGCGATGCCCGAAACTGACGGATTCATGCTGGCAGGCTCAATCACCGGCGACCCCCGGTTTGGTGATACCGCCCTTTTTCTGATGGAGCCACTGGGGAGCCGCACCGAAGGCGGCGAACTTCAAAAGGCGGGATTTTCCGCATCAGTGGCCAAACCGATACGGCAGTCGGAGCTGTTCAACGCCGTTGCCGAAGTGCTGTTTACGGGCGAGAGAATTTCGGGACTCATAACGTCTCCGAAAAACGCCCGTTCGGGCGAAGCCAGACCTTTTCCTGAAGCCGGACCGTCGATGGCGGATAACGCAGCGGTACTGATTCTGCTCGCAGAGGACAGCAGGGTCAACCAGATGGTTATGATGGGCATTCTCGGCAAACTCGGCTACACCGTCGATGTGGTATCGAACGGGCTTGAGGCTCTGGAGCGGCTTCGTACGGCAACCTACAATCTTGTCATCATGGATGTCCAGATGCCGGAAATGGACGGTATGGAGGCAACAAGGGTGATCAGGGATCATGCCTCGGATGTCGCCGATCATGCCATTCCGGTTATAGCCCTCACGGCTCACGCCATGCGGGGCGACCGTGAACTCTGCCTTCAGTCGGGCATGAACGATTACATCACCAAGCCGGTCGATCCGCATGCCATGGCGGAAACAATAAAAAAATGGATATAAGCGTTTCCTGAGCGTCGCTCCTACGAAGCCGCTTTTTCCCATTCGGCAAAGAGCCTGTCGAGTTCGCTTCCGAGGGAGTGGTACTCGTCAAGGGTTTTTTTCGTTTCCTCCGGTGACTTTCTGTAAAACTCTTCGGAGGCCATGACGCTCTCCATGGCCTCTTTCTTCTGTTCGAGCGCCTGAATGCTTTTTTCGATCGACTCGATCTTCCGGTGGTTCTTTTTTGCCGGTGGAGCGGGTTTGGCCTTCGGGATCTCCCGGCTTTTTGCTGCCGCCGCCAGTGTTTTCAGACGCGCATTCTCCCTCAGTCGCTCTTCTTCAAGGGCTTTTTCGGCCTTTTCCAGGTATTCGGCGTAGGTTCCGTGGTAGAGCTGCAATCCGCCGTTCTTTATTTCGATCACCTTGTTGACCAGACTGTCGAGGAAGTACCGGTCGTGGCTGACCAGAAGAAGCGTGCCGTCATAGTTTTCAAGCGCATCGATCAGCATCTCCTTTGAGCGCATGTCGAGATGGTTGGTGGGCTCGTCCATGATCAGGAGGTTCGACGCCTGAAGCAGGATGCGGGCCAGGGCGACGCGCGATTTTTCACCTCCCGACAGTACCCCGATTTTTTTTTCGATATCCGGGCCGCTGAAGAGAAAGCAGCCGAGGATATCCCGTATTTTTTTCTGGGCCTCCGACGTCGGGGCTGCGTCGAGCATCTCCTTGTAAACGGTTTTGTCCGGATCGAGGTTTTCGGTCTGGTGCTGGGCGAAATAGTTCAGGCTGACGTTGTGTCCGGTCGAAAGCTTCCCTTCGAAATCGATCTCTCCGGCCAGTATTTTGCAGAAGGTGGTTTTTCCCGCACCGTTCGAGCCCACGATGGCGATCCGGTCACCTCGCAGGACATCGAGATCGATATTGCAAAGCACCTTCTTGGGGGTGCCGTCCGGCAGCGTGTAGGTTTTGCCGATACCTTCGAGCCGCATGACCTCCCGGCCTGACGGATTGGCTTTCGGAAACCGGAAGGATATCTGCGAGAGATCCTCTTCCGGCGCCTGCAGCCCCTGCTCGAGTTTTTCAAGCTGGCGGAGCCGGCTCTGCGCCTGCCGTGCCTTGGTTGCCTTGTATCGGAACCGGTCGACGAACGCCTTCAGGTCGGCCATCTTTTTTTTGTCGTTTGCGTACCGGCTCATCATAAGCTCGTAGCGGGCGGCTTTTTCCTTCTCGTAATAGGAGTAGTTTCCCTTGTACTCCTCGATGCGCTGAAAGGCGATCTCAAGGGTTCTCGTCGTCAGCTTGTCGAGGAAAAACCGGTCGTGCGAGACGATGATGCAGCTGTGTTCATAGTTCTGCAGATAGTTTTCCAGCCAGCGAAGCGAGTCGATATCGAGATGGTTCGTCGGCTCGTCGAGCAGGAGCAGGGTAGGGTTCTGCAGGAGAAGGCGGGTGATGAGCAGTCGCATCTGCCACCCTCCGGAAAACGCCTTCACTTTCTTGTGGAAATCCGTTTCGCTGAAGCCGAGTCCCGAAAGCATCTTTTCTGCCTGGGCGCGCATGGTGTAGCCCCCGTGGTGCTCGAAATCGTGCATGGCATCGGTAAACCGTTCGATCAGACGGTGGTAGGCCTCGCCGGCATGATCCTGATCCGGCAGCGCAAGCTCATGTTCGAGTTTCGCTATGGTTTCCGAAAGCTCGAACAGACGGATGTTGGCATGCATGGCGTACTGCAGGGCGGTTTTTTCCAGATCCCGGTCGAAGGATATCTCCTGGGGCAGGTAGCCGATGGTCGTATCCGCGGATTTCAGGAACTGCCCCCCGGTAACCATCGTGCTTTCGGATGACGAGCCGCTGATAAGTTTCAGGAGGGTTGACTTGCCGGTTCCGTTCATGCCGACCAGCGAAACGCGGTCGCGGTCGCCGATGCGGAATGATGAATCGCCGAGCAGCTCCTTGGTGCCGACGCTGAGGGAAAGATTTCGGGCTTCGAACATACAGGAAAAGGTCTGTTTTGCAGTCGTTATGCTTCACGCCGATGATCACCGGCATGATGGTGAAGATACGATATTTCATGCATCGGCCATGCTTTTCGGGCAAGGGAGGAAAAAAGGCGGCCGTCGGGTGTTACGGATGCATGAACAGGAGAGGGGTTTTGAGGCCCATGTGGTTATATTCCTGACGTGGTTACCGTTATCGATTTTTTGCGTTTCCGTCAATGGCAAGCTTCTTCAGGGAAAGAGGACTCATGAGGCCATCCGAACTGCTCGTTATCGTTGCCTACGGCTTGTTTTTAGCCGGTTCTGCCCGTTCTTTCAGAACCGGGGGAGATCTCTCTTCGCGACTGGTCATGACGGTTGCCGTGCTGCTCGACATGCTGGCCGCACTTCTCCCTTCGATCGGTTTGCAGGCTCCGCTGCCGCTCTCTGAAGAACGCAAGCCGCTCATCGGCGCAGCGGTGCTGACCGGTATTTTTGTATGGGTGCTTTTCGGCACATGCCTTGCCGTTTTTTCGTCGAAGCGCCCGGGATGGTATCATGGACTTGTCCTTGTCATTGAAATCGTGTGGTTCATCGATGTGATGATGTTCATGTACGGCGCCTGCATGTAGGGTTCGTCCCTTCGGTTTTTTTCCTGGAGGCAGGATTGTTTTTCGGGCGAGGGTACAGATGAGCGCAAGAATTTCAATAAGTTGCCGTCATACGAGTTGAAAAGCCTCCGGAGAGAACCGGGAGGCGAAATTACGGATTGTTTATGAACAGAATCTTTCCTGTCGTCAGGGTCGGCATCATTTCACTGTTGACGCTGCTTTTTTCCCCTGTTCCGCGCTCGCTCCACGCCGCCGAGGTGCTGACCTGGCAGCAGTGCGTCGAAGAAACCAGAAAAGCTCATCCCGACCTCTATTCGGCTCTTGCTGCAATGCAGCAGGCGGAAGCCGACAGACGCATCACCAAAGGACAGCTTCTTCCCCAGCTCAGCGCCAGTTTGAATGCCGCCCAGAGCGGCACTTCCGAAAAAAACATCGGCTCCTCATCGGCACTTTCCTGGTCGCTGGGTGCAAAGCAGCTGCTCTATGACGGACGGAAAACCTCCAGGCAGGTCGCTGCCTACAAAGAGGCCGAAAAGGCAGCCGGACACAACTACAGTGCGGTCTCCGCCGATGTGCGTTTCGCCCTCCGCTCGGCCTTTACCGACCTGCTCAAAGCCCAGGATCTGGTTGGCCTTTCAAGGGAGATTGCCGAGCGCAGAAGAAAGAACGTCCGGCTCATAGCCCTGCGTTATCAGGCAGGCAGGGAGCATATCGGTTCGCTCCGCAAGGCCGAGGCTGATCTCGGCGAGTCGGAGTTCGAGGTTTCACGCGCCCAAAGAGGTCTCGTGCTTGCCCAGTCCCGACTCGCTTCGGCTCTCGGCCGCGATCAGCATAGCCCGATCAGGGTAAAGGGTTCGTTCACCACCGGCGATCTTTCCTCCGTAAAACCCAATCTTGCCCAGCTTGCCAGGAACACTCCTCTGGTACAGCAGCTCGAAGCGAAGAGAAAAGCAGCCCGTTACGATCTCGACGCCGCAAAAGGGGCGTTTTCTCCCGAACTCTATCTTACCTCCTCCATAGGCCGAAGTGCTTTTGATACCCTGCCTCCCGACGAGGTCGACTGGAACGCGGGTGTTGAATTTTCCCTGCCGATATATGGCGGCGGCACGGGCCGGGCAAAGGTCGCGAAGGCCATGGCGGTCGTCAGCCAGCAGAATGCCGAAGAGAAAAGCGGCTATCTCCAGGTGTTCGATACACTGGAGGAGAGCTGGAAGAGCTTTATGGATGCCCGGCAGTACGTTGCCGTGCAGCGGAAATTTCTCGATGCAGCCGTTGAACGAGCCTCGATAGCCAATGCCCAGTATTCGAACGGTCTTATCTCGTTTGACGACTGGGTGATTATTGAAGACAATCTGGTAAGTGCAAAAAAACAGTTTCTCGATGCCGGCGCGGATCTTCTGACTGCCGAAGCCGGATGGATACAGGCAAAAGGAGGAGGACTCGATGATCAGTAGAAACAGGATGGTTCTTGCAGGAGCGATAACGCTGCTCGTTCTGGGTGTTGGAGCATTTTTCCTTTTCAGGGGTTCCGGAACCCCGAAAGAGAGTTACAGGGAGATCTCCGCTGTACGCGGTATCATCAGGTCCACTGTATCGACGACAGGCGTTGTCGAACCCCGCAACCGTCTGAAAATCCAGTCTTCGATTGCCGGACGGATCGAGGAGATCCGGGTCGATGAAGGACAGCTGGTGCGCAAAGGCCAGGTGCTTGCCCTGCTCAGTTCCACCGAACGGGCCGCGCTGCTCGATGCTGCAAGGCTGCAGGGAGACAAGGAACGCTCCTACTGGAACAGCGTCTATCGGGAAACGACCGTCATCGCGCCGATCGACGGTCAGGTCATCGTGCGCAGTGTCGAGCCCGGCCAGACGGTAACTACCAGCGATTCGCTGTTTGTGCTCTCCGACAGGCTTATCGTCAAGGCGTACGTCGATGAAACCGACATCGGCAGGGTGAAAATCGGTCAGAGGACGATAATCGGGCTCGACGCCTATCCCGAAATAAAGGTGAACGGCGTTGTTGAGCATATCTACTATGAATCCCATCTGCAGAACAACGTCAACATCTACTATGTCGATGTGATTCCCGAAACCATTCCCGAGGTCTTCCGTTCGGGCATGAGCGCCAATATCGATATTATCGTCAGCGAAAAAGAGCATGCGCTGCTTCTTCCCGCAAATGCCGTTCAGACCAGGAACGGAAAAGCCGTGGTGCAGCAGAAAAGCGGGAGAGCCAAAAATGGCGTGGCATACAGGACGGTCAGAACCGGCATGCAGGACGACGTCAATATCGAGATTCTCGATGGTCTGGGGGAGAACTCCGTCGTGCTGGTCAGGGACACTTCGTTCGCGCTCCCCGAAAGCAGCGGCGGCTCGAATCCTTTCATTCCCAAGCGGAACCGGTCGACGAAATGAAACCTGTCATTGAATTGCGGGATGTTCACCGGACCTACCATATCGGTGAAAGCACGGTTCACGCCCTGAGGGGAGTCTCGCTCACGGTGGAGCAGGGCGAATTCGTCGCCATCATGGGTGCTTCCGGGTCGGGCAAATCCTCGCTGCTTCAGATTCTCGGGCTGCTGGACAACCCCGACAAAGGCGAATACCTGATTTTCGGCAATAACGTCAACCAGCTTTCCGAAGACGAGCAGGCAGGATTGCGCAACAATCTGGCCGGCTTCGTGTTCCAGCAGTTCCATCTGCTCCGCCGGATGAGCATTGTCGACAATGTCCGCCTTCCGCATATCTACAGCGGCCTCAAAGGGGATTTCCGGCAGGAGGCCGTCAGGCGGCTCGCTCTTGTGGGGCTTGAACACCGGATTGGCCATACGCCGAACCAGCTTTCGGGCGGCGAGCAGCAGCGGGTGGCCATCGCCAGGGCGCTGGTGCGCGACCCCCTGATCATTTTCGCCGACGAACCCACCGGTAACCTCGATACGAAGAACTCGGCCGAAATCATGAAGATACTCAAGGGGCTCAATGAAGAGGGGAAAACCGTCATCATGGTTACCCACGAGCCCGATATCGCCGCATATGCCGAAAGGGTGATCACCATGCGCGACGGGGTGATCCTCTCCGACGAGCGCCGGGAAGGAGGCATACGTCCGGCGGCCACCGGGGCCACGGACGCTTATGAACTGCATCTTTCCGGAGGAGCGCCGCTCTGGAGCGACGGCCGTTTCGTGGGGTTCATGGCCCAGGCATTCCAGTCCATTCTCGCCAACAAGATCCGTTCGCTGCTCTCTGTTCTCGGCATCCTTGTCGGTGTTGCGTCGGTCATCGCCATGATGGCGCTTGGCGAGGGCGCCAAATTCGCCATGCAGGAACAGCTCAAGTCGATGGGCTCGAATCTGCTCTCCATACGGGGCGGATCGGCCAAAATCAGGGGTGCGGCACAGGGCGCCGGAGCGGTAACCCGCTTTACGATGAAGGATGTCGAGGCGATAGCGGCCCTCGCCCCGCTGGTCAGGAACGCAACGGGAGTGGCAAGCGGCAGCGGGCAGGCCGTTTTTGAAAACAACAACTGGAGCACAAATCTTGAAGGGGCCGGCTACGATTACGCCGTCATGCGCTCGACTACGCCCTCGATCGGGCGGTGGTTCACCAGGGAGGAACTGCAGCGGCGCGAAAAGGTGGCGATTGTCGGCGTTACGGTGGTAAGGGAGCTTTTCGGTTCAGCCAATCCCATCGGTAAAACCATCAAGATCAACCGGATCAATTTCAAGGTTATCGGCATCGCTCCCGCAAAGGGGTTTTCCGGTCCGCGCGACGAGGACGACATCGTGATCATTCCCGTCACGACCGCCATGTACCGCGTGCTCGGCAAGGATTATCTTACCAGTATCTACGTTGAGGCCAGTAATCCCGCACAGATTGAGGCTGCAGAAAACGCCATCGACGAACTGATCCGCAAACGGCACCGCCTAAAAGCCGACGACGATACCTTCAACATCCGCGACATGACGGAAATCCAGAAGATGCTCTCGAGCACCACCGAAACCATGAGCATGCTGCTTGGTTCCATTGCCGCCATATCGCTTCTTGTCGGAGGTATCGGCATCATGAACATCATGCTGGTTTCGGTAACCGAGCGTACCCGCGAAATCGGGCTGAGGAAGGCTATAGGGGCTCGAAAAAACGATATCATGCTGCAGTTTCTCGTGGAATCCGTCGGCATGACCATCAGTGGCGGGTTGATCGGGATTATGACAGGAATAGGCATTTCTCTGCTCCTGTCGTTTTTTGCCGGATGGGCCGTGAAAACTTCGCTGCTTTCCATTTTCCTTGCCACGGCTTTTTCCGTCATGACCGGACTTTTTTTCGGCTTGTGGCCTGCCCGGAAAGCTGCGGATCTCAAGCCTGTAGAGGCTTTGCGCTATGAATAGCATGCTCCGTGAAAAAAAAGATTTTTTTTGTGCAAGATTCAGGGAGCTATGCCGTCTTACTCTATGAAGGCACGATAAAACGGTTTCGTGTTTTCACCCTTAGGTTAGTTGTGTGTGGTTTGTGTGTTGTGTGGTGTGGAATTTCGGTAATCAGTCGGGTTTTCTTTGATGTGTTGTTGTGGTTACGAAGATGAACGGAACAAAGGCGTCTCTTTTACTCTGTAGTTCAAGTTGAAGCGGGGCCCTGAATGGTAGGCGATGTAAGATTGAAAACCAGGCTGATGACCGATTGGAACAGCGAAGAGCTTGAGTAGGGCTCTTCGCTGTTTTTTTTATGGGCAAAATATCCTCCGGCATTCGATGCGGCGGATCGTAAAACGGGAAAACCCCTGCATGAGCCTTTCATGCAGGGGTTTTCGATACCGGGGCGGTCGGGCGGAGCGCCCTCTCTCCTCAGGAGGCGGCCAGCGCCTGATTGACCTTTGCTGCAGCATCGTGCAGGCCGTTGGCGGCAATCAGGTTCAATCCTGATTCGTCGAGCATTTTCTGGGCGATCTCGGCGTTCGTGCCCTCGAGGCGGACAATGACCGGAAGATTGAGACCGATTTTCTGGGCGGCCTGGATAATGCCACCGGCAACACGGTCGCAACGCACGATTCCGCCGAAGATGTTGACGAGAATGGCCTTGACGTTTCCGTCGCTCAGAATGATCTTGAATCCCTCCTCGACGGTCTGGGGGCTCGCTCCACCGCCTACGTCGAGGAAGTTGGCGGGTCGTCCGCCGGCAAGCTGGATCATGTCCATGGTTGCCATGGCAAGACCAGCGCCGTTGACCATGCAGCCGACATTGCCGTCGAGACGCACGTAGTTGAGGTTCGATTTCGAGGCTTCCACTTCAAAGGGGTCCTCTTCGTTGGTATCGCGCAGTTCAAGAAAATCCTTGTGGCGGAAGAGCGCGTTTCCGTCAAAATTGATTTTTGCGTCGAGGGCAAGCACCCGGCCCTCTCTGGTGACGACAAGCGGATTGATTTCAGCCAGCGACGCGTCGATGCTCATGTAGGCGTTATAGAGCGCGGTGATGAACGATACGGCGTTTCTGAACTGTTCGCCATCGAGGCCGAGGAAGAATGCCGCCTGGCGGGCCTGAAAGGCCTGGAGGCCGTAGAGCGGGTCTACCTGGATCTTCAGCAGCTTGTCGGGGGTCTCTTCGGCGACCGTCTCGATTTCCATACCGCCTTCGGTCGAGACCATCAGTACGTTTCTTGAAGTGGAGCGGTCGAGGGTGATGCCTACATAGAACTCACGGTCGATGTTCATGCCCTCTTCCACCAGCAGCCGGCTTACCAGCTTTCCTTCAGGACCGGTCTGATGCGTCACCAGGGTGGCTCCAAGCATCTGGGTTGCGATGTCACGGGCTTCATCGGGCGACTTTGCAAGTTTAACGCCTCCGGCTTTGCCGCGTCCTCCTGCATGAATCTGGGCCTTGACAACCACGACAGAGCTGCTCTGTTCTTCAAAAAGCTGCACGGCAGCCTGCTTTGCCTCTTCAGGCGAAAAAGCAACGATGCCCTTGGGCACACTGACCCCGAATTTTTTCAGGATATCTTTGCCTTGATATTCATGAATGTTCATATTACTCAGGTAACTGTTGTAAGGTTAATACTGCGCCGGCCGAGTGAACCGGAGAAACGGGGCAAGGAAAACTTAAGTATACTGAATTTTACCCTTTTACTAAAGCTTTGAAGTTATACATATGCACAATTTGAACTTTTATATGGAATATGCCCTCAGGGAAGCGCTGAAAGCATACGAGAAAAAAGAGATTCCTGTAGGGGCGGTCGTTTTCGACAGCAACGGGAATATTGTCGGAAAAGGATACAACCAGGTTGAAGCGCTCTCCGACGCCACAGCCCACGCCGAGATGATCGCGCTTACCTCAGCCATGGCAACGCTCGGGAACAAGTATCTCGAAGAGTGCACCCTTGCTGTAACCATGGAGCCTTGCCCCATGTGCGCGGGGGCGATCGTCAATGCCAAACTGGGTCGCCTTGTTTTCGGAGCTTACGATCCGAAGATGGGCGCATCGGGAACGGTTCTGAACATCACCGGCTGCAGGGAACTCAATCACCGGCCGGAAGTGATCGGCGGCATCATGGAAAACAGGTGTTCGGAGCTGCTTCGCGATTTTTTTGCTGAACTTCGTCGTCGGCAGCGCTTTGATTCTTGAAGTAATTGTATTACTATGTAAAAAATAGTACTTATGTAATTGCTGTCGTTTTTTGCCTGAATACGCAGGGTGTCCTTCAGGCTGACGTGTATTTCAGTCGCTGTCGATTATAACCACACTAACGGAAGAGGTTATATGGGCGAATCATGCAGAACGGTATTCGAGTTGCAGGACACGGTATACCGTATCGCGTTGTGGATGACCGGTTCAAAAATACTGGCTCGGGAGCTTGTTGTCTGGACCTACCGCGATGTCGGTGTAGAGACCACCCTGAACGAACTGTTCAAACGCTTCAGGGCATACTATTTCAGCAATTTCAGCATCGATCTCTTTTCCTGCTTTCTGGATACGGGGTGCAAAAGAGCGCACGACCTGCAGGACGATTCCACCGGCCGCGACTACGACGACATCAAGCTTGCCGTCCTGTTCGCCGACATGTTCGGCCTGACCTGCAACGAGATAGCCGAAATCAACGGCACCGACCTCGATACCCTGAAAATATGGCTCTGGTGGGGCAGGAAAACCTTCGTCCTGCAGCTTCCCGAGTATTAGCCTCCGCACCCTCCGCAAGGAGGACTCCCTTTCTTTTTTTCCTCGTTCCGAACTCTTTTTCTCGGGCTGTAGCTGCATCCGGCTCCCGTGGTGCGCATTTTTCCGTGCGTATCCGGCAACCCTCACTCGTCGTTCTTCTCGACCGAAATGTTCTCCCTGATGATGCTCTTGAGGGAGCTGGCAAGGTGGGAGACGATGTCCTGGGCGATGTTGCTGCCGACCGACGGCGCCTGGACGGTGTCGAGGCTTTCGATGCCGGCTTTCTTGACCGAGTTGCTGATGGTGACCGAGAGTACGGGGTTGCACTCCCGCACGATCTCCTTGAGCATGAATGATGCCTCGAACATCCCCTGCTGGGTGATCTCCCTGCGGTCCTCTTCGGAGAGCATCTGGCAGTGCCGTATGGCGATCATGCCGGCAAGGCAGGTGAGATAGGTGTTTGTGGCTCCCGCAAGGAAAAGGTTCATGAAGAAAGGCGTGAGCAGGTTGCCGCCGGGCAGCAGCGATGAAAGGGTGTTGCTGAAGGAGGACTGGATGATCGGCTTGATATGGGCGGGAATGTCCTCCCGCCTGAAGTCCGAGAGGGGGAGGCAGCGGTAGACCGAGCGGACCAGCCCGACGAACTCCATGGCGTTATGGGTGCGGTGGTGGATCTTGTAGATGTTCCATACCGTCTTGAGGATGTTTCTGAGCGAGGTGGTGGTGCCGTAGGAGGTGTTCTGTGCGAATGCTCCCACGAAAAAGTTCTTGGTGGCGATCTGCTTGGTTTTGTTGATCGCATCGACCTCGAGCAGTTTGAGGTTGGCGCGCAGCCAGCGAAGATCCTTCTCCTTGCGCAGCGGTTCGGGGTGCATGGAGTGCGCGGGAAGCGTCCGGCAGAGAAAGGCAATCCAGGCCGGAAAGTTTTTTGCGGTTTCGTTGAGCGGCAGCGGCGGGTGCGGTGCGGTGCTGAAGAACCGGAATCCTGAAACGATCGCAAAAAGCATGAGGGCGCCCGAGAAAGCAAGAAACGCGTAGCCCGCATAGGGGTGCAGCGTCGAGAGCAGGGCGCCGAAAGCAGCAAGCTGGTTCAGGGCGAAAACCCCGAGCAGCAGGAGCAGTGCCGCGAGTGCGGACCCGAGAAAGACGAGGGCTTTTCTTTTCATACCGGAAGCCTGATGATCGTGGATGGACGAACCCTGTTTCAGGTACTTCTTTCAGGTAATGTAAAGAAAAAAACGTTTATACGTTTTGTCTGGGTTCGGGAAGCCGTATCTCTTGATCCTTGCTGAACTGGTAGTCGAGGAAGACATCTTCGGCCGTGGGAAGCTGCCATGAGCCGTCCGGCAGCCGGTTCGTGGTATCCTTGAGCCGGTAGGTCAGGTGGCCGCAGGTCCAGCAGTCGTAGCGGGCCATGCCGGTACAGAGGCAGGTTTTTTCCGACGGCGTGATCGGCAGACCTGATTTTTTTTCTTCGAGAGCCTTGTAGTAGGCGTCGATATAGGAGCACTTCCCGCCGGTTTCCAGCAGATAGCCGAGCCCCTGGCAGTTGGGCTTCATCCTGTAGGAGAGTGTCGGGGAGTTTACGAGCATGCGCATCGGGTAGCCGGTTGTCGAGGCCATGTTCACCACAATGTCCTTCTCTTCGGCATTGATGTAGTGCTGCTTGACCGCAGCCGGAAGACCGGCCTCCCTTGAAATGGCGAAGCGGGTTGCTACCTGTACCGCTGCGGCTCCCTTTTGGAGGTACTGTGCGGCGTCGGTTCCCGTGAAGATTCCCCCTGCGGGAATGACCGGAATCGAAAGGTTCTCTTTTTTCAGGAAGTCGAGCACTTCCGTGACGATGGTGTTCAGATCGAAGGTGTGCCAGTCGAGCGGCCCGAATCCGAGGTGTCCGCCGGCAAGAGGGCCCTCGACGATAATGTAGTCGGGCAGCCGGTCGAGACGGACGGCGCGTTTGAGGAAAATGGCCAGCGCCCGGACCGAAGAGATGATGATGCCTATCTTGGCGTCGCGGAAGCGGGGGTGATCCTGAATGAGGTCGAGGGTGCGCAGATTGAGTCCGGCTGCAAGGGTAAGACCGTCGATACCTGCATCCAGTGCGGCCGAAAGCCTTACCTTGAGCGTTTCCGACGCATTGTTCATGGTCAGCTTTTCCATGCAGTTCAGGAAAATCGCTCCTTTTCCCGTTTTCTGGGAAACCGTGTACTCGATGTATTTTTTCTGGGCCTCGGCAACCTCCTCAAGGTCGAAGAGCACTGCGGATTTGTCCGGGATGTCGGTATAGGCTGCGTACTTCCTGCGTTTGCGCGAAACGTACGAGGTACTGAAAATCTGATCACAGACGTAGCAGACTTCGGCATCGGAAATATGGCCTATGCCGCCAAGTTTCTCTGCCGCCAGGGCAAGTTCGGTTGTTGATATGTTGACGCCCATACCGCCGATAACGATTGGGACATACTCTTTTCCTCCTAACGGTAGCCTGAAATTATCTACGATCATTGTCTGTGTATTCCGATGTAAAAGCATTTTCCGGCCTTCGGCGGATTCGGAGGCCGGCTGGGTTGCCGCCTTTTTGCAGGTAGTGGCTCGCCCGGCTGTCAAAAATTAAAATTATTTAAGATAGAATATTTCGTTCTATAAATCTACAGTCAAAACGTACAAAACGCCATGCCGCCGTGAACCGGTACTTTTACCGACACCATTGCAATGGCTGTTTGAGAAAAGGAGGAGAGAATAGTAAATTGACAGGCCTGATGAAAACGGGGGAGAGCAATCGACCGCCCGTCAAGTAACAACCGATCATGAACAAAGGGGAACCGTTATGATAAAACTCGTCCTACTCCGCCACGGCGAGAGCCAGTGGAATCTGGAAAACCGCTTTACCGGCTGGCACGACATCGACTTGACGGACAACGGCAGGCTTGAGGCCTCGAATGCGGGAAAGACCATGAAAGAGGCGGGCCTGACTTTCGATATTGCCTATACCTCCGTGCTGAAACGGGCCATCAGGACGCTCTGGAACGCTCTGGACGGCATGGATCTCATGTGGATTCCCGTCATGAAAAGCTGGCGGCTCAACGAGCGTCACTATGGTGCGCTGCAGGGGCTGAACAAGTCCGAGACATCCCGCAAATACGGCGAGGAGCAGGTGCTGGTATGGAGAAGAAGCTACGATACCCCTCCGCCGCAGCTCGATCGCGACGATGAGCGTTATCCCGGCCTTGACCGCCGTTACGCCGATCTGGGCGAAACGGAACTGCCGCTTTCGGAGTGCCTGAAGGACACCGTCGAACGTTTTCTCCCGATCTGGCACGACACCATAGCGCCGGAGATCCGCAAGGGCAGGCGGGTGCTTATCGTCGCGCACGGCAATTCGCTGCGGGCGCTGGTCAAGTATCTCGACAACATTTCCGAGGAGGATATCGTCGGTCTGAACATCCCGACAGGCATCCCTCTCGTCTACGAACTCGACGACGACCTCAAGCCGCTGAAAAGCTACTATCTCGGCGATCAGGAGGCAATAAAACAGGCCGTCCAGGCGGTTGCCGGACAGGCCAAAGCATAGGACGGGCGTTTACCGGCAGGGGGTTTTTCTCGGGGAACGTTATTAATTGAAAAAACCTTATATTCTGCACTTAAAATTCAGTGAGCGCCCTTTTTTTGAAACTTTACAGATGAGTTGTGCCTGAAAATATGAATGCTAAGCTTAATACGGGGCTGTATGACCCCCAGTTTGAGCATGATGCCTGCGGGGTGGGATTTGTCGCCCATATCAAAGGTGTCCGTTCTCACGCAATTGTCGAGCAGGGATTGCAGATCAACGAAAACCTGAAACATCGCGGCGCCTGCGGCTGCGAAAAAAACACCGGCGACGGTGCAGGTATTCTTCTGCAGGTACCCGACAAGTTTCTTCGCAGGGTCTGCGCCGAACGCAGTATCGAACTGCCGCCCGAAAAGCACTACGGTGTGGGCATGGTGTTTCTTCCCCCCGATATTTCACAGCGCAGGGCCATCGAGGATATCTGCCGTCAGATGATCCAGGCCGAGGGACAGAAGTTTCTCGGTTTCAGGAAGGTGCCTACCGAAAACGAATCGCTGGGCGAGACCGCCAGATCCGAAGAGCCTGTCGTCAAGCAGCTTTTTGTCGGACGCGGCAAGGATGTGACCTCGGAAATCGAGTTCGAGAGAAAGCTGTATATCATTCGCCGCAGAATCACCAAGCGGGTCAAATATACCGCAGGCGTTCTCGGCAGCAGCTATTTCTATATTTCAAGCCTTTCCTGCAGAACCATCGTCTACAAGGGCATGCTGCTTCCGGAGCAGGTTGGGGTGTACTATCCCGAACTGCACGACCCGGACATGGAAAGCGCCATCGCCATGGTGCATTCGCGCTTCAGCACCAACACCTTCCCGAGCTGGGACCGGGCACACCCCTACCGTTTTCTCAGCCATAACGGCGAGATCAACACGCTGCGCGGCAATGTCAGCTGGATGAAGGCCAGGGAGAAGAACATTTGTTCCAAAGTGTTCGGCGACGCCATCGAGGACATCAAGCCGATCATTTTCGAGGACGGCAGCGATTCGGGCATTCTCGACAACGTGTTCGAGTTTCTCGTGCTTTCCGGCCGCTCGCTGGCTCATGCCGCCATGATGATCATTCCGGAGCCGTGGGCCGGCAACAAAAGCATGGAGCCGCTCAAGCGCTCGTTCTACGAATATCACAGCTGCCTGATGGAGCCCTGGGACGGCCCCGCATCGGTAGCCTTCACCGACGGCACGCAGATCGGCGCCGTGCTCGACCGCAACGGCCTTCGCCCGTCGCGCTACTACATCACCAGGGACGATCTGGTCATCATGGCTTCCGAAGTGGGCGTGCTCGATATCGCCCCTGAACGCATTCTCCGCAAGGACCGCCTGCAGCCGGGGCGCATGTTCCTGGTCGATACCGCCGAGGGGCGGATCATTTCCGACGAGGAGATCAAGAGCACCATCGCTTCCGAAGCGCCATACGGAGAGTGGATCGGCCGGAACATGATCGATCTGGAAACGCTTCCGGATCATCCGCTGATGAAGAACCCGGACGAAGACAAGTACAGCCTTACGGCGCGGCAGAAGGTTTTCGGGTATACCCAGGAGGACATCGCGCTGCAGATCATGCCGATGTCCCGCAACGGCGTCGAACTTGTCGGTTCGATGGGCAACGATACGCCGCTGGCCGTGCTTTCCAACAAGCCCAAGCTGCTCTACGACTACTTCAAGCAGCTCTTCGCGCAGGTCACCAACCCTCCGATCGATTCGCTCAGGGAGGAGATCATCACCTCCACGACCGTCATGCTCGGCACCGAGGGGAACCTGCTCGACTCGGAGGAGCTCAACTGCCGCAGGCTGCGTCTGCCCTATCCGGTGCTTTCCAACGCCGATCTCGAAAAAATACGCGGCGTCGACAAACCAGGCTTCAGGGCCGTCACCCTTCCGATATTCTATGATGTCGCTGCCGGCGGAAAAGGCATCGAACGCGCCATGCAGGATCTCTACCGCCTCTCGGAACAGGCCGCCGCGACGGGAGTGAACATCATCATCCTTTCCGACAAGGGCGAGATCGAAAAAGACCGTGCGCCGATACCGGCCCTTCTGGCCATATCGGGCATGCACAACTTCCTTATCAACGCAGGTCTGCGTACAAGGGTCGGCCTGGTGCTCGAATCCGCCGAACCGCGCACGGTACACCATTTCGCCATGCTCATCGGTTACGGCGCGGGCGCAGTGAACCCCTATATGGCCTTCGAAACCATCCGTTCGCTGATCGGCTCCGGCCAGATCACGCTCGACGAGAAAACCGCGAAGAAGAACTACATCAAGGCCGCGGTGAAGGGTATCGTGAAAACCATGGCCAAGATGGGCATTTCCACCATCCAGAGTTATCGTGGTTCGCAGATTTTCGAGGCGGTCGGCCTGAACAGCCAGCTTGTCGACGCCTACTTCACCCGCACGCCGACCAGAATAGAGGGGATCGGGCTCGACGCGGTAGCCGAAGAGGTGCGCAAGCGCCACACCTCCGTGTTTCCGCCTTCGGGCAACAAGGTGGACCGCGGGCTCGAGGCCGGCGGAGAGCGCAGATGGCGCCACAGCGGAGAGTTCCATCTCTTCAGCCCCGAAGCGATCCATCTGTTGCAGCAATCCTGCCGCACGGGCAATTACAGCCTGTTCAAGAAGTATGAAACCCTCATCGACGACCAGAGCGAACATCTCTGCACGATCAGGGGGCTCATGGACATCAGGTATCCCCGTCAGCCCATTCCGCTTGAAGAGGTGGAACCGGTCGAAAATATTCTCAGACGGTTCAAGACCGGAGCCATGTCGTACGGCTCCATCAGCCAGGAGGCGCACGAGACCCTTGCCATAGCCATGAACCGGATCGGCGGCAGAAGCAATACCGGAGAGGGCGGCGAAGACCCGGCGCGTTTCGTGCCCGACGCCAACGGCGATTCCCGCAGGTCGGCCATCAAGCAGGTCGCTTCGGGCCGTTTCGGTGTTACGAGCGAGTACCTGACCAACGCCAACGAAATCCAGATCAAGATGGCCCAGGGAGCCAAGCCCGGAGAGGGCGGTCAGCTTCCGGGTGCGAAGGTCTATCCGTGGGTGGCCAAAGTCCGCCATTCGACGCCCGGCGTGGGACTGATCTCTCCGCCTCCGCACCACGACATCTACTCCATCGAGGATCTCGCGCAGCTGATCCACGACCTGAAAAACGCCAACCGCGAGGCCCGCATCAACGTCAAGCTGGTCTCGTCGGTCGGAGTCGGCACCATCGCTGCAGGTGTTGCCAAGGCCCATGCCGACGTGGTGCTCATCAGCGGCCACGACGGCGGCACAGGAGCTTCTCCCATATCGAGCATCATGCATGCAGGCATGCCGTGGGAACTCGGCCTTGCCGAAGCGCATCAGACCCTCATGCTCAACAACCTGCGCAGCAGGATCGTGGTCGAGGCCGACGGTCAGCTGAAAACCGCGCGCGACATCGTTGTTGCCGCCATGCTCGGCGCCGAGGAGTTCGGATTCGCCACCACAACCCTTGTGGTGATGGGCTGCGTCATGATGCGCTGCTGCCAGGACGACTCCTGTGCGGTCGGCGTTGCCACCCAGAATCCCGAGCTTCGCAAGAACTTCAGGGGCAAGCCGGAGCATGTCGAAAATTTCATGCGTTTTCTCGGCGAAGGGGTTCGCGAATACATGGCACGCCTCGGCGTCAGCTCGCTCGACGAACTGGTCGGCCGGACCGAACTGCTCGGCATGAAGAAAACCATCGACCACTGGAAGGCCAGCGGAGTCGATCTTTCCAAGATTCTTTACCAGCCGGAGGCCGGCGAGAACGATCTGCGCTACTGCAGCCTGAAACAGGAGCACGGGCTCGAGGAGAGTCTCGATCTGACCACCCTGCTCACCATCTGCGAGCCCGCCATCAAGCGGGGCGAGAAGGTCACCAGTACGCTGGCCATCAGCAATACCAACCGGGTGGTCGGCACGATTACCGGTAACGAAGTGACCAAGGCGTACGGCGCCAAAGGACTGCCCGACGATACCATTCATCTGAAATTCTTCGGATCCGCAGGACAGAGCTTCGGCGCGTTCATTCCCAACGGCATGACCCTCGAACTCGAAGGCGATGCCAACGACTATGTCGGCAAAGGGCTTTCGGGCGGAAAGATCGTGGTCTATCCGCCGCGCAGCGCCACCTTCGTGCCGGAAGAGAACATCATTATCGGCAATGTCGGTTTCTACGGTGCGACATCCGGCGAGGCCTACATCAGGGGTATGGCAGGTGAACGGTTCTGCGTGCGTAACAGCGGTCTCAGGGCGGTTGTCGAGGCCATCGGCGACCACGGGTGCGAGTACATGACCGGAGGCAGCGTCATCATTCTCGGCAAAACCGGACGGAACTTCGCCGCCGGCATGTCGGGAGGCGTGGCCTACGTCTACGACCTTGACGGAACCTTCAGCGAAAACTGCAACCACGATATGGTCGGTCTCTATCCGGTTGACGATCCTCTGGAGCTTGCCGAACTGCAGTCCACGATCGAGAAGCATGTGGAGCTGACCGGCAGTGCGCTCGGTGAGCGTATTCTCGGCGCATGGACCATGGCGAAGACTCAGTTCGTCAAGGTGCTGCCGAACGACTACAAGCGTGCCATGGAGGCCATGAAAGAGGTTGAAAATGCGGGATTGACCGGTGCCGAAGCCGTTATGGCGGCATTTGAAAAGAACGTTCACGATCCTTCGCGCGTATCAGGAAACTAACACCGGGCATGCGGCGTGCTGCTCCGGAAAAGCATTAAACGAGAGTTATGGGAAAAGTAAAAGGATTTATGGAGTTCCAGAGAGCCCTTCCCTCAGACAGGGAGCCTCTGGAGAGGATAAAGGACTGGCGGGAGTTTCATCTGGAGATGCCGGATGGCGAACTGCAGAAGCAGGGGGCCCGCTGCATGGATTGCGGCACGCCCTACTGTCACACCGGGTTCCTGCTCAGTGGCATGGCCAGCGGATGTCCGATTCATAACCTGATTCCCGAGTGGAACGACTATATCTACAAAGGGTTCTGGCACGAGGCATTCGACCGGCTCATGAAGACCAACAACTTTCCTGAATTCACCGGAAGGGTCTGCCCGGCGCCCTGCGAGGGCTCCTGCGTGCTCGGCATCATCGAGCCGCCGGTCACCATCAAGAATATCGAGTGCTCCATTATCGAGCACGCCTTCGCCGAAGGGTGGGTAGAGCCGAAAACCATAGCATTGCGCACCGGCAAGCACGTTGCCGTAGTCGGTTCCGGACCTGCCGGACTGGCCTGCGCCGACCAGCTCAACAAGGCCGGGCACAGCGTTACGGTGTTCGAGCGCGACGACCGGATCGGCGGACTCATGATGTACGGCATTCCCAACATGAAGCTCGACAAGACGGAAGTCGTCGGGCGCCGCATCTCCATCATGGAAGCTGAAGGAGTCACCTTCATGGCCTCTACCGAGGTCGGCGCCGATTACCCTGCCGACAAGCTGCTCGAGGAGTTCGACGCCGTCGTGCTCTGCACCGGCGCCACCAGGCCCCGCGACCTTGCGGTCGAGGGCCGCACCTTCCAGGGCGTGCACTTCGCCATGGACTTTCTGCGCTCGTCCACCAAAGCGCTGCTCGACGCCACCTCGCCCGCCATTACGGCGGAGGGCAAGGATGTGATCGTCATCGGCGGCGGCGATACCGGCACCGACTGCGTGGCCACCTCGCTGCGCCAGGGGTGCAGGAGCGTCGTCCAGCTCGAAATCATGCCCAAGCCTCCGCTCGATCGTCAGGCAGACAACCCGTGGCCCGAGTGGCCGAAGGTCTACAAGGTGGACTACGGTCAGGAGGAAGCTGCAGCCGTGCAGAATGGCGATCCCCGCCGGTACGCTGTGATGACCAAGAAATTTCTCGATGCGGGCACCGGGGCGCTTACGGCCGTCGAGGTCTCCGATGTGGAATGGGTCAACGACGAAGGCCGCTTTATTCCCCGTCCGGTTTCCGGAACCGAGGAGATCCTGCCTGCCCAGCTGGTGCTGCTCGCCATGGGCTTCATCGGCCCGGAGGAGAGTCTCCTGCAGCAGCTGCAGATAACCCAGGATGCGCGCAGCAACATCAAGGCCGACGAACAGAGCTATAAAACCAACAGGCAGGGCATCTTCGCCGCCGGCGACGCGCGCCGCGGTCAAAGCCTTGTGGTGTGGGCGATCAACGAAGGCCGTGCGGCCGCCCGCGAATGCGACCGGTATCTCATGGGCACGACATGCCTGCCGTGAGCGTCCCAAACGATTGGCCCGCGAAGGTTGTTATACTGGTTGAAATACCGGTGGAATTTTTCATGACGCTTCAAACAAGGTTCCGTGCAAATGGAAAAACAGCAGCTTAACGAAATGCTCCGGAAGCTTCACGAGGAGCTCGAGCAGGTAGAGAGTGTGGACGACGCGACCGTATCGGTGCTCTCGACTCTCCGGGAGGATATCCAGCACCTTCTCAGCGGAAAGGGTACAGGAACCCCCGAGGAGCAGGAGCCCATTTCAGAGCGTCTTGGCGAAGCCATCGACCATTTTGAAGCCGACCATCCCAAGCTCGGCATGGCTATCCAGCATGTGCTCGACAGCCTGGCGAAAATGGGATTGTAAGCTTCCGGAAACCGTAATCAGCAAAGGCATCAGTTTTACATGACGAGAGTTAAAGAGCCCGAAAAGGGGAGAAAGCGCACCGGAAACGGCAACGAACCGGTATTCTGTTCGTTCTGCGGACGCAGCTCCCTTGAAGTCAACAGCATGGTCGCCGGTCCGGGCGCATTCATCTGCGACCGCTGCATCAAGACCTCATACGAAATCCTCCGCAAGGAGATCAGCGCCATAAAACCGGCCGACCGCCAGCCGGAAAAGCCTTTTCAGCCGAGGCTGGTCAGCCCGAAAGCCATCATGGAGTCGCTCGACCAGTACGTGGTTGGTCAGGACATCGCCAAAAAGTCGCTCTCCGTGGCGGTCTATAACCACTACAAGCGGATCGATTCGCAGGAGTGGTCGCACGAGTCCGACGAGGTGGTTATCGAGAAGAGCAACATCCTGCTGATCGGCCCGACGGGCACGGGAAAGACGCTGCTCGCCCAGACGCTGGCCAACCTGCTGGAGGTGCCCTTCACCATCGCCGATGCCACCTCGCTGACCGAGGCGGGTTACGTGGGCGACGACGTGGAGACCATTCTGGCCAGGCTGCTCCACGCTTCCGACTTCAATCTCGAACGCGCCGAGCGGGGCATCATCTACGTTGACGAGATCGACAAGATCGCGCGCAAGTCCGCCAACGTCTCCATCACCCGCGACGTATCGGGCGAGGGCGTGCAGCAGGCGCTGCTCAAGATCCTCGAGGGATCGGTGGTCGGCGTGCCGCCCAAGGGGGGCCGCAAGCATCCTGAGCAGCAGCTCATCAACATCAATACCAAGAATATCCTCTTCATCTGCGGCGGAGCGTTCGAGGGGCTCGACAAGCTCATCGCCAAGAGAGTGTCGAAATCCTCCATGGGATTCGGTTCGAAGGTGAAGCACAAGCACTCCGGCTACGATCCGGAAATCCTGCGCTACGTCACCCAGGACGACCTGCACGAGTACGGGCTCATCCCCGAATTCATCGGCCGGCTTCCGATCATCTCCACCCTCGATCCGCTGGACGAAAAGGCCCTGCGCAGCATTCTTGTGGAGCCGAAAAACGCCCTCGTGAAGCAGTACAAGAAACTGTTCGAAATGGACGGCGTGGAGCTGGAGTTCACCGAGGAGGCGCTCGACAGGGTCGTCGAAATCGGCATCGACCGGGGAACCGGAGCCCGCGCCCTGCGCTCGGTGCTCGAGAACGTGATGATCAACATCATGTTCGAGCTCCCTTCGCTAAAAGGGGTGCAGAAGTGCATCATCACGGTGGACACCATCGAAAACAAAGGCAATCCGGAGTATCTGACTGCCGACGGCAAAAAGAAAAAAATCGCCTGAACGGGAAAAATCTTTCCGCAAGCGGTTTGGATTTCTGAACCGGAATCTTATATTTAAGCCCTTTTATGATGGGCGATTAGCTCAGTTGGTTAGAGCGCTACATTGACACTGTAGAGGTCAGAAGTTCGAATCTTCTATCGCCCACATCCCGCGTAAAAGCCTGCAAGACAACATCTTGCAGGCTTTTTTCATTTCCCCTCTACAGTGCGTGCTGCACGCCACATTCACAGTGTAAAGGTCAGGTATTGTCACCCTTCGTCCGGATTTATAGCGACAACTTATTATAACTGGTTATAAACCGGTATAAACGAACTTCCCGTTCGGGTGTAACACTTGATTTGACGGGAAAAAGGTCTAAAATCCACAGGTACAGGGAGCAAGTGCATCCTCAGGCTCCGAGCGAGCTTGGCCAAGGTGACAGATTTTCCGAAAACGAGGATAGTATAAATCCAACCCGTGATTTTTCTTGCAAATAGAGCGGATTTCTCGTACATATAAAGTGATTCACGATACAAGGTGCCGTCAATCTTCATCCCCGCACCTTTGCAAACAGCAAGCAACGAGTTCCGCAGATCCGATAAGCTACAGTCGCAGTATTTGCCGTTACACTCCGTTCCGATACCAGTCTCAACGTAGTACAGTTCTGAATTTTTTTTCTATTTCAAGAGTCATCAGTGCATCTTTTCAGTGTGGTGTTCTTTATCAATTCTTCGATGAGTGCCTGATATTTGATGGCCGATAAAAAGCTGTAACTTATTATTAAAATATTGGTTATGAGCCGTATTTGGTGGGATTAGGTGTCATGTCTTCTTCTTTAATTTTTTATGATACAGATCAACGTCTCAAAGTCTATGGTATTGTTTTTTTGTCTGTTTTAGTCGAATTCGTTCAGACGGGACGTATATTAGAGTGGATGAATGCATTGAGACAAGGAAGGGTATTTGTACATCTCAATTATGGGAAATTATCTGTTAAGGAAATGTAGGATACATTTAATTGGAATGTGTCTGGATTTAACGTGTTTTTTCATTTTCAGGCTGAGGCACAAGCTCTATGTGGGGGCAAATAAAGAGTTTTATGCGAAATCCTGAACTTATAAAATCAGGAATAGGTGCATTTTCTCGTAGTAAATAGTTGATATTATTTGTTGAGATGCACCTAAGTCCACAACGAAGAGGTGAGTCTTAATGCGCTTTTTGTGTTTTTAGACTCTGGATTAAAGCTCCATAGATTGATAGTCATTTAGTAGAGCTACTTATGTAAAGCTTTTCTTGATGTCTGTTTTTTGATTTTTCGTTTTAATAAAGTAATATAACGGTATGAATAATTCTCAGACTTTAAGATGGCTCCATTTGTCAGACTTTCATGCAGGGAGTGATGATTATGCCCAGTCAGTGTTGTATGATTACTTGTTGAGTCATATTAGTGAACACGAAAAGCCTGATTTTGTTTTCATAAGTGGTGATATATCTCAAAGTGGAAAAAATGTAGATTATGAAAAATTTGGTAACCTATTTATACTAAGATTAAAAGATATTGTAGGTGATGATTGTGAAATTATTGTTGTGCCTGGGAATCATGATGTTGATAGAAGTAAAAGGCAATTTGTTTCTCGCACAAATATTAAGCTTAAGGCAAATGATTTTTTTGATCCAACGGTAGATGGTCTCAGTAAAAGATCTGAAGTACTCCCGAGATTTGACTCTCTTATTAAGAATGAAACTATAATACTTGCTGCTCATGACTTAACTTGGTTAAAGTCAATAAATGGTTTTGGCGTTTATAAAAAAGAGTTTTCTTCTTATAATGTTGGTGTTTTAAGTATTAATACAGCATGGTTTTCAGAGGATGAATTTGACAAAGGACAACTTACGCCGGGTAAATCAACGGTTTTGGCTGGACTAAAAGAAATTAAAGACTGTGATTTTAAAATAATTTTAGCACACCATCCTTTGGATTGGTTTAGTGGGGACGATTATAGAGCTATTACTGCGTTATTAGGGAAAGATAATGTTATATACTTATGTGGACATAAACATAAGAATGATTATTCCTATTTTGAGGCGGCAGGAGGCCTTTTTTTAGTGTTTCAATGTGGTGTTGCGTTTGATGTGAGGGATTCTGATAAATGGTTAAATGGGTTTTTGTGGTGTGAATTAGATATGAAAAAAGGTTATGTAGAAGTTGAACCTAAAGTGTGGAATAAAAGCTTTCAAGAATGGACAATAGATGGCTTGGCGTTTCCTGAAAAATATAAAATTAAAAATAGTGACAAATGGCGTTTTTTATTGCCTAGTAATTTAAGTCAAACATGGATTGGTGAAAAAAAAGCAACTGAAAGTATTATTGGTTGGGACCTTGTTGATGCAATGTATATCGAAAAGTTGGATAAAAGTCCAGATGAGAATGAAATAATTAACTATTTTAACGGGAGAATTCCTAACTGGAAACTCGCCTTAAGTCACGATGTCCCTAGGAGACAGATTGTTTTTAATATAGTATCTGATATATTGCATGCAAAGGATGAACCGCATATCCATATGCTCTTGGGCGCTGGAGGCGAGGGGAAAACTACTGCTTTTTATCAGATTATAGAGTCTGTAGTAAAGCGTAATAATAAATATAAAGTTTTATATCATAGATCAGATAATATTTTTTTAAAGAAAAAAATATTATCTGATCTATCTGATTCTTATGAGTGGATTATTGCTTGCGATGAGGCTGATTTATTCGCTGAGGATATTTATATATTAATGGTAGAGCTTAATACCAAAAAAATTAAAAATGTCCATTTTTTGCTAAGTGCAAGGCATTCTGATTGGCGTAACACAAAGATTAATAATAACCAATGGACTCAATTTGTTGGTTATAAGGAAAATGCATTAAGAGGTTTAAATGATCTTGATGCTTCATCAATAGTTAAGGCTTGGAGTAAATATAAAGAAAAAGGGTTGGGTAAACTTACAGGTCTTACAGAGACAGTAGCTGCTCAAAAACTAGTTGTAGAGAGTTTATCAGAAAAATCTATGGATGAGGGTGCTTTTTTAGGGGCACTTTTGCGTTTGCGTTTCGGTGATCAATTTAAAACACATGTAAAAAAGCTTTTAGATCGTCTTCTGGAGCGAAAAATAAGTAAAGAGAATAATACTTCTTTATTATACGCATTTGCATGTATAGCCGTAATGCATTCTGAAAATATGTTATTTTTATCAAAATCTGTGTTGGCTAGAGTGCTAAAAGTTAAATCTGGAGATTTAAGATCAAAAGTTTTATATCCTTTAGGTGAAGAGGCTGCGGCTGATACTGCTGGAGAAATGGTTTTTACAAGACATAGAGCTATTGCAGAAGTTGCCGTTGATATATTATCGAATAATTATGAAATTGAAATTGATGATATATATGTTGATCTTGCCAAAGCAGCAGAGGAACTATATTATGATGGTGGTTATGTGACAAATTTAGGTGGTTGGAGGTTTGATCTTGCAGAGCATTTTTTTGATAAAGGTAATTATAGTTTGGCAATAAAAATAATGCAAGGTTTATTGGAGACTAATAGTAATCTCCCTTTTGTTTGTGTTAAGTTATCAAAATTATTTAGAAAAGTTAATCTTCCAGAACAATCGTTAAAGGTTTTTAGAAATGCTCCTCTTGTGGAGGGTGATAGGGCGTTTTTTTGTGAGTGGGCGCGAGCTGAAGGAGATCAAAAAAATTATGCCTTATCTGTTTATTTGTTTGCTTTATCGATGGCTGATGAAACTGTGGGAAAGCCGACAACAAATATAGACGCTATGATAGGTTTGTCGGGGTTTTGTGATGGATGTATTGCTCTTTTCGAACAATATAATAATAAGGTATTTGTTGAAGGGGCCTACTTTATGGCTGATATCTTTTTGAAAAAAATCCCATTACCGCCTACAGCTACAAAAAGAAAAATGGAAGATATTGTTTTTAAGTTTAAATATCATGTCAATACTCAGAGCAAAGTGTTGATATTTGAGCATTTTAGGAATGCGGCATTGTTGGCAAGTAAATATTGTGAAGCCGATTTGCCAAAGTGGGTGATGAATGTTAGTGACGGTACTTATGGTTATTTAGAAGCTTTATTGGGAATTAGAGAGATAAGAATATCTTAGTGATGCCCAGAGAGACTTCGGGAAGTTTAGAGGATGGGACATCCTGTAGTGACAAATCAAAACGAAAAGTTTTTTTACTAACGAACAGTCCCTCCAAGTGCTTGAATAAGCACGATATAGAGCGGCGGGTTGCTCACCTTTAAAGAATCTCGTACCTTATCGTTATATCTGGTTTGCGACATGCTGATGAACGGCTGTCAAGCATCCTTTGTCCAGGTTACCAGATTCGGGTGAGAGCCCTATGTGTTAATATAGATGGCGGATCCTAAAAGGAGTGAAGGACGGGACGTTCACAACTACGTAAACTAACGTGATGAAATTCTTGCTTTTCAGAAGCAAGGTTCTGTTGCTGACGGGGGCGAATCCGTAACCGCAAGAGCCCAATGCCGTGAAGAGCGGGACATGATGCGCCGGAATACCCGCATCATCTCCTGCAAGCTTTTTTTGCCGTCACACAGGGCAATTTTCCATTATCCATAATGCTTGAAAGGCACTAAATAGTAGCTTATACGTGGGCGTTAAGCGGAAAAACCGATTATCCAAAATGTGAGTTTTTTTGCAATATTCTTGACTTAATGGTATATATCAAGTAGTTTATTTGTCAAACTACCGTCATTTTCACCCCCTCTTTTGCAAGACTGCAAGCGATGAGTTACGCTGATCCGATAAGCCGCAGTCGCAGTATTTGCAGTTACACGCCGTTCCGATACAAGCTTCACCGTAATACATTCCTGAAGTTGTGCCTTGTTTTCAATGCTATCAATGCGGTTTAAAATCCATGTGTTCTTTGATGTTTCTGTAACGAGAATGTTATTGATGACTCCTTTTATGGCCTTTTAGGCAACCGATTAACACCTCCAAGTTTACAACCACCGAGGGCAGGAGTGAGCCAGCTGTTGCGTTGCAGATGAGCCGAATTTGATGAACCTTTGTTCTTCTTGGTTTCTGTCACCTCTGTCACCTACGTCCCTTAATGCCCAACTTAATGCCTCAAGCATGAGGATATCTATCTGAAAGAGTACAGCGCCCCGGCTGAATTACAGCAGGGATTGAAAGCGTATTTCATCTTCTACAACGGTGAACGGATGCATCAAGCTCTGGCCTACAGCACTCCGGATCAGGTCTATCAATCGGGCACGGGAGGCGGGGCCGGAATCGTTGACAAGTATCAACTGAAAAACGAGCCGGGAAAAGAATTGGATGATCAAGAGGGGCAGCGCCTTTCCGCTGCATAAACAGCCGGTTACCAACTAAAACTCGGCCACTTTTTGTCTATTGGGAGGGGTCCACCTCACTGCACCCTGAAGATTTCACGGGCGACGTACTACCGGTTTCTGAAAATTGGGGAATGATCGATACTGCGTGATCAGTTGTTATCAGCCCCATTCTCATCATTGACGGTATGCTACCCCAATATTTATGTGGTTGATAATCCTCTGTATTTTGCTTACATAATACATGTAAGCTTTGCCGTCGGGCTTATTTCTTCCTTCCAAGTCGGCACCAAGATCAGTAGTACGGATAGCCGCGATTGACACTTACACTTCATACCCATGTTCTTCAATGGGGGTTGTCGGGTGTACACTGGCTCATATACTGGCCTGAGTCACTGGCGGATCCCTATAATAGAGCCGGAAAAGGACTATGGCTGGAAAAAGAAATACTTTGAGAAAGGAAGAAAGTAATGGCGAGACTTCTGAAATTTAATACGGACTCAGGTGAAGTTCTGATTGCTACACCTGTTCCTGCTGGAATGGTAAGTCCAACGGGCAAACTTGAAGACAGCATCGAAGCTGTTCAAGCATCTCTCGGCGAAGCGCTTGGTGTCGTGACTGCCATCGGTCGGAGTTTTCAAGGAACTATCACAGAGGTAGGGGCTGACAGCGCGGAACTTGAATTGGGGTTGCAATTCACCGTGAATGGAAAGATTTATGTTGTCGAAGCGGAAGGCAGTGCATCCCTGAAGGTCAAGCTAACGTTCTCTACTAAATCGTAGTGATTTTATAATAGGTTGCTACCATGCTGTTTGACGAGAAGGCGATCAACTCCGCTTTAGTCCGCGTGATTACGAAAGAAGGTGGCATGCAGGGCACTGGGTTTTTCATATTGCCTGATGGAACCGCGCTTACCTGTCATCATTTGGTCGAGTCAAGCAACGAGGTGATCCTCAAATGCGCGGACGGAACATGTCGGACAGGTATGGTTCACAGAGACGATCGATATCCAGAATTTGACCTCGCGATCGTTCGGTGCAATTACGGCGACTCTCCGGGCGTTTTGCCGATCGAGGCAGATCGTAAGGGCGTCGATCGCTTCTGGACCAAAGGGTTCCATTTGCAGGGAACGGAGATCACGGATGCTCTGCCTGCGACGGGCACAATTAGCGGCGAGACCAATGTTCAGTTTTCAACGTTGCAGCAAAGCTACAATCTTTGCGGCGCGTTGGTGCTCAAAAAGGATCGTTTTGATGCTGGTATTAGTGGCGCTCCGGTCCTAGATCCCCATACCGGTGTTGCGTTTGCGATGGTAAACGCCAAGTTTAATGGACCGGGCCCACTTGCTGGCTTTGCGTTGCCATTCGAACGCTTCAGCACACATTCACACAATTCAGACAAGCTATCTGCCCTGCTGGAACAGAATCGAAAGGTGATTGCACGTTACGGTCGTTATCTGAACTACCTAGGCGCCGTGGACATTTGCCGACGGCAAACTGCTGCCGTCATACAGTGTTTGGTCGACAATGAACTGTTTTTGGGCGACCGCTATTGTGATCGTGAACTAGAGCGAGACTTGTCGAAATTCCTTAACAGCGACGCCAAAGTGTTGCCAATTGTCGGCAATGCTGGTGTTGGCAAGACTACTTTGCTTGCGCACTTGGCGGAAACGTATGAGCGGCCGGTCGTTTTTCTGTTGGGTCGCGACGTTTGTGTCAACGAACCAAACCTGTCGGCCGTAGTGAGGGCTCAGGTGGAGAAGGTCGCCGACAAAGCTCTTGGTAGCGATGGGTCATCAAGTATTGTTTCTGCGCTCGTGGAAGAAAAGTCCGAGCTTCTAATCCTGCTCGATGGATTTAACGAGATTCCCAGTTCCGTATTGAGCGGTTTTAGTGGCTGGATCCAACACAGCATCTCCTGGTTAAAAGGCTCGTCGATCCGGCTAGTGTTGAGCATGCGCTCGGAATTCTGGCAGACGTGGTCTTCCGCATTTCCTGATGGTCTGCTTTATCAAGTCGTGAACGACTTAGAGCAGTTTGCAAAGGAGGACACGAAAAACCGACGAAGACGAAAAAAGAGTTTTCTTGAATTGACCGACTTCAGTCCCGAAGAGACGAAGCAGGCGATCGACCAGTATGGGCTAGACTTCACAAGGACGCAAGCAACTATTCGCCATCCGCTGTTCCTGCGGTTGTTGTGGGAACTGCAGGATGAAGTCGGCGACGAAGAACTGTTCACCTCGGAAGTCGCCTTGGAACGATTCGTCCAGAGGAAATGCCAGCGAGTAGCGCAGTCGCTTGCTCCAACCGTCTCCATGGCGTTTGTCAAAAACTGCGTGCGCTTGGTCGCTCAACGCGCCCTTAAGGCCGACTCCCACGCGGTGAGTTGGGGAGAGTTTTTAGAGGACGTGACCCTGCACGTTGGTGAACGGCTGATAGACGAAGGGCTGTTCGTTCGCTCCGAAACGAGGGTTCGATTCGCATTCGACGAAGTCGGTGAATTCGTCCAGGGACAGACACTTGACCTTCTCAAACTCAAGGCTTGCCTTAGTCGCCAGAAGGAATCTGCGATTACCTTACCTCCGGCGGTGATCGCATACGCGATGGCGCGACTGGATCGAGAAGGCAATCATGACGATGTTTTGGAGACCATCCAGATGCTGCTTGCAGCTCACCGCGAGGATCGTGATAGGTTGGTGATCGAAGCAGCCCTGACAAGATTGCTGCCCATGCTCGAAAAACCAGCACGCTACTTCGCTGACCTTGAATCTCTGGCACAGCAAATGGCCGTCCCCGGGGCAGAGTTATACCAAATCGATCCGTTTAACTTACGGCAAGCCATCGCTATGGCGGATCTGCCCGTAGATATTCAACTGAGATTTCTCCTTCACTTCATCCCGTACGAGACCTATTACGAATTTGAGTTGAAGCACTGGCAGCAATTGAAATCGTTGATTCGATTTGATCATTATCATACCGCAGCATCAATATCTAGCGTCATTACAGACGATCCGAAGAGGGCATTTGAGTTCCTTACCCTCCATATAGGCGACACTACGTTGATCTACAACTCGTTGTCGGTGCATGTGGGGGAAGCGATTTCAACTTTGTTGTTCGTACATCGAGAATTGGCATTTGGTTACCTCTGTGAGCTGCTGGCGCGTTCTCCGCTTGGCAACGCCGAAACATTGCTGACCATGATTGCCAGATCGAAACCGCTAGATATTCTTGCTTTATGTACTGAATGGGTCCAAGGAGATGACCTGCTGATGCATCGACGAGCTGTCCAGATTGCTTTCCACATCGCCGGTCAATTCGACGAGTCAAACGAAGACGCGGTGTTTGAAGTGCTTAAGCATTTTATCGACAGCAAGGACTCGGAGCTGAAATACCTTGCTGACATCGGCATTGGCCGGTTGAAGAAACATCAGTCAGACCTCGTTGGTCAACTCATCATGCGCATGGAGGCTGGTGAACCCGCGTTTAGTGGATTCATTGTTGCGGAATGGCCATCCAAATACTTCAATGAGATAGTGGCTGCGGTTGCCAGAATGCTTGAAGATGGTCAGCAACCAGAGCGCTGCTGCGAAGCAATATTCTCGCTCAGTCGGCGGAAAGGGACTCTGGAGCAAAGAGACCGCGTGATCGATTTGCTGATTTTGGGAGAAGAACACGGACTGATGAAATCGTCGACATTTGGACATGCGATTGAATATGCGTTGATGGATGTAGATTCGGCGGAACGAAAGCGGCGAATGTATGAGTTGGCGGAAAAGATTGCCGTAACGCAAGAAGGCAGGCAACCTCTTCAAATGTTTGCGTTGAACCCTTACGAGCATTCGAGTGACGCGGCGAAACTCCAAGACGAGATTCTCGATTTGCTGATCGAGCATGAGATGGACAGGGATCAGTTGATAGTTCTTCTTCATAGGATTGCCTCGGCCTGTATGGACCGACCTGAACCATTGCAGTTCATTCTCCGAATTGCGAACAAGCTCGCTGACCCGGACCTATTGCACAGGCACCTCATTGGTGCGGCCTGGACGAACCCAGAATTTGGCGATCATTTGCTGCTGTGGTTGCGCTCTGACAAAAGGTTGTTGCCATACGGCGAGACGCAACGGTTGATTGACAGACTAGATTCCGGCATCGATCTCAATGCTGCAATCAACGAAATTGTGCTCAGGAAAAATGATAGTGATTGACTTGAACAACATCAGTTGAATCTCACAATGACTGACGAAACTTTGCTCGCATTGTTCAAGACACCCGAAGGCAAATTCGCGCGACTGGACTTGTACAAGGCAAAGTAGGGTTGATTTGTACACTACCACAAAATAGGAGCCTAATATTCATTTTAACACGGACAAAATAGCTATAGAATCTTCTTGGAATTGAAGCTTTGATATGCGGTTTTGTCGGCTAAATGAATGTTATGCCTTTGGGGGAGGATGAGACATCCTGTAGTGACAAATCAAAACGAAAAGTTTTTTTACTAATGAACAGTCCCTCCAAGTGCTTGAAAAAGCACGATATAGAGCGGCGGGTTGCTTACCTTTAAAGAATCTCGTACCTTATCGTTATCAGGTATGCGACATGCTGATGAACGGCAGTCAAGCATCCTTTGTCCAGGTTACCAGATTCGGGAAGTGAAGGACGGGACGCTCACAACTACGTAAACTAACGTGATGAAATTCTTGCTTTACAGAAGCAGGGCTCTGTTGCCGACGGGGGAGAATCCGCGAATCCGTAACCGCAAGAACCCGGTGCCGCAAAGAGCGGGACATAAGTCTATGAAGGACGTCTGGAGGACGGGACGCTCACAACTACGTAAACTAACGTGATGAAATTCTTGCTTTACAGAAGCAAGGTTCTGTTGCTGACGGGGTTGAATCAGTAACCGCAAGAGCCCAATGCCGCGAAGAGCGAGAGCGGTATCTATTTTTCGCTACTCGTTTCTAGAGGATGGGACATCCTGTAGTGACAAATCAAAACGAAAAGTTTTTTTACTAATGAACAGTCCCTCCAAGTGCTTGAAAAAGCACGATATAGAGCGGCGGGTTGCTCACCTTTAAAGAATCTCGTACCTTATCGTTATCTGGTATGCGACATGCTGATGAACGGCTGTCAAGCATCCTTTGTCCAGGTTACCAGATTCGGGTGAGAGTCCCGAAATGTCCCGCACGAGGTCAGCGCCTCAACGTTCGCTAAAACGGGCTCCTCTCCGCCGAATCGCTGCCAAGACAGCCGTTTGTCAGCAGTTATTCAGTTTTTCATAGGCAAACAGTTCCTTGTTTTTCATCAGAGTCCAGGCGATGCCGAGCAGCTTTGCTGCCAGCTTTACCCGAAGAATTCCCACCATTCCTAGTGCCCGCTCACGGCCGCATTAATTTAGCCGAAAATTAAAGCAGTGCTCTTAACATGCCAAGTTGTTCTTCTGCCGTAAATACGTTTTTCTTAATAGCTTCGGCAAATAGATCAACCCAATTGATAGCGTCAATATCAGCTGGCCGCATTGTTTGATTTCCATCTTTCCACCAAGCTAGGCGAATTTCTTCACAGCCACCCTTGCTGAAAATTCGTTCTAAACAGATAGAATCCCCAACATGCCCTTCCCATGCTTGGGTGAGTACATAGCAATAGTCTGTTTCTTTGATCGCCAGAGATTTTGCTTCAGATTCAGTCATTGTTGTAACGTTTGATATTTCGGTAAAATTGTACAATTGTTGGCACCGATTAAAACTTCACTGTGATCTCAATCGAATTTTCTGGAACCCCTAGGCCGAGTGCCAACCCAGCCTTGGCTTCTTGAATGGTGAGAGGCCCGAAACCGTTTTTATCTTTATCTTCTTTTTTTTGTGAGATGAAGGGTATCACGGTAGTAATCGGAGGCATGGGATGCCATGTGAGAATTGCTGGGTCGGTAACGCCAAACTCTTCCAGCGTTCCGTAGCGTACAGGGTTTCTTAGCCCAGGCCAAGCATTTGGATAGTCAATCTCTGCATATTCGGAGAATAAAATCAAATATCTATCCTGTGCTTCATTGGACTCCACGACCTCTTTGATACGCCCAATCATGAATGCATGATGGTGCTCTTTGTCCGCTCCCCCCCAGTGGACGTTTCGATTTTGGACGCAGACGCAGTATGAATAACGTGCGGCGTTTTCTTGATTTAAACGCCACGCTTGACTTCCTCCTTCGGAGAGCAGGCGAGCAGTGCCGCGGCCAGTCAAGACGACGAGACATGGTGTTGACATAATAAAGTTTCCTTTTTTGTATTCGTTAATGGATACCTATAAATGCATTAGTATAGTGTAGTATTATTTTTTAATACTAACAAGTATTCGATCAGTATAGCTTAATATTTTTTTATGCGCCAGGGTGAGGATGGGATATCATGTATGTGTGACGTAGGTAAGCATGACAAGAGATGATGGAAGGCCCCTCGCAATCGGCTTGCAGGAGCAGGTTGCAAACCACCGTATGCGGCTGTGGTCAAATTCCAACGCTCGCAACTGCTTAAACTAACCGGATGAATCCTGCCGTTCAGAACCGCCAGATAATCGACCTCAGCCATACTGCTTTTGGCCTGCCTGTCCCAGTAATACAGACCGCCCTGTTGGGATACCAGCATCTCCTGGCCGACAGACTGTTCCGCCATGGCACCCCGGCAGATGGGGAGCAGGTCGTTTTTGGCATGAAGCCGACCATGCAACGAGCGCTCTCTGATCGAAAAAAAGATATCAAAGCAAAACAGCAACCATTCACTCTTGCACAGAGTTGATATAGATGTTAACTTTTGCCATGCGTTCAATCATCTTTTATAAAACGCCATCGGGTCAGTGTCCGGTAAAGGAGTTCCTGACCAGCCTCCCGGAAAAGGAAAGACAGAAGGTTACCTGGGTGCTGACGCTCGTCAGGGATGTCCAGATGGTTCCAAAGGAGTACTTCAAGAAACTCCAGAATACAGACGGAATATGGGAGGTGCGCTCCTCACATGGAAGCAATGCCGTCAGGCTGTTAGGGTTCATGCATGAAGGAAACCTTGTCGTATTGACCAACGGCTTTTCCAAAAAATCACAAAAGATTCCGGCGCAGGAGATCGCGCTGGCAGAACAGAGAAAAAAAGACTATGAGAAACGACAGGAACATTGATGAACTGCAGGTGTTCATCGACGAACAGAAAGCCACCAGCCCCGGCTTTGCCGAAGGCTATGACGAAGGGTACCGGAATTTCCGCATCGGCGTCATGCTCAAACAGGCCCGACTCAATACCGGCATGTCCCAGGTAGAGGTCGCAAAGAAGCTGAAAACCCACAAGTCGGCAATTTCCCGCATCGAAAACCATGCCGAAGATGTCAAGCTCTCCACCCTTGTCAACTACGCCGAGGCGCTGGGCAAAAAACTTGACATCCTCATTCATTGAGTGGCAAGCAGCCTTACTTTCAAGGCTGTCATCCATACAGCAAAGCCCCCAACAAGGGGGCTCGCCGCTCAGAAACCGAATCTCGTGCACATTCGCGCATGCACCATCATCTCCCGCGTGGTGAACGCCGACGGGGGAGAATCCGCGAATCCGTAACCGCAAGGGCCAATGCCGCGAAGAGCGGGACATGACGCGCCGGAATACCCGCATCATCTCCTGCATGCTTTTTTGCCGTCACGCATGGGGGTGCCACCGCTTTGTTGCAAACGCTACAGAACGGAGCCTATCTGGTACAGGCCGAAGGCGGCCAATGCAAGGCCCGATATGCCGAGCAGATGCCGGGTTACCCTGGGGCCGAGTTTGCCTGAGCCGGAGCAAAGCAGTATGAATCCTGCAAGCGTCACGATGATCGCCATATAAAATCCCGCCAGCAACCCGATGCCGTTCAGCGGCGTTTCCTGCCATCCCGACAGCAGCAGTGGCCCTGTCACGAGGCTCCAGAAGAGGTACGGTCCGGGATTAAGCAGATTCACCAGCGCCGCCCGAAACAGATTCCACCCGACGCCGGATGACTGGTTCTCCTGCACAGGCCGAAAATCCCTCCATGCACGGAAGGTGCCCGCTGCCAGATACAGTGCGAACAGACCTCCGGCAAACCGCAAAACCGGCAGCCACCAGACCGGCAGCCGGCTCAAGGCAAACAGGACGATAACGATTACCGGACCGTCACTCAATAGGGGAGCGAAGATCATGGGAAGGGTTTTCCGCCATCCCTGACGAAGCGTCTGCGCCATGAGATAGGCCTGAAACTGTCCCGGCTGCATGGCTGCGGCAAAACCGTATCCGATTCCCCAGATCAGATAAGTGAGCATACTCCTGAAATTCAGTTGACAGCGCCGAAGAAACTCCTTTGCACGCTGCAATATACGGGTAACCGGCGAGTTCCCGGGCTTCGGGAGATCACCGAAATCACTGCCGGGGAGACCTGGGGAGCATAGATCGGGGGAGTTTCGCCCCGGTTTATCGCAGAAGCAATCCCCGGAAAAACGCCGACGCATCGGTGAAGTGACACATTATGCGCAAAAACACTTGCCAAACACAAATATATTGATTTCATTTTACTGATGACCGTGCCTTGACCGTTAAGCGGTTTTCAATAAGTCCCCCCAGCCCCCAATGTAAGGATATACGGTATGCCTCTCTTTGAAGGATGGCCCTCTCGATTGCCGGTTCAGGGAACCGCGGGCTTGCCTTGCCGTTTCGTTGATGGTCCGGAGGAGAAAAAACCAAATTCGCCGGTCAGCCGGTGCGGCATCGTGTCTTGTTTTCTCAACCAATAACGAAAGGAGTACTCAGCATGGCCAAGAAAGCAGCCGTTCAGGTCGGCCTGTTTCCTCTCTGCTACGACATCGGCGGCGGAAAACCCGGCGCTCTCCTGTTCAGGGTCAGCCTGAGCGTCTATACGCCGGGCAAGAGTGTCAACGGCGTGGGGCACATCACCCAGACGACCAGCCCGCCCCTCGATATCGGCACGAACCTTCACGGCGAATTCACCTATATGTGCGTCATGCCGAAAAGCTGCCACATTCTCATTACCGCCACAGGCTATCCGATCGTCAACTGGCCGAAAGGAGGCGGTGTCGGACCGGTCCTGCAGCCCAATGCGGATCTGCGCATGGTCGTCACCGACGACTGGGAATCCGGAACTGCAACCTTCAGGTATCTCGACGCGAAAGGCAACTGGCAGGAGGTCGAGGACGCTCCTGTCCGGATGGTTCCCTGCAACAACAAAACGGAGAAATAAGATCATGATGAAGAGCGAAGGCATTCTCCTGAACAGCCACTTTCTCAACCGGATGAAGGTTGGCGGCGAATCCGGATGGTTCTACAGGGACAACAACTCCGCATCGACAGGTTACACCTGGAGCTGCATTCCTGACAACTCCGGGGTGTACGAGATGACCGAAGAGGTGGTGCTGCATGCATCCACTCCCGCTGTCGGAGTGCCGGGAGCGATCATCTGGAAGTTCATGGCCGTGCGTGCAGGCAAGGGCACGGTGCTTTTCGAACTTCGTGCTCCCGGTAGCGGCGAGGTGGTCGAGCGCATTGCCGTTACCATCGAGGCTTCGAAGTAGTCCTGTGCCCGCAGGGCATTCGGGATAGTTATGAAAAAGCCTGCACGGATGTTCTTGCAGGCTTTTTCTTTTTCGTTCGCTATTTTTTTGCGCATGTCCGGTTACCTGATCAACCTCCTCGCCGGTAAAGCTGGCGGATAATGTATGCTGTTCATAACCATGGTCATTCTCGATGCAATCATTGAAACCGAATTTCGCTACTGTTCGGCAATGGGAGCCAGGCTCCTCAGATTGCCGAACTCGGTTCGGGCAAGCGACGACCGCATTCCGGAGCGGGCTGCATATAACTACGTCTTCATTTTGAAAGATGCCCCTCTTGATGAGGCGGCAGCTATAGTCAGAGAAGAGTTGCGCCGCTCCGGGCAATCGGGCTCGCCGCATGCCAGCATAGTGTTTCATCCGGAGAATCAGCACTGGAAAGCGATCGGGGAACTCGAATCCCTGGCGTATTCTGCCAGGTACATCATGGTTCTTTCTCTGCCTGAGCCTTCGGAACCGCTGCCGGACGAACATTGCCGGATATTGGGAACCGGTGACCTTGAAGCTTTGCGTGCGTTTGAATGTCATATGTATGCAGCAAGGGGCGCTGCATACGCAAGACGTCAGACTGAAATCAAGCTGGAGATCTACACAAACAGGAAAGAGTTCGATCTGCTGCTGTATGCGTTCGACGGCCGCGTTGTTGGAGATGTGGAGCTGTATACCGACAACGGTATCGTGAAATTCGACGATTTCAAGGTTCAGGAGGATTATCGGCAGCGGGGGTTCGGCAAAAAGCTTCAGCGTTTTGCACTGTCGAGGGCCAGCCGGAACGGAGCCTCCCACCTTTACGCGATTACCGATGACGACGGATTCGTCAGGGAAATGTACAGGAAGGACGGTTTTGTTGCCGTCGGCATCCTGCACACCTTCCGCAAGTAAGCTGCCGGCATGGAATGACGACTTATGAGAACATTGTGACGCTGATCCGTATCATAAAAAAGATAATTCGTATTAAACAGTAAATGGGACTGCCGTTACTGAAATGCAAAAGGGGAGGCTGAGTAATAGATGTTCAATCGCCAACATGCCGCTTAAAGCTCTGCAAATTATTTGTTTACAGAGCTTTTTTATTTGTTTTGAAATAACCGGAAGGCGCTGAAACTCATACCAATTCTGTCTGTTTTGTATTGTACATATGACGTGAAAGTAATGGCTGGCCTGGTGATGCCCATTGCAATCCCTGACGAAATACGTATGCGCAAGGATTGCATTTACTGCGAGTCTTTGCTCCTTTTATTTGATATTGCAATGATTGGCCAACATCCGGGATTTGGTATTCGGGAGCAAGTCGGTACCTTTTAATAATAATATGGAGGTGTTTTTCGGAGGGATCCAGGGGCGCAATTACGGCATACGGCATCACGGCTATCCTGCGGGCCATAATTATAACGTACGCAGGAAGTTACTCATTTGTAACGCATCAGGTAGAGGATTTTGTTCATTTTACTCTGTAAACAGCCGATCGTAACCAACCAAATGAAGAAATAATAATAACCATGATACAACAATCTGAAAAAAAGTTTACGGTTCATGAGTTGATGCCGGTAAAAGAAACACGCATAAACCGTGCTCCGGGGAGGCGAGATATCCGAAAAGTGTCAAAAGAATCTGAGATTCTTACCTTTTTTCCCGGAAAAAAGCCATATACCCTGCTTTTTGATGGTGATGCACTACCATCCGGAATCACCATTGTTCAGGTTATGCATATGTCGTCGGTTGACGAGGCAATCCGTTATATTTTCCTGCTGGGTCAATCCTGCGAAATCTATCTTTCTCCCGGTTTCCGGCGCGAAAACCCGCTGGTTTATGCGGCAGTAACATCGTTTTGCCGTTCCTTTCCTGGCGACGAGAGTTTGCCTGATATCGATATCATAAGCGGGATGCTGAAGAGAATCCCTCTTGATATCATAACCCTTCTGAACAGTCAGATCGCATTGACTGAACAGGATGTGCTTCCTGATCCACTGGAAAAGCATTTTGTTCACAAAGCGCGGAGTGAAAATGTACTGGTTTCAAGGGTGCATCGGGAAGATCCCTTCATGTATTTCAACCTTTTTTCGGAATCTCCGGAAATCCGTTTCGATCATGAATCCGAACACCTGCAAGGGATGCTGATTCTTGAGGCATTGCGTCAGGTATCGACCGCGACGGTGCATCTTGCCCATAACGGCTTGCCGTTGAACGGCAAGATCGCTCTCTTGCATTATCAGGCGGATTTTTTTACCTATCTTTCAAAAAAAGCTCCGGCTGTAATTAGAACATACAATACCTTTTCTCTTTGTGATGGAGAAAAAGATAAGGAGGGGTATGTTGTCGGCCAGATTTTTCAGTGGGGCAGGCTCTGCGTTCAGACCGTTCTTAAAGGGAAATCGATCAGGGACGAGGAGAGATTTCAGCAGCTAAACCGTTTTACTGAAAAGGTTTGTATGAGAAACAAGGTGCAATTTGATGAGAAGATTTCGCTTTTCAGAAATAAAGCGTACCATATATGAAAAAGTCTGTCGTGATCGGCGGGGAGATATAGGGCATTGCATCTGTATTTCATCTCGACCAAAGCGGAGTGCCCTTCTGTTTTTTGAGTTGGAATCCCGAATTTTGGCGGCAGGAGTATTGGCAAGTGCTACGCTTTTTTTCTTTTGCCGCTGCGATTACCGGTTATCTGCATAGCGTTTTTCCTGAGGAGACAAGGCTTTTGGTTTTCGATGAAATCGTTTTATTACCTGATGCAGGCGCTTATGGAATTAAAGTATTGAATCTTGTTCGTTCTGCGTTTCAGTACCAGAACAGCAAGGCAAATGAAAATGATCTCCGCCAAGTCCGGAGTTATTATCAGTCGGAGTGAAAAACTCATTGCTGCTTATTCTTTTATCTTCGGTAATACCTGGGAGTTGTTTGTCTGCAAATACCTTCCAACAGCCCTATGCGCTTATTCTGCATTTCATTATCGGTTGCATGCAGGTCCAGGGAGCAGCCCGGACCCAGTGACGGTCTTGTGCTGTCGGAGGATTATTTGCGGAGAGCTGTCAAAAAACTGAACAAGGGGGGAGGGATTGAACGTTTTCAATTATATCAGAAGCTGTGTTAGAGAGGGGACTCAGATATCAAGGCAGAATATTTTTGCCATTGCCGTGATAGGATCGCCGGCGCATCTGTTGTTTTATTTTCTGTTCAAGTATTGGTTTCATTTGCCTTATGAAAATGTATTTCTTCGTGTTATTGCAGCGCTGTTTTGCTTTTCCGTACTGTTCCGCGATAGATTCCCCTCATTTTTGCAAAAGCATTTCCCGCTGTACTGGCATTTCGGCCTGATTTTCGTTCTGCCTTTCATTTTTACGGTTCAACTTTTTGAAACCAATTTTCATGAGTTATGGCTGTACTGGGAAATATTCATGCTGTTCATTCTCATATCCTTTGTACCGAACTGGTTCATGTTTCTGGTTGATTTATTTATCGGTGTCGCTCTTGCCATTCTGTTTTCCCATTATGTTCCTCCCCATATCACGCTTGAGCCGCATTTCAATATAGCCCTGTACGCCCTTGTTCTGGTTTTTACGATAGGAGCCGGATATTTTTTCAGCGACAGCAACAAAAAAGGCCAGCTGGCCCAGGAAAAAAACTCGGCGCTTCAGGCGCTTGCCGTCGGCATCGCGCATGAGATGCGCAACCCGCTTGGGCAGGTGCGCTACAATCTCGACGCGATCCAGGATGAGTTGCCGGCATACT